>Ga0181535_10000011_pt1 | contig 269466 bp, 257 predicted proteins | sample PEATcosm2014_Bin_44_FD_119774 | JGI IMG/M metagenome (GOLD analysis project Ga0181535, IMG submission 119774) | Peatland microbial communities from MTU Mesocosm Facility, Houghton, MI, USA - PEATcosm2014_Bin17_30_metaG | ecosystem: Environmental > Terrestrial > Soil > Wetlands > Peat | place... | reverse complement strand
CGGTGATCCAGCCCGGGTCTGCGGTACACCAGTAGACGTCGTGCTCCTTGATATCGAAGATATACTTCGTCGTGTAGTATACGCCGACCATGTACCCCCCGCAGGTGTGAACAATCCCCTTTGGGGCACCGGTCGTCCCGCTCGTATACAAAATAAAGAGCGGGTCCTCGGCATCCATGACCTCAGCCGGGCAGTCATTGCCCACGTCCGCCATCACATCATAGAAATCGATCTCCATTTCGCTGTGGAGTTCGACCGGGATACGCTGCTCCCGGCGCAGGATGATCAGGTGCTCGACCATAGGCGCATTGATGATCGCTTCCTGGATGACATGCATGAGCGGGATCGACTTGCCCCGCCGGATCGCCATATCGGCGGTGATCACAATCTTCGCACCGGCGCCGACGATCCGCTGGTTGAGGGCCGCCGCGCCATATCCGCCGAACACCACAGAATGGATCGCACCGATCCGCGTGCACGCCAGCATAGCGATCACCTGTTCGGGAATGACCGGCATGTAGATGCAGACCCGGTCGCCTTTTACCACGCCGAGTTTCTTTAAACCGTTTGCAAACCGCTGCACTTCCCGGTACAACTGCCGGTAGGTAAAGACCCGTTCTTCGTTGTTGTGCTCGCCTTTCCAGATCAGTGCAACCTTGTTGCGCCGCTCGCCCAGCACGTGCCGGTCCAGGCAGTTGTACGTGATGTTGGTCTTGCCGTTCACGAACCATTTCGCGTACGGGTAATTCAACTCGCTGACTTTATCATAGGGTGAAAACCAGTGGAGTTTCTTTGCGATGTTGTCCCAGAATTTGTCAGGATCCTTGACAAATTCATTGTAGGTCCAGGTGTAATCTCCCATCCAGCTGTGCACGCGGTATGAAGGGTCCGGTGTGTAGTATTTTGGCTGCTGGCCGGAATCTGCGCTCTTGTCCATAACATACTCCTAATCTACATTATCAATAATGATGAATTAAAGTTATTCTTTGTGGTCAGAATAGCCAAAATCGCTCAAATCTTCATCCGTTTACCCTATATCGCGCATTGCTTACAATTCAGCACATTTAAATGAGGCATCACCAAATTTCTTATCACATCATTTAATCCGGGTATGCATCAGTGTCCCGTTCATGGACCTTTTTCCTGCATGCCAGTAAACAGTCCGTGGAGATGAGAACGATGCAAAATCTCCGTACCCCATGAAACGAGGTGAACCTTATGACCCAGAAGATGCTCTCTGAAGCTGAAGGATACGATATTTTACGGAAATATGAGATCCCGGTCCCCGAGTACCAGATCGTGAAAAACGGCGAGGATGCAGCCACTGCCGCTGAGAAGATGGGATGTCCGGTGGTCATGAAGATCATCTCCCCGCAGATCGTCCACAAGAGTGATGCCGGCGGTGTGATGGTCGGTATCGGCAGCAAAAAGGCGGCCCTAGGTGCATTTACCCGGATCATCGATAATGCAAAGGCCTACAATGCCGAGGCTGAAATTGACGGGGTCATGGTCGAGCAGCAGGCAGAGCCGGGCTTAGAACTGATCATCGGCGGGAGAACGGACCCGGCCTTTGGCAAGGTGATCACGTTTGGGATGGGCGGCACGATGGTCGAGCTCATGAAAGATGTGACCCTGCGCATCCTGCCGGTGACCGAAGAGGAAATCCGGCAGATGATCCACGAGATCAACGCGTACCCGCTCATTGCCGGCTACCGGGGAGCAAAGCCCCGTGATGAGGAGACCCTCATACGGATCATCGGGAACGTCTGCCGTTTCTTTGAAGAGAATGAGCATATTGTTGAGTTCGATATCAACCCCTTACGGCTGTACGAATCCGGTGCCTGTGCGGTGGATGCCCGTGTAATCGTTACTGATACCGTGCATAAGGCTGAGATAAAGGAACGCATCCCGGTCCCAATAGAGTATTTCACCCCGCGTTCGATCGCGGTGATCGGCGCTTCGCAGGACTCGTCCAAGATGGGGTACGCCGTCATGCATAATCTCCTGCACTTCCCGGGACAGCTCTACCCTGTCAACAACAAGCGCGGGGAGATCCAGGGGCTCAAGGCATATCCCAACATCTCGGCCATTCCGGCGCCGGTCGATATGGCTGTCATCACAGTTCCTGCCATCCATGTACCGGCGGTCGTTGAAGAGTGCGGCGCAAAAGGCGTCCCGATGGTCGTCATCATCAGCGCGGGTTTTAAAGAGATGGGACCCCAGGGCAAGGCACTTGAGGACCGGGTCGTGGCAATCGCCAAAGGCCACGGCATACGGATTATCGGCCCCAACTGCCTCGGCCTGATCGTGCCCCCCCGCGGCATCGATACCACCTACGTCCGCCAGTCGCCAAAGCCGGGCAACATCGCGTTCCTCTCACAGAGCGGGGCCATCATCAACACGGTCGTAGACTGGAGCCTTGCACAGAATATCGGTTTCTCGAATGTCATCTCGGTCGGCAACCAGAGCGACCTCGACTTCCTCGATTACCTCCAGTACGTGGAAAAGGACCCGAAGACAAAAGCGATCATCATGTACATCGAGCAGATCAACGATGGCAAGGCCTTCATGGAAGTCGTTTCAAAAGTGGTGCAGTCAAAGCCGGTCATCGCGATCAAGTCCGGGTCTTCCCACCGGGGTTCGGCTGCCGCCTCGTCGCACACCGGCTCGCTCTCAGGTTCATACGATGTCTACATGGAAGCGTTCCGCAAGTCCGGCGTTATTGCAGTACACACGCTGACCGGCGCGTTCCTTGCAGCCCGGATGCTCGCCCACCCGAAGCGTTACCCCAAGGGGAAGCGTGCGGTTGTTATCACGAACGCCGGCGGGTTTGCCGTGCTCTCATCAGATTATTCGGAGCGGTACGGTATCGAGATTATCGATCTCCCGAAAGATGTCGTAGAAGAGCTCAACGAGTTCCTCCCCGAGTTCTGGAACAAGGGGAACCCCATCGATCTCCTGGGCGACGCCACAGAAAAACGGTTTGAGAAGACTTTTGACGTGCTGATAAAACACGGGGACCTCTGGGACATGGCCTTTATCGTCGACTTCCCCAACCTTGTGCTCACCTCCGAACAGCTGGCGCGGCAGATTCTCAGGTTCTCCGAAAAGACCGAGAACCGGTTGATCGTGACCATGCTCGGCGGGGACTCGCTGAACGTGGGCCGGGAGATGTTAAAAGAGCACGACATCCCCAGTTTCGACGAACTGGATTACACATTCCGGGTCATGGGCCGCGTGCTCTGGCAGAAATTCCGGGTCAAGGCACCGGGGCTGCTGTAAGAATACCTGCTTTATTTTTTTTTTTGATTTTTTTTGTTTTTGAGATCCTGTCTGTACCCCCGGTGCTCAAAAGTGTGCCGGGATGATTGCCGTCCCTGCAGCAGGATCAATGACAAAATCCTGGAGCTCATTCCCTGTACCGCTGTACCCCGTATGAGCCCGGGGGATACAGGGATTTTCCCCAATTACTTCGTAACATGTTCCAAGGTACTGATGTGCACTTTTTTTTTAGTTCATGCAGGTTTTGACGGTTCAAAAATACCCAATTTATTATTAAAAAAGTATTTGTATATTGGAGGTAATATTCACCACCAATCAGGAAATGTATGAATCAGCCGCTGAAAATTTTTTATATTGAAGATGATGAGCAACTTGCTGATCTCCTGGATGCCCGGTTAAAAAAACTCGGGTACCTTGTCTGCGGACGTGCGGACAACGCGTGCGCTGCAATAGAAGGTATCAAAACCGGCAAACCGGATCTCGCGCTCGTTGATATCGAACTGCACGGAAGACTGGAAGGACTTGCGATCGGGGATTATCTTGTTTCAAACACCGATATCCCGTTTGTCTATATGACCGGTCATGACGATGCCGAGATCATCGAGCAGGCACGGAGGACCATTCCCGATGGCTATCTCTTGAAACCGTTCGACGATCGCCAGCTCAAAGTGGCAGTCGAGATGTCGCTTCGGACTGAATCCTCTGACTGAATGATCCTGTGTTTTTTATGTACCCTATTAGATAAACAATCGCAGCTGTCGCGTCTTCTCTCTTTTTTGGGCATGAGGGCATATGATGGGTCGGAAGTTTCCTGAGAAAAAGAACGATGCGATTGCGAGACTGAAAAAATCCGGAAACGTTGTTGAACTTTTCAAAAAGCGGCTGGTGACGTTATCGGACATTTATAAAAAAAGTCCGGGAAGGTTGTCGAAGATTCCGGAATTCTCAGCTTACGATCCGCCCTTTTTTGAAAATCATCAGCCCATTATCGGAACATTTCCGGAGAAGTACGGCAGGGCCGGGACGAACTACCCAGATTTTGGGACAAGGATCATAAAGAGGGGGGCTGATGCCCCCATACCCCCACGAGCGAGGAGTGCCGCCGCCCCCGAAGGGGCGCCCCCGCGGCGGATCAGGGACTGAAAAACCGCACTCGCCCCGCCGTGCCCCGTGAGGGGCCCTGAGGCGGGAGGGCATCGTAATTTTTTATGTATGTGTTTGAGACCCTTGAATTTTTTTTGCATCATTCTCCACACACCAATCAGGGCTCAATCTGGGCTCAGATTGCCCATATCACACCCGAAAATAAGCCCGTATCGGGCCCCGTTTAAAAATAACCCCAATTTGGGCTTATTTTTGAAATCGGACAAATTAAAACAGACACGATAACGCGGTTCTTTTGGCAGATCTCAGGTGAAATTGCCAATTGGATGAGGATGATCCGGAAAACCGGGGCTGTCGGAACGCGAATATGACCCGCCAAAGGGCATTATATGGGGCCAAATTTGGGCGTATTTTCGCAAACAGGGGGATATTAAAGTCCGGATTTTCAAAAGTATGATCGGACGATTTTAAGGGCTTGAATTTGCCGGTAAATGACAATCTAATCAGGTTTTACTACGACGGGGAAACTGTGGGGATGGGCGGTCCCTTCGTGAACGATGGCACTTGCCACAAACGTGCAAAGGATAAGACCCGGGAAAACAGGCATCTCTCTCCTTTCGGGACATTTTATTTTTTACAAATGGTGTTACAGCGCCTGGCATTGTAAGATCTTCGCGAGCGAAAGACCGGTCCCCTACATCGGAGTATCAATCAGCAGTCCTTCCGGCTCCGCACCTCCTTCAGGACTTGGTACATCATGCGTCCTGCTGATAAGGATGATGACAATGATGCAAAGTACAAACGAGGTCAGGTAGACCGCCTGGTACCCGAGCACGGAGAGCGCCGGCGTCAGCTTCGACACAAGCGGCGTCCCGTCCCGGGGAATGCCAGCCATATACATGCGGATCGCAAAAACACTCTGGAAAAATGCTATCCCGACGACCATCCCCACGTGCCGCATCGTCATCATGACACCCGACCCGTCGCCGACTGCATCCGGCGGACAATGGCCCATGATCAACCGGGCGTTCGGGCCGAAGAATGCGGCCGTGGAGACCCGGGTGACGATCATCCCGGCAACGATGACGACAACGAGTGTCAGGGGATTGAACGTAAAAAAGATCAAAAACCCGGCCGCTGCAAGACCCGTGGCAATGACAGAGATGGTAAGACTCCCGTGCTGGTCGGCAAGGCTGCCGGCTGCGGGAGCGACAATGATTGAAAGCAGCGCAGGCACCGTCATGATCAGTCCTGCCAGGGACGGGTCGAGGTGCCGCGAATTGATCAGGTACAGGGGCATCAGGTATGTGACACCGGAAAAGAGCGTCGTTATAATCAGGCAGGTGATAATGCCAAACTGGAAATCCCGGTTCCGTATAAGAGCCGGGCTGATCAGGGGATCCGGGTTGTTGTGTTCCCGCAGGACAAAGATCGCCCCGATAACGAGCCCGAAGACAAGGAGCAGCAGCAGGTCAATATCCGGTGTGCCGGCCACCTGGTAGAACGAGAAGGCGGCAAGAAGGAGGACGAGTGAGATAACAAAGAGTGACGGGCCGACAAAGTTCAGGGGTTTTTGTTCGGTCGTCCCCGTCGCAGAGGGGAGGCAGTACCAGCTCATAAAAATCGCGGCGATGACGATCGGAAGGTTGATGAAAAATACCCAGCGCCAGCCGGCAAACTGAGAGATAAAACCGCCCAGCCCGGGGCCGACTGCATAACCAACGGCAGACATGGCGATGAGAAAACCAAGCGACTTTCCCCGGACCGATGAGGGGAGGTAGGTCGTGATGACCGCCGGACCGATGGCAGAGAACATCGCTGCACCGGCTCCCTGGAGAACCCGGAACACGATGAGGCTGGTAATGTCCGGGGCCACACCGCACAAAAACGAGCCAAGGCCAAAGAGCGCAAGACCGATAAGGAAAAGTGAACGAAAACCGTACCGGTCGCCCAGTTTTCCCATAAAAAGGATGAGGGCGGTGATGGTGAGCATGTAGGCAATGATAACAAGGGACCCCTCACCGATCGGGATCTGCCACGCCCTGATGATCGAAGGAAGGGTGATATTGACGATGCTCATGTCAAGTGCCCCCATCAGGGATGCGAGGGACACCGTGGCTACGATGATGCGCTGGCCGGTAAGACTGCCGGGGTCAGGAGCGGTACTAAAGATCGGTATGGAAGACACCTTTATATTTTACACATTTTCTCCCATGACAGATAAAAATGACAGGTTTTGTGCGGGTGTACGAAACTGGTTTTAAGAGGGGCAAGGAACGGTAAAAAAACGGGGGATGTTACGCCCGGCCCAGATTCCGGAGTTTCTCCCCAAGCCACGGGAGGAAATCCTTTTTTCGCGACATCACGCCACTCAGCCGGGCCGGGAGATCCCCGCCAAAAAGATCACGAAGGAGCGCCGCATCACCGGCCCCGTAGAGATCGCTTGCATTTTCAAGAACATTGGTGAAAAGCGCAAGCGAAATATCTGCGTTGGACCCGGCACGGCTCTTTTCAAGACCTGCTTTTATCGCAGCGTCCCGCGCCCGGTTCCATTCAAATGAGGGCACCATCACCTGCGCAATCTGCACCGTTTTTTCCGAGAGGGTAAACATCTTGGTGTCCCGGGAAAGGAGTGCATCGAGCGACATTCCCGAGAGATCCATGCCCCGTTCAAGAAGCGCAATGCCAAGTTTCTCCGGGTCTTCAACGGCGATGGCAGCGAGGTACTTCACTGCCTGCCTGTCCAGGTGGGTCGTCGTCGACATCCGTAAGGAGAGGGTATCGGAGAGGATCCCGCAGAGGAGGACACCGGCAACCCCCTTTGCGGGAGAGAGGCCGGACTCCATGAATTTCATCGCAATAATCGTCGAGGTCGCTCCCACCGGATCGTTGAAGAACCGGATCGGCTTTAAAGTCGTGATCGCCCCGAGCCGGTGGTGGTCGATGATTTCGACCACGTCTGCTTCCTCGATCCCGGGGACTGCCTGCGAGGCCTCGTTGTGGTCGAGCAGGACGACAGAGCGCCGGACATCGTCAAGCAGCGTCGTTCTTGTAAGGACGCCGGCGAGTGTCCCGTCTCCCGTGACAACGCATGCGGCCCGGAACTTCGAACCGGCAACGACCTGCCGGGCGTGGGCGAGGGTATCGGAGAACGTAAGGACCGGGACATTCGTCTCCATGAGCTCGCTTGCTGGAAGCGAGAGGTTGATCATCTTCCCGACCCCGAATGCATCCAGTTTTGTGGAGAGCACGGAGACCCCGCGCTGCTTTGCAGCGGCGATAACCCGGCCGCCGACCGGTGCCCCTTCCGCGATGATAAGGGCCGCGATCCCGGCCGAAACGAGCGCGAGCTGGGCCGGCTCGTTGTCGCCAACGACCGCGATGTCCTTTGCGGTCATCTTCGCGAGCGTGACGTGCAGCGCATCGATCGCAATGTAGACCCGTCCTTCAAGGATGGTATGAGCCGGGACAATGATCTCCGCGCTCAGGACACGGGCAAGCGTCCCGATAGGGACCGGTATCACCGCGAGCTCGGCAAGGTGAAGAGTCCCGATATACGCATTTGCAAGCGCATGCTCGCCGATCATACCGGCCGGTTTTCCGGCAGCATCCGTGATGACGACGTTCCTGATCCCTTCGTGTGCCATGAGGACGGCGACATCCACGGTCGGGACGTCCTGTGGTAGCGCAAAAACCGGCTTGTACTCGATATCGGAGAGGCGGGGTTCGACCGACGGTACAAAGACCGGCTCTGCGATACCGAACCGTTCGAGCATGAACCGGGACTCACTGTTGATGTCCCCGCACCGGGCCGGGACATACCGGCCCGGCTCGGACCGGTTTTTGAAATCCGCGTACCCGATCGTGCTCGCGATGCTGTCCGTATCGGGCTGGCGGTGGCCGAAGCAATAGATCTGGTTCATGGCATTATCCTGCCTTTTTTTAAAGCGGCGGGTTCTGCTCTATCATTTGCCTGTACAGGTTCATAAGGTACAGGCACGCCCCTGCATCCCCTCCGGCAGAGCCCCAATATTTATATCTGGCTGAGTCCAACCCAGATAGTACGATACCGAACTATATCGGAACCGAACCATACCTATGACCAGCCTCTTACAGTTTGCATCGAAAAGCGGAAGGGCACGCAGCCTGCTTGCGCTCTATGTGCTCCACTCGCTTGACAAAAGCGAGAAATCCGGGTATGATATCATGAGGGAGATCGAAAAACTCACGAACGGCGCCTGGGTCCCGAGCAAAGGAACGCTCTATCCCCTGCTCAGCCAGCTCAAAACCGAAGGGCTCATTGTCCCAGCCCCGGAAAAAGAAGGCTCCCGGGCCCGTACCGGGTTTATGCTCACCCGTGCCGGGCGGGACACGCTCAAAAAGATCAGGGCCCATGGGAAAGAGCACCACAAAAAAATGGATCATTACCGGCATCTCATCACCGCGATCTTCGGGGAATTCAGGAGCCCGGGGATGGATGTCCTCTTTGAAATAAAATCCCTTGTAGACGGCATGCCCAAAGAAAAGGAACCGGAAATGGTAAGGATCCTCCGGCACTGCCGCGATGACCTCAAAAAAGTGACCTGACATGACTATTGCAATACACGTAAAAGACCTGACCCGGCGCTTCGGCGACCTTGTGGCCGTGGACCAGATCAGTTTCGATATAGAACTGGGCGAGATCTTCGGACTCCTCGGCCCTAACGGCGCCGGGAAGACCACCACGCTCTCGATGCTCTCGACCACGCTCGAACCCACATCCGGTACCGCCACCGTCATGGGTATCGATATTTCACGCGATCAGGATGGGGTCAGAAAGGCCATCGGGATCGTCTTCCAGGACCAGAGCCTCGACGAGGAACTGACCGCGTGGGAGAATATGGACTTCCATGGCCGGCTCTACCGGATACCAAAGGAGATCCGGTTGCAGCGGATCGATGAACTTCTCAGGCTTGTCGAACTTTTTGACCGCAGGAACGATATTGTCAAGACCTTTTCCGGGGGGATGCGACGGCGCCTTGAGATCGCCCGTGGGCTCCTTCACCACCCGTCCGTCCTTTTCCTTGACGAACCCACGCTCGGCCTCGACCCGCAGACAAGAAACCACCTCTGGGAGTACATCGAGACCCTTGCAAAAGAGAAGAACATCACGATCATCCTCACGACGCACTACATGGAAGAGGCGGACCGGCTCTGCAACCGGATCGCGATCATCGACCACGGGAAAATCATCGCGCTTGACACGCCCACCCGGCTCAAAGACTCGATCGGCGGCGACGTGGTGACCATCCAGTCGCCGGATACCGCAGGGATCGCAACGGCGCTTGCGGCGCCCTGGATCAACCGGATGGAAACGCACGATGGCGAGGTGATCCTCAGCCTCAAAAATGCCGAGCAGCACCTCAGCACGATCGTGACGCGCTTGAACGAAGAGAAGATCCCCATTACCTCTATCTCGGTCCATAAGCCGACGCTTGAAGATGTCTTCCTCTCGTTTACCGGAAAAACCATCCGGGAGCAGGACATGAACAAAAGGGATTCGATGCGGATGCACTTTCGAATGATGAGGCACTAAACCATGGATATCGTCTACACCATCTGGCTGCGGAGCATGAAACGCTACGTACGGTCAAAGAGCAGGATTGTCGGGAGTATCGCGATGCCCCTCTTCCTGCTCGTGTTCCTGGGCTTTGGTCTCAACTCAGTGGTCAGTACCACGTCCCTCGGGCAGCAGTATGTGATGTTTCTCGTGCCGGGCATGGTCGCGATGAGCGTGCTCTTTACCTCGGTCTTTTCCGGCATCCAGATCATCTGGGACAAGCAGTTCGGGTTTCTAAAAGAGACCCTTATTGCTCCGGTATCGAGGCTTGAGATCATGTTCGGCCAGACGGTCGGGGGAGCGACGACCGCGGTGATCCAGGGGATCATCCTCATGGTCCTTGCCGTGCTGCTCGGCATGCGGATCAATAACCCAATCGGGTTTTTTATCGCGCTCGGCTTCATGATCCTCGTCGGGATCTCGTTTACGGCATTCGGGATTGCGATTGCGTCAAGAATGGAGGACATGACCGGCTTCCAGCTGATCATGAACTTTGTCGTCTTCCCGCTCTTCGGTCTCTCGGGCGCACTTTTTCCCATCAGTTCCCTTCCCGGGTGGCTTGAGCCGATAACCCTGATCGACCCGCTCACGTACGGGGTAGAAGGCATCCGGTACGGCCTGACCGGGGTTTCGCAGATCAACCCCGTCATCAGCGCTGCGGTGATAGCCGGGTTTGCAGTCGCGATGACGGGGATTGGGGCATACCTGTTCCGCAAAGTTTCGTTATGAGGCAGTAAAGGGAAATAGAGATGCTGGCACGTGAGACCTGAAAAAACCGGTTCTGCAGGGACAGAACACATGTCCTGTCAGGATAACTGTATGAGGACGGTTTCCTGTCTGCACAGGACCAGGCCCTCTCGTACGGAGCACCCGAAGATTTTCCCGGGTTCTCCATGAATTTTCCGGAGTACCAAAAAAAACCTCCCGGATAATGTTTCAGATAATCGTTGATTTTTTACTTATCCCGGGTTTGGCCGGGCGCCGGGCACGGTAAACCAGGTTACCGGCGCCTGCCAGGCTTGTCTGGCGGGAAGACCGTAAAAAGAACGGGATCGCGTGATTTTGATATATCGAACTCAGGAGAGGGTCTCTCTTGTTTCTGTAAAACGGACCGCAATTCTTTTTTCATTTTATCGGGACGTTTTGCTATCCTTGCCTTTAACGAGGATTTTGAGATCTGTCCTCCCATGACCTGGTTATAATGCAGCTCGCACAGGACGATAACCGCATTTGCCGGGGAAGCCTCCTTCCGGTACTCGGGTTGTGCGAGCGGACTTAACTGGTAAACGTTGAGCTGGTCCGGGGATGTTTCACGGTCACAATATTCGCATTTACCGACCAGTTCCCGGATCCGGTTCTTTGTTTTCGAGGTTAATGCCGCACGGGGTTTTGGATGATTTTTTTTCCCCGGTTCAAAATCCGGTGCCATCAGAGTCTCCCTGTTTTCCCGGTGTTAACTGGATATTATTTGTTCCTGCTGTTGTTCCGGAAATGAAACAACAGTATGTTAAAATGCGTCATTTGGGATTCTTTTTTAGTAATCTGTTATTGTAAATGTCAACGATTATATATCCGCCGTTCAGAGTCCGGGAACTTCCCGGGATACCTTCAAAAGACACAAGGAGAAGGAACCATTCTGTCACGGGGATGGAACGCTTTTCTTCTGATAAGGAAAAATACTGCAGTACCTTGAAACATGTTTCACGCGTGCTGGTCTTTGACCTTGACGGGACGATCAGCGACCCGGTAACCGGGATCTGCCGCAGCATGAACTATTCCCTTGCGGCGTTCGGGTATCCCGAAGTGACCGAGCGCGAGACCGGCCGGTACATCGGGCCGCCCATCGAATGTTCCTTTAAAGAGATCACGGGCGAGACCTCGGACGAACGCATCGCTGAAATTATCGCCCGGTTCCGGGAGCGGTACAGCCGGGCCGGCTACGCGGAGAATACGCTGTATCCCGGGGTTTCCGAAAGTATCCGGGCACTGGCCGGCCGGGGGATCGCGCTTGGGGTCTGCACCTCGAAACGTGCAGATTTTGCAGAAAAGATCCTCGAACTGTTTGGCCTGCGCGACAGTTTTTTGTTTGTCAGCGGGGGCGATATCGGGATCCGGAAAGCGGACCAGCTTCGTGATCTGCTGGAAACCGGTGCGATCGACCGGACTGCGGTCATGATCGGCGACCGGGCCGTGGACATCATTGCCGCCCGGGCAAACGGCCTTCTCCCGGTCGGTGTTCTCTGGGGGTACGGGAGCAGGAAGGAATTGCAGGATGCGGGCCCGGGAAAAATCCTCGAACGGCCGGAACAGCTCATGGAGCTCGTACCTGTCCGCGAAGGATAGGGCGGGCCGGCAGGGACTCCGGCAACACACTCAAAACAGGCCTTCTTTTCATTGCCACGTCCGCCAGGCCATCTGAGAAAAGATCGGCCGTCCAAACGCTGCTAAATATTACCTCATCTTTTACGACGTAAAAATGCCTTCCGGACCCTGAATTATTGCCTCATTTTGGGGAATTATTACCTCCCGGCCGGATAAACAGGGCTGTCCGGGCTCAATTCAGGCCCGGAAAAGCGTGGGCCGGATTTGAAGTGTTCCCGGGCCGCCCCACAAACCCCGACCCGGGAGGTACGATCCCCCACGGTAAAATACGCCCGAAACGGGCACGGATTGCCGTTTCCGGATCCCGTCCCTTCCCGGAAAACCCCGTATCGGGCCCGGTTTGGGTTCGCATGGAAAATAACCTCAAATCGGGCCCCGTTTGCTGAAATTCGCCCGCTTTCGATGTCAGATAATGGCCCTTAATCGCTTTACAACCAAGGATCTTTTTGCCACATCCAATCACTCAGAACCATTAGAGATCGGCCAAAAGAACGCGGCTAAATAGGCCGGGCGGATCGGGGTGTTTTTACGACGTGGGATGGTAGGGGGATGGGGGAATTTTGGGCGAAATAGGCCGGTGGGAGCCGCAATCAGAAGCATATTGGTGAAGGGATACACCAAATTATATCATGAGAGAACGGGCAGTATCCGGCAGAGAAAATATTGATGCCCTGTACGCAATTGAGGAGCACTCGCTCTCAGAATTTTTCGAAAACGAGCCGGATCTCTATACGGTTTCTGATATCAAAGTGCGATTCAAATGAAATGATCTGTCCATCAGGATCCACTTTCTTTTCCCGGATCCGGCTGATGGTGGCGAGTGCGTTGCATTTTTTCATGGCTTTTCCGATCAGAACCGCAACAAATAACGCTCCGTGATTTATAAAATTCCTTTATTATCGACCCGTCTTGAAAAGCCATGAGTGAAGAGCCTGAAGTAGTGACGCGAGAAAAAAGAATGATCTTCAGCTGAGATCAGCGGACCGGCGGTGCGAGCGGTTGACGCAGGCAGTGCTCACGAAGGCATTCAGAGGGGAGTTGGTGGGAAGAGAGAATGGCAAATTGTGAGTTGGATTCGGAAATATTCGACAAACAAATAGTCAGACCCCTCAATTTAGAGATTTTTTCTGATGAGATACTTACTGTCCGGGATAACCATGACAATTCAAAATGGATGTATTTTGGCACTCTTATCGTCCAGAAAGAGAAAAAAGATCAGTTACTTCAACAGCTGAATAATCTACGCTGCATTAAATCAAACAATTGGCATCCCGATATTAGCACTTGTGAAGATCGATGTGGGTACCACGATAAAAACAACACGGAGATTCATTACAAGGAACTCGACGAATCCAATGCCAGATTCAGGATTGCACAGAATTGGCTCAAATTTGTAAGGGATGAAAGATCTCCCAAAACAGACCGGCTTTTTTATTTTAACATCCTCGGTTTGAATTTATCCGCCATGAATCTGGAAATGTTTGGTGAAGGATCGAATGATCTCACCATATACAACCGGTTTTATCGAACAACTATTCTTGGCGGCTTGAATTATTTTTTCAAAGGAAGAAAAATTATTATCCACAATATTTTTCATGATAGGGGAAGCCAGGAAGTTCATCGGTATATCCCGTGGCATGCAATTCACAAGATCGATTTAACAAATGAAAATACTTCGATAATTCCAGAGAGTATCCAATTTATTGACTCTGATCACAGGAAGAGTGGCAAAGAAGAATCGCATCTTATCCAACTTATTGATATTCTCCTCGGGGCGACATACGCATGCCTCCATAATCCCTCAGTTGGACTGGAAAAAAGAAAAATCGGCTACTTTTTTAAACCGGTATTGACGTGTCTTTTAGATCGCAAGAAAACGGATTATGGCCCAATGTCCGGAACATACTACAAATCAAAATTTTATAGAACAAGTCAGGTTAGTTTTTTCCCGAAAAATAAGTTCGATATGAACACTGCCCCGCTGGATGGGTATAATTTTGATCGACGCATTGGTAATGGAAAATTCTACTACGAACGACAAATTCAGGTCATGGATCCCTCTGAAGCGACATTAGATCAATGGTTCTAGCAGCATGAAACCATCGGCCATGTCAATATCGTATCACAATAATAATTATTTATTGACGTTTTCTCTCATTTTTTTCTTTAAAAAATTATCAATATTACTCATGTTTATTTTAGAACAAAATTCTAAATCCAGCGGACTTTTGTTATCATGTTCAAAAAGCCATTCCATATACCCTTCTAGTTCAGGGTCTCCCATGTTCAAACAATATTCCACCCCAAAAATGGCCATAACTAAATACAATTCACATTTTTCTGTATACAATAATTTCATTTCATGTAAGATCTGATAATCTTCATTTTGATTATAAAAACGATGATCTTCGGAGTATATTCGTCTCAAATGATATGGCCAAATGATATCAGGTTTCCCATATCTGACGTAATTCCTAAGAAAATCGAGTTCCGTTTTATGAATGATTTCAGTTAATCCATCTTTTATATCTAATGCGTGACTGGAAATTAATTCTATTCCAATTTTTCCTAAAAATCGCGATATAATTTTATCATTTTTTTCAGGCAAATCATAACAAGGGAAAATAAAAGAACCTCGGTTTAAAGAGAGAATTGTATTTTTTACTTTTTCGTTGTTAATTATTACTTGTAATTCTTCATCTTTCGTTCTGTATAATTCGATCGGACCACCATTGGGATGTAATAACATTCCTTTTGCAGGAGCATATCTCCCTTTTTTACTTTCGATTTCTTGCCAAAATCGTCGACTCTGAAAATAGGGCAGTTCGAGTAATTTTTTTTCAATTTTTATTGAAAAGTAATGGTTACACTTATCACAAACAATTCCAGGAGGTAAAATGTGTTCTTTATTCCCAAGGGATTCTGGGATTATATGTTCAATACTTTTTGAACGAGATGACTCACTTTTACAAAAAATGCATTGCATATTTCACTTATTTTTATTATTCCGCTACAACCAACCCATCCATGTAACAATACGACTGCGGCGGCACAAATCCCGGTATCACTGCTTTGGGATCAATGGGCTCATCAAACTCCCGCAGGTTCTCAATCCCGATTGCATACCCCCGTGATCTCCCGGCAAAATAAGAGAAGAACTCAGCATCATCGATGCCGGCATAGTCCCGTACCCGATTCCAGAGTACAGATGGGTTATCCTCAATGATTGTACCGATCTCAAAGGATGCCACGATCCGTTGTACCGGAGCTGATGAATAGATGAAAATCCGGTTGACCGAACGGTTCCTGAAGATCGCCTTCCGGAACTCATACCGCTTATGGCCTTCCATGATCGACGTTACATACTTTGGCTTAACTGACAGTAAAACGTCCATCGATGTCCCCGAGAGTCTTAATCACGTTATATTTCTCATCGCTTATCTGCATTATGGATTGCGGGGGGCCGTTAAAAACTCCGGATGCCCGTAAGGAGGTCAGTTTTAACGGATTTTTCAGATGGAAATGATGCCGGAAGAGTATGACCGTGACGGGTTTTTGCGTTGCCTCTATCTCGTCCCGGGTGTAAACCGTCCTCTTGCCGACAAACCGGATGATCTCGTCGGGTTCTGTCATGCCAAACCGAACCTCTTCAATAATACCAAGTGATGCAAGGGACTGGTGATCAAGAGACTGGCGATCCTTTGTCAGGTAAAAGAGAAGAATATCCCCGGGTTTGAGCTGCTTAACCGGGGAATGACTGAGATAGGCTTTCTTAATGGCGTTTCCTTCCACGATAAATTCACCAGCATGTTCCAGAAGCATGGTCTGCCGGTGACCATAATCCGTAAAGAGCCGGGTATGGAACTCCGGATAGATCGGAACAATCCATTTCTTCACCGATGCCCCATCATAGAAGAAAGGATAATACTTTTTGAAGATCTCAGCTACCGGTAACCCGGCAATATCCCGTTGTGCAGGAATCAGTTTTTTTAAGAAGATATCTTCTCCCCATGAATTAACCCCGGCCTTTTCAAAGCCATATTCAGTAATAAGCTCAACAAGTCGATCGTTTTCTTCGGTGAAATGAGTAAGATAGATCTCATCGCAATTATTCTGGATAGTCAGATCGATTGAGATTTTCAGGAGTAATTCGCCGATTTTATTCCCCACATGCGTAACTTTAAGGGTCGCGATCTTCATCCGTTTCTTCTGCGGCAATGGCGGGACGACATCGATCACCTCATCCTCAAATTTGTAGATCAGAAGGGCGCCTATGCTCCCGTCGCCACGGTAACTGACGTAACATTTCCGGTGCTCCAGAGATTTTTCTCTGAACCAGTCTGCAAATTCCGGATAATCCTGTTTGAGGGAATCAAAGATGGGATCGGTCAGTTTCAGATTATACATGAAATCTTCTTTGAGTCCCGGTGGCGAGGGGATTCTCTCTTTTTTGGGGATAAACTGCCGGAAAAACTGGATCGCATCATCAATATGGAGAACGCGATCATCAATCCCCGCTGCAAACGCTTTCCGGTGAATTCCCACGTCCTCTGTCAACAGAAAATCAACGGCGCCACGAAAGACTGAATACAGAATTTCATTATCAACGTCATCCTGTGGCGAACGCGGGTTTCCGACAGTCCTGATAAAATCTGTATCTTTTGCTGCAGAGGGTGGGTTCGATAATTGTCGGTAGATTTCAATTTTTGAGAGCATTACCGTTCTTCTGCGCTCATCAACATCCCGCCGGATGTCTCCCAGCGATGCGGGATGGATTAACACATCCACCGGTATTTTTTGCAGGAGCCCGAAGAGATTACCAACATTCTGTGAAACGACGCGATCATCTTCACGATAGATGAAAATGTTGGTATCAATAAGTAAATGCATGTGAGATTCCTGCGTCAACCTTTTTCTTCCATAAAGATAAAGACCCGGTGCGTGGGGTGAAAGAGAAAAACCCTGCCTAAAATTGCCACGGTCCCTGCTATCCCTCCCGCCCCTCGCCGAGCAGCACGAGATCGTCAGCCGTGTCGGCATGCTGTTTGAGCGTGCGGATGCCATTGATCGCGAGGTTGAGGCGGCGGGCCGGTGGTGCGGGCGGCTGACTCAAGGCTGTTTTAGCAAAGGCGTTTTCTGATCGCACAAAGGGGAAAGACCCTTTTCGTGTGTGTCTGACCCCCGGTCCACACAATCTCCTTTATACTCTCCCAAATAAACACTGGATTGATACAGGCATGAGTGCAATACCCCGAAAATATATCACGGATGCCAAAAACCAAAAACAAGCGGTGATTGTCGATCTGGAAACCTTCAACCGGATGGAATCCATCATCGAAGACAATGGACTTGCAAAATTTATGGAAGAGGCAGAGGAGGATGAGACTCTTTCTGTTCATGAAGCAAAGAAACACTACCGTTCATTAAAAAAGGATTGAAATGCCGGCGTGCGGATATAAGAAAATATTCTTAAAAGATCTCGCTGCAATACCCAAACGTCACCGTTCCCGAATAGAACGGCTTGTATTTGATCAGATCCCGGCATAAGAAAACATTTTTCATGATTTTGATATCCAGAAGATGAAAGGTTATGACAATTATTATCGCATCCGAACCGGACTTTACCGGATCGGTTGTAAGATATCATCTGACGGTGAGATTATATTCTTCCGGGTAAAGAGCCGGGAAGAGATCTACCGGGTTTTCCCGTAATTTTTTTTAGTATTCCTCTAAAAAAAAGATTATCTGCGCCTCTCTTTGTCACGGAGCCGCCCGACTACAAATCTCAATACTCCATAACCAGTTTTGTGAATTGGTAGATTGCTCAATGAGCGGGCAGATTTGGGGGTTTCACGGATTTTCCACGGGCCCGGCTGGTGTCGTGCCGGGAAAAAACTACCGCCCGATCCGGACATTCGGGCCAAAAAAAGTTCCGGGATTTTTTAGTATTTCCCGTACTTCTTTACCGCATCCAGGAGCGCCTTGACATTCTCCGGCTTTGCCTCGCCCGAGATCCCGCCGTCCGCACCCGGATAGATCATTATGCCGCTCTCGGCAACCCCCCCGGTTACCCCTCGTTATCAAGCTGCGCCCGGATTTTTTCCGCAACTGGTTCCGATGATGCATCGAGAGGAACAAGACGAATCTGATCCGCGGAGGAAACACCGATTCCAAGCTCGGAGGCAGAGGCGATCTGCTCCAGGGAGAAAATTGGTCCCTCGCTCACTTCGTGGGAAGTGCCAAAGGAGCGGAGCAGTGCAACCCCGGTTGCATCGATTGCCACCCGGTCCCGCCCTCCGATAATCACGTTGGGGCGAATGAGTTTTCCTTTGTCCGGCCCGCCCGTTGCAAATCCTTCTGTCGCATCCATGAGCACGAGATCGACAGGATAAAATTTGTTGATCTCGGCAATCATCGTCCGCTGGTGGGGTGAGGAGTGCAGTTCGCCCATGAAATCATAATCAAGGCCGGGGACTCGTTTTGCGACAAGGCCGACAGAATTTTTTAACGACATCGTGAAATGTCCCCCGTACCGGTGGGTCTTGAGGCAGCAGGTCTGTATGACGCGGTCTGCCCGGGTAACGGCATTGGCAATAAAAAAACCCTGTTGCCAGTGAAGCCCGGGCGCCTGGATCTCCTGCCAGCCGTTCCGTTCGATCTCATCCAGTACGACAACCGAAAACCCGAGTTCTTGTGCAAGAGAAAATACGCCACGGTTTTCAAGCACTGTCCTTGTCTCTCCCATTCCGCTGCGTTCAGCAAGCGTGAGCTGTGCCGGCCCCTCGTTTATGATGGAATCAGCAATCCCCCGCAGCATATCAATATGTGTCGAAGCAGGAAACGGGTCGTCACTGTTGAAATTTGCCTTGAGAGCCACTGCAGCTCCTGACAATACGGAGAGATCAAACTCCGCAAGGATCGCGTGAAGCCCGCCGATACGGTCAGTTGCATCCGCGATGAAAATGTCCGTCTGCCCTTGTCCGGTCATAATTTCACCGATGAATCCTTATTATTGCGGGAGGAGATGAATGCTCGCTCCTGCCGATCCAGAATAAGGTATAAGACGTTATCGGGAAAATCGGGGAAACCGCTATTTTCACAACGAGATGATGTTCATGAAGTAGCCCGCGCCCTGGAAAGTTTTCAGGATCTCTTACGATCGGTGCCGGGTTAACCAGAGGAGCAACAGGGTATCAACCCCGGCCCATCAGTACGTCCCGTACTTCTTCACCGCATCAAGCAGCGCCTTGACATTATCCAGCCGGGCCTCGCCCAAGATCCCGCCATCCGCACCCGGGCAGATTATCATGCCGCCGTCCATATGTCAGAAGGATATTCTTATCAGCATATACACGCATATACACCGGTATATGTCCCAGGTAACCACCGTGAGGATGCGGACAGACACGAAGGCGCTTCTTGATGATCTGAAACTTTCTCCGCGAGAGACGTACGATGATGTGGTCCGCCGTCTGGCAGAAGCCGCATATGACGATGAGCCCATGACCCCGGAAGAGATTAAAGCAATGGAGGAAGGTATTGCAGATATCAAGGCCGGTCGCGTCCGCCCGCTCCGGGACGTTATGAAGGACCTGGGCGATGACAACGTGATCGATTCACGGATTTCGTGATTCCGTGTACCAGATCCGGTTATCACGAAGAGCGGAAAAGGATTTGGCGGCGATCCCACAGGAGCACCGCATCCACATTGAACAAAAATTAGAAGAATTTGCCGTACACCCCGAGGCACGGCACGATGTGGTAAAAGTCAGGGACAGCCCGAAGGTTGCCCCGCGTTACCGGATGCGGATCGGGGAATACCGGGCGACATTCTTTATCTTTCACAATATCCTTCTCATCGAAATTATCACCATCGGGAAAAAGAAGAATTTGTAAATATTGGATTCTCCTGATAACCCATTTTTCTCAATGACTCAAAGGAGATTTTCCTGTGCAGGTAATACCGGTGCATCGCTTACGCCCCCGGTTTTCCGGCACGAAAAAAAATTACTTGTTGATATGCACGACTTTTGCCGGGGGGAACCCGTTGAAGTGCGTGGACGAGGCATGGGAATATGCCCCGATATTTTCCGAGAATACGAGATCGCCGATCTCAAGCTCCGGCAGTTCGGCCGAGAGCGTGATCGTATCGAACGCATCGCAGGTCGGCCCGAACACGGCCGAGATCTGCGTCGGGCCCTCTTTTGTCAGGGCCAGCACCGGGTAGGTGCAGTGGTCGAAGACCTGCCCCGAGTACGTGTGGTAGACGCCGTCATTGATGTAATAGCAGGGCTTGCCGTCCCGGTAGGCTTTCCCCACGACTTTTGCAACAAGCGTGCAGGCATTCGCGACGAGGAACCGTCCGGGCTCTGCAAGGATCTCCATGTCGGCCGGGAAGAGCCGGGCGATCTCCGCGTTAAGTTTGACCGCCAGTTCTTCGATGGACCTGACCTCGGGGTTGTACTTCACCGGGAACCCGCCGCCGATATCGAGGATCCGGATCTTTTTCCCCAGCCGGCTCTCGCACTCCGCAATAATATCGGCCGAGATCTGGAGCGCCACGACATAGTTCTCGAAGTTCGTGCACTGGCTGCCCACGTGGAAACTTAAACCCTCAACAACAAGGCCGAGATCGAATGCCGCAGCGATAAGATCCACTGCCTCGCCCGGGTCGGCACCGAACTTTGACGAGAGCTCGACCATAGAGCCGGTGTTCGGAACACGGAGCCGGAGCACGAGCCCGGCCTGCGGGGCGTGAGCCCGGATCTTCTTGAGTTCCTCGATATTGTCGAACGTCACGAGGGGCTTGTACTGGTTGAGTTCCTCTAACGTCTCGATGGGTTTTATCGTATTTGCGTAAATGATACGGTCCCAGATCCAGTCCTGCCGCTCCTTGTCGGGCAGGTTCCTGATGAATTCATGGACGATCATGAATTCAGGCATGGAGGCAACATCGAAACTCGCCCCGACATCCAGAAGGGTTTTTACAATTGCCGGGTTCGAGTTCGCCTTGACCGCAAAATAGACCTGGATCTTCGGCATAAACCTTTTGAATTCACGGTAGTTCTCCCGGATCTTTGCGTGGTCGATAATAAAGATGGGAGTCCCTTCCTTCTGTGCCAGTTCTTCGAGCATCCGGCGACTTCCCCGGTCGGTGTGGGAGACCGAATCGTCCTGCCCGCATGATGATACAGTTGTGTTCATGGCCTTTCCTCTGCTTTGTTGGTACATGAGTGATACATCGCACAAATAAGAAGTTTTTGAATTGCCAGACATCTTCACGGTCATACTCGTTTTCAGGGTTCTCCCGGAAATAGACGGTCCGGTTTTTTAAGGGCGTCCAGTCCGAAGGCCCGGACCAGAATTCCCCAAGGTAGGGTTTTGCAATACTTAAGACAAACTCGTGGGGCAGGTCATCGGGGAGACAGAATCCTTTTTTGGGGTTCTCGATCATCCACATCACCGCTGATACGACCCCGAGTGCGACCTGGATCGTGGTCGCGTTCTGGCCGGGCGCAAGTTTCCGCGATTCCTCAATAGAGAGGATGCTTCCCGTCCACCACGATTTGTAGGGGTGGCCCATCAGGAGCGCGCCAAGGGTATCGGAACCGCTTGAGATCTCCCGGTCGTTCATGATCCGGAGTTTCGGCTGGAGCTCGTAGTTTCGGCCCCGGAGTTCATGCAGCGACGCAATCGTCGCGTCGCATGGCATGTACGCATAGTTCACGGTCGGCCGGTAGACAGCCTTCCCGTCACGCCAGACCGTCCACCGGTCGGAGATGCCGAATGCCTCGCCGTGCCGGATTACCATGCCGACGATCTCCTGCTCGGGCACCCATGACCGGATCCACGTGTTAATCCCCATGTGGGGGAGCATGATCGCATTTTTCGGGCCCGCGGGGGGCACGTGGGCATGATCGGGCAGTTCCTTCTCATGGGTACCCCAGCCGATCTCTGCCGGCGCGGTGCCCTCTTCGAGCAGCCCTTCAATGCACCAGGTCCCGACAAACTCATCCACTTTTTTTGGCGACCGGGTGATCTGGGTGTCACGCTCGGAGCAGTGGATGACCTTGATCCCGACCTCCATTGCGAGCTCGTTGAACTTCTGATCTGCGATAAGATGTTTGAACCGGGCCGGGTCCCGTGCGATCCCGTCGTCTATCATTTTCCGGGCAATATCCACGAGGCCCTGCTTGGTCATATGCGAAATAAGGCCCGGGTTTGCCCCATGGTCGACTACACAGGTGGTTGAATTTTTCCAGTCACGGGTTAGTTCGCGCAGTTTCATCTGCCGGTAATACAGGGATTTCTCGTACGGGCTTGCGGTATAGCGCTCGCCAAGCGGGTCCCATGCTTCAACCGACGTGTTGACGTACAGCACGTTGTGGTCGTGGCACCACTGGATGATCTCGCCGCAGTCGATATTCCATGCAAGGTCGACCAGAAGTCCGCCGTCAGCGAGGTTTTCGGAGAGGAGAGTACTGATATTTTCCGGGGCAATCTTCCGTTTCAAAAACCGGAGGCCCCGGGTCGTATAGGCCTTAAGATCCTGGGATTTATCTTTAAAATCAATGATCGTGATATTCTCAAGCGGTATATTGACATGCCGAAGCAGGATGGGGAGCGTGCACTTGGACACGGCACCATAACCGATGATTAATACTTTGTTTTTAAAGTCCATCCTAACCCTCCCGGGTTTTATCTTCTCTTTTTTCTCCAGTGTGTATTTTACGCGCTTTTACGTTATAAAAGAATGAGGGAATCGCACATTATTCTCCGCATGCTGCCCGACACCGGCAAAAAAAGCGATTACTTATTTTGGGATGGTACAATATACCAGCAGGTGATCCCATGTCAAAAAGGGCTGTTGACCTGATCTTTTCTTCGACCTATCTGCTCACCGATCTCCGTATGATCCTGCGCGAGACGGCGCCGACGCACGTGCTGGATGAGAAGCAGAGAGCAGAGGCAGCACGCCTGCTTGAAAACCTCGAACGGCAGGTCAGCTCTTTAAAGCAGGAGATGCTGAAATGAAGTGCGGGGCAGGGATCGAAGCCCGGCAGGTAAACGAGCTTTTCATCAACATCGACCCGATCCAGGCCGGGGGACGGCTCACGGGTGACGCGATTAAGGCGATTATCGCATACGGCGACGGGTACTCGGTCTGCGATAACTGCAGGAAGCCCAACCGGCTCGACTGTATCTCAAAGCCGCCGATCGCAGAGTTCCACAAGGAAGTCGCCGCGTGGCTCTCCATGGACGAGGCCCGGATGATGCCCGGTGCCCGGCGGGGGTTCCAGGCAGTCGCCCACACGTACGTGCAGAAAGGCGACCCGGTCCTCCTCACATCGCTTTCTCATTACACAGAGTTCCTCGCGGTCGAAGAGGCCGGGGGGGTCGCCTGCGAGATCCCGGCCGATGCCGGGCATATCGTCACGCCCGATGCCGCAGCGGCAAAGATCGATGAAGTGAAAAAGAAGTTCGGGAAAGCCCCGGTGCTCGCGTTTATCGACCACGTGGATTACCAGTTCGGAAACCTCCATGATGTCGCCGGCATTGCGAAAGTCGCACACGAGAACGACGTGCCGGTGCTCTGCAACGGTGCGTACACGGTCGGCACGATGCCCGTTGACGGGAAAGCGATGGGCGTGGATTTCGTGGTCGGATCGGGACATAAGAGCATGGCGGCACCCGCACCGTCTGGGGTTCTTGCCGCAACAGCCGGGCGGGCAAAAGAAGTGTTCCGGACGACCGCCATCGAAGGCGACGTGACAAAACGAAAGTTCGGCGTGAAGGAGCCGGAGCTGATGGGTTGCACGCTTATGGGCGCGACACTGGTCGGAATGATGGCCTCGTTTCCCCATGTAAAGGAGCGGGTGAAGCATTTCGACCGGGAACTGGAAAACAACCGGGTCGTCATGGAAGCGCTGCTCTCGATCGAAGGCACAAAGATCCTCTCCGAGTACCCGCGGAAGCACACTCTGACCCGTGTCGATACAACCGGTTCGTTTGACAAGGTTGCCGAGACACACAAGAAGAAGGGATTCTACTTCTCCTCCGCGTTAAACGAGAAGGGGATCTTCGGGATCATCCCGGGCGCGACCCGGGTCTGGAAGTTCAACACCTACGGGATGACCGAACTACAGGCCCGGTACCTTGCCGATGCGTTTGTAGCGGTGGCACGGGAAAACGGGCTTGCCGTCCGGCCGTAAGGCGCCGTACACTTCCCGACCCCCATCAGCACCAGCCTTTTTTGCCGGACCGCAAAACGGGTCGTGACCGGATGTACAACAACCGCTCCCGGATAAGGTTATTAACCGCACATCCCCCATTTCAGTTCAACAAAAACGGCTGCATAATGGAGAGAGGCAACAAGAGCATGTTGAAAAACGTCATCAGCCCGAAAAAAATTACCAGTGACGAGACATTCAGGAAAAAGATCGTTCCGCTTCAGGAGCGCCTCGGGGAACTCCAGCGGGCATTCCATGAAAAGCAGATCCCGGTCATTATCGTCATGGAAGGCTGGGACGCGGCAGGGATTACCCGATCGACAAAGATGGTGATACGGGCACTCGATCCACGCGGGTTTACCCTTCACACGATCGAACAGCCCTCTGACACCGAACGGGAGCGGCCGTTTATGTGGCGGTTCTGGATCAGGATACCGCCAAAAGGGCGTATCGCACTCTTTGCCCGGAGCTGGTACAGCCGTGCCATTTCGGCAGAGATGCAAAAACCCAGCTGGACAAAATCCCTCAAAGGACGGATCAGTGCGGTAAACGCGTTCGAACGCCAGCTTTCTGATGACGGGACACTCATCGTCAAGTTCTTTTTGCACATCGAAAAAGACGAGCAGAAGCAGCGTTTTGAAAAACGTGAAAAAGACCCCCTCACCGCGTGGCTCGTCACCCCGGAACTCTGGAATCTCCACCACCATTACGATCTTTCGCTCCCGATCATAGACGACCTCCTCGAAAAAACCGATACTGAATATGCCCCCTGGCATGTGCTTGATGCAACCGATGAAAACTATGCAGTCTTAAACATTTACACCTCGATAATAAAGACCCTGGAAAAGACGCTGTCGGACCGGACTGCAGGAAAAATTCCCGGGTCTGCAGATCCCGAAATCCCGCCAAAAAATCCCATACAACGAAGTTCAGGGCACACAGCCCCGGAAAAAACCTGCACAAAAGAGGAGTGCCAGCCGGTACTTGACAGCCTCCAGACCGAGATGATCAGGGCCCAGTCGCTCCTCTTCAAGCGCCGGATCCCCCTCATCATTGTGTTCGAAGGCCTGGATGCGGCAGGAAAAGGAGGGAATATCACCAGGATCGCCCGGTACCTGAATCCCCGGGGGTACGATGTGATCCCGGTCTCGGCACCGGATGCGACGGAAAAAAGCCATCACTACCTCTGGCGGTTTATGAAAAACTTCCCAAAAGAGGGCCATATCGCCATTTTTGACCGCAGCTGGTACGGGCGCGTGCTGGTCGAACGCGTGGAAACTTACTGCACAAAAAACGAATGGCAGCGGGCGTACCGCGAGATCAACGATATGGAAGCAGATTATGTCTATTCAACCGGCGGGGGGATCTTAAAGTTCTGGCTTGGGATCAGCAAAGACGAACAGCTCCGGCGCTTCGAACAGCGCAGGGCCGACCCGCTCAAGCAGTGGAAGATCACCGATGAGGACTGGAGAAACCGGGAAAAATGGGACCAGTACGAGAAGGCAGTCAACGAAATGCTGGAGAGAACCAATACGAAATCTGCCCCATGGACCGTGATAGAATCCGATGATAAGTGGGCGGCCCGGGTAAAAACGATGGAGACCGTGACGTCCTACTGTCAGAAACTGCTGGAGTGACCGGAGTCCTGCACCGCACGGGAACCTCCCGGATATTCCCATCGCATCCCAAATCATCCTGCCGGTTCACGTAATCGCGGGTGTGCACAAACGGGATTCCGGCGAGCCGGCTCACCCGGACCGGGTAATCTCCCCGTTCTTCGCGGTCACGTACTGCGGAGAGGCAAGGACCCGGTCCAGCAACCCGTCAATACCCATTTTTTCCTCGCTCTCGCGCACGGCTTCCCGTGTCGCAGACGTTGCCGGCATCCTGGGCACTGCGCGGCAGGCGAGATCGCCCTGCTTGTCCATGAACGTCCCGATCTTCCGGGCGAGCGTTATGGTTTCTGCCTTGTCATACGTGATGAGCGGTCGGAGCACCGGTGTTATTGTTGCATCGGCAATCACCGCAAGGTTTGCAAGCGTCTGGGACGCGACCTGCCCGATATTTTCCCCGGTAAGGATCGCCTGCGCACCCTCGCGCACGCACAACCGGTCGGTCACCCGGAACATGAAACGCTTGCACAGGACGCAGCGCAGCCGGGGAGGGATGCGGAGTTCCTGCATCCGGTCATAGAACGGTTCGGCGTTGATGATGATCATCTGCACATCGTTTCCCGGGCACCAGAGAGAAAGCCGGCGGAGGTTTTCGATCGCGGTTGTTCTTACATCGCCACCCGCCCACCGGCCGCCGTCCATGTGCAGGTGAGAGACCTCACAGCCCCGCTTCATCGCCAGCCACGATGCAACCGGCGAATCGATCCCTGATGAGAGCAGGCAGAGCACCTTTCCCTGCGAGCCCCACGGAAGCCCTCCGGGCGCCGGGATACGGGAATCGTAGACAAGACCCCCGCAGTCCCGGACTTCGACAAAGAGTTCGTACTCCGGGTGCGAGAGATCGACAGAAAGGCCAGGGATTGCATCAAAGATGGCAGAACCGACATACTCGCCCAGCTGCTGGCTGTCCATGCCCGTTTTGCTCTGCCGCTTTCCCCGCACGGCAAACCGGGCAGGTGCATGCAGATGATCTTTCGCGAGGCCGACTGCCGCGTCACGCAGGGCATCCGGGTCCGGGGCAACCCGGGTGCAGACGCTCACGCTTACCACGCCAAAGACCCGGGATACGATGCCCGCGATCTCTTCCGGCTTTTCACCGTAGACAAAGATCCGCCCCCGGGGGCTTTCGAACCGGCAGGAATGGCCGGCAGATTCCAGCGCCAGCCGGATATTACGCAGGAGGATTCCGATGAAATGGTATTTGACCGGATCGCTTTTTAAGAAAAGCTCGCCGTACCGCACCATCACGACTTTTTCCGGTTCATCCCCGTAACACCGCTCTTCCATGATCACTCCAGATAGTGGGACGGAGAGGGAGATAACCGTTGGCAGCCGGGATGATACCCTTGCGATCTGACCACGACGTTTCAAAAGTGCCGGGGATAACGAAACTCTTTAATCGGGAGAGAGAATACTGTACTGAAATGGCGAAAAAGGCGAGCAAAAAGGCAGAAGAGGAACCGCTCAAACTCTTCTACATTTTCTATAACCAGGAACGGTGGGACAACTGGGTAAAATCACTTGCTGATGCCAGTTTTGAGGTCGACCCAAAAAGCGATGAGATGCCCGAGGGGTTCCGGATCCTGGACGGATTCTCCGTCGACATCACCCTTGCAGCACTCAAGATCGTCAAGTTGTACCAGAACAAGCGCTTCTCACAGGAGGAAGCATTTGACCGGCTCGGGCAGGTCGAGGCTATTGTCATGTCTCCCGCCCCCAAGGGTGACACTGAAGAACTTATCGAGCTCCTCCAGCTCCCCAAACTGTGCCTGTTTACTTCCTGCCGGAAATATCTTGGCGGGGAGTTTGACAAGGATATCAAGACGCTCGTAAAAAAGGGCAAGGGACAGATCGAGAAGGATATGGAAGGTGCGCTTGAGACTGCCGCAAATATCGGTGCAGCCGTAATAGACGGCGCTGCCTGCTGCGGGAAGTACGTCAAGGACGATCTGGAGAACCCGACCCTGTTTGACGAGTGGCTCATCGAGTGCGAGCGGATGTACGAAGCGATGGGCTCCTTAAAGAACTTTGATGAGTCGACCGGAGACGACGAGTGATCGCTGACCGGGCGCGGTTCCGTCACGCAAAAAAGATAGAAAGGCTTGCCGGCTACCGGGTGCCCGACCACGCCTTTTACCCGGTGATGCTCGAAACCATCACCTCCCGTTTTAATTTCGACGCGCTTGACTTTGCCATCCGCGAGCAGCTCCTCCAGTTTTTTAACGATTTTCTCCGGTGCAAGTGCAAAAACTCGCCGTTGTGCGGCTGCCCCGAGAAAAAATTTGCGATAAAAGTCATCGAACTGCGCGAGAACGGTCTTGACCACCGGCAGATCTCGGCGTACTTGTCCGATGAATATGGGATCGAGATCTTTCCTGCGGACGTGCTCTCGTTCTTAGAAGAGTCCGTTCATGTTCTCGAAGCAATTTCTGACGTGGCACACCTCCAGGGACAGGAAACACTTGCCCAGAAGACGATCGAACATATCAGGCTTATCGAACGGTAGTTTCGCCTTTTTTCTCTTGTACGCGGAGTTTATTCCAGAACCGGTTCCTGACGCAGGTTCCCGTAAATGCGATCAACCATGCTTCCCGGGATCCAGAAAGCATATATTACAAAATGTAAAACATATGTTACGTGGTGTTTGTACAGGAAGTGCGAACACCTGCAAGAAACAGCATACCGGAGATCCAGAATGAAAACCCCGAAAATCTACTATGCAGCACTTATGGCATTCTGTGCCCTCACCTTGTCAATTGGCAGCACAGGTGTCATGGGATGGCACTAAAACCAGGGAACCTGCTGGCTCCGGCAGCAGATCCCAAAAGAGAATTACTAAAAAGGAGATGATACCAAAAAGCAGAATCTGATGCACATTTCCCCGGCTTTGCCGGAAAAAAGGCAGAATAATACATTCAGGACCGTGAAGCCCCGACAGGTTATACACCCGGGCCGGTGTCTGCCACTCCCCACCCGAGGGCAGGCCGAACCCGTAATCGAAAGAGACCTGCGGTGCGCCACGCCCGGAATGCAGGATGTCACAAGTACCTCTTCACAAGAACCAGTAATCCAACAGGAATCCATTATCAGATGAGGGGCAAAACCCTCCTTTTATTTTTTAGTTCAATACAGATCGTTTCCCTGGTGCCGCATCCCGGGTTTGCAGGCAGGTAAAAAACGGGATTCTTTTCAGGACCACACCCCGGGCCATCGGAACATTATTGCTGACGCCACCAGATCGAAACAGGCGTTTTTTCTGAACAAACGCTCCAGAATCCCGGATATCATCCACGTTAGGTACTTCGGATAATCCCTTGTATATTCTCCCGTTTCTCACCAGAACTCATCTGAAAGTTCCTTTACCACCGCGGCAGCAAAATTTTTTGCAGCGGCCGGACCATTTGCCGTGATGATTCTCCCGTCAGTCACCACGGGCTCCTGTGTGAGGACGGCCCTGCCTTTTTTCATCTCGAAAATTGCCGTGGGGGCATCGTACACGGTCGCCTTCTTTCCCTTGAGGATCCCGGCACGGGCAAGCACGACCGGCGCAAGGCAGATCGCGGCAACGACTTTGTCGGTCTCGTAGAAATAGATCGCAAGCCGCACGAGCAGGTCATCCTCCCAGAGATGCTCCTGGCACCCGGAGCCCCCAACGATAATAAGACCGCCATAATTCTTCGGGTCGATATCGTCAAACGATAATCCCGCCGATGTTTTCCCCCCCAGCATCCCCGTGCATGTACCGGGGCGGGTCGAAGCGATATCAAACGCGATCCCGGCTTTATTCAGGGCCGCAACCGGCTCCGCCAGCTCCTCATCACGGTACTTTTCCGGTGCTATTGCAATGACTGCTTTCATGGTATCCGGGATTTTCTTTCGCATGTATATCAGGATTATTACCGGGTTCCAAAGGAAAATGCCGGAAATGCACATGCAGGTCAGGTAAAAAACGGCACCTTCACGGATCAGGACAGATCCTCCGGCACCGGTTTTTGCGATCCGTTAAAATCCGCTGGGCTCTTTCATCGTTGCCGTCAGGATTACGCAGCCACCGGGAAGAACCGTTACCACAGCTCATAAATAACCCGAAAGTGCTCTATCTTCTCCTGAGGATATCATGCCGGAACTCGAAGTGAATAAACAGAGAACAGCTCTCGTTGTCATTGACCTGCAGAAGGGAATCGCGGCACAGCCCGCACAACCGTATCCCGCGCAGGGAGTCGTCAGGAATGCAGCTTTGCTCGTCGCCGCGTTCAGGAAATACGGGATGCCGGTGTTCCTTGTTCATGTTGTTCATTCACCGCAAACCATGCTGAACGTGAAAAGCGATACGTCATTTTCCCGCCCGATGCCCCTGCCCCCGGACTGGTCGGAGTTTGTCCCGGAGATCGCCCCGGTCCCTTCTGATATCATAATAGCAAAAAAGCAGTGGGGAGCGTTCTACGGTACCGATCTCGAACTCCAGCTGAGGCGAAGGGGGATGGACACGATCGTCCTCTGCGGGATCGCCACTGACTTTGGTGTCGAGAGCACGGCGCGGTTCGCCTACGAGTACGGGTTCCAGCAGATCTTCTGCGAGGACGCGATGACCTCCCAGTCAGCAGAGCAGCATAATGCCGCGGTGAATTTTATCTTCAGGAGGATGGGCCGGGTCCGGAAAACTGATGAGATACTCCGTGCGTTAGAGTAAGGCAAGCCATACTCCTGAAAGGCATTATAGCGATCCGGCTAGTACGTGCCCGGTCGTGCAGATTTGAGAGCCTGATGATTGTGACGGCACTCCCTACGATCAGGAGATCACTTTTTTTTCGCCGTTGAAATAGGCAATCTGTTCCAGGTACACCATGCAGAGATAACCGGCAAGGATGCCGATAACGATCCCGGCAAGGTGAAGGGAAATGCTTACCGTCCGCGTTGAATTAGTCATTCGTTCCGGGAAAAGGTTCCAGATGAAGTACCAGAAGATGACAACAATCGTCACAGTGATAATCCTGGACGACCAGGAAAATTCCTGCATGACGCGGTATAAATGCGTAAACTGGTAGCGGTACACAACAATTGCAAGTACCAGCATGGCGGTCACGGCCAGTAATGCAAGAAGAAGCGGGGAGCTGCGTTCGGTATGATAGAGGATCATATACCGTGCGATGATACCTGCAGAGAGGGCAAGGACAAAGGCCAGTACCAGGCCGTAATAATTTCGCATTCTTTGCCCGGAAGTGTGCTCAAGATATGCCAGCCAGAACAGCAGCAGCAGTCCTGCAAGCGCCGAATCAATGCCCGAAAGGCCTGCATAATATGTTGTTGTCGCGTTAAAAATTGCAAAGAACGCACCGAAGACGAGAAAGATGATGACAATGACCTTGCTCAGTACAAGGTACAGCCGTTTCCGGTTTACAATGGTGGCGAGCACCAGGCCATAGATGGCGATCAGCAGGTATGCAGTTACGTTCGCGAGGAAATGATCAAAATTCAGGTGAACAAACGACGCTGTAAAGATCTGGTAGATATGGAAGTTCGTTAAGTCAATCTGCAGGCTTGAACGTAATGACGGATAAACAGAGACGAGATATTCGATGATGATCGTGATGGCAGGGATGATGAGAACGACGGCAAGGTAAACGGAAAAGAGCCGGAGGTTGATGGTTGATAAAAACTCCTGAAACTTTTTAAAACCGTTCATGGTGCAAAGTCCATCTTTTTACGTTTTTGTTCAGTACATCGGTCCTGTTACAATAAAAGAGAGAGCCATTTCTCATGCAGGGGGCACAAAAAAATAAAAAAATACCGGGAATGGCAGAAACCCGGAAATTAAAAAAAACGGCGTGTTGCCGTCAAACCATTTCATTGAGGATACGGTGGCCTCCTGTATCACCTGGTCCGCATCAATTCCCTGTCATTTGTTGCATGACGTGAAGGGAGAGAAAAGAGACAAGGATTCCGGCCCATGATCGGGAATGCTGAAGCATTGCACCGTTGATGAGAAAACTCCCGGTACAGGGATACCTGACTCCTTCCTGCAAGTGTTTATCCACCCGCCCTTCCAATGGATAGCAGCAGCGTGATGCACTTTTGACCGCCCCCCAGTTTCTCCCTATACCCAAAAATATCCATGCGCTTGCCTGTGAAACCATCAGCCGTCGCATCGGGCGGCTCCCGTTTACCAGGAATGGTGTTGAGATCACCGAAAGCCTTGTCGGAGTGACCATGGAGTGCCTCAATGCCGAGGCCAGAAAAACACTGCCCCTGCGGACCGTATCCCGGGAGAAAGGCACTATCCCGGGACTTGGAGAGTGCCTTACGGAGAGGCTTGGTAAAGACCAGAGCGATGTCACACCTGTTATCGCAGAGGTTCTTGTGACCGCCGGTCTTGCAGAACCGGCCGAAGTGCTCGATGCTTCAACCCGCACAGAGACCCGGGGGATCCGGCTGCTGTCCGCATGGACCTGGCATATCGCATCAGGGGACTTTCCGTCCTGTGACAGTACGTGTCTGAGTGGCGGGGAAACGGATGCCTGGCTCGCACAGTGCCCGGTCTGCCGGACCGGCATCCTCAGCCGGGTGACCGGTAAACGGCTGTTTGGCACCCCTCCAACCGATTACTACCTTGACTGTTCTCATTGCGGTGCAAAATTTATACCGGAGAAAGACCGGTTCCGGCTGGTCTCGATCGCCCATATTTCCGATCCACGCTGGCGGCAGTACCTCAATTCCTGCCGGAAACCCGACGAATGGGCCGCACTTGTGCGCGAGGAGACCCCGGCAAGCCCGGTCTCCCGCATTGCCACATCCCGGTACCGCATGGCTCCCCGAAAAGCCGTGATCCCAACATCCCAGCCGACTATAATCCACCGGCCGGAAAAACCTGCACGGCCGGTCGAAGGTGTCCCGGTCCTCTTTTCCACAATCAGGGGAGGGAGTCTTGCCGTTCCCGGCACCGCAAAAACCCACTACTTCCGGCCCGTATCCCTCCGGTTCTTACGCGGGGTCCGTCACGATCTGTTTACCCGTTCAGAGCGCATCGTGCAGCAGGTTCTCGAAGGTCCGGCATTTGCGGAGGTAAAACCGCTTTTTGTAAAGGAATACATGCAGTACCTCCCGCTCCGGCTCGGCCCGGTAACAGAAGAACTCATCAAGAAAAACGATCCCCTATACAGGCAGCTCCTGAACAGTCATGGCGATGAGGGTTTTGGCTCGTTTGCTGTTCAGGACGAAGAGTGTGCGCATAAAAAAGGACTCCTGATGGTGTACGTGCAGGGAAAACTCTGCCATGTGGCCGGCTGCCACACGACATTTGCAGATCTTGTTGACCGATCTCTTGGGAACATTACGACCGACCAGTGCTACCGCGACGGGGATGAAACCGCGTGCCGGATCAACAGCCTTGTCACTGCATTCAGGGACACGCCGGTCCTCTGGTGCCACGAACTTTCTGATGACAATGCGATCGATGCTGCCGTGTCAGACCTGCGCAGCCGTTACCTGCAGGTTCCTTGAGAAACCATAGAAATACAAGTAACTCAGGAGAAATACATCAAAAGCGAAGATCAGAGAATTTTTCATATCCTATGCAAACATTATAATTACCTACTCCGGTTACGGGACAAGGGAGACATTGGATGAAAAAGTGTCCGCACTGCGGGATGAATATCCGGGATAACGTCGAGGTCTGCGGGTACTGCGGAGGCGAAATATCGCAGAAACCTGCGAAATCCGCTGGCAGCAGGGGCGCACAGGTTCCACAGCGGAGCGCCCCGCCCCGGCCGGCCCCCCAGGAGGATGAACCGGAAAGCGAAGAGGGAGAAGAGGAAGAGGGAGGACTCTCTGCTATTCTCCAGCCGGGCGAAAAGGTACTGATCGGCTCCCTCAACGTCTCGGTAAAAAAGTTTTTTTTCCATGCATACCTGACGAACAAGCGTATTTTTTTAATCGATACGCAGGAAAAGAAACTCAAAGTAACCGCAAAGGATGTCCCGCGTGACACGATTGCCGACAGCATCGTGGAGTATTCGGAGAATTCCGATCCAGTGCTGGTGCTCTCCGTAAAATCAGCCGATGATGAGATTAAGACCATGAAACTGGTCTTTGCCCAGAATGGCACCGACCGCGCCGGTGAAGTCGACGACTGGATCTCGTTGCTCCACGAGGACTCGGACACAAAAAAACAGCGCCGTGCAGCACCGGCACAGAAGGAGCCGGAGCCCCGTCAGGAAGAAGAGCCGGAGGAGGAGCCCCCGGCACGTCCGGTAAAGACCCCGGTCCGCTATGAAGAACTGCATCCTACCCGAAAACCGCTCAAGGAACACGAACGCCAGCCCCCGGTAAAACGGCTGATCCCCCTTGCCCGCGAACCGGAACCTGAACCGGAGGAACCCGAGCCGGAAGTTCAGCCCCAGAGACGGATGCAGGTACGGACACTCGAAGAGCCACAGCAACGCAGGGTCCCGGTAACCCGAGATATGCCTGCGCCGGTCAGGAGCGACGCACAGATCGTCAGGAAACCGGAAGTCCACGCCGCGGTGCGAACGGCAATGAAAAATCCTGTTCAGCCTGTACGCCAGACCAGTGTCTCCCCGTCACGGAGCGTAACCTCCGAACCTGTACGCCGTCCTGTCCCGATACACGAACCCGCACGGGAGGTCGCTCCCGATGAGTACCCTGCCATCCACAGGGTGGCAGTCCAAGAAGAGCCTGCCGACAATCCGCAGTTCTGTCATAACTGCGGGAAAAAGCTCCCGGGAGAGGCAAACTTCTGCCCCGGCTGCGGGACGAAACTCGGGCGCTCAAAAACGGATCCATCAGCGGCGCGCTTTTCAAAAACCATTCCCCGGCCGGTCCCAGCTCCGGCACCAGCCCCCCAGCCCCACCAGCACAAGGTCCCAAGGATTGAAGAGGTCCGTGACGATGATGAAGAGGAGGACATGACACCCAAACGGCCCCCGGTAAAAAAGACACCGAAGGGCAGTGACATGACCATCCTGCAGAAATTCCTGCGGCGCTGAAGTACACTACGGCGCCATTAAAATTTTTTATGGTAATCCGGCCGAAAAAATGCCGTCTATTTCCGTTTTGCCTAAGAAGAAATCGTTATATGAATGTCAGTCTCTTGTATTAGTACGATTACGGAGAAACCGAGGAAGTTTAATGAAGCGAAATATTCAGATTGAAGCGTTGAATCAGATACCGTTAGAAAAACAGCGGATTGAACTTGTTGAGCGCAAATGCCTCGGTCACCCCGACAGCATTGCAGATGGAATTGCAGAGTCGATCTCCCAGGCACTCTGCAAAGTGTACCTTGACGAGTTCGGTGTCGTCCTGCACCACAATACCGACCAGGGCGAAGTTGTTGCCGGCGAATCATGCCCGAAATTCGGCGGCGGGAGGATGATCCGGCCGATTTATGTTTTAATCGACGGCCGGGCGACAAAACAGTTCAATGGCGTCACCGTCCCGACAGATGCGGTCGCAGTCGAGGCAGCACACGCGTACCTCCACAAGATCCTCCCCGAACTCAACCTGACCCGGGATGTCATGATCGACAGCCGGCTCGGGACCGGTTCGACCGACCTTCGTGATGTCTTCAAGCCCCGGCAGGGCAAAGTCCCGCGTTCCAACGATACCTCGTTTGGTGTCGGGCACGCCCCGTTCTCTGACGTTGAGAACATTATCAGGAATTCGGCAAATTATATCGACACGAAACTCCGCAAAAAGTATCCCGCCATCGGGCAGGATATCAAGATCATGGGGCTTCGTGACGGGAACACGATCACGCTTACCATTGCCTGCGCCATTGTCGACAAGTACTGTGCGGACATAAAAGAATACCAGGACTACATGACCCTCCTGACCGAAGAGATCGGGAATGTCGCAAAGAAGAGCACGAAGCGCAAGATCGTGGTCAACGTCAACACTGCCGATGATATCAAAAACAAGAGTGTTTTCCTGACGGTCACCGGTACATCGGCAGAGATGGGAGATGACGGTTCGGTCGGCCGGGGCAACCGGTGCAACGGGCTTATCACCCCCAACCGCCCGATGAGCATGGAAGCAACAAGCGGCAAGAACCCGATCAACCATATCGGCAAGATCTACAATCTCCTCTCAACCCAGATTGCGCAGGAGTCGGTCAAAAAAGTTGACGGCATCGAGGAGATGTACGTCCGCCTGCTCTCCCAGATAGGTAAACCAATCGATCTCCCGCTCGTGGCAAGCGTCCAGGTACTGCCAAAGAAGGGCGTCGCCTTAAAGGATATCAACAGCGAGATCAATGGGATCGTTGATGACAACCTTGCAAACGTGACGAGCATCACGGAGAAGGTAATCCGTGGCGAACTCAAGACCTTCTAAAAAGAAACAAGGCGACAAAAAGACCCCGGCACCGGCCAGGCTTTCTCCTTTTTCCGGCATGATCCGGCTTGCCATCCCCAATAAGGGGAGAATCGCAGCGCCGATCATGGACCTGATGGAAAAGAGCGGGCTCCACCTGCCGGACATTGCCGAGCGTCGGCTCATTGCCCGCACGCTCGACCCCCACGTGGAGATCCTCTTTGCCCGGCCCATCGATATCCCTGAATACGTGGCAACCGGCGCCGCAGATCTCGGTATCACCGGTCATGATATGGTAGCCGAGCGCGGGTCCGATGTCGAGGAACTCCTCGATCTCCAGATAGGAAAAGCAAAACTCGTGCTTGCCGTCCGCGACGATGCGGAGATCTCCTCAGTTCACGATCTCAAAGGGGCAAAGATCGCAACCGAGTTCCCGACTATCACAAAGCAGTATTTTGCAAAACGGCACGTGCCGGTCACGATTGTCCTTGTCGGCGGGGCCTGCGAAGCGACACCGCACCTCGGGATCGCAGATGCGATTGTCGATCTCTCGAGTTCGGGAAATACCTTGAAGACCAACCGGCTCCGGGTGCTCGACGAGGTACTGGTGACCTCCACCCACCTGATTGCAAACCGCCGGTCACTGGAGACCAAACGGGAAAAGATAGACGAGATTCACCTCGCCCTCGAAAGCGTCATACGGGCACGCGGGCAGTGCTACCTGATGATGAACGTGAAACGGGCGTCGCTTGAGAAGATAAAAAGCGTGCTGCCCGGGCTCTCCGGCCCGACTATCATGGATGTCGCATCGACAGAGAATATGGTCGCCGTCCACGCGGTCGTAAACGAGGAAAGGGTCTACACGCTGATCAACGCTTTAAAACAGGCGGGCGCACGTGATATCCTTGTCATGTCCATCGAGCGGATGATCCGCTGATCATCATGAGAATCTTTCCTGCCGTAGACATCCTCGGGGGCAGGTGCGTCCAGCTCGTGCAGGGAAAACGGGAGAGCGCAACCGCGTATGGCGACCCGCTTTCCTGTGCCCGCCGCTGGCTCGATGCCGGGGCCGATGCGCTGCATGTTGTCAACCTTGACGGTGCTTTCGGTGAGTCGGCAAAGAACGCCGACCTGATCCGGGCGCTCGTGAAGGATACCGGTGTCGAGTGCGAGCTCGGCGGGGGGATCCGTTCCGTTGAGGACGGGCGTCGGTGGCTTGAGACCGGGGTCACCCGGATTATCCTGTCCACGCTTGCCATCCGGAAACCTGAGTGTATACGCACGCTCGCACAGGAGTTTGGCAGCGACCGGATTATGGCAGGGGTCGATGCCCGGGGGGGACAGGTTGCCATCCACGGCTGGCAGGAGACCGCCGGTGATTATATCGGCTGGGCTAAAACGTTCGAAAGCCTTGGCGCAGGTTCCCTGCTCTACACGAATGTGGATGTCGAGGGACTGCAAAAAGGCATTGCAGCCGAACCGGTCCGGCAGCTTATCGGGAACGTCCATATCCCGGTGGTCGTTGCCGGCGGTGTATCGGCACGTGCGGATGTCGCCGCACTGCGGGACGCCGGGGCGTACGGGGCGGTTCTTGGCTCGGCGCTGTACAGCGGAAAGATTAACATTTCAGAGGCACTAGAGGAATCTCGATGAGAAAAGTAACGATTACACGGGAGACCAGCGAAACAACAATTGCACTCACGCTCAACCCCGACGGTACCGGGAAGGTGTCGGTGGAGACCGGCATCCCGTTCTTCGACCACATGCTCACCGGGATGGCAAAACACGGGGGGTTCGATCTTTCCTGCAAAGCCAAAGGAGATCTCAAGGTAGACTGCCACCACACGATCGAGGACGTGGGGATCGTGATCGGCGATGCGGTGAAGCAGTCGATCGGGGACGGCCGGGGCATCCGGCGGTTCGCTCACGCAATCATCCCAATGGACGAGTCCCTTGCGCAGGTGGTGCTCGACTGCGGGGGCCGGGGGTACCTTGTCTATACCGGCACTTTCGGCAACAAAACGCTCGGGAACATCCCGTCCGATCTCTTCGAGCATTTCTTCTACTCCCTCTGTATGCACGCCGGCATCACGGCCCACATCAGTTTCTCGGGAAGAAACGATCACCACCAGTGCGAGGCGGCGTTCAAGGCGTTCGGGATTGCGCTCGGCAATGCAATGGCAAAGAGCGGAAGAGTAAAGGGCATCCCGAGCACGAAGGGAACGTTCTGAACCGGCAGGCCGAGCTCGGCCGGTGTACAGGTATTCTGTCAGGTACAATGGGGGCAGGGCGGTCCTGCCCCTGAACTTCTTTACGGGCACATATGAACGGGTGATTATAACGGGTGTTTTCCGGTACGACAACAAGTATGTAGCACCGACAAAGGAGCAGCGCGAACGGTACATGAAAGGGGAGAGCGAGGAGCATCTCTTCGGGCCGGACGACCAGATCATGCTCGTCGTGTACGACGAGGCAGCGTACCTCAAGGACGATATTGATGGCACGAGGATCCTCTTTACCGGGGCAAAAGACAAGGGAAAAGTGTACGACGAGATAAAACGCCTGCTCGATGAGCATGAGAACAAAGTGGATGGCAGCCGGTCGTTCGTTACCGGCCGGGATATCTCATAACCATTTATACCCGATTTTTTAAAAAACGCCAGCGTTGTTAATCAACCGGTTGATATCGTTGGTGTTACCCAAATTACCTATATTGCCCGTATCAAGCGATCCAAACTGGGACATAAGCGGTTGGATCACCATCATGTAAAGGATGATAACTCCGATCACGACAACCGCAATTGCAAACACGACAAACAGGACCACGTGGAGCATCCGCATTTCGCGGAACGGGATCTCACCACGGTTCATCTTTCCTGCCGTTGAATGGGCATTATATATCGCGTAGAGTCAGAAAATAAGGCCGGGAATAAGAAGAATGACCAGTCCTACGCAGGTCATGGTAAAGAGGGCAAAACCTTTTGCAGTCTCCCCGTTGTAGACCTGACCAAGCCCGGGAAGGACCGTAGAGCAGGCCCCGGCAATAAGCGGGCTCTTCTGTTCCCCCCTCACCGGTGGTGCAGTATAGCCGGTGTAACCGGGGTACCCAGCCGGGCTCTTCCCATCCATTCGGGCACCGCACCCGCTGCAGAACCGTGGGGACTCCTCGGTTGACACCTTACCGCAGTGTGGGCAGATCTCATTCATGCAGCTGTTCCGGATTGAGATTGATCCATGCAGGGTAAAAAGGCTTGCCCGCCGGTTACCGGGATTCTTCCGTGCTGAACCTGCACCCACAGGTCCGGGCCAGTTTAGTGATCCCTGCAACGGGTGGAAACAACGCGAAATCATCAGGCCGACCTGGACCTGACAGGGAGAGATTCAATACAAAAGTACTTCGCTATCTCAAAAACGCCACGCATAAAAGCAGATTATCCCGGAAACGATCCCGCACCGTGCGGGCACAGAAGAAAAAAAGAGTTGATCAGTTGGACTTTGACGCGAGATCAACGTCTTCTTTCTTGATGGTCTTTCTTCCTGCGTGCTCTGCGAGCTTGTTTGCTTCCTTGGTGAGCTGGGCGATGTATTTCTCAGCCTTGACCACGAGTGCTTCAGCTGCATCGCTGCCCACTCTTTCGGCTCCGTTCTTCTTTGCAATGCGTACAACTGCGGCGATTGGTAAATCTGCCATTTTTCTTACCTCAAAAAGAAAGTCTCTTGGCACCTATAAAAACTTTCCGGGAAAATCCCCCATATTGCTTACGAAAATGATATTGGAAGCCTTGTAGAACCGTACAGGCAAAACGCGCCACGGAATTTCGCAGAATATTTTTTATAACCATATAAACGGCTATTTTAAAAAATACACCGCTTTAAGCGGTTAAAATTTATTCCAACAATGATGCTGCGAGCAATAGCGCATTCGTGTAATCCGGTTGGGCGCGCGAGGTATCCACAAAAATTCTATCGATATTTACGACCGGCGCCCCATGTCCGTGCCCGGCTCCAAGAAAGGCAAGTGTACGGAAGACCAGGTTACCGGATATCCCGTCCGGTGCGATAATCAGGCCGCAGGACTTGATCGCATCCTCGATCAGGATCTCATAGTGCACTGCATCGCCAAGTTTTGCAACAAGTTCGGCTTCGGCCATGCTCCGGTCCACCCGGGGATGCCGGCCGACATCACCGAACCGGCCACCCGAGAGGACACCCACTTTTTCCGGAAGGCCAATCCGACGGGCAATCGCCCGGCCTTTCTTAATCAGCGCAAGCTTGTCGGCAACGGTCCAGCCCTCATCGATACCCACGGGCGCAAACAGGAATTTTTTCCCGTCCGCCGTCTCAAGAAGTGCGATCCGTTCAAGGTGATCGACCCCTGCAGCGCCTTTAAGTGCCTGAAGGGTGGCATGTGCCGGCAGCGTGCCCCTGACTGCCACATCGATTGTTCCCGCCATCAGATCAGCAACAAGCGCTGTTTCGGGAGTTGTGCTCTCCGCCAGCCGCACCCGGGGATGGCCGGACGGGACTTTTGCGGCACCTGTCCGGCAGTAACAGACAACATCGCAGGGAAGATTCACGCGGCAGGCGCTGTTGATAACTTTCTCTGCATCCGCACCGATGCCGATCCCGATCTTTTTTACTGCTGCCTGCATGACGCCTCATCCGGGGAGAGGCAGGTGATCCCATTCTCGGCAAAATCGAAGACCTCTGCCTCGTTCCCGTCATAACGGATCCTGAGCCGGCGCGTGGTATCCACGGTGCCGATAGCATGTGCCGTCATGCCGACAGCAGCAAAGCGCCGGACCAGTTCGTCGACGTGCTCTTTTTTTGCGGTCAGGACAAAACCCATGCCGGGGTACATCTTCACCCACTGCTCGAAGGTCATATGGTTTGCCGCAAGATCGGGTTTTGGCACACGGCCGAGATCGAGCTCGGCCCCTTTCCCGCTCACCTCAAGGAGCATCCCGATCGTCCCGATAAGGCCGGGGTTGCTGATATCTTTACCCGCGGTGACGAGGTGATCCCTACCGATCTCTTCCAGGAGTGCAATCTGGGCACGCACCTGTGCGGCAGACTTCATAGTCACCGAGTCCCAGTTGAGCGCACAGGACGGGTGGACACGCCCCACAAGATCGATGGCCGCGATGATACTGTCGCCTTCCTGTGCGGTGTTGGAATAGATGATCGAATCAAGCCGGGCTGAGCCGAGAATCGAGACATCGATCACGCTATAGGGAGCATCCGGGTGAAGGTGCCCGCCGACAATCGGCACGCCGAACTGGGCGGACGCATCATGCATCCCTTTAACCACCTGCTCGTGGATACGGGACTCCTTTGGCATCGAAAAGACGTCTACCATCGCGATCGGCTTCCCTCCCATGGCAGCGATATCATGGATATTGACAAGGACCGAGCAGTAGCCGGCCCAGTACGGGTCGGACTCCATGAGCCGGCTCCAGATTCCGTCCGCTGCAAGGAGCAGCGCCTCCCCGTTGTGCTCGATGACGGCCGCATCCTCGCCAAACGAGGCGATGACATGGGGAGCATCGATCCTGAGGGCCTTGACCATCTCACCGATCGCGTGTTTCCGCTTCACGCCTTCATATTCCCTGACCACGTGCGCGATCTTTGTTGTGGAACAGTCCAAAACCACTATTGTCACCCGGGTATTTCAGCACTGGATAATTTGCTGTACGCTATGTGTGGCCTCATCAGAGATAATTTATTTGATACGGGGTCGACACTTTGGTATGGAGTGGGCAGAGAAATACCGGCCGGAACACCTCACGGATATCGCCGGCAACACCACCGCGATCCGACAGATGGCGGACTGGGCAAAGACCTGGACATTCCGGTCAAAACCTCTCCTGCTCTACGGGAAGCCCGGCATAGGGAAGACGTCTGCGGCGTACGCTCTTGCCCGGGATATGAGCTGGGACGTGATCGAGCTCAACGCGAGCGACCAGAGGACCGCTGCCGTGATCGAGCGGATCGCCGGCGCCGGCAGCACCACGGCAAGCCTGACCGGATCTCTGCGGAAACTTATCGTGATGGACGAGGCCGACAACCTGCAGGGGACGGCCGACCGGGGCGGGGCAAAGGCAATCATTGAGTGCATAAAAAACGCCCGGCAGCCCATCGTCCTCATCGCAAACGATCTCTACGGCCTTGCCCAGGAGCTCCGCATGCGCTGCGAGCCGGTCCAGTTCAGGGCTTTACCGGCCCGATCGATAGCCCCCCGGCTCAAATTTATCTGCGCAACCGAGAAGATCGCCTGCTCGGAAGCGGCGATCCACGAGATAGCCGAAAGTGCCGGGGGGGACATGCGGGCGGCTGTGAACATGCTCTATGCCGCAGCAATCGGCCGCGAATCGCTGGCAGAGGACCAGGTGCATACCTCCCAGAAGGATGAACGGGTCTCGATCTTCTCGCTTGTTTCGGCAGTATTTTCAAAGACCCCTGACGAGGCACTCATGAAATTATCCTGGGATGTCGACGATACCCCGGAAAATATCGAGCAGTGGGTGGAGGGAAACGTGCACGTGATTACCGATCCCGGCGCTGTCAAACGGGCCTACCGCTCGCTTGCACGGGCCGACGAGTACATCGGGTATACCTACCGGCGCCAGTACCATACGCTCTGGCGGTACGCGACAGCGGTCCTGCTTCTCGGCGTTGCCGATGCAGCCGGGGGAAACGGCATCCACACCCGCATCCTGCCTCCCGAGCGCTGGCAGAAGATGTCGACAGCAAAAAAGCAGAAGGCGATCAGGTACACCGTGCTCTCGCGCCTCGCCGCTGCCATGCAGATCCCCCAGACCACTCTGCGCGAGAAGTACCTGGGCACGATTGCCATTCTCGTGGAGCACGACCCCGAAACATTCACCCGCGAACTGATGCTCGATGCCGACGGGCTCAACTTCTTCTTAAACGACCGGGCCCGGTCGCTGGAGATCGTAAAAGCAGTGACAAAAACGGAACGCGGGCAGGAACAGGAGCAGAAGAAAAAGGGCAGGAAAACAAAAGCCGCCACGGCCGGCGGGGAGCCCGATCCGATCGCACCACCGGAAACAAAACCACCGGTGACACCCCCTGCCGTACCCCCGGACGAGCCCGCGACCACACCCGCACCGGATCCCTCCGACAAAAAACCGGTGGCCAATAATCAATCGACACTCTTTGACGGGTTCTGACCACGACGGTAATAATAGTGGAGCAGGACACCGCAGTCGGTGATCTCCCCCCCGTTCCCGTAGGATTCAAAACCAAGATGGTAGACCACAAGATCGCAGTCGAGCATTTTTGCAAGCGCGACAAGCGGGGGGATCATCTCTTCTGCCGGGCGGACAGCATACAGCACATCGGCGCCCGCGTAGCAGGACAGGTCGGGCGAAAATATATCGTCACGGGTAAAGGAAAGCCAGTCCGGCAGCAGGCAGGGATGGATATCGATCGCCCGTATACTGACGCCCGCATCGTGAATGCACCGGGCGGCATCTGGATTCTTTCCCACTCCTATTTCGACGGGATGGTGATAGTGTGCCGCGATATATGCACCGACACAGTGCTCAATATGTTTATAGCCGTCCATCCAATAGATGTGAGCGATGCGGCTCCATATCTTTTGGGATCAACTCTCCCCGGAAGGTCTCCAGCTTCCGGTAGGCAGGCTGATCGCGGCGGTAACCGGGTTACCGGTCGGGGTTGTTGAGAACCCGGTTCGTATTATGGGTTTTGTAAATGCGCGAAAACAGATCGATGCGCAGGTCCAGCTGGACCACCTTGCCGCTTACAAACACCAGCACAATATATCCGATCCCATCCTGCTTGTGGTCAGCCAGGATCTCTTTAATTGCGGCCATTCCGCCCTTTTCGGCCTTGCACGGGAATCCACCGGGGTTGCGGTGCTCTCCACGGCCCGGCTCTCAAACGAATACTATGGACTTGCGTCGGATGACGACGATCTGATCGACCGGCTGGTAAAAGAGGGGGCACACGAGGTCGGTCACCTGCTGGGGCTTGCCCATTGCAGCGACCGCGAGTGCATCATGTTCTGCCCGGACACGCTCGATGAACTCAACGGGAAAAAGAAATGTTTCTGCGAGTCCTGCCGTCAGCAGATTGAACAGCGGCTCATGCCGCAGATCGACCAGATCTGATACATTGTTATTCGCTCCTGCCGGTGGCCCCTGATTATGCCTCCCCGCATTTCACAACGATTATGAGCGGGGAGATCCAAACGGACTCACAAGAGTATTCCCAACGACGATTCCGGCTGTAACGACAGCCATGCGGAGCGGGTATGTTCAAACGGGTTCTTGTTGCCACCGATTTTTCACGTCACGCAGACAGGGTGCTCGCGTGTATCGGTGAGATCCCCGGCATGGAGGAGATCATCCTCCTGCATGTACGTGCCGGGGAGACCGATGACGATGCGGTACCACCTGCCAGGCTGCTCCAGGAAAAAGAACACATCCTTGCTCCGCTCGGCATTCCGGTCCGGTCACTGCTGGTGGAGAGCGAATACGGGGACATCGTGCGCGGGATCACCGGCACCGCCACCCGGGAACGTGCGACGCTCATCGTGATGGGGGCACGGGGAAGAACCCTGCTCCGCACGCTGGTACTCGGGAGCGTCACAAAAGGAGTTATAGAGTCGGGCACGACCGATGTCCTCGTCCTGCACTTCCGGGGCGAAGATGCACCGGACACGGCGAATCTTGAGAAGTACTGCCAGAATATTTTTTCCAGGATCCTCTGCCCGGTCGACTTCTCAAAACCCACTGCCGATGTTCTTGCGTTCCTGTCCGGCCTGCCCCTTGTACGGGAGGTCATCCTCCTGCACGTGCTCCCCGCATCCGTCCCGGGGGAAGACCAGGGAAGACAGGAGCTGTCAGCTACAAAGAGACTGGATGATCTGAAATCTGCACTGAATATTCCCGCACGCAGGGTGAGAACCGTAGTCAGGTACGGCGACCCGGCAGCGGAGATTGCCACGTGTGCAGAGGAGGAGGATATATCCCTCATCCTGATACCCCGGTACGGGAGCGGGGATTATGCCATAAATATCCCGCTCGGCCGTACCGCTGCCGGTGTGGCAGCGCGGGCACAACGTCCCCTTCTCGTGCGGTATCCCCATATCCACCTTGACGTGAAGGCACGGGAGCTCTCTTTCGGGGAATTTGACCGGGCGGAAAAAGTCTGGCTGGGATATCACCAGCAGAAAACCGACCGGAACACCGACCGTATTTTCGGGGTGTTTGTCGAAGGAACACTTGCCGCAGTAGCCCGGTGCCGGCGTCACTCGGACGGTCTTGAAGTCGATGGGGTGTTTGTCAGCGAGCAGTACCGGAACAGGGGCTATGCACGAAAAGCGGTACAGGCACTTGTTGTCGCGTGCGGCACAGGGACGCTCTATATGCACTCCACGCTGCCACTCGTCACTTTTTATTCCTCGTTTGGTTTTACGCCCGTCGCAGAGCAGGAACTGCCGGAAAGTATCCGGGCACGGTTTGATTTTGCCGTCGGCAACCTCAAAGGCGCAAATGCCGCACCCATGCGTCGCCTGCCGACAGCATAAAAGGAGAGAATCATCCAAGCAGGGGCAGGATCTCGATCTCCATCGTGCTGATCTTCTCATAGATCTTTTTTAAACGGATAATCGGCCAGAGCTCGTAGAGGAATACCGTAATCGGTTGCCACATCGCCACCCAACCGATAATCAAAAGCGAATAGGACAGGAGCTGAGGCAGAAGATAATTGGTCCTGGTTGCAATAAGCTGGCTCGCTACAAGGGAGATTGCCAGAAATGTGAGCCCGACAAGCAGGCTCCACCGGCCAAACCGGAATTTTGACCGGAATTTCCGTTCTGTAACAAGCATCTTGTACCTGAAATGGTTATGGATGGCGGGGATGATCTTTTTTGCTTCCTGGCTCTCCACAAGGGAGAGGGGCAGGTAAATGTGGATCATAAATTTTGTTTTTGCAGGAAAATCCTCGACCGTGTCCACGATATAGTGTTCTGCTTCAGTATCGATCTCTTTCTCGTAAAACGGGGCCGGGTCAAAGGAGTTGAAGAGCTGGATAACGGATGTCAGCTTGATCTCGATCAGTACCCGGCCATCCTGTTTGTGGTACATCGATTCGATATCCTGTACCGGCTCTGATGCGAGAGGCATGTTGTTCCTGTTCAGCGGCAAAGCCAATAAACTTCACGAACCCGGCATGAGCTGCCGGATACCCTTTTTTTTAGAGAGATGACCCGGCGAGGGAGCGATATTTTAAAAAAAAAAAACAGGTCCCGTAACCAGCCGGGTTATCCCGGCACGGTTATCTGTAAAAGAACTATTAAAAAAAATCTGCTGATACGACAGCCCGGTTATTCCTTGTCACGGACGTACAGGATGCCATCAGGCTCACGGTAGTCGGTTTTTATGACGATCGTATTGGAGATCCGGTTGAAGACCCGGAGTTTGGTCTGGGGCATCGCAAGCCAGCCGATCAGGCAGTCAAGGGCAAGGATGGGTATGAACGCCTTTCCCAGGCTCTCGATCGCGGCAGTCCCCCAGTGGATCTTTGTGCCGTCACGGTTCACGACCCGGATATTCATGACCATCTTCCCGATCGACTGGCCTTTGTAACTCTCACAGACGGTCCAGTACAGGAAGAAGATGAGGGCATCGATGCCGAAATCGAAAAGTCCCAGATGCCCGAAATCCCAGAGGGCATGCATCTTCCAGTTGAGTGGTTCGAGGATGCCCCCGATAATGTTTAAGAAAAGGATCACGAGGATGATATCGATAAGCCACGCCCAGAGCCGGGTAGACCACTTGGCAAGATACAGGGTTTTGCCATGATCCATCCGTGGGTGTTCCGGCTCTGTCACCGGCAGGGGTTCCGGGTCCGGTACAGGTGACGGTACCGGTGTAGGTAGGGGGGAAGTCCCCGGGAATGCGTCTGCCATTGTATGGTATATGTATGCAGTACGAGAGAATGAAGGTTTGCGAACCGGGACAATTGTTCCGGCATTGCCCCGGCCTTTGTTTGGACAAACCATTTAATCCGCAGAAGAGATAACGGTACAAAATCAGGCAGACCGGACGGTGTGCACATGACTGAATCGGTTATTACCGAATTTAACGGGGCCAGGCGGGAGAGGATTGCAAGGATTTACCGCTATGGCGTGGGCGGAGTACGCGTGTACGACAGTCACGAATCCCTCCGCAGGCTCTACACGTTTGTGCCAAACGAGAACATGCTGACCGAGAACGATCCCGCACAGCCGGGAAAGATCCTCCGGCGGTGCGTGTTTGACAATTACGGGATGCTCGAAGAGACGTTCTCGTTCGGGCGGCCCCCGAGAACGTTCCGCTACGAGGCCGGCGGCCGGCAGATCGTGATGCGGGAAGGCGGGGATTACGGGGCGGTCGGGAAGACGTACTCGTTTGAAGGCAATGGTGTAGCCGAGACCGCGTTCGGGCGCGACGGGAGTATCGAACGGGTCTATGTCTTTGAACCCGGGGGCGCGGCGGTAACCATCCGCACGGGCGGCTGGTACGGCGAGGCTGAGCGGACGCTTGTCTGTGAAGGTATCGACGCGTCTGTCTTCCGCGAGCCCGAGGCCTTCCTCCAGTTTCTGACGTTTACCGAGAAAAGCCAGCGCGAGATCGATGCGGCCATTGACGAAGAGGTGGCAAAGATCCGGGGAGGGTCTGCGTCTGGTCCCGGGCAGAGCCGGTTTGCGTACACCGGTCCACGGCACACGTCCGATGACAGCCCCGGGCCCCGGGGAATGCCGGCGGCACGTGCCCAGGGACGCCCGGATATGAATGCCCAGAACCAGCCCGACCGCCGCCCGGCTCCGGCGGCACGGGCGGATACCGGCATTGATTTCATCGCTGACGCGGATTCGCCGCGGGACGTCCCCCGGGGTCCCCCGGGCTCACGCGAGCGGAGCGCCGGGATCCCCTTTGAGGAGCGCTGGCAGAGTGCAACAGATGGCCGGGAGGGACTTTCCGCCGGCAGGAGCACCAGTATCCCCCTCGACGAGCGATTCCGAAGTTCCCGGGAAGAGGAGCGGACACTAACCAGGGGAAGAAGCGCGAACATTCCACTCGATGAACGGTTTCAGGGTTCACGCGACGAAGATCGTACCCTTACGGAAGGCAGGAGTGCGCAGATCCCTCTTGAAGAGCGGTTCCAGAACGACAAAGACGAAAAAGGAGACCTGACCCCCGGCAGAAGCACTCAGATTTCGTACGAAGAGCGCAAGACCGGGAGAAGGCAGCAGTAATCCCGGGAACAGTTTCACTTACGGACGGTTGAAAGATAATTTTAAAAAGAATGCAAGGCAAGGGGGTAGATGCATATACATCTTGATCTGAGATCCTCACCCATTCCATTGGTCACGCGGGTTTAACGTTCCGGATCAGTCATTTTGAAGATTTCAAAAATGCACAAGATCACCCTTTCCTGTTCGATGAAAACTGTACAGCCCTCCGGATCATGTTTGCCAAATGGTTGATCTGTTTTCCTGCATCCTGATTTTTAGAGAGGATATTCAAGGATTCGTTCATTGCGGCAGCTCGGGCGATTTTTTCGATATCCTCTGCGCCAGAAAAAAGAATAAATGGCGTATGGTCTCCCCGTGCCCTGAGGATTTTCAGAAATTCAACCCCGTTCATCTCCGGCATATTATAATCTGAAACAATGACATCAGCAGGGGTAAATGTAAGCCATTCCACTGCGTCTTTTACGGATGAGAAAATATGAAGGGATATCCCGTACTTATGAAACAAGATGTGGCAGACAAATGATGCTACGTCCGGATCATCCTCAACGTAGATCACAGATACCATGCAAGCCCCACCCTCATTTCTGCTTTTTCCTGAAGTGCAGGATCGTATAGACAATCCCGATGATCGCCGCGACCAGAAGGGAAAGGTAGACCGGGTTTGAGACAATCCCTGCAAAGCCGGTCAGGTTTTTCACATCGATGGGGACTTTCATCGGGTCTGAGATATAAGTATCATCGAGGGCATCAAGGTACCGGATCTCGGAATCGAGGCCGTATTCTTTGATTGTCGCATCGCTTGCCACGCTGATCTGGAACGAGGCCACCGCGGACTGCCCGGGCTGGAGATCTCCCAGATAAGCAACATCGGCAGTACTCGTAAACGGGTCGACCACACTGAGCCGCGCCTGAGCGCTCCTTATCGTCGAATTCCCAGTATTTTTGTATTCCACCTCAATGATCTTCTTACTGCCCGGGCTCATCTCGGCCGGGGGCGACAGGATCACAAAATCAACTTTGTTCCCCACGTTCACGCCCACGGTCTCGGTCCGGGACGTAATAAAATCCCCTTCGTTATTCTGGTATACCACGACGACGTCCACGGGATAGGTCTTATTCTCCGCGTCCTTTGCGACGGTCACCTTGTACTGGCAGGACACGGTGCTGGCTGCCGGGAAGTCGCCGATATACACGCTGCTGTCAACCGGCGTCACCGGGCTGCTGTCATCCTGGAGAATTTCCACCGTTGCCTTTGTCCCGTCCAGCGTACCGATATTTTTGAGCGTTAGATTCACGTATCCGTCCGCACCCGCAACCAGCTGGTCGGATGTTGCCGAGACCACCTCCGGGATCACCTCCGGTTTAATGACCAGCGGAATCGTGACGGTCACGTTGTCCTGCACATAGTAATACCGGAACGAATCGACCTGGTACTGGCCGACAGAATCAATCCTGGTGTAACTGATATTCAGCGGAATTGCATAGGTGCCGGCGGGAGCATCCGCATTTATCTTTGCATCAAAGACGACGGTTTTCCGGGTCTGGCTGGCGAGATCGCCAATCATCTGGGGATCTGATTTTATGACCAGCGGGGCATCACCGGCCGACATGGCAACTGTGACAAACTTTGCCGTGGTGGGGGGATCGTCACGGTCGATGATATCTGATGCTACCTGCTTGTTCAGGCTCATCCCGTTGTTTTCGATGACGACTGCTACCTGGACGTCGCCGCCCACCTGATACTCGTTCGTCCCGGCTATATACGCGGTCAGGTTCGGGGTGCCGTCAAGGTAGTTTGTCCCGGCAAGCGCCGGTGTTACCAGACACACAAGGAGAACCGTGAGTATTGCCAGCTGCCGGCCTGCCGAAGCCATCCCATCAGAGATTTTTGTTACAGTGAACATAAGTGCCATTATTTTTCCTCATCATCGTTTCTTTCGCATCACAAGCACGTAGTACCCTGCGCCGATCAGGACGAGCACGATGAGGGTAAGGGCAGCGGGGAGCTCCAGCCGTCCCTCTGATGCCGGCTGCGTAACAACGGTGACCGGTGCCTTGAAGGTATCGGAGATCTGGCTGTTATCGAGAGTGTCGCGGTACCTGACCTCGGTATCGAGGGCATAGGTTCCGGGCGCAGCCCCGCTTGCAGCGGTTATCGCGTACCGGGCGGTCACGTTCCCGCCGGGCGGGATATCCCCAAGATACGCATTGGTATCCGAGCTTGACAGCGGGTCAACCGCCGAGAGCCGGGCCTGCGCCTGGTGTGCCGTGACCGACCCTGAATTCTGGTATACCACGGTGATCACGCTGGATGTTCCCTGCGTAACGACCGCCGGGGGTGAGACAACAACAAAACTGAGTTTGTTCTCCACCGGCACGCCAATAGTATCGATAGCCGAGGTAACGGTATCACCTTCAGCGTTCGTATAGGTCACGTCCACATCGATGGGATAGGACTGCTGCTGCGCATCGCTGGAGATGGCGACCTTGTACAGGCAGGTGACGACTCCGTCCCTCGGGAAATCCCCGATATAGACATTATCATCGGTCGGGATCACGGCGCTGTCACCGTGTCTTTTGATCGTGACCGTTGCCTGTTTCCCATCTTCGTAGCCGATGTTCTTGATCGTCAGGTTGACATACCCTTCCATCCCCACGACAAGATCCGGCGCCTCGGCGTTGAGCACGTCAATCTGGACGACCGGTTTTATCTTGACCGTGAGCGGGATCGTCACGGTCACCGGGGTGTACTGGTCCAGGATAATCTGACTTGTCGGCTGGTTGGCAAGGCTGTTCGCGAGGTACTTGTACTGGACGGTCAGGGGAAGGGTGTATTCGCCGAGCGTCGCGTCCGAGGTGATCTTTGCGGTGTAACTCGCGGTGGTGAGCCCCGGACTCGGGAGATCGCCAAGGTTCTGCGGGTCGGTCGTGATGTTGATCGGAGCGCCCCCGGACGAGAGCCCCACCGTGACGAGTTTTGCCGTGGTGGGGAGATCGTCCCGGGTCAATGTGCTCTGATCGATAAATACCGCCGCATTTGTTCCGCTGTTCTGGATGACCACCGTTATCGTGGTGTCCTGTCCCGGGGAGAACTCGTTTACACCGGTGAGATAGGCCGTTATTTCCGGGGTTCCCCCCAGATATTTGTCCGCGCCCAGTGCAGGCGTGCAGCAGACGACTGCTGCGAGGATCAGGAGGGCAACTGCGTTGTAGAATTTCATGGAATGTGCCTCTGCAATCTTACTGTGGTTTGAACCGTTTCGTGTAAACCAGATAACCGGCAGCGGCAAGAACCACGAGGATAATGGTGATAATCACCGGCAGGCTGAACAGGTCGGTAATCTTTTTCGCCGGAACGACCTGAACGTTGACCTTCATGGGGTCGGAGGTAAACTGGTTATTCAGCGAGTCGCGGTAGATAACCTCGGAATCAAGCCCGTATTCTTTCACCGTCGCGCCTGCATCGACCGAGACATCGAACGCCGCATCACGGACATCCCCGGGCGCCATCGTACCCAGGAAGGCCGTATCGTCGTTGCTCGTGAACGGGTCGACCGCGCTGATCCGTGCCTGCGCATTGTATGCCGTAGCGCCGCCGGTGTTCTGGTACTGGACCGTGATCACGGATTTCGCGCCCGGCGCAATGGACGTGCTGATAGGAGTCACATTAAAGTCCACTTTTTCGCCGACCGGAACCCCGACCGTCTCGATCGCGGAATCCACATAATCCCCTTCGGAATTCTTATAGTTCACCAGCACATCGAGCGGATAGGTCTTCTGCTGTGCATCGCTTGAGACCATCACCCTGAACTGGCAGGTAACCACCGCGCTGACCGGGAAATCCCCGATATAGACGCTGCCTTCCGAGGGCGTGACCGGGCTCTGGTCATTCTGCTGGATCCGGACTGCCGCATTCCGGCTCTCTTCATACCCGATATTCTTAATCGTTAAATTGACATAGCCCTCGTTTCCCGCGTTCAGGTTCTCAGCGTCAACGCCGGGAACCGCGATCTGCACTTCGGATTTTATTTTAACCGGGAGGGTGATACTCTCGTTTACCGTCTTGTACTGGTAATTCAGGGTGTCGGTGCCTTCCTGCTCTGCCTGGTACAGGTATGTGTAGTTCAGGATGACCGGGACCTGGTAGGTCCCCGCCGGGGCATCCTGGTTGACCTTGATATGGAAGGTCGTGGTGGCGGTGGTGCTCGCCAGGAGATCACCGACTACCTGGGGGTCGGCTTTGATGACGATCGGTGTATCGGACGCCCCCAGGGCAACGGTCAGCTGTTTTGCCGTGCTGGAGAGATCGCTTGGATCGATGATGCCGGACTGGATGATCTTATACTGGTTGAGTCCCGTGTTGTAGATGACAACCTGGAGGTTGACATCGTCTCCCGGGGAAAACTCGTTGGTCCCTGCGATAGACGCGCTCAGGTCAGGGCTGCCGGTCATGAATTTTGTTCCGGCCATCACCGGGGAAACAGCGAGCAGGACTACGACCATGGCTGCAAGGCACACATACAGGTGCCCTCTCGTGGTGCCCGCTGCCCGGACCCCCGGTTCATCACTGCTCAATACGGATGTTTTTTCCTGGATTTTTCTTTCGATTGTTTTGATCATGCTGTGCCTCAATTTTCTTTGATGCTGTGTTTCCTCATTTTTGGTAGAGTTCATACGATCACTCCAAAGTGCGCCTGTAGGTGACAATGCCGAGAATGATCATTGCCGTTGAAAAGATCAAAAGGGCGATGAGATCTATCCCAATCACGTTGAATCCCTGATTTTTGAGCATAATGCTCCGCAGTGCATGGACCCCGTAATATTCCGGATTAATAACCGTAATCCAGCGCAGCCAGCCCGGCATGCCTATTACCGGGTAAAAGGCGCCCGAGGTAAAGAAAAGAATCAGGTTAAGGAATCCGATGATTGCCTGATACTCCTGCTGGGAGGCAAACCGGGATGCAAAGGAGACCACGAGACTCGTCACCCCCACACAGGCAATAAGGATCACGAGCACGACCAGCAGGAAATCCTGGAAGCTCTGAAGGATAATGCCGGTGATCAGCAGATCTACCCAAAAAATAGTAAATCCCGCGATAAACGCCCGCACAGTACCGCTTGCGATAATCCCCATAACGATGCTGGAGCGCTTGATCGGCGTGACCAGGTATCCCTCGTGGATACCGTTCTCCCGGTCCTTAATGAGCGCAATCCCACCACCAAACGAGGTCGATGTAAAAATCGCCATCATAATTATGCCCACGCCAAAGAACTGGAGATACGTGATATCCCCGTAGATCTTATCGACAATAATCGGGTTTTTTGCCCCAAGGCTCTGCAGGACCTGGGTGATCGCCCCTTCAACAAGCGACGGTGTCACGGAATCGGAACTATCGACGTAGACTCGTACCGCGTTGTCGTTTGAAACCGATGAGGGAAACACGATTACGGCCGACAATTTCCCGTTAGCCAGGTCCCGTTTGGCTGTGGCCTCGTCGGGATAAATGGTAACATCCAGCAGTTTATTGTTATAATCTGTCTGGTCGATATGGTTGAGCTGGTATGCGGCGCTTGTGAAAAGCGGTGTGTCATTGTAAGGAGGGACTTCCTGAACAACCCCGACCGGGATGTGGGTGAGGGTACCTCCCATCGCGTTCCCGAAGATCACCAGGAACATGATGGGCGAAAGGAGTGCCATCAGGATGATGAACGGATTGCTCAGGAACTTCTTGATGTCCCGTTTGAATATAGCAATGGCACTCTTCAGAACCACAGGCATCATGGTAATTTCCTCCGGTCTGCCTCGTTACAGGTTCCATTGCCGCTGTCAATCCCCTTACCGGTCAGATAGATAAATATGTCTTCGAGCGAAGGGGATCGGATTGAAATCGAGATGATAGGAAGGGCGTACTGCTCGAATACAACAATGATGGAGGTGATCACCCGGCTTCCGTTTGTTGCTGATATGGTTACCGTGTGTTCTACGACGGACACAGCGTTAACAAGGTCTATCTTTCGGATTGCTTCTTCCGCGAGCGGATCCATGTGCGCTACTCCGATCTCGATGAGGTCGCCGGCCGGTATCAGTTGCCGAAGATTTTCCATGCTGTCAAGAGCGAGCAGTTTACCCCGGTCTACAAAAGCGATCCTGCCGCAGAGTTTTTCCGCTTCGTCCATGTAATGCGTGGTGAGAATGATCGTTGTGTGCTCTTTGTTGAGCATCATGATCTGCTGCCAGACTTCCCTCCTTGCCTCAGGATCGAGACCGATCGTGGGTTCGTCCAGGAAAAGGATGAGCGGCCGGTGGATGAATGCCCGGACGATCTCAAGCTTGCGCTTCATGCCACCCGAGAATGTGCCCACCGGCATGTAGGCGCGGTCTTCAAGGCCGGCCATTTTCAAGAGTTCCATGATCCGGTCCGGGAGGATGCTGTCGGGAACGTTCTGAAGTTTGCCGTAGAACTCAAGGTTGTCGTATGCAGTCAGCTCGACATCGCTCGTATAGTTCTGAGGGCAGACACCGATGATCGACCGGATCTTCTCTTGATCCGTTGTGATGTCGTAGTTGTTGACAAATGCCTGGCCCGATGTAGGGGAGAGGAGGGTAGTAAGTATTCTGATTAGTGTACTCTTTCCTGCACCGTTTGACCCAAGGAGCCCGAAGATCTCACCTTTCATAACCTCGAAAGAGACGTCATTTACGGCAGTTACGGTCTTTGTCTTGCTGGCAAAAACCTTGGAAAGGTGATCGATACGGATGATTGTGAAATTATCCGTCACTTTATCAGCTATCCCCTGTGCCATCTTTCCCTCGGTTTTCGTTTTTTCGTATATCCGTCGTCATCAGTGTTTTCCTTCTTGGCAATAAGAGACGTTTAGTTTCTTATTATAAGAAACATTTGGTTCCTTAAGTATATTTACATTCCCGGAAAACAGGATATAATAAATTTACAAAAACTGCAATAGTTCTCTAGGGAGACAGAAAACCACTATGAATGGACCAGGGAAGAGACAGCCTGCACGATCACGTCACTTGGACACAGATGTGAAACCCCAAAGAGGAAGCCGGCGTCGGGGTGAAATTCTCGAAGATGCGATACTTCTGGCTGCGTGGGAGGAGATTTCTGCTGTCGGGTATACGCACCTGACAATGGAAGGAGTGGCAGCCCGGGCAAAGACGAACAAGGCAGTCGTGTACCGCCGCTGGCCGAACAAAGGCCACCTCATCATTGCTGCATTGAAGAAATATCCCCTAAAGAAATATCTCCCCCTGCTAAATTCTGAGGCACCGGATTCCGGTAATCTCCGTGAGGATGTGCTTATCCTGCTTGGTCGCATTACAAAACCTCTGCAGGATATTGGGGCTGAAACCATTCACGGGATTCTGGTCGATTTTTTTGACAAGGAGAAGATGTCTTCCCTTCCCCGGATGTTACAGTCACAGGATAATGACAGAATGACCTCAGGCATGAGAACGATTCTGGAACATGCTGAAAAACGGGGAGAGGTTCATGTGGAAAATATCAATCCGCGTATCATTTCATTGCCCATCGTTCTGATACGGTATGAAATTATCATTCGTCATGAACCCATATCAGATGCAACCCTCAATGAAATTGTAGATGATATTTTTCTTCCGCTTATTCATGCATGAGTTTTCTTGAAGGAAGTTCTGATAAGTTCGCAGTGGATCGTGGATTCTTCATCTCGGTAATAATGTCAAATCAACCGTCAACTTATCAGAATCGGTCTTGAGGTTCAGATAGGTTGACGGGACTTCGTGGAAAAAACCGGATAAATAATAAATTTTCACGACATAATAAACATAGAAAATACTTCAAGTCCCGAGAATTTATCAGCACCCGTTAACGCAACAGCACCATAAGTACAGTTTTTACAAGAACGCGACACAACCAATCCTCACAATCGTTATATCCGTCAAGGAATGATGCAGTACCGGTGAAACAATGGCTCCATCTAAAAAACCCGACAAACCGCTCTCGAACCCTGTCATGGATACTATCTATGGGAGAAGATCCGTACGGAAGTATTCCGACAAAGACGTCCCCGACGAGATCATCCGGGAGATTATCAGGTCAGGCACCTATGCCCCGACCGCCGTCAATAAACAACCGTGGCGATTCGTTGTCATCAAGAACAGGAAACTCATCGATGAGTATGACGAGAGGGCAAAGAAGATCTTCGTCAGCATGTTCAAGGACTCGACAATCCCAGAGCTGGCCGGCTATGCAAAGAACCTGACAAAACCGGAAGTCCGGATCCTGTACGAAGCGCCTGTTTTCATCCTCGTCTTTGCCTCCCCGGATGCGCTCAACGAACACGACTGCGCCCTCGCAGCAGAGAACATGATGCTTGCAGCGCATTCGCTGGGGATCGGCAGCTGCTGGATTGGGCTTGCAGCCGGCCTTGGCTCCGATGAAGCATTCCTGAAGGAGGCAAGTATCCCCAAGGACCACAAGCTCGTCGCACCGTTAATATTCGGCTACCCAGCGAAAGGCGCCCTTCCAGCGCCTGCGCGCAATGCCGACGTCATCCTTAAATGGATTCCCTAAAGAAGCGGATATCGTGAACCAGTCGCCTGGCACACGCACCGGGTGACTGCATACTGCAGAACCGAGCACGAGGGTGCTGTTGCGTTAACGGGACTTAATGAAAATAATACGGCGTTATCCACAACGTTTACCATTTGAAGATCCCGACAATGCAACAGAACCCCTTCGAGTATAGTACCGATATCCTCCGGGGATCCGGATCCCCGATTTTTCCGGCGAGTACGGAGACCGGAAAGTCCCTGAAATTTACTAACAAGTGTTAGAGATTTTAAAAAAAATTTTACCGGCTTTTCTTTCTAATGCTCATCGCACCGGAGCACGCCGCCATGGCCGATGTCTTCGAGGCTGTGCTCGTCGATCATAATCGTGACGAGATCCGGGTCGATCTTCAGCGTGGTGACAAGGGTGTTCGTGAACTCTTTGACAATTTTGCGTTTCTGTTCCGTGGTCCAGCCTTTGCGCATCTTGAGAATTACTACGGGCATGATAGTTCCTTGAAGTACGATATGTGAATGAATGATATTTACTCCCTCCGCGTCCGATCCGGCTGCATAACGCGGGCGGTACCCCATTTTTGCGCACGCGGATCTTTCTTTATTGCGCTCCGATTGCTGCGTAACTCAATATAATCTGCCGGTTTTCCTCTTTTGGAATTTATTCAGCCAGGCCCATCCCCTCATACGATCCATACTGCCCTGTCACCATGACCCCGCGAAGGAGGGATGAGTTCACAAGAATCCCCCCTTCTTCCAGATCCGGACGGATCTGCCCGGCAGACGGGAACCAGAGAACCGGGATTACGGGACAAAAACCGGAAAGGAACATTTTTGTTCCTTAAAAAACGGTCGGCCTTGTGCCCGGATTGTTATAAAAATCCTGCAAAGGCCCCTGTTTTCCCGAAAAACCGGTTCATAATCAAAGCAGATTATCTTTCCCGGCCAACGTTTCGGATGTCAAAGGGGCCCGATGACAGCAAAGGATCCTTAAACGGATTCTTCCCGCCCGACGGGGTTCTATAAAAAACCCTGCCGGGTACACGGCGGGTTAGCGGGAGCAACCGCCGTATCAGAAAAAAAACAGGAGCGTGAAAACAAAAATGGAAAAAAATGCACCAGATGCCGAAAAGAACCTGCCGGGCCCTGAGGGGTCCGGCGCACCGGGGACCGGCCCGGCATCCCCGGCAGTACATGAACAACCCAGGGCGCTTTGTAAAAGTCCGGCGCCGCGGCCTGCCGAACGGGCCACTGCCCTCCGGGGGCAGGGCATCGGGCGGCCGCCGGCACTAAAGAGCGCAGTCCGGCGCCAGACCCAGGGCGATATCTTCGGGAAGGACCCCGAGATCCCGTACGTGAAGTTCGAGGCTGCGGCCCGTGACCTGGTCTGCTCTCTTATGGAGCGGCAGGACCGGATGAACGAGGAGATCTTCTACCGGATAAACGACCTTGCCTACCGGCTCGAAGACCTCGAAGAGGACCGGCAGGAAAACGGGGGCGGGGGATGACCCGGGGACGCCGGCCGGTCCGGGCGCTTGATGAAGCGGTGGAGATCGCAAACCGGCGCGGCAATGTGGAGAACGTTGCCGGCCGGCGGGGCCGGGCCTTCGATTTCATCATTATCGAAAACTTCAGGGTCGTGTTCGTGAAAGTGAAGCGTTCGCAGACTTCGTTCACGTATCCGCTTGAGGCCCTGAGTAAATACGAGCGCGAGATCGCGAGCCTTCACCGCGTGGCCCTGACCCGGGTAACGGCCCGGGAATTCTGGACCCGGTCCCCGGCCGGGGAGTGGCAGTTCTTTCTTGTCCGGCACGATTCGGTGATCGAAGTCCGGGCCGATGGGATGTACATTCCCCATGAAGCGCTTCCCATCGAGACGGTGGATCTTGCCGGTACTGCCACTGATGGTACCGACAGTGCCACCGGCAGCACCGCAGATACCGGATCTCCGTCGGAAGACGGCAATTAACCCTTTTTTTTGCATTCCTCCGGAAAGGGTATCTCCGGAGGGTCAATTCGGGCCCTTTACGGGCTCCGATTACCCTCTTTTCGATCAATTCCCTGCAAAAACGGGTGCACTTTTACACACTTTTTCCGGATATGCAATTTCCACGGGATTCCAGCCAAACGGGTCATTTTACGCGGCGCTGTAAAACGCTAATGTACGCTATTAGGAGGCAAAAGTCGGAGGGGGTGGGGGTGCAGGAGGGGTGGAGTGAAAAGAAGGGAGTCTTGGTGCCTCTCACCTGAATCCCCGTTTGAAATCCTCAACATCGATCCCTGCCTGCGTAAGGATCCCTATCAACGTTCCTTTCTTCAGCTCGCGGTGAAGAGGGACGGAGAAGACACGCCATTCTTTCTGCACGACAACGTGACTTGAAGTCTGCCGTTTTGCCTCAAACCCCTGCTTCGTGAGGTACTTGATCAGATCTGCCCCGGAGACAACCGGGAGTTTATGCGACATCTGCCACTTCGACCTTGGAGATCTCGCGATTGTGTACCGGGGATTTCCGGTGAAGTTCTTCCCGCTGGACTTCGAGAACAAGTTCTATTGCTTCTTTGATATTGGCAAGCGCTTCTTCCCGGGTCTCACCCTGGCTAATCGCGCCGGGAATCTCCACGCACTGGACCGTGAAACCGCCTTCTTCCTGGGGTTCGAGCACCACCGTATATTTCATAGGTACACATTATTCACGAAAGAGTATACAATTTTTCCGCTGGGACTATTAGCTCCGGACCGGTTTCCTTCTCTATCGCCTGCGGTGGGGGGCCGGGTTGGTGGGGGTTGGGCAGACCCGGGGCCGGATCTGATACCGGACCCGTCTTCATGGTGCGGTCTGTTCTGCCCTGGCTTTCAGCGCTTTGTTCATCTCCTCAAAACCGCGTTGGGTATCGGTATCGAGCATCCGTGCTAACAGGGGGACGAGCAGACCCGTGAAGATCTCCCGCTGGGTAAAACGGACCCGGCCTGTTCCCAGCGGTTCGATAGTAAAGATATGTTCGCCGTCAAAAAGGCCGGGTACGAAGAGATGGCCAATCCACCGGAGCTCCCGGTCAGTCTCAACATTGAGAACAGTGGGTGAAAAAGTCATTCCCCTCGCCCCGGAAGGCTGCATCAGGATGTCGAGCCGTTCCCCCTCCACAAGGTTTCCACGTGCCCGGCGAATGAATGGATTCCATTGAGGAAAACCCGCAAAGTCGGTGAGGATCTCCCACACCCGTCTGGCCGATGCGGCAATCTCAATCTCACTCCGGAGTTCTTTCATCATTTCTCTTAAAGATGTGATTTCTGATAAAAGAGTGCCATCGTGCTAATCGGTGCGGTTGATGTGGTGCGGACCCGTCCTCTCCGTGATTGACGGAACCGGAACAGGAGGCGGCCGTCGTCAATTGCCGGAACGGCGGATCCTCATAGGGGCTGTGCAGAAGGGTCAGACTGTGATATTGTCCACGGCATCCCAGGCCTTTTATCCCCGGGCTTTCTGCACTAAGTCCCGGGCAAACGCTTCCGCATTCCTGAGGTCTTCGGCATCGGGCTTCCCCTTGTTAAGGCCACCGAAATATTTTAAGAAACTGTTCGTATTCCACCCGGCACACCCGAATTCCCCAATAACGGTGTACCCTTTCGCAGTTAGGTTTTCCCGGATCTGCGAGTGGTTCTTTTCGATGAATTCCCTGTTTGCAATGAAGGCCGGGGCCCCGTAGGTTGAGAAGAGGAAAACTTTTGTCGTGCCCGCGGGGGGCAGCCGGTCAGCAAGATCAAGAACGGATGCATCAAATGTCGCGCTGTAGATTCCCGAGCCAAAACCTACCAGGTCGTACTCCGCGATCTCTTCGGGTTTAACCTGCTGTGGCATTTTTACCCCGGCGCCGAGCACCTTTGCACAGGCGTTTGCGATCTTCTCTGTATTGTTGTGATGGTAAGAGAATACGATCACGAGAGATCGTAACGCCTGAGGATTTCCGGTTTCAGGTTCATCCTTTTCCATTTTTTTCACCATTTTTGTTTCATCCGTTCCAACAGTTATCACAATATCTTCCTTTTTGTATCGGCTGGCATCAATAAATAACGGTCAACCAGGTTTGATTCACCCCCTTCACTTTCATGCCCCGAACTGAACCGCTTTATATGCCGGAGCTAAGTGTCTGAGCACATACCCATGAAAAACATCATCATCAAAGGTGCCCGCCAGCACAACCTCAAAAATATCAATGTCGAGATCCCCCGCGACAAGCTTGTCGTGATCACCGGGGTCTCCGGCTCCGGCAAATCGACGCTCGCGTTCGATACGCTCTATGCCGAAGGCCAGCGGAGGTATGTCGAGTCGCTCTCATCCTACGCCCGTCAGTTCCTTGGCATGATGCAGAAGCCCGATGTGGATTCCATCGAAGGACTCTCTCCCGCCATCTCCATCGAGCAGAAAACGACGTCCAAGAACCCCCGCTCTACTGTCGGGACGACGACCGAGATCTACGATTACCTCCGGCTCCTCTTTGCCCGTATCGGGACGCCGTACTGCCCCGAGCACAATATCCCGATCGCGGCCCAGAGCCCTGAACGGATCGCCGACCAGATCGCCGCGGAGCATCCCGGCATGGTCACGGTCCTTGCCCCGATTGTCCGGCAGAAGAAGGGGACATACCAGCAGCTCTTAAAAGACTTAAACGCGGAGGGCTATGCCCGGGTCCGGCTGAACGGTAAAATAATCCGGACCGATGAGGAGATCGCGCTCGACCGGTACAAAAAACACGACATCGAGATCGTGATCGACCGGCTCGAAACCTCCGACCGTTCCCGGCTCGCGGAAGCCGTCGAGAACACGCTCAAAAAATCCGAAGGGCTCGTACTCGTAGCCGATGAAGAGGGAAAAGAATCGACCTACTCATCCCTTCTCGCCTGCCCGGTCTGCGGACTTGCATTCGAGGAACTCCAGCCAAGGATGTTCTCGTTCAACAGCCCGTTCGGCGCCTGCGACGAGTGCCACGGCCTCGGGGTCAAGATGGAATTCGACGCAGACCTCATCATCCCGGACAAGACCCGGTGCATCGCCGACGGTGCGGTTGCCCCGTACCGGAACCCGATGGACGGCTTCCGGGGCCAGTACCTCGCGACGGTCGCAAAACACTTCGGCTTCTCGCCCCTCACCCCCATAAAAGATCTCACGGAGACGCAGTACAACGCGCTGATGTACGGCTCAAGCGAGAAGATGCACTTCTCGATGAGCACGAGGAACGGCGACGCCCAGTGGTCGCACAACGGCGAGTGGGAAGGACTCCTGCCGCAGACCGCCCGGCTCTATGCCCAGACCCAGTCCGAGTGGCGGAAGCGGGAACTGGAGAGTTACATGCGGGTCTTTCCCTGCCCGGCCTGCAAGGGAAAGCGGCTCAAGGACAAGGTGCTCGCCGTCCGGATCGACGGCAAATCCATCATCGATGTGACCGATCTCTCGATCACGGCCTGCCTCGCGTACTTCTCCGGTCTCCGGCTCACCGAGAAAGAAGAGGGGATCGCCCGGCAGATCATAAAAGAGATCCGGTCACGCCTTTTGTTCCTCGAAAAAGTCGGCCTCGGGTACCTCACGCTCTCCCGGAATGCCGGGACACTCTCTGGCGGCGAAGCGCAGCGGATCCGGCTTGCCACCCAGATCGGATCGAACCTGATGGGCGTGCTCTACGTGCTCGACGAGCCCTCAATCGGGCTCCACCAGCGGGACAACAGGAAACTCATCGAGACCCTGCGGACGCTCCGCGACATCGGGAACACCCTGATCGTAGTCGAGCACGACGAGGATATGATCCGCTCGGCCGACCACGTGATCGACATCGGACCCGGCGCCGGTCTCCACGGGGGTAAGGTCATAGCAGAAGGCACCCCCCTGCAGATCGAGAAGAACAAGAAATCGCTCACCGGCCAGTACCTTGCCGGGACAAAGAAGATCGATGTCCCTACCTGGCGCCGGAAAGCTGCGAAGTACATCACGGTCAAAGGCTGTAAGGAGAACAACCTCAAAAACATCGATGTGAAGATCCCGATCGGCCTCTTTTCGGTCGTGACCGGGGTCTCCGGATCGGGCAAATCAACGCTCGTATACGACACGCTCTACAAGGGCATGATGCAGAAACTGCACGGCTCCCGGGAGCAGGCCGGGGCGCATAAGGAGATCGTGTTCGATTCCGAGATCGACAAGGTGATCGTGATCGACCAGAGCCCGATCGGCAGGACACCGCGCTCGAACCCGGCGACCTACACCAAGGTCTTCGATGAGATCCGTACGGTCTTTGCCGGGACAAAAGAGGCAAAGATGCGGGGCTACAAACCCGGTCGTTTCTCGTTTAACATCAAAGGCGGGCGCTGCGAGGCCTGCGAAGGCGACGGCCTCATCAAGATCGAGATGAACTTCCTGCCCGATGTCTACATCGAGTGCGAGGAGTGCAAGGGCAAGCGCTACAACCGCGAGACGCTCGAAGTGAAGTACAAGGGCAAGTCGATTGCGGACGTGCTGGACATGAGCGTGGAGGAAGCCCTCGCGCTCTTCGAGAACATCCCCTCGATCCAGAGCAAACTGGAAATGCTCTCACGGGTCGGCCTCGATTATGTCAAGCTTGGCCAGAGCGCAACCACACTCTCGGGCGGGGAAGCGCAGCGGATCAAGCTCACCCGGGAGCTCGCCAAGCGTGCGACCGGGAAAACCCTCTACCTGCTGGACGAGCCGACCACCGGGCTCCACTTCGATGATACGAAGAAACTGATCAAGGTGCTCGACGATCTTGTGGAGAAGGGCAACACCGTGGTCGTGATCGAGCACAACCTGGACGTGATCAAATCTGCCGATTATCTCATCGACATCGGGCCCGAGGGCGGGGATGCCGGCGGGGAGATTGTGGCGGTCGGGACGCCGGAGAAAGTGGCGGCGGTGGCGAAGAGTTATACCGGGCAGTTTTTGAAAGCGATGCTCGGGAAGGCGTAAGGAGCTGCCCTGTCAAAAAATCGATATTTATTAATAATGCAATACATATTGTATAGATAGTGAGTAAGTCCTTCCCGAAAAGGATGATGCCACCCTGAGGTGGATGGGACGAAGTAGGGAAGGGTTCACTATCGTTTCTGCACTCCTTTGAAAAAATCAAGGGCAATTGATATTTTACCATCTATTATGCGCCGGTACGTATCATCATCTTCCCGGTACTGGTAATGCAATGCCCCGGCGACAAAATCGACCGCCTGGATGCAGGGCTCACTTGCTGAATCCGCATGATCAATTCTGATCGCTGGCAATGGCGGGGCGTTAACGGGATTTTTCTCCATTGTTTTGAACACGAGATACTGGTTAAATGCTTCCCGCTGAATGCCGTTTAAGGATTTATCCACGGTGATCTCAATGTCGTCGGCAGGGTGGTATTTGCCGATGATCGTTGAAATCAATACACCTGTCAGATAATTATAGACAATCTGGTGCTCGGTACGCAGATGCTGGCGGACCTGCTTTTTTCGGAGTACACAAAAGCAAATCTCGACATCTGCCGATGCTATACAGGAAAGGATGCGTCGTTTGATCTCTGCACTTGAATTATTGAATTTAAATTCCGGAAGTTCACGGTATTTTTTCTTAAGTTTTGTCCGTCTTATTCGTGCGAAGCAGCGACGGATAGAAAGTGGGTCATGGACAACGAGGGCAACAAGGACAAAGTAGGGAGATGAGCGACCGGTAAACCCCATATCCCCGGATTCGTCTATGTAAATATGCACAAGAAAAATTCGCCCTAACTGCTATTATAGGTTGTAGTGGGAAAAAGAGCCTCATCCGGGTCGGTCTGGGGTATATCTAGCTCACCCGGGAACTTGCGAAACGGGCGACCGGGAAAACCCTCTACCTGCTGGAGGAGCCGACCACCGGGCTCCACTTCGACGACACGAAGAAACTGATCAAGGTGCTCGACGACCTTGTGGAGAAGGGCAACACGGTCGTTGTGATCGAGCACAACCTAGATGTGATCAAGTCGGCGGATTACCTCATCGACATCGGGCCCGAAGACGGGGATGCCGGAGGGGAGATCGTGGCGGTCGGGACACCGGAGAAGGTGGCGGTTGTCAGGGAGAGTTATACCGGGCAGTTTTTGAAAGAGATGCTGAATGGGAAGGCGTAGATCATTCTGTATCTCTTTTTTTTTAAATTGCGTTGATCGCACTTTGTGAAATAAGATGAGAGAGCTCCCCGCCTTAGGGCCGCTCACGGGGCACAGCGGGGCAGGGGAATACCAATTCATCACGCCAGGCACTTTTCTGAAATGAAAATTTTAATGTGTAGGCAATTATCGCGAGACTAGTCAAACGTTGAAATATCCCCAGCATACCGGTTTAAAAGATCATATCGGGTAATGATGCCACAAGGAAAACCGTTGCTGGTTACTGCGAGGCCATTCACATCCTTTTCAAGAATCAACGAAATAGCTTTAGTGATATCTTCGTCTTTTTCGATAGAATAGACATTCTTTGACATTATTGCATCTACAGGAGTGCGGAGACTTTTACGTTCTCTCCAATAGTGAAGATCAGTTCGGGTGATAATTCCAGTGTATTTGTTCGAATCTCCAACTAAAACAGACCAGATTTTATTTCTTTTAAAAATCTCTTCAATATACAAAAGAGGGGTTTTTCCCTTGATGACAATCGGGTCCGGCGTCATTATTTCATCAACTGTTTTTACAGGCAAATCCAATCGGTGGATTATTCGGTCAAGCGCCTCTTTTGCAAGCACGACATTTTCCACTTTTCCCCAGTTATTCGTCCAGCCTTTTCCTTTCGGACGTTTGATCTCCCTGTTCTTGTGATCGTACGAAAAGATCAATTCCATAAGTGGTTTAATTGCAGATTTCCGCCCCAGATCTCCAAGTGCCCTGATGGAGATACGACGAATACGACCGGATCGATCTTCAAGGCGAGAAATGAAAATACCAACTGCTTTTTCATTTTTCAATTCGAAAAGCGATACAAGGGATTCATATCTGACCTTGGGATCGTGTTCAACAGATTCAAGAAGTGCATCAACAACTCTGGGCTCATCAAATAATCGGAGTTCTCGGGCAGCCTTGTTGCGTTTTTTATCGTCATAGTCATCTCTAATCGTTCGGATGAGTGAGGAGATGGTTTCCCTATTACCTTGCCCGCCAGTTTCCATCCCCGATGTTTTGGATTGCGGTGGTTTGTTAGGAGGATCTGAAGGGCCAAGGACATCTACGATATCCTGTATAACAGAATCTATTCCTTTTTCCGTTTTGGCAGCCATGCGATCTGCCAAGATAGGAGAATACCGCGCAATCTCATCCCGTTTGATTCCGTGCCAGATGGGCAGGATTATCTTTTTTCCGTTTATTTCGAGAGCAGCAAGTCCCCCAAGTTCTTTTTGCGGCCAGTCTTTGTTGAAAAAATTCTTACTTAAAAGGACAATGCCATATCGGGAATTTGCCAGACCTCGATTGATTGTTAAAAAAAGACTGTCTCCAATTTTAAGAGTCCATTCATCATACCAGACAGCATATCCCATTTTTTTCAATTCAACGGCAATTTGTCGTACAATCGGTTTATCTTCAGTGGCGTGAGAGACAAAGACATCCCACTGCTTTTCAGGTACCATGTGAATAAAGAGTTTAAAGCGAGTCAGAGGTTAAATATCAATCGAATGTTATTCGTTAACACCTTCCGCCGCGGGGGCGCCCCTTCGGGGGCGGCGGCACTCCTCGCGTGGGGGTGGGGGCGACAGCCCCCATCTTCTAGATCCGTTTCCAAAACCCGGCAGTTCCGTACGGCCACCCGCTCTTTTCCGGAAAACTCCGGGTCGCGAGCTGGCAATTACAAAAAAAGATCGATCACGCTGTTGAGGATTTTCAAAAAAGATCGGGTCACGAACTAAGGATTCCGGAAAAAGAACGACTCAGCTGCTGAATATTTTCAAAAATGATCTCGTCACGAGCTGAAGATTTCGGAAAAAAATCGATCACACTGCTGAGGATTTCTAAAAATGATCGGGTCACGAGATGAGGATTTTCAAAAAAGATCGCCCCCCTGCCCCCGCTTCATACTCCGCAAAAAATAATGCCGGATCCCTTCCTGCATTTTCTCCGTCGTAGAATTTCCTCCCCGAATATTTGTCCATTGATAAATCCAGGCCCGTAATATCGCCCGATTCCCCCACCCAAAATTTCGTGCTCAAATATGCCCCTATTAGCAAAAATACGCCCAAATTGAACCCCATATAATGCCCATAATCGGGCCATATTCGCGTTCCGGCAGCCTTCATTTTTGCCCGCAACATAAAACCCATCCGGGCCGAAAAACGGGCCGTAAAACCGCAATACGTGAACCTTTTATTTTGTCCGATTGCCAAAATACGGCTTATTTGGGCTTATTTTTAAACGGAGCCCAATACGGGCTTCTTTTTGATCTGAAAATAGGTAATCGGAGGCCAGAATGGACCCGGATTAGGGAAGACCTGTATCACACCCTACACACCAGAAACGGTGAGGAAGGCATCTATTTCCTCCCGTTGCCCGCTAAAAAAACCAACAAAGATTTTCCGGCTTTTCCGAAAAAGCCAAGCACGGTTGTTGAAATTTCTCAAAAAAGTTTACTGATATTACCGGACTTTTTGAAAATTGTCCGGTAATGTTACCGGATTTTTTGAAAATAGTTTGCCAAGGTTACCAGACTTTCAAAAAATCGTTTACTAACATTATCAGATTTTCTAAAAAAAATCCGGCAACATCCTCAGGAAAACATCCGATCATTCCCGCCGGATACCAGAGGTTACAATGATATGTCCTAACATGAGCCGTCGCTGTGCCTGGACTTCCAGACCTGCCTGTTCAAACATGGTCCGTACCTCATGCCGGGTGCGGAGGTGGCCGTGGCCGCGATTTACAAATCGTAAAAAGAACGGGAGGGGTGCGATATCAGAGAGAACTAATTGACCCCCGGGACGTAAGACGCGCCGTATCTCGCGGATACCCAGTACCTGGTCTGACCAGTGATGAAAGGAAGTAGTACTGAAAACGAGATCGGCAGACGCGTCAGGGAGCGGGATGGATTCGGCAGGGCTCACCATAAACGCAGCATCCGGCATCAGGTCCCGGGCTTTTTGCACCATACCTTCAGCCAGATCGATACCAGTCAGCCGTGCCTGAGGCCAGCGTTCCCTGATCTTTCGTAAGAGTCTGCCCGTTCCGCACCCGACATCCACGATGTCACCGGGAGCAGAGTTCACGTTCACGAAACGAAGGACCCCGTTATGGATCCGGTCGAAATACAGGTACTGGAACCATGAATCCTCATAGGTGCCTGACCAGCGGTTAAATTTCTCAATATCCGAAGAGACATCCATAACCGTTCACCACAACGGGTACTGCCCGTAAGTACTTCAGGTATTTTACCGGCAGGGTCATGTAAGTAACCCCGTTTCAAATCACACCGAATGTTAACCATATCTCTTTTAAGAACTAATTTCTCCGACATTCACCTGCAATTATGTAGTTCAATCGAATATCCTTAAAAAAAGAGCGAACACCTCACAGAATTCCCCCACTTCCTTTCCTGTCAGTACCTCACACACCATACCCACAGTTTCACCCCCCGCACCCGGTGGTTCATATATGGTTCCGGTGCATCTCTCCTCACATTATCCGAGGTCGTTCATGAATACACCGCAGACTGCTCCCTCACAACAATCCGCCGAACCACACCAGACACCCGTCAGCCTGCTCAAAAAATACTGGGGCTATCCCGCGTTCCTGCCGCACCAGGAAGCGATCATCGCATCGGTCCTTGAAGGTCACGATACCCTCGCGATCATGGCAACCGGGGGCGGGAAGTCGCTCTGCTACCAGCTGCCGGCCCTGTATCTCGGCGGCCTCACCGTGGTCATCTCGCCGCTTATCGCGCTCATGAAAGACCAGGTGGACGACCTCAATGCCCGGGGGATCCCGGCGGCTGCCTTCAACAGTACGCTCGACTACCGGGAGCGCACCGGGATTGAAGCGGAAATGAAGGCAGGCCGGCTTCACCTCCTGTTTGTCTCGCCGGAAAAATGTATGCAGGCCGGCTTTCTTGATACCCTTATATCAGCCCCGGTCCGGCTTATCGCGATTGACGAGGCGCACTGCATCTCGGAGTGGGGCCACAACTTCCGGCCCGAGTACCGTGAGCTCGCCCGGTTTCGGAAACTGTTCCCTACCGCTCCCGTGATCGCCCTTACCGCGACAGCGATCCCGGAAGTCAGAAAAGACATCTGCCAGCAGCTCGGCCTCGTAAAGGTCCGGGAGTTCGTGGGTAGTTTCAACCGGGAGAACCTGACCTACCGGGTGATCCCAAAGAAGAACCCGCTGGTCATGCTCGCCGATTTCCTCTGCCGGCATAAAAATGAAGCGGGAATTGTCTACTGCATGAGCAAGAAAGAGACCGAGGAGATCGCGTACGAACTCCGTAAAAAAGGTTTTAAAACGCTTGCCTACCATGCCGGGCTTCCCCGGCCGGTGAGGGGGAACGTGCAGGATGCGTTCCTCAAAAACACGGCGCAGATCGTCTGCGCCACCGTCGCATTCGGCATGGGGATCGACAAGCCGGACGTGCGGTTTGTGATCCACTATGATCTCCCGAAAACTATCGAGTCCTACTACCAGGAGACCGGGCGGGCCGGGCGGGACGGGAAGCCTGCCGACTGTCTCCTCTTTTACAGCAGGGGAGATTATGCCCGGGTCAGGTCGATGCTCGAACACGATGAAGGCGGCGAACGATCGGTCAGGATCGCATTAAAAAAACTCCAGGACATGACCGGGTACTGCGAGACGACCGGCTGCCGGCGTGCATTCCTGCTCATGTATTTTGGCGAAACCCCACCAGCAGGGAACTGCGGTGCGTGCGATAACTGCACTCATCCTGCCGCGTCTGTCGACGGCACAGAACCGGCGTGCCTGATCGCCGCATGCGTACAGCAGCTGCCATCCCACTTCGGGGTCGAACTTATCATTGATGTCCTGCGGGGGAAAAAATCGGCAAAGATCGAAGCGTACCATTTCGACCGCCTGCCTTCATATGCAGCAGGAAAACAGTACGCCAAGGAAGAGTACCGGGTCTGGATCAATGATCTCGTCCGGCAGGGATATCTCGCACGAACCGGTGACAAATATCCGGTCATCGCTCTTGGTGCGAAAAGCAGCGGGCTGCTCGACGGGACCTCCCGGGTCCGGCTCCCGGTACAGGAGCGCGATGCAGTATCGACCACCCCGTCCGCAGCGCCGGAAGCCGGTGAGATAGTCGACGGGGATGCCCGTGAAGCAGAGGCTGAACTTTTCCAACGGCTTAAAGCAGTCAGGACGTCCCTTGCCCGGGAGAGCGGGGTGCCCCCGTATGTCGTATTCGCGGACCGGAGCCTGCGGGAGATGGCCCGCACCCGCCCGTGCGACCGGGCGCATTTCGCGACAATCCCCGGGGTCGGGCAGATCAAACAGGATAAATACGGGCCGGTCTTCCTCGACGCGATCAGGACGTTCTGCAGCGAACCGGCCGACTGACATCCCCAAACCCCGGTACCGGGTTCCACGGTTCGCATTACCCCATCCCCAACGCTTAATGAGCCTGCACCCGGATACTCTTTTGATCCATGATCGACACCGCGAACCTTCCCGAAAATCCCGGATGTTATCTCTATTCCGACGACGCCGGGACAATCATCTATGTCGGGAAGGCAAAGAACATCAGAAAACGGGTGTCGAGTTATTTTACCAAAAAAGATCACGACCCAAAGACAAAGAGCCTGGTCGCCCATATCGCTTCTGTCGATGTTGTCGTCACGGATACCGAGACCGAAGCTTTCCTTCTCGAAAACACGCTCATAAAAAAACACCAGCCAAAGTATAACATCGATTTAAAAGATGCAAAACGCTACGCGTGGATCGAGCTGACCGGCGAGGAATACCCGCGGCTCGTGGTTGCCCGCCGTGCGTCGGGGAACGGTACCTTCTTTGGACCGTTTGTCTCTGCCGCGGAGCGCGACTACGTGCTCAACGTGGCAAAAAGAGCATTCCACCTGCGAACCTGCAAGAAACTCCCGAAGCGTCCCTGCCTCCGTCGCCACATGCAGTCCTGTTGCGCCCCCTGCACCGGCATCGTGAGCCCGGAAGAGTACGGAAAGAACGTGAAAAAAGCCGCCCTCCTTCTCGGGGGCAAATCCCACGAACTGCTCGATGAACTCAAAACTGAGATGGCGGCACGCTCTTCAGCAGAAGATTTCGAGCGGGCGCTCGTGCTCAGGAATGAGATTAATGCCATCGGGCACCTTGCCGACCGGCAGCACGTGGAGCACCGGCGCGAGTACGACCAGGACGTGATCGCGTACCAGATAACCGACGGGAAGGTCTACCTGACGGCATTTAACGTCGAACGCGGATCGCTCGCAAACAAGGAGGAGTTCATATTCGAGGCCGGGGAAGACTTTTTCGAGGAATTCCTCGTCCAGTATTACTCGGACCGGGAACCCCCGCAGGAACTGATCCTCGGACACGAAACTGACCCTGCACTCGCAGATTTCCTTTCGCTCAAAAAAGGAAAACATGTCGGGATCATTGTCCCGCAGCGGGGAGAGAAACGGCAGCTGCTCGACCTCGCACAAAAGAACCTCGAGATCGCATTCTTCCGCGACACGCTGAAAGGAGCCGAGCTCGGCAACGCCCTCCATATGGCACGGCCTCCCTCCGTGATCGAGTGTTTCGATATCTCGCACCTCTCCGGCACCGCGATGGTCGGGTCGATGGTGCAGTTCCGGGACGGGAAGCCTGATAAAAGCAACTACCGGCGGTTTAAGATCAAGACGGTTGAAGGGATCGATGACTTTGCATCCATCGCGGAGGTTGTGAAACGGCGGTACAAACGCCTCCTCGACGAACACGCCCCGTTCCCGGATCTGGTGATCATCGATGGCGGCAGGGGACAGCTTTCCTCCGCACGCGGGGCACTTGCCGATCTGGGGGTGACCGGCCAACCGGTCATCGCAATTGCAAAACGGGAAGAAGAAGTCTATGTACCAGACGCAGAACTGCCGCTCCGGCTCGACAAAAAAAGCATCGCGCTCCGGTATATCGAGGAGATCCGCGACGAGGCACACCGGTTTGCGATCGCCTATAACCGGCTGCTCCGTAAAAAGAAAGTACTCACCTGACTATCCACCCCATGCACTGCAGGATGAAAAATCTGCCCAAAGTCAAAAGTATTTAAACCGGGCGATATACAACTTTGACATACATATCAGGTGATAGTAATGCCAGACTTTTTCAATCCGTTCAGCGGTATGGTTCCGGACCGCAAGCTGACCAAAGAGGAACTCATCCGGGTTGTCCGGCTCGACGTTGCCGGGGAACTTGAAGCGATCCACGGGTATATGGCCCATGCGGATGCGACCGACAACGAGCTTGCAAAGGGAGTCCTGACCGATATCGCCAATGAAGAGCGCGTGCATGTCGGGGAGCTCCTCCGGCTCCTTTCCATCCTGACCGGTGACGAGGATGAATATTACAAGAAAGGAACGCTCGAAGTGGACACCCTTGCAGGTACGCTGGGCGCCACCAGTGCACCGGCGGCAAAAGAGGAAGCGACCATCGGATCACTCAAAACCACAAAGGAGGCTTAATCATGGCAAATGCATATCTCGGACGCGAAGAGGCACCGATCGGTGCAGAGACCTGGAAGCTCATTGACGATATTGCAGTCCAGGCAGCAAAGAGCCAGATCACCGGGCGCCGGCTGCTCCCGATAGAAGGCCCGTACGGATTCGGACTCAAGTCACTTCCCCTCGGGGACTATGCAGTGGAAGACGGTATCAGCGCGAGCATCTCGCTCCCCCTCTCCCTGATCCGGACGGAGTTTTCCCTGGGCAAGCGCGACCTTGCAGCCTACGAACGCGACCATCTCATCCTCGACACGGCCCCGGTGGCCTGCGCGGCGATGGATGCAGCGGTAAAGGAAGACCGGGTCATCTTTAACGGAATTACCGGAACCCCGGGGCTGCTCAACTCAGAGGGAGCCGGCTCCCTGACGCTGTCAAAGTGGGACAAGGTCGGGGTTGCGGCAGACCAGATCATCGATGCGGTCACCAAGCTGGACACCGCCGGTTTCCACGGGCCGTACAGTCTTGCCCTCGCCCCGGCCCAGTACAACCTGCTTCTCAGGCGATATCCGCAGGGCGACGGAACAGAACTTGAGCATATCTCCTCGATTGTCGGCGACGGGGTCGTCAAGGCTCCCGCGCTCAAGAACGGCGGCGTCCTGATTGCCTCGGGCAGCCAGTACGCTTCAGTCGCGATCGGCCAGGACATGGCAGTCGGGTACAACGGCCCGGTCGGCGACCTGCTCGAATTCCAGATCTACGAGAGCCTTGCACTCGTGGTCCGTGCCCCCGAGTCGATCCTCGTACTCAAGTGATCACCACCCCATTTTTGGGGATGGTTTTCGCTCGTATGGAGAAACCGGTCATGTTTTTACCAAAAATTTTTCCCGGTGCGCTTGTCTGTATTTTCGTGATCGCCTTTACCACAGGTGCCGGGTGCCTCAGCACGACGACAGTTCAGGACAGTTCGTCCGGTCCGCTGCATGCCCATTACGAATACCAGGACTCGTGGTCTCCTGAATACGGCTGTTATTCGCACCTGACCGGGTATGTCTACAACGCCGGGAACGTATCTGCGGACAATCTCCGGCTGAATTTCAATCTTGTCAATACCGGGACCGGCACGATCCGGGATTCAAGATCCATCTTTGTCGGTCACATTGGCGCGGGAGATACAACAACCTACGAGACGATCCTTGACGGGGAATGCTCGCAGGACTACCGGGTCGATTTTGCTTTTGAGACCCCGTAAAAAAAGAAAGGATCAGGTAATCTTTTTTTGCGCTGCACTTCAATCCCGGTATTCCAGCGGGTCGACTGCGCCTGCCTGCAGGAACGCCTCGCGCCGCTCGGTGCAGGCGCCGCACTTCCCGCAGGAGAGTTCCTCACCCTTATAGCACGACCAGGTATCCGCGTAATCGACCCCGAGCCCGATGCCTTTTTTAACAATATCCCCTTTGCTCAACCGGAGATACGGTGCGTGCAGCACGATATCGTTCCAGTCGCAGAGATGCAGGGCGGTCGTCATGGCACTCACAAATGCCGGCCGGCAGTCCGGATAGATCGCATGATCCCCGGCATGTGCCGCGTAAAAAAGATGGCCGGCCCCGGTGCCGATGGCATAGGACGCTGCAAGGCTCAAAAAAACCATGTTCCGGTTCGGGACGACCGTCTGTTTCATCGACTCTTCTGCATAATTGCCTTCGGGAACGTCCCACGCGTCCCGGGTCAGGCTGGACGGGGCCAGATCGTTTAAGACAGAAACATCGACAATTTTGTGGGGGATGCGGAGTTTTGCGCAGGTCCGCTCTGCGCACCGGATCTCTTTTTTGTGTTTCTGGTGGTAATCAAACGTGATGGCACTGACCTCATATCCCTCATGGATCAGGTCGTAGAGCAGGGTCGTGCTGTCCATCCCGCCCGAAAAAATGAGCACCGCTTTCATACTGGTATCATCGCCCGGTGTAACGGTATCTTCAGGTTCCTATATGAAGGGAACGCCGGATTACCGGTCAGAAGGGACAAAAGCCGGATGAGGTACCCGGAACAGGTACATCGCTGCCCCGTTGCGGGGATCCCCGGCTGCCTCAAGGGGTTGCCGTGCCTGCCACAGGATGTTACGGAAAAGACCGGATTACCTAAAAAGCATATCATGACAGACAACAAAATTGTATCCGGAGAGTGCAGAACAGTTGGCCGGCCCGTACCTGAAAAGCGGCGAATCCATAATCCTGACAACCGACCGGGTGCTGATTGACGATGTCGAGTACGACCTGATCCTCACCAGCCAGCGCCTTGCCCTCGTTGACAGCGATCACATCAGCGATCAGCCGCAGGTCGTCCCGTTTGCCACCATCCTGTCTGTAAAAGGGGGGACCACCCCGGCGCGCGAGCCGTTTATCACCCTCACAGTCATTGATCCTGTCGGCCTTGAGGACTCACAGACCATCGACCTGATCTTTTCGCAGCAGCCGTATGAAGACAGGGCCGCAGAATGCGATCGCTGGGTACAGAAACTGATCGAGAATATTGTGTCGGTCCGCCAGGAACCTGCCACGGCCGCAAAACAGCAGGTCCCGTCAAAACCGCGGGGCATGGATCCCACGGTCCGCCGCTTCGGAGCTCCCGAGGTGCCACTGCCACACTCGCAGGTAGCAGGGAAAAGCAGGCGACCATCGGAGGAACTGCTTTCCGCGATACAGGGGACTGAGTGGGATACACCGGACGAGACCGTTGAAACCCCGGCGCCGGAGGGCCAGAAATATCCTGAAGACGACGTTTCACCGGTCCCGGATGATGAAACCAGCCCGGCGGTACCGGCCCCGATATTTAAGGGAGAAGAACCGGCCACCTCACCGGTACCAGAAGAACCGGTCGATCTGGTAAAAGCGGGTCCTTCCCAAAAAAATGCTGATGGTGACCGTCCGATCATCCCGGCAGAGGAAAGCCTCGCTGTATCCGTTCAGGAGGAGGAGCCGGTTAGCCCTGCGGTTCCGGCAACACCGTTTGATGAACTGGTGCCAAAGGAGACAGAAGCAGAGCCGGCATCATCAACTGAAGAAGCGGATGGCAAAGAACCAGTCCTCCCCGGAAAAACTGCAGGGTTCACGGAACCGGCAAAAAACACGGGAATTCCCGGTCTGGTGCTCCCGGAATTACTTTTGCATTTAAAGAACCTGCCAGAACCGGAGATCCCGGACCTGTCGGACCTTGAAGAGCGTGACGAGACATCTGCTGGTATGCCGGCCGGATTGTCGGTGAACGGGGAGACGGGAGTATCTGCATCGGATCACCGGGACGAGATCGGCACTCCTGAAACCGGGACCGGGATACAGACCGGATTACCTGACACGGTCATTTTCCCGGTGATTTCCGCTACATCGTCCGGCGCTGGCCCGAAGATACCTCCAGTTATAACTCCGCCAACAGTACCGTCCCCTGCCCCACAGCATCCTGTACCGCAGCCCAAAAAAATCCCGGTCCGGATGATGGCTGCGATCATCATCGTGCTGTTGGTCATCATCGGGGGAGCGGTCGTCATGTACCTGGTGCCGGCAGGAATGAACGGAGGCTCAGATCATTCGGTGGTCACACCGGTGGACCTGACACCGGTCCCCGTCACGACGACAACCGTGCCGGTCATGGTCCCCGCTGACGGCGTGTGGGTGAAGGTAACGTACAACGGGACCTTTTTGGGGACCTACGGGAACCCGGGAAGCCTTACAGAGGTACGTGGCACCGGGGAACAGTTCTATCCGATAAAGAACGGTAACGATCTCGTGCAGGCCTCTTTCACAAAGCAGGATTATTATGGGGATCTCCTGGCTGTCGGGGTTTATAATAATGGCACACTGGTCAGGCAGTTCACAACGAGCGTCCCGAAGGGGATGATTTCAATCCTTGTCGATCCAAAGACCGGGAAAGCCCCCTATGTACCGGTAACCACGATTGGTTCATGAAGATCCCCTGCACTACCGCACGTACCTGACAGAAGGGGAATTGGTACGTCTTTTTTAAGGCATCCGGTTTCTCCGCTCTGAAATATACGGCAGATGTTTTTTCCCTGACCGGTCTCCGGCTGACACCAGCGCGGGATAAAAAAAACGTCGGAGATGTATCAGCCCATAAAGAGGCTGAGCAGCCTGAATGCGATCCCGCCGACCAGAAGAGCGAGGACGATCTCGGTAAATGAGATCGCAAGCGATCGTTTCCACCCGAACTCCGAGGCGAGCACCAGGATGACCGAGATGCAGGGGATATAGAGCATCGAGACAAGCGCGATGACGATGAGCTGGACCGGGGTGAGGAAGGCCGCGAAGTTGGTCGACCCGAAGAGCACTGCAAGCGTGAGGATCGTAAGTTCTTTTCTCACGATACCGAAGATGAGGGTGATCCCGACAATGATGGGCAGGCCCAGCCATAAGACCGTGACCGGCGCAAGGATGTTGTTGACCGGGGTGAGCAGGCCGACCGCATAGAAGACCTGGATCGCGGCGCTCCCGATGATGTACGCGGGAAAGACAAACCAGATAAGAGACTTTGTCCGCGCCCATGTCTGCTTCACGACAACAGAGGCTGAAGGGACATGGTAGTCCGGCATCTCCATGATAAGGCCCACCGACTCTCCCGGGACGACCTTGAATGCGATCCTCCCGACAATGACGATCAGCACAATATCGAATGCGTAGAGCGCGAGCGCCCACCAGATGCTGACGAATTTACCGACGAGACCGAGGATGACGACCGTCCGGGCCGTACAGGGGATGAGGGTGACCAGAAACGCCGCGAGCAGTTTCTGCTTGGGCGATTCCATGATCCGGCAGGAGAAACAAGCCGGGACGTTGCACCCGTAGCCAAGGATGAGGGGGATGACGGCTTTTCCGTGCAGCCCGATCTTGTGCATACCCCGGTCGAGCATCACCGCGATACGGGTGAGGTAGCCGGAGTCCTCCATCACCGCGAGGAGAAGGTAAAACGGCAGGACATACGGGATCACCAGCGTGACTCCCGCAATAAATCCCGAGAACGCGCCGTTCCAGAGAATACCGGTGACAGGACCGGTTATGACCGGTTCATACGGCGCGATCTGCATGAGAAATGACTGGATAATATCGGAGATACGGGCACCGACGACAAATGTCCATACGAGCAGCCCCCCTATCACGAGAAAGACCGCGAGGTACCCGAGGTAGGGGTGGAGGGCCACCTGATCGAGCTTGTCGGTCAGGCTCTTCTTTGGCACGCCGTCCTCCTGAGGCCGTACGGTGATCACTTCAGCTGCTATCCGGTCGGCTACCTGGTACCTCTCTGCGCTCATCACGACGCAGACCGGCTCCCCGTGCAACGTCTCGATCTCTTCGGAGAGTTTCCCGGCAGCGGTGATAATGGACGGGTCCTGTGAACCGACGATGCGGGCGACCTCGGGGTCCCGCTCCAGCAGTTTTATGGCGATCCAGCGGACGGGATACGCTGTGGTTACCGCACCCATCAGGGAGACGATTTTACCGATCCGCTCTTCGATCTCCCTGCCGTACGTGAGAACCGGCGGAGCCGGGTGATCATGCACAAGATTGAGGATCGCTTCGGTGAGATTGGAAATGCCCTTTCCCCGGATAGCCACCGTCGGGATGACCGGGACGCCGAGCATCTCAGAGAGTTTTGCGGTATCGATACTGATCCCTTTTTTCTCCGCAAGATCGATCTGGTTGACCGAGACGAGCAGAGTCGGGGCGAGCTCCATGAGCTGGATCGTAAAGAAGAGGTTGCGCTCCAGTGCGGATGCATCGATCACATTGACGACCGCATCCGGGTGCTCGAGCGCGATGTACTCCCGCGAGACCAGTTCCTCCATCGAGTACGTGGAAAACGAGTAGATCCCCGGCAGGTCTATGACACGGATCCTTTTGCCCTTGTACTGGAGGAGCCCTTCAGCACGCTCGACGGTTTTCCCCGGCCAGTTCCCGATAATCTGGTCGACGCCGGTCAGCTGGTTGAAGGTGACGCTTTTACCCACATTTGCATTACCGGCAAGGGCAATGGTGTAATCCACATTTTTTATGGTACTCTCCTTTGGCGGGGTGCACTCTTTGCATCCCCCACACCAGCTCACGGTGTTTCCCCCTTTATTGCATTGACAAAAATATTTTCCGCGATCGCGTGATCGATCGCCAGTTTTGTCCTGCGGACAAAGACTTCAACCGGCCCGCTCATGGGTGCTTTACGGGTGACAGAGACGGTGGTCCCGAGCGTCAGGCCCAGATCGGAAAGCCGCTGGACAACCTTGCAGTCCCCCCGGATAAACGCAATCGTCCCTTTTTCCTGTGCACCGAGATCGGTAATAGGGATAATATCAGAGGGGCGAAGGGCACTCGGGAGAGGAAGGGCAGAAGCGGTTACAGCATCGCACTCGCTGCAGCTCCCGACACCCTTGGCGCAGGGTGCAATAGGACTCCCGTGGGGACAGCGTGCCGGGGCGTTGAGCATCCGGCAGAGCGCGTTCTCGGTATCTTCGGAGATCGTATGCTCCATCCGGCACGCTTCATCATGTACCCTGGTACGGTTGATATGGAGCACATCGGCGAGAAAGACTTCAAGGAGCCGGTGACGGCGTTTGATGGTCTCTGCAATCTTTTTCCCATCCTCGGTCAGGCTTGCACCCTTGTAAGGTTCGTAATTGACAAGGTTTTTTTCCGCAAGGCTCTGGAGTGCCTCGGTCACGCTTGCGGGCGCAACCTTGAGGCACTTTGCAATCGCCGTGGTCTTTGCTGCGCCATCTGTCCCTGCGATATCGTAAATCGCTTCGAGATATTCCTCAACCTGTTCCTGTGCCATCTGATCAATAATTAGGATACCCTAAATAAAAATGGTTTCGGTTGACCTAAAGCATTTTTCTGTCCCTGACGGGTTCTTTCTTTTAATGATGTACCCCGGTTCCCGGCCTGAAGATTTTTGAATCATGCACGCATTGGTAGGTACGGGAAGAACTATGGCAATTGACTGGTACAACGAGTTTGTTGATAGAAATTACGAGCCGGCAAAGGACGACCTTGTCTGTCTTTTTTACTTTGAACCGGCGGCAGGAATCACGGAAAATGAGGCCGCAGGACGGATCGCATCCGAGAGTTCGACCGGCACCTGGACAACACTCTTTACGATGCCCCCGAGGATGAAGAAACTGGAGGCAAAAGCGTTTGCATTCGACAAGCACTTTGTCAAGGTCGCCTACCCGCTTGCACTCTGGGAGGAGGGAAACGCAGTCCAGCTGATGAGCGGGATAGCGGGCAATATTTTCGGGATGAAGGCACTCAAAAACCTCCGGCTCATTGACGCTACGCTCCCGCCCGCGTATCTCCGTGGGTTCAAAGGACCCCACTTCGGCACGGACGGCATACGGAAGATGATGAAGGTCTACGGCAGGCCCCTGACCGGTGCGGTACCAAAACCAAAGATCGGGTTTTCTGCAAAAGAGCACGCCGAAGTGGGGTACGAGACCTGGATGGGCGGCTTTGATTTTGTCAAGGACGATGAGAACCTCACCTCGACCTCGTTCAACCGGTTCGACGACCGCGTAAAATATATGACAAAACTGCGGGACAAGGCTGAGCAGGAGACTGGCGAGAAAAAGTCCGCGTTCTTAAACATCTCTGCCGATGTTGAAACCATGAAAAAGCGTGCCGATCTGCTCGCAGAGTACGGCTGGAATTACGCAATGATCGATGTTGTCGTCGCAGGAAACGCGAGTGTCATGACAATGCGGGACTATTGCTCAGACCTGGGCCTTGCGATCCATGCACACCGGGCGTTCCATTCAACCTTCGACCGGAACAAGAAGCACGGGATGACGATGTACTTCCTCGCAAAACTCATGCGTCTTATCGGCGTCTCCCAGATCCACACCGGTACTGCCGTGGGAAAACTGACCGGCACAAAGACCGAATCGATCCTGCTTGCAGACCTGCTGCGGAAGAAAAAGATTGCCGAGGTCCCGCACCAGTGCCTTGCGCAGGACTGGGGCTCAATAAAGACGGCGTTCCCGGTCTCATCAGGCGGTCTGCACCCGGGCCTTGTTCCCGATGTGCTCGACATCTACGGTACGGATCTCGTCCTGCTGGTCTCGGGCGGCATCCACGGCCACCCGAAGGGTACCCGGGCCGGGGCACGGGCGACCATGCAGGCAATCGAGGCGTGGCAGGAAGGAGTGACGCTTGACGAGAAGGCAAAAAAGGCAAAGGAACTTAAGGAAGCCCTTACGAAATGGGGTTACTATAAACCGAAGTGACGGCATTACCTTCATGCCGCATCCCCATTCTTTTTTATATCCCGGCAAAAACACTTACAGCACGTGACAGATTTCCAGCTCGTCTCAACCTTTCCCCCGGCCGGCTCCCAACCGGAAGCGATAGCGCAGCTCAATGACGGACTGGCGGATCACGCCCGGCTCCAGACGCTCCTTGGCGTCACCGGTTCCGGGAAAACATTCACGATGGCAAACGTGATTGCAGCGGCAAACAAGCCGACGCTTGTCATCGCCCACAACAAGACGCTCGCCGCCCAGCTCTACCAGGAGTTCTGTGATTTTTTCCCGAAAAACCGGGTCGAGTACTTTGTCTCGTACTACGATTACTACCAGCCTGAGTCCTATATCCCGGCAAAAGACCAGTATATCGAGAAGGACTCAGCCATCAATCCTAAGATCGAGATGCTCCGGCTCTCCGCAACCGCTTCGCTCTCGTGCCGGCGCGATGTGATCGTCGTTGCCTCGGTCTCCTGCATCTTCGGCCTCGGGAACCCGGAAAACTTCCGCAACCTTGGTTTTGACCTCTCGGTCGGCCAGAAGATCAACCGGAACGATATCATGAGCCGGCTTTTGGACATCCAGTTCGAGCGAAACGATATCGATCTCTCCCCGGGACGGTTCCGGGTCAAGGGGGACACCATCGATATCGTGCCGGGGTACTATAACGACATCATCAGGATCGAACTCTTCGGAAATGAGATCGAGCGTATCACTGAGGTCGACAAGAACACCGGTGCAAAAAAAGAGGCGATGAAATATTTCTATGTCTACCCCGCCCGTCACTTTGTTACTACGGAAAGTGCACAGAAAGCGGCCATTGCCACCATAAAAGAAGAACTCGACGAAACACTTCCCACGCTCGGACTCGTCGAAGCGCACCGGCTCCGGCAGAGGACAAACTTCGACCTCGAAATGATCCAAGAGACCGGCTCCTGCAAAGGAATCGAGAACTACTCGCGGCATTTCGACGGCAGGAAAGCGGGCGAGAAGCCGTACTGCCTGCTCGACTATTTCCCGGACGATTTCCTGATGATCATCGACGAGAGCCACCAGACGATACCGCAGCTCCACGGGATGTACAACGGTGACCGGTCCAGGAAGGAGACGCTTGTGAATTACGGGTTCCGGCTCCCTTCGGCACTCGACAACCGGCCCCTGAAATTCCACGAATTCGAGCAGTACATGAGTCAGGTTATCTTTGTCTCAGCAACGCCCGGACCCTACGAATTAAAACATTCGGCACAGCTCGTCGAGCAGATCATCAGGCCGACCGGCCTTATCGACCCGGCAGTCGAAGTCCGGCCCATTGAGGGACAGACGCTCGATGTGATAAGCGAAGTAAACAGGACCATCGCACGCGGCGACCGGGTGCTCGTGACGACGCTTACAAAAAAACTCGCCGAGGAACTTTCAGAATACCTCGCCGACCATGGTATCCGCACCAGGTACCTCCATTCGGAGATCCAGACGCTGGAGCGCACCGAGATCATCCGCGAGCTCAGGCTGGGAAAATTCGACGTCCTGGTCGGGATCAACCTCCTGCGGGAAGGACTTGATATCCCCGAGGTTGGGTTCATTGGCATCCTCGATGCGGACAAGGAAGGGTTCCTCAGGGACACACGGAGCCTGATCCAGATCATCGGAAGAGCCGCCCGGAACGTGAACGCAAAGGTAGTACTCTACGCAGATTCCATGACCGATTCCATGAAGGCAGCGATCTCAGAGACAAAGCGCCGGCGCGAGATGCAGATCGCGTACAACGAGGAACACCACATCGTCCCGCAGACGATCATAAAGCCGGTAAAAGAAAAAGAGGTCGAGATCAAGGATACAAAACACGTGCCAAGAGCCGAGATCCCGAACGTGATAATAGAACTTGAAAAGCAGATGCGGGATGCGGCTGACAACCTTGACTTCGAGCGGGCTATCGCGCTCCGCGACCAGGTAAAAAAACTTACCGAACGGCTGAAACGCGGCGGGACTCACCCGGATTCAGGGTTCATGACACCCCGATAAAATCCCAGAAAAAGACAGGAGACTGCCCTGCTATCGGGCCATACTCCCGGCAACCCCGTTCTCGCTGCCGTCCAGAACCCCGACCATGTAATACCGCTTGATAAATTCCCGGACTTTCTCCGACTCGATCCAGCCCATATCAAGCTGTGTCACGATCCGGTCAATCTCCCGGGCCTGCATGATGATCTTGTCGGTCACCTCGCCGGGAGCGAGACTTGAGAGTCCCACGATCACGGCAAGGGGATTTCTTATATGATCTCCGAGAATAGCAAACTGCTCGATATTTTTTTCTATCTGCTCGAGTGCCGATCTCTTTACAGCCTCCATCTGCTTCCGGTCGGTAATATCAATAAACGAGGCCATGATACAGACAGGATTGTTCTGTTCATTTTTCACGAGATTAATCCAGAGCAGGACATAAAACTGAGTCTTGTCAGATTTAAAGAGAGGGATCTCACCAAACCAGCTCCCTTTCCTGTGGAGTGCCTCCTTGATCTTATCAATCCCGTCACTTGATGCAACATATTCCCACAGGCCTCTATGGGAGAACTCACGCTGGTCATGGTAATCCATCATCGTTAAAAGGGAGTTATTCACGTAGGTGATCGCAAAATCGAGATCCATAATGGCGATCGCATTAATAGAGGAACTGATCGCATGATCTTTTATGATGAGTGCTTCCTCTGCCTGTTTTCTTAACGTAATATCAACAATGGTACACACAAACTGGTCATCCGGGAGCATCCCCGCAGAGAGCAGAACCCACCGGGGCGTTCCGGTCTTTGTCACAAAACGGGTTTCGAGATTTTCTACATTCCCCTGATTTGTGAGGATCCGGAAAAACCGGTCACGGTCCGTAGTGTCGGTCCAGATTTGAGTAAAGGGGATAACGGCAATTTCAAGGGGTGTATAGCCCAGGGTGTCGGCGAATCGCCGGTTGACTTCCTTTATCTTGCGATCAGAACTGTTCACAAGACCGATCCCGGCTTCAGAGTGGTTGAAGATGCCCCGGTATTTTACTTCGTTCCTGCGCATATGGAGGGCAAGGCTTGAGACAACCGCAGCAACACCGATAACGACAATGCAGGTGACAAATGCGGCAGCAAGTTCTTCCAGAGCCACCCCGGTGATAACCGCAACCATCCCCATATAAATGGCTGCAACCGCTGCCGCATAGGAGATACCCCAGCGCGGATACCAGTAGGCCGCGATCACGATCGGGATATAAAGAAGGTTCGTGGCAACAGGCGCGGTGCCATAATGAAGCGCGAGAATGTTGACGAGAATCGCGAGGATCGTTGTGGTGACGATAATAAACAGCCAGAGATCCACAAAACTTTCTTCACGTTCCAGAGAGAGAGATGTCCATCCTGTCATTGATTCGCACCATCGGGTATGAACTCTGACGTGGGAAAAACCTCCCTGACGCCATTCTTGTTTCTTCCCCGTCTATGTTTCCACATTGCACAAATGGATATTAATAAGTTTTGGTTCTCGGATTGCCAACCACAAATAGTGAGAGCAGCATTTGAACAGGGGATTGATAAAATACCGTATTTTTGGATTTTTGACTGATTGCCGGACGAGACCGGGCAATTCACCGGTTCACAGCGCTATTTGAATATCAAAATAAAAGTGTCCAAAAAAAGGTATTGATCCGATCATCTGTGGATATGACCTTACCCGAAGCCCCACTGGGCAAGCGTCGTATGAGATGGATCGACATCTTTCCAGTTCCAGCCGAGTGCTTCGATGATCCGGGCGATCGGCTGCTCGATGGTCTTTTCAAGCATGAGTTCCCAGTCTGGGACAAACTCCGTTGGTACCTGATCGGCGTACTCGAAACAGAGCACATCGGTTTTGGGAAATTTCCCGGTCACGGCTTTTATGTAGATGCGCTTCGGCTTACTGCCCTTGCCGAACTCCGTGTGCAGGTACTGGTTGGCGTACCGGGCGCCCCGCACCTGGGCATCGTCGGTTTCGTAATCGTCAAGGGATTTGCCGATCCCGCCGGGTATGCCAATCTCGTCAAGCGAGAATTTCCCGGCACGGTACTTTGTAATGATGCCACCCAGATAGGCCTTGATCTCAGGATAGTCCGTACCTGCAAGGATCATCTCCATCACCCGTGTCTGGACAATTTTTGTGATCTGCGGCGTGTCGCTGCGGCGGATCTCGAACCCGACAATATCGATCTGGTCGGCGTCTTTTCCTTCCTTCCAGACGAGTCGTCCTGCGTACCGCTTCTTCTTTCCTGCCTGGAAGAACCGGGCATAGATTTTTTCGAACTTGATCGAGAAGTAATGGGTGTCAGCGTTAAGTTCACGCTTTGCGAATGCCTGGTAACTCGCATTGAGCTGTTTTTCCAGCATCCGGGCAGTTTCGATGGTCTTTTCCCGGTCAAGCGGCGGGATCTGCACCATGCAGGAATCCGTATCCCCGTAAATCACCTTATAGCCCTGCTCCTCGATGACGTGCCGGGTGTGCTCGATGATCGCCCGTCCCACAGAGGTGACCGCAGCACCGATCTCCCGGTCGAAGAGCCGGAACCGGGTATATCCCGAGACACCATAGTACGTGTTCATGATCACCTTGAGCACATTCTGCTGCATGTCGTAGAGGAGGTACTGCGGCGAGCCGTAGGGGAAGGTATTACGGAGGTTTTTTCGTGCGTCGCGCTCTTTTAACAGTTCCGAGAGGATACTCCGCGTCAGCCCGTCGGGCTGTTTTTTGAACCGTATCCCGTTCGGGGCCACGAGTTCGCCATCGGGGTCTTTTGTCTCGGGCGAGGCGTTGATCGTCATCATCGCCATCGGGTAGAGCGATTTTAAGTCGAGCACTACCACGTTCTCCCGTACACCCCGGCTCGGCTCAAAGACTGTAGCGCCTTCGAACTCTTCGGCATTCGCAAAGCCCTTTGAAGGCAGGACATACTTCCCGTGTGCTTTCCTTAAAATGTAAACATCGATCACGCTTGAGGAGTTCAGCGTCTTGTCCAGAGGACAGCCGACATACCGGGCGATCTCCCGGTAAAACCCGATGATGTTATCCTTCTTGTTGATCGCAACGCAGAGCTCGACATCCTTGAAGTTATATTCGACAAGAAGTTCCGGCTGCTTCTTCCAGAGATCGGAGACCGTGCCGGTGTACCGTACCTTACTGTCCCCCACCTCATCCTGCGCAATCGCGTCGAGACGGTAAGACTCCTTCTGGGTCGAATGCATTTTTTTGTAGCCGGTGAGAAGATCGAAGAGCGCCCGGCCGCGGAGCGCGTTTCTCTCGGTCATACCGGGCAGGCGGGCGAGCATGACCGGCGAGAGACCCAGTTTCTCCATCCTCCCGGTGATATACGGCATATCGAAATCGACAAAGTTCCACCCCGAAAGGACATCGGGATCACGCTCGGCAATATAGGCGCCGAACGCTTTGAGCATGGAAACCTCGTCGGCATACGTGCAGATCGTATGGGTGCCTTTCCGGAAGCAGCCGTTTACAAGACCGCCGGCAGTCTCCTTATCCGCAATCCCGGCCGGCATCGATGCACCCCCGAACAAAAAGGTGATGTAATCCTCATCGAAGGAGTCATGGCAGGTGATACAGGTGATCGCGTCCCGCTGGGTATCCGGGAAGCCCCGTTCATCCTCGCACTCGATATCGATCATACAGACCCGGGCCGGTGCATCGACCTCAGCAGGCACAAGGGATTGATATTCCACGCTCGTCCCGGGTACAGTAACGGCCCCGGTAAGTCCGCAATCGATCATGAACCGGGTCGCAAAGGGAATATCTGCCTCGAAATGCCGGTACCGTTCCCTCATCTCCCGCACATCGCCCGGACGGACGGTATACAGTCGTTTGAGTTTCTCGCCCCGGATCGATCGGTATATAGTATCGGGTTCGATCGTTACCTGCGAAGGGTGCGACTGCCCGACCTGTTCTTCGGGCACGTAGAAATACGGCAGAAAGCCGGTCACATCGATCCGGTGCGCCGAGCCCCCGGCATCCCGCCCGAAGATGTGAATGATCGGCCCGTCAGGACTGTTGCTGTACTCCACCTGGTTGATAGCGATCGTCAGGGGGGCGGACTCTTCAAGGGTGCGGATGACGGTCAGTGTTTCCGGGGATCTCATGACCTGTGCAGGCATGGTCTATGGCACCACCGTCTGGCACAGGTTCCGGACAAATGCCCCGGCCTGTGCGATCCCCGCTTCTTCCGAAGCATCGAGTTTCCATTGTTCGATACCGCAGATGCCGGCATGCCCGACCCGGACCGGCACGCCAAGCGAGCACCCGGTAAGCCCGTATTCACCCTCAAGAACCGCAGAGCAGGGCACGGTATCCCGCGTATCGGAAAGCAGCATCCGAATGAGGGAAACGATGTGATATGAAGGGCCAAAAACCGTTCCGCCTTTTCCCTTGATCACTTCCATGCTCGCTCCGCGGAGTTCCCAAAGGAGCTCGTCGCGCTGCAGGGGGGTAACCGGCTTTTGGAGCCGGGAAAATACCGGCACCTGATATTCCCCGTGCTCGCCGAGGACAAACGCCGGACCACCCATATCATGTTTTTTGAGGGCAAGTGCAAAGCGTGCACTGTCCAGCTGGCCGCCAAACCCAATACACCGCTCCCGGGGAATGCCGGTGAGATGGTAAAGAAGGAAATTGTTCACGTCCATGGGGTTTGTCACAGTGATAAGGAGGCCGGAAAATCCGTCGAGCAGCCGGGCACACGTCCGTGTCACGGGAAGGTTGACGGCAAGGAGATCGGCCCGCGTCTTCACGTCCGGAGTCCGGGGATTGCCGGCCGCAAAGATGCAGATATCGGCATCCGGGATATCGCGGACATCGGTACTCACCGTGACTGGGAGGCCGGTATGTCGGATATCGAGCACCTGCGCCCCGAGCAGGCTTGTGCTCTGGTCGTACAGGGTAAGCTCGTCGACAAGACCCAGGGCAGCGGCAAGGTATGCCACCTCCCCGCCGATCCTTCCGACACCCAGAACCGCAAGCCTGACCATTTCTCTTCCTGTAGTAGGTATGAATCTCCTGAATTTAAGTGGATGCCGACCCGGTGAGGGCATACCTGAAAAAAGATGCTCTTTATTATTCATCGCGTCCATCTTGTGATGGATGGTCGTACTCAGGACGGGCCCGGTAGCGGTCGGTGGCGTGACACTCGGCAACCACCTTATCCTTGCCGCCGGGGTTCTCGGGACAACCGGGGCGTCCCTTTCACGGATGCTTGCCCGGGGCGCCGGTGGCGTGGTGACCAAATCGATCGGCCCCGAGCCAAAGAACGGACATGCCGGCCCCTGCGTTGTGGTGCTCAACAACGGGATCTTAAACGCCATGGGACTCCCGAACCCGTCACGGGATTTTACCGGGGAACTGGGATCACCTGGCCAGAAACCCGTGATCGTCAGCATCTTTGGAGGGACACCGGAGGAGTTTGCCGAAGTCGCCGGGTGGTTCAAAGGGAAGGCTGCCGGTTTTGAACTCAACCTCTCCTGCCCCCACGCAGAAGGGTACGGGGCGGCGATCGGTGTCGATCCCGTACTCGTAGAAGCGTGTACCCGGGCGGTAAGTACGCTTGGGATGCCGACATGGGTAAAACTCACCCCGAACGTAACTGACATTACCGCGATCGGAAAGGCGGCGGAACGCGGAGGGGCAACCGCAATCGTCGCCATCAACACGGTAAAAGCCATGCGCATCTCAACAGCACTACGACGCCCGGTTCTTGGCAACCGGTACGGCGGACTCTCGGGAGACGCAATTTTCCCGGTCGCAGTCCGCTGCGTCTACGAGCTCTTTGAGTCCTGCAAAATCCCCATTATCGGGTGCGGGGGAGTCTCGACCGCCGATAAGGTACTAGAGATGATGATGGCAGGCGCCCGGGCAGTCGAGATCGGCAGTGCGGTGCAGCGGGATATCGGGATCTTTGAGACAATAACAAACGAGTTATACGCGAAAAAGGGCATCGCACCGGAAGAGATCGTGGGGTGTGCCCATGAGTGACCAGCTGCCGGTGCAGGTTTCCATCACAGAGATCAAAAGCGAGACGCCTTCGGTAAAAACCTTCTTCTTTGACCGCGAATTCTCCTTTGAGCCCGGGCAGTTTGTCATGGTCTGGGTGCCGGGCGTGGACGAAGTGCCCATGGCGCTCTCTTCGGCAAACAGCATTACGGTCCAGAAAGTCGGCGATGCGACCGGGGCCATGTTTGATCTGGCGGCAGGTGCAACGCTTGGTATCCGGGGGCCGTTTGGGAACGGGTTTACCAAAGGCGAGAAGATGCTTGCCATCGCCGGGGGCGTCGGAGCAGCTCCCCTCCTGCCGCTCGCCCGCGGAGATTGTGTAATGACGATGCTCCTTGGCGCACGGACCGAGAAAGAACTCCTCTTTATTGACCAGCTGGACGAAAGTACCGATGTCCTGATCGCAACCGACGACGGGACGCTGGGACAGAAGGGGTTTGTTACGGACCTCACAAACGACATCAGCCTTGCAACCTACGACCGGATCGCGGTCTGCGGGCCGGAACCGATGATGCGGGCGGTGCTTGCAAAGATCGATGGCCTTGGGTTTGCTTCGAAAACAGAATTCTCGCTCCACCGGTACATGAAATGCGGCGTCGGAGTCTGTGGTTCCTGCTGTATCGACCCCGATGGCCTGCGGGTCTGTCGGGACGGGCCGGTCTTTTCCGGGGATAAACTCAAAAAGAGCGAATTCGGGCACTACCTGCGGGACGCAAGCGGCAGGAAGAAGAATATCTGAAAACAGGAATTCTTCCCCTGCCAGGTGCACGAAAAAATCGGGTAAGAGGTCAAGACAGATCCCTGATTTTTAGTCTACACCGATATTATCGCTTTTTTGCGACCGTAATTAAATAAAAAAAAACGGTTTTGTCGAGCTGCCTTTCCCCGGTTATGAAAACGGGGATACAGGGCTTTTGCCTGTGGAGGGGCGCCACAGCGACGGGGGTGGCAGTGCAAAAGTACCCCGGGGCGTTAAAAGAGTTTGACAGAGGTGTATCATCTGCAGATTTCATCCGTAAAACCGGGGCACAAAAGAGGAGGTTATTTTAAATTCAGTATAAACGGCCCGGGGATGTTCATCAGTTTAATGCACCGGGACATGATCGCCCGTCGGTTTAACGAACCGGTAACTCCCTTTTGGAACATGGATCTCGAACCGGGCCCCTTTCCCGGGTGTGCCGGTCTCCCTGATTGACAGCCCGGTAATACCAAGGATCTCCACGATCAAAAACAATCCGTACCCTGTATTGCGGAAATATTCGCGCCGGAATATACGTTCCTTTAATTCTTCGGGGATACCGACCCCGTTGTCTTCACACGAAAGCACGAGATCGTTTTCGGTCTCCGTATAAGAGAACCGGATTTCTGATACGTGCTTCCCGTGAACAAGCGCGTTTTCGATCAGGTTGGCAAATACTTTCGAAAAATTCGCATCTGCAAAGATCTCCAGATCATCTACCTGCAGTTCGATCGTTACATCTTTGAGAACAAGCCCGGTAACCGCATTGTTAACTGCTGCAGTGATATTATGCCAGCGCGGCTCGTTCACACCGATGTCCTGGTAGTCGTGCGTGAACCGTATCTGTTTCTGGATCATCTGGGTGACGTCCTCGATCTTTTTGAGATACCCGTTGATGACCGGATCAGTCTCAGACTCCTGGATAAGCGAAAGGTACATGACGACAGCGGTGATCTGGTTGAGGATGTCGTGGCGGGTGATGCCGGAGAGGGTGTTGAGTTTATGGTTGGCGAGCCGGATCGCTGCTTCGAAACGTTTACGTTCCTGGATCTCGGCCATGAGCTCCTTGTTTGCACGCATGAGCTCCTCAGTCCGTTCGTGAACCCGGCGCTCCAGATCCTCATTTGCTCTCTCGATGACCTGTTCTGCCAGTTTGCGGGAGGTAATATCGATGGCAGAGCAGATCACCACGTTCCCCGGGGTGACTGATGCAGAGACAAGGAACTGGCGTGTCGATCGGTCACGGGCGGTAAACAACAGTTCGAGATCCCCGGTCTCCCTGTTCTCACGGACCTGCCGGATAAAACGATCACGGCTTTCTGCATTGGGTATGATCAGCGACAGATCCACACCTACGAGTTCGGAACGCTCGTACCTGAGCATCTGGGTACATTTCCCATTGATCTCGGTGAGCCGCAGGGTATCCAGATCGAACGTAAATATCCCGGCCTGCGAATTTTCAAAGATACCCCGGTATTTCCGTTCCTCTTCCCGTAGCCCGGTAGCAAACGATGACGTGACAACGCCGATGGTGACAAAAATAACAAACCACGCTGTGGAGACTGCCACGGCCTGAGGATCGAAACTGCTGTACAGGTAAACGAGCAGAATGTACACCGTGCTGATCCCAAGCGAGAAGAGGACACCCCGGTTCGGGTAGAAATAGACAAAAAGGATGATGGGAAGGAAATAGATGAACGGGAAGACATCGTAAATGCCGTGGGAGAGGGAATAGATTGTCGATGAAATGGTGATAATGATCGCAATGAGGATCGTAACCGTCCAGTATATCTGCTGTTTTTTTACCGGAGAGATCTGTGCGATCATGCTTATTTCTCCTCCTTATGACCGAACTCATCATTGAGTTCCCCGGACAGGAGGTTATGCTCAAGTTTGCGGCGCTCCTGGATCTCGGCCCTGAGCTCCTCATTTATCTTTTCGAGATGTGCGGTGCGTTCCCGTACCTGCCGTTCAAGGTCCTCAAGGGTCTGGCGGATCTCTTCGTCGGCGATATGTGCATCGGTAACGTTCGCGACCGAACAGAGTAGCATATCATTTGCCGGGAAAAGAGGAGAAATGATGACCCGGAGCAAACCACCGTTTTTCTGACGGAAAATGGCTTCGGACATCACGACGGTTTTTCTTGTTGTTACCTCGTCCACAAACCTTTTTTGTGCATCCGCGTCAGCCCACACCGTACTGACCGGTACTCCTTCCAGTTCGTCCCGGGAATACAGGAGCCAGTCTGCACATTTCTGGTTAACCATCCTGATGCGCAGGGTGCCGGGATTAAAACAGAAAATGCCGTCCCGGGTATTGTCAATAATATGCCGGATCCGCGCTTTTTCCTCAAGGATCCCGTTTGCATAGGACGAGGCGACAACAGCAAGAGCAATGAATATGGCAAACCATGCGGTCGATACAGCGACGAGCAGGGGATCAAGCGCCCCGAGCACGTACACAAGAGCGATATAGATGATACTGAGGGCGAGCGCGAAAAGAACCGCATGCCGGGGATAAAAATAGACGACACAGATGATGGGGAGGATATACAGGAACGGGAAAACTACCGAGATCCCATGGGTGAGGGAGAAGATTGTGCCGAGGATCGCGCTGACCGATGCCACGGTCACAATTAAAAGACGGAGCATCTCCTCCATATCGCACGACAACTGGCCCATGTACCGGTATGCTCCCGAATGACAAGGGTGGTACACCCCTGCCACTCGCATATTCATTATTCTACAGTGGATCTTAATGCATATAATAATAGAGGAATGAATTCGGGAAAAACAAAAGAATTACAGGGCATGGTCCGGTCCCTGTCGGGAATTTTAAGGGCCCGGTTGTCTGTATCTTCTGACTCAGGAGCGATTGATGTGCTCCAGTTCTTCGAGATTGTTGATATTCGTAAATGTCCTGAGTTGAGGGTCGAATGCACGCAGTTCGTCGACCGGAACGTATCGGGTGTTGAGGGACCGGACCATAGCACGCAGCGAGAGGGATGTGTGACTTTCCAGATATGTCAGGAGGGCGGGCCGCCGGTAGACCGCATGCAGGGGTTCAAGCATCCGCTCGTTCCACAGGGGGATGGCTGCATCGTATGAACCTACAGCATCAAAGAGGTACGAGACCACCGCGGCATTTATGCAGGGCATATCGCATGCCGATACAAAGATAAGATCCCCACCTGCTGCAAGGGACCCGGCATGAAGCCCGCCGACCGGGCCAAGTCCCTGACGGATGTCGCTGATACAGGTAACACTGCCGAGATCCTGGAAACGGGTACACTGCGCCGTATCGCGGGCGACGATAACGATCTCATCAACAACCCCGGAGAGCGATCCGACCAGCCGTTCGATGAAGGTCGTTCCCTTGTACGTAAAGAAGTATTTTTCCTTGCCATTTGCCCGCCGTGCCTCACCGCCCGCAAGGATGACCGCGGATCTCATCACAGTACCCCGGTCCGTTTTAAGGATTCACGGAATTTTACGAGGTCAATGATACAGGCATTGACCGGTGTCGGGATACCATGGACGGTTCCTTTTGCCACGATGGAGCCGTTTAAAAAGTCAATTTCGGTAGGTCGTCCCCGGGTGATGTCCTGGAGCATCGAGGAATGGTGGAGGGCGGTGGCCGGCAACTGGACATCGCGGAGGTACGTGAGGTACTCATCGGCAGTCCCCCACGGAAGGCTGACCCCTTCGGCATGAATAACCGAAAAACCCTCGCGAACGATCCGGTCGATGATCCGCCACGCTGCCGGCTGCGCGAGTTTCCCGTACGGCACCCCCATCACGGCGCCGAGCGGGTTCAGGGCACAGTTATAGAGGGTTTTCCCCCAGAGATCCGCACGTATCTCTGCGCTTCCCTCAACCCGGATACCTGCCTGCTTCATGCAGTCCACAAGCGCTTTCACCGGTGCATCAAGACCTGTTGGGAACCTGCCGAGTTTTGCCGGCCCTGCCTCGACCGAGACGTGCACCCCGGCATCCCCCTGCCATTCAAAGCCGGTGATGATCATCCCGCCGATCACCCTGTCGGAAAACCGGCTGATGATCTCTTCGTTCCCTATCCCGTTCTGGAGGCTGACAGTTTCTGTACCGTGGAGGGTATCCGCGTACTGCCGGCAGATAGCTTCGGTATCCCGGGACTTGGAGGTGATGAGGATATAGTCGTAACGGGCATCCTCCGGGATGCCATCAGAAACGCTGAAACGGAATGTCTCCGTGCCCCAGATGCCGGTCAGCCGGAATCCCCCGGCATTGATGGCATCGGCGGTCCGCTTCCGGGTGACCGCATGGACGTCGCAGACGCTGGAGAGTTTTGCGGCGACCGCGAGGCCGACCGCTCCTGCTCCAAGCACAAGTATCTTCATCGCATATCTCCGGAACCAGTACTGTATTTTTCCGGATGGCAATTAGAGATACCGAAAGATGCCGGTTGCAGGACGCACATCCTGTTCATTTCCCCGCTCGTTTTTTGCCTTTCTGTTCCAGCGCGAGAAGAAGTTCCTTGATCTCGAGTGCCGGAGAGAACCCGCCGATGCCGTCTGCTGCCACAATCCGGTGGCAGGGGACGACAAGCGGCGTCGGGTTGTGTGCCATCGCACGCCCTACTGCGCGTGGCGAGGTCCCGACCAGTGCCGCGATCTGCCCGTACGTCGCAGTGCTGCCGTACGGCACTTCCCGCACGGCCCGGTAGATCCGGGCGGAGACCGTTTCTCCTTCGCAGGCAACTGTGGCGAGCCCCGAAAGATCGACCCTGTGGCCGGCACAGTATTTCAGGATCGGCGCCGGCACAGGCCCGGGGATGCCCGTCTGAGCGAACCTGACCCGGTGGATCGTGTCCCCGCTCCACCAGACATGGACATGCCAGAGACCGAGCCGGCACGATCCCCCGGTCACTTCCATTTCGCGATCACCTCGCGGAACTGCGTGATGTCGCACTCGAGCATCTCTTCCTGGATCCATGCCGGGAGCGCCGATTTCACCCGTTTTTCAAGGAACCTGCGCTCGCCGAGCACCAGCACACCGCGATCCTCAGGAGTGCGCAGCACGCGGCCGAGCGCCTGGAGTGCCTTGTTGATCGCCGGCAGCGTGTAGCAGAGGAACTCGCCCTCCTCGCCGTACTTGTGCCGGAAGTACTCGATGACCATCTTTCGGACCCGGTTAAAGGGGGCAAGCGGGAGACCGATCACCATCGCCCCGGAAAGCATCTCGCCACGGTAGTCCAGTCCCTCGCTCCACTTCCCGCCGCACACGGCAAACATGATGCCGGACTCGCCCTGCGAAGGACGCGAGAGGAACTCGTTGAGCGCGGCGCCGGCTCCTGCCGCGTCCCGGGGCTCGACGTAGATTTTGCGCCGGCTGATCGCATCGGCAGCAAGCGAGGCATAGGATTCGAGGATCTGGTAACTGGGGAAGTAGATCGCCCGGTTCTTTTTGAGCGCCGCAAATGCGGCGATGTACCGCACGATCCGGTCTGTGTTTTCCTTGTTCTGCCTGAATGAATAGGCAGTGGTGATGTCGGTCGCACAGCAGATGAGCCGGTTCTCCTTCGGGAACGAATTGGGCAGCGCGAGGGTGGCAACCTTCGCGTTGTTGAAATAGAGGCGCCGGTAACTTTCGACCGGTGAGAGCGTGCCCGAGATCAGGATGCAGCAGGCGTGCTGGGAGCAGATCTCGGTGAGCGGGGCGGACGGGTCGATATTTCGCACTTCAAGGATGATCCCCTCCTCGGTCTTTTTGTAGATTGTAAGGTATGCAGGGTTATGGGAGGACTGCGAGAGCCGGTACAGGAAAACGGTCAGGCGCTCGATCGCGGTCTCGCGGAACTCGCCGGCTTTCTGGTTCCTGTCCCGGATCGTCTCGGCAAGGCCCATGAGTTCGTCGACGATATCGTCCATGTCCTTCCAGAGCGAGCCTTTGACTACCATCCGGTCGAAGATACCGGGATCGAACCAGTCTTCGGGTTCGGTCGAGTTGGCAAGGCCCCGGATAAATTCGGTGAGCCGGGGAAGGACGTGCTGCACTGCCTCTGCCCCCTTGTGATGGCGTTTCATGCCCGAGAGTTCGCGGATTGCCTGCTCAAGATCCTTTTGTGCAAGCCCGACGCTCTCGATCGACTGGATCGTGTCCCCGCAGTTGTGAGCCTCGTCGATCAGGAGCATCACGTCCTGTGACTCGACATTGAGATTCGCATACAGCTGCTCCCGGATCTCGCGGTCGAAGAGGTGGTGGTAATTGAGGATGATCACGTCCGCGTTCTTTGCCGCGTGCATCATCAGCTCGTACGGGCAGATGTCGCCGGCAAAACCGGCCAGTTCCTGCGGCCGGACGGGATCGGTAAGCACCCGATCGGATTTCGAGCGCACCGTAGTCGAAGGCACCATCTTGAGGCCGCCGGTATCCCCGGGCACGAACATTTTGCTCGCGATAAAATACGGGCAGAGGAGCGGGTGCTCCCGGTCCATTCTCCGGATCTGCTGGACAATAAACGGGTCTTTTATCGGGATGAGGGCACCTTTCTCCGCCCGGTCGCGCATAAGCGAGGATGAAAATGTCTTGACGCCCTCGCAGCGCCGGTACACGTCCCCTTCGCCGCCCAGGGGACACATGCTCTTTTTTCCGACCAGGTACACGGTCTTTAACTTCGGCTGCTTTTTTTTGACAAGCGCCAGTTCCCGTATAAAGGTGGTGAGCTGGCTGACCGTGCGGACAGCGATCACAAGTTTCCGGTCTTTGCGTTCGGCAAGAAGGGATGCAACCACGCTCGACTTCCCGCTCCCGGTCGGAGCGTCGATCATGCCGATCCCGCCCTCGCGGGCGACCTCTGCGGCAAATGCGAGCATCTCGCGCTGGTGGGGGCGGTATTCTGCATACGGGAAGAAGGGATCGAAACTGTCCATTGCCGGAATACGTTTGGCGCTATAGGGTTTTATGGGCGTCGGATAGGACCTGCATGGTTCCGCAGGCAAACAGGCTCAATGCTAATATTCCCGCACAACCCATCTGTTCCTATGGCAGTCCACCCCATCGAGTACCGGTACGGCACACCGGAGATGAGAGCCATCTGGAGCGAGGAGAACCGCTTCTCCTGTGTTGTTGCCGCGGAAGTCGCGCTCGCACAGGCAGAGGCAGCGCATGGCCTGATCCCCGAGGCTGCGGCCGGGGAGATCGCACAGAACGCACAGACGGCGTCCCTTGCCCGGGCAAAAGAGATCGAAGCAGAGATCAGCCACGACATGATGGCGATCGTAAAATCCATCACCGAGGTCTGCGGCGATTCCGGAAGATGGGTGCACTACGGCGCCACCTCAAACGATATTCTCGATACAGCGACCGGCCTCCAGCTGGCGCAGGCAATGGACCTTATCGATGCAAAGCTGCGCAACCTCCTCGGGGTGCTGATACACAGGGCCGAAGAGACAACGACCCTTGTGGCAGTGGGGAGGACGCACGGGCAGCAGGGAGTGCCGATCACGTACGGCATCAGGTTTGCCATCTGGGCAAGCGAGGTGGGCCGGCACATCGAACGGCTGGAACAGCTGCGCCCCCGGGTCGCGGTCGGACAGATGACCGGTGCGGTGGGGACGCAGGCAGCGATCGGGCCAAAGGGGATAGATGTGCAGGCAACAATGATGCAGCACCTCCACCTCTCTTCCGTTGATGTCTCAAACCAGGTTATCTCGCGCGACCGGTACGCGGAGTATTTCATGTTCCTTGCCAATGTCGCAACAACGCTCGACAAAATCGGGATTGAGATCCGCTCGCTCCAGCGCACCGAGATCGGCGAGGTTGAGGAGGCATTCGGCGCAAAACAGGTGGGTTCGTCCACGATGCCGCATAAGAGAAATCCCATAAAATCCGAACAGGTCTGCGGCCTTGCCCGGATTATCCGTTCCTCAGTTGAGCCGGCGCTCCTCAACAACACGCTCTGGGACGAACGGGATCTCACTAACTCGTCCTGCGAAAGGGTGATTTTTCCAGAAGCATCCATCCTTACCGATCACTGTCTCCGGCTCATGACAACCGTGCTCGACAACCTGGTGATCAACCGTGCCGCTATCCGGCGCAACCTTGCGTTCCTCCACGGGATCAACATGGCAGAATCCGTGATGATCGAACTCACCCGGCGCGGCATGAACCGGCAGGATGCCCATGAACGTGTGCGGATGGCAAGCATGCAGGCGCTTGCTGAGAGCCGGCCGCTCGCAGATGTGCTCGGAGCCGACCCCGAAGTGATCCGGTTCTGTTCGCGGGACGATCTCGTTACCCTCCTCGCACCGGATGCCTACATCGGCACCTCAGTCGCGCAGGTCAGCCGGGTGATTGAGAAATTAAGACCCCTTGTACTGTAATCCCCTGACTTTATTTTTTAAAGCGGAGGGAACAATAATGACAGATTTATACGTTACCAAGGTTAATTCAAACTGGTAATGGAACGGCAGATAGCCCTTTGGGGACACAGGTTCACTCACACGGATATTGTCCGCTTCACGGTTATTGCGTCCCTGACGCTCTCCTCCATCCTGATTACGGCGATCACTCTCGCCCAGAATATCGGCGCACTCTATCCCCAGCTCTTCTACTTTCCCATCCTGTATGCGACCTATTTCTATCCCAGGCGCGGGATCATCCTCGCCGGCATCTGCGGGATCGTGTATGAGTGTCTCGTGTACTTCTCGCTCTTCCCGGATACATTCGCTCTCTGGTCGGCCACCGGCCAGGCAGTGCTCTTTGTCTGCGTCGCGCTTGCGGTTGTGTACTTCACGAACCTCATCCGGGTCTCAGAGGCCCGGTACCGCAGCATCTTTGAGAACTCGCTTCTCGGAGTCATCCTTTTTGAAAAGAACAATTTTACAATCCGGCTCGCCAACCAGCAGGTCGCAGGGATGCTCGGCTATACCGTTGAAGAACTCAGCGGGATGACCTTTGCTGAGATTTTCTTCTCCCACGATTTCCAGCGCCGGTTCTTTGAACACCTCGGATCCGGGGAGGACATCAGGAATTTTGAGACCTGCTTTGCCACAAAAACTAAGGAACACCACTGGGTCAACCTCTCCTGGAGCCGGATCGACGACACTATTGTCAGCTGTTCGGTTATCGATGTCAATACCGAGAAACTTGTCCGGCAGGAGGCAGTCGACAGTTCAACCCAGTACAGGCAGGTGACCGAGAACTCGCCCACCGGTATGGTGATCACCGATCACACGAAAATCCTCTTTGCCAACCCGGCATTCTCCATCTTCTCCGGGTACACACCGGACGAATGCACCGGACGGGATCTTGCCGACAGTGTCCTTGATGAGGACAGGGAACGGTTCGCGGCTTTTGCCGGCCGCTGGGACACAGCGGCGCCGGTCCAGGACCGGGCGGAGTTCCGGTTTATCACAAAGAGTGGTGAGATCCGGCGGGCGGTTCTCTATTTTACTCCCATCACCCGCAACAACCGGCCCGCCGGGCTCATCAATATCATCGATAATACCGAATGGGAAGAATACCGTGAACGGGTGGAGCAGACCAAAGAGCGCCGGCGCGAGATGATGCGTGCCGTTGCCCACGAACTCAGGACGCCGCTCCAGCCGGTCCTTGGGTACCTCAACCTGCTTCTCCAGGACCCGAAGTCTTTTGGAGTGACCGATGAGACCCGGCAGATCCTTGAGCGGTGCGCCAAAAGTGTCGACCAGGAGCGCCAGATCATCAACCAGATGCTGGAACTCTCGGTCCTTGAGGTCGAGGAGACCGGCCTTGACTATTCTGTTTTCTCCGTGCGGGGAATGGTCAATGCCGCCATCGCAAACGGTGGGTATGCGATTAAGGCAGAGATTGCAATCGATATCCCGCCCGACCTTGTTTTTGAGGCCGATCGCCAGAAACTATCCTATGTCCTCGATGTGCTGCTAACAAACGGGGTGACCTACTCCAAAACGCCAAAAAAGATCTGGATTACGTACCGGGGCTCGCCAACCCTCCCGTTCCACCGGCTTGCCATACAGGACAACGGTGTGGGTATCACCGAGACCCAGCTCGATGAGATATTTAAAACCGAAAAAACCGGGAGCACCGATTCCCTCCGGCAGGTCATCGGGGTGCCCGGGCGGTCCCTTGCGATTGCAAAAAAATATGTCCAGCTGCACGGAGGATACATCAGCGTTGACAGTATCATGAACATTGGGAGCACATTTACCATTCATATACCCAAAAAACGGCCAGATAAAGGTGATCACCATGATGCGTAAGATTGTAGTTGTCGAGGATGACCAGCCTATCCTCGACCTTATGGAGATCCTGTTGAAAAAACTGGGATACGAGCCAGTACTCATCCCCAACGGACTCGATGCACTGAACTATGTCAGATCTGAACCGCCAGCCCTGATCCTGCTTGATATTATGATGTCACCCCTTTCAGGCTGGGAATTTCTGGATCGGCTGCGGACGGAATATAACCAGCGGGAGATCCCGGTGATCCTCTTTACCGCATCGCCCACGGTGCCCGGGAAGATGGCAGAACTTCATGACCCGAAACTGGGTATCCTCCAGAAACCGGTCACCTTCAACGAACTCAAAACAGCTATACAACAATTTCTTGGGTAATGTACCGGACACTGGCGGGAGATCCGACGATTTTTTTAAAATTGATTATCTGTGCACTATTTATCATAGTTTCAGGTTGCCACGCTGTCGGGCAGGCAGAATGAGACATATACCATTATTTATTCTGAAAAACGATGGGAATATACTAAGTTTCTGACCTGATGCCGCTGGAGGTAGCCATGATCCCGGTTTTATTGGTTGACGATGAATCAGCACTCCTTGAAGTAACCAAAATTTTTCTGGAGCGGGGTGGTGAGTTCAAGGTCGAAACCGCTGCATCGGCCGAGGAGGCAATCGGGAAACTTAAGAGAGAGAAGTACGAGGCGCTGGTCTCCGATTACCAGATGCCGGGGATGGACGGTATCGAGTTCTTAAAATACCTCCGTCCCCGCTGTAAAGGGATGCCGTTTATCCTCTTTACCGGCAAAGGCGGGGAAGAGGTTGCGATCGAGGCACTCAATGCCGGCGCTGACTTTTACATCCGGAAAGGGAGTTCGCCCCGCAGCCAGTTGGCGGAGCTCGAGACAAAAATACGATCGGCCGTTGCACGGCGGCAGGGCGAGCAGACACTCCGCCAGTCTGAAAAGGCATACCGTTCGCTCGTTGAAAACCTCACAGGCATCGTTTTTACCGTCAACGATGAAGGGATCCTCACCTATGCCAGTCCCCGTATAAACCGGTTTGGGTATGATCCAAAAGACGTGACAGGAAAGGACTTCGCCATCCTGGTCTGTGCAGAAGATATCCCGCTCGTCGCCCACCATTTTGCCCGGGTAAAACAAGGTATGACCTCCCGGTTTGAATTCAGGATAATTAGTAAGAGCAGGCAGTCCTGCAGGGTGTGTGCCTCGTGCCGCCCGGAGATGGATCAGGCAAAGTGCGTGGGTGTGCAGGGCCTGCTGACCGAAATCCCGGAACACGAAAAGGGGGGGGAGACGCCGGGGGGGCATGAGGTCGCAGAAGAGAACGTGGCACGGCAGACCCGCACCGGTCGTGCTGCCCTCTTTGAGGAGACATTCAGACAGGCACCGCTTGCCTGCCTGACGCTCTCCAAAGACGGAAGTATTACGGACATCAACCGGGCCGCCCTGGTGCTGCTGGGTTGCCCGGCTGAAACGGTAATCGGGAGAGACCTCGCCGGGTTTATCGCCAGGGAAGATCAGGCGCGGTTCTCTGCCGGTATCCTGGAACTTAAACACGCCGGCAGTATCCATGCAGAACGATTTGTTCTTGCCAGAAACGGGGGCTGTGCCACGATTGTCTCACTGGACGGCTCGGTTGTCCTAGATCACGGGGGAAATGCCAGTCTGCTTTTTGTCACGCTGACCGACATCACCGGACAGGTACGGAAGGCCACGATGCTGCAGGCAACAACCGCATCCGCAGAGGGCATACTCGCCGGTGCCCGGGAGGGGATCCTTGTCTGCACCCCGGCACTGGTTCTTTCCCGGTGGAACCCGGCAATGGAGGATATCACCGGGATTGCGGCCCGGGACGCCTGCGGGAAACCGCTTGCCGACATGCTGCCCTTCCTGCACGGGACGGGACCGGATTCCCCGCCGGTCCGGGCGATGGCCGGTGAGATCGTCGCCACCCCGGATTCCCGGTACGAATATCCCGGCTCAGGGAAATGCGGCTGGGCACGGGCGATCTTCTCCCCCCTGCGGGACGCACGAGGTAATGGGGAAGGGATCATCGGGGTGGTTCAGGAGATCACCCTCCGCACAACTGCCGCCCGGCGGATACGGGCGGCAAACCGGCTCTATGCAATCAGTTCACGGGTCAGTACAGCCGTCGCACAAGCCCGGGATCTCGAAACACTGCTTGCCGGCACCTGCCGGATCGCTGCGGATGAAGATGCGATCGGGATGGCGTGGATTGGGCTTTTCGATCACGCCGCCGGCATCCTCAGGCCGGTATCGCACGCCGGAGACGGGGAAGGCCTGCCAAAAGAGGGGTACCGGATCGCCGACGCAGATCAGGGCACAGGACTTGTCGGTGACGCTATCCATTCAGGAATACCGGTGACCTGCCACGATACCACAACGGATCCAAAACCCTGGATGGATGAGGCACACCGGCAGGGATACCGGTCACTGGCTGCCGTACCGTTCCGGCTCAAAGGCCAGATCGTTGGTGTCCTCACTCTCTGTTCCGGTGAGCCGGATGCGTTTTCTGATGAAGAGTCGGAGCAGCTTGCGCTCCTTGGCACCACGCTCTCATCGGCGCTTGACCTGCTTGACAAAAAAACGTTCCAGCGCAGGGCGGGGAAGGGCTCCCACGGCAGTTGGGAACGCACACAGTTCCTTGCCGGGGGAATAGAGTCCGCATCGGTCCCCTTTGTCGCTGTCTTCCCTGACGGGAGCACCGGAGCGGTAAACTCAAGCCTCTGTGCCATGCTCGGTTACACCGAAGATGAACTGCTTGCGCTCCCGTTACCCAGCCTCTTTTTTGGCGGAACAACTGCTGATGAGGACCGGTTCATGCGGGTAATTACCACAAAAATACCGGAGCGCTACGAGAGTACGATCCGTACAAAAGACGGCACCATTCTGCCGGTCGAGTGCTTCCTCCAGGCCATGACCGATGAGACCAGCGGACAACCCTGCGCTTACGCGTTTATCACCGATATCGCAGATCGTAAGCAGCGGATGGACCGCCTCGAAGAAGAATGGCAGCAGTACCTGGCATTCTTTGAGACTGCGAGCGCGGCGATCATGGTAACAACACCGGAGGGATCGGTCCTTGCCGCAAACCCTGCTGCGTGCCGGCTGTTCGGCCGGACAGAAGAGGCGTTGCGTTCAGCAGAGGGTGGCGGTCTTGCCGGCACAGGAGATCCCCGGTTTGTCGAGCTCGCGCGGACATGCAAAGAGAACGGGACCGCACAGGGAGAACTGCGGCTTATCCGTGAGGAAGGGATGCAGTTCGATGCGGCGGTCCGGGCTGCATGGATCAAAGACCAGAACGGCCGGGCTGCCATGAACCTTACCCTATGGGATATCACCGGACAAAAACTGGCCGGGGCCGCACGCAAGCAGGACCGGAACGGTGGTGTTTCCATCCTCGACAGCCTACCAAATCCCCTCCGTAGATCCAATCCTGATGGTGAATGTATCTTTTTCAACAAAGCATGGCTTGCGTTCACCGGAAGGGTTCCTGCCGATGAGAGGGGTGACGGCTGGATGGAGGGCATCCATCCCGACGATCGCGACCGTTACCGGGAAACCCTGATGGAGCAGGATCATTACCAGGGGCCATCAGAAACGGAGTACCGTCTCAGGAACAATGCCGGCGAATACCGGTGGATCCGCGAAGTCCGTATACCCGGCCCTGCGCCGGATGGGGCGGAGACCGGGGTCACGTACTCCTGCTTCGATATCCACGAATGCCGGCTGGCAGAAGAGGCCCTTGAGGAAGAAAGGGCACAGTACCGGACCCTGTTTGAGAACACTGCTGATGCCACACTTCTTGTAAGCGACAGGATCCTTGACTGTAACGCAGCGGCGATCCGGCTGTTTGCCGGCATCCGTGAGGATCTCATCGGGCACGACATACGGGACTTCTTTCCCCGGTACCAGCCGGACGGCAGGGCATCGGCCGATGCCGCACGGGGGTACCTGGAGGCAGCCCGTGGAGAAACGCCGCAGGCATTTCCCTGGGTTGCCATGAGAAGGGATGGTACAACTCTCGAAACATCTGTCACCCTTGTCACGCTGGACATCCATGGGGAAGAACGGATACTTGTCGTCATTGAGGATGTGACTGAGCACAACCGGGCAGAGCGCGAGATCCAGAGGCTTGCCACCTACCCGCAGATGAACCCGAACCCGTTCATCGAGGTCCGGCCGGACCGAACCATAACCTATACCAACCCGGCAACCGCTGCGGTGCTCTCATCTCTCGGGCTACCGGATGACCCGGCTGCGTTCCTGCCGGCGGACTTCGATGCGGTTGTAAAAACACTCAATCCGGCGGAGCTGATAATGATCAATCGCATCGTGCACCTCAAGGAGCGCTCGTTTAACGAATCGATCTCCTTTGCCCCGGGACTGGATTCCCTCAGGATCTATGCTAACGACATCACAGACAGGGTACAGGCAATGGAAGCGCTCGCGTATGCCAACCATAAACTGGGCATCCTCACGAGCATCACCCGCCACGACATCCAGAACAAACTCACCGGGGTGCTCGGGTATCTCGATCTGATCAGGAGTTCCCTGCGTGACCCCGAACTGATCGGATTCCTTGACAAGGCAGAAGCATCGGCAAACGCCATCCGGCACCACATCGATTTTACCAAGGACTATGAGTCTCTCGGGGGTACAGCCCCGGTCTGGCAGGAGATTACACCCATCCTTGCGGGGGTGAGATCACACTTTGATGTGGGGGAGATCGCATTTGAGGAACCGGCACCGGGTTTTGCCGTTTTTGCCGACCCGATGTTTGGGAAAGTGCTGTACAACCTCTGCGACAATTCGTTGCGCCACGGTGTGCATGTCCGGCATATCCGGGTACGGTGCGCACCTGCCGATACCGGGTGCACCCTCATCTATGAGGATGACGGTGTGGGAGTCCCGCAGGACAAGAAGGAACTGATCTTCGAGCGCGGGTTTACCACGTCATCCGGTTCTGCAAAGTCGTCCGGCCTTGGCCTGTTTCTGGTCCGGGACATCCTTGCCATCACCGGCATCTCCATAAAAGAGACCGGTGTGCCCGGGGCAGGCTCGCGGTTCGAGATGGTTATTCCCCCGGGGAAGTGGAGATGCGGGCCGGCGGAGTAAACACAATCTCTCTTTTTTGCACGAGGGGATCCTGAAGGGAGAGCCCCGATTTTCCATGCTCTTGATACCTCCGTTTTTGATAATTACGGGGGTAAGACATATTCATCCACTGTGATTCTTCACGATCCGGATCACTGCATCCGCTCAAAACAGATGGTCGCTTCAGGGGACAGATTCCATAAAAAATAGAGAGAAATTCAGATATACCGCGCTTTCAACGAGAGCTTGCGCGGGGTATAGAGCGGACGGAACGGCTTCTCCGCGATCTCTTTCTTTACAGCAGCGGCAAGGGCGTCTGCGGTCATCTGCTCCTTGTGGGGCTTGTTCGGCTCCGATTTCCTGCGGATAGTGACGGTAAGTTTCTTATTTGCCATTTCCTCGTCGCCGATAACAATCACGTAGGGCACCCAGTCCATACCTGCCTCACGGACTTTCTTCCCGACGCTTTCCTCACGATCGTCGATATCGCACCGGATACTCTCTCTGTTCAGGGTGTTGCAGACTTCCTGTGCATACGCGGTGTGGCGCTCGGCAACCGGCACGACACGTACCTGTGTCGGTGAGAGCCAGGTCGGCAGGGCCGGAACTTTCTGGGTCGAGATGTTCTCGAGGATCGCACAGATCACCCGCTCGACACTCCCGGTCGGGGAGCAGTGGAGGATTGGCGGGAAAACGGGAGTACCGTCGTCCTTGAAGTACTTGATGTTGAACCGGGTCGAGCTCTCGACATCGATCTGGACGGTCGGGTTCTCGATCGGGCGGTTCTGGCCATCGATGGCCGCAAGATCGATCTTTGCTTCCCAGTAGTGGACGCGCTCGGACAAAATCTCGATGAGCATCGGGCAGTCGGAATCCTTTACGATCTTTTTCACCCATGCCTCGTTCTCATCGTAGAACTTCTTCGTGCACCGGAACGCGGCGACGAGCTTCGTCTCAAAGTCCCTGCCGGTCTGCCAGCCGATCGCAAGCTGCTCCTCGAAGCACTTCATCGCCTCGGGCATATCGGTACAGAGCGAGTGCATGTCGGGCATCGTAAAACAGCGCAGGCGCTTTAACCCGATCACTTCGCCCTTCTGTTCGTGCCGGAAGGAGTAGGTGGAGAGCTCGTACATCTTCATGGGGAGGGTGTTCTTCGAGATGTGCATGTCCCTCATGATCGAGAACATGCCAAAGCAGGCGGCAAACCGGAGCATCATATCCCGGTTGTTGCTCTTGAACCGGTACTGCCGCTCGCCGAACTTGGCCGCGTGCTCGCAGATCGCCTTGTCGCCAAGGTCGTACATGACCGGGGTCTCGACCGGGGTCGCCCCATAGGGGAGCACGAGGGCAAGGACGTAATCGGCGAGAAGATCGCGGACGAGTTTGCCCTTAGGCAGCCAGCGCAGGCAGCCGACATCGCTTGCCGGTTCGTAATCGACGAGCTCCTTTGAGCGCATCAGGTCGACATGGGCCGGTTCGCCGCCGGTCGGTTCTGCGACGCCCAGTTCCTTTTTCACGAGGCAGCCAAATGGCGTGTTGTCGAGGTACTGGTGGTAGTCGTGGGACTTCCCGTCAGGAGTCAGGACAAACCAGTCATGGGTAACCTCTTTCTTGCCCGGCTTCTTCGAGACCGCTTCGCCTTCTTCTCCGCCGGGCACAATGGTCTTTGAGAGCTCAGAGAGCGGATGACCCTTGCAGGAGATCTTGAAGGACTTGTACCAGCCAAACGGCGCACGCTTCACGGCAAAGCCTTCTGCGGCAAGGCCTTCTTTAAGAGCGTTTAAGGCCGGCACTGCCACATCGGGCCGGGCAAGATCGCTTGAGAGGTGGGCGTACGGGTAGATGACGATCTTGTCGGCATGCACCTGTGCAGCGGTCTTTTTTATCTCTTCGATAGCCTGGAGGATGACACCCTCCATATCCTCTTCGTCGATAGACTCAACCGCAGTGAAAACCGTAAGCGCGTCTTCTTCGCGATCCGCGAGGACGGCTCCTTCCTCAGCCAGTTTTGTCTTCTTTTTTGCTTCGTATTCGATGTAATCTGAATGTATCAGAAGAAGTCGCATTGCTTCATCTCCAAACCGGAACGATTATTTCGTATAAAATGGGATCTTAAGGTATATACCCTCATTGCCCCCGGCACCCGTTTGGTTACGGGCATTTCTTCGGGACGGTCACGCTTTTTTGTTCCCGGGATACCGGGAGAGTGTCGCCTGCCGCTGGTCGAGGTACTTTGCATCGGTCTTTTTGTCGTACGGATTTTCTGCCCGTTCGGTCGTGTAAAAGACGAGCTGGCCGATCGGCATGCCAGCGTAGACCTTGACCGGCCGTGCATTTACGTTCGCCATCTCAAGGGTAATCGTGCCCCGGAACCCGGCATCGATCCAGCCGCCGGTCTGGTGAAGGGTGACGCCGAGCCGGGCGATGCTTGACTTGCCCTCGATGGTGGCGACAATGTTATCCGGGAGACCAATGCATTCAAGGGTCTCAGCAAGTACGAACTGTCCCGGCACGAGGACAAATGAGTCGGCGTGAGTTTCGCCCACATCGGCAGTCACGCTTGCCTTGTCATACGGGTCGATGACCTGCGTGCCCGGGTTGTACCAGACAAAGTGGTTCCCGAGCCTGATGTCGACCGAGTTGGGCTGTACAAGGTTGGGATCGTAGGGATCGATTTTGATATGGCCCCGGGCGATGCGGTCACGGAGCTGCCAGTCCACAAGAATCATGGGAGTACCGGGTTGGTGGTGATCGGTGATAAGTGCTGCCGGGACCGGATTCCGGGTTAGGTTGATCAAGCCCTGCTGGGAAACCATGACCCCTGCGACCGGTTGCATAAAACGTGCAGACTCCATTTTAGCTCTCACGCAGGGATCCATGGGCGACCCCCTCTTCCCGCACCTGCTGTTTTCCCCAGTATCCATTAATGACCTACCCCCATCCGGGCTCAATATGGCCTCCGATTGCCCCTTTCCCATCCCAAAAAAAGCCCGTATCGGGCTCCGTTTAAAAATACCCTCAAATCAGCCGTATTTTGGAAATCGGACGAAATAAAACGGCCTCGATAATGCGGTTCTTTTGGCAGATCTCAGGCAAAATTGCCACTTGGACGATCCGAAAAATGACCGCTGCCAGAACGCGAATACGGGGCTTCCATGGTCATTATATGGGGCCCATTTTGAGCTTATTTTTTAAAATGAGGGCATATAATAGGTCGGATTTTTGAGGGCGGCAATCGGAGGATTTTGCGGGTTTATTTTGGAGGTTCCCCCATGGGAATTGCATACGATATCTCTCCCCATGCCTTATCGATGAGTCCCCGGTAGAACGGGATGTCAAACAATTTCGCACACCACGCCGGTCCCACCCGGTACCGCCGGGCATCGGTCACGACATACTGGATCTTCATGCCGGGCGAAATCCCACAACAGTTGATCAACCGGTGCGATGTGTACTATTATTTCGGGATACATACATTCCAGTGCAAATCTCACGAAATTGAATCAAGTATGAAAGAATACAAGTTGCATCAATAAACATACCCAAAAATGATCAGGCAAATGTGAACAAAAAATGGTGATGTGTTACAAAAGGGCAAAATATGCTTTGCCCATGCGGACATAATCTCCATTAAATTGTTAACCCTGGATGCAGAAGGAACCTTGAGGTACTATAATCTCAAACCGTGCTCCTCTTCCCGGCTCCCCGGTTTCCTGAATTTTAATACCGGTGATTGAAAGAATTTCCCGGGAGAGGAAAAGCCCTAGTCCGGTATTCTTTCCAAACCCGCGATCGAAAATCTTTTCTTTTTCGTCTGCCGGGATGCCATTCCCGTCATCCTCGCACAGGATAACAAGATCGGCGCCGGATTTCTGCAAAGAGAACCGTATCGTCGTAATTGTCTCCCCGTACCGGACTGCATTATCCATCAGGTTGTAAAAGACCCTGACAATCAGCGGGTCGGCGAATAACCCGGTTCCGGCAGGAATATCGTTTTCCAGCCTGATGTTTGCAAGGGAAAACTGTTTTGCCGCAGTCTCAATTAAGGTACGGCAGTCCTGCCAGGCTGGCGCATTGACTCCGATTGATTCGTATTCTTTAGTGAACTGAATCATTGACGAGATCGTCTGTGCAGATGCCTGGACCTTTTTAAAATGCTCATTTGATGAAGTATCAGATTGCTTCTTTTCGAGGAGTGCAATATGTCCCCGGATTATGGCGAGCTGGTTGTTGATATCATGGCGGGTGATGCTGGTAAGGAGCTTGAGCGTTTTAGTGGTCAGGAGCTGTGCCACATCAGCCTGTTTCCGTTCGGTGATGTCAATATTTACTCCGATTATCCCGTTAATGACATTACCTACCCGGACGGGGGCAATGATCTCATCAAATATCCGCACCCCGTTTTCAGACGATACTGACAATTCACCTCTTACGACAGTACCTTCAAACGCTTTCCTGTTATTTTCCTGCCATTTTTCGAGCAGATCTTTACGAAGATGGATCTGGCTGGGGGTTTTGCCGATACAATCTCCCCAATTTTTGATTGAAACCGGATTCTGCAGGATATATTGGCCCGAACGATCCATGGCCCACGTATCAAACGGGAGGTTATCGATGAGTGCACGCATCTGGGAATTTCGTTCCCGCAGTTCCTCTTCTGCATGCTTGCGCTCCGTGATGTCATGCACGGATCCGATAAGGTATGTACAATTACCTGCCTGATCAAAGATAGGCGCGATACTGACCTCTCCCGTCAGTTGCCCGCTGGGATAATGGGAAGTTTCCTCCCAACGGACAATGGCCTTTTCTTCGATAGCCTGCCGGTATTTTCCCAGAACCAACAAGAGAGAAGGTTCGGGGATGATCTCGTTTGCTTTCTTACCTATCACCTGCCCGGAAGGCAATCCTGTGGTTCTGCTAAAGGCCGAATTGACTGAGGTAAAGCGATACTGCTCATGAGGTTCGACAGTCAGCTGAAAGATGGAGTCTCCGACAGTATTATAGATCGAAGTCAGGCGTTGTTCATTTTCATGCAGCGCCTGCTCCTCCAGCTTCCGTGCGGTAACGTCCTGACCTACCGACTGGTATTCAGTAACCTTCCCGGAAGAATCGAAAATTGCACGATCAGTCCACTGTTGCCATCGTAAGGTTCCATCAGGCATAATGACCCGGTGTTCAATGACATCGACCGGGTGGTCCGGTGTTAGTGATGCAAAAAACTGTTTCACACGCTCCTTGTCTTCAACCGGAATATCAGGATGGAACCGGTGTCCTATGATCTCGTCACGTTTCATACCGTAATAGCGGCTGTAGGCTTCATTGACAAAAACATGGGTGCTGTCCGGTTGACACCGGGAGATAAATTCGGTCTGGGTCTCGACAACATTCCGGTACCGTTCCTCGCTTGCCTTCAATGCCTGTTCCCGCTGGATCAATTCATCGAAATTGGAACGGAGTTCTTCTTCCGCTGCGGTAAGCTGCTCATAGGAGGCAGCCAGGCCCTCGTTTTTCTTAAGGAGTTCTTCTTCGATAATCTTCCGTTCGGTTATATCGATGGCAACCCCGAGTACAGCCTTCTGATTGTTGCCAAGTGTGGTGAAGGGGACTTTGGTAGTCTGGAGATAACGCTTTTTTCCGAGCGAGTCGGTGAAGGTTTCCTCCGGGATAAACTTGGACGTTCCCGAAGTGAGGACTTCACGGTTGTCATCAAGCATATGCTGGAGTTCCGCTGCGTCCTTCTGGAAGTCGGCCTGGGGTTTTCCTACAATTTCGACTACACTTGTGTTGTAACTCTGGGCAACAGCCCGATTTACAAGCAGAAAATTCCCGGCCGGGTCAGTCGCAAAGATCATATGGGGAACAAGGTTGATGATTTGGTCGAGTTGGGCGGCGTCGCGTTTCAACGCTTCCTCATCCGATTTGCGCCGTGTAATGTCCCGGAAAATCCCCTCGACACCTGCGATCGCACCGGTCCCATCCCGGTAATAATGGCTGTTTGTTGAGGTCCAGATTATACTGCCATCCCGACGTTTCAACGGGACTTCGTAGTCCTCAACAGATCCTTTTTCATCAAGGAGCAAAAGCAATTCCTTACGTTGTTCCGGGAAATAGTAGAATGTCTCTGATATCGGTTTGTTTAATATCTCGTCAAAGGATTCATAGCCCAGCGTCTTGAGGCAGCTCGGGCTTGCCATGATCAGGTTCCCCAAACGGTCACTCCGATAAAACATGTCCTGGATGTTGTTTATGACGCTATGGTATTTTTCCTCACTTTCCTGAACCGCTTGTTCCTGTCGGATCAGTTCATCCAAATTGGAACGGAGTTCCTTTTCAGTTGCCGCTATCTTCTCATAGGAAGCATTGAGTTCCTCATTTTTCTTACGGAGTTCCTCTTCAGCCTTCCGTTGTTTTATGACATTCCACAAACCGCTCATCAGGATGGAGAGTTCATACACATCCCATTCATCATAGTCTGAAGGTTTGTTTCCCACGCCGGCAACCATCACAATGCGAGTGCCGTCAAAAACCGGGATGTTCATGTGCCTGATGACAGGAACATGCCCGTTGGGGTATCCTTTTTTGAGCGGGTTTTCTGCGGCATAATCATTGGTAATAACGGGACGCCGCTGCCGGACTGCCTCCCCCCATAATCCCGTCGCGTGAAGAGGATATTCAATGGGTTTTTTTTCGATATGACATTCTTTCATCGCCAGCGAAGACCAGGCGTACATGGTAAGAAGGGACTCGTCCTCTGCAACAAAAGCGAGATAGCCTATCGAGCTTGACGTGATTTCCACGGACTTCTCTACTGCAAAGATCATCAGTTCTTTTAAGGGAGCAGAGATCATCTGGTAAAAAGTGCCCAGAGTCTTGAGCCGGATCTCGTCCTGTTTCAGCGCGTTAACGGCACGTTTTCGCTCAACTGCGATTTTCAATTTATAACTGAGTTCTGCAAATTGTGCGTTGGGATCGCCGCCTTTCTGGAGGTAGAAATCCGCGCCGGAGTTGATAGCCTCGATAACAACCTCTTCGCGACCTCGTCCGGTGAAGAGGATAAACGGGATGGAATTACCGGACGACCTGATCTGCTTTAAGAATTTGATGCCGTCCATTTCAGGCATCTGGTAATCGGAAATAATGGCGTCATAGGTCGCTGACTCCATGAGGGAAAGGGCCTCATAGGCTGACGTGATGACGTCAACGGAGAACCGTCCCTCTTTTTCGAGAAAAAGTTTGCCGATCTCAAGCAGACCGGGTTCATCGTCGACATAGAGGATACGGTAAACGGGAGTCGTAATTCTTTGGTATTATTCGACAGTTATATTATATCTTGCCTTTTCATAAGGGGAACCAGAGATATCCCGGAAAGGCTCTGTAAAGTCTACGGGGGGCAACATATTTTCCTCAACGAAGGCTTAACGCAACCACACGCAGACGCGACAGAAACCCCAAAAAGAAATAAAAACCATAAAACAAAAGTCAGGTTGGTGATGGCTTGCCACTCTACGCACTGTTATTCAAAGGCGGTTTGCGACATTCAGAGATTTCGAAGGACTACTCGGATCGGTTTGTCGAATGGGCCAGGAAGGTAGATTCCGGCCGTGTTCCGGGAAACAGATTCATGCAAGAGGGAAGGCTCGTCTCTACAAAAGGGGTAACAAATCTGACATTTGATAAGGACACCATAGGCGGCTACATAACCGTTGAATCAGAAAGTTACGAAAAAGCAGCTGCAATAGCAAAGGAGTGCCCGATACTGGAGAATGACGGATACGTTGAAGTCAGAGAGGTTATGACGTGAAGTGTAAAATGGGTCCTGATAAACACCCGGTTGATGAATGATCGTTTACCTCGATAGAAAACACAAATCAACTGCCAACTTATCAGATCCACACCCGGATACCCCCATTTTTCACTCTCTGAATTATCCTTCTCCACCTACCCCAATCCGGGCCCAATTCAGCCTTCGATTACCCTCTTCGTGTCCCAAAAAAAGCCCGTATCGGGCCCCGTTTAAAAATAACCCCAAATTGAGCTTCTTTTGGGAAAAGGACTAATTAAAACGGACTCGATAATGCGGTTCTTTTGGCAGATCTCATATGAAATTGCCAATTGAATGATCCGAAAAATGACCGCTGCCAGAACGCGAATATGACCCACTAAAGGGCATTATATGGGGCTCAATTTGGGCGTATTTTAGAGAACAGACAAACATATGGACTCAAAATTTCAGAGATGGTAATCAGACCGTTTTACGGGCTAATTTCAGAGGCTAAAAAACGTGCAGGAAACCCGGGCGCCCGATCCAAGGACGCTATTTTCCTCTCACTTCCTCACCACATACCCCCGCATCGTGAGTTCCCTGATCACCATCTCGTCCCATCGTGAGTCGTCCGGTTCCCGAACCGGGTCGATGCACTCCTCAAAAATCCGGGTCACCAGCGGATCTTCCGAGCAGAGATACCTGGAGAACATGATCCGGCCCACCCGCCGACCGGATCGGTTGACGATCAGCATCCGCCAGCAGCCGTAGTCCCGGCAGATATCGGGCCGGGTCAGGTGCACCGTGCAGAATGCTTTTTTTGAACCCGGCTGGTGACGGAAGAACGGGCAGGCCTCGGGAAGCGTGGCAAAGATGCTCTTGTCGTCAAAAAGAGCGTGCTTGTCGGCATCCACGCTCACGACATCAGACTCATTCGTGTACCGGTTGAAGACCACGAACTCGTAGTTTCCGCGATCTTCGGTGATACTGTGCACCAGCCCGAGATGACTGCAGCACTCCCCGCACTGCTGGCAGTCAAACACCATGCGTACCCGGTCCTCCTGTTCCGGAATGTACCGTCTGCCATCTTAATAGCAATGATGCCCTGGTCTCTCACACCTGCCGGATACCGTTTGAGAACGTCGCATTCCAAAAAAAATGCAGGTCTCGCCAACATTTATACCGGTCCGACGCCAACAGATCCGTAATCCATGGATATCCTTTCCATCATCCTGATCATCGCCGGGCTCTGCCTGTTCGAGACGATCACAAGCATCGACAACGCCATCATCAACGCCGAGGTCCTCTCGACAATGTCGCAGAAGGCCCGGCGCTGGTTCCTGGTCTGGGGACTGTTGTTTGCCGTTTTTGTGATCCGGGGCATGCTGCCGTGGCTGATTGTCTGGATGTCCAATCCGTCCCTTGGGCCGGTCGGGGCGCTCACCGCAACATTCTCGAGCGATCCTGCCGTTGTATCGGCAATCGAACAGTCCGCCCCGGTTCTCCTGATCGGCGGCGGCACATTCCTGATCTTCCTCTTCTTCCACTGGCTCTTTTTAGAGGAGAAGGCATTCGGTATCAGGGGAGAGCGTTACATCGCAACAAAAAGCGTCTGGTTCTTTGCCGTCGTCTCCATCCTCCTTGCCGCCATCGTCTGGCTGGCACTCGGGAAAAACCCGATGATGGCATTTGGGGCAGTAATCGGATCGACCGCTTTTTTTATCGTCCACGGGTTCCGGCAGAACGCCGAAGAGCAGGAAAGAAAGATGATCTCGGGAGATATCTCGGATATCAGCAAGATCTTCTACCTGGAGATCATCGACGCCACCTTCTCCATCGACGGGGTGCTGGGCGCATTTGCTTTTACGATGGCAGTCCCGCTTATTATTCTGGGGAACGGCATCGGGGCATTGATCGTCCGGGAAATCACGGTCAGAAACGTGGACTCGATTAAAAAATACCGTTACTTAAAAAACGGTGCGATGTATTCGATCTTCTGTCTCGGCATCATCATGATCCTTGACAGTTTCGGCCTCGGAATCCCCGCTTTTGTCTCTCCCATTATAACGTTCGGGGTCGTCGGTTTCTTCCTCTTTAAGTCCATCCGGTCCGGGCCGGCCGCAGATACCGCGTGAGACCGGAATGCATTGTCATCCATTGCAGGAAATGATCGCACTTATCGTGACCCGAATGACCGGACATGGTCGCGGGCGCTGCGGTACGGATCAGAAACGGGGCTTTTCTCATCGTACATCCGCATGTCCTCCCGGTCGTACTGTTTGCGGTCCTCTCCGACCGGGCAGACTTTGATGCAGCACCCGCACGGGGAGAGATACCGCCGGCGCAGTTCTTCCGAGCGGGTGGCACAGGCAGTCTTGTCCGTGAGTTCCTCCGGGTACCCGCCCCCGGGAACAGCAGATACCGGGCAAATGCGCACGCACCTCCGGCACCGGATGCAGAGCGTTTCTTCAGGCACCGGGTCCGCGGGAAGTTCGGCAGAGGTCAGAATCGAAGCAAACCTGACCCGGGGGCCGTACTGTGGGGTCAGGAGCATGTTATTGAGCCCGAAGTTCCCAAGGCCGGCACAGTATGCCGCATGCCGGTGAGAGAAGAACGCGATCGGTTTTTCCATAAGGACATCAATCGATCCGTACCCGTCCCGGGGCACCCAGACCGAGGGATAGCCTTTTTCCGTGAGAAATGTGGCGATGCGATACCCGCAGGAGTCAAGCTCTGCATTGATCGTCCGGTACAACTCGTGATACCAGATTGAGGGAGCGGTATCCACGATCGGCAGGCTGACCGGAAACCCGATCACAATCACGGTTTTTGTCCCGGGAAAGACAGATGCAGGACGGAACGCCTCCGGAACCCACGGTTCGAACGGAGGATCGTTCCAGCGATCTGCCGGGGCAAACCCGACAAGCGGGATGTCCATACCGCTGCATTTCCTGAGGATCTGGCGCCGGAGGATCGTGCTCATGGATCAACGGTTGCATGGGTAAGGATAAGAGGGTTTGTTCCCGAGGCCGGAGATTCCCGTTTACGGATCCGTGTCTTTCCCGGGTAGGACCCTGTCATCACAGCACGGTACCGGTCTTTACCGGATCAGGAGCGTCCCGGAACCCTGGACAAAACACATGGGAGGACCCACGAAATCGTGGCGGTCCGGATGAGACCGCACTATTCACCGGTTACGGTACAGATCACAGTCCTCTTGCGGCCCGCATTTACATCCAGTTCGAGAAGAACAATCTGTTGCCATGTCCCGCAGCAAAGCTCACCCCCTGCGACCGGGACCGTGAGGGAGGGACCCACAAGTGCCGCTTTGACATGGGAACGCCCGTTGCCGTCACCCCACTTCGTGTTGTGGGCATAGTCTGCATCGTCGGGAGCGAGCACCGCAAGCGACCGGGTGAGATCCGCAAGCACGCCGGGCTCGCACTCGATCGTGGTGAGCGCGGCTGTCGAGTGCTGTACGAACAGGTGCACGAGTCCGTCCCGTATGGCGCTCTCGCGGACAACTGCTGCCACCTGCGGTGTCAGGTCGACGATCTCCCCTTCGCGCCGGGTGGACACATGGATGACTTTCCTGAACATGGTATCAGACCTTCCTTTTTAGCAGGGAATCAGATAATTTTCATACCGTTACAGTCAGCGAGTTCACGACGACCTGCGTTTTCTGGTCAGTGATGTACACGATCCAGACTCCTGAGGGCATATCCTTAATTGCCCCGGATCCGTTTTTTGCAAGAAGGGTCGCAATATCATCGGTGACAAGGAAGCGTGAACCATCATAATAAATGGTGGCGGTTCCCCCCTCGGTCCAAGGATTGCCGGTCAGGACAGGGGAGGGGGACACCATGATTTTGTCGCGGCGCGGTGACTCAAGGGTAAAAAAAACACCAGATGCTGTTCCCGGTAATGAAAGGTTGGAGAACGTCACCGGCTCGCCTTCCATGTGGTACAGGCTGATGACATTTTTGTCTGAGTACGGGGTGGTGCTCTTTACCTGAACAGCAAACACCGGGGGTTTCAGGAGGAGAGAAGTGACAAAACCGCTCGAAACTACAAAGACAATGATCGCCACGGCACTGATCAACAGGGCAATGAGGAAGAGACCATAGAGTTCGGTCAGTGCATGGTCACGGTGCAGGAGTGTCAAGCGATCAATCCGTAGACGAGTCTAGGAAAAGACACCTGAAATAGGTTCTGATCAGGATCCACAAGGAAACCTGACGAAAAAAGGGGGGAGTGCGATTACGGTGCAGCAGGTGCATCGGGGTCTGGCTCATCTATAATGTCAGGCTCCGGCTGCACGATAGCGACACCGACCACTTTATCGTTCTCGTCAAGGCGCATGATCCGGACACCTTTTGTCCCCCGCCCGACGACCCTCACTTCACTCACCCGGGTCCGTATGACGACACCTGCCGCCGTCATCACCACAATTTCCTCAGTGTCCGAGACTGCACGGGACATGATGACGACCGCTTCCCGTTCGAGCAGGATATTCCGGACGCCCATCCCTCCTCTCGCGTGCCCGCGGAACTCGTCAAATTCGGATCTCTTCCCAAAACCGACATCGGATATGGTGAGCAGGTGATCTTTTTCAAGCAGGGTGACTGCGACAACTGTATCCCCGCCCCGCATTTTCATACCTCTCACACCATACGCATTCCTTCGGACAGTCCGCACGGTCTCCTCGTGGAACCGGAGGCTCTGGCCAAAACGGGTGGTGAGCACGAGTTCATTCGTGCCGTTCGTCGAGATCACCTCAACCAGCTGATCATTATCCTTCAGCTTGATCGCGTTTGTCCCGACAGACCGGGGGAAGGAGAACTCGGTCTGGGGAATCTTGATAACCTGTCCGAGTTTTGTCGCAAAGAGGAGGAACCGGTCCTCGCGGAACTCGCGGATCGGGATCACGGTCGTCACGACCTCCTCTTTTAAGTTCAGGAGGTTGACGATCGGTTTGCCCTTTGCCACCCGCGAACTCTCGGGTATCTCGTAGACCTTGAGCCAGTAGACCCTGCCGAGGTTCGTGAAGCAGAGCAGGTAATCCTTCATCCCGGCAACAAAGATCGAATCGACAAAGTCCTCCTCTTTTGTGGTCATGCCGGTGATACCCTTGCCGCCCCGGCGCTGCTTGCGGTAGGTGTCAAGATCGATGCGCTTGATGTAATTTGCCGTGGTAATGGAGACGAGCACGGTCTTGTCCTCGATCAGGTCTTCGGTGGTGAGGTCGCCGGTCGCGCTTGCGATCTGCGTCCTCCTCTTATCGCCGAATTTCTCGGCAATCTCGGTAGTCTCCCGCCGGATCTCGTCTTTTATCGTGGTTTCGCTTGCGATGAGGGCAGTGAGCCGGGCGATCTCGGCAACAAGCCCGGTCTTCTCATCGGTTATTTTCTGCTGCTCAAGGGCCGCGAGGCGGCGCAGCTGCATCTGGAGGATCGCATTTGCCTGCAGTTCGTCAAGACCGAACCGGGAAATGAGCGTGAGCCGGGCATTGTCGACCGTGTCTGACCCCCGGATCGCGGCGATCACTTCGTCGATCCGCGCGAGTGCGAGGAGGAGTCCTTCGAGGATGTGGACTCTCTCCTGCGCCTTTTTAAGGTCAAACTCGGAACGGCGCCGGATCACTTCGATCCGGTGCTGGACAAACGTGGCAAGAAGGCCATGAAGGGTGAGTACCCGGGGCTGGCCATCCACGATTGCAAGGTTGATCACCCAGAAACTGGATTCGAGCGCCGTGTGACGGTAGAGATTATTCAGGATGACCGGCGCCATCGTACCTTTCCTGAGTTCGAATACGACCCGGATACCCTCCTTGTCTGACTCATCCCGGAGATCGGAGATACCGTCGAGCCGTTTCTCCTTTACCATGTTTGCAATGCCCTCGATCCACTGGGCCTTGTTCACCTGGTACGGGAGCTCGGTGACAATGATCCGGTCTCCCCGGTTGCCACCCTCTGACTCTTCGATCGTCGCCACACCGCGGACGATGACCCGGCCCTGCCCGGTCATATACGCGTTCCGGACCCCGTCGGTGCCCATCATGATCCCACCGGTCGGGAAGTCCGGGCCTGGCATGACCCTCATGAGGTCCTCTACGGGAACCTCCGGGTTTTCGAGGTATTTTATGACCGCTGCACAGACCTCGCGGAGGTTGTGGGGCGGCATCTTTGTCGCCATACCGACCGCGATTCCGTCAGTTCCGTTCACGAGAAGTTCCGGTATTTTCGCGGGGAGCACGGTCGGTTCCTTGAGGGATTCATCGTAGTTGGGAACGAAGTCGACCGTCTCCTTCTCGATGTCCTTTAACATCTCCTCGGCAAAGGGAGTAAGTTTGACTTCGGTGTACCTGCTTGCTGCCGCAGAGTCGCCGTCGATCGACCCGAAGTTTCCCTGCCCCAGCACGGGCATGTACCGGTAGGAGAAAGGCTGGGCCATCTTGACAATCGTATCGTAGATGGATGAGTCGCCGTGAGGGTGGAACTTACCCATCACTTCACCGACGACTCTCGCGCTCTTTTTCGTGGGCTTGTCAGAGGTGTTACCCATCTCCCACATGGCAAAGAGCGACCGGCGGTGGACCGGCTTGAGACCGTCCCGGGCATCGGGGATCGCACGCCCGATGATGACACTCATCGCGTAGTTGATATACGCGACCTTCATCTCTTTTTCGATACTGATCGGCTCGACCCGGTGGGTGAGCGGGCCGGATGCGGGGGGCATGTCGCCTTCAGATGTCAAGGTTGGTCACCTCCTTTGCATGGCGTGTGATGAACTCTTTTCGTATCTCCACATCCTTTCCCATCAGCGTCTTGAAGATCTCGTTTGCTTCCAGAGCATCCTCGATATTGACCTGCCGGAAGACCCGGTGCTCGGGGCTCATGGTCGTATCCCAGAGCTGCTGGGCGTTCATCTCACCAAGACCCTTGTACCGCTGGACGGAGACTCCCTTCTCTCCCATCTCGGCGGAGAGTTTTTTCATATCCTCTTCGGTAAACGCGTATTTTTCCTCTTTTCCCCGTGCGATCCGGAAGAGAGGGGGCTGGGCGATATACACATACCCTGCCTCGATGACTTTGAGCATGTACCGGTAGAAGAAGGTCAAAAGGAGCGTCCTGATATGCGCACCATCCACATCGGCATCGGTCATGATCACGATATGGTGGTACCGTGCCCGCTCGACATCGAACTTGTCGCCGATACCGGTCCCGATCGCGGAGATCAGCGTCTGGATCTCGGCGTTCTTTAAGATCTGGTGCTCTCCTGCCTTTTCCACGTTGAGGATCTTTCCGCGGAGGGGGAGGATTGCCTGGAACTTTCTGTCCCGGCCCTGCTTTGCGCTGCCACCTGCCGAGTCCCCTTCCACGATATAGATCTCGCTTTTCTGGGGATCGCGTTCCGAACAGTCGGCAAGCTTGCCGGGGAGTCCGGAGCTTTCCAGTGAGCTCTTGCGACGTGCGAGTTCCCGGGCATTCCGTGCTGCCTCGCGTGCCTTTGCTGCCGAGAGCGCCTTCTCGATAATGATAGCGAGCACCTTGGGATTCTCGTCAAAATACTGGCTGAGCGCCGCATAGACAAGCGAATCCACGATGCCCTTAATATTGCTGTTCCCAAGGCGCATCTTGGTCTGGCCCTCGAACTGGGGATTTGCCATCTTGACCGAGATCACCGATGTCATGCCCTCACGGACATCCTCGCCCCGGAGCGTGAGCGCCGCATTCTCTTTTATGAAGTTATTGCGCTTTGCGACCGTGTTGATGGCCCGGGTGATCGCGCTCCGGAACCCTTCGAGATGGGTACCGCCCTCGCGGGTGTTGACGCTGTTGACATAGGAATACACCTTATCGTCGTATCCCGTAGTGTACTGCAGGGCGGCCTCTATCTCGACTTTATTCTCGGGGTCCTTCTGGGTGATATCAATGGGGATGGGGTGGAGGCACTCGGTCCCTTCGTTTAAGTATTTCACGAACTCCGAGAGCCCGCCGGTGCAATACGAAGCGCGGGTGCCGGTACGTTCATCCATAATACTGATGGTAAGGCCGGCGTTTAGGAAAGCCAGCTCGCGGAGCCGGGTGGCAAGGGTGTCATAATCGAACGTAACGGTCTCGAATATGGTCGCATCGGGCCGGAAGATAATCCTGGTACCCGTAAGTTTCTGGCCGAACTCTGCAAAGAAACGGGTACGGTCCTCCGCTTCGATAACGACGGGATCTACCGGCACTGCCGGTTCAGCAGGGGGCACAGGTACTACAGGTTCTCCCGGCACTGCCGGTTCAGCGGGGGGTACAGGTGCTACGGGTTCTGCGAGCCCGGACAGGCTCTGCTGGACGGTTACATGCACCAGGCCCCGGGTAAATGCCGCCGGTGCGCCGTACCACTGCTGGTACCGGACAAGCGCTTCGTTGAGCGTCTCTTCCCGCTGTATGAGGGGACCGGTGGGAATGCCACGGGCAAAATGCATCTCATAGATATTGCCGTTCCGGTAGACCCGGGCGGTAAGGTTCGATGAAAGGGCGTTTACAACCGAGACGCCGACCCCGTGGAGACCTCCTGATACCTGGTACGTGGCCTTGTCGAATTTGCCACCGGCGTGGAGGACCGTGAGTACCACTTCGAGAGCGCTCTTATGGTTCTTTTCCATCGTATCGACCGGGATGCCCCGGCCGTTGTCTTCAACCGACAGCGATCCGTCACCGTTGATGACAACGGAGATTAAGGTACAGAACCCGGCAAGCGCTTCATCGATGGAATTGTCCACAACCTCGTACACAAGATGATGGAGCCCCCGCGTATCGGTGCTCCCGATGTACATTGCCGGGCGCTCGCGCACTGGCGTGAGCCCTTCAAGTATCGTAATGTGGGATGCATCGTAGGTATCAGTCAAAGGAAACCTCCTTTTAAAAAATCAATAAAAAAATTTCCTGAAATTAGCACAATAATTATTGGTGTTGAAACAATAAAACCCTGCGGTCTTAAAATTCAGGCGTGAAGGTTAAAAGGAGCAGCCGGTATTTTCATACAGAAACCATTTTAGGGATTCCGGTACCCGCCTTTTGGAACACGGATCACAAAACACAGGGCCCCCATGTCACCGGTCTCCTCGATGACAATACCGGTCATATCGAGGATCTCCCGGATAAAAAAGAGGTTCGGGCCGGACGTTTTTGCCGGGGCCCAGACAAACAGGGATTCTTTCTGATCCGGCGGGATACCGGTGCCTGCTTTCCGGAGTGTGAGGGAGAGACCGCTCCCGGTCTCCGCATGGGAGATCTGCACCGGCACGGCAATCCCCCCGCAGGTGTAGATGTATTCCATCAGGTGCGTAAGCCCTTTTTCCAGCAGGGGATCTGATAGAATTTCGAGCCGGTCCAAGTTTGTCGTGCGGGTGAGATGAATGGGCGGGAGATGCGATACTGCATACAGCAATACCTCGGAAAAGTTCTGCCACCGGGGCATCTGGACACCGAGTTTCTGGTAGTTCTCCGCAAATTCGATCTGTCCCTGGATCTCCCCGGTGGTGCCCTGGAGTTTGACCAGTATCGCGATCTCTTCAGGGTGCTTTGCGATCTGCCGGAGCACGTCAAGGTATGCCCGGATGATAAAGACCTGGCTCTTGATATCCGTCCGGGTGAGGGAGTTTATCAGGTTGAGTTTTTTCTGGGTGGCAACGAGTGCACGCTCGTACTGGTGGCGCTCAGTGATGTCCCGGGCGACGATAACCCCGTAACTCTCGTTCCCGAACGTAACAAACCGGATTAAGAGCTCAGCCGGGATCACCGCTCCCTGCGATGTGCAAAGGATCGTTTCGATCTTTTCCTGTATTCCGGCTGCGGCTGCATGGAAAAAGACCTTCCGGAACTGCCCGCGTTTTTCCGGCGCAATAAGTGAGAAGATGTCCATGCTTTGCAGCTGATCACTCGTGTATTCCAGCTGGACGGTACAGGCATGGTTTGTATCCACACACCGGTTCTCCGGGGTCTGGACCATAATGATCATATCGTTGGTCTCATCGATGAGCGCCCGGAACCGTTCGAGTTCTGCGAGCCGCTGCTGGAGGAGGGGATAATAACTTTTGTGGAGCGAGGTCTCCCCCATCCCGATGATCCGCTCACGTAACTGCCCGCGTTCATCCGGTTGTTCAGAGGGCGGATTCATAGAGAGCCTCGATCTCGCTTTTCTTTGGGTCCCTCGGGTTGGTCGCCATGCAGACATCATGCATCGCATGTTCTGCAAGCAGCGGGATCACATCTTTTTTCACCCCGAGAGCCCCGAGAGTCTTCCCGATCCCGATGGCAGTGCGAAGCCGGTGGATTTCATCACAGATCATCCCGGGCCGCTCATTCTGTGGTACGGTGTACACGGGACAGCCCATCGCTTCACCGATACTGTCGTACCGGTCCGGTGCAGAAGCATAATTGTACATGATGACCGTTTCCAGCAGGAGAGCATTGCATTCTCCGTGGGGGAGGTCAAGGTACCCGCCAAGGCTGTGCGCCATTGCATGAACCGCCCCAAGGCTCGCATTGGAGAAGGCAAGACCGGCATACAGGCTTGCGAGCATCATCTCCCCCCGCAGGGAAAGATCGCCGGGGTGCTCCATGGATTTTTCAAGATTTCTTTCCACAAGCCGTATCGCTTCGAGGGCATGGAGATCGGTCAGGGGAGAACTTGCATTGGACACGTATGCTTCGACCGCATGGGTGAGCACATCAAGACCAGTACAGGCAGTGAGTCCGGGAGGCAGGGTGAGGAGGGTTTCAGGATCGATGAGTGCAACATCGGGTACAAGGGTTTTGGAGATGATAGCGATCTTGACATGGTTCCGGGTGTCGTTGATGATGGCAAACTGCGACACATCCGCGCTCGATCCGGCGGTTGTCGGGATACAGATGAGCGGCGGCGGGGGGACAAGAACTTTGTCAACGCCTTCAAACTCCATGATGGGCCTTTTGTTGGTGGAGACAATACCAATTCCTTTTGCGCAGTCGATGACCGACCCCCCTCCCACGGCCACGAGAGCAGAACAGCCGGCCTTTTCAAAGCACACTGCTCCCCGCATGACATTTTCCGCCCGGGGATTGGGCATAACATCGGAGAACACCTCAAAACTGACGCCAGCTTCCGTGAGATTGGCACCGATCTCTTCGACAAGCCCGGTCTTTCTTATGCCATCATCTGTGACCAGCAGTACGTTCTTTGCACCGAAATTTTTTGCATACCGCCCGGCGTAATGACGGGCTCCGTTGCCAAAGAGCAGTTCAGGCACCACAAATTTTCGTAATTCAAACGATCTCATGGTAGATACACAACACAGGAATCGCCGGTTTTTCCTGAGGGTTTCTCCAACCCTCTTACAGGATCACGTGGTAGGTAAGTAGCTTATGGTTATTTATAGGTACTGCGGGCATGCGAAAATTCGGATAAAATCAGGAGAAGTTTATAAAAAGAATCGCCGGAATACCCGTAGCGGATGTTCATTTTACAGGATTCTCCTGCCATGGATCAGATCGTATCAGGAAACAGGGGAGACCACCTTTTACGCCCAGGCATGACAGGTTGTACAGATAAATTCCCTAAACAGGCACTTCGTCGTTGTGACGGCAACATGAGCATCAAAAATCAGGGGAAGGGATCAAAACAACCGGATGGCGGTCAGCCAGATCGCAACAGGGATGGTGATAACAAAGACAAGCGATATCCCGAGAAACGCCAGATCCCACCTGCAGAGCGGCTTTTTCTTGATGTAGAGAAAACTGTTCCTGCCGTATCCCCGGCAGAGCATACTCGTGTACACCCGCTCACCCTGCTCATAGGCACGGATGAACATGGTCCCGAGGGTGTATCCCAGCTGCCGCATGCGGTACTTCCAGGGAAGCCGCCGGTCAAACGCATTGAAGCATCGTGTTGCGAGCGACTCGTTCACCTTTCGGTAAATATACCCGAACACGAAGAGGTAGCGTATCATCATCCCGAGGATCAACGCGAAGTCTGCAGGAAGGCCCAGCCGGACGCCGCCCTCAAGCATATCCTGTACTTTCGTGGTCGATGAAAGCAGGATGATAAATGAGATCGATACAATAAATTTCACGAGGAGAATAAAGGCAAACTGTATCGATTCCGCATAGATGGCGATGCCAAACGGCAGGGTCATGACAGTGTGGTAATCAACGTAGTATTTGTTTTTCAGGAAGATCTGGAAGAAAATAATGATGCCCCAGAGGGGTACGATCTCGATGAGCCGCTGGAGGTAAACACGCGGGGAAAGCCGGGTCAGGGCCCACAGGACGATAAAGAAGGCAAAGAAGATCCCACCAACCGTGTAGACCATGTCAGAATACGGTACCGCAACGATCGCAATGATGGCAGCGAATGCAAGGAGGATCTTGACCCGTGCGTCGAGCCGGTGAATGCAGCTGTCCTTATATGCGTGCTTCTCGATCTGGAAGAGTTCTTCGATCATGATCTGCCCTTGAACGTTTCAAGGAAGGCATTTTTTGCGTCTTCGTAGGTAAATGCCATCGACACGGGGATCCCCTCCTCCTGAAGCGAACGGATCAGCTTGGGGTACAGCGGTACGTCAAGGCGTACGGACTTGAGCAGTTCGGACTGGACAAATATCTCGGCAACAGTGCCCTCCGCGACAATTCTTCCCTTGTCCATCACGTAGATGTAATCGGCAATCTCCGGGACAAGGCTGACATCGTGTGTCGAGAAAATGACCGTCATGCCGGATTTCTTTTTGAGCTCGTTGATAAAGCCAAGGAGATCCCGGACACCCTGAGGATCGAGACCGGCGGTTGGTTCGTCAAGCACCAGCACCTCCGGTTCCATGGCGATAGCGCCGGCGATTGCCACCCGTTTCTTCTCGCCGCCGCTCAGGTGGTGGGGGGCACGGCTGGCGAGATGTTCAATCCCGGTAATCCTCAGGGCCTCACACACCCGGTGCTGTATGGTCTCATCGTCCAGCCCGAGATTCGTAGGCCCGAATGCTACATCCTGGGCGACTGTCGGGGCGATGATCTGGTCGTCAGGGTTCTGGAAGACAATCCCGACAAACTTACGCACCTCGCGTATGTTTTCTTTGGTGATCGGTTCCCCCCGGATGAGAACCGTTCCCGAAGTCGGCCTGAAAATGCCATTGAAGTGCTTGAAAAGAGTACTCTTTCCGGCGCCGTTAGAGCCGATTACTGCAATCCTCGTATTACGTGGAGCGATAAAATGTATCCCTTCCAGTGCCCTGACACTGTCCGGGTACGAGTAACACAGATCTCTTGTTTCAATGAGGTGCATGCTGGATCAACAATGTACGCAAAAATGTTAAAGACTTATGGATTTTGTCTTACGAAACCGGCTTTTTTGATGACTTTCGTTTCTTCAACAGCCACACAAGCCCCATAACGGCACCAAATGTCAGGAGTGTCCCGATTACCATGGCGATAATTCCTCCCATCGACCCCCAGTTCCCACCCAGATTGTAATCAGGCATGGGAGATTCGTAGGAAAAGTGACCCGGGGCGTCGACAGAAATATTCTCACCGGTAGCAGGAGCAGTAAGGGATTTCTGACCGCTTGCGATCAGTGCGGTGCTATCAAGCCCGTCCGGATCCGGCGATGCAAAGAACACCGCAATAATCGCGATGACAAGGGCGAGCAGCACGCCGATAATTAAAAATTTCATGTTTTTCTGGTCCATCATCCGGCCTCACCCCGGGCCTGTAATTGTCTCACTTTTTCATCGATGAGATCCGGCCGTACCCGGATGATCAGGTGAATAACGAGCACCGTGATGACCGCTTCGATGATCCCGATAAGGGTATGATAGAGCCCCATGGCGATCAGACCTTCCCTGAGCGGGAAGGTTCCCGCTAAAAACATTTCTACGGCGCAGACTTCTGCAGGTATAAAACAGGCAAGCCATGCAGCGGGTCCGGCTGAAAACGAGATATTTTTTGTCACTCTCATAAGGCCGTGGAATGAGTAATACCCCACAAATCCGCCGATCACGCCCATGTTGATGATGTTTGCCCCCATGGTCGTGATACCCCCATCGCCGAACAGGACTCCCTGGACAATCAGCACCAGTGTCAGGATAAAAACTGCGGCAAACGGCGAGCCGAGGACTATTGCGACAAGGGCACCCCCGATCAGATGGCCGCTTGTACCCATCGAGACCGGGAGGTTAAACGACATAAGGGCAAAGACCGCCGCGGCGAGCACCGCGACAACCGGGATCTTCTCTTCGGTCAGTTCATTCTTTGCCCACCGTAGGGCAAGCATAACGAATACCAGGGCAATAATCCAGTATATTGCGCCCTGCCAGAGTGGCATGAATGCATCAGGGATATGCATGAGATCACCACAAACAAATTATTACAATCATAAAAATCAGTAACACTTGATAGATAAAATATGTTGTGATTTGTTATTTGATTTATCCAGAGTGGAGAAAGAGTGCAAAAACCGTGTGCGGGTTTTCTTACACGATAATTATCCGGTGAAAAGATTCGTGGATTCCGCTCGGGTTCAGTGTCCCGGTGACACGAATTTAATACCGGTAAGGTGCAGATTTTTGGGCATATATTCAAAATGGGTAGAACACGCAGGATTGCCATGGTGCTCCTCATCTCACCCTAACCGGATATTCCGGCTCTGGATTATTGAAGGAATGGGCCCAATTGTCAGCGAGATGCCCCGGTGATGAGTTGGGTATATCATAAAGTACTTATACTTACCATCACCAGTTCCCATTGGTGAGAACCATGAAGATCAGTGCACGAAATATCCTGAAAGGCAAGGTAAAAGCGATTACCCCCGGAAGCGTCAACTCGGAAGTTGTCATCGAGCTTCCCGGTGGACAGGAGGTCACGTCAATTATCACCAAGAAGTCCGTCGCAACGCTTGGCCTTGCAGTCGGCAAGTCGGCATATGCCGTGATCAAGTCCAGCGAAGTTATGATCGCTGTAGACTAACCTTTTTTATTTTTTTCATTCATCCGGGACGTGTGGATCGCGAGTCCGTTTTACCGTGATTTTTTCTCCCAACGCAGATGAAATCCCGTGACTGAATCGTTCTGCTATCCTGAAACCAGGATTACCTTTTCAGGAGAATTGTTAATCATTAAAAGTTAATATCATTTTAAAGTTAAAAGAAAAATGTTATAACGTTTAAGTGCGAATATGAGTATTGTCCCTCTGGGAAAGCACGCACCCAGCGGACACATGCACACAAACACACACAGACCGGAAGAAATATCGGAGCCTCATTCGAAACGGCAGATTTGTTTACCAGAAATAATCAACGACACCGGCCAGCCGCGCGTACGATCGATTCAATTCCAGGAGTATCGTCGCATCATCCTCCATTGCGGCCCGGTGTCAGTATCTGCTGGGTAAATCTAAAAGTGGATAACTGTTTTTCAGGACATATGTGTTATTACCCCAACAATGCCTGCGTAGCACCCGGGGATTATATCGGCTCGATGGTTCCTTTGCTCTGACAGCATTCCCTCATCAGGGAATGATAACTATGTCCATATAACCACAATCCGGATCCCCGCGGTGGAAGAACGGGTACACGGTTTCTCCAGGAGATCCCGAAAATAAATATTTTACAGAAATTGTCGGGGATAGGCCCCCGGATCATTTCGGTCTCACGCTGCGTGAGGCTCGCAGGCCGGAACGGCAGCTTCCGCCTTCGCCGGCTCTTCGGGTTGAACGTAGTGCTTTGCATTCTTCTTTTTGGAGAGCCAGACCAGTTTTCCCTCAACAAACCCGAATGCATTCATGGAAAGTACCTGGATCTCCTTTGGAACAGACGAGACATCTGCCGCCTTTGGGACGAGCAGGTACTGTGCCTTGAGTGCGTTGCGCCCCTTATGGCCTGCCGACACGGCTGCAAGAGCGGTCACTGACGGCTCCTCATCAAATGACACCGCAAGAGCCACGGTCTCCTTTTTCCCCCTGACATCGCGGGAGATGAAAAATACCGTATCACGGGTACCCGGTGATGGAACCTGCTGGCACACCCACCCGTCATGATCCCTGAATTGTGCGTGGATCTCCTTGTATGCAAAAGTTTGCATAATATCCTGTGCTGAGCCCATGTTGATCATTTTAGGGTGGTTCACACAACCATATAAGTTTTTTTAAAACTGTTTATTTTCAAAAAATGTTAATCTAAAAATGTGTACTAAACCCTGCGAATCGATGGGACCGCTTTATCCATGGATCTCAAATAATCTCGCGAGGGCCGCCAATCATCGCTTAACAAGCATGCAGGGACCAGTGGAAATCTTCCCTGGTCGTATATGCTCTGTGATCTGGATCTGTACCGCCAGAGACAGACTCAACATAAAATATTACTAAGTATTACCCATCCACAGATTTTTTCAAAACCTTAAAAAACAAGCAGCAATGATATTCACATGATTGATCCTATGACCCTCGACAACGATCTCTCCCGTATAGGGATATCACTTCCCAAAAACCTGCTCGACCGGTTTGATGAAATTATCAATGCCCGGGGATATTCCTCCCGGTCTGAGGGCATCCGCGACGCTATCCGCACCTACATTACCTACTACAAATGGATGGCCGATGTCAAGGGAGAACGCGAAGGAGTCATCACGATGGTATACGATCACGACCAGCGCGGTCTTCTCACCACCATCACCGATGTCCAGCACGAGTACCACGAGATCATCAAGGCGTCCCTCCATTCACATGTAACCCACAACCGGTGCCTTGAAGTAATCCTCGTACATGGAGACGGAGCACAGCTCAAGGCACTAGCCGAACGACTGATGTCCCAGAAAGGAGTTGAATCGGTGAAACTTTCCACGATCCAGATCGAAGATTGACGGGGACAGATCATCCTTCGCTTTTTTTTCAACCGGTGTTCCGGACATCATTTGTACAAATTATCAGTACGCCGATAGTGCACTCACGACGGGGAACCTTGGAACATTGCAGAGAAATCGGTACGGACATCAGGGAACCCTGGAGCTGAACGATTCGCCATCTCTGCATAAACAGGGCCTTACCATCTGGCACATTTCTTTTTAATTTCAATCATGGTCAATCGTGCTGCTTCACGTTTGTATCGCGTGCAGGATTCCCATCACACCAAGAGGGGAATATACCGGCGAGCGGTCGATCGAGAACTGGTAATGGTCCCCGATATAATCCAGCAGTGCAGGATTCGGTGGCCCGCTGATGGGCGGGATGTGCAGTTCCATCTCGATTCTCCGGATCTCATTAAGATCCGAGGGTTGGATCAGCCATTCCGCTCCCTCGCAGTCGCATTTCAGGAAATCGCAGCCCCCGGCCATATCAATGAGGGTTCCCAGCGTGTATGTGGGGGATATGAGCCGGCACCCGTCCCACGAGATCTCCGTGGGCAGACCGGTACCAAGAGCCCCCCGGATGACCTGCACATTCGCATGGTTGAGCCGGACATTCTTTTCAAGGAGATCGGCAGTCACCGGTTCAGCAGCGGTCACATGCGGCGAAAGCCGGGCAGCCCGGATGCAGAACGCACCGACATTTGCCCCGATATCGAGTACGCGGTCATGAGGCAGGATATCTGAAAACTGATACTCAGGGACTTCTGTAATCTGCCGGTACGGCGCATCGATCACCCGGAACTGTACATGGTCACGGGTGACAATGTCCGGGGAGAAAACAGTTTCTTTGGGAAACTTAGGCGGCGTATTCATTCAAGGGAACTCCCAGGTTACCCCTCCACGGGGTAGGGGAACTGCATATAATCTTCCCGGTGGAGCAGCCACAAGGATAAAACTAATCTTTTCTTTATGTACTTCAAATAAAAAAAGATGAGAAATACTTACTCGCTTCTCAGTGCATCAATCGGGTCCATGTTCGAGGCCGCCCATGCAGGGTACATCCCGGATGCCACGCAGACCACGACGCCTATGACCATGCCATAGGGGATATAAACCAGGCTTGCCGGCTGGAAGAAGTACTGCGTCGTGCCGATCATGGCGTTCACGACCGAGTACCCGATAACGAAGCTCATGATTCCGCCCACCACCGCACCAATGATACCGAGGATGAGCGCCTCGTACAGGAACATCCGACGCACTTCGCCTTTCTCTGTCCCGATGGACAGCAGGATACCAATCTCCTGCACCCGTTCCTTGACCGACATCATCATGACATTGAAGATACTCACGGCAGCAACAACGAGCGATATCCCGCCGATTGCCATGATAAAGGTGGTAATCGTACCAAGCGTACTGGTGATAGTAGACAACCGGGAGCTGGCATCGGAGATCCGCACCACATCCGAGTTCCGGTTGACCTTTGCGTTAATTGCCGCTTCGGTCTGGTTGATCGTATCAACGTCCTGGACGATCACATTGACCTGATCGTACTGGTCCAAGCCGCCGAACTCGTTCGTATACCAGTTATCGGGAACAATGATCGCATTATCTGCATTAACACCGTCTGCGGCAATTCCCCGTGCCTGAAGAATGCCGGCAACCCTGACAACAGGTCTTGAGATGGTCGCACAGTTCTGCCCGATTTTTATCGTGCTACCAACAACAAGGTTGAAATTGCTTGCGATTGTGGCACCGACAAGCACGTCACTGCCCCGCATATTCGATCCATCCGATATCGTGAGGAATTTTGGAACATCATCAGGATTAAGCCCGTAGATCGAGCCGCGGCCATTCTGGTCGCCGACAGAAAACTGCGTACTCGTATGGTGGATCGGTACCACATCATTCTGCCCTGAAGCACCTTTGATATCGTTGAGTGTGCTCGAATCGATAGTACTTGAAGAGGGGGCGGCACCGAGACCGGTGCCTATTTTCACCACATCGGAGGTGAGCATTACCGTGTTGACATTTGCCGAGAGCTGGTCCTTTACCGAGAGCTGCATGTTGGTGCCGAGCATCCCCATCGATGAGATGGCGACAACCCCGATAACGATCCCGATGGAGGCAAGAAGCGAGCGCAGGAAATTCAGCCTGACACTTCGGACCGAGAGATCAAAGAAGATGTCTCTCATGATTCCACAATCCTCCCGTCTGCAAGACGGATCGTCCTCTGGGCGTAATCTGCGATCTTCTGGTCATGCGTCACGATGATAACCGTCTTTCCCTTCTGGCTCAGATCGCAGAGGATCTGCATAATCTGGAGACCGGTCTTGCTGTCGAGATTGCCGGTAGGTTCATCGCAGAGAAGGATCTTCGGATCATTGACCAGTGCCCGTGCAATGGCAACACGCTGCTGCTGTCCCCCGGAAAGCTGGTTAGGCCGGTGGGCGCCCATATCAGGATCAATGCCCACCGCACGGAGGTAGTTTGCAGCTCGTCCCGTCGTATCCCGCTTTTTGTACTTGAGGATGAGCGGGTACTCCACATTCTCGAATGCGGAAAGGAGGGGGATCAGGTAAAATTTCTGGAAGACATACCCGATGATATCCCGGCGCATATGGGTCCGTTCGAGACTAGACATCTTTGCCACATTTTCGCCGGCCATATAGAGTTCACCGGAGGTCGGGACATCAAGAATGCCCAGCTGGTTCATCATCGTTGATTTGCCCGAACCGGACGGCCCCATGATCGCCACAAATTCTCCCTCCGCAATGTCAAGAGATACATGATCGAGTGCGGTAAAGTCACCACTCTCCAGATGGTACGTCTTTGTGACTTCAGTCAACCGTATAAGGGGCAGATCGCTCATGTGCGACTCCCGGTCACTGCTTCCTGAATTTTGCAAGGATCCACTTTCTCTTGACATAGAGTACAATTGCCGCGATAACAACGATGGTTCCGATAATTACCGGGTAGAATGAACTCAGGCCGCCGCCTCTGCCGCCGCCAATACCAAACAGGCCGCCGCCCCCACGGGCAGCACCACCATAGGATCCACCTGCACTGGCTGCAGATGAACCGGTTGCACTCCCGGAATAGGAGCCGCCCGATGAGCCGCTGCGCGAGCTGGATGTGCCCGCGGCAAGGGACCGCAGATCAAAGGTCTGCACATTGTTCAGCGTGTTTCCGTTGGCATCCTTCCACACGGTTTCGATCGGGATTGCCGATAAATCCATACTCGTGAAGGTGAGCGTGAAACTGGAAAAGTCATTGGATGTGAGGGAGCCAACAGCATAATTGGAATATGGTTCAACAGGTATTGCCGGTGCTCCAACGGATACTACTACCCCGTTTGCATCGGTGATCCCCGTGTTCGTCACATCACCGGTCAGCTGATATGCCCCATTTACCTCGGTAAGCGCCAGATCGTTAACCACGGTTGATGCCGCAGTCTTGCTTGTTCCGATGTTCAGCGGCATGGAAAGGTTGTCCGAATGCTGGTTCAGCACACCGTTGTTGTACTGGATATTGAAATTGACCGTTCCGGCCTGAGAAGGTGTAATCGCAAAGGGAACGTTCACTGAGCTTTGGGCGGGAACCGAGGCCAGGTAAACCTTGTCGGGGGTTGTGCTAAAGCCGGATCCTTCGGGTGTGATAACAATATCAGTTATGTCGCCATCCCGGGGATTGTTGATCGTGAGGTTGACGTTATCCGTATTGTTGATGGCAAAATTATCCGGCCTCACGGAGATCGCTTCGTTTATCGGTGTAGAATCTATCTTGACCTGTATGGGATAGAGGAGGCTTCCGGAATCCCGCGAAGCCAGAGAGAAGACCGGATAGTACGTGCCTTCAGGAGGTTTTGCAACAACATCAAAGGTATATGTCGTCGTTACCCCCGGCCCAAGATAGGTCATTGCCTGATACGGGTTGTGGGTTTCATCCTCGATGTAGACGTTGCTGTTAAGGATATCTGCACGTTCAAAGGCAACCGAGGTAGACCCTGAGTTCGTCACCTGGACCGTAATCGTCCCGTGTTCATATGGATAGAACTCCTGCGGATCAACCGTGACAGAACTCACATAGACCTGAGACAGGGCCTGTTCAGCGGATATTGTCGTTGAGGAACTTACACTACTTGTCCCGGAACTTGCCGAACTTGTTGTGGTCGCTTGGGCGCTGGTAGTGCCGCTGGCACCTGCAGCGGCGATCAGCAGGCACATCATCATTACACCTATAAGAGCGGTAAATATCTTCATAATCACTCCTTTCGTTTACGATAGTCTGGATCATACGTGACCGGGGATGGCACACGTGAAATTGTGTAATATACACACTTAATGGTGTGCCATTCCCGGAAGCGATCGAACCTATATGTAACTTATGTTTTACTTATTGTTATTTAATTTATACTGGGTGTCATAAATAGGTTTTCTTGGAAAACTATCAGAAACCACTACACTCCCCAAAAATTATCGTCTGAAAATAATATATTCGGGGATCGGATTGAATACAAAAACGCGCAGGATCTGATTATACAAGTGGGTACAAGAGATCATGAACAATGGAAAGTGGCAGGCAGAGATTATGAGAGGCCCGCGATTTTCAGAGGGATGGCGTCGGGAAAAAATGAGATACTGGCCAGACTGTACTTAATACGGTTTCAGTCAGTATTTACGGTCCGCACTTCGTCTTCATAGGAGAACACTTCTTCTATATTTACCTTGAAATAGTGTGAAATCCGGAACGCAAGATCCAGGGAGGGAACGTACTTTCCCTTTTCTATGGCAAGGATCGTCTGCCGGGTAACACCGATAGCCTGTGCCAGATCTTCCTGCGTAAGATCGTGCATCGCCCGGTATACCTTGATCTTATTCTTCATCTGTCTCCCAGTCCCCAAACTTTCTGGCATAGTAAAACCTGAACCCGACGTACAGGAAGATCATCAGGCAAAGAAGTCCCAGTTGAAGGTATCCAATCATTTTCAGCGACATGACATCCATGGGTAATGGCATGGCCCGGCGATCCAACCAGAATCCGCGGGAAAAACGGGGCAGATAAAGGAGGTTCATGACGGCCAGTATCGAAAAAGCACAGAAACACACCCAGAAAACCTGGAGTGTCCGCATAGCGGCCTTCTCGGTGATCCGTGCACTCCGTTCATCCTCGATAAAATCATCTACCCGCCGATATGCCAGGTACAGGAGTACTACCCCGATCACAAATGCGATCATGAAGAGAACCGGATTAAATGTCTCAACCGAGTACCAGAAAATCGCAAGAATGGCAAGCGCAACGAACCCGACAATCAGGTAAAAGATATTTTTTTTCATGGCGTTCCTTTGTTAAGGATTTTAAACATACCGTAATATAAACATGACCCTTCTTGTACGGACACCCCGGTTTGTATCGATTCCCGTCGATTTGCGGGCTCTTACAAGGATTTATATCGGCAGATTTACTATGCATTTTATGAATGAAAAAACCACTACGCCCAGCCTTTTGCGGCTTGCGGCGGCAATATTCCTCGGACTCATCGTAGGTTTTATCCTGTTCCTCGTCGCGGCACTTTTTATCGGCATGTTCAACCAGCTGATGGGCATGCAGATCCCGATCGGGATGGATGTGGCAGAGAATATTCTCAGCGCCATCCTGCTGGTGATTTTTGTCGGAGGATCTATCGGATTGTTCTGCTGGAAGGTCTGGACAACCCCGGCAACTGAAGAGGAGGAAGAATCCCCCCAGTCGGAAGAATGATCCGGAGCTATCGCACAGTTCCCGGGCTGCAGGTTAACCGGATGTTCCTTCCGTCATTCAGGCCGGGAGGGGTTCAAGATGCATTTCACTTTTTTTAGAGAAGAGTGGACCGGTTTTCCGGATTCTATCGTCAGCACTTTTGTTTAGATACTTTCTCTCTTCACGCGGCAGGATTTCAGGGTCACAAGCCGGCAGGAACGTGCCGGATCAGGTCTGTGACAGCACCCGGATGACCATGAGGGTAATGTCATCAGACTGGGGGGAATCGCCGGAAAACTCCCGTATTGCCGCGATGATCCGATCCCGGATCACACCGGCCGGAAGGGCACGGGATTCTTGTGCGACGCGGACCAGCCGGTCTTCCCCGAACGCGGTAAACCCGGCATCGAAGGCTTCCGTCACTCCATCAGTATACAGTATGAACAGATCTCCGGGTTTCAGCTGCACGTACTCAGGAGTACTGTCCATATCCGGGAGGACACCCATCGCGATCCCGTGCTCCTGCAAAAATACCACCCCACCGCTCTCCCACCGGACGATGAACGGCGGGTTATGGCCAGCATTGGTACAGACAAGCGTCATCTTCGCAGGATCCAGAACTGCAGAAAACACCGTCACAAACATGCTGGACGGCGCATTCTGATTGATCATGCGGTTTGCCGCGCAGAGTGCACGGGAAGTGTCGGACGTCCCTTCAAGACCCGCCCGTATCAGCGTTCGCGACATCGCCATGAAGAGCGCCGCACTCACACCTTTGCCGGACACATCGGCGATCACAAAGGCCCACTGTCCGTCACTGACCGGGACCACATCATAAAAGTCCCCGCCGACCTCCATTGCCGGGATCATCACCGCCGATATGTCAAAACCGGGGATATCCGGCATCGTTCCGGGCAGGAAACTGGTCTGGATGCTCCGCGCAATCTCCATTTCCTTTTCGTACCGCTCTTTTTCTGCAGTCGTCTTTTTGAGATTCGCGATATTTTCTTTGAGCGCATCTGCCATCGTATTAAACGAACGGGCCAGATCCTCAAACTCATCTCCCGACTGTATCGTCACCCGGAAATCGAGATTCCCGTCACCGATGGCTGCCGCCCCTTCCTTGAGGGTCGCAACGGGCCGGGTGATCACACGGCTGAGAATGACCGCTACCATGAGTACGACGAGCAGGATCACAAAGAAAAGGACTGCAAATACTGTTTTTAACCGGTCTGTCTGATCCGTGATGTGCGTTCCGGTATCCTGTGTCGCATCCGCGATTTTGCCCGTGAACTTTTCAACCGGCCCGGTGATCTGGCTGACCGGCAGGGATATCCCGAGGCTCCAGTTCATCGAACTGACCGGTGCATAGGCAACGTACGTCTCAGTCCCATTAAACCAGACCGTTTCTATGCCGGTCCTCCCGGCAGTCATATTTGCAGCTACTGCAATGAGACCCGGGTCATTGCCCGCGAATGCATTCTCCCGGCTGATTGGTTCATTCCATCGCACACTTCCGGCAGAGAACCCGGGACGGCTGATGACATCCCCGTTCTGGTTAATGAGCACCGCATACCCATTCCCGCCGAGCGTCTGGCCGATAAAATCCTCGTTAATTGTCGTTGTCGAGACATCGGACCCGATCACCCAGTGACCGTAGCGGGGGCTTGTCACAACCTGTGAGCAGGTCATAACCGGGCCGTTATTGTCCGCATCAACATACGGCCTGTCCGACCAGACCTGACCATCCTGCGCTGTTGCCCGCACGTACCACTCACGTGTCCGTGGATCGTACTTGTCGGGAAGGGTTCCATTTCCCGGGTAGATCAAAAACATCCCGGAATCGGTGGCGATATAGACGCTTGTCATATCGCTGTCCGAGGAGTACACCGCTTTTAGGCCATCAGCAAGGCCGGCAAGGGTGCGTGCCTCTTCTGAGTCTGCGGTCGCCGTCGATCCGGGCGCAAAATAGAGCACCGCCCCGTAATGGGGATTTGACGGGGGATTGTTCTCCGGATAGACTGGTGTTGATGAGATAACCGGAGAATTGCGCTGGAGTTCTGCAGTCTGCGCTGAAAGGATGTCCATCTCGGTATCGGTATCCTGAAAAAGTACATCCGTGACATTTGCCTGGTCGGATGCGATGCGGACAAGGTACTGCTCGCCAAGGGAGAGCAGGGCAGCAGAACTGTCATTTACCACGCCCGAACCCAGCGCCTGGCTGCTCCCCTGCGCATAGGATCCTACATTGGTGATCGCAGAAAACGCAAAATAGCCGGTTATAGCAAGGGCGGCAAGGGATAGCACCAAGAAGAGAAGAAGGATCTTCACCCGGATGGTGAGCGCAATTCTGGGACGAGCGGGGAGATTCATGGGAATACCGCGGGCATACGCCGGTATGTTTTCATAAAGGTCGTGATCGGTAAAAAGTGCATCTCTTTTTTACTACAGATTCCCAAAAAAACACGTCCCATCATGCCAGGCTCGTACCTGAAGAGAAAGGTTCCCGGAAAACGCGTGCGACGGATGCAAGAAAACGAGAAAAACGGGTGGTGGTCATTTCAGACGGTCACGTTCAGGAGCACGCGGATCAACAGACCGATCACAAACGAGATCGCTGCAATACCAAGGCTGATCGCTGCCATCTCTGCAAACCTTTTCCAGAAGGGCAGATCCTTTGCGACGGAGATATAGAAGGTGAAGACAAAGATGACGAGAACTGCACCGATAAGGGTGAATACGAGCGCGATGTACGGGCTTTGCAGGATAAGAAACGGCAGTATGAGCAGGGCAACGGTCACGATATAGGTCATACCCGTGTATACCGCAGATTTCTTCGGGTCTGTACTGGTCGTTCCCTCGGATCTCTGCGAGAGGTACTCGGAGGCAGCCATCGAGAGCGATGCGGCGACACCGGTGATCAGGCCGGCGACCGCGATGATCTGCGAGTTCTGGATGGCAAAGGTCAGGCCGGCAAGGGTGCCGGTGAACTCCACGAGCGCATCGTTGAGGCCAAGCACGACAGACCCGACATACTTCAGCCGTTCTTCATCGATCAGGGCGATAAGTTCCCGCTCGTGATTCGCTTCGTTTGCAAGCATGGCCGGCAGCTCAGGGATTGCAAGAAGGAGTGCCTCATCGCCGGCCTGCGCACCCTGTTCCACGCCCTCCATCAGTTTTATGGCAAATGTCATCCCGAGCAGACGGGCAATAAGATAATAGAACCAGACCCGCAGAATAGCGGGCCCGATCTCTTTTGCCGTGTACTGTTTCCAGATTGCATAGTGCTTCAGCTCTTCGGCTGCGATCCGGGTGAGGACTTCGCGATTATGAGGATCAGGAGTAACCTGTGCAATCCTGAGGTAGATATGGTGCTCGGTGATCTCGTTCCTCTGGAGCGTGGATATCTTGTTGAGATTTTCTGCTGTCAGCTGCATCGCGTGCCTCACAACGGTTGTATGAGAGATTTTGCGGGATCGTGCGGATGCAATATCCTTACACACCAGACAAGGTATCGACCGGTGCTTCGTGCCTGGGATATACATGCCCGTTTCGCGAAAGATTGCCCGGAATTGTTTGCAATACCCGGTGTATAAGAGGATCGGCCGGTTCCTCCCGGGTCCCGTAACCTTGCGTAAATGACGGGAAAACGAGTGATATCCGCCCGATAACGGTCTCCCGCGGGAGCGGCATGGGATGGTTTTACCGGGGATGGGAGACCTTTTTTGGGGATGGAACGGTCCCGGCAAAACTGTTCACACGCAAAGGCCGGTTATGCAAAAGAGTGCTTATTGCTCCTTGTCCAGTTTCTTTTTGATCTCCCGGATATTGTTGAGCATCTCCTCAGAATACGGGGTGAACCGGTAGCTGAGGTTGTTTTCCAGCTGCCAGAATCCGATCTTCTCATCGTAGTGCCCGATGATGTAGCAGACAAGGATGTAGCAGGGGACGGCGAGTGCGATCACCATGGGGAGGGTCAGGCCAAAGTGAAGGTAAAAAAAGTCCTCGAAGAGTTTGGCGTTTGCCGTGATGATACCGAAGTTTAAGAGAATCTGGGTCCAAGAGGTTCCCCGGGTATACCTCTGCTTGAATAATGCGAAACTGTAGAGCACTCCCTTGTGTTCTGTCATAAAGAGATGGTTTTATGCGAAAACGGGAAATGCTTTCTCATCGCGGCCAAAAGCATCCAACCGACCGCTGGTTCCCCGTGTACCCGGATTATAAAAGCGCAGGCCCATACGCGATTACAAAAATTTCCGGGCATTCCTGACACCGGTAATGTCGTTGACGGTCCCGGTGACACGAACCGGGTTACCCCCGGCACCCCATTCGATCACTTTACCCCGGATCAGGACCCATTTCCAGGTTTTGTCCCTGCAAAGTACGCGAGCCTCCGATTCAAAAAGCGGTGTTTTATTTTTAACGTGTTCCCGGAATGCCGCGATGACAAGAGAAAGATCATCAGGATGAAGGAGACTCGATCCGAATTCAATGTTAAACACCGTGGAATTTGGGTCGTACCCAAGCGTACGGGAATACCAGTCCTTCAATCCCTCGATCATCAGGAAATGCAGATTGAGATCCCATATCCCGATATCCCCCGCTTTTACCGCAAGCGCCAGACGCTCTTCACTTTCATGGAGTGCCCGCATGATCTTCTTATTCTCGGTTATATCGATAATGACTCCCCGCAGGCCGACGCACTTCCCGCTTTCAGGATCCATGATTGTTGAGGCATAGATAAGCCCGGGGAATGTACTCCGGTCTTTTCTCTGGAGCAGGTATTCCTGACCAACACTTTTTATCCCATGGAAAACCCCGCGAATGTCCTGTGCTGCCCGTTCCCTATCCTGAGGAACGATATAATCAAAGATATTGATTTTCTTCTCGAAATCTTCCCGGGTAACACTAAACCATTCAAATGCAACGGAATTGGTAAACTTCAGATTCCCCTGAAAATCCATCTCATAGACCACCACCGGCATCATGTCGGCAAAATCCTGGTTCATTTCACGGGATCTCGCCAGGTCAAGACGCATTTTCTGGATTTCGGACAGATCCCGGATCGATTCAATGGCCCCAGTTAAATGTCCTTCAAGATCGTAAAGAGGCCCGGCAGTGAGCCAGAGATAGACACCTTCACTCCCATTGAAACATCGGGCAATGGTTTCTGCATGAAGATTTCTTCCGCGTCGTTCAAGGAAATGATAATCAGATCGCGTTGGAAGTTGATCCTCATGGACATAATCGATGAGAAGCGGCCGCCGATCTCCAAAAAAGGGGAGCGCGTACTGACAATCCCCTTTACCGATCATATCGGCCTTTGAGACGCCAGTCATCTCCTCCATGGCTTTGTTCCAGGCAACAACCGTTCCTTTGGTATCGATAACAAATGTCGCATCCGGGAGAAAATTGATAATATCATTCTGGAGCTGCTGGGATTCCTTTAATGCAGATTCGGTCTGACGGCGTTCTATAGCATTGAGGAGTTTGTGCTTTAACTCCGCAAGCATAGCCTTCATATCCGGCCCTTTCTGGATATAAAAATCCGCCCCGTTATTGAGCGCATCTATCACGATCTCCTCACGGCCTTTACCGGTAAAGAGGATAAAAGGCAGGTTGCCATGACGTGTGCGGACACATTTTAAAAATTCAATGCCATCCATCCCCGGCATCTGGTAATCGGACAATATGGCATCGTACCGAACTGAAGATATCCGTTCGAGTGCCTCTTTTGCCGAAGGAAGGATATCAACAGAGAACTTCTCGGTTTTTTCCAGCTGTAATTTATTTATTGCCAGCAGGCTCTCATCATCGTCAACATAAAGGACGGAGTACACCCTCTTATTTTCCATGCGAATTTCACCCTGAATATCAAGTTAATCAGGTTACCATTGATCGGAGTCCGAATTAATCCGGTTACTAAAACCTGTGTCTAAACAGATACTCGTTAACCAAAACAATATATATGTGTTGCGATTTATTCTAGGCGATATTTTTAAAATACCCAAGATTTATCATTTAAATCATAAAAGGAGATCAATTAGAGCACTATTGTCTAAGGAACATTTTAATACAATAATGAGTTGATAAATGAACCTCAAGCAACTGCAACAGATTTCATAAGAATATTCCCTACAATCAAGGTACCCGGTTAAGGAGAAGATTGCAGAGCACGGCACCCCGGTAAAAGACCGGAGAAACGTCTAAAAAAGGATTATGGAGAGTTTTCCTGCTATCCTCATTCCAGCACCGCAAGCAGGTTCCCGCACGGGGCCTGTGTCGCAATGGCCGGGACACCGGGATGCGGAGTAAACAGTTCTTCGCGTGCGCGCCGGCGTACCTCCTTCTTTGAGAGACGGACACGTTCTTCCTGCTCTTCCTGTCGGAAATTCAGGACCGCAGACCGGCGGGATGCAAGCGCGATGTTGAACGCGGCATTCACGTCAGCGTGTGCGACAAACCCACAGTGCGGGCATTCGAACCTTTTTCTGCTCCGCCGCCCCATGCATCCGCACCGGCTGCACCGTTTGGAAGTATAGGCCGGGTTGACGTAGACGACGGGGATGCCCCTCTTTAATGCCATCTTTTCCACCAGCCGCTGGAGAGAGAAGAACGATCCGTTCCCGAACGAGAACTCGATAAAACCCGCAGCATCATGGGAGTGCGAGTAACGGCTGGAGAAGAGCTTCTCAAACTTAATGCCCGAGCCGAGCGATTCCGCGAAGGATACGATCTGCCGGGAGATTCGGTTTATGGCTGCCTTGAACGCCTTGCGCTCACGGCTTTTGTCTTTTTTTAGTTTCCAGAGTTTTCCTTCCCTGTAGAGTTTCGTGCAATTTTTGGTGGAGTTGCTGCGGACATAGTGTGTGTTTTTACCCAGTTTCAGGATCTTCCCGCTGCCGGGATCAGCGGCGACTGCCGCGTGTCCGGTCGTGTTGAGGTCAACACCGATCCAGCGGGCAGGTATGTGTGCGGATGGATGAACTTTGATCACCTTTTCCTACCCAAGTTCGCCTGCGGTACAAACTGCCTTTACACGGTCACTGTTTCTCCGGTGTTTTGTTCCTCCTGTCCTTGCTCGTGATTATGCATCCCGTTCCTTTAAATCTTGTGGTAGAACGAGCCGGATTGGGAAACGCGATGATTAATCGTGCGGGATTATGTATGCGGGGAATATTTTGGGGGATTTAGGTACCCCGTGGGCCGGATTTTTTCGGGAATCATCAGATTCCGATCCGCTCTTTTTTTCAAAAAAGAACGAGTGGTATCATCCCTCTTTCCTATTCCAACCACAAACTCTTCAATCCCTTAATCCCTACAGACAAAAATAACCCGGAGAAAAAGCCAGTCGATGCAATCGCCGAAGCAAAAACATTCGCAGAGCGGATGGGATACCGGTGGCAGGAGAACCCGGACACGGTCTACGATGATCTCCTACCGGACGATCTCCGCGATGTCCGTACGCTGCCGTTCCCGCCATGGATCATCCGGGAGATCTGGCTCCGCACCCAGCACGAGCGGGCCTGGCGATGGCTCTGGATCTATGACCTCTCCGTGGAGAAACTCGAATAGTGGGGGCCGGATGATTACACGAACCCACACGCCCGGTAGTATGTTGCTCCACCCTTCAGGCAGGTCTCCCTTTATAAATAGGGGCAGGGGCCGGACATGCCCTCTCCCCGGATCCATTCTCCGACGGAGAGTTTCCGGACCGGATCTGATGCCGGAAGGCTCCAGTGGAAATGGCGCCAATCCACTGCACGATTTTCTCTTTAAACCGGTATTTTTGGAAACGGGCCGATTTAATCGGGAAAAAACCGGCCAATTTAGTCGCGTTCCTTTCAGCGTAAAAAATGGAGGATCAATTGGTCATGCGGAACGCCGGAATGGACTGGAATGAAAATATGACCGAAAAATAAAAGGGGTTCCTGAACGGGAAAAAGGAACCCGTTTTTTCCGGGAAAACTTCGGGGATCTGCCATCCCTGTGCTTCCGTCAGGCCCGGGAGGGTATCATAAGGGAGGGATGGAGTGGTTTTGATGGTTTTTACCGTCAGTAAATGCAGGATTCACGGTGGATGTAGTAACAGGATTTTTCAGGAGAACGTGCTCTTGGGGACTTCGCCCCCGCCGCACGGGCATCCCCCGGTTGCGATGATGCCTCCATACGGTTGAAGGGGATTTGTGGCGGATCGATTTTTCCCGGAAATTTATTCACTCAATCCGCCGCGGGGGCATCCCTTCGGGGGCGGCGGCACTCCTCGCGTGGGGGTATGGGGGCGACAGCCCCCATCATTGCAGCATCCGGCCTTGCCGCACTTTTCCGGGAATGTTCGGGTCATGAGCCAAAGATTCCAGAAAAAGAGCGACTCGATTGCTGAATGTTTCCAAAAAAGTCCGGTAATGTTATTCAACTTTTAAAAAAATGCCTGGTGAAGTTATCGAACTTTCCGGAAAATAGCCGGTAAGGTTACCGGACTTTTCCTGAAAAAATACGAATTCTGGCATGCATTTCTCCATCTGAATGTCCAGGGTGCCCGGCCGGACTTTCCAAGAAAAGTCCGGCAAGGTGAGTGAACTTTCTGGAAAAAGTTCGTGAAGATTACGGGACTTTTCGAAAAAAGTCCGGTAAGGTTGTTGAACTTTCAAAAAAAGTCTGATGAAATTACCGGACTTTTGCAAAAAAAATCGTGATCGTTAGTGAACTTTCCAAAAAAAAGCCCAGTAAGGTTCGCGAAGATTCCGGAAAATGTCCGGATCAGCAGCTGAATATTTCTAAAAAAGAACTGGTTATGAACTGAAGATTCCGGAAAAGTTCGTGTTCAAAGCTCAATACTTCAAAAAAAAGACTGCCCCGGCCAGACCGGGAATGGGAAAAGAAAAAGGCGGATGAGAGAGGATTTCCCGCTCATCACATGCGCGATCAGAGATTGTAGGTCAGCCAGGCTTCCGGCCAGATACTGTCCTCATATTGGGACCCGATGAACGATCCATCGGTGGCATCAACCACGACCGTATACGTGTACCCTCCATTCTCGGTCAGGGTAATGACCCATGCGAGACGTTCGAGGTTCTGGTACTGGGTAATAACTTCGCGGTGTCCCTCCGTGGATTCCACGCCGGATGTGCCCACATAATCCTCGGCAGTCGCTACAGCCTTTGACAGAGAAACCGTGTTCTCCAGGCTGGAAATCGTCAGGAGGCGGTCAACACCCCAGTAATCGATGATGGAACCGGTCTTCGTGTTAACACTGACATGGACAAGGGTTGGCAGGAGGACATTGTCCTTCTCTTCGCGGAAGACGAAGTCGTATGCGTTCACCGTAATATAGTTCCAGCTACCGGTGTCCGGGTTATAGTACCATTCATAATTCGTGTCTACCTGGTCAAAGACAAGCTTCCAGTTTTTCGATGAAAAATCCGTAAACTTCCCGCTCGCGTATGCCGTTGCATTCGCATAGGCCTGGTCCCGGGTCAGGACAATTGACGAGGAGTCCCGGACGTTGTCCCCGAAGTGTACGAACTCGACAGCGCCGCTGTTCTCATTGACTAAAAAGGTAGAATTCCCTGCGGTGAAATAGTAATAGTTCCCGATCGGGAGGCTTCCGGTGGTGGAAAGCACAGGATCTAGGCTTAAGTCTCCCATGAATACCCTGATGTTGTTCTTTGCCTGATCAACGGAGATCGGGTAATTGTCGTTCGCAGATGCAGCCGATGCCGTCATGACCCCCTGGCTTGTTGCGAGAGGATCCAGCCTGATGCTCGTCGCCCCGACACCCTGCAGGCATGCCAGCAGGCAAATCGCGGCAAGCACAATACATACAATACGTGTTCTCTTCATGGATTATCACTCCCAATCCTGCTCACGTGACTGCGGGCAGGTTCCTGGCCCTGGTGATTGCAGGTTACCAGAGTATAATCCTAAAAATCACTTAAATCAAGCGTTAAATGAAAAAATATTTGCAGTTATTCGTGTGATTCCTTTTTTTAATCCCGCGGATGTGCGCAGGTTACCCTGGTTTTTTTCGTAAATCCATGGCACCCCCGTTCACGAGAGCAGTTTTTCGCATGAAGTTCCCGTTTTTTGCTGCTAAAAAAATTTTACACAACGCCAGATTGACTACAATGTCACCCAATGTTCAGTTATGCTTAAGTGCTGTAGCTGCTGGACACGATGGATCTGCCCTTCGTACTGAATTTACGGGCAATTTCAATGTTAAGTCCCGTAAAAAGGATGAATCCAGCGGGGACACTCCCGCGTATCGCTGATGACTTCCGTGGAAACCCGGTCTTCCCCTCTCTTGAAAAACGCTCTTTTCGCAATGCTCTGCCCTTTTCCGGGATATCCCGCAACAGGGATTTCCCAAAATTCCCATAATGTGTGACGGGGCCGGAAGTCCGAGCCCTCACCACGCCCCCGCGGCCACCCTCACCCGGTCTTCCGGAAGAGGTATGCCCCGCCCACGGTCGTGACCACGCAGAACCCTGCCATCACGACAAGGCAGATCGCCGGGTGGATCTGCGACATACCCGTCAGGCTGTACCGCATGCCCTCGACGCTGTAGGTCAGCGGGTTTATCAGGGTAAGAGGCTCGATCCACGGCGGCAGGGTGCTTATGGGGAAGATCGCTCCGGAAAGCCCGAAGAACAGGAAAGACAGTACACCCGAGATCATCTGGAACCCGTTCATGTCCCCCATCCGCATAGCCACGGCGACCCCAAACGCCGTAAACGAGACGGCGACAAGGACCATAAAGACACATGCGAGGCAGAACCCGGACAGGCTCGGAAGCGTAAGCCCGACCAGGAGCGCCGGGAAGAGGAGCACGAGGCCCTGGATAATCGCCGTTGTCGCTCCCCCGAAGGTCTGGCCGAACACGATCTCCATGCGCGAGACCGGGGCAACGAGCACCCCCTTGAGAAACCCAAACTGCTTGTCCCAGAGGATCTGGATGCCAGACCCGAGCGCGGTAAACATCACGGTCATCGCAACCATGCCCGGGATTAAAAACAGGATGTAATTTGGGGCAATGCCAGGCAGCGTCACGATCCCGTTGAGTCCGATCCCCAAGAGGAGGAGAATGGCAAAGGGCACGATAACGCTCATAAAGACGCGGCTCTTGGACCGGAAGACCTGCTTCATCGACCGCAGCCAGAGCACATAAACGATATCCATGTTTTTAGCACATCATCCTGAGATCCCGAATAATAACTAAACTCTGGCAGGGACGGATAAAATGTGTCCGGTAACTGCAGTGACTTTTTCATTCATTACCAGCGTTATGCATGACCCGTCCTCATCCGATCATGTATTTCGCCCGGGATGCTCGGATCTTCATCCGGTCCCCTCACGATATGCATACCTTCATTACTTTCTGGTTGCAACACCGTTGAGTCACCAGTACCCGGCAGGAAACACAGAACGGATCTCCAGAAGATCTTACGCGCCGGCATTTCCCACAAACGGTGGGCATTCTCTCAACGGAGAACAGGAAGATACCATGTGGACTGCAGAATTACTCTTCATTGTCATCTGGATAGCGTTCTATGCATACTGGCTCATCTCCGCGTGGAAGACCCGTTCCCCGGTGAAACGGAAGCTGTCGCAGGCCTCGTTCTTCCTGTACGGGATCACCTGGGTTGTTATCTGCATCTTCCTTATAAACTGGCTTTCGCCCGACCTCATGGCGGAGCGGATTATACCTGCCGGCATCGGCTATATTGTCGCCGGCCTGCTCATCACCGTTGCCGGCCTGGCGTTTGCCATCTGGGCCCGGGTCCACCTGGGAAAGAACTGGAGCGGGATGCCCACCATCCGGCAGGAGCACACGATCACCCGGACCGGGCCGTACCGGTTCGTGCGCCATCCTATCTATTCAGGGATCCTCCTTGGGCTTATCGGGACGGCGATCGGCATCGGGTATCTGATTGTCTTCTTCTGCGTCATCCTCATCTTCGGCCTGTTTGTGATAAAATTCCGTATGGAAGAAAAGTTCCTTTTAGAGGAGTTCGGCGAGGAGTATGCCCGGTACAAGAGAAAAGTAAAAGCACTCATCCCGTATGTGATATAAGCGGGTGGAGAAACCCGGAGACGGGGTGGTTGTCCAGTCTGCGAGGGTTTGATTTTTTAATTCACTACCGGGCAAAGATTCTGATTCTGCATGACGAAAAATTTTTTAAAGATTTGATGAAAAACCAAAACCTCCTGTGTGGATAAGGATTACCGGTTTTGACGAACCTTTTATTCGATGCAAAAAATGAAAAGTGAAAAAAGATATTTAAACAGATTAGTATTACAAGAAAACGGCGGTATGCACACACCGCTTCAATTTGAGTGTGGCAGTCAAGTGTGGAATAAATCCACTATTGCACCATCACGCTATCAACCCTTTAGGAGGTAGTCTGCAAGAACTACTTCCTGTAACTTCTCCTTTTTTTTAAAAAATAAAGACTACTGGATTTTGTGGACCGAACACAGGTTGCCACACGAATTGATACTGTATGACATGAGGATGGCTTCATCGTTCATGCTCTTTTCACCAATGCCGATTCTGCTCAACTTGTCACGGATTATTCGTATCTTTTTTTCAGTCGTTTGCATAGGGATAATGCCTCATTGGCGGGTGATACGATAAAGAGATGTATTAAATCACGGGAATTTTGGCCCGTGAGAACCGGACACAAAACTGATTATATCTATTCTGGAACGACAAAATCCGGGAAAATATGCAAAATCCCCCTGCGTCAGGGTCCCTCCCGGGCACAGGAACCCTCCTTTTTTGGTGCAGCGGCATCCATCTCATTTGAGGGATCGGGGATATTTTGCCTCCATCCTCCCGACCTGCACCCGCTGACAAATCTTTACCTTTATCCCGTATCAGTCGTAACATGGTGTCCGGGAATAATATGGATAAACAATTCATCATCGATACCGTGGGCGGGGACCTCGTCCTCCGGCTCATCGGCTATGTATTAGGGCTTATCCTGTTCTTTCGCGCTCCCCGTCTCATTGATTGGCTGGGCCATCCTGCCGGTCGGTGTCATTATCACCGTCTGGGTCCTGGTTAAAAAAATCAGGCGTGCAGATTTCCGGTATTATGTGCTGTTAGCGGTCGTCTGGACCGTGATTGCCGTTGCCGGTGATTACGTGTTTATCATCCGGTTACTGAACCCGGCAGACGGGTACTACCAGCTGGATGTGTACCTGTATTACGTGCTGATGTTCGCCATCCCGCTTATCGTCGGCTGGTGGAAAAGCACTGCAACCCGCAGACCCTCATCGTAGTCTCATGTGCGCCCCGAACTGAATATACAGGGGCAGGGGAGCCGGCCCCCGCCGCATAAGAATCCCCCCGCAAGCGATAAGCGAGAAACCTTCATCTCCCCCACCTCCAACCGTACATTACTAAATGACCCCCAGCGTCCGCCGTGCCACCTCCGCCGATAGCGATTCCCTCTTTTGCATGGGATCCAAGGAGCCTGCCTTTGGTGTGAGCTCGCAGATCCGGTTCTACGAGCGGCAAGAACTTGCAGAGTGGATCGCGGCACCGGATGACAATATCCTGCTGGTGCTAGACGAGGACGGGGAGATCCGGGGTTTTCTGTTCTGCAAAGTGATGTCATCCCACTGGGCGTATCTCGATAACTTCTACGTCCACCCGTCCTGTCGCGGACACGGGCACGGGCACCTGCTAATGCAGGCATTGTTCAACCTGATCAGGGAGCGGAAAATTGTGTACCTGTCAACGCTGGTCGCTGAATCGGATACGTTTCTCTCCCGCTATTTCGAGCACAGCGGGCTTGTCACTGAAAAGACGTACGTGTGGCAGGAGCGGTTCGTGGAGTGAGGGGGAGACATCCCTACAAAAAAACGACCAGTCCCCGGCAGCAAAAGATAGTATAACCCGCCACAGAAACGAGTATATCCGGAGATATACGCATGGAAACAGAGGTAACATTCGATGAGATCCGATCGAGAACCCGGGCCCTGATGCCCGATGTCACAGAACAACTCAAAAAGATTATCCGGTATCCTTCGGTGGCCTTTCCCGGCTGTCCTCCTGAACCCGTCACCGCGATGGCGGATGCAACGGCTGCGCTGCTCAGGGAGTACGGGCGGCAGGACGTCCGGCTCATCGAGATCCCAGGGGGATACCCGTCGGTGTACGGCGAGTGCCCGGCCCCGCCCGGCGCACCGACCGTTATGATGTACGCCCATTACGATGTCCAGCCGGCACACAAAGAGGACGGGTGGGAGACGGATCCGTGGACACCGGTGGAGAAAGACGGGCGCATCTTCGGGCGGGGAGCAGCTGATGACAAGTCGGGCATCATGATGATCGCCGCCTCCCTTGCGATCTTTGAAGGAAAAATTCCCGTGGGCGTAAAAGTGCTCATCGAAGGAGAGGAGGAGACCAACAGCCATCTCGAAGCGTTTGTCGCCACTCACCCGGACTTTTTCCGGTGCGATGCGTTCATCGTTGCCGATAATGGCAACCTCACGGTCGGAGATCCGGCGCTCACCACATCCCTGCGGGGCGAAGTCTCCTGTATCGTTGAAGTCCGTACCCTTGAAAGCCCGGTTCACTCAGGGACATTCGGGGGAGCGGCGCCCGATGCCCTGATCATCCTGGTACGGATGCTTGCCACGCTCCATGATGCCAGGGGAGATGTGGCAGTGCCGGGACTCCGGTCCTATTCTCATGAGACCCTGGAGTACCCCGAGGCCATGTACCGGGAGAGTGCGGGGATGCTTAACGGGGAAGACCTCATCGGCACCGGACCGCTTGGCGCACGTATCTGGTCGAAGCCTTCCGTCACCGTTATCGGGATCGATGCCCCCTCCATCAGCGCTTCCGCAAATATCCTGATCCCAAAGGCTGCCGCAAAGATCAGCATGCGTATCGCCCCGGATGCAGATCCCCGTCACGAGCTCCATATCCTGACAGATCACCTGAGGTCAGTCGCACCATGGAAGGTCCATGTCGATGTCCGGGACGTGAGTGCTTCGTCTGGTTTCGTCTGCCCGGCCGGGGGCCCGGGGTTTGCGGCCGCCCGCCGTGCACTGGAAACCGCCTTTGATAAACCGGTCCGGGAAAAGGGGACCGGGGGATCGATCCCCCTGATGCACGTGCTCCACACCGCCGTGCCCCACGCGGAGTTCATCCTGTGGGGGGCCGAGGACGCCGCATATTCGTGCATCCACGGCACGAACGAGAGCGTAGATATCGGCGAGATGGAGCGGTCGATTATTGCACAGGGCCTCTTCCTTTCGCTGCTCGGGACCGGGCTTCACAATGCATAGCAGAAAAACAGGACATATTGTATATTTTTTTTGATCCCATAAAACCGGGAATATTATAAGAGGACTATCCTATACTTACTCCGGGAGTTCCGGTGTTCGAATACATCGTCGCATTTATTGTCGCACTCGGGAGCGGCATTGCTTCGGCAGTCGTAGGCCTCGGTGGCGGTTTCCTGTTCGTACCGACGCTTACCCTCCTCTTCAATCTCAATGTCAAAACGGCGATGGGAACCAGTCTTGCCGTCATCGTTTTCACGTCGTTTTCAGCTTCGTTCTGGTACCACCGGCAGGGCAAAATACTGTATAAAGTCGCCCTTGTCCTGATCCTGCCGTCAGTTCTCTTCTCTGTCATCGGCTCGATGATGACCCGATATATCGACGCCCGCATCCTTGTCGGGATCTTCTCGGCCGTCCTTATCCTGATCTCGCTTGAGATGCTGATCCCGGCGTTCCGGTTCTTCCCCGAGATCCGGTTTGGCCCCTCGTTCATGCTCTCAACAACAGTCCCATCACAGCAGATCCAGCCGATCACCCGCATCCCCTACTCGCATCTCATCATATGGGGTGCAGTTGGCGGTTTTCTGGGAGGCATCACCGACACAAGCGGCGGAACAATTTTTGTACCGGCGCTTGCCACGATCGGGATACCGATGCACTATGCGGTTGCCACCTCGATGTTCTCCGTCATTGCTCTCGCAATCGCAGGTGCAATTTCGTATGCCGCACTCGGCCAGATCTCCCTTCCCTTTATGATCGTCTACGGTATCGGGGCCGCGATCGGCGCCTGTCTTGGTACTGTTGTCGCGACCCGCACAAGCGAGCTCCATGTACGGCGTATTTTCGGGGTGCTGCTCATCTTTATGGCCCTGCTGATGATCTTCTCTCAGTACTGTGAGGGGGTTTCCCGGGACTTCCGGAAGAGCCGTACACAAAACATCCTGTCCCGAACTCTGTTCCAAATGCATGTGAAGGCGCATCCCGGGAAAAAACCTGCTTCGTATCTGGCGAGAGCACCCGTTACCGGCAAAAACAACCGGGCTCATTGCCAGCAGGTGAAAAGCATATAATGTGATGTAACGTATTCCTCACAATGTCACCATACATGATGTCTCATGCGCACTCATTTGCCGGGCCGGTCATGATGATCGGACTCTGGGTCATACAGCTGCTCATCGCGTTTCTCATCTACCGGGACGCAAAAGAACAGAAGATGCTTGCACCGGTCTGGACCATAATGGCGATCGTGCCCGTGCTCGGGTACTTTACCGATGTGCTTTACCTGATCATCCGTGAGGTCCGGCCTTCACGGATGATCGAAAATCCCCCGGCGACCCTGTAACCGTAAAGGACTGCCGTGCCTCTGATAGGCCCTGATGCAGGGAATCCACCCCTTTTTTCGACACCGACTTTTCTGCATTCCTAAAAAAAGCCTGATACTTCCTTCTCACACCATCAGGAGGTAAGCCAGGAGCGAGAGCAGGAATGCCAAAAGCAGCATCGCAAGCGAGAGCGGTGCCACAAAGATCAGCATCGCGTTCACGGTGCTCGCGAGCTGGGAGATCCGGTTGGACCCAAAGACCACCACGTGCTCGCACTGCGCCGTGGTTGCCGCACACTCGGCCGGTTCGAGATCATCGATGGCGGCCTGCACGGTTTGCAGGACTGCGGGAAGGAACGTTTCGACCGGTGTTGCCATGCCGACCGGGTTCTTCCCGGTGATCGTGTTTACCACATGGGAATCGGTCGTCATCACTTCTGCCACATCGACAAGCGTGAGGATCTTCTCAAGCAGGATGTCGCGGACACCGGTCGCCATGTTGTTGCCATCGAACAGCACGTAGGCAGTCTTCTGGCCGGCCGTCTCCACGACCATCACCTGCACGCCGAGATCGCCAAATCCCTCCTCCCGGGAGTAGGGCAGGTGCTGTCGGGCATAGCCGATGGAGAAGGGTGTAAGTTCTGCTGTGCGAGATGCTTCCATTGCCTGTATCGCACTGCGCTGGTATTCAAGAGCAGTCTGGGTTGCCTGGAGGACGGGGGATGAGAGATCGGTCATGCAGTTGTGGCCGTCAACAAACGCGACGTGGGGGAACCAGCGGTGCCCTTCGGCCATGATACTCATGCCGATCGAGAAATCAAGATCCTCGGTCTTCTGCGGCGACCGGGTCGTAACAATCAGCATCGCCTCGTCAAAGCGCTGGTACAACACCTGCACAGAACCGCACGAGAGCCGGGCGGAACGGGTCGCACCCGGCGTATACGTGCGATCCTTTTTCGTGCGCTCGATCGCGTCGATCACTTTTTCGATCTCGCTCTCAGAGACAAGGTTGAAGTCGTGCGTGGCGCACCCGTGGGCGACGAGTGTCTCCTCTTCCATCCGGTCATGGATCACCCGGGGCAGGTTCCCGCCCCCGATCTCACCCATCGGGCCGGGGTGGAGGTTCGGGACCGTAAAGAGCACGGGTTTTTTGGAGGTTCGCCGGAAGAAGAGGCAGACCTGCGGGACAAAGATCTCCTCGCCGATCTCGCGGAAGAAGTTCTCCATGCCTTTCGAGGAGCCGTCCGTCATGTGGGCAATGAACGCGTTGACAAACGCAAGTCCCCGAATATGGAACGCCCGGTAGAGCGGCCGCTCGATCAGCCAGATGAGGATTGCAAACCCGAGGCCAAAGACGATATGGAGGACGAGGGCAAAGAGCCCCCATTCCGGCGAGAAGAGGAAACATCCCACAAGGACGCCCACACCGCTCTGGGTTACGGCCGGCAGGATCATCCGGGGCACGCGGTAATCCGAGATCGCGACGAGCACGAAGAGACGCAGGCCGAAGATAAACCCGAGGGATACCCCGTAAAAGAGCGGGAGGTACCGGATACCTCCGGCGAGCGAGGCAAAGGTGATGATAACGGCAAAGACCGTACTCGCGAGCGCAAGGAGCGCCGACCGGTTCCAGGTCATCGTTTTGCCGGAGTACTCGATGATCGGTTTTGTCAGGAGAAATGCAGCAATTGCCGGCAGGGTAAAGGCAAGCGTGCCCGAGAACGGGAGGTAGACCCACGCACGGGCACTCGCACCATCGATGACGAGGCCAAGGATAACGAGAATCAGGAGCGAAACCGGCCACGAGGGTGCCGTAAAGAGATACTTGGTGAGCTGCCCGAGTTTTACATCGCTTCCGGTTGCCATCAGGCACAACCCCCTGGGATCAGTTCAGAACGGTCAGTGCCCGCCCGGATCTCCAGGTACCGGATACCATGCCCCGGATCGATCGCTTTCCGGCAGGCAGTGACCGTCTTCCCGTCTTCATATGCAGGTGATACCCGGCTCACCGTATTACCCCCTCTCCGGGAGCGCTTCAATCGTGCCGAAGTGTACACGGTACCGTTCGAGCATCTGCGCCCAGGTAGGCAGGTGAGTCTGGCAGCCGACATGCTCCACAACATAGGACGCGGTAACCGTCCCGACCCGGCAGCAGGTAAGGGGCGTATAGCCCCGGACATACGCAGAGAGGAACCCGGACCGGTATGAATCGCCGGCACCGGTCGGGTCTGAAAGCGTCACCGGTACTGCCGGGATGAAATGCTCCGCTCCGTCCCTGTACAGCGTGCTTCCGTCGCCGCTCATGGTAAAGATCGCCATGGAGACCTCGTTTGTGAGCGTTTCCCGTGTCACCCCGAGCGTCGTGCACATCTGCTGCACCTCGTGCTGGTTCGCAAACAGGATGTCGGTGTTCGCGAGGATGGATTCGAGCTGCTCTTTTGTGTACCAGAAAACATCCTGCCCCGGGTCAAAGGAGACAAACTCACTCTTTTCTGCCACCCGGCAATTAAACTCAGGATCGGCGGTCGCCATGTGGACAAGGGGCAGCGCCGGGGCCTCCGCCGTCGCGAACGCTTTTGAGGCGCCCCATTCAAAGAACGTCATCTGGCTGCCGGCTTCATCCGTAAACATAAACGCCGTCGGCGTGTGGGTTCCGGGCACCAGAAAGAACTGCCGGTGGATGCCCAGTTTGTCCATCCAGTGCTCGTAGTCGCTGCCGGCAAAGTCATCGCCGACACAGGAGTGGAGCGTAACTTCTTCGCCGAGCACGGCAATCCCCGCCGCAATGTTCGCCGCACCCCCGCCAAAAAAAACCTGCCGGTCCGTGATATGGGTCGACTGGTTTTCTTTGGGGAGATGATGCACGCGGGAGATGTGATCGACTGCCGTGTGCCCGACAACATGGATCATAGTTCCTGCACGTCCAGCTGTTTTAAGGGGATCTCATGGAGGGCTTTACCGATCACCGACTTTGCGATCCGGCTGGCGTGCTCCTTTGATTCGGCCCTGAATACTTTCATTTCGAGCACGAGACCGACAAGTGCGGTGTCAGCGACGACAATCGCGCTTGAAAGCGGCTGGTCGCAGAACGGGCAGGAAAGCATACCTGCCTCAACTTCCACAAACTTTGCCGAGGGGTTGAGCCGTTTCCCCGCTTCGCTGATTGCGATCCCGATGGCATCGTCAAGCGACTTTGCATCCTTGATATACCACGCAGATTCCAGTGTCACCAGATAGTCAGGCATTTTTTTATCTCCCTGTTTGATTCCCGCCGTTTTACCATTCGTCGCGGTGGACGTGTTCCCCGATATCCATACGTTCTGCCGGCCGAGACTGCGGGTGACCGTGCCCTGCGGCAAGGATCGCAATCGGCCGTATATGCGGGGGCAGCCCGAGGATTTCCCGTACCTCGTCCTCGTCAAACGCCCCGGTCCAGCAGGAATGGAGGCCACGGGCATGGGCGGCAAGCATCATGTACGTGCAGGCAATGGTTGCGTCCTCAACTGCATAGAGGATGCCCCGTTCGCCGTACTGCGACATCGAGCGCACATAATTGGCCGAGACCACAAAGAGGACCGGTGCCGCTCCGACATGCTGCTGGCCAAACGCCGCATCAGCAAGCGCGAGCCGAGTGTCCTCGTCGGTCACGACGACGACATCCCATGCTTCGAGGTTGCCGGCGCTCGGCGCTGTGCTCGCACATGAGAGGATATATTCTGTCTCGTCTTGTGTGAGCGGCGTTTCGTCGTACTCCCGGACAGATGACCGGCACGAGAGAAATCCAGAGAAATCAGAGGAGTCCATGATCCGAGAGTACCTGCCATGCTTTCTGCGCCGGGGTGGTAGATGCGCTGACAGCTACAGCAATCTTTTCTGCGGCCTGCTCGGGCTGGTCGCTCTCCACAAGCGAGATCGCCGCGTTTAAGGAATCCGCCGCCCGCTCGAACTCCCGCTCTCCCGTGTCTTTTGCGGCAAAGAGCACTTCGCTCCTGACCTGTTCCATAAGGAGAAGAAGCATTTTTTTGCCGCCGCCCTTCTCTGTGTCAGAAAATCCGGTGAGCGCCGAACAGAGCTGGGAGACGACAATCAGTTCGGATTTTGCCCGTTCACCGAACTGGTAACTTTTCACTGCAGTTGGAAGATCCATACTCACCATAGTCGCTGGAGATAAATGATAATTATGATTGGAGCGGCTGAAACGAAAGACCAATTCGCAGCATATGCTCCGGAAAACGGGTCAAAAAATTGCCTGCGGGGCAGGACGACTGCCCCGTATATTATCCACTGATCACAAATCAGCAGTCAGGATTACTTGCCTGACTTTGCCTTTGCGCCAAGCATGGAGACTTTCGCGCGGCGCATGCGCCTGCGGATGAGCGGGCTTGCGGTCGATTCGTTCAGGCCCGAACCACCGGACCGGTCGCCACCGCGTCTTCCGCCACGGCTGCCACCCCGGCCGCCACCGCCGCGCCGTGCGCCACCCCGGCCGCCGCGCTGCTCTTCAGCTGCTGCCTGATCGACCTTCTTTAAATTGATGCTTGACTTGAATCTCTGGTTGGGTCCCGGACTCTTGCGTTCTCCTTCTTTTTTGGGAACGAGCCGGATCTGGCCCTTGACGCCTTTTACCTGTGACCAGAGGGTTGTACCTGTCTTGCCCATGTGTTAAAACTCCTTATCTAATTCAGCCGTGCGACTGATAAATGTTGGGGAGGACGTCTGTTCCCCGGCTGCGCAATAAACTCCTTTGATCATTCGGGTTTCCGTGCATCCACACAGATGTTATACGCGAGCTGGGGGAGCCGGCGCTCGATGAACGGTTCCACCCTTTGTGCAAGGTTGAAGAGCGGATCGATCATGTCGATGTGCGCAAACGAGCACCAGCTGATCCGGACATCGCAGAACCCGGCTTCGCTGAAGAGATCGTACATTTCCTGTTCGTCATAGTAATGCTCACCGAAATCCTTCATCACGACATGCTTTACCCGGATCTTCTCGCTTATGTGGTAGATGGCCGGTATGCCGGAGGTAAGCAGTTTTTTCCCGAGCGTGCAGATCGAGATCGCACCGCCCGGGCGCAGCACCCGGTATGCCTCGTCGAGCATGGCTTCAGGGTCCCGCAGGTAACTAAAGACGAGAATGCTTGAGACCGCATCAAATGACTGATCGCGGAACGGGATGGCTTCCCCGGTTCCCATGGTAAAATCGCAGCATGCGCAGCGGCCGCGTGCCCGTCCGATCATGTTCCGGCTCAGATCGATACCCACCGCGGTCCCGCCATGATGGAGATATTTCTCGACAAAAAGGCCGGTGCCGCACCCGATATCAAGGAGTGCGCCACCCTCGGGCAGGGCTTTCATCACATGGCGGCTGAGATGCGTATGGTAGCACCGCCCGCGCGGGTAATCGTAGTGCGTGTCGTAGACGTCAGCAATATCATCGTAATGCTGCTGGATTTTCTCCTGTTTTGCGGTGCTCATGAGAATATCTCCTTTACGCCGGTTGCAAAGGCATCGATCTGGATATACTCGCTGTTCGCGTGCCCGAGGCGGGTATCTGCGTCGGCGAGGGCACATGCAAGCAGCGGGTGGTTGTACTCCCGGTGGGCAATAGTCCGGATCTCCGAGAGAACTTCCCGACCCGACAGGCCGTAATCGATCATCAGGGATTCAAGCTGGCGGATGCCTCCCCTGAGGTCGCCAGACTTTATGAGCGTGAGCGCCGAGGCAGCGACCGTGCTGGTCTCAGACTGCGACAGCTCGGCAAGGTTGCTGCAGGAACCGGCTTCAGATGCAGCCTGGAGCATCAGGATCGCCTTGCGCATGTCTCCCTGCGCAGCCGCGGCAATCAGTTCAAGGTCGTCGTTTGAACAGGATAATTCCGTACCCTGTTGTTCCCGCTCCCGGATCGCCGCAAGCTGTGCAAGAAGGACATCCAGCGCTACCGGCGCAAAGAAGAGCGGGAGGCAGCGCGAGCTGATCGCCGGGATGATCGCGCTCTGGTTTGTGGTGGAGAAGACAAAACGACAGGTGCCGCTGTACTGTTCCATGATCCGGCGCAACCCCTGCTGTGCCTCGCGGGTCAGGGCATGTGCATCCTCAAAGACCATCAGTTTGAAATCCGCATCGAGCGGGCGCATCGATGCATACCATTTCAGGATATACTTGAAATTCACGATCAGGCTCTGGCTCTTCTGGTACAGGTGGGCATACCGCTCGTCCTCTTCCAGGAGTTTTTTCCCCTGCGAAAAGAGGTCGGCGGTCTGGAAGATCGATGTGTTCGCCTCCCAGTTCTCACCATAGAGCCGCTCTGCGAAACACCGTATCGCTGCGCTCTTCCCGGTGCCGTGCGGGCCGGTGAGCATCAGGTGCGGGATCGTGCCGGTGCCCGCGCAGGAAACAAGGAGTTCTATGACCCGGTCCTGACCCCGGATATCCTCAAGCCGCGCCGGGCGGTAACGTTCAGTCCAGAGCATGACAAAGCCTCGCTGCCATCTCATCCCGTGCTTCCTTCAGGAATGCAGGGTTATCCAGCGCCGCGACAAGACCGCGGCAATCTTCATCGGTAAGCGACATGCAGGCATCGGTGATCACCGGGAGGGCCCGGATCACTTCGTCAACGATGGTCAGGGTCGCCTTCTTTGCGGTGCGGGAGAGGGGATTGAGATCGATTGCAATCACCTTTTTTCCCATGCCGACGAGCACCTCGCACCGGTCCCCGTCTTCGAGCGGGACGAGCACCACGTCCGCTGCATACATCCCGTCGCGCCGGCAGAAGGCCCGGTCGTGCGAGAGCGGGAGCAGGCGTTCGGCCTCACCGGAAAAAACGTCGGCCCCCGCATCGCGGAGGAGGGTTTCGATCTGCTGCACGCGTTCAGGGGTCCGGTGGAAGAGGTTGACCTCGACTTTTGCACCGCATGCCTTCTGGAGGAGCGCGATCTCACGTGCGGCAAGCGCGGCGGTGTTGCCATTCACCGAGATGACCGGGCGGCTCGCGGCGCGGAGAAGGGCGGCTGCCGTGCGTTCAGCCCGGCGGGCGCTTTTGCTTGTTTTTTCACCGAGCAGGTAATCGAACGCCTCGCCGCGCCCGTGAGAGGTAAGTCCTTCCCACGAGACAATACCTTTTCGTGCACATTCAGCGAGGTGTTCGCGGGTGACAAGCGACGTGTACCTGGGGTGGTCTTTTGGGATCATGCAACAGCCTCCACGATCCTGACCCCGGCGTCTGCCGTACCCATTTTGTACACTTCACCAAACGGGCGGAGCACATCGCAGGCACGATCACCGTAGGCAAATACCCCTTCGCCAAGCATGGTCATGGCGGCCGGGATGCGGTGCCGGTCGCATTCGGCAAGAACACGCTGCACCGCAGGAGTCTCAAGCCCGCTTTTTGCGGAAAATTCCCGGCAGCAGGCAAAAAAGTCCGTGAAGGTTTCAGGCTGGCGTTCAGGGAACGCCGCGGACACCTGTGCCATCTGCGCCGGTGAACCGAGCACATCCGGCGTATGGATCGGGCCGAAACTGACGGCACAGACCGGGGCGTCAAGATCGAAAGAACGGCGGATTGACCCGTGGATACCGGGACCGGTCCTCACCACACGCCCGCCACCCTGGCATGCGGCGACATCCCCAAGGCCGGTGCGAAAAATGACCTCGGTCTCGTGGGCCACTTCGGCAATCTCATCGGCCGACAGCCCGAGATCGAGAAGCCGGTTTGTGGCTGTGAGCGTGGCAAGCAGCGCCGCTGCCGAGAGACCAAAGCCAGCGCTTATGGGGAGCCGGCAGGAGGTTTCGACAGCGACGGATACCCCCAGATTTTCAAGCGCCGATGAGAGGGGCGGGGACGAGCGGGAGACCTCCGCAGGCGCCCCTTCACGCGACCGCACCCGTACGACAACGGAGGATCGCTCTGCCGGTGTTACCGTTGCCATCACTCCCTCGCTTATAACGATACCAGCGCCAAGGCTCCCTGTTGTTGCCGGATCGCGCCCGTCCACTCTCTTAAAATACCCTGATATGTGGCCGGGGCAAAATGCTGTAACCGATGCAGGTGTCATTGCAGTCTGGTACCTGTCATACACTGTTGGACGTCCGGCTTTTTTAGGAGTTGTGCTCAACAGGGGTTGAGGTGTGAGGTCGGTCAGGCGGGGCCGGTTTTTTCCATACCCGACAGGATCTCCTGCCAGATCCGGGCCGCAATCTCCTCTTTTGTCCCGGCAACCGGGGTACCGGTCTTTGTCTTCCCGGAGAGAACCCGGTAGGACCCGGTGGCAGTACCCATGCTTTCCGGGGTATTTGTCACTACCATCCACGCGCCGCGTGCGAGCAGAGCCTTTGCCTCCGGCAGGGGTTTCCTCCCGATCTTAAACGCGATCACCCGGGTCTTGTACTTCAGGACACGGTCGATCAGTTTCGGGAGCGGGGAAATGTCGAGAGTGACCGGTTTCCCGCTTGCGATCTTCCCGTCAACCTTCTTTGGGGCGAAATCCGAGATGGCAGCCGCACTGATATACAGGTCGGGAGTCCCTTTTTTCAGGTAGTTCCCGACTGCATCTCTCATCTCCCCAGAGGTTTCAGCCGGTACATTCTGCACGCATGGGAGGGTCTCGCTGTGGACGACAGTGACATCGGCGCCGAGCCGGTATGCTTCGAGCGCGAGTTCCTTGCCCATCCTGCCGCTCGACCGGGTCGTGAGCACCCGCACATCATCCACCGGTTCGCGGCACGCCCCACTTGTGACAAGCACCTTTTTTCCGGCAAGCGGGTTGCCGAGGATCGCCCGTTCGCACCGGAGCACGATCTCATCACGATCGGCTATCTTTGCCTTCTCTTCCTCGATCTTCGGGCCGGAAAACCCGACTCCCCACGATTCAAGGGTTTTGATATTCCGGATAACCGCCGGGTGCCGGTACATGCTGTAGTGCATTGCGGGAACCACGAGGACCGGCATCCCGCTCCCAAGTGCTGTTGTCGCAAAGGTAGTCACCGGGGTGTCATCGATCCCGCACGCGATCTTCCCGATCGTGTTTGCCGTGCAGGGTGCGATGAGGAGGAGGGACGCGCTCCCGCCGTCGCCGCAGAATGTCACGTGCTCCACCATGCCCGAGAGCCGGGTGATCGTCGGCCTGCCGCTCGCGTACGTAAGCGCATCGGAGTGGATGATCCCCTGCGCCGCCGCGCTCATGACCGGCTGGACGGTGGCGCCTTTCCTGCGCAGCGCATGGATCAGTTTTACCGTTTCGACAGCCGCGATGCTCCCGGTTACGCCAATCACGATCTCTTTTCCGGCAAGGGTCTGTACGGTCATGCGAGGGTCACGTCCTGCACCACGTGCCACATGTGCGGGCGGTATTTCTTTACCTTATGTACATGGATGGAGGCACAAAAACCTGCGCCTTCAGCCGAGGCCAGAATCGCCTCTGTCACATCGCCGATGCTATGGACGTGAATGATACTCCCGGCGTGCACATGGGGAAATACTGCGGGCAGGATTGTTGCCGCATCGAAATGCCCCATGACGACCCGGTCATAGTCACCGGAGAGGAGCGTGCGGCAGTCCCCACAGGCAGCCTCAACCCGGTCGCCAAGCCCGTTTTCCGCGATATTCCGCTGCAGGTACCCGAACGCAACCGGGTTTATCTCCATCGCGTGGACCCGGGCCCCGCTTCCCGCCATCGGGATCGTGAAGTAGCCGATACCGGCAAACATGTCTGCGACACGGGCATCCTTTGCGCCCTCACGGACGAGCCGTGCCATCCGCATCTTTTCGTCCCGGTTCCCTTGAGCAAACATCACCTTTCGGGGATCGAGATGGTACGTATACCCGCTCTCCCGGTGGCATACCTCACCGACGTCCCCCCACAGGCACTCCGTTTCCGGGGTGCGGGTCACACCAGCGAGCGCTTCGATCCAGAGCACGCCGTGCGGGTGTCGGAAGCTGACGATCTCCTCTATTTCCTGCAGCGTGGGCCGGGTACCGTGGATGACCGCCACATCGCCCAGCATGAAAAAGCCACGGCCGCCATAGGTACAGCGGTCAGGCAGCTCTCGCTCGAACGAAAATCCTTTTTTCACCGGTACCCATGCAGTCTCCCCTTCTACGTAAGGGTGCCGGGCCGGATCGACCCAGTCTGCATCGCGGACTGCTGCCAGTTGATCCGTCCTGACTGCCCGCACACGCATAGTATGCCGTTACCTCATGACGATAAGGGTGTCCCCGTCGCGGAGCACCTGCACGTTCTCCCCGACGTTCGCCACATGCCACGGTTTTTTCTGCACTTCCTTTGTGACTCCGGTCTCAGGGTCGAGAATGCCCATCATCCCGCCCGCAATGAACGCGACAAGGGCCGGCTGCGCGTTCCGCGCATTGCCAATCCGCCTCTGGATCTCATCCTCGTTTATGGAGCGGCTCCGGCCCTCTGACAGGTCGAAGACCCGCACACGGCGGGAGTCCACCTGCTCCACTTCCACATATGTTGATTTGAGTTTCACTACGTCGTGCCGCTGGTAGTGGGGCAGGCGGACAAGATACGTGATACGGAAGAGCTGCCGCCCGTTTTTCTCCCCGACAAGTTTCGGATGGGTCGTGTACTTTCCACCAAACTGCGCCGTTATTGCCTGCACGATCATAAGGCCGATATGCTGTGAGCCGACCGTGATGTCAAGGCCATCCCGGTTCACCGTCGTATCAGAGATAAAAGAGAGCCGCTCGCCCCCTGCAATGAGGGATTCCTCAATCTGGGTTGCGATGGCTGCCGCCGACTCCAGTTCAAATGGACTCAAGTCGCGTTCGTCCGCACGCACCTGCACGATCCCCTCGTAATAACTGCCGGTGATCCGGTTGCACCGATCGCACTGCTCCTTGTGCCAGACCAGTTCGACCGTGCAGGTCTTCTCCATGGAAAGCCCGTACAGGGTTCCGGTGATCGTGAGGTAGGCACGGGACCGGTTGGGGCTGATGTCGCGCACCTCAACGGCGATAGCGCGTTTCTTCACATCCTGGTGAAAGTGTACTGCACTCCGCGCAAGTTCGGGTGCAATCTCTGCCTGTTCACGGTCGGTATCTGTCCATGTGTTCACTTGCTTGGTCGCACCGCAGCTGGGGCAGTGGGTGGCTGCCACCCGCGTATCGCATTCAGCCCACGGGGTATCTGCCGCCCGGCAGCTCGGGCAGAACCCATCCGTCTCCAAGGGTTTGCCGCATTTCGGGCAGAACCGGTCCTGAATTGTCATGGTTTAAAACCTGTAGATCTGGACGTGTGGCACACTGCCGATCATGATGCAATCGGCTTTGGAGACAAGGCCCAGTTTTATCGCTACACCGACTGAACGTTCACCCATGAGATTGGCGTTATCACCCTTGCTCAGGGCGTGTGTAACCGCAGCCTCGTCCACGGGAGCGCCGCCGTAGAAATATTCCGATACGGTTACCTTGAGATCCCCGTCAGTGATGGTCGTATTGAGCAGTTCGCGGTCGCAGACCGCAACCACGTCACCCGTCCCGGGTGACCGGTGGATTTTGAGAAACATTGATCAGCTCTTTTGCCGAGCCACCAGATAAAAGATGGGAACGAAACCACGTCACGCACAAAGGTACTGTCAAAGCGTGATCCTGACACCATAGACTTTTTCCGGGGTCTCACCGTGGATACGCCAGCAGTCATCCTCGGTGATCACCCCGGACTCGAGGAGTTTCTTTGTGATCCGCGGGACTGATTTTGGGCCGGTGACAGCGCCGGGCCGCGAATTTTCGTCCATAAAATCGCTTTCCATCGTAAACGGCCGGCGCTCACGCGCAAGGACCGGTACCGCCTCGTGCCGAGCGACAAGCGAGGGGTGAAGCGGTGTCTCGGGTGAGCCGTAGTGCTTGACCACGCGCCCGATCGGCATGCCCACAGCATCCGCCATGTCCACGACATCGGCACACGGCCCGCTCTCCGCATGGATCTGGAGGGCGCACCGGTATCCTGCAGCAAGTTCAAGCGCGTGAGAAAGCACTTCGTTTGAAGCCGCAAACACCTCAGGACTTACTTCGTAATGCGGCCGCCCGCTCTTGAGCGCCACGGCACGGCCATCCTTGACGTAGCCTGCCGCGCAGTCAAGCCCGTCTTTCATCACGTCGACTGCTTCGGAAAGGGACATGCGCTCGGCAAGCCGGCTGATCTCGGCCGGGTGCACGCCAAGGATGGGGAAGACCACAATGCCGGTCTCCCGGATCATTTCCGCGACACGGAGCGTTTCGTCAAAAACTTTCGCGTAATCGGCGCCGGAAACCGGTACGATCCCAAGCGACCACGAGGGTTTTGAAACAAGGAATATATGCGTCCCGCCCGCGTGCAGAAAATCCTTTGCCGCTTCGACCCCGCGCCCATTCACTGGATCGAAATGGATATGATCGTCAGTGATCGGAAAGAGGCGCGATCTCATGGCACTCCACGATCCTCATGAGAGGGTAGCCATTTTCCGGTGCAAGAGCGGCCCGGCAGTACGAGAATCCAACCCGGGTCACGATCTCCACATCAAACATCAGACCGGAGAGTTCGCTGTACCCGAATACATTCTTTTTCATTACGGAACGGTCGAGCCTCACCGTAATCTCCTCGACAAACGGCTGGAGGATCACGGCTTTTTCGATGGCCGTTTCAACGCTCGCTGCCGACTCCTGCGAGATAGGCGTCCCGACCCACTGGTGGTAGAGCGCCCCGAGTTTGATCCCGGCCTCAAAGACGGCCCGTTCGCGATCGCTCATTTTTTCGGTTCCCCGTGCCTGCTTCATCCCGTTTTCCCCCGGTTTAGATCAGCTGGATAATCCCCTGCTTTGGTTCCATGGCCTCGCCATGCCGCAGGAGCATGTCGATACCTTCCCGCACCTTGTCATGTGCAAAGCCCTTTGAGGAGACTGCCTCGATCACCTGCTCGATAGCGGCGCGCCGTCCCTCGCCGCCGATATCCCGGATCGCATCCTTGATCACCCGGACAATGTCGCGCTTCTCCTTGGAGATACCGGTCGCCACCTTGTCGATGTCGAAGTTGCCGGTCTTTGCATCGTACGCGATCTGGCGCAGGCAGGCATCCACGATATGGATCACACGCTCCGCGTCGGCCACCTCGATCTTGTTCGAAAGCCGGATCCGGGCGCTCGCTTCTGCAAGCCGGACGAGTGCCTCCAGTTGCCGGGCCGTTACCGGGACCGGCTTGTTGGGCTCCGCGATTCCTCTGAGCTTGAGGTAGTAACCGACAATCGCCTCCTTTGCCTCCGCAGAGAGGATAGGAAAACAGGTACGTTTGGAGTACGCGACATACTTCCGGAAAAATGCAGGATCAATATCCGGCATGACCGGCTTGAGCTGCTGGTCGATGAACTCCTGCGTGACCCCGGGGATGGGCGTTTTCTTGTGCTGGGCAATGAGTTCACCTACACCGTGCGCCTTGAGGATGTGCTCGGCGATAGCGAGATCCCGTTTCTGCTCCGGCTGGTCGGTCATGATAAAGATCAGGTCGAATCGGGAGAGGAGGGAGGGGGGCATGTTGATCTGGTCGGCGATGTCGCCGTACATATCGAATCGCCCGTACTTGGGGTTAGCCGCCCCGAGAAGCGCACACCGGGACTTGAGCGTCGCGGTGATGCCGGCCTTTGCTACGCTGATGGACTGCTGTTCCATCGCTTCGTGGAGCGCGGAGCGGTCTTCCTTCTGCATCTTGTCCATCTCATCGACGGCGGCAATGCCCATGTCGGCGAGCACGAGCGCTCCTGCCTCAAGGGTCCAGCGTCCTTCACCGAACTCGTCCTTGACTGCCGTCGCCGTGAGACCGGCGGATGTCGATGACTGGCCGCTTGTGTAGATCGCACGCGGCGAGCACTTCACGACGTAACGAAGCAACTGGCTCTTTGCGATACCCGGATCGCCAATCAGGAGCACATGGATATCGCCCCGCAGGTGAGTCCCGTCCGGCATCTCCTTTGCAATCCCGCCGAAGAGCTGGAGGGTGATCGCCTCCTTGACGTCCTCGTTTCCGTAGATCGTGGGGGCGATCGAATGGGTGACCATCCGGTAGATCATCGGATCGCAGGACAGTTTTTTGATCTCGTCCTCCGCCTTCTCATCGATCTCGACCTCCTCGAACTCCTTTTCAGCGATCTCGATCGAGTTGCATTCGAGGAAGATATCGAAGACCGTGTGCTTCTCACCCTTGACAACCCGCTGCATGGAGCGGAGGATGCCGTTGATCACGACCCGGTCACCCGGTGCGACCATTCCCGAGAGGTCGTCGGTCACATCGACATCAAGCGTCTGCGGCTGTTCGCCGCCCCGCAGGCCCTCGGGGGATTCCTGCACCCGGAGTTTCTGGGAGTCGACAAACGTGGAGCGTTTGGGGATCAGCTCAAGTTTCTTGAACGTGCAGCCATCCGTTGCGCAGCCATCCGGCTCGATGAACTTACCGTATTTCTGGGTCTTTTTGGTGAAGTGACCGGCCGGGCACTTGAAGACCGCTTCCACGATCCGGGGTCGCACCTCGGTAGTCTTCCGCAGGATACCCTCGACCGAAATAAATTTGTTGATGTCATCGGAACGGATTTCACGGATTGCGGTCTTCTTTGGGAGGTTCGTGAACCGGATGTTGATACCTTTTGGCTCTTTGCCATCCTTGGTCCGGATCAGCTGGTCGTTTTTGATCGCATCCCAGACATCTTCGAGCACCTTTCCCGGGTTTTCGACGAGTTCATCGGCAAGGGTGATACCCGCTTTCCCGAACCGCTCGATCTGCCGGTAATCGATAAACAGCGAACGCTTGTGCGGGAAGAGACGCGAGATCTCGCCGAGCTCCTTCTTGTACCGGCTTTTGAGGAAACGTCCCCAGTCGTCAGCCCGGTCCCCCTGGTGTAGTTCGGGCGCCTTGTCCATCATTCCCCCTCACCGCTTCTTTGTGCTGGCAAGCACGAACCGGGCGATCAGCGCCTCCATCTGGATGTCGCCGCCAGCTCCTTCAGAGAGCCGGAAATCAGTCTCTCCAAGGGCATCGATCAGTTCCACCTTGAGCCCCCGGTCCATCGTGCGTTTCACGAGCGCCCGGTAACACTGGTTGATCAGTTCATTCGGGGCAATCCCCCGCTCGTGGAGCAGCTGCATCAGCAGGGACTCGGCCCCGTCAAATTCCCCGACAAGGGACAGACGGAGGAGTTCCTCGATCTCATCCGGCCGGGCATTGGAGGTGATGGCATAGACCATAGACTCCCCGATCGTCGTACTGATGATCGCGGCACCCTGCAGGGCGTTTATAGCCTTGCGCATGTCACCCTGCGCGATATAGACCATCGCATCCATCGCACCGGGCGTCACCTTCAGGCCCTCCTTTGCCGCGATCCGACCAATCTCTTCTTTTACTGCCTGCGGGGCGAGAGGCCGGAACCGGTAGATCGCACACCGGCTCTGGATCGGGTCGATAATCTTCGAGGAATAGTTGCACGAAAGGATGAAACGGCAGGTCTTTGCGTAGCTCTCCATGGTCCTGCGCAGCGCAGCCTGCGCATCGGTCGTCAGCGCGTCGGCTTCGTCAAGAAACAGGATCTTGAATGCCTCCTCCCCGGCGGGTCTGGTTCGGGCGAACTCCTTTATCTGGTTGCGCACCACATCGATCCCGCGCTCGTCGGACGCATTGAGCTCGCGGAAGTTCATCCGCCAGGATTCACCGAAGAACTCCCGGGCAAGGGTGACAGCTGCCGTTGTCTTTCCCACGCCGGCACTCCCGGTAAAGAGGAGGTGCGGGAGGTTGCCAGACTTTACGTAGGATGAGAGCCGCTCGACTATCTCGTCCTGCCCGACAATATCTGCCAGTCTTGCCGGCCGGTATTTCTCGATCCAGATGGTGTGGGTCTCGTCCATACTCAATCATCCTGCTGTGTACTGACTAGGTTGTCTTTGGACTATGTGTTTTTTCCTGCACAACGTGTCTGGTGCATCCGGGCATACGGACCCGGGCCGAAAAATGTCTTTGGGTATCAATAGAATGTAATAATCTTTATCATAAGAGTTTTGAAATTACTTTTCATGATACCAAGCCGAATCTCCCTTGTTTTTCTCCTTCTCATCTGCATTATTTTCGTCCCGGCCACGGCAAGCCTGACGAAGATCATTAATGGTGCGCCGGTTTTTATCGGAGAGCACAATCTGGATCTCACCGCATGCGTGAACGGACACACCGTTATTGCATGGTGGCCGGAGGGTGCTGACCGGAGCGGGGATCCGGTAAAGACCGTGACGATTTCCGGGGATGTAACCTCGTATTACATAGACCCTGCGATTTTCACCGGATATACCGGCACCTGGTACACGCACGACACAAAACCCGATGTCCCGGTCTTTGTCCTGTATAATCCCCAGATCGATCTCTCGGTCTGGGATGTGGATACGAACACGGATATCACCGGCCAGTCAGTCCCGATGTCCACGAATATTACCTACCGGATCACTACGAACCTGTATATGGCGCTTAACTATACAGAACGTCCCAATTATAACCCTTCAGACAGTTTCTTTACCGTAACACTTACGTCGCCCTCCGGAGCAAATATCCCCCAGATCTATACCGGGAACCTTGGAGCGCCGACCACCCAGATCATACCATTTGACAGCGCACCGGTGATCAAGTCCTCGCCGTATACCTGGATTAACGGCCCTGCATGGGACCGGAACGCTAAAGGTACCGATGGCAGCAACGCATACCAGACCGGGATCTACACATTTGTGGTCACGCAGAACCTCAATCAGATGAGCAGCAGTTACAGCGGCGCTGCGGCTTTCGGAACGGTGACAAGCGGGGACAAGACCGTCACCTTTACCCCGGATACACCTGCCACCACCCCGACCATCGTGCACTCTCTGACGGCACCTTCCGGGGCGACCGCAACCAACACAACACCACAGACAACGACCCTGACGCAGCAGGCAACCGCGCAGCCGACCGTAACGGTTATCGCGAAAAAGACCACTTATTCCCCGCTGCCGGCTGGAATTGCCCTCATCGGCCTTGGCATCGCGGCGCTCGCTCTTGCGGGGAAACGGAAGTATTAATCGTCCACCTCTCCCTTTTTTTAACAGATGAGTCAGACCAGCGGCAAAAGCCGGAAAACCCAGCCGGAGAAAAAGAAGATCTCGCGAAAAGCGGTTATTGCAATCGGGATTGTTTTTGTTATCTGCATCGCGGTGATTGCCGGGATTGTCCTGACAAAGCAGGGCCCGTTCGGAGCAGGAGCACCGGTTAATACATCGGCAAATACTTCCCCCTCCCTCACGTCGGCCGGCGCATTGTATACAAAGAGTGTGGATCTGGCAAATGCCGGGAACTATAACGACGCCCTGACAGCTGCAGACGAGGCGCTCGCGCAAAACATTAGCTCCCTCACACCCCTGATCCAGTCAAACCGCGCAGGGATTCTCGTTGAACTGGGCCGTTACAATGATGCAATTGCCGCAGCAGATGTCGCAATCAATGCCCCCGGAAACCTCACAACCCTGCGGTCCATTGCCTGGTACAACAAGGCTAACGCCCTGCAGGCACTGGGACGGAGTGAAGAAGCAAATGCTGCGTATGCAAATGCAACCGCACTTGACCCGACCCTGAAACACCCGTAATATAATTTTTAATCGGGCACCCCAGTCAGGGATTAACAAACCCCGGCTGTTTATCACCGCCTATACCTTGAATACATCTCTTTTGCAAGTACTAATCACAATCATGGAAGGGGCAGCGCGGGTATTTGCCGGAGATTTTTCCGGCTCGACACTTTCAGTGCCGGCTGATGATGCAGGGAGCCCTGCATGGGTCGTGACCCCGGGCGGGGCGTGGTGCCGGTCGGTATACCTCTGCGGCGCGCTCACAGAAATCATTGAAACCACCGATGTTCTGCACTGCCGGCTCGCTGACCCGACCGGGGCGTTCGACGTTGTCAGCGGCGGGCGGCGGGCCGCGATCACCGAGCAGCTCCACGCGATCCCGGTGCCATCCTTTATCGCAGTCACCGGAACCGCTCAGCTGTACCAAAGAAACGCCCGGGTTGCAGTCTCGGTCCGGCCCGGTTACGTGCAGGTAATCGACCGGGCCGTCCGCGACCGCTGGATCACGGGCACTGCGGATGTGACAATTGCCCGGCTCGAACAGCTGCTTGCTGCTCTTGAGGGAAACACCGGCGATTCGCGGGCATGCAGCGTCATCCGGCACTACGGGCTTACCCGGGACCGGCTCAGGGAGATGGCTGCGATGGCCGAAGGTGCGCTTGCCAGCATCCGTACCGTTTCAACGGCACCACCGGCCACACAGGCCGACATCAGCGCGATCATCCTGGATATTATCCGCGCAAAAAGCGGCCCCCGTGGCGTGGCAGTCCGGGATGTGATCGAGGAAGCGATTGGGGGGGGATATACGCAGGACGCGGTGCTTGCCGCGATCGGGATGCTGGTGACCAATGACGATTGCTACCAGCCCCAGAAAGGATATGTCAAACCGCTATGAAACTGGAATTTATAAAGGACGGCCCGGCGCTTGTCATTGAGAACACCGAGCGCCTGCTGATCGTTGCCGATCTCCACTTCGGGATCGAGGCCGATCTCGCGGCACACGGTATGCACTTTAAGAGCCACAGCAACGAACGCCTTGCCCGTCTCATGCGGACCATCGATGCCGCAAAACCCGACCGGCTTATCCTTCTCGGGGACGTCAAGCACAGCATCCCCTCGCTCACCCGGCAGGAGTGGACTGAGATCCCGGGCATCCTCAATACCCTCCGGCGCCGCATCCCGATCCTTGTCTTCCCGGGGAACCACGACATCGGTATCGAACGATTTCTCGAACAGGGAGAACTCCAGCCAAAGGAGGGCGCGGTCATCGATGATATTGCGTACCTCCATGGCCACACGTACCCGTCCCCTGATCTCGGGGGCCACCTCATTGTCACCGGCCACCACCACCCGCAGGTCAGCCTGCACGATGAGGTAGGGTGTTCCCTCCAGGCACCGGCATACCTGCGAGCGGCAGTCGATGAAAAGGCCCTCGGTCTCAAAATACCGGACCGGACCGGGCCGGCCATTGTCCGGGCCCTCTTTGTGCCCGCGTTCAACGAGATTGCAGGCTATGATATCATCAAAATCGCCCGCGACCCGTTCTCACCGCTCTCGCGGTGCATGAAACAGGACGATGCGGAGATCATTCTTGCCGATGGAACCTACATCGGCCCGCTCGCGATGCTGCTGAACGATGATGCAGGTGAGGAAAAAGAAGGTGACCGTCATGGTGTCTGAGTTGCTCAACAGCCATGTCCGGGAGTGCATCAGGAAACGGGGATTTACCCGGCTCTCCCCGGCACAGGAGCAGGCGATCCCCCTTATCCTTGCAAAGAAAAATCTCATTTTGATCGCTCCCACAGGCACCGGCAAGACCGAGAGTGCGATGTTCCCGGTCTTTGACGCACTTCTGAAAATGCCGGCGGGCGGCGGGTTTAAGGCAATTTACGTCACGCCCCTGCGTTCCCTCAACCGGGATATTCTCGCGCGGATGGAGTGGTGGTGCCACGAACTGGGTCTGACCGTGGGTGTCCGGCATGGTGATACTCCCATGGGCGAGCGGAGGAAGCAAGCGCTCTCGCCTCCCGACCTGCTCATTACGACCCCGGAAACGCTCCAGGCACTTTTCATGGGAAAGCGCCTTAAGAAGCACCTCGAGCACGTGAAGTTTGTGATCATCGATGAGATCCACGAGATGGCCGGGAGCAAGCGGGGGGCGCAGCTCACGGTCGCGCTCGAACGCCTCGCGGAGTATGCCGGGGAGTTCCAGCGCATCGGGCTCTCCGCGACAGTCGGGAACCCGGAGACGATCGGACGGTTCCTCTGCGGGGAGCGGCCCTGCGAGATCGTGCAGGTGCCGGTCGCAAAACAGCTGGAGATCACCGTCAGTTTTGTCGGCGACAACTTCAAGCACCAGGTGCAGGCGCTCGACCGGCTGCTCGGGCACGAAGGTTCGACGCTCGTCTTTGTCAACACCCGGGTGACCGCCGAAGCGCTCGGCCATGCCCTTTATGCCCGGGGCGACGTGGAGGTGCACCACGGCTCGCTCTCAAAGGAGATCAGGATCGATGCCGAGGAGCGGTTCAAGAAAGGGGAGATCCGGACCCTCATCTGCACCTCATCCATGGAACTCGGGATCGATATCGGCCGGGTCGACCATGTAATCCAGTTCGGATCCCCCAGAGAGGTCGCCCGGCTGGTACAAAGAGTCGGCCGGGCCGGTCACCAGCTCAACACCATCTCGCGCGGCACGATCCTCGCGACAGGGTTTGACGACCTCCTGGAATCGCTTGTGATCGCCCGGCGGGCAAAAGCAAACGAGATCGAGCCGGTGGTCCCCGATACGAATGCTGGCGATGTGCTCGCCAACCAGATCGCTGCTATTGCCGTGGAATACGGCGAGATCGAACGCTCGCGGGTCCGTAATATCGTGGAGCGGACCGCAATCTTTGCTGCGTGCGGGACACTGCTTGACGAGGTCTGCACCCAGCTCGAAGAGCACCGGCTTATCCGGATCGATGGCAGCCGGATCGTGACGACCTCCCGGGCCCGGCGCTACCTCTCGGGGAACCTCTCGATGATCCATGACGAGCGCAAGATCCCGATCTTCGACATGGTATCGCGCCGGACCGTAGGTACGCTGGACGAATCGTTTGTTGTCGGCTGGGTACACACCGGCGCGGTCTTCATCACCAAGGGCCAGCTCTGGCGGGTTCTGGAGATGAATGACGGGCGGCTCACTGTTGAACCGGCAAAGAAAGCGATCGGTGAGCTCCCCTCATGGGAAGGCGAGCAGATCCCGGTCCCGTTCGCGGTCGCCCGCGAGGTCGGCGCAATCAGGCGCGAGCGCACCACGGGAGAATACACAAAAGAAAAAGAGAGTGTCGCATTTGCCGCACACATCCTCTCCGAGATGGAAAAGAACCGGTGCAAAATCCCGACTGACCGGCTCATCACGTTCGAGAACATCGACGATGGTGTGGTTTGCAACGTCTGCGCCGGCCACAAGGCAAACGAGGCACTCGGCCGCGTGCTCTCGATTTTGATCTCCGCACGGTACGGAACCACGGTGGGGATCGAACTGGACGCGTACCGGATCCTGCTGCGCCTGCCTTCCGCAATCCGTGCCGCAGATGTCCGTGATTTCCTCCTCTCCCTTGAACCCGCCCATATGCCCGGTATCCTCAAACTCGCCCTCAAGCGCACGGCGCTCTTTAAGTGGAAACTGGTGCAGATCGCAAAGAAGTTTGGGGCGATAGACCCGGATGCGGACTACGAGAAGATCAGCATCCAGCGCCTGCTCGACTATTTCGACAACACGGTCGTCCAGCAGGAAGCGTACCGCGAGTTGTTGTCCAGTTACATGGACGTAGATGCCGCGGCCCAGGTGGTGAGCATGATTAAGGAGGGCACCATCGAGGTCGCCATCGGCCCCCATTCAATTATCGGGGCTGACGGCATCCTCTCCTCCCGCGACCAGATCCCGCCGCCGACCGCAGACCAGGCCGTGCTCTCGACCCTGAAACGCCGGCTCGACCAGGATGAGGTTGTGCTCGCCTGCATGAACTGCCGGGACTGGAAAAGCCGCACGGTTGTCTCGCGGGTGCCGGACCAGCCCCAATGCCCGAAATGCGGCGCCCGGCTGATCGCCGCGATCAAGCCCTATGAGGCCGAGACGTATGTGGTGGTCTCAAAAACAAAGAAAACCCCGGAAGAGCGGGCCGTCGAGCAGCGTCTGCTCCGGAATGCAAACATCGTGCTTTCGAGCGGAAAAAAAGCAGTGATCGCTCTCTCGGCACGCGGGGTGGGGCCCGAAAACGCGTCCCGGATCCTTGCGACCCTCGCTGATGGCGATGCGTTCTACCGCGAGATCCTCAGGGCAGAACGAAACTTCATCCAGACACACCGCTACTGGGCGTAAATTTACCATTTTAGTCATTCACGGGATGTCCCAAGAGAACCTGCCATGGAATTTTTTTTAGAACGTGCAGGACGACAGGACAGCCGCAGTGGATGGGATTCCCGGCGGGATAAAAGATTTTTCCTGATGAGCAGGTAAAAAAAAGATCGTGGTGCAGGTACGAAACCGGCACCCGTATTACATGATGCTTTCGAGCTTCTGTTCGAGGAAATCGAGGCCTTTTTTGATATCTTCAAGATTTTTCCCGCCGGTCAGGATGATCTTACCGGAAGAGAAGAGGAGTGCGACAATCTTTGGATCCTTGATACGGTACACGAGGCCCGGGAACTGCTCGGGTTCGTACTCGATATTTTCGAGGTTGAGGGTAACAACAACCTTGTTGAGGTTGATATACTTGCCAATATCATAGGAACAGACGATATTGGTGACCGCAACCCGGGGAACATCGAGCGTGTCGACACCGGCTTCCTTGAGGTTCTTTATGATAATCGCAAGTCCGTCTTCCAGTGCCTTGTTATCACGGAGGCCGGTCAGCACTACTTTACCTGAGGAAAAGATCAGGGATGCAATTTTCGGTTCCGCGATACGGTAGACCGCACCGGGGAACCTTTTCGTGTTGAGCTCGCAGCTTTTGATCTTACTGGATACCATGTTGAGATCAATGGACTCGGCGATGACTCCTGAAGCCACGACATTCTCAATTTTCAATGAATCGTACCGTTTATCAGCCATCTCTATACTATGCAGTGTATCGAATCATAATACTAATGGAGAATCTTTATGTTCCTCACATTATCCTCTGACGGGAAACTGTTCGCGGGAAAGAGAAAAGCCGGGCGTGGTGCCGGCAGGCAGCCGTGAGGAAAAGACAGATTGAAATGGGACTACCATCAATATTCCGGCAATATTCAGGCTGATTTTATGGGTGAAGACCGGCACAACATGGAAGATTACGAACAGGCAAAGGAGACATTCTCAATCGAGGTTCCCGAATATTTTAACTTCGGATTTGATGTCGTCGATGCCTGGGCAAAAAAGGACAGAAACAAACTCGCAATGATCTGGGCAAACCAGCAGGGGGAAGAGAAAAAATTCAGCTTCCTCGACATGTCAAACCTCTCAAACCAGGCAGCAAATGTCCTTTTGAAGTACGGGATCAACAAAGGTGACCGGGTCCTGATCATGCTCCCCCGGATCCCCGAGTGGTGGATCTTTGTTGTCGCGCTCATCAAGCTCGGCGCAGTCTTCTGTCCCTGCCCGACCATGCTCACCCCGAGGGACATCAAATACCGGGTCAATAAAGGCAAGTTCCGGATGGTTATTACCAATCTTGAAAATGCGAGTAAGGTCGAGGAGATCTGCAACGAGTGCCCGACGCTTACCTGCCGTTTTGTGGTTGACGGGGAACTTGAAGGCTGGGCAAGCTGGCCCTACGAGCTTCTCTACCCGGCGCCGGTATCGCACCATTCTGTAAGCATCCCTGACACGAACCGGACAAAAAGCACCGACCCGATGCTGATCTATTTCACATCAGGCACCGTGGGAGAGCCAAAGATGGTACTCCACAACCACGGCCATCCCCTGGGCCAGATCGTTACCGCACGGTTATGGCAGGACGTCCGGCACAACGACCTGCACTTCACGGTCACCGATACCGGCTGGGCGAAGTGCGGGTGGGGCAAGATCTTCGGGCAGTGGATTGAGGGGGCATGCCTCTTTGTGTTCAACTTTACCGGGAAATTCAACGCAACAGAGATCCTGCCCCTGCTTGAAAAGTACCAGATCACGACGTTCTGCGCTCCGCCGACGATCTACCGGATGCTGATCCTCGCCGATCTCGATAAGTTCGATCTCTCCTCCCTGCGCCACTGCACGAGCGCCGGCGAACCGCTCAACCCCGAAGTGATCCGGGTCTGGAAAGAGGGAACCGGGCTTACCATCCGGGAAGGCTATGGCCAGAGCGAGACCTGCTGCTGCGTTGCCGAGTTTCCCTGCCTTGAAGTAAAACCCGGCTCGATGGGGAAACCCTCGCCCGGGTGGAATGTTGAGATCCACGATGATAATGGAAAACCGGCCGGCGTCCGCGAAGAGGGACGGATCGCAATCTGCTGTAATCCCCCGCCACCCGGACTCCTTGTGGAATACGTCGATAATCCTGAAGAGAACAAAAAATCGTTTGTGAACGGATGGTATTACACCGGCGACAAGGCATACAGGGACGAAGACGGGTTCTTCTGGTTCATCGGCCGCGACGATGATGTGATCAAATCATCCGGTTACCGGATCGGACCGTTTGAGGTCGAGAGTGCGCTTATCGAGCACCCGGCCGTGCAGGAAGCGGCAGTCGTGGGCGCCCCTGACCGGATCCGTGGCCTGATTGTCAAGGCATTTGTTGTCCTGAACAAGGGGTACGAACCCTCAGAAATGCTGGTAAAAGAGATCAAGAGTTACGTGAAACGCACGACAGCACCGTACAAGTACCCGAGGGAGATTGAATTTGTTACCGAACTCCCCAAGACCCATTCCGGCAAGATCCGGAGAGCCGAGCTGCGCGAGAAAGAATTAAGGAAATTCCGGGAATTCAAATAAACCGGGAGTTGACACGACACAAGGTCAGCGCTCCATTGCCAAATGATCCGCAAGGGTGCAAGGGGGGATACTTGTGTCCCTGTTTTTTTGTGGCCCTCTTAAATTTTGTCCGAAAATTTTAGCTGTCGGGTTTCCATAGCCAAAAACACCGGTTTTTATTTTTGCAGTCACAGAAGATCCGGGTTTTCAATAGTTCGCGCCAATAATTTTTTGTTGGAACTTTTTCACGCCCACATTTTCCGGGCCGTTTCAGATTTCAATACCGTACAACATCTTCACATAGGATGGGCCGGCACAGTAAATTTCCGCGTAGAACACGAGAGGCTCTGATAATTTTTTCGTAACTGAACCTGTTGTTGTATGGTGCACCAACCTGTACGAGAAATTTACGATAGCGATTTGGCAGGAAATAACTTTTGAATCCTCTCATGTGCAATAGAGATATGGTGCAGTAAAAAACAAAATCCTCATAAACTGCACCACCAAACAGATCACGCATGGTGCGGTATTCGGTTTCCATGGATGATACCTTAACGGAAAATATCGACAAGATCTGCGAACAACGGAAGCTCTCGCGCTCCGACTGGATCGCGGAAGCCTGCACCAGCCATCTGACCACAGATGCACCAACCCTCGCATGCGTAATACCTGAACCCGGTTCGGCCGGGCCAAACATGCAGGACTACGATGCGACGTACCGGGACTTCCGCATCGATGTCCCTGAGTACTTTAACTTCGGATTTGACGTGGTCGATGCCTGGGCAAAGAAAGACCGAAACAAGCTTGCGATGATCTGGACGAACCAGAAAGGCGTGGAGAAGAAGTTCACGTTCTGGGACCTGATGAGGCTCTCCAACCAGGTCGTGAACATGCTCATCAAGTACGGCGTCAACAAGGGCGACCGGGTCCTCATCATGCTGCCCCGTGTGCCGGAGTGGTGGATCGCAACAATCGCCCTTATCAAGCGTGGCGCAGTCTATTGCCCGGCCCCGACCATGCTCACACCGCACGACCTGAAATACCGGATTAACGCTGCAGAGATCAAGATGGTGATCACCTCAGAGGAACATGCCGACAAGATCGATTCCATTGCCGCCGAATGCCCGTCCCTGACATGCCGGTTCCTTGTTGACGGTAAGCGCGAGCACTGGATCAGTTACCCGGTCGAACTCGATTACCCGGCACCGGTCTCGGCAAAACTGGTCAACCTCACCGGTATGAAAAAGACCAAGGCGACCGACCCGATGCTGATTTTTTTTACCTCGGGAACTACAGGAGAGGCAAAGATGGTCCTGCACAGCCAGAGCTACGCGCTTGGCCATATCGTCACCTCCCGGTTCTGGCACGACGTCCATTCCAATGACCTCCACTTCACGTTTTCCGATACGGGATGGGGGAAGAGCGCGTGGGGCAAACTGTACGGACCCTGGCTCGAAGGGGCGGCGATCCTTGTCTACGATGTCAGGGGCCGGTTCAACGCGACAGAGCTCCTTCCGCTTATTGAGAAATACGGAATCTCGACATTCTGCTGCCCGCCCACGATCTACCGGATGCTGATCCTTGCCGATCTCGACAAATTCGACTTCACCGAGCTCCGGCACTGCGTGAGTGCCGGTGAGCCGCTCAACCCTGAGGTCATAAAAGCCTGGAAAGAGGCGACGGGCCTGACCATCTACGAAGGGTACGGCCAGACCGAGACCGTGCTCTGTATCGGAACATTTCCCTGCATGGAGGCACGGTTCGGTTCGATGGGCAAACCCGCGCCCGGCTGGGTGATCGAGCTTCACGATGACCACGGAAAACCGGTCGGCGTTCATGAAGAGGGGCGGATTGCAATTAAAATCGAACCACGGCCGGTCGGGATGTTCATGGAATACTATGACAATCCCGAAGAGAACAAAAAATCGTTTGTGAACGGCTGGTACTACACAGGAGACAAAGCCTACAAGGATGAAGACGGGTACTTCTGGTTCATCGGCCGCGACGACGACGTGATCAAGGCATCGGGTTACCGGATCGGGCCGTTTGAGGTCGAAAGTGCGCTCATCGAGCACCCGGCCGTACAGGAGGCAGCTGTCATCGGATCGCCTGATGATATCCGTGGTATGATCGTGAAAGCGTTCGTGATCTTAAAACCGGATGTGAAGCCGTCGGAACCGCTGATCCGGGAACTCCAGAACCATGTCAAAAAGGTCACAGCCCCCTACAAGTACCCAAGGGCGATTGAGTTCGTTGATTCCCTCCCAAAAACCATCTCCGGAAAGATCCGCAGGATCGAATTGCGGGAACGGGAACTCAGGCGTTACGCAAGCGGGCAGAAGCGGTAACCGCCCATCCCGTCACCTGAACCCTTTTCCCCCTACATTTATTAAACCGGGAACATAATCTATACAGGCGCGAGGGTAGCCAAGCCAGGTCAACGGCGCCAGGTTCAGGGCCTGGTCTCGCAGGAGTTCTTGGGTTCGAATCCCATCCCTCGCACTTTTCTGAAGGGGCAGGTTTCCAGCTTTTTGCAAGTTATCCGCCAGTAAAAGAATTCTCCGCGCTCAACCGGTTTTTACAAAAACACATATCAGAGTCCGGGAGCGATTGTACCACTACACATGAGCGGCACAGCACGGTATCCTGAGATCGATCTTCTCCGGGGTATCGCCATCATGATGATGATTATCTTCCATTCCCTTTTTGATCTCTCATTCTTCCGGATCATGCAGATCGATGTTTCTGACGGGTTCTGGAGGTATTTTGCGTATGCTACGGCCTCGCTCTTCCTGCTTGTCGTTGGTGTCTCGCTTGCGATCAGCCATGCCCGTGCCGTATCGCGCCTTCACGGCCGGGCGCTGACGGTCAAATTCCTGGTGCGGGGCGCCGGGATCTTCTGCTGCGGGCTTCTGGTAACAATTGCAACATGGTGGTACCTGCAGGAGGGCTTTGTTATCTTTGGTATCCTCCACCTGATCGGGGTCGCAGTCATGCTCTCACCGCTCTTTTTCCGGTTCCGCACCTGGAACGCGGTGATCGGGGTCGTCTTTATAGTTCTGGGATGGATCCTCGCGACAATCCCCGGACCGATGGGACTTTTAGTCTTTGGCATCCACCCGCTCACCTTCTGGAGCGTCGATTATACACCGATTTTCCCATGGATGGGAATCGTGCTGATCGGTATGGCAGCAGGGGAGTTTGCCTATCCCCGGGGAGAGCGGCGATGGACACTCCCGAAACTTCCTAAACGAACGATCGCACCGGTCACATTCCTTGGCCGGCACTCGCTCGTGATCTACCTGGTGCACCAGCCGGTGATCCTCCTGATGCTGTACCTGGCAACCGGTGCTCCAATCCTGTAATGGACTCGCGGGTCCTGACTGCTTTTTTTTCAGACGTTCCCCAAAACCTGATACAATCATTTATATTCAGTCATAGAAAATCTCCCCTATAAGGGATCCGGCCGTTTATGCCATGCGGGGCACTCGCAGATGGCGGCCCGGGATCTTTTAAGAGATGCGATATCCAGCCGGACTGAATCTGCACAAACGGTGGTGAACCATCATGAATCTGAGACAACCCAATGCAAATGAGGCCACGGGTACCGTTAACCGGTCGCGGAGCGTTGTTCCATGTTCCGGCATCTGTACCCGGTGCATGGACGGATGTAAAGGCGCTTGCGAAAGCTGGCTCTCGTCATTCAGGGGAAGGGAAGTCCTGTATCCCGGCCCGTTTGGCGGGATCACCGCAGGGGCAGACAAAAACTATCCCATTGACTACTCCCACCTCAACATCCAGGGATACGCCGTGGGCGCAAAAGGCCTCCCTGAAGAAACGGATGCCAGTCCCGACACAGCGGTCTTCTCGACCGTTGATACCGGGACCGAGTACGGCTGGGACAGGAAAGTAAAGATGCGCCTCCCGATCTTTACCGGGGCGCTCGGGTCAACGGAGATCGCACGGGTCAACTGGGAACATTTAGCGGTCGGCGCCGCCATTGCCGGTATCACGCTCGTCTGCGGTGAGAACGTCTGCGGTGTCGATCCGGGACTGAAACTCGATGCAAATGGCAGGATCAGCGAATCCCCCGAGATGGACCGGTGGATCGCCTGCTACCGTAAATTCAACGAAGGCTACGGGGAAATTCTCGTCCAGATGAATGTCGAAGATACCCGGCTCGGAGTCGCGGAGTACGTGTCCTCAAAGCACAACCTCGACACCATTGAGATCAAGTGGGGCCAGGGAGCAAAATGCATCGGTGGCGAGATCAAGGTCACCTCGCTCGAACGGGCCATCGAACTCAAAAACCGGGGCTACATTGTGCTCCCAGATCCGACGTTAAAGGAAAATCAGGCTGCATTCAGGGCCGGTGCGATCAAGGAATTCGAACGCCACTCGCGCCTCGGTTTTGTCACAAAGGAAGGATTCATGGAAGAGATCGACCGGCTCCGCGGGATTGGGTTCAAACGCGTCACGTTAAAGACCGGCGCATACTCCATGGTCGAGCTCGCGATGGCACTGCGTTATTGTTCCGAGGCAAAGATCGATCTCCTCACCATTGACGGCGCTCCCGGGGGAACCGGCATGAGCCCGTGGCCGATGATGAACGAATGGGGCATCCCGACGTTCTACCTCCAGTCGCTCGCGTACGAATTCTGCCGGAAACTGGAGAAGAAAGGCATGCGGGTACCGGACCTTGCGATGGCCGGCGGGTTCTCGGATGAGCCCGGCGTCTTCAAGGCGCTTGCCATGGGCAGCCCGTACTTCAAAGCAGTCTGCATGGGCAGGGGACTGATGATCCCCGGCATGGTGGGAAAGAATATCGAAAACTGGCTGCAGGCCGGCGACCTGCCCAAGTCAGTTTCCAAATACGGCAGCACAATCGAGGAGATCTTTGTCTGCTACGAGGAACTCAAAGAAAAATACGGTTCGCGGATCAGGGAGATCCCCATGGGCGCCGTGGGCATCTATACCTATGCGCAGAAATTCAGGACCGGTCTCCAGCAGCTCATGGCAGGCAGCCGTAACTTCCGGCTCTCGACCCTGTTGCGGAACGACCTGATGGCGCTCACGGAGGACGCATCGGCTGTCTCGGGCATCCCGTACGTCATGGAAGCACGGCATGACGAGGCCCTTGCCACATTGCTGGATTAGATTGGCCGTACACGGGTAAACGATCACAAGGTGGCGGCCGGGAAGGGAAAATCCGGCGCCGCATTCCCGGTCGTATCCTTATTTTTTTGAAATATCCCTGATGCTGAATGTATTGAGTATCTCCAATGAGATCTTGGTTCCAAGCGAGGGCTGAAGGAATTCAATCCACAAAAAGAATCCCACCCGGGCCGGGGTCGGCCGCTCGAACCGGAAGTGGCCCTCCTTTGTCTGCACCATCTTGAGGTATTCCTTTTTCTGACGGGACCGGAGATAGATGATCAGCTCAAAGCCGGGGAGATCGGTGGCGATGATCGCTTTTGAGAAATACTGGAAAAACTCTGCGTATTCAATACGTTTACCCTTGACTACGAGGCCGTACTGGTCACAAACTGCCTTGATCGCATGCGGGTAGAGCGCACCGTACAGGATCTTTTTTACGAGCGCTTCCTGTTCGGTTGCAGGCTCCGCATTCTTCCTTCCCCGGCCATGCGTGATCTCGGAAAAGATCCGGTTCCTGAACTCGTCATGGTAGAGCCGGTAGTCAATCGGGTGTTTGACCGGGATATCGGTGGCACGGATCAGCTTGGGGTGGTTGGTGGGTTTTGTGTACAGGATCCGGGGCCGGTAATGCTTGACGAGCGCCTTGATCTGCTCGCAGGAACTGGTGTGGATAATGGCATTATCCGGATCCTTTGCAAGCCTTTTTACAACAGAATAGTTGGAGATATCAAAGGAGGAGATAAGAAGGAATGAGACATGCTCCTGGCCGTACAGGTACCCGAGCAGCCGTTTCTTGAACGCGATCTCGATCTCGAATTCCTTTAAATCTGCCGGGGATGTTACTACCTCCCCGAATGCTACATGATCGGCAGAATCCACGAGGATCAGGTCAAATTCGGCAAGGTCCTGCCCGTTTCCCCGGAACGTGATGTCCCCGTATTTCGAGTAAAAAATCCCGTTCTGGCCGAGGCATGCCTGTGCACCGGCGCGTGGTGCATCTGCCCCTTTGCGGGCGATGTACCTGATGCAGTCGGATTTCTGGGAGATCTCAAGGAACATCTCGTAGACGATCGCCTCGAACCAGCGCCCTTCGGCTGTCCGCATGGGCTCGATATCGGGGGAAAATAGTTTTTTGCGCTCTATTGTGTTCATATGCCGCGTGGCGTTGAGCGCTATCGCCGCGGTGGGTTTAAAATTTTTAAAATTTGAATTAAGCCACGGAATCATGATTACTTACTTTAGTTTTTCAGCGGCATGGTAAATAAGAATCTGCATTTGGGTATCCCGGCTGATCCAGGCAGCAGAGGGGGACGAAACTAAGTATATATATGAGGGAAATATATTTCCACCATATCCTTCGGTTTTACCAGAACCGCGGGATACCATCAGGGAGGGGGTAAAAATCGATGACAACAAACAGTATGAATACCGACAGAGAGCCGTTGCCGCGGTATGCCATGCCGGATGGATCCGAACCGGAATACGAGACTATCCTTGAACAGATCCAGTACCAGCGTAAATCGATGATCGGTTCAGCGTTCTTTTATATCCGTACCGGGGTGGCAGAAGAATTCTGCCTGTGCAGGATCATTCCCGGTGGCGGAAAGATCTTTTTCCATGAGATTGTCGATCACCGTAAGTACGGGATATCTGATGAGGATATGCAGGATGCAGTAAAATACGACACCGGCATCTTTACCCTGCCGGGACATATTCACATCTCACCACACATCGAAAAAAAACTCCGTGCTCTTCTTGACGCGGAATAAAAAAATCCGGCCCAAAATTTTTGGCCGGAAAAGATTTGTGGCTGGTTGAAACGTTTTTAAACAGGAGCGGGAGGTGGAGGATCCCGCTATCCTGACGTTTAGATTTCTGCATCTGTTGGACGGTAGATTTGCGGTTTTTTTGGTTCTTATGATTCCACATCACCGGTCCTGATCCGAATGGATTTCTCGACCGGCAGGATGAAGATCTTTCCGTCGCCGATCTTTCCGGTCCGTGCGGACCCGGTCAGGGTCGCGATCAGATCGTCAACATCCTTGTCGGGAATAACGATCTCAAGTTTGACTTTTGGCAGGAGGTCGACGGTCATCTTGCCGCCGCGGTACTCAAGGGAGATTCCCTTCTGTGCACCCCGGCCTTTGACCTCGCTGATCGTCATGCCGACATAGCCTTTGTCTTCAAGCGCTTTTTTTACGAACTCGAATCGTTCGGGTTTGATGACTGCAATTATCATTTTCATGGTAATCACCCTGTTTTCCCCTAGGCTCGTTCCCCGTGCTGGGAGATATCGAGCCCGACATATTCTTCTTCTTCAGTCACACGCAGTCCGATGGTTTTGTCCACGATGATGGCCAGGATATACGTGACCACAAATGCGTAGATGACTGCCGACCCTGCCCCGACAATCTGGGCGATGAACTGGTGGACGTTGCCCTCCAGGAGACCCGAGGCACCGTTGACCGCTGCGGATGCAAAGATACCGGTTGCGAGTGCACCCCACAGGCCACCCATACCGTGGACTGCCCATGCGTCAAGACTTTCATCGATACCTTTGCTCTGCCTCCAGAGCATGATCCCATAGCACATGACACCGGCGACTGCACCGATCACGATTGAAGACATCGGGGTTACATACCCGGCTGCCGGCGTGATGGCGACAAGTCCCGCTACTGCACCACTGACAAATCCAAGCGAGCTTGGTTTGCCACCGTGTGCCCATGAGACCAGGAGCCATGTCATTGCTGCGGCTGCTGTCGCCGTGTTGGTGGTGACAAAGGCGTTAACCGCAAGGCCGTTTGCTGCAACAGCACTTCCCGCGTTAAATCCGAACCAGCCGAACCAGAGGAGCACGGCACCAAGGATCGACCACGGGATGTTGGCAGGTTCCATTGCGTACTTGCCAAACCCGACACGTTTTCCTATCACAAGCGCCAGTGCAAGAGCTGCAAACCCTGAACTGATGTGCACGACTGTGCCGCCCGCGAAATCGATCGAGCCGAACTGTGCAGTCCAGCCGCCGCCCCATACCCAGTGGGCGAGCGGATCATACACAATCGTGGTCCAGAGCAGTGCAAAGACAAGGTATGCACTGAACTTGATACGCTCGGCAAAACCGGACGTGACGATTGCCATGGTAACGGTCGCAAACACGAGCTGGAATACCATGTACAACATTCCCGGGATAATTGTACTGTACGGGCCGGGGTCCGTCATACTCACGCCGTTTAAGCCCAGGTACTGCAGGTTGCCGACGAAGCCACCCACGTCAGGCCCGAATGCGAGGCTGTACCCGATCAGCACCCACTGGATGCTCACGAGGGCAAAGGCCACAAACGAAAGCGTGATCATGTCGATGAAGTTTTTCTTCCGTACAAGACCGCCATAGAAGAACCCGACTCCCGGTGTCATGATCATGACAAGGGCCGTTGAGGCGAGTACCCATGCAATTGCTCCAGAATCCATAACCATTTAATTCACCTGTAAGATCAAATCTGCTTTTATGACGGGGCCCATATACTTTTTTGGTTATACGGGCAGACACAGGATCCTTCCCCCGGAACAGTAGCGTTCATGAAAGACCAGTAAGCTGTTCCGGAGAGAAAGTCCGGTTGCCGGTTTGTGAACTGGTTTTTCTGCATCATCCGGATTCAGGTCCTGAATTAACGAATTGTACACTGAAATTGTAGGAAGGAAGTTCTATTCCTACACATATAAATTTTTTCATTTTGTCATTACCTACTGTAGGATCAGAACGAGTATATTTTACTGATTGACAGACAGGAAAAACGCGGAATGTTACCTGAACCGGACCGTTACAGGGATCAAATACTCCCGGAAAAAAGTATAAAAAAGTGGAGATATGCAGGATCTCTTATGCCCGTTCACCATGATGGCAGATGTCGAGGCCAACGTACTCTTCGTCAGGAGTCACCCGCAGACCCATAGTCCTGTTAATGATCCACGCAATAATGAAGGTCATCACGAACGCGTAGATCACTGCTGCAAACGCACCCACCGTATTTGCCATCAGCTGGTGGACATTTCCTTCAAAGAACCCGGAGAACCCGGCAACTGCAGCCGCCGCAAAGAGACCGGTCGCGATCGTTCCCCAGACCCCGCCCATACCGTGGATCGCCCACGCGTCCAGGCTCTCGTCAAGCCGTTTGCTGATCCGGAGAAGCATCATGGCAAAGCAGAGTACACCGGCGATCGCTCCGATAAGAATTGCCACCATCGGGCTCACAAAGCCGGCGGCCGGCGTGATCGCGACCATCCCGGCAATTGCACCGCTTACCATGCCAAGGGAACTGGGCTTGCCGTGGTACCAACTGGTAAACATCCACGCGAGCGCACCGGCGGCAGCGGCAGTATTCGTGTTCACAAAGGCGGTGACTGCACTGCCGTTAACCGCAAGGGCGCTTCCCGCATTAAACCCGAACCAGCCGAACCAGAGCAGGGCCGCCCCTAAAAGTGCAACCGGGATGTTATGCGGCTCCATCGAGTACTCGCCAAACCCGGCCCGTTTCCCTATCACAAGCGCCAGCGCAAGTGCGGCAAATCCCGAGCAGATCTCGACAACCGTCCCTCCTGCAAAATCGATCATTCCCATCTGCTGCGCCCAGCCGCCTCCCCATGCCCAGTGTGCAAGCGGGCAGTACACAACGGTCAGCCAGATGAGGGCAAACACGATAAAGGACGTCAGCCTGACCCTCTCTGCGACTGCAGAAGTCACGATGGTAAGCGTAACTGAGGCAAAGAAGAGCTGGAAGACCATGTAGACCAGCGGCGGGTAGGCTGCAGTGCCTGCATTCGCACTCACACCGTTAAGCCCGAGATACTGCAGATTGCCGATAACCCCGCCCACATCAGGGCCGAATGCAAGCGAGTACCCGACAATGATCCACTGGATGCTCGTGAGCGCCAGCACCAGAAATGAGAGGGCAATCATCGAGATAAAATTCTTCTTCCGTACAAGTCCGCCATAAAAGAACCCGACTCCCGGGGTCATCAGCATGACCAGAAGCGCTGAGACCATGAGCCAGGTTGTAACACCGGTATCCAGAGCCATAATTTTCTCCTGTAACTGAATAGATGTGACTTTCGTGTCCGCCGCCGCACTGACGCCGGGAGGATGCAGATGATCCTGCCCGCAGGTTAACGGGCAGACGCACCGGCCCGGCAGGTTCTTTGCCGGAATACCCTCAGCTAGTGTCAGAGCGACGTTAAGGTCAGTTACCGGATAAAAAGTCCAGTCTGAACCAGATTGTGATAAAAAATTTAAAAGATTAGTAGGTAGCGAGGTACCGCTCGAGTTCCCACGGGTGAACCGTGAGACGGAACGCGTCGGTCTCTGCTTCTGCAATGTTTGTCAGGGTCTCGAGAATGTGCGGACCGAGCGCGTCGCAGAGCACCTGATCTTTTAACAGGTACTGGTGCGCTTCTGCAAGGCTGCCGGGCAGCATATCGATCTTCATCTTCTTGCGCTCTTTTGCGCTCAGGTGATAGATGTTGACGTTGGTGGAGTCCGGCGGCATGATCTTGTTTTTCACACCGTCAAGACCGGCAGCGAGCATGCAGGCGAAAGTGAGGTACGGGTTGCACATCGGGTCCGGGCTGCGGAACTCGGCACGGGTGCTGTTGCCCCGGGCAGCCGGTACCCGGATGAGGGCGGACCGGTTCGTGGTGCTCCACGAGATGTAGCAGGGAGCCTCGTAACCGGGGACGAGACGCTTGTAGGAGTTGATCGTCGGGTTTGCAACCCGGGTGATTGCCTTTGCGTGCTTCAAGAGACCGCCGATGTAGTAGAGCGCGGTGTCGGAGAGGCCGTCTTTTGCATTTGCATCGAAGAATGCATTCTTGCCGTTCTTTGCAAGCGACCCGTGGGTGTGCATGCCGCTCCCGTTGATACCGGCGAGAGGCTTTGCCATGAAGGATGCGTGCAGGCCGTACTTGAGTGCAATGGCTTTCGTCGCAAACTTAAACGTCATGACCCTGTCTGCGGTCGTGACTGCATCCGCGTACTTGAAATCGATCTCGTGCTGGCTTGCCGCCACTTCGTGGTGGGACATCTCGATCTCAAAGCCCATGCTCGTAAGCGAGAGAACGATCTCACGGCGCACGTCTTCTGCCTTGTCCTGGGGGGCAAGATCGAAATAACAGCCCTGGTCCACGAACTGCGTGGTCGGTTTGCCGTCAACGAGGTTGAAGAGGAAAAATTCGAGCTCGGGGCCGGTGTTGAAGGTATATCCCATCTTTGCCGCTTCGGCCATGACCTTCTTTAACACATACCGGGGGTCGCCTTCAAAGGGCTTGTTCCCGTAGGTGTACACATCGCTCATGAACCGGGCAACCTTTCCTTCCTGGGGCCGCCAGGGCAGGACCGCATACGATGCCGGGTCTGCCTTCAGGAGCATATCTGACTCTTCAATCCGGGTAAACCCTTCAATGGAGGATCCATCGAACCAGGTACCTTCGGTCAAGGATTTCTCGGCCTGGGCAGCCGGGATCGCGGCATTCTTTGGCATGCCGGGCACATCGGTAAACTGGAGCCGGATAAATTTTACGTTATCGGCCTCAATTTTCTTGAGCAACTTGGATACGTCCGCTGACATAATGGAATTAAGTTTCCAACCAATTACATTTATATTTTCTGAACTAACTCTTGTGAGGAGAATGCTTACATTCAATTCGGAGAACGCTTCAGTACTATACGTTTCAATTTCCCGCTGGCGCGAAAGGGCCAGCCGGGACCTGACAACACATCCTAAATCAGACCTCCCGATTGTGATAAAAAATGTGCGGAATTATTGGTGTCATTGACAAACGCCGCCAGTGTATGGACGGCAGCAGTATACGCAAATCGCTTGCGATGATGGACGAGCGGGGAAACGGCGAGGGCGCCGGGTACGCAGCGTACGGCATTTACCCGGAATTTAAGGACGCATATGCCCTCCACGTTTTCTTTGACAATGTCAAAGAGAACAAGCCGGCCCTCGTGAAGGAACTCGAGGCAAAGGGAACGATCGTCCATGATGAAGAGATCCCCACCTTTGAGGCAGGGATAAAAAAAGTCCACACACCCTGGCGTTTTTTTTTCACACCGGATACCAGCAACACCCAGAAACCCGGCACGACTGCGGATGATATTGTCACCGATCTGGTCATGCAGGTAAATACCGCACACAAGGGCAGCCTGATCTTCTCCTCGGGAAAGAATATGGGAGTGTTCAAGGCATCGGGATGGCCGGAGCAGGTCGCCGATCTGTACCGGATCCAGGACTACAAGGGATATCTCTGGCTTGCTCACAACCGGTACCCTACGAACACGGCAGGCTGGTGGGGCGGGGCACATCCGTTCAACCTCCTTGACTGGAGCGTCGTCCACAACGGGGAGATCACCTCGTACGGGACCAACCGGCGCTACATCGAGAGTTACGGATACGAGTGCACGATGTACACCGACACGGAAGTCGTCGCCTACCTTATCGACCTGCTGGTCAGAAAACACGGACTTTCCGAAAAAATGGCGGTGCGTGCCCTTGCCCCGCCGTTCTGGGACGAGATCGATGAGATGCCCGAAAAAGAGCAGGAGCTCAACCGGGCTCTTCGGCTTACGTACGGCCCGGCGCTCATGAACGGCCCATTTGCCATCTGTGTCGCAACCCCGGACAGCCTCATGGGATTTACCGACCGGATCAAACTGCGCCCGCTTGTTACCGGCGAACACAAGGACCGGCTCTATATCTCAAGCGAAGAGGCGGCAATCCGGCGCATCGAGCCGGCAATCGAGGATGTCCGCATGCCAAAAGCCGGCGAGCCGGTGATCGGGAGGGTCATCGCATGAGCATCGGCAGTATCCCGCTCCGGTTCAAAGTGGAACTCGACACCGAGCGCTGCATGAACTGCGGTCGCTGTATCGAGAACTGCTCGTATGGCGTATTCCGGAGAGAGGACAACAAAATCGTTGTCAACTCCAGGAACTGCGTTGCCTGCCACCGCTGCCTTGCGTTCTGTCCCCGCGACGCGATCGATATCTACGAGAAACCCACGGATTACCGGAGCCACCCGGTCTGGACACGCGAGATCCGCGAGGCGGTCTTTAACCAGGCAAAGACCGGCAAGATCATCGTCGCCGGAATGGGTAACGTCCTCCCCTACCCGATGATCTTCGACCGGCTCGTCCTTGATGCCTGCCAGGTCACGAACCCCTCGATCGATCCGCTTCGGGAACCCATGGAGCTGCGGACGTATATCGGGAAAAAGCCCGCGGCACTTTCCGTTAAGGAGCACAAGAACGGCGACACGGAGCTCCTTACCAAGCTCGCCCCGAACCTGAAAATCGAAACCCCGATCATGATCGGCCACATGAGTTACGGTGCGATCAGCCTCAATGCCCAGACTGCTCTTGCAAAGGCCGTCACAAAAATGGGGACGTTCATGGGCACCGGGGAAGGCGGGCTCCACGAGTCGCTCTACCCGTACCAGAGCCACATGATCGTGCAGGTCGCTTCAGGCCGGTTCGGGGTCGACATTAACTACCTTGAACGAGGAGCGGCAATCGAGATCAAGATCGGGCAGGGGGCAAAACCCGGTATCGGTGGGCACCTGCCGGGCGAGAAAGTCTGCGCAGAGGTGTCCTGCACCCGGATGATCCCCGAGGGCAGCGATGCGATCAGTCCGGCACCGCACCACGATATCTACAGTATCGAGGACCTAAAGCAGCTCGTGCACAGCCTCAAGGAGGCGACCGAGTGGAAGAAACCGGTCTTTGTGAAGATCGCAGCGGTGCACAACTCGGCTGCGATCGCGGCCGGTATCGCACGCTCGGGTGCCGACGCCGTGGTCATCGACGGATTCCGCGGCGGGACGGGAGCGGCTCCCCGGGTCTTCCGCGACCATGTGGGCATCCCGGTCGAGGCGGCAGTCGCAAGCGTCGATGAAAAACTCCGCAAGCAGGGAATCAGGAACGAAGTATCGATCATCGCAAGCGGCGGGATCCGGCAGAGTGCTGATATCGCGAAGATCATCTGCCTTGGCGCCGATGCAGTCTACATCGGGACATCTGCCCTTGTTGCCATGGGCTGCCGGGTCTGCGGCACCTGTAACCGTGGCACCTGTGCCTGGGGGATCGCAACCCAGAGACCGGAACTGACAAAACGGCTTGACCCGGAGACAAACGCGGTGCAGGTCGCAAACCTGATCCACGCGTGGACCGACGAGATCGCGGAGCTCATGGGCGCGGCCGGTATCAACAGCATCGAGAGCCTGCGAGGCAACCGCGACCGGCTCAGAGGCTACATGTTAGACGAAGGCCTGCTCAAAGTGCTTGACGTAAAGACCGTGGGGGCGTGAAACCGATGGCAGTACTTCGCATCGATGCAAAAGATCTGCACTACACCCCCCTCAACCAGCAGATCAGGAAAGCCATCTGTGACGGCGCAAAAGAGATCGTGATCGACAACGTGCTCGGCCAGCGGTTCATCGGCGACGGGCTCCGGGGCGATGACGTGACGATCACGGTAAACGGCGTCCCGGGCGGCGACCTCGCGATGTTCATGAGCGGCCCGACCGTGATCGTCCACGGGAATGCGGACCATGCACCGGGCAACACGATGAACCAGGGAAAAGTGATCATCCACGGGAGTGCCGGGGATGCGACCGCCCATTCCATGCGGGGCGGCCGGGTCTATGTCCGGGACGATATCGGGTACCGTGGCGGCATCCACATGAAACAGTACATGGAGAAGCGCCCGATCCTTGTGGTCGGCGGTTCCGCCCGTGCGTTCCTCGGCGAGTACATGGCAGGGGGCCTCCTGATTGTCCTTGGCATGAACGGGCAGGTGCCGGTCGCTGAGCGCGGTGTCGGGAGCGGTATCCATGGCGGCGAGATCTTTGTCCGCGGGAAAGTGGACGAGAAATACCTCGGCGTCGGCGCAAAGCAGCTGCCGGCGACTGTCGAACAGATGGAGATTATACACCCCATCATAGAGGATTTTGCAAAAGCGTTCGGGATCGATGCGGAGCCCCTCATTTCCGCACAGTACTCCCGGATTGCTGCTTCGAGCGCACGACCATTTGCAAGCAAGTATACACCGGAGTGATGGCGATGGCAGAAAAGAGTTATCTCGATTTGAAAAGCGAGGTCTGGGACACCAAGAAATGCTCGGGATGCGGCGCGTGTGTCGCAGTCTGCCCGGCCGACGCCCTCTCCTTTGCTGAAGGGGAAATGATCGTAAGCCCGAAGAGCAACGGTTACTGCAAACAGGCGACCGACAGCGTCCCCTGCGGTGCGTGTTACGCGGTTTGTCCCAGGACCGGCGACCAGCCGAAGGAGACGCTCGGTACGTTCCTCGAACTGCTCTCTGCAAAAGCAGCCTTTGAGATCCCGCACCGGCAGAGCGGCGGGGCAGTCACGGCAATTCTTGCAAATGCCCTTGACGAGGGGCTGATCGATGCCATAGTCACCGTGACCGAAGATCCCTGGACGCTGAAACCATCTTCAGCTGTCATAACAAAATCCGAGGTTCTCATCCGGGATGCCGGCAGCCGGTACAGCTGGTGGGTGCCGCTTCTTGCAGCGCTAAAAGTTGCCGCAATCACGCGCAAGTATACGAAGATCGCGGTGATTGGTGTCCCCTGCGCCGTGCAGGCCGCGGCCCGGATCCGGGCAAGCGAGAACGATCTCCTCCGCCAGTACGCGAAATCGATCCGGCTCGTGGTCGGGCTCTTCTGCACGGAGACCTTCGATTACGCTGCTCTTGTTCACGGCAAGCTGGAAACGAAATACAAACTCGCACCGCACGAGATAAAAAAACTGGACGTGAAAGGCAAGCTCGATATCTTAAAGCAGGACAACACGCACCTTTCTGTGCCTCTTGCGGATCTTGAGGATACGATCCGGCCGGGCTGCCGGATCTGCACGGACTTCTCATCGCTCTGTGCCGATCTCTCGGCCGGCGCAGTCGGGAGCCCGGCAGGGTTTACTACGCTTGTCATCCGGAACGAAACCGGTAAAGGGTTTGTGGAGAGTGCCATCCGCAATCATAAACTGGTAACCGAAAAAAGTGTTGATACCGCTGCAATCGAGAAACTGGCGGGAACCAAGATCAGGAAAAATTCCCGGTAAACCTTTTTTCCAACCCGGTTTTTGTATCCCCTTCCGCACCGGCCACACCGTTCACCACTCTTGGTTTTTGTTTTTCAAGAATGGTTTTAAGTGCGGCCTTCCTCATTGTACATTACCAAAAATTTTCCGGAACGTGTATACTTTAATATCGTACGCGATCCGGGACAAAAGGTGAATACCATGAAGATGATCAAGGCAATGATACGGCCCGAGAAGTTCGAGGACATCAAGGGTGCGCTGGACGCAGAAGGATTCGGATCGATGACGATATTCGATGTCGAGGGCCGGGGAGTCCAGAAGGGCATCAAGCAACAGTACCGCGGCGCCGAGTATATTGTCGATCTTATCCCCAAACGCGAACTGGAAATTGTCGTTACTGATGATGTGGCGGAGAAGGTGATCGAGATTATCAGGAAGGCTGCATATACCGGCAAGATCGGTGACGGCCAGATCTTCGTTTTGCCGGTCGAGGACTCGATCCGGGTCAGGACCGGGGAACGAGGATCGAAAGGGATCTAAAAAACCGGTGCATGATATCAAACCGGTGCATGATATCGTACCGGGGCCCGATCCAATCCGGGTCTGATACAGCCGTTTTTCCTGTGAGTCTCAGTACAGACTCACACTAATCCGGGCTCAATCTGAGCCCCGATTGCCTTTTTCCCACCCAAAAAGAAGCCCGTATCGGGCTCCGTTTAAAAATAACCTCAAATCAGGCTTATTTTAGGAAACGGACGAAATAAAACGGACACGATAATGCGGTTCTTTTGGCAAATCTCAGGTAAAATTACCATTTGGACGATCCGGAAAATGATCGCTGCCGGAACGCGAATATGACCCGCTAAAGGGCATTATATGAGGCTAAATTTGGGCGTATTTTGGCAAACAAACAGAAATACGGCCCCAAAATATCGGGCAAGGGAATTGGACGGTTTTACGGGCTTATTTTGGAGGTTGATCCTGTCAAATCTGCGGGAGGTAAGATATAGATCTTCGATGGAGCAGTTATCATAACTCCCGAAGACTTGACAGAACCGTTATCAGCACAAAAGACGGTTAGCGGTGAATTCCACCGCCGGACACAGAAATTCTGCTCATAGAGATAATTAATTCTTTCGTGTGTACCGGTAAAAAGGAAAATAAGAAACTATTTGTGGCAACAACCGTCATTTCTGATCTGTCAGGAGCGATGAAGTCCGCCGTAACCGCCAGAAGAATGGCTGATGACTTCTGTTTTATGTGGGGCTGAACATCTGCCACACCAGCCGGATTAGGCAGAGGATTTCTTTCGTGAAGCGAGGAGGTCTGCCTGCACTCCCCGAAAATGGCGGGAATTAAAAAACCGGAACCGGGATTACTGATCGAAAAGGCAGATGCGAAAATGACGGGGCATGATTGAACAAACAAGAAAATACCGGAAGTGAAACAGGATGGACTCATCGATACAAACAATTCATGCATGGGGTGCCGGCTGGGGCTCCAACGTCTCCCACCGGAGCGGCGAGACGGTCGATTCGTTCATCGCCGATTTTGTGGTCGCGACCTGCGCCGGCAAGCTCAAGACCGGCGCGCCATGCCGGGGCGAACGGGTCGAGAAATATAACCAGCTTTTGCGGATCGAAGAGGAACTCGGCAGCAGTGCCATCTACGCCGGCAGGAACGCATTCGTGAGGTGACCGGTCATTCCCATGGCGCCCGGTGCCGACCCGTCAAATGAATTCCTCGCAAAGCACCTTCGGGTCACCTGCCAGCACATCGACAGGCTTCTTGGCGAGATCGAAGGTATCCTCAACGAGTCCTCATCCCGAACCGCATTTCCGGAGTATGTCATGGACATTACCCCGGCGCAGCAGAAGACGATCGAGGATTATATCACGCGTATCCGTACCCGTCTCGTCCAGGTAATGGAAGGGCAGGGGATTAGCAGCAGCCAGCCCGGCATTCCCGTCTCGCGAGCTGTTCATAGCAGGCTGTATACCATCGATGTTGCAGCCGAAGAACTCAAACCACAATACATGATGGGGTTTGGCAATATTACCGACACCGCCGCGACAGAACTCAATGGCATTGCGGGGGAGTTGCAAGCGCTTGTCTCGCGCCTCGGCCAATATCTCGACAAAGGAGCCGGGCAGGATTTCCGGGAACGGCTGCAGCGGCTGGAAGAGGCCGGTAATGACCTCGGCCTCCTTTCCCGGATCGAACGGGTAGTCGCGGAACGGGGACTTGTAGAATTCCGGGGGACGATCGACTCGATCCTCGACCGCGCCGAGGACCGGAGTTTTGAGATCGCGGTCTTCGGGCGTGTCAGCTCCGGCAAATCGTCGCTCCTCAACGCTGTCATCGGTACTGACGTGCTCCCCGTGGGTGTGACCCCGGTTACGGCCGTCCCCACGCGCATTATTCACGGGGAAGAACCATCACTCACGGTATCGTTTGCCGATGCACCGGCAAAAACGTTTGGAATCCAGCAGCTCGGGGAGTTCGCTACCGAACAGCACAACCCCAATAACGTAAAGCATGTGACACGCCTTACCGTAACTATCCCGGTATCACGCCTCTCAGAAGGGGTTTCCTTTGTTGATACGCCGGGGCTCGGTTCACTTGCGACAGGAGGTGCTGCCGAGACCCTGGCGTACCTGCCCCGGTGCGATCTCGGGGTGGTCCTGATCGATGCAGGATCCACGCTGACCGAAGACGACGTGCGGACCATCCGTACATTGCAGGAATCTGCCATTCCCTCACATATCCTGCTTAGTAAAGCGGACCTTCTCGACCGGCCTGACTGCGAAAAGACCATCGGGTACATCAGGCAGCACATAGTCTCAGAGACCGGCCTTAACCTGCCGGTCCACCCGGTCAGTGTCCACCCCTCGCACCGGAAGATGCTCGACCGGTGGTTCGAAGAGGAGATCCTCCCGGTCATGAGCCACGCGCAGGATCTCCGGGCCGCGTCGTTACAGAGAAAGATCGGTGCGCTGCGGGAATCCCTGGTGTATTCCCTGCAGAACCAGATCCGGCGGAGCCGGCACGCACCTGCGGGAAATGCAGAAACCGCCCGGGCTGTCGAAATCCGTTTGCGAAGGGTGACCGGTCTTATCGTGGAGACCCTTAAATCCTGCAGGGAAAAGGCCGATGCGATGAACGGGAAGGTTTTTGAAACATGGATCGCAACTGCTTCGGGCGCCACAAACGACGGGCCGGGGGGCGCTGACAGAAAAATTCCCGCTGAAGATGCGATCCGCACTGCAGTTCTCCAGACCGTTCAGGAAGGGGTAAAGGAGATCCAGGGCCAGATCGAGACCCTTGCCACCAGCCTGCAGGACGAGCTCGTAAAAAGCGCAGCAGACCTCGCCATTGCCGATGTGCCCGGCGATAATGAATTCCTCCTGCTGGTCCGGGATATGCCGTCTTTTGATCCCGGAACGATCCATGTCACGGTGCCCCCCTACGCATTCACTGCAATGCTCGGGACGCACTTTGGAGAAAAACTGCTGGCACGGAAGATACGCCGGCAGTACGCCGAATCTTTCGGACCGGCCATTGCCGGTTACTTCAGGATCCTCAGGGAATGGACAGTCCAGGTGACGGGCCGGATGGGCCGGAAATTTGAGACCTATGCCGAACGATACCGGGCACAGGCCGAGCAGTCACCCGCCGGGCAGGATCTGACGCCGGATGAGATGCATGCCGTTGAGGAAGACCTGAAAATGCTCGGGGATATTTCCTAAAAAAACAGTCTGCCCTGCGGGTTCTACCAGTGCCAAAGCACCCCACTTTTCAGGGCAGGGTAAAATTTATTTCGGGACTTTCTGGATCATCTGAACATCCTGAACCGTAACCAGCCCGTCCTCGATCATTGTCTCGACCTCAGGGAGAACGGCCATAATTTTTTCTTTGGTGTCGATCACATCGATGATGACCGGCAGGTCAAGGGAGAACTGCAGGACATCGACCGTCCGTATTTTGTTTTCATGGCCAAAACCGCTCATGCCCCGGTACACCGTACACCCGGTAAGACCGTGCTTCATAAAATATTCCGGCAGGAACCGGCTGGCCGGTTTCTCGTTGATCTTCGTCGATTCCGCGATATAGATGCGCATTAATGCCCCGTTCTGCAACATGACCGGTCCTCTCCATTTTCACATGGTAACTATACAATATCCCAGGAATACACCGATGATGCTCCCGGCAACGTTTGAGAGGATGTTTACTCCCATCATATAATAATCATGATTTTCCATCAACCGGAACGTTTCGTACGAAAACGTGGAAAAGGTGGTAAAGCCCCCGAGCCCCCCGATACCGACAAGGTACTGGATATTATCCGGTGCATGCGTGAACACGACAAGCGAGAACGCAAAACTGCCGCTCACATTCACCAAAAGCGTCCCCAGCGGGATTCCCCGGTACTGCCGGATTTTTGAAAGTTCAAACCTGAGCAGGGACCCAACCGCACCCCCTGTTCCTACAAGAAGAGCCGGCTCCATGTCAGATCCCCCGCTGGTATGAAATAAGGTGTCGTCCTGCAAGAACACCGGCCAACCCGAACATGAGGTTTGCGAGCAGGTTTGCCATGCCTATGACCGGCCCGGCCTGGAAACTCTGGACAGAAAGCGCTGAAAATGTCGTATACGCCCCGATAACACCGGTGGTAAAAAAAATGCGGGTATTCCTGCCAAACGCACCGATGTATATCGATTCATACATGAATATCCCCATCAGGAAACAGCCGGAAAAGTTGACGATGAGCGTTCCCGTAAGGGAGGGAACCTGCTCATCGACAAGATAGCGCAGGACGGCCCCGAAAAAACCGCCAATGGCAATCAATGCATACGAAACAATATCGGTTTTCATTCCTGTTAAGAGCCCCGCGTGAACTGGTGTTACCCATATGAGCGGATAGGTAAAGAGGATTTCCCGGTCAGAATTCCTGATCATGGGCCTGCATCGCTAAAACCCCTTCCCTGGTCCGCGTTTACAATCCTGACAGACCCTCGTTCACTTCCTCGTTTGAGGGCCGTCTAGACAAACGAGAAGTCAGCCAGAACCTGACAAAAATTTCAAATGCCGATATATAGAAAAATTCAAAAAAAGATTGTTACCGCTGCTTTCCCCGGGTAATCCTCACCAGCGGCGAGCACCGGGAAAAGAACCCGGCAATAAATCCTGCAAACTCTTCCTGCCAGCAGTCCGCCCCCTCAAACACGCACCAGTCCTTCTCAAGCGACATCCGGATATGCCGGCCGACACCCACGTTTAAGAGCGCGGGGGAGGTGAGGAGGTCAACTGCACGCACGAATTCCCGGGGCACCTCCATCACGTACCGCCCGTTCTCGACAAACGGCCCGGGCAGGGTCGCGTCCCGGTACTTCTCCCGGAATTTCTCGGCGTTCGCCCGGTTCCAGACCGGGGGGCCTTCGTGGCGCCGGATGGGGGGGAGGTCACCGGCGAGCAGCTCGAAAAGCAGCATGCACCGCTCCGTTCCCATCCGGTAGTGGGCATGGTGGACGACAAAACCGTTGCGACCGAGCAGGTCGCAGATCGAACCCGTGCTCCGTTTCAGCTGGGGCACCACGATCTCCTCGATGAACGGGGGGGTTGCAAACGTGATCGCGTAGAGAGACGTCCCCCGCACCGCCAGCAGTGCAGCCAGCTCCTCTTCGCTCACCGGCGTTTCTTTAGGCAGCGCAAAGAACGCTTCGGAGGGCGCCTCAAGGTAGCCCCGGGAGAGCTCGATAAACTCTGCCATCCGGTCCATCGAGACTGCCGCAGCCACGTTCCGCCGGGGATCGACCGGGTCGATCACGATCAGCGGCTCGTCAAACTCCTTTGCCGCGTGGTGTGCGATATCGATCTTAAGGTGCGGGCCCCATTCAGAAGCGGCACGAAGGAGCGGGGTAAACCCGCCGTAGTGGAGCACCAGGAGTTCGCAGAGATAGCCCGAGAACCCCTCGGTCATCTGGTCGGAGCCGTAGATACCCCCGGCCTTTGCAAACCGCTTTAACAGGAGCACGTCGTCAACGAGACCGTTGATCTTCTCCGTAATGTACCGGGTGTGAAACGGTGTCCTGTCCACCGCGCTCTGGATATGGGCGGCACTTGCGACATTGTAGCAGGGCACCAGATCCACATCGATGGAATCAATCGTCGCGTTGATGTATGGGTGCTCGGCGTATTTTTCATGGAATGACGTGGTAAACTTCCGCGCAATGCTGCGGGCGAGCGCAAGTCCTTCGGCTTCGAGCGCCTCGCGGGGCATTTCAGGGGAAAAGAGCATGAAGACATCGAGGTCCCGGTCGCCTTTCACCCACGTGTTCCGGGCAATGGAACCGACGATCATCCCCTCCGCCTTCCCGCTCTCTTTGATTGCTGCGAGCAGCCGGTCAGCCACCTTGCGGATGTGCTCCCGTTCCTCCGCGGACGGCCTGAGCTGTTCTTTGAGGATCTTCTCCTCAAGCGGCAACCGGCCGGTTCCTTCACGATTCTCGTTTACCATGCAACCTCCGCAATGTCCTCGTACACCGGCCCCCGGGGCGTGAGCGTGCTCTTCTTGAGTTTGAGGCCGGAAACCGTGCAGCTGCCGCAGGGCGCATCTTTTAATTTTTCAATGCACCGGAAGAGCGACGGGTCTGCCATCTTTACCCGGGCAAGCGTCGCATGGGGCGTGAACGCCCGTGTCTCGCGGGAGAAACCGAGCGGCGCAAGGACACTTTCCACTGCAAGAAATACGTCCCTACCCTTCCCGGCATCATCGACTGCGCACCATACCGTGTGCGGGTCCCGGAAATTATTGACCGTGATCCGGCTCCCCTTTACCGGGAACGGGGCTGCCTGTACAGTCTTGAGGGCGGCAATTACCTGCGGGAGGTTCTTCTCATTCACCTCGCCAAGGAACTTGACCGTGATGTGGATGAGCGGCGGATCCACGTACGAGAGCCGGGCAGTACCTGTGCGCAGCACTCCCTGTGCCGCTGCCAGCAGCTCCCGCATTTCAGGAGAGATCTCGAATGCCACAAACGCCCTGACCATCAGGGTACTGATTTGGCCATTCACCTACAAATGGTGATCGTTACAGCGATGCGGGGAAAGAAGTGCTGCACAGGTACTAAACCATGATTTTTTTATCCCACCAATGCGTAGTCCTAGATAGCAGAGGGTACTTTTTATGACGAAACCGGTTGAGTTGATCGTGTACACGCTCGAGACCTGCCCGCATTGCGAAATGCTCAAAAAAGCCATAAAAAAGGGCGGCTACAAATATTCCGAACGCGACCTTTCGACCGCGGAGGCCCTCACCGAACTCCGGGTTAACGGCGTCTTTGTCAACGAAGCGCCCGTCCTCCAGCGGGGCGAGGAGTTCTACACCACCGCCGACCTCTTCCCGAAAGGAATGCTTGACGACAAAAAACTCGGTTCGATACTTTCGGGTGAATGATGGTTGCAAGGCGGGAGACCCGGCAGCTGACCTTTGACGGCGGCTTTTCCCCAGCCCTGCCCCCTGTCCGTACGACCGACGGCCACATTGTCGACTGGGACCGGAACCGGATCGTCGACCAGATCAAAAAGGAGACGAAACTCGTCGAGGATTTCTACGGGTACGACGGCGCAGACGATGCGACCGCACAGGAGATCGCCCGGAGAGTCGAGCAGCGCATCCTTGCCCTTGGCTTAAAGTCGCTCTCGGGCCCGCTTATCCGGGAGATCATGAACATCACGCTCCTTGAAAAGGGCATGGTGCAGTACCGGAACGTCTGCACCCGGGTCGGGACGCCGGTCTACGATGCGCACCAGATCGATGTGGGGAAAGGCTTTGAGGCGCACGACAACGCAAATCTCCAGGAGAACGCCGAGACAAGCCACAAGAAGAAGGCGGACAAGATCTCAAAAGAACAGTACCTGCTCCAGCTCCCGCCCGAACTTGCCGACCACCACCTCTCCGGCGAGATGCACATCCACGATCTCGAATATTTCGGGACGCGCCCGTTCTGCCAGGACTGGGACCTGCGCTATTTCTTCTACTACGGCCTTATGCCGGACGGGAACGGGACAAAGGCCTCGGTCGCCGGCCCGGCGAAGAGGGCGGAAGTCGCGATCCTCCACGCGGTAAAGGCGCTCGGCAGCGCCCAGACGAACTTTGCCGGCGGGCAGGGCTATTACAACTTCCTCACCTTCCTTGCGCCGTACATGGAGGGCATGGCGTATGACGAGATCAAGCAGAACATGCAGATGTTTGTCTACGAGATGACGCAGATGATGGTCGCACGGGGCGGCCAGCTCGTCTTCTCCTCGGTTCAGCTCTCTCCGGGCGTTCCTGCGCTCTGGCAGGACAAGCCCTGTGTCTATAAGGGGAAGGTCTGGGACGGGAAACAGGCGCCGCGCCGCACATACGGCGAGTTCGAGCAGGAAGTCCGGCTGCTTTTTAAGGCGCTCATGGAGGTCATGATCGAGGGCGATTACTGGGGGAAGCCGTTCAATTTCCCAAAACCCGAGATCAGCATCGAGCCGGACTTCATGAACGAGCGCGAGGAGTTCAACCGGGCCCACCCGGACCTCCCAACTTTCCGCGACCTGTACCTCATGACCTTCGAGCTCGCCTCCAAGTTCGGGACGCCGTACTACGACAACCAGCTGCCGGCGTACCGTGGCGCGGGAAAGGGCATCTCCTGCTACCAGTGCTGTGCCTACCAGTTCTCGGCAGTCGCCGACAAGGACTCGGATTTTGATCAGAAACTGATCTTTAAGGACGGCAAGCACTTCTCGATGGGCTCGTGGCAGGTAGCCTCGGTCAACTGCCCGCGTGCTGCCTACAAGGCGGAGGGAAGCGACGAGCGGCTCTTTTCTGAACTCCGGGCGCTTATGGATGTGGCAGTCGAGCTCTTCAAGATCAAGCGCCGGTGGATGGACAATATCCGGGCAAGCGGCCGGATGCCGTTTGCGATGCAGCGCCCCAAAGACCCGAACACCGGCGAGCGCGGGGCAATCGCTGTCGATCTCGAAGGGCTTGTGTACACGATCGGTGTCGTGGGTGTGAACGAGATGGTCCAGCACCATACCGGTAAGCAGACGCACGAGTCAAAGGCCGCCTTCAAACTTGCCATCCGTGCGATGACCGAGATGGAACTCTACGCCCGGAAACTCTCGGAAAAGAACAACATGACATTAGCCCTTGCCCGCACACCGGCAGAGACGACCGGCCAGCGCTTTGCGGTCGCGGATCTCATCGACAAGCGGTACCACGATTTTGCCGTAAAAGTGATCAAGGGCGACCTTGAGTACGCCCTCGAAAACCTCGGGAAGACCCGGGACCTCCCGATCTACTACACGAACGGCACGCATGTTGCGCCGGGCGCTGATATCCCGCTCACAAAAAGGATGGAGATCGAGCATGTCTTCTTCCCCATCGTTGACGGCGGGAACATCTTCCATATCTGGCTTGGCGAGGCACGGCCCGATCCCCGGGGGCTCATGGACATGGCAATGAATCTCTGCCGGAACACGCAGATCGGGTACTTTGCATTCACAAGAGACCTCACCGTTTCGCTCCGGCAATTCCGCGAGTACCGGCCGGACAAGAAGACAATCGGCGAGTGGCATCCGGCTGATATCCCGGCAAAGGCGTAAATCTTTTTTTGTCCGGTTTTCCGGCCTGAAACTATTACCGTGCGCACCGCGCTCGAAAAAAAATATTTAATGAAACGCACGCGAAAAAAAGACCGGGTTACCGGTAATCCGGGATCTTCCGGAGCGTGATGTCCATGACGCCGCGGTGAACCCGGTAGGTGCTGTGGATGATATCGATGGGCTTTTCGAGCATGACTTTGGTGGTGCGGTTATCGACACAGATCCGGACTTCGTTTCTCTGGATATCCGCGAAAGGAGCGTGCTCGGCCTCGGGCGGGATTGCAGCGGTGATGAAGATCTGGGTATCGGTCTCCACCACTTCGTAGGGGATGTCATCGTCGCCGCTGTCAGCGCCGCCGGGGAAGCACCCGGGTTCACCGGACGCGTGCCGGGTCACGATGGTGTACCCGATGATGCGGGCGTGCTCGGCTTCAGGCATGTTCCGTACGATCTCTTCAACTATCTTTGAGAGGTTGCCAAACACTTCATCGTAGGGATTGTTGGGATTCGTCTGCATGGACTCCTCTGAGAGTGATCCGGTTCTTCTTTTTCGATACAATGCCTCTCTTCTCGAACGGCGCGAGGAGCGGCCCGAGGTCCTCCTCGGAGCAGCCGATAGTCTCCGCAAGTTCAGCGGGGGTCAGGGGTTCGTGGGAGAGGGCAATTGCTACAGATAGTTCTCGCTCGCTCCTGAATAAATCTGTATGGTTGCGGGCAAGATCGGCAAGTTTCGTATCGATATCGTGGTTGAGTTGTTCGAGCTGACCGACCAGCTGGTCGTGGGCCTGGACCATTTTCGCGAGCATGACGACCGCCTGCCGGGTCCGCTCGTCCGCCGCGGTCCGGGTCTCGCCGTCCTGCCGGGTCATGATGATCTGCAGGTTTTTGAGGCTGACGTCAACGAGAATGTCGTTTGCGAGGTAGTAGTACTTGCGCCGGCGGTCGTCCAGCTGGCAGGAAAGGATCTCCTCCCGCTCCATGAGCTGGAGATGGTCGATGACGGCCTTGGGCGAGATCTCCAGAGTCTCCGATATCTCGGTGACAAAGCACGGTTTCTGGCGCAGCAGTTTTATGATGCGCCGACGGTTCCGGTTCCCGAGGATATCCAGGAGCCGGGAGACCTCTGCGAGATCTTCCATATTCACTTAATGTTAGTGCTGCGAGGATTTAAAGAATGAGAAGGGGGGTTCTGATAAGTTAACGGTTGTTTGATAAGTTTTGGCGCGAGTGATAAGTGTCGGTTGATCTGTACCAAAAGGAATCTTGTGCTGCGGTGACTTAATTGTAAAGATTTGATGTTTTCTTTTATTGAGGATATTGTATTGCGGGAGGGATCGGGATATGATAAATATTCATCCACGAAGAAAGCATTTGGTCTAATTCCTTGTCTAATGACTCCAATTTTTCAATTAATATTTCATCATATTCTGTTTTCTTTTTAATAAATTCTTGGAATTCTGGATACTTTTTGTACATTTCATCCGGCAACGTTGAAAAGTTAATTAAAAACTCTTCGCCAATATTAAACGGATTTAAATCCGTTTTTGGATCCAATCTCCCTTTTATTAAGAAGATAAATGTAATAAAACACGGAACCCCACTAATACCTTTTTCTTCCAAAAAGGGTCTCATAATATTTCGAAAAATTGGGGGAGCATCAGTGCTGATAAAATGTATATATTCACACTCTTGAGTGTCATAATCTTTAATACACTCAAATATTTTCTTAATATGCCCTCTAAAAACAGGCTCTTCATAGTTTTCATTAATTTTAATATCTTCAAATTTTGATTTGATATACTCCAATGTTGTAGAGAATTGTTCATCATAAAAAAGTCTGAAGATTTTGACATTTTTTAGTGTGTAGTCGTTTAACCAAACATTTCGTTTATCCTTTATTTTTTGTTTATGGCTTTTGACTACTAGTTCAAAGGGAACTAAAATTCTTCTAACAATCTCTTCAACTTTGGCAGATTTTCTTTCTATTGTATGTAATTCTAATTCTCTGTTAAGTAATTCCAAAGTCTCTCGGTTTACATCCAATATTTTTTCAGTTGTAAACGCATACTGTGAGTTCACTCTTAACAAATTTTCAGTTGTTATTGCGTAATACGCTGTAATGATTACCAAAATTCCAGTAACAGCAACAGTAGCCCAAGCCGAATTTCCAATTATTGTTTCAAAAATTAAAAGAAAAATGAAAAACCAGCCAATAATCGAAAAAACAAACAATGTGGATTTTCTCATTTTCTATCCCAATAACTAGCGTATCGGTTTTTAATAAGTTAAAGATTAGTATGCCATTGTTGCGGCCAGCTGAAGTCCCTTTATAGAGAGGTTCTGGTGCGTTCGGAGTTGGTGATGATGAGAACCGAAAGATCGAAATTAAATATTCATAGATCGATTGTAACAATTTGATGGTGGATATTTCACTAGGAGATATTCTTACAATTTCGGGTATCGTAATAACGGTTGTAGGTATTTTAATATCCGTTGTCATTATGATCCATAGGTATTGTATTCGTGTAGAATTAAGATTCAAAAAATTAGAAGATGAACTTACTATTTTTAAACCGATTAAAGAAATCCTCATACAGATGGGAGAGGAACAAGTGGTTTCAATATTCAAGGGGAAAAAATCATGACTCTCGCTCCACAGGATTTTAATCGAATGGAATATTTGTTGGGGAAAGCAAAAGTTGAAGGTTTAATACCAAACGAAGAGAGTGAACTTAGAAATTTGGTAGTTCAGGAAAACCCATCTGCAAATAACAAAGCATTAGGTGATTTGATCACTCTTGGTTTGATTATCGTTGGAATTTACTTATTGGCAAAAGCATTCGAAAAAAAATAAGCCAAATTTTTTAGAAGTTTATCTTACTTCCAGACCGATCATCGTTTCCCATCGAGTTCCCGTGAAGTTAATTGATAGGTTTGCCATCTGTGCCAGAACAATCCCACCAATTCCCTGATGTGGCCTGATGTAGTTGTAGTATGTCTGCATCCCAATTGAGAACTCCTCCGCACGCGGGGGTCGCACGAATCCCGCAAAAATTCAGCCGCTCCCGCCCTTTTGTGTAAAGGGGTCCCCCACTTGGCCGTCCGGAAAAAGACCGCCGCTCTCGTCATGTGGATTTTTTTTATTTTATAAAAACCATTAACCGTTCAGCGCACCTATAAGATACTGGTGATATTTTTGGAGAGACAGTCCGTTCAGTCCTGTATCCTGCGCTCCGTGGGATATGATGATAGCATGAAAAATCTGGAGATAGAATTTCACTCAGGACTTGTTTACCAGTACTCGGGTGTCCCTACAAAAGTCTACAACGATCTCATAAGTTCAAGCGCGGTCGGGAAATACTTCTCCGACAAGGTCCGGAACCGGTTCCGGGCAAAACTGATAACCGTATAATTTCCCGGAATATCTTCCTTTTCTGCCGTTAAAACGGCCGGGCCTAAAAAAAAGTGTGTGCCTGTGTCCCTTACTTTTTCAGGTGCGTGATGAACTGCTTGTTCACCGCATCCCAGTTTACGAGGTTCCAAAACGCCTCGATATACTTTGCCCGGTCGTTCTTGTAGTCCACATAGTACGCATGCTCCCAGACATCGAGCACGAGCAGGATCCGGAATCCCGGGTAGACGTTCACATTGTGCTTCTCGATCTGGTTGATAAGGAGGTGATGCGTCGTTGTACTCGCCGAAAGCACGGCCCAGCCGGAGCCCTCGACACTGGAGGCCACCTGTGTGAACTCTTTTTTGAACCGCTCAAACGATCCGAACTCCTCATCAATCGCTTTTGCGAGTTCGCCTTTCGGTGCTCCGCCGCCGCCTTTTCCCGCCGGTGCAAGGTTCTCCCAGAAGGTGTTATGGAGCCGGTAGCCCCCGATATGGAATGAAAGTTCCTTGAGCGTTGCCTTGATGTCGAGATCGGCTTTGTCCTTCCGGGCCTTGTCCAGTTTCTCGAAGATCGCGTTTGCACCGGTCACGTACGCCTGGTGGTGTTTTGTGTGGTGCAGGGTCAGCTGTTCCTTTGAGATATACGGTTCGAGCGCCGCATAATCGTACGGCAGCTTCGGAAGTGTATACAGTTTGTCGTTTGCCATGACATTCAACTCCGCAGAGTGTATGCACGGTATTATCCCGGCACACCTATTTTAGGTACTGGATGGCGGCAGGTTGCCGGTGTAAAAAAGGATGTTTAAAAAAATTATTCGAAGAGCCGGTAGTTCGGCGCTTCGTCCGTGATCAGGATGTTATGCGGGTGGCTCTCGGTCATGCCGGCGTTTGTGATCCGGACAAACCTGGCCTTCTTGTGCATGTCCGCAATCGTGGGAGACCCCGTGTAGCCCATCGCGGATTTGAGGCCGCCCACGAGCTGGTAGATGACCTCGCCCACGTGCCCGACGTACGGGGTGACGCCTTCCACACCTTCGGGCACGAACTTCGTGGCTCCGATCCCCTTCTTCTGGAAGTACCGGTCGCTGGACTGGCCCGAACTCATGACGCCGAGTGAGCCCATGCCCCGGTACTGCTTGTAGCGCCGGCCCTTGATCGTGATCACCTTGCCCGGCGCCTCATCGGTGCCGGCGAGCATGCTCCCCATCATCACAGTATCGGCACCGGCAGCGATCGCCTTTGCAATGTCGCCCGAATACCGGACACCGCCGTCCGCGATGATCGGCACGTCCGCCTTTGACGCGATATCGGCGACCTGCGCAATCGCGGTGATCTGCGGGACGCCCGTGCCCGCGACGATCCGGGTCGTGCAGATGGAACCCGGGCCGATACCTACCTTGATGCCGTCCACGTTTGCGTCGATAAGCGCCTCTGCCGCTTCCGCGGTCGCGATGTTCCCTGCGATGACCTCCGCACTGACGCTGCCCTTGATATTTTTGACCGCCCCGACCACGTTCATGTTGTGGCCGTGGGCGCAGTCGACCACGAGCACGTCCACGCCATGCTCGTCAAGGAGGGTCGCCCGGGTAAAGTCAAACGGCCCGACCGCTGCCGCCACCCGCAGGTTGCCCTTTCTGTCCCGGGTCGCACGCGGGTACTGGCGCTTTTCAAGGATGTCCTGCATCGTGATGATACCGATCAGCCTGCCGGTCTTATCGGCAACAGGCAGGCGCTCGACCTTGTTCGTGTACATGACTTCGAGCGCTTTTTCGGGCGTTATGTCCTCATCGGCCGTGATAGGCTTTTTCGTCATGATCGACTTGATGCTCTCCTCGCCGCGCCGGGAAACGATGGCCCGGACGTCACGCCGGGAGACGATCCCGATGATTTTCCCTTTCCCGACGACCGGCACCCCACCGATGCTGTACTGGTTCATCAGTTTCTCGGCATCGGAGACGGTCGCGGTGTCCTCGACATACAGGACGTCACGCTCGATGAGTTCCTCGGCCTGCTTTACGATATTGACTTCCTGGAGCTCGTGTTCGGCCGTCATGTTCCGGTGGATCACCCCAATCCCGCCCTCGCGGGCAAGCGCGATTGCCATCGAAGACTCGGTCACGGTGTCCATCGCGGACGAGACGAGCGGGATATTGAGGCCGATCTTTTTCGTGAACCGGGTCCTGGTATCGGTCTGGTCGGGCTCGGTCCAGGATTCCAGCGGTTCGAGCAGCACATCGTCAAATGTGAGTGAGAGGGGAACATCCAGTTTTTTTGTGTACATATTTCACCTGAAGTTTTTTACCCGGAACCGGGAAATCGCATGGCTCTGTCGGTGTGTTACCGGATCCTGGCAAGGGCAGTCTTCACGAGATCCTCGCGGATGGTTGCGTTCCGGTCGCCCCCGCAGACCATCCCCCGGACCCCGATGATCTCCGGATCGATTCGTTTCAAGGCATCGATATCCTCGAACTTGAGCGAACCGGCAAGGGCCGTGCCAATCCCAAGTTTCTTGTTTGCCGCCGTGAAACGTGCAAGCGTTCCCTCGTCCATGAAGGAGAACGTACTCCGCCCGTCCTTAATGCCGGTGTCGACCATCGCAAAGTCAGCCCCGCACGCGGCGGTAATCGGTGCAATGTCAAACGGGGAGATCGAACCCATCCGCTCGTAATCAGAATACCCGGCAATGACAACAAACTTTTCAGGAAACTCGTCTTTTACGGCTTTGGTGACCGCTTCGATCACCTCGCGGGCATGGTCTTTCCCGGAAAAGGCAAGCCCGATCTTGATATAGTCAGCCCCGGCGCAGGCAGCCCCGTAGGCTGCAAGGGAGGCCCCGCCGGGTTTATACGGAAAGTCCCCGATTGCTGCACTGACCGGTTTTTTTGCAAACGTTTTGATCTCCCGGATCACCCAGGGAAAATTGGCGCCAAGCGAGCCTTCGGAGGGTTTTTTGACGTCAATGATATCGGCAGCAACGGAACACTGAGCCTCGGAAATAGAGCTGGGGCTGACCAACAATTGCATAAGCTTTAATGATCTTTTGTACTAATAGTGGTTGCGTTACCGATGGAACTGGTGCTTGCAATGGATTTGCGGCGCAATACGGTCGTGCACGGAAAATCCGGGCTGCGTGAGACCTACAAGCCGCTTGACTGGGGACTTTCTCCGACGGCAGAACCGGTCGGTTTTGTAAAAGCGATCGCGCCAAAATACATCTACATCGCAGATCTCGACCGGATCGAAGGTACCGGTTCCCATGATGCGATGGTCAGGTCATGTGCCGGGCTCGTGGAGTGCTGCTATGTCGACCGGGGAACACGGTCGCCCAGCGATTACCTGTCAGGGCCGCACATAAAAAATATTGTCGGCACCGAAACCGGGGGAGCCGATCTCTCGCGGTACCAGGGAGGCTACCTGAGCGTGGATGTAAAAGACGGGAAGGTGATCCCCTCAGGTGATTCACCGGTGGCTGTACTCAGGGCTGCACGGAAATGGAATTTTGAAGGGTGCATTATCCTCAACCTCGGGTTTGTCGGGACAGAGAACGGACTCGGATCCGGCTCCGGGACGCTCGAAACATGGAGATCTGCCTATGACGGCCGGTTGTTCTACGGCGGCGGTGTCGCATCCGTTGCGGATCTCGAAACGATAAAAGATGCCGGCTTTGACGGTGCTATCATCGCGACAGCCCTCCACAAGGGCGCGGTGCCGGCCGAATGGATACGGAGGGGATGCTGTTGCTCGTCACCATAGAGGGCATCGATGGCACCGGCAAGAGCACGCTTCTTTTGGCGCTCAAAGAGCGGCTTTCTGATCTCGATCCCGTTTTCACCCGGGAACCCGGGGCAACATGGGTGGGAGAATCCGTTCGCCGGGCGATTGCCGAGCAGATCGATCCGATCACCGAGGCCACACTCTTTGTCGCTGATCACGCCGCCCACCTCGCAACGGTGGTGCGCCAGGCGCTCGCAGAGGGAAAACTGGTGATCTCCGACCGGTACTCGGACAGCCGGTTTGCCTACCAATCAGTCACGCTGGCCGGTGTGATCCCGGACCCCGAAGGCTGGCTGCGGGCGATGCATAACGGATGGTCAGTCGTCCCGGATAAGACGATCCTCCTTGTGATCCCGGTCGACGATGCACTCGCACGCCTTGCCGGCAAGAGTGGACGCGAGCACTTCGAGCGACGTGAGATTCTTGAAAAAGTCCAGAACAGGTACCTGGAATTTGCCCGGGCAGAACCGGCCCGGTTTGTTATTGTCGATGCATTAAAAGAAAAAGATGAGATCGCCGGGTTTGTTGCCGATGCGATCCGGCAGATCGTGACAAACGGGCAGAAACACACGAAGAAATAGTCGGGGAACAAGATTCACCCGTCTTTTCAAATGGTGCTGTTGCGTCTGCGGTTGATATGTAAATTAATTCGAGGTGAAAAAATCACTACCAACCGCAGATGCAACAGCACCGATGATGGTATTCTATCGACATGTGCTCTAAAACATTATTATACGCATTCCGATGGATGAGATACAATTAGTTGAACCGAATTTTCCCACATTTGCCGAACCCTGTCCACATCCCATCCCTTAAAACTCGCTAAAACCTTGATACCGATTGCAAACGCTATAATTGCCGCCACAATTTCATCCGGATCGCCTTTATTGGTAATTCTTCCCTGGTCCTGCATATGGGAAATCTGCTCCACAATGATATCTGATCCTTGAGTGATATCCGAAATCATTTCACGCAAGAGTGGATCACTAGAAATATTCAACTTCGTTATCTGGGCAAAAAGGCTCGCATACTTGATTTGGCCGGTGAAAAGCACAGTTCCCAACCGCTCCAGCATCACCGGCATGTCCGGATCATCGGCGAATGCATCTCCGACGTCCGATTGAAACCGTGAGAAGATCTCGACGACCAGTTCCCGGATCAACGCATCCCGGTTTTCAAAGTATGCATAGAGTGCGCTCTTCGTAACGCCAACCCTCTGGGAGATCTCTTCGAGGGTGACCGTTTCTATGCCTTTGGTTTCGCCCACCATCAAGGCTGCTGTGAGGATCTTCCGTTTCGCGTCCCCCCGGTATTCAGTATTAATTCGCGGCATAAATATGAGTTATCTGTCCTGTAAATATATCCTCTTTGTGTTCTTTTACATAAACACATAGACTATTAAATCAAAATAAGTTTAATAAAGTTAAAAAATGGTTCTGTTGCGTCTGAGGTGGATATGCAAATTCATCCGAAGTGAAAAATCCGCTATCAACCTCAGACGCAACAGCACCCTATATTCTTCCTATGCCAAGTTAAAAGAACCATTATTTGCCATCCGATGGATAAGATACTATAAGTTGAGCCGAATTTTCCCAGATTTGCTGAACTCTGTTCGAATCCCATCCCCTAAAATTCGACAAAACCTTGAGACCCGTTGCAAGCGCCGTAATTGCCGTCACAATTTCATCCGGATCGCCTTTATTGATGATTCTTCCCTGGTCCTGCATATGGGAAATCTGCTTTTCGAGGATCATTGAACGTTGAGAGATATCCAATAGCATATCCCGTAATATCGGATCATTGGAAATGTCTAACTTCGTTATCTGGGCAAACAGGCTTGCATACTTGATTTGGCCGGAAAAAAGCAGTTTTCCCAACCGCTCCAGCATCGTCTGAATATCCGGATCATCGGCAAGTGCATCCTTAACCTTCGACTGATATCGGGAAAAAACCTCAATGACCAGTTCCCGCATCAACGCATCCCGGTTATCAAAGTATGCATAGAGCGCGCTCTTAGTAACTCCCACTCTCTGTGAGATCTCGTCAAGGGTGACCGTTTCCAGGCCTTTAATTTCACCCACCTTCAAGGCTGCTGTGAGGATCTTCCGTTTGGCATCCTCCCGGTATTCAGTATTAATTCTTGGCATAATTGCACGTTCTATCTATTTTGTAAGTATATCTTCTTTGTGTTCTTTTATATAAACATAAAATCTATTAACTAAACGTAAGTTTAATAAAGTTAAAAATTGTATTTTATTTGCGAACAATGAATTTCGTTGTTCATGTGAATGAACCACGGGTGAGGAACACCATGAGTGACTTAATCGGAAAAGAAACGCGGAATACGATGCCTGGACCTATCAGGAATGGAAAATCTGTCCGGGCAAGAAGCACAAAAAGAGGATACCTATATGTGTGCCTTGCTGCAATGGCGGTAATTCTCCTCGCCGTCGCCCCGGTATCAGCGGGGACCAAGATCATGGCCGGGAGCCCCCAGTTGGATGCGCACATCGCCAGCACGAACGAGTTTTCACCTGGCGACGATGTGAACCTCCAAATCGTTATTGAGAACACCGGGCTCAATCAGTTCACGATGGTCGAGTCAGGGATTATCAGTCCGAGCGATCTCTCGAACACGGCAAAACAGCTGACAGCAACCCTGGATGCAGGAAATGCTCCTCTCGTTGTCAAAGCCGATTCCCAAGATGTAGGAGAGATCCCGGCAAGTTCTAGTGCCACTGCCAATTTCCACATTACGGTCAACAAGTATGCGGCTGCAGGAACCTACCAGATTCCGCTTATATTGAATTATACCTACCTGTACCAGTCCACCCAGGAAGGCACACAGGTTCTGAACTACCTGTACAAGAACATCAACGAGACTCATTACATCCCGATAACAATCAAGCCTGAGGTAGAGATTGCGATTCCCGATGTGGAGGCCAAGAACCTGAATGCCGGGATCGAGGGATATGTTTTCTTAACGGTCAAGAATGTCGGGTCTGACGATGGCCGAAATGCTGTCATCCGGATCCAGCAGAACGGCCAGAGCCTGGTTACCCCCACCGATGGCAGTTTCTATGTTGGCGATTTCCCGGTTGGGGCGGTGGCCAACTGCACCTTCCGCGCACAAGTGGCCAGAGACGCCCAGCAGAAGTCCTATCCGCTCGACGTGCTGGTCTATTATGAGAATTACGAAGGAGACTACGTGGATTCCCCTGTGGAGACTATCGGCGTGCCTGTCGGAGAAAAGGTCGATTTCAGTGTCACCCCGGTCGCGGCAAACGTTACTCCAGGCGATAACGCCGTCATCACATTCCAGTTCCAGAATACCGGCGGCACGACAGCCTATAAAGCCGAGGCACGGATTAGCGCTGTCCAACCCTTCACAAGCAATGACGACACGGCGTTCTTGGGGACGATGGCTCCTGGCGATATCCGGACGGCATCGTTCGATGTGTCGGTAGACTCTTCGGCAACATCTAAAGAGTACGGTCTGGACTCCGAGGTGATCTACCGCGATGCCCTGGATAACCAGATCACTTCCGACCCCCTCAAGGCCAATGTTGAGGTCGTCCCGGCCAAATCTGTCGTGACCCTGGTTGGACTCCCCGGACTTGCTGCCATAATTCTCGTAGTTCTCGCTATTGCAGGCTACGTTGTCTACGTAAAGCGGTTCAAACCCCGGTGACACTTCGAGGATTTCTTGAGATAATAATCCATGAGGAGAGTAAAACACCATGATTGACCAGATCTTCAGTTCAATCGCACAGTTCGTCAACCGCCATCCAAAAGTGGTGATGTGCATTATTGCAGCAATCGTAGTTGTTGCCATTTTTGGCACGACAATGATCACCATGGATACCGGCGATTTTACCTATATTGATCAGCATTCACCGGAAGGTTCCATCGATTACCAATATTCCCAGACACTGAATACGGATTCCATTGTCCTGATCGTCGACACCAGTGATCCACTGAACCCGAGCGTGCTTAAGTATATCGACAGGCTCGAGGGTGACATCCGTCAACAGCAGTACATATCCGGCACAGAGAGCGTTGTTGATGTCTTAAAAAGCGAGAACAACGGTGTCCTTCCCCAGACAAAAGGAGAGATCGATGCACTGGTAAACGAGATGCCGCCTGCAGTCCAGGCCACCGCGATACCGTCCAATGTCCTGACTTTAGTGCAGATAAATCTCGATAACGGCTTATCGACTGCTTCAGAAATCAAGGCTCTGGACACGGTGAACCTGGCTGTTGCTCAGTCCAACCCTCCGGCCGGTGTAACTGTTGAGATGTCCGGTACTCCCGCATTCAGGCAGCAGATGCAAAACGAGATGAGTACTAATACCGGCATGCTGATTGGCGGAGCCCTAATCCTGATGGTTATCATCATGGGCCTGCTGTTCTCGTATGTCAGCCACCGGTTTCTGCCGGTCCTGTTTGTGGGCCTTGGCCTTACGACCGCTATGGGCCTGATGGGGTTGGCCGGGATCCCGCTGACCCTGGCAGTGATGGGTGCGTTTCCGGTCATGATCGGCCTTGGGATCGATTACGCGATCCAGTTTCATTCCCGGCTTGACGAAGAGGCCCGCAAAGGGTCGCTTGACGATGCCGTGTTTACGACCATCACAAAGACCGGGCCGGCCGTTATGTATGCCATGCTCGCCACGTCCCTTGGCTTTGCGGCGATGTTTGTCTCAACTATCCCAATGGTCCGATCCTTCGGCCTGGTGGCCATGATCGGGATCATGAGCTGCTATTGCATCTCACTTGTGGGGATACCCGCCCTCGCTCATCTCATTAACTACAAGCCTAAACCGCTTGCACCCCAGGTCTGCTACGCAGTCGGTTCGGATGCATGCAACTCACTCCCGACGCAAAAGAAAAAGAAACCCAGGTCTTATGCCCAGTTTCTCACTGATGCTTCAGTAAAAATCGCCAAAAACCCGGTCCCAATTCTCCTGATTGTAGCGCTCATTGCCGTAATCGGATACCAGATAGACCCGCTTATTCCTATCGAGGCTAATGAGAACAATTTTGTCCCTCCCCAAATGCCAGCCAAGATCCAGATTGATAAAGTGACGAGGGTCCTTGGGGGGCTGACTACTGCTGACATCTACGTCCAGGGTGCGAGAGTTACCGATCTCGATACGATACAATGGATCGAAAAATATCAGGATTACGAACTTGCTCATCATGCAGATCTCAAATCGGCAACAAGCATTGTCACGTATATTCTGGCCTACAATGGCGGCGTGATGCCCCAGACTCAGAGCCAGGTGGATGCAGCGCTTGACAGAATGCCTGAAGGTATCAAAGACCAGTACATAAGCGGCTCAATGAGAGGCGTTATACACTTTGGCATGGCCGACCTCCAGATGCCCCAGCAGGAGGATCTTAAAAAGCAGATGGTCAGCGATATTGCATTCCTCCAGCCGCCGCCGGGTATTTCGGTTAATCCAGCGGGAGAATTCGATATATTTACTTCACTCGTTGCCGGGCTGGACGCGTCCAAGGATGAGATGACCTACCTCGGGTTTGGCCTGATATTCGTCTTCCTCATCGTTGTGTACCGGCATATCCACGCGATCTCGCCGCTCATTCCCATCATTCTTGTCGTTGGCTGGAACTCGGTGGTAATGTACGTGCTGGGGATTGCCTACACCCCGATGACTGCAACGCTCGGCTCCATGACCATAGGGGTTGCTGCTGAATACACGATCCTTGTGATGGAGCGTTACTCAGAGGAGGAGGAAAAACTCCACGACCATATCGCGGCTATCAAGGAAAGCGTGAGCAAGATCGGGTCTGCTATCACTGTCTCCGGTCTCGCCACCTTCTTTGGATTCTCCGCCCTCTGCCTCTCCACGTTCCCCATCATCAGTAACTTCGGTATCAGTACCCTTATCGCCATCGGGTTCTCCCTCTTTGGCGCCATCTTCATTATGCCCGCCGTGCTCTCGCTCATGGGCCAGTTCACAGAATGGTTGGAGAAGAGAAAGGTTCGTCCGAATATGGATACCGAGGGATCTCAAAACGCATTGACTCCAGACTAAAACCCAGAAAACAGATTACAGAAGGTACATTCCATGAAATCCTACACCACAATTGCCCTCCTGATCCTCGCAGCGGTATTCTGCACCATGCCAGTACTTGGAGCGGAAAAATACCAGGGGGGCTTCCCGCAGATATCGGCGTATATCGCCGGGACAAACGAGTTCTCCCCGGGACAGGATGCGACGATCACGGTCGTTATCCGGAACAGCGGTACGAACGAGGTGATGTTTATTGACCAGGGAACTCTGCCGCAGGCCGACCTGCCCACTACCGCGAAACTGGTCACTGTCGCGCTTACGTCGGACGGAGCTCCCATCAATATCACGACGGATGCACAGGACCTGGGCGATCTCACAAGCCCCGGGATAACAAGCGCGAGTTTCTCGGCCAAGATAACCTCTGACGCGACGCTCGGCCAGTATACACTTCCCCTGGTTGTTCAGTATACCTACCTCTCCAACAGCCTCGCGAATCAGCCGACCAGCGACCAGGTCCAGGCTGTATACTCTCCCGTGAACCTGACAATCCCGCTCACCGTCATGATCCAACCGGTCGCCCAGACCGATGTGATTTCGGCTGAAGCATCCGGCCTTGCTGTCGGGACGGAAGGCTACATCAATCTGACTATCAAGAATGTCGGATACGATGACGGCACCCAGGCTTCCGTCAAAATTCTTCAGCACGGCAATAGCGCCATTATCCCGACCGATGACAGCATCTATATCGGGGATTTCCCCCGGGGTGGTGTTGTTTCCTGCCTGTATAAGGTATCCGTGTCCAGTGCTGCGCATCAGCAGACCTACCCGATCGACGTTGAAGTGACCTACACGAACTCGGAGGGTAATACGGCAACTTCGGTAATCGATACGGTCGGTGTGCCGGTGGCTGCAAAGATCTCCTTTACCGTTGTCTCGCCCCCGGCGGTGATCACGCAGGGATCTGACAGCGTGATTGACGTGGTATACCAGAATACGGGCTCGATTACCGCAAACCATGCTGAAGCCCGGCTTTCAACCTACGATCCGCTCTCAAGTTCAGATACACTTGCATATCTCGGGGATATTCCCCCAGGCGGAAAGGTGACTGCCCATTATGCTATCTCCGCTGCCAGCGGGGCGGCTCCAGGAACCTATCCCCTTAATACCGAAGTCAGGTATCGCGATGAACTCGACAACAGCCAGATCTCTGATACCTTCACGGCACAAGTCACGATCGCTGGACCATCGGCAACCGGCGGACTCGGGCAGATCCCCGAAGTCCTTACCCTTCTTGTTCTCATTGCAATCGGTGCAGGGTACTACGTGCTTGTAATGAGAAAGAAAAAAGGAGGTGACGAATGATGACACCTATATTTTCCAGAGTAAAACACTGCAGGATTGCCATAATCTTCCTTGTTTTTGTCGTATGCCTCGTGGCTCCAGCTATGGCAGGGACAAAATACCTGGAAGGCAGCCCAAACCTGACGGCGTATATCGCTGGTACAGACCAGTATACGGCCGGAAGCGACATCAAGATCCCGGTCGTGATCCAGAACACCGGCATCAACACGAACTATGAGGTAGCGTCCGATATTGTGGACCGAGCCGATGTCCCCACGACAGCCAAGTTTGTGACGGTGGCGATGAAAGCTGGAGATGCCCCCATCGTGATAAAAAGCGATCCCCAGATGATCGGCGATCTCACAAGCGAAGCGCAGGAGACGGTAACATTCTCTGCGAAGGTCAACGCGGATGCTCAGGGGGGTACCTACCAGATCCCGCTCAACATCAGTTACACCCAGTATTCGCACGTCGCCCAGTACGGTATGGACACGTTCCGGTATTATTATGAACCGTACAACGTCACGGTCACGGTCCCATTGTCGATCAAGTCCGAGGTGATCCCCCAAGTTGTCTCGGTGACCTCAGACTCGCTGGTTGCCGGTGCCCAGGGTTACGTGAACCTGAGCATCAAGAATATCGGGTCGCTGGACGGGTCCAAAGCGACCGTCCAAATCGCAGAAGACGACGCAAGCCCGGTCAACCCTGTGGACACCAGCATCTATATCGGCGACTTTCCGCCAGGCAGTACCGTCGCCTGTCAGTACAAGGTTGCCGTGGCATCGGATGCAATCAACAAAACCTATCCGTTAGATGTTGTGGTGATCTATCAGAACGATGAAGGCGATTTTGTCAGTTCACAAACCCATACGGTCGGTGTTGAAGTCGGCAGCAAGGTGGATTTCGCGGTTCTTTCTTCCCTGATCGAGATGAGCCCGGGCAGTAAACGGACGATCCGGGTGGAATACCAGAATACCGGCGATTCTACGGTGAAAAACGCTGAGGCACGCCTTAGTGTGGTTGCTCCGTTCACAAGTTCTTCAAATATCGCCTATCTTGGCGATCTCGCCCCCGGCCAGACCGCAGTGGCTACCTACCAGATCAGTGTCGCCAGCGACGCGACGATTAAGGAATATGGGCTTGATTCGGAGATCCGATACAATGACGCTATCGATGATACGTATATCTCAGACCCCATGAAAGTCGCTATTGACGTGAAAAACCCGACAGGCATCCAGGGAATCGTGTCTAATCCGGTCTATATCGCCGTGCTGACCGGGGCGATTATCGGCATTATCTACGCTGTAATACATATGAGAAGAAAAAATGAGAGAAAGCACGATAATACACCTCCTGTTCGTCGATGACAATCCGGACATGTGCACAATCGTTGCAGATTTCTGCGAAAGGATAGGATCGTTTACGGTAAATATCCTTAATTCCGGAGAATCTGCACTTGAATGGCTGTCAACGTCATCGGTAGATGTGATTGTATCTGACTACGATATGCCAGGAGGCATGAATGGGATTATGTTACTCCGGGAATTGCACTCCCGCGGCAACACAACCCCATTTATTCTCTTCACTGCAAACGATACCTGCAACATGAGAGAAGAGGCATACCGGAACGGTGCATTCAGCGTCATCAACAAAACCTCTTCAGGAAAAAACCCGATCCACTGCCTTGTCAGAACAATATACTGGGCTGAACTGTATACAGGGAATTAAAGAGAGATACCGTTCTTAAAAATGAAGAGACGTCTGAAATGCAGAAAATCAGATCCATGAAACGCCAGACCCGTGATACGTTCGGATGGGCGAATGACGATGATGGGTTCCTCACCCTCTCTCCTCATCATCTATCACGGATTGCGGGGACGAATTTTCATGGTGTCTGATATATCATAATTCTGGTCTTTGGAAAATTTAATGAGGAAAAGAACGATCATGTACGGTATGTCCCCTAAAGAACCACATCCGCACCATCGGTTTTTTAAGAACTTTGAACGTGTGCTCAATTTTACGGATTGCGTATTCTCATTTTGCATCACACTGATGGTCCTTTCGCTCACCGTTCCGGTTATTGCGAAAAGCAATGTTACCACAGAACTCACGATTAGTCTCATCAATGAATGGCCGACGTTCTTAATCTATACCATCAGTTTCATTATCATCGGCACCTGGTGGATGAACCATCACCAGATTTTCCAGCATATATACAAGGCAGATCGAATCCTTCTCTGTTTGAACCTCCTGTTTCTCTTTTGTATTACGTTGATCCCGTTCCAGACTTCCCTGATCATCCAGTACCCCGAAAGCCCGGTTGCAGTTATATTTTATGCCCTGACCCAGGCGTTTGCAGGTGTTATTTTCAGTGCGCTCTGGTATTACGCGACAAAAGATCGCAGGTTCTCTGATCCAGACCTTTCCCAGGCAACTGTACATTATTTTATCATGCGCGAGCTTCTTATCTCCCTGGTGTTTTTAATCTCAATTGGAATTGCACTCTATAACACCCATATTGCCGAGTTATCATGGATCTTTATTGGGATTCTCATATGGTGGGTGGGGAAACATTTCTACAAAGAAATGCTGCCAATTGAGGATCAGACCGATTAAATACCGAACTGAGTGGGGTTCTGTCAAGTCTTCGGGGGGTTGCATTAAGCCTTCATCGAGGAAAATATGTCGCCCCCCGCAGACTTTACAGAATCTTCGTCATAGTATAAAAAGTAATTCACTATATTTAGTGTAATTTTTTTAAAAAGATTACATTGCGAGATTTTGAATTCCGGAAAATGAAAGACTCAGCAGTTGAAGATTTCAAAATCCCCGGCTGCCGGATCGATATTTTTAAAAAAATCCTCAGCTCGTGGGCCGGACTTTTCCGGAAATCTATGAATCGGGCCGAACGATTTGGAATCGGTGGGAAAGACGAAAAATGGGGGCAGCCGCCCCAAAAAATACGCCCGTAAAACCGTCCGTTTCGGTTCGCGTGGAAATGGAGCCAATAAATCGGATTATTTGGAAAAATACGCCCAAATTGCGGCCCATATAATGCTCATAATCGGGCTATAGCGGCTTTCCAGCGGCCTCTTTTTCCGGGATCCATCAAATGCCTATTTAGCATGAGATCGGCCCGTAAAACGCGTCTATGCGAACTTTTTAATTCGTCCGATTGCCAAAATAAGGCCAATTTGGGCTTGTTTTAAAACGGAGCCCGATACGGGCTCCGATTGGATCCCGGAAAAGGCAATCGGAGCTCAATTTGGGCCCGGATTAGTGTATCTCAGATCAGGGGATTTGGGGTGTTGTCACCTCCTATGGGAGAGGGTATTTGACGCACTTGGCAGGGAGTTTCCGTGGCGAGCGAGGGAAAATGGTCTGATGCATATGACCGGAAAAACAATCAAAACAATTTCGAAAGTGGAGAGAAAAATTCTCCCACAGGAATTTTTTTCAAAGCTGCTGAAACATTGCGATGCCCGACGCGCAAAACGCCTCGTCGGGTTTTGCGCTACGCACTTACCGGGTTCTTAACGCGTAATCGGATTCAGTTAATGGGAGAGGGAATAGGAGTGTCAGCCTCGCTCTAAAAATCGATCAATCCAATCAATTTTTGTAGTATAGGTAGCCGTCTTCTTGAAGGACGGGATTGCTGATCATAACAAGATATGTAGAGGGTTTAGATTCACATACCTATACCAGCATTCTAAGAGTATGATTTTATCTCCTTTTCCGCTGAATGATTTTCATTAGGTGTGCCAATGACCATATCTGAAGATCATTTGAAAGTGTTTTCCAAATTGTATTCAATGACGGGTCAAAAGGCCGCGACACCGATAAAAATTTGGGATTTGCATTTAAACTTACCAGAACTACCTCTTAATTCAATACTTGATGTTATCAAGCATTATGTCCAAAAAGGATTTTTCAACGCTAGTGGTGACTCAATTTTATTGACTCCATCGGGGATTGACTACTATGAACGAGAAGTTCTATTAGCGACGGAAAAGCCGTATAGTTATTCAATTTTCATATCCCGAATTGAGGAGCATAAAGGAATTGCTGATAAATTAAAAGAGTTTTTGGAGACCACTTTTCCGCAAAAAGTTAATGTTTTTGTTGCAAACAGCATTCCCTTCTCGGAGGATTGGTTAAAGGAGATTCTAGGGGGAATCGATAATTCTAATCTTATGATAATATTATGTACCCCACTCTCTGTTGAAGCCCGTTGGATCAATTTTGAGGCAGGGGCAGCAGCTATTCTTGGGAAGAATATAGGACCTATTTGTTTTGGGGGACAATCAGTAAGTGATCTTCCTACGCCACTTAATCACCTTCGACCACAAGGGATCGATTTTTCAGATGTTGAAGATAGTCAAGAAAAATTCCAAAAATTTATCGAATGGATAGCAGGGAAAATAAATACTCCCGTTCCACGAATTGATCTCGCGAAAACAGAATTTTATCAAATGATTACAACGTATTCGATATCCGATTTACGTGATGATTTTGAAGATCGAAAAAAATCTGCTATTGATAGACTTGTGAACTATTATAATCGAATAAATACTGACTGGAACACCTATCGCCCATATAATAAAGGTACATTAGATAGACTCGAACGAGCTTATGAAGACTTATGGAATATTTTTAATTCACTCAATGATACTGAAACTAAAATAATAAAACCCAAACTTTATAGTGCTCTTAACATATTACGATATGTTATAGATTCCGGACGTAATGGACCTTCTTTTTTTACTGTATTTCAGAGAGAGTCAAAAAGGAGAAAAGAACATGATGAATTTTTTTCTTTGCTAAATGACAGTATTACAGAATTAAAAAAAGCCAAAACATCTGATCAAGAAAATGTAAGTTAATAAAACAAGATTGAAATTCAATTCAAAAGAAAATCTTACTATTTATTAACTATCCGAAAAAAACCCTTAAAAAAATTATTCCTTCATCGCCACAGTCACGATCACATCGCCAATCGTGATCACGTCGACTTTCGCGCCCTCTTCCACGTAGGAATATTTCGGCGCAAACGCATTCTCCGGGATGGCGAGATCCTTGCCGTTCACCGTAATCGTTTTTAGCAGGTGAGCGAGCTCTTCGGCCGGGAGCGCCTTGACAGCTTCCATGAACGCGCCCGCATCCTTCCTGAACGTTGGGCCGACCACGGCGCGGTTAAAGTCGATGCCGGAGACAACCTTATCGAGATGGGCCTTGTCAGTCCTCCAGTGGACGTCCGCATTCAGGGTCCGGGCTGTGTCCCCTTCGTCGTTTGCGGTATGCGGGGCGTAGACCGTGACCTTCCCGAGCGGGGCATTTAAGGCAAGGCCGTTGTCGTGCTTGTACTTGCGCACTTCGGCGACGACCTTGACAAGCAGATCTCCTTCGGCACGGGCCGCGGGATCGTCAAACGTAAACGCGACCCAGGGCTGCTTGTGAACACTCCCCTTGTTGAGATATGAGTAGCACTCCTCGGCAAAGTACGGGACAAACGGCGCAAGCATCCGGCAGAGCGCATCGTATGCAGCATACAGGACGCGGCAGGCGCTCTTTCTCGACGCGCCTTCGGAATACAACCTGCCCTTCGCGAGCTCGATGTAGTTGTCGGCGAGCACGTCCCAGGCAAATTCCCGGATGCTCTTGAGCGCCTCATCGAACTCGTAGTTCTCCATCCTCGCGCTAACGGTTTCCACCGTATCGGAGAGCCGGGCGAGCAGCCACCGGTCGGCAAGGGCTGTGACCGGCGCGTTCTCATCGATGCCCTCCTTCTCGAGCTGGATGAGCGCGAACTTGGCGATGTTCCACATCTTGGTCTGGAACCGGGACGCGGCGATCACATCGTTCCAGGAGAACATGATATCGGAACCAAGAGCAGCGCCGGTGGCCGCCCACTGGCGGAGCGCATCCGCACCGTACCGTCCCACCAGTTCTTCAGGGACGATCACGTTGCCCCGGCTCTTGCTCATCTTGAAACCGTCCTCACCGAGCACCATGCCGTTTACCAGGATCTGGTCCCAAGGTTTGCTTCCCGTCAGCGCGACCGAACGCAGGATCGAGTAGAACGCCCAGGTACGGATGATATCATGGCCCTGCGGCCGGATCTGCGCCGGGAAGATCTTCGGCTTTCCTGAACCGTCCCAGCCGGTCACGTTTAAGACCGAGATGGACGAGTCCATCCACGTATCGAGCACATCCTCCTCACCGGTAAACTCGTGGCCACCGCATTTGGGGCAGGGGTGTTTTGGCTGCGTGAGGGTGGGGTCGCAGGGAAGATCTTTCTCATCCGGCACCACTATTTCACCGCACTTATTACAGGACCAGACCGGGATCGGGGTCGCAAAGATCCGCTGCCGGGAGATGCACCAGTCCCATTCCATCTGGTCGATCCAGTTCTCCATCCGGAGCAGCATGTGCTCGGGGTACCACTTGATCTGGTGGGCGGCATCCCGGATCTCCTGCTGTTTGATCCGGATAAACCACTGCCGGCCCGAGAGGATCTCGATCGGCGTCTTGCAGCGCCAGCAGGTCCCGACGCGCTGCTCCAGTTTCTCCTGCTTTTTGAGAATACCAGCCGCCTTCATGTCCGCGAGGATCGCTTTCCTGCAATCGGTTGTGGAAAGACCGGTATATTTCCCGGAAATCGCGGTCATCAGTCCCTTGCGGTCGATAGCCTTCCTGAGCGGGAGGTTGTGCTGCTTCCACCAGTGGACATCCTGCTTGTCGCCGAATGTACAGATCATGACCGCGCCGGATCCGAACTTCGGATCGACCGCCTCGTCCTGCACGACCGGGACGGCATGGCCAAAGAGCGGCACCGTGAGGGATTTTCCTTTCAGGGTGTGGTACCGGCCGTCTGCCGGGTGCACCGCGACTGCGACGCAGGCGGCAAGGAGCTCGGGCCGGGTGGTCGCGATCTCCACGCCATCGAAATCGAAAAAGTTGAGCTGCGTCTCACGGTTTTCGTAAGAAACCTCCGCAAACGCAATCGCCGTCTCGCACCGGGTACAGTAGTTAACCGGGTGCTCGTCCTGGTAGATATAGCCGGACTTTAACATCCTCAAAAACGAGAGCTGGGTCTTTGAGTAGTACTTCGGCGTCATCGTGATGTACTCATTAGACCAGTCCGTGGAGAACGCCATGCGCCGGAGCGTGAGCCGCATCTGCTCGATGTTCTTCTGCGTAAGCTCGCGGCACATTCGCCTGAACTCTTCGCGGGAGACATCGTTTTTCGTGATGTGGTTGAGTTCCTCGACTTTTACCTCGGTCGGAAGGCCATGGCAGTCCCACCCCTGCGGGAACATCACGTTGTAGCCTTTCATCCGCTTGTACCGGGCGAAGAAATCGATGTAACACCAGTTCAGTGCATTGCCGATATGGAAATTGCCCGTAGGATAGGGCGGGGGCGTATCGATCACAAACTGCGGCTTTTTCGAGTTGTGGTCAAAATAGTGGTCCTCGTCGCGCCAGGTATTCCGCCAGCGCTCTTCCACCACGGCAAAATCATAATTTTTTGGCAGCTGATCAGACGAAACCATTCCGTACCGGATAGGTCGTTTTATAAAATATAGTGATCGCACCGGGCCCGAAGCCACCTAAAAGAAATACCGGGATTTTGCAAGGAAAAAAACGATAAGACTCTTGACATCTGAAAACAAATGTCTTAAACAATGGTAAAGCAGCGGGGACTGGGCTACGCAGCGGCACTCGCCGGTGGAGCGGTGCTTGCCGGCCCCTATGTGCAGCCGCAATGGCTGATGGCACTTGTCATCATCCTCTTTTCCCTGATTCTCTGGAGATTTTTTGGGACGAAATACCTGGCATACGTGTTCTGTATCCTTTCCGCCCTCTACGCAGTCAATCTCCTTCCCTTTGTCGTCCTTGCAACAACACTCGCGATGATAGCCCTTGGCGAACTGGTCTTCCAGTCCGGGGCTGACGATCTCAATACCTACTTTTACTATGTCATATCCACGGCATGGGCCGGGATTCTCGTTATGGTGTACCTCCATGAACAGGCGTTCCTGATGGTCATCTTCGGGATCATCGCGGCGGTTCTCTTAAAAGTGATCCTCCTGAAATACGAGGACTCGCTCGTTCTCGAAGGGATCGGTATTGCGATGACGATGTACCTGATAAAGGAACTTAATTACACCGCGAATATCGAAATTGTCATCATCGCAGTCTTCATCGCTTTTGTCTTCGGGTACTTTGCGTACCGGTTCAAGACCGCGGATCTCTCGGGCCTGTTCTCGACCGCACTTGTCGGGATCATCCTCCTCGTCTTTGCCGATGCCACGTGGTTCCTCGTGATGCTCGCGTTTTTTATCCTCGGTTCGGTCTGCACCCGGTATAAGTTCGAGTACAAGAAACGGATCGGCGTCGAACAGGGCCAGAGCGGGGCCCGGGGGTACAGGAATGTCTTTGCAAATGGCATTGTCGCGTGCGCGGCAGCCGTGCTGTACGGCGTGTTCGTCCAGCCGATCTTTATCGTGATGTACGTCGGGTGCGTGGCGACGGCGGCAGCCGATACGATGGCAAGCGAGATCGGGGTGACCGGCGGGATTCCCTATATGATCACGACACTGCGCAAAGTGCCGATCGGGACAAACGGCGGCGTCTCGCTGAAAGGCGAACTGGTTTCCCTGCTCGGGAGTTTTGCCGTATCCCTCGTTGCACTGGGTCTGCACGTTATCACCCCGTGGATGCTTGTCATCTGCACGATCGCAGGGTTTGTCGGCACCAACCTCGACAGCCTTGTCGGGGCGCTCCTGGAAAACAAGGGCTACCTGGGCAACGCGGGAACAAATTTCCTTGCAACACTGGGCGGCGGGGTCTTTGCGGTCGCGCTGTACTGGGTATATATGGTGCATGGTGTGGTGTTGTGAGGAGCAAACCGGGAACGAGAATTAACCGGCAATGGATTTTTGATTTTGTGTACCCCTCAGCCACCGTCAAAATCTTTTATCTCATGAAAATCAGACTAAAAAAATCTGGTTCACGCCGATACAAGGAACATCAATAAAAATGTGGGAGGGTTCCCCGCCTCTGGGCCCCTTCGGGGCACGGCGGGGCAATGGTTTCCTTATTCGTCACTGTTCCGCTGCGGGGGCATCCTTCCAGGGGCGGCGGCACTCATCGTTTAATCGGGGAAAATAACGATCTCCGTATAATATCTGCGCGATTTTTACAGAAACCAGACATGAACTCAATCGATTTATTTTGGTTTCTTTAGATCGCGCCATAGGCCCCATCGCTCGCAATGGGCATAAAAAATAGTTTAAATTTTTTTGTAAAAACCAAAAAAAAAATGCGGATCTATCAGTATTTGTACCAGCGGCCCTTGCTGTCGAATTCCCCGGTCATCTGCTGGACGGTTGCCACCGGGCTCCCGATCATGCTCCGGTAGAAGCAGGCCTTGAAAGCAAGCAGGAGCGGCACGAGGAACACGACACCGAGAAAGATGACCGCAGCAGTGATCCACATTCCATCCGGGCCGATCAGGGTTATCAGCTGCTGGGGAGTGAACATCGATGCGAACTGGGTCTCATTGTAGGCGGAACTGTTGTAATAGTCCACAAGCGGCTGGAGTTTGTCAAAGAGGAGCCCTTCCCATATGAGGGCAAACACGAAGAAGTCAATAAACGAGAGCACGACGCAGGTAACAAAAAATCCCAGCACTTCCCACGCGTGGCCGGCGACCACACCGACACTGCGCCGGAGGGAGGTAAAGACCCGGAGATCCTCAAAGACTGCCGCTGTATCGCAGAAGAATGTCAAAAACAGCGTGGGGATCATAACAAAAACAGCAAGCAGGCCCGTTCCTTCGTAGTCTGTTGAACCCCCGGTCGAAATGATGGTCACAATCATGATCAGCGCAAAGACCAGCAGGAGAATAAAGAGGATCACAAGCCAGGGAAGCAGCACCCGGAAATAGTAACCCGCCCCTTCGCGAACCATCGCACCGGCCCCGGTCTCGTTTTTCTTTACGAGACCGAATGTGCCAGCGACAAAGAGTACCATCACAAGGCCGGCGATAATGACAAGGCGGCTCGTAAAGAACGTGCCGGAGATGTTGAACAAGATCCAGAGCACCGCACCAAGCAGCCCGGCAACGATCCCCGGGATCCAGAGCACCGGTGTCTGTCCCACCACGCGGACAGATTCCTGCAATTCCTTAAGGACCATGGTTATCTGACCCGGGGCATGGCCACAATTTCCCGCACCTGGAGATCAAAGAAACTGGCCGTGTAGGCCGGGCGGATCACGCAGACCGTATCTGCGCCGCTTGCCGTCCCTCCGACTGCAATAACTTCTTCATCGATCCTGACCGCACCCTGGTCGGCGGCGATAAGCACGCACTCAACTGCCACCTTGAGGCCGACCGCGATCACGCGCCGCAGCGCTTCGGCGATTGCCTCGGTCCGGGACGCGCCGCCAACCTTCGGGGACTTTGAAAGGGCGCGTTCGAGACCGGAGAGGGCGTGGGTGCCGGTCACGATCTTCACGCCTTCCTTCCGGAGTTCCTGTGCGGTCTTGTCAGAAAACTCCCATTCACCGGGCTTTGAGAATCCCATCACATGGGTCACCACTACAAGGGAAAGACCGGAACCCTTCATTGCGTCAAAAAAGACCCGCGCGGTCTCTCCCGTACTGCTCGCGACAACAATGGTCTTAGTTTTAAGTTCCTTCGCCCTTTCTATGGCAAATCGCGCTGCATCCTTTGTGTTTACCGGGCCCGGTTTATCAAAATAATAACAGGTTTTTGCAATAAAGGTCATAAGTACCTTTTAATAAGCAGCCATGAAAAACTTTGTCAGATTCTATTCATACCAAAAGGCAGACATCCCAACGGATCCGGTGCAGCGATCCTGTTGAAAAGTAAAAAATCTTGATAGTCTTTGAGGAAATACGATGATCACCCTCGCGCTTGCAGGAAAACCAAACTGCGGAAAGTCGACCTTTTTCAAGGCGGCAACCATGGCGAACGCAGAGATCGCCAACTACCCATTTACGACCATCAATCCCAACTTTGGCGTCGGATACGTGCGGACGACCTGCCCCTGCCACAGCCTTGATCTTACCTGCGGCCACTGCGTTGACGGCGTCCGGTTTGTTGCCGTCAACCTCATCGATGTCGCAGGGCTCGTTCCCGATGCGCACAAGGGCAAAGGTCTCGGGAACCAGTTCCTTGACAACCTCCGGCAGGCCGATGCGATCCTGCACGTGATCGATGCGAGCGGCGGGACCGACAGCGAAGGAAACCCGGTGGGTGTCGGGAATCACGACCCGGCAGAGGATGTGAAGTTCCTTGGCTTTGAGATGACGATGTGGGTCTACGGGATCCTTGACAAGCACTGGTCCCGCCTCTCCCGCCAGGCATCGGTCAAGTCGTTCTCCATCCACCAGGGAATCGCCGAGGTCTTCACGGGCCTCGGGATAACACCTGATGAAGTGCGTGAGCTGGAACTGCAGCTCAAACTCGATCTCGTCCACGCCCAGATGGAAGACCTCGTACCGTTCTGTGCCGAGATCGTAAAGATCTCAAAGCCGATGCTTGTTGTCGGGAACAAGATCGATGAGACACCTGACGCGCTGCGGGAGAAACTTGCCGCACAGAAGGTTGCGTTTGCGAGCGCCGCATCGGAGCTGGCACTGAGGAATGCGGCAGCGGCAAACGTGATAAAATACCTGCCGGGAGATAAACAGTTCTCGGTTATCGACGGCGTCACGCTATCCGCGCCCCAGAAAGCAGGTCTTGTAAAACTTGCAGAGGTCATGAAGAAGAACAACGGGACCGGTGTCCAGGATGCGGTCAACCGTGCGGTCTTCGAACTGCTCGACCGGATTGTCGTGTACCCGGTGGAAGACGAAAACAAGTTCTGCAACAAGCAGGGCGATATACTGCCGGATGCCTTCCTGATGAAACGTGGATCAAACCCCCATGATCTGGCATTCCAGGTGCACACCGATATCGGGAAAGGATTCCTGTATGCCATCGATGCCCGCACCAAGATGCGGATCAAGGAAAACCACATCCTCAAGGATGGGGACATCATCAAAATCGTCAGTGCGGCGAAGTAGGCGGCGGCGGGCGGCAGTGTGTGACGGGCGTCATCCTTTTGTCAGACACCTGCGCCGCTCCTGCGCGAAATTTACCCTTTTTTTCACGATTTTGGCCTGAATTGGCCCCCGTTTACCACAAACCTTATAACATGACGCAGAGTATAGGGGAAATACCGATAGAACGGAGGTGAATCCATGGGTGGAGAGATATACCAGGCACAGGTGATCAGGAACTTCTTTGACACTATCACCGGCACAGACAGGAACCTGACACGCATCTACATGTGTGTCATGAGCCTTGCCAAGCTCCGCATGGAGACCCCGGAAAAGATGGCGTCCCTGCTCGACCAGCTCAAGAAGAGCAAGATCAAAAAGGAACTCTCGGTCGACCTTCTTGACTATGTCTGCGATGCAGCAAACGAACTCGAACTGGCAAGCGTCCAGACCGCGTTTGGCGTAAAGGACATCAAGGATGTGACGCAGGATTTCAATGCGGTCAGCCTTGACAGCCTGTAACTTTTTTTTTCGTTTTTTCTGCTCTGTAGAAAACCTATTTCATGAGATATAATTGCCCCCTTTGCGCCAGCCCTGCCCCTGTTCGAGGGCGCAGGGCGCATGTGATGCCACGGTATTACCAGTACAAAAATTCTCTGTATTTTTGTGCACAGGTAATACGACACTATCGCAACCGGGGCGCCATGAGCGGCGGAGCGAAGCCCCTGGAGCGTCAAATAATCCTTAACGAGTTCTACAGAGCAGATTTTTCTTTTATAAGGAGAGAATCCGGATTGGCCATTTTCTGACCCGGGCCATGCGATGACCGGTAACAATCAGATAAAAACAGGTTTGAGGGTTATGGAATCCCCAGCGCCCGCTTGTAGGTACCAAGCATCGTTATGACATATGTCCGGTGTTCGTCCAGCGCCTGTTCATCATCAGGAGACGTGATCACCGCAACCGCATAAAGCAGGAGAAGGGCGTTGTCCAGTTCGAGCGTGTCGGGATCTTCAATACGATCCGGGGGCAGGTTCACGGCAAGATATGCATGCTCGGCATCCGTGAACGGGACCACATGATCCGGCTTAACCTGCGCATTCTCACGTGCCTCCGCGTAGGCTTGTATAATCGCAAGCGCTTTTTTGAGGGGCTCACTGCCGCCACCATCCGGTACCTGCGAAAGGGCCGTCGCGCATTCACGGAGGGTTTTTGGATATAACTCGAACTTAAACGAGAAAAATGCCGAGGCAATAACGTGTGCGGTCTTCTCCGGAATCCGGCTAAAGACGGGTCTCATCCTTTCAATGTAAGCATTGAGAAATTTCTCCATGGATCTCTCCTTTTTAGGTCCGGTATGCGTCGGGCGCACCAGGGCACACAAAGATGAATAGAGTACTTGGGCGGAAATCGGACATGAATATATCCTTCTCGCATTCATGCGGCCACACATGGATCTAACCCGGAGCATCACGGGTTTATATGAGAATAAACGACCAATATCCATCCACGAATTTATGGGCACTGTAATCTTTTCTGATGTACATGCCGATGCTGATGCTCTCGGCCTTGTCGCAGCGTATATCCGGGACCCGTCATTTCCGGAGCGCTTTGGCCCCATCGATACCCTTGTCAACCTCGGGGATCTCCTGCACCGGGGTAACTGTCCCGGGACCGCTCTTGAGATCGTCCATGATCTGGCAGGGGAATTCCGGCTGGTGTCTGTCATCGGAAATCACGACCATGCATTCTTAAACGGTGTCCCGGTCTCCGGAAGCGATGAGACCAGTGCCTTCCGTCACGAACAACTGCGCGGTTCCCCGCTCCTTGATATTTTTTCCGGCATGCCGATGGAATGGGTGGATCGCGGAATGCTCTTTGTTCACGGGGGACCGCTCGATCTCGGCACCCAGACCCTCCGGCTCAAGTGCTGGCAGAGGTTGTCCCATACGGCAGGAGATTCATTTACGGGGTACCATTATACCGCACCGATGGCATTTGACGCACTCGAAAAACGCGGCCTTTCCTACTTGGTCTGCGGGCACCAGCATACCCATATCTGCTGCCGCAAAACCATGGACGGGATCAGGGAGCAGATGATCCGGTTCGTGCGCGAAAAGAACACCGTATTTCCCGAAGGGGAAATCGAGGTGGCACGCATCCCGCTGGATATGCCGACACTCTTCAGGCTTGGCGGCTGCCACGGGGAGATGCCGGAATTTGCCTATGCCGATGAAACGTCCTTTACGTATATCCGGGTTGCAGGCAGGACCCGGTGCATGAACACTCCGTGATCTCATGAGGGGGGATGCCGGGTAAATCCGGCGCGGGCCGCATAAAATGGCCGAAAAACCGTTATTTTTGAATGTTTTTACGCGTCACCTGATAATTCGCGGGTAATTTTTAGGGTATATTTATATACCGTTACCACAGAGTGGTAATTATGCCTCGTGCAGGCGAGGGGCGATCGATCCGGATTGATCCCGAGGTGTATGAGGCTTTGCTTGCGCTCAAGCGTGGCAACATGACCTTCAGCGATGTCATTGCACAGATGCTCCACGAAAGCTATGGCTGGTCGGATGCCTTCCCGCCCAGCCAGAGCGAACTGGGAGATTTTATCGGGACGGAGACACCGGAATGAGTGAGACCATCGGGATTTCTTCTCATGAAAGGTGGCCACCGGTCATGCATCCGTCATGCGCCAACACAGCGGGCTGGCATGTCAGTGACGACATAACACCGGAAAGATTAGCACTGATCATCGAGAATATCGAAGACTTGTTCACATAAAAAAGTGGAAAAAAACCATCGTAAAGGATCGTGCCGGTGTTTTACCCTCGCACCGGTTCGTTCACCTGGAATTGCACAGTCTCCCCTACAATCTCTTTTAATTTTTTTACCAGTTCTTCCTGTAAGAGCGGGACCGTGGTCTGGAGTTTCGTTCTCCATTCGATAAGATCCTTTTGTTCTTCCTCTTCGAAAAGACGCTTGCTTTTCAGCTGCTCGTTTTCACGTTCGAGTGATTTCATGCGTGAAAGTACCGGATGTGACAAAAGACATTCTTCTGATTCACGGCACAGCTTCTCGAGCTCGCGGTACCGGGTACACAGTCCGCTCACCTCGCCGGAGAATTTTACGGTATCTGAAAAGATCGCACGTTCTTCCTTATTTTTTAAGAGGATGTCGCCGTCATCGATCATCTTCTGTACCACCGGGCATGCCATATCCAGCGCACGGGCGACCGTTTCCGCAGCTGCAACCTCGAGATCGGACAGGATATCCATGGAGTCTTTGAGAATATGGACTTCCTTTGACAGGTGCTTGCGGGTGGCGATCTTTTCGGCTTTTCTCAGGACATGGGACGAGGTCATGGTAAGCGAGGCATAGTGCCGCATGAGGGAGTCACGCTGCCGGACCAGTTCCGCACACCGGTCACGCTCGGCATCAAGCGTCAAGAGTGTGGGATCAGCCGAGAGCCGGGCCGTCTCCGCGGTAATTGCATCGAGACGCTCGCCGATCTCTGCAATGCGCGACCTGATCCGTTCTTCCCTCCCGAACGATCGCTCCAGATTGGTACGGGCATCGCACAACGCAGTATACGCCGAACGTGCGGCCTCGATCCGGGCAGTTTCTGCTTTGAACCGGCCAAGGGCCTTGGTCATTACGTTGATCTCCCTGCCGATTGCATCAATGCCGGCCTTGGTCTCCTTCATCTCTTCGGGGAAAGCAACCATAAGGTAACGGCCCTGGCCGCGAACCGCGTTTAAGGCGCCTTTCACGCATTCAACTGCCGCGGTGTAGAACTCCTCCGGCTCATCGGGGAGTTCTTTTGCAAGCGAGAAGTTCATAGCCTTCAAAAAAAGGGGCAGGGAATTTTTTGCAATACTTTTGATCTTCGGGTGGGTCTCGGGATCCTGATCTGCACCTTTGAGATTATTGACCATCAGCTGGAGGCTTGCAGTGGCATTTCGTATGTTGTGGATCGGCTCCTGCACCTCAGCGCTGACAGCGTCATGTGCGGCCTTTTCCCGGTCATCGAGCCATAACGGGACTTCCTCAAATGTCAGGCTGACCTGTTTTTCAGGTGCAGAGCCAATGAGCGATTTTAAAAATTTCAGCATCGGACACTCCGGAACTACCGAATCATGGGGTAGCAGATATCATGATCATTTGTTCATGAATAAAGAAAACGTTCTCGGTCACTGGTCGTCACGTGCGATCTGGCGGAGGCGTTCCACCCCGTCAATCTCTTTGATTACGGTCACGACCGCCGGGGGAACAAGGGACTCCCACGGCTCGCCGATAAGCATCCGGCGCCGGATCTCGGTACCACTGTGCCGGTCGCGCTCGTACATTGCAGGAGACTGCACGTCCACACCGGCTTCACAAAATAGCCTGACCACGAGCGGGTTTGAAGAATAGCAGGTATCAAACGGCGGCGTCATCGACATGACATGCGCGGCCCAGAGCGCGTTTCTCTGCACATCCTCGATCGGGATCACGTAGTACGGGCACCCGAGGGAGGTAAGCGCCCGGGTGATCATCAGCACGCGCTCACCGGCAGTATACGGGTTCTCGGTCGTATGAGAGAGCTGTGCGCTTCCGACACCGATGATAATCTCGTCGCATGTCCGTGCGAGTTCCTCAAGAACGGCCTGGTGCCCGTTGTGATAGGGCTGGAACCTGCCCACATAAAATCCTCGCTTCATTTTTTCTCTCCCGCATTGGCAACCCTTGCCGCAAAGGCGCCGGCCGTGAACCCTGCGTCGATGTTGACGACGGCAATGACCGAACACGACTGGAGCATGCTCGCGAGAGCCGCCCGTCCCCCTCCCATGTACCCGTAACCGGTGCTGACCGGGACCCCGAGGACCGGTTTGTCCACGAGACCGGCGACAACGGCCGGGAGCGTTCCTTCCCGGCCTGCGCAGACAACAAAGACATCCGCGTCGAGCAAGGGCTTGAGCGCCGGGAACAACCGGTGGATGCCGGCCGCTCCCACATCGTACGCGGTCCGGACCGTGCAGCCCATCTCTTCAGCGATGATCTTCGCTTCCTCCGCGACACGGATATCCGATGTCCCGGCCGTGATGACAGCGACAATTCCACCAGTCGGTTCCGGTGCGGGACCAGTCGAGAGGACAAGCACCTGTGCCGGAGTGCGGTACTCTGCCGTGATCCCATTTCCCGTACACCGCGCCTGCACCACGGAAACCTGTTCGGGTGTCACGCGCGTGACGACACAGCGGCCGGCGGTCTCCGCATGCCGGACTGCAATCTCTGCAAGGTGTTCAGGGTCCTTTCCCTCAGCAAGGACCACCTCCGGCATCCCGCACCGGACTGCGCGGCCGAGATCGAGGCAGGCAAAGTCCCCCACCCGTTCAAGGCGGAGCCCTTCGATCTCCTGCGCAGCATCGTCAAGCGCGATCTCGCCGTTTTTGTACCGTTCAAGGAGGCCTTTTAGCACCGGGTTTGCATGCATAATGTGATAATACAGATATGGAGAGGCGTAGTATAAGTTAGTTCATTGCCATGTCGTACCTGATCTATATCGGATTTTTTGGCGCGGCTGCCACGATCTTTCTCTGGCTGCGTGATGCGCGGATATTTTTTTTGACGGGTCTTTCTGGGTACCGTAAAGCAGCGTACTGGGGTGTACTGTACGGTGCCCTCGCTACGTTCGGCCTGCTCTGCACGATTGCAGGCGACATGTTCGAACTGCTGGGACTTGGCCTGATCCTCGCTGCACTGTACCTCCAGGGACGGATGACCCGCGAGAAGATCTGGACAGGAAGCGAGAGCACACTCGAACGGATGCTGGGCAGCGCAAAACGCCCTGTATCAAACAAAAAATAATGGTTGAGGCAGGAAACACACAATAAGGATGTACCAGGCATGATCCAGAAACCACGAGGCACACGGGATTTTCTTCCCGATGAGATGGAAGCGCGGCGCAGTACCGAAGCAAAGATGCGCGAGGCAGCGCGCCGCTGGGGATACCGGGAAGTATGTACACCTGAATTCGAAGACCTCGAACTCTTCACGCTCAGGTCGGGCGAGGGGATCATGCAGGAGATGTACGTCTTTGAGGATAAGGGGGGCAGGAAAATGGCCCTGCGCCCGGAGATCACGGCAGCCGTGATCCGGATGTATATCAACGAGGCAAGGGTCGCGCCAAAACCCCTGCGCTGGTGCTACTTTGCCGACTGCTTCCGGTACGAACGCCCGCAGAAAGGGCGGTACCGGCAGTTCTGGCAGTTCGGCGCGGAACTGATCGGGGCCGACACTGCGATTGCCGATGCAGAAGTGATCATGCTCGCCGCCGACGCGCTCAATGCAACCGGTGTCACGTGGGACCTCAAGGTAGGCCACCTCGCGTTCATGAAAAATCTCTTAAAAGACCTCGAACCTTCTGCCCAGCGCCGGGTGATGGCACACCTCGACAAGAAGGATTTCGAGGGGCTCAAGGCCACCCTTGCGGAGATAGGAAAAGCAGACCTCGGCGATTCACTGACAGCACTTGTGGAATGCCGCACTCTCCCGGAAGCATTCGAGATCGCCGGGACGATCCCGGAAAAAGAGCGCGTGGAGCAGATGACCGGCATCCTTGACGCAGTCGGTGTCAAGTATTCCCTCAACTTCGGGATCGCACGGGGTCTCGACTACTATACCGGCATGGTCTTTGAAGGATTTGCGCACAACCTTGGCGCGGAAAACCAGATTGTCGGTGGCGGAGCATACCGGCTTGCGCACCTGTTCGGCGGCGATGATGTTGCTTCAGCGGGTTTTGCGATCGGTTTTGACCGGGTGATGGTCTCGCTTGGCGACGTGCAACCCAAAAAAGATACCATCGTAGGGATCGTGTGCACAAACGAGGGGCGCAGCTTCGCGCTCTCCGTGGCCCGGGCATTCCGGGCCGAAGGGATCCGGGCGGAGATGGATCTCATGGAGCGCGGGCTTGGGGCACAGATGGCACATGCGTCGAAGTCTGCGGACTTTGCGGTCGTGATCGGTGCACGGGAGGCCGGGGCCGGCCAGGTCACACTCAAGGATCTTCACTCCGGCGAGCAGAAGACACTTGATCCGGCCGCGGCGATAGCCGAGGTGAAAGCGCATGGTGCTCGCTGAGGAACTTGCAAAGCAGCAGCGCAGTATCAGTGTCGCGGAGTTTTTCGAGAAGAACAAACACCTGCTGGGATTTGACTCCCCGACCCGGGGCGTCATCACCACGATCAAGGAAGCAGTCGATAACGCACTCGACGCCTGCGAAGAAGCGCAGGTACTTCCCGACATCTACATCAGCATCAAAAAAACCGGCTCCGATATATTCCGGATCATTGTCGAGGACAACGGCCCGGGTATCGTCCCCGCGCAGGTCCCTTTTGTTTTCGGTAAACTCCTGTACGGCTCCCGTTTCCACCAGATCCGGCAGACCCGGGGCCAGCAGGGCATCGGGATCTCGGCTGCCGTGCTCTACGCGCAGCTGACAAGCGGCATCCCCACGGTCGTCATCTCGCGCACCGGGGCAAAGGAACTGGCGCACAAGTTCGAAATCTTAATAAAAATAGAGACAAACGAGCCCGACATCATCTCGCAGCAGCCCTTCGAGTGGGACCGGATCCACGGCACCCGGGTCCAGATCGAGTTCAAGAGCACGATGTCGGCGAAGAAGAAGCTGCTCGAATACCTCAAGTACACTTCAGTCGTAAATCCCCACGCGCGCTTCCGGGTGGAGCTGGACGACGAGTCGTTCACGTTCGAGCGGGTGAGCCAGGAAGTGATCGCGTGCCCGGTAGCGATCCAGCCCCACCCGCACGGGATCGAGTTCGGGCAGCTCAAGAGAATGGCCGCAGCAAGCGATGAAAAACTGGTCGATTTTCTCGTGAACGGTTTCTCACGGGTCGGGAAAAAGACCGCGCAGGAGATGTGCGATATATCCGGCCTTAAGCAGACTGCAAAAGTAAAAGCGCTCTCTGCGGAGGAACAGAAAAACCTGCTCGCCGCGATGCAGTCTGTCGCCGTGCCCGCCCCGCCGACCACCCAGTGCCTCTCGCCCATTGGGGAAGACTTAATCCGGCGCGGGCTTGACAAGGAGTTCCAGATGGATTTTGTTGCGGCCCGCACGCGCCCGAGCTCGGTCTACTCAGGCCACCCGTTCGTGGTCGAGGCGGCGATAGGCTACGGTGGCCGACTTGCCCCTGAGGGTAATGCCACAATCCTCAGGTTTGCAAACCGGGTCCCGCTCATGTACCAGCAGGGCGCCTGCGCGGTTACCGAGTGCGTTGCAAACGTCAACTGGAAGTTGTACAACATCTCCCAGCAGGGCCTTCCTCTGGGGCCGGTCCTGATCCTCGTCCACGTCGCGTCCACAAACGTGCCCTTCACGAGCGAGAGCAAGGATGCGATCGCGAACATCCCGGAGATCGAAAAGGAGATCGTGCTCGCCCTGCAGGAGCTCGGCCGGGAACTCAAGACGTTCCTCTCACGCCGGGACCGCAATAAGCTCGCTGAGGACCGGGCACGGGCGGTCTGCGCGGTTATCCCGGAGATCGCGGCAAAGGTGAGCGAGATCGTGGAAAAACCGGTCGTCGACACGACCCCCATAGAGGGGCGATTGATGCGCAAGCTGATCGCAAAGAAATGGACCCGGGACGGGAAGGTCACGATCGAGGCGAACAACTACACCGGGAGCGATGTCGAGATCTCGGTCTACGATATCTCTGCGGACAACGCAGCCGATGCCGATGTGCCACCCGCATTCTCGACCGAGATGGACGGGCAGGTCACGAAAGTCTGGAAGATGGAGATCAAAAAACAGACGGTCTGGCGTGTCTCGTATACCGGCAAGGGCGGCGGCATGCTCGATATCCGGGGAATAGAGGACAACAAGATGATGGTGGTGGATCTCGATGTCTAAAGAGGAACTCGATGCACGGTCGATGAAGGCGCTCATGGCAATCGCGTCTGCCTGGTACGACCAGATGAAGGCCGGGGATATCCCCTCTATCTCGCTTCCCACCCGGACAAAATACAACATTGAATACGACGATGCAAGCGAGGTCTGGAAGTACGGGGACAAGGAGAGCCTGCGCACCGCAGCGACCGCAAAGAGCGCGACGCACCTGTTGAAGATGGCCTACGTGATCGGTTTTGTCAAGCAGCAGCTCATCGAGAACCGGTCCTCAACACTCAGGGAAATGTATTACATCTCTGAGGGCTGGAAACGGGCGAAGTTCGGCGCGCAGGACGAGAGCAACTTCCTTGTCGAAGATCTCGAGATCATCTCCGATGTTCCGCGCGAAGGCTTCCATCTCCGGCCCGAAGAAAACGGTGCAAGCATCTACGGCCCGATGCGGATCCGGGAGCCGACGAGACGCGGCCTCAAGCTGATCCACTGCCAGGACGATGTTGGATCGGCCGGGTATTCCATCCCGAACAATGTTGAGAACCTTGAGCTTGTCGATCACGATGCGAAATTTGTCATCGCCATGGAAACGGGCGGTATGTATGACCGGCTGATCGAGAACGGGTTTGACGAGGAGCACAACGCGATCCTCCTCCACCTCAAGGGACAGCCGGCCCGGTCGACACGCAGGCTGCTCAACCGGATAAGCCAGACCTGGAACCTGCCGATCCTCGTCTTTACCGATGGCGACCCGTGGTCGTACCGGATCTACGCGTCCGTTGCATACGGTGCGATCAAGAGTGCGCATATGTCAGAACTGCTTGCGACGCCAAAGGCGCAGTTCCTCGGGTTGCAGCCCAGCGATATCCGGGACTACAACCTGCCATCCGATAAGTTGTCGGATAAGGATGTTGAAGCATTAAATGCTGAACTGACCGATCCCCGGTTTGCGACTGAGTACTGGAGAAAGCAGATCAATTTGCAGCTCGAACTGGGGCTCAAGTCAGAACAGCAGGCGTTTGCGGCTCGGGGGCTCGACTTTGTCACGAAGAAGTATTTACCGGCCCGGTTATCCGAGATGGGTGTGATCTAGGAGTCTCATGAGCATTGGTGTGTGCTACCCGGATAAATATGCCGTTGAGGAGACGTTCCAGCTCTTCACGGTGCCGTGGGAGTGGTACGAGACGGGACGACAGTACGATGTAGTGATCGCCCGCAAGATGGATGTACCTGGTTGGACCGGTAATCTCATCGATCTTACATCCAATGATTTTTTCAAAAAAATAGGAAACCTGCTCAATACCGGGCATCCGCACCTGCATGAACCACTGTGCGATATCCTGCTCGATACGCTCCGGCAGGAACTGATACAATATACGATACTCGTGGAGATCCCGCCCACCCCGTGGGGGCATCCCTACATGGTGGCCCTGACACATGACGTGGATGTCACTTCAGTCAGGGAATGCAGACCAGTCACCGTGGGATATGCGGCATTCCGGTGCATCACGCACGGAGAGATTTGTGCAGGAGTCCGGCTGGCCCTCTCCCGTATCGGGATCGGAAACGATCCCTGGGTTCTCTTTGGCCGCTGGAAAACTTTTGAGGATCAGCTTGGTGTGCGCTCGACGTTCTTCTTTGTGCCAAAGAACAACGACATGGGCATGCGGGCGCATCCGTACCGGGCATGCGGGTATGACATAAAGGAAAAACAGGATGTCATGCACGACCTTATGCAGGGCGGTTGGGAAACGGGCGTCCACGGCATCGATAACTGGGCGGATGCCAAACGCGGAAAAGAAGAGTTGGCAGAATTTGGGATTGAGGGTAAGACACCCGGCAACCGGACGCATTGGCTTCTCTTTGACAAAAACAGCTGGAAAACTCTGGACGAGGCAGGATATTCCTATGACACGACATTCGGGTACAATGATGACGTCGGGTTCCGTGCCGGGACTACACAGGTGTACAGACCGCGTGGCGTACAGAATCTGCTGGAGCTCCCACTTCACATCCAGGACCTCGGGCTCTTTGGGAAATTCTGCTGGGCACCCACCGACAGCGGCTGGATAAAAACACCGTGCCTGCATCTCGATGAACCGGCGGCATATGCGTACTGCAACCGCATTTTCGATTACGCCCGTAAATATGGAGGGGCGGTAACGGTACTCTGGCACTACGAGAACCTGACGCCGCCCCGGGACTGGTCCGGGTTATACGCGGACCTGGTGAAGCGGGCAAAAGCAGACGGGGCGTGGGTGACGACTGCGGGTGCGGTGGTGGAGTGGTTCAGGACGAGGAGATTGGTGAGAGTAACCTGTAAAAATGAGAGAGACGGGCTCACTATCTCTACTGATGGCGTTCTCCCTGCTGATTCTTTACCTCAGTTAACCTTGAGACTACACAATCCCGATAATCGACAAATCATCGTAAATGCGGAATCGCACTCAGGAAAAGACTATATTGACATTAAACTGAACAAGAAAACAATTACGGTATTATTCTCATGATCCTGCAAAAAATTTTCCTGAAACTGAAAAGTCCAGCAGTGGCGGATTCCTGGTTCATGCATACATCCGCAATGCAATATTCTATGAAAGTCTGCCTGACATTTTTTAATTACCTTGTCCCTAAAACCCGCCTCTGCCAACGGGTAAAGGTGGGTACACTGGGTAAAGGAAATGAGATCCACCCGACTGCAATAATTGACTATGAGCGGGTAATCATAGGTAATTTCTGTACTATTGAAAAAAAGGTGGTAATTGAAAAAAATACTATTATCGGGAACAATGTAAGCATAGGAAACGGTGCAGTTATCGGATCCGAAGGGTTTGAATTACGGAAGATTGCCGGGGAAATCATACCGGTCGTCCACCTTGGCGGAGTTATCATCCACGACAACGTACATATCGACGCCCGTGTATGTATCGATAAAAGCTCACTTGGAGAATATACGGAAATTGGAGAATCATCGGTCATTATGGCCGGTGTCGAAGTAGGACATGGAATAAAAATTGGACAAAAGGTAACCATATCTGAAGGATCCATGATCGGGGGATATGCAAAGATTGGAGATCACGTGAAGATTGGCAAACGCTGCTCTATAGCAGATGGCATATCTCTGGGTGAAGGCGTGGTTATACCGGATTATTCTGTGGTGACCCGTGAGGTAAAGGGACATTCAGGAGAGATTCCCAAAGGTTCCTGATTGCGGATTACATTTCCGGAGTGCAAAGATTTTCAGAGGATCTTTATGAGATTATCAGAATTCCTGTCGGAAAAAACGGAAATTGCCCGGGACGGTAATTTTTCTTCAATGGGGACATTGTTCTCACACAACCCACAACAGATCGTATATGCCGTTCGGGAAACAGATGTTAAAAAAATTATTGACAATTCCTCAATTTCCTGTGTAATTACAACGCCATCTCTGGTCTCCAGGTTTCCAGACCATATGGGTGTTGCGTTGGCTCAGGATCCCTCCTCTTCATTTTATGCACTCCAGTCTTTGCTAAGCCAGTATCCGGAATTTGTGCTTCCGCCGTTCGCCAACCGGATTTCATCATCTGCAAAAATTCATTCGAGCGCAGTTATTTCCGGGAGTGGCGTATCTATCGGAAGAGACGTGGTTATCGAAAAAAATGTTGTTATCCATGAGCAGAGTATAATAGAAGAAGGATCTGTTGTCAGATCGAACAGCATCATAGGAAGCTCCCCTTTAATTCCGGGTAGTGCGATAAACTGTAGTGTGGTTCAACCTTCCGGGGGAGTATATCTCCACCGTGAGGTGGATATTCATGCAAATACACAACTCTGTCGTGCAATCTTCAAAGGGTATACAGAGATTGGTGAACAGACAAAAATCGATAACCTTGATACGGTAGGACAAGGGACGTCAATCGGGAAACGATGTCTGATCTGTGCCGGAGTAACGATAGGTGAAGCCGTGATAATCGGGGATGATGCGTGGATTGGCCCGAATGCAACTCTTGAAAATCAGATCCGGGTCGGGAACAACGTCTACATCACACTTGGCTCCAAGGTTCTCCACGATATTGATGACGATAAAGTCGTGAAAGATAATTATTCAATAGACAGGAAACGGTTCAAGAAAGTCATACGAGGCATGTGACACGCATGATACATTCAGATTAAAATGAACGACATCGCTGTTACCCAAACCCAAGACTGTGAGGTTAACCTATGCAGGATATAGGCATTGGCACAGATATAGAAGACGTCAGACGTTTTGAAAATCTCCGAGATCCTGCATTTGCCGCATTTCTCAAAAAAAATTTCACCCAGACAGAGCTGGATTACTGTCTCTCAAAAGATTCCCCTGCTTCACATCTTGCTGCACGCTATGCAGGAAAAGAAGCCGTTATCAAAGCCCTTTCAAGTCTGAACATTACCCACATTTTCTACCCGGTTATCGAGATCGTAAACAACGAGCGGGGTGTCCCCTGCGTCAGGATTAATACCGAGTACAACGAAAAACTACACATAAAACTCAGTTTATCGCACAGTTCCGGAATGGCGCTGGCATTTTGCATTATTATACAAGAGGCGTGACATGGCATCATTCGATGAGAATACAATAAAAAATATTTTTTGTGAAGTTCTCGGAATACCGGCTGAAGAAGTTACCGATACGCTGGCATATAACTCCTGCGTGCAGTGGGATTCCTTAAAACATCTCCAGATGGTGGCCATGTTTGAAGAGAAATTTGATATTGAGATTGATATGGATGATATCATTGCAATGGAAAATTACGGAAAAGTAAAGGAAATTCTCCATAAATATCTCACTTAACCAGTTATGAATTTCGTCGATTATCTCTTTGAACAGTATCGGGATCCCTCAAAAGAGTGTATCTTGTCCCGGGACGGCATTCTCACGTACCGGGATCTGATGTCCAGGGTTGATGATCTCGCAGCGTATCTTACCACCACACTTGGAAGAGGAAACGAGTGCCTTCTGCTCTCGGAAAATACCCCTTTTTTTGTAATAGCCTACCTTGCGATCATAAAGAGCGGAAATACGGCATTGCTGGTCGAGACCCGGATAGCAGACGACCAGCTGGCCACCATCTTTCGCGAATGCCATATTCAGGTATCATTGGTCCAGAAAAAATACCGGTCAAAGATCACAGACAACGGGAGTGTGTTTACCGAAGATATCCTCCTGGAGCTTTCGCACACAGGCCGGTATGTAAGCCCGCCCGTGGAGGACAACGATGTCGCAGTCGTGATCTTCACCTCCGGAAGTACCGGCGCAAAGAAAGGCGTCATGCTTACGCACAGGAACTTATGCGCCAACACGGAATCGATCGTGCAGTATCTTGGCCTGACAGCGCAGGACCGCATCTGTGCCACACTCCCGTTCTTTTACTGTTATGGAGCGTCCCTGTTGCACACCCACCTACGGGCCGGTGGCAGCGTTCTGCTATCCAATAATATTTTCCTTGGCGGAGTCATCAGGGATATCAATGCATTCTCCTGCACCGGGTTTGCCGGTGTCCCAAGCACCTACCAGATCCTGATAAACAAGACCCCGTTTTTAAAAGAGAAACTCCCGACGCTCAGGTATATGCAGCAGGCCGGTGGACAGCTGCCAAACAAGTACATCCGCTTGATTGTCGAAGCATTCCCGGAAAAGAAGTTCGTTGTGATGTACGGTGCAACAGAAGCCACAGCCAGGATGTCATATCTTCCCCCGCATCAGGTGCTCTCCAAGCTCGGCTCGATCGGAAAGGGCATTCCGGGCGTCACGCTCGAAGTGCTTGACGAGAACGGGAAGCCGGTACAACCCGGGGAAACGGGCGAGATCACCGCACGTGGCGACAATATCATGAAGGGATATTATGGGGACCCGGAAGGGACACGAAGCATCATAAAAAACGGCCGGCTCTGGACCGGGGATCTTGCCACGGTGGATGACGACGGGTATATCTATATTGTTGGGCGGGCAAAGAACATCATTAAATCGGGAGGGTACCGCATCTCTCCGAACGAGATCGAGGAATTTATCTGTTCCCTTGACGGGGTTACGGGCTGCGTGGTGCTCGGGCTTCCTGATGAGATCATGGGCGAAGCGATAGTGGCCGTTGTCCAGCCGGGTGATGTCCCGGAAACGGCACTCAAAGAAGAGATCCTCACGCGGTGCACGCAGCACCTGCCTTCCTACAAGATCCCGACTGCCCTGTATTTTGTCCGGGAGTTCCCGCTCAACGCATCCAATAAAGTGGACAGGCCGGCGATTATGGCCTCCATTGGAACCACGTGGGGAAAAAAGACGGAGTAATACAGTAATGCCGGAAACCGAACCTGTCAGGACTTACGGGGCCACAACCCGGGAGAAACTCCTCACTCAGGCACCATACGCCTCAGAAGACCGGCAGAAAGAAGAGGAACTCCTGCCCATCATAAGGGAACAGTTGAAAACTGCCCGACGCAACAACCGGCAGATTGATGATTTTTTTACCAAGCAGGGAATAGACATCGAGACAATACAAAAACCGGAGGATGTGCCGTATATCCCGGTGCAGATGTTCAAGCACTTCGATCTCAGGACCTGCCCGGAGCAGGAGATCGTAAAAGTCCTCCAGTCCAGCGGTACAACCGGCGGCATACCAAGCCGGATCCCACTTGACAAAGCCACTACCATAAACCAGATAAAAGCACTCAAATCCATCCTGTCTGAATACCTGGGGAAAAACCGGAAAATATTCCTTGTCATCGACCATGAAGGCATCAACAGCCCGAAACTGGCGTTTTCCGCACGGACTGCCGGTGTCCGGGGCCTGAGTATCTATGCAAAAAAAACCTTTTACCTGCTCAAAGAGGAAGAGGGAAAACTATCCTTAAACATGCCGGTCATCCGGGATATTGTCGAAAACTATTCGCATGAGGATGTGTACGCTTTCGGGTTCACGTACATCATCTGGACCGTCTTCTACGAGCAGCTTAAAAAGGAAGGGATCCAGTTCACCTTTGACAACTTCACGCTGTTCCACGGGGGAGGCTGGAAGAAGATGCAGGATCTTGCGGTCTCAAAAGAGACGTTTTCAGATACGATTGCAGAAGTATTTGGTACCCGCCCGGACCGGATCCTGGACTTCTACGGAATGGCAGAACAGACAGGTATCATTTTTGTCGACTGCGAACAGGGTAACAAACATGTCCCCTGCTTCTCCCAGGTCATCATCCGCGATCTTTTCACGCTCGAGCCCTGCGATATCGGCAAAACCGGGTTGATCGAGGTGATGAGCGTTCTTGCCGACAGTTACTACGATCAGGCGGTCCTGACCGAGGATCTTGGTGTGCAGATCGGTGTGGACGACTGCCCATGCGGGCGCAAAGGACGATATTTCCGGTTTGTCTCGCGGGTGGAAAAAGCCGAGTTACGCGGGTGTGGGGATACGTTCCGGGAGTCTCGCTGATGATTACCTGTTACCTCAAGGAAGGGGAGTTTGAGGAGAACCAGTACCAGGACTTTGAGGAGATTGTCCGAAGTGTCAATATCTGCAGGGAAGCCCTTGCTGCGATGCCACTTGACGCCATCATAAAAATTCTCGATGCGCTGGGAAAAAATGTACTCAAAAAACCGGAGATCAACACGCTGCCAGGGGTCAGTTACATCTCGCTGTGGCTGCGCCGCGAAAATCTTGACCGGATCTGCAAGGTCAATTACTCCGATAAACGATACCTTGACGGTTTTTGTAAAAACGAGACGAACGTCCTGATGATGGCTCAGCCCCGGGGAATTGTATGCCACTGGATAGCGGCGAACATGCCCACGCTGGGATTCTTTTCCATCGTCCAGGCCGTCCTTTCAAAGAACGGCAGCATGGTCAAGATGCCAAAGGAGTACGTTCCGCTGATCCTGTCCATCCTCCGCGAACTGCCGGCAATTTCAGCAGAGTATGAAGGCACAACATACTCAGGGAAAACTGTGCTTGCCGCGATCGCGGTGGTTACCTTTGAAGGGAGATCCACGGGAGTCAGTGAGAAATTTTCCCTTGCTGCGGACTGCCGTATTATCTTTGGCGGAAGCGAGGCAGTCCGCGCGATCTCACATCTTCCCTGCCGGGATCACTGCGAGACCATCATCTTTGGCCCGAAATATTCATTTGCCGTATTTGACCGGGACTACATCGAATCGGACGGTTTTAAAAAAGCGCTGGACGCGTTTGTAAAGGATGTTGCCGTGTTCAACCAGATGGCCTGTTCATCCCCGCATGTGCTGTTTCTGGAAAAGAGCCGGTATCCGCATGAGACCGTTGTATCGTGGATGAGCGACGCTTTTGAACGGTTGCCAGCTGCACTCCTCAACCAAGAAATATCATCGGGCCTGTCGGCAAACATTATCAACGCCCGGGCCAGGTACCTGCTGTCTGATGGGAAAAACTGTGTGGCCCCCCGGGATCTGGGCTGGACCATCCTTATCGATCGGGATGTCGGACTGGAAGAGCCAATCCAGGGAAAATGCATTTTTACAAAAGAGATCGATACGGTGGATGAAATCATCCCACTGGTGAACCACAAGATCCAGGCAGTCTCGATCGGGATCCTGGACCCTAAAAAACGCGAAGCATTTGCCCGGCAGGTCACTTCGCGGGGTGCGGATCGGATCGTCGTTCCTGGTACCATGCACGACTTTATCCTGCCCTGGGACGGGATCATGACACTGAACCGGCTGGTCCGGTGGGTCATCCTGAGAAATAACCCGGGTTCGCAGGTTTGATTACTTTCAAACGCGGATTTTATTTCTACGGTAATTGTATTTGAGGTACCGGAATCCTTTCATTGATCTAAAGAACGGGTCCGTTTTGGAGAGAGAATATGTTATTAAAAGGGAAAAATGCGGTAGTAACCGGTTGTCTGAAAGGTATCGGCCGTTCGACACTGGATCTTTTTGCCCGAAACGGAGCAAATGTCTGGGCATGCTGCCAGTATGAAAGTCCTGAATTTTCAGAGCACATAAAGGAATTAGCAGCGACCAACAATGTCTGGATTACACCACTCTACTTTGATCTCCTCGATCCGGAACAAATTAAAACAGCGGCTCATAGTATCAGGGAGTCAAAACAGCCGGTTGATATTCTTGTCAATATAGCCGGTATGACCCACGACGCTCTCTTCCATATGACAACCATGGATCAGATGAAAAAAGTTTTCGAAGTGAATTTTTTCTCCCAGATGCTTCTTACCCAGTACATCACCAAGAATATGATACGGCATAAGTCCGGTAGCGTCATCTCTATCTCATCTATCTCCGCTCTTGACGGGAATCCCGGACAACTTTCCTATACGGCAAGCAAAGCTGCAATTATCGGTGCTACAAAAACATTATCTGCTGAACTTGCGGGTTACGGTATACGGGTAAACGCAGTTGCACCCGGGGTGATAAATACTGAAATGACCGCGAACTTACCGACGGAAGTGATGGCAAGGCTGATGGCCAGAAGCGATCTGAAACATATGGGGTTACCCGAAGAAGTCGCAGAGGTTATTTTGTTTCTCGCATCAGATATGTCATCATACATAACAGGTCAGATTATCCGGGTCGATGGTGGAATCGGATGATGGTGGGATAATGCTGCTCAAGGATAAAAACGCAATAATTACCGGCTGTGCACAGGGTATTGGGAAGGCCATGCTCGAAATATTTGCTGCAAATGGCGCCAATGTCTGGGCTTGTGCACGTGTGAAAACTGATGAATTTGAATCTACTGCAAAGGCACTTTCAGAAAAATATCATGTGGAGATCTGGCCGGTTTATTTTGACATGACAGATCATGACGAGTTGAAGCTCGCGGTAAAATCGATTACTTCCACAAAACGCCCGGTGGATATCCTTGTGAACAACGCCGGAATAACCTATAACGCATTGTTTCTGATGTCAACGATGGCAAAGCTGCGGGAAGTCTTTGAGGTGAATTTTTTCTCGCAGTTTCTGCTCTCGCAGTATATCGCGAAAACGATGATGCGGCAAAAGAAAGGGAGCATAATTAATATCTCATCATCTGCAGCAATTGAAGGGAATGCCGGACGTTCGGTATATGGGGCCAGCAAAGCAGCGGTTATCTGCGCGACAAAGGCGATGGCGGAAGAACTTGGTGAATTCGGGGTGAGAGTAAATTCCATTGCACCCGGGATCACGAGGACATCTATGCTCACCAGTATGACGGAAAAAGTAATTCAGGATACGATTCTTCAGAGCGATATGAAACGTCTTGGCAATCCTGAGGATATTGCAAATGCCGCCCTTTTTCTGGCATCGGACATGTCTTCATACGTGACCGGACAGGTATTACGGGTGGACGGGGGATTGCAATAGTTCCACGTATTAATCATGACGTCACAGGATCCAATCATTAAAAATATTAAACCGATGGCTGACCGGATGCGAAAAAAAGCTCTGCAATTAGCATTCTCTGCAGGAAACAATGGTGCGCATCTTGGTTCAGGTTTGTCAATAATAGAAATAATGGCGGTTCTCTACGGGGGAATCATGAAAATCGATCCGAAAAATCCCCGCTGGGAGGGGAGGGACCGGTTTATTCTCAGTAAAGGACACGGCACCCTGGGATATTATACCGCCCTGGAGGAGGCTGGACTTATATCCGATGAAGAACTTTCAACATTCGAAAAAAACGGGGGATTCCTGCCGGGCCAGCCGGTAATGAATATGGATAAGGGCATTGAATTTTCGAGCGGCAGCCTGGGTCATGGCCTTTCACTGGGTGTCGGTGTGGCACTAGCAGGGAAAAAACGTGGCCAGGATTACAAGGTCTATGTCCTGATGGGTGACGGGGAATGCAACGAGGGATCCGTATGGGAGGCAGCAATGGCCGCAAAACATTATAAACTCTCAAACCTTGTTGCGATAATCGATGCAAATGACATGCAATCGGATGGGGCACGGTGCGACATTATGGCGGCAGACTATGAGACGATATGGAAAGGGTTTGGGTGGGACGTCGCCACGGCAGACGGGCACGATGTAAGCAGGTTATATGAAACATTCCAAGCAGGCGTAAGGACTGATGTGCCCCGGGCAATTATTGCGAGGACCATAAAAGGAAACGGGGTTTCATTCATGGAAAATAACAACGAATGGCATCACAACCGGTTGACACAGGCCCAGTACGATGCAGCGATCAAGGAACTTGATTCCTAAACGAGTCTCACCATGATTCAGATAAATTCACTGAATGCAAGATTATGGTCGAAGTTAGGACAGCGGGGAACCTTTGGCATTACGCTGCTTGAATCAGGGAGGGACTTTGAGAACCTGATGGTACTTTCAGCAGATCTGTGTTCAACTTCAGGATTGGATCGTTTCCGTTTACAGTTTCCTGAAAAATTTTTGAACGTGGGCATTGCCGAACAAAATCTGGTAGGCATTTCAGCAGGACTTGCAAAAGAGGGCTATCTCGTTTTTGCTACAACCTTTGCGAATTTTGCCGCCATGCGCAGTTACGAGCAGGTGCGGCTGAACCTTGGGTATATGGGATTTAACATCAAATTAGTAGGTCTTGGAAGCGGGTTTGCCATGGGAATGTTTGGCAACACACACTATGGTATCGAAGACGTTGCGTTAATGCGTGCAATACCCGGGCTCTGTATTCTCTCTCCCGCCGATTGTACGGAAGTTGTGAAAGCCACGGTTGCCGCTGCCATGTATCCCGGCCCGGTATACCTGCGCCTCACCGGGGTCGTGAACAACCCTATCGTCAATAAAGAAGATTATCCCTTCGAAATCGGGAAGGCGATTCATCTAAAAAGTGGTTCTGACGTCTCAATTATCGCTACAGGGTCTATGGTTTATCACGCTCTTGAGGCAGCGAAACTGCTTGAATCCAAAGGGATCTCTGCCGCAGTTATCAATATGCATACGATAAAACCACTCGATACAGAAGCAATACATGGTGCCTGCAAAAATTCGAAACTTATCATTACTGTTGAAGAACATAGTGTTATCGGGGGCCTTGGCGGGGCGATTGCGGAATATTTATGTGGGTTTGCCTCTCACCCGCGCCTGCTTATAATCGGCATTCCGGATGCATTCCAGAAAGCCGGGGATTATCCATACCTTCTTGAACAAAATGGTCTTACCGGAGTACAAATTGCAGAAAAGGTAATGACTTCATTCAATGAAATTATTCATTCAGAAAGAATTCCGCAATAGAATGCATTAACCTCTGTTTGGTGCTGGATTCATTAAATCTCAACAAGAAATCCCCTCGTGTACCATCCGGTTACTGCAACTAAGTATATGTTCGGTGAAACCCCACATAACCTCCTGCAAAGAACTTAAATGGGGACAGATGAAGTATGCAACAATATACCCTCGGCCTTTTTTCAAATATGTTTCCTCCCGGCATTCCAAAGAAGCAAAACGGGGTGATCCTGACCGATACTACCCGGGGAATTTTTGTTAAAAGAATGGTGGATGATCTCGTCCAGCAGGGTGTTATCGTGAAAATGGCCGTGAAAAAAAGCGGATCTCTTACCGGATATGTTCCATTTATCTATCAGTCCTTAAGGTTGGTGCATGATCGCGATGTCGATATTATGCAGGCCGAATATATCCCCCACAGCAGCATGATACCTGCACTGTTCAAAAGAAAAAACTGTCCTCTCGTACTGAAATTTCATGGGGATGATGCACGGATTTTCCCGTTCAAAAATTCATTTTTCATGTCGGTAACCCGTACGATGATCAGACGTTCGGATTATGTCCTGACATCCAGTGAAGAGATCCGTAGTATTCTGATATCCATTGGTGCAGTACCTGAAAAAACGTCCACGTTACACTCAGGAGTGGATACGAAGTTCTTTAGTCCGCGCTCTCGTGAATTAACCCGACAGGAACTTGGATTGCCCGTGGACGCAACTATATTCCTTTTCGTTGGAAGACTGCACGCCTGGAAAGGGCTTTATGAAATATTGTCCGTAGCAAAACGCTGTCCAGATGAGACATTTGTGTTTATTGGTCCCGGAGATATCCCAGTCCATTCGGAAAATTGTTTATTTGTTGGTTCACAACAACCCGACTCAGTCCGGGCATGGTTCAATGCATCCGACTGCCTGCTTCTTCCGACGTATACAGAAGCGGTTCCAACCTCGGTGATGGAATCGTTCTCCTGTGAAGTTCCTGCAATCGTGACTAATATCGGGGGCTGTCCGGAAATTGTTCAACACGGAAAAAATGGGCTTATTATTCCGGTCCGTGATATTCCGGCTCTCTATGCGGCTGTAATCTGGATGAGGGACCATCCGGATGAACGCAGGAAAATGGGAAAACAAGCCCGCGAGACGGTAAAGGAACGTTATGATCACACAATATCGACTGACAGACTCATTCGCATTCATAAAACGTTACTCGACAATAAATAATGCTCATTATCATTTTTTTATGCCGTCAATCTCACTAAATATCTGAATATTTTGTGGCTGCATTCCGCAAAGGGGAGCGATGATGTCGTTGAATAGATCGAAAGTACGCAGGCAGACTGCCCCATGAGTGCGATCTTTACACCATCAGTTTTCTACTTCTCTGCGGGAACAGGGGAATCCCGGGAGTTCTGACAAGGATCACAAAAATGCTGTCAGGTGTATCCCCCAGTACGAGAGTGTTTGGGAGTTGCTCTTTGTGCATGACTCTATTCGCGTCTGGAACGTATTGAAACCGGATTATTCTGTTTGAGATGACCGATTCAGAATCCGGTTATACACATCAAGATGCTGTCGGGCAATATTTTCCGGGAGATACTGCAATGCGCTTTGTTTGCCGGCATCACTCAGTTTTTTTCGCTGTTCTTTATCCTGAAGTAACGATAAAATGACATCGGCTAACTGCTTGTCGTCGCCGCAGTCTACCAGGCGTCCATTGACACGATCCTGAATCATATCCGGGATTCCCCCGGCACGCGTTGCCACAACCGGTGTGCCGGTTGCCATTGCTTCAAGGATCACAATACCCTGAGATTCTTCAAGAGAGGGCAATACAAAGATGGCAGCCTCACGATACTCCCTGAACAATTCTGAATCAGCCAGACGTCCACAAAATTCGATATTTCCTTCAAGATTCAATGTTTTAATGAGATTACAGAGGGTATGATAGTAAACAATTTTGCGAATTCCGCCAACAATGTGCAGTTCAATATCCGGCATCGTCTTTTTTATATGGGACACAGCCCGGATAAGTACAGCAAGATCTTTCCGTTCTTCGATCCCCCCTACAAACAGGAGCCGGTTGGAATATTCTTCTTTTTGTACTGTGAAAAATTGGGGTTCAACCGGGTTAAATATCACGGATATTGTTCCTTGTGTCATTGGTTGAACCAATCTTTTTACATAGGGCGATATAGCGATCAGATTAAAAGCACGCTTTAAGACAAAGTGCTCCATCCGGCGACCAGTAATGGCATGATATTTACCTTTTACACCGGTCCAATACCTCGATTCTTCGTGAATGACCCCCTCAATCGTTATTACAGCACGGTCAGGATCCCAGCGCACGGCCGGATATGCATAATCCTTTCCAATTCCCAAAGCATGGACGATATCAGGTTGAATTTCTGCGATTTTTCTTCTGATAATATAATCGGTAATTTGCTTGGGAATCAGAATTGGCATATATTTCCAGGGAAAACGGATATAGTGTACGAAAAGGTTATCCTCTGTGATAACGACAGACTTTTTCACATCCGAGTTGAGAGTGCAGATATGAAATTCATAATCAGGTTCAATTTTTTTTAATTCCTGCACGATAGTGAAGAGCGCCCTTGGAACTCCCCCCGTTACAGGTTTTCCCGGAGTAGGGTAATCAGAACAGAGCAGGATCTTTTTCGCATGCATTTTTTTACCATCGCCATTTTTTGAAATCTGATGTGTGAGGAAAATATTTTCGGAAGAGCCTAATGCGTTCACTACTATTATTTTTTATTAATGTTTTTATGCTTACCTCTAGACCTGAAAAAGTTACACTCGCAGTTCTCAATGTTATTTATTAGTCATTTATAGGGTTAGAAATACGGACCAAGCATTTTATCAGAATTCAGACTACCTATAAGCAAATAAGGAAAGGTCGCGCAGATGTACTATTAAAGTGGGGTAAAATCGAACTATTCCGACAATCATATACTGGGATCAGAGGAGGTGCATATTTATACGAAAAATACTTGTTACCGGGATCAGCGGATTTGTGGGGGGACACATTACCCGGTATATTCAGTCGAATCATCCTGACTGGGATATTCATGGAATAAGTCGTTCACTTCCCGTCTGGAATTTTTTACCGGGTCACGAACAGATCGCTGGGGCCATCGAATTCCATCAAGGGGATCTCCTTAATGCAGCACGAACTCGCCAACTCGTGAAAGAAATTGATCCCGACTTTATCCTGCATCTGGCTGCATTCAGCTCGGTCGGCGAGAGCTGGCAGAAGCCTGTTGAGGCAGTTCTGAACAATACGAATGCATTTCTCAATGTTGTTGAAGCAGTACGGCTTAATAACTGCTGCTGCCGCATAGTCTCCGTCGGTTCATCTGAGGAATATGGGATAGTTGACCCGTCTCAACTGCCGATACATGAAGATGCCAGACCAAGACCTGCAAATCCGTATGCAGTAGCGCGTGTTTCACAGGAGAATCTTGCCCAGATATACATGCAGGGATATCATCTTGATATCTGCAGTACGCGTTCGTTCAACCATATCGGACCCGGACAACGCATCCAGTTTGTTGTGAGTTCTATCGCCGATCAATTTGCGAAAATTGCGGTAAACAGGGGCAGGGACTCACCCGTTATTTCAATCGGGAATGGGAGCATCGTAAGAGATTTTATTGATATAGAAGATGTGATTAGGGCGTATGATATACTCTTTACTAATGGAAAAACGGGTGAGACATACAATATCTGTACTGGAAAAGGACATTCAATAGCGGATATCGTAAGAATATTCTCAGAAATGCTGGACATCTCCGTTGATATTGAGCAACAGAATACGTTATTACGGCCGATCGATAATCCGATTCTTGTCGGCAGCTATGAGAAAATTCATGCACACACAGGTTGGGAGCCCCATGTTTCTATCGAAGAAAGCCTCCGTAAGATCTATTCATACTGGTTCGATCAGGAATCCGCAAAAATATGAGTTGGGACCGGATGAACCAGAGAATAACGTAGTTTCCCCATCAGTGTTGAACTCATCGTTCAGCATATAGATACAAAATTTAGAATTAATGCTTTGGCTTTATTTTCTTTAATGCCTGTACGATTGAACAGACCATCCGGGGATACCATCGGTTACGGTTTCACCAAGATAAGGATAATCTGAACAAATCAGGATCTTCGATTTTAGGGTAGTTCTTCGAACATATTCACTTCAGACAATCAACATTCGGGTCATGAATAATGAATTTTCTGGTAAAAACAGGATACGATCACCCCCAAGTTTCATCAGGGTCGTATGGAGTGGCTTTACATTGATCTCTCTCTATATTCAATTCTTGTTGCAAGATATTTTAGTATTTTAGGTACTGCGAAAGGGAACAAATAGAAATATAAAATAAACAGACGGAGATAATCCCCTCTTGTACATGATGCAGATTCATACGCGATACGGTTGAGAATAACATCACATTTTGCAGACTGGATCCTGCAGCACAACAGTATCCTCGAAGTCACCGTGATCCGTCGCGTTTTTTGCAAAAATAGTTTCAACCGGCGCAAAACGGTCAATACGCTCCTGTGATACTTTACATACGATTTTGATTCCCTGCACTGGACACTTTCAGGGTTAATCGTGTATTGGAACGATGGCTGTGGATCAAACCAGATACGTGAGATTGCAGCAAATCTCGCTGAGAAATCATAATCCTCGCATATCTGCAGGTCTGCACCCACATAATAATTTCCTGTAACTTCCAGCAATGATGCACGGATTACACAAGAGGAGGTTACGACAAAATCTCTCATTATTTCCTGGTTCAGCATATTCTTTTTATTTTTGACGTTCCTGTTGAGGTATAACATTTTCCGTCCATAATTCTGTTCCACATAACCATTGCTGCACACTAACCCGATATCCGGATTTTCTTCCAGAACTTCAACCTGTCGTGACAGTTTCTCTGGAAACCATATGTCATCATCATCAAGGAATGCAATGTATTTTCCATGGGCGTTTTTCATACCTGCATTCCGTGATTCGGCCGGGTAAGGAGTCTGCGGGATCCTGATATAATGTACCCGGTCTCCAAAATCCTGTAATATCAGTTCAGCATTCCCACAATCATCAACAACAATAACTTCACAGGGAGAATATATCTGAGCGAGAACGCTTTTTACTGCTCGCACCAGCAGGCTGTTCCGATTATGTGTAGGAATGACAACGCTGACAAGGGGGCCGGACATAGGATGCTATCCTGTAAAAAGGGGAACTGTTTTTTTTATTCTATTGGATCCCTGTTTACAAAAATCTATTCGAACGATACACATTTGAAGATATGAAAAAAATATTAAAGGAGTGACAATAACAATGCTGACATTTTTTTCTGTTCCCAAACCATTCACCGGTAACATCGCGATTCTCCAGAAAAATGCGATCCGTAGTTGGAAACAGGTCTGCCCGGATTGTGAGATCCTTTTGTTTGGCGATGAACCCGGGATCAAAGAGGCGGCAGAGGAATATGGTGTGCGCCACATTCCGGAAGTTAAAAAAAATACCTATGGGACACCGACCCTGGATGATATTTTCGACCAGGCCCGGAAATTGTCCAGACACGATATCGTATGTTATATCAACTGTGATATTATCCTGACAGGCGATATCATCGAAGCGTTAAAACGGATTCCCTTTAAAAAATATCTGCTCGTCGGCCAGAGAACGAATCTCGATATTGATACAGAACTGGGTTTTAATGAAAACTGGGAGCATGATTTGCGACAGCAAGCCCGGATACGCGGAGTGCATGAAGGCAAGATGGGAATCGATTATTTCATGTATCCCAAAAAATCCATTGCCAACGTGCTGCCTTTTGCCGTCGGAAGGCGCGGTTGGGACAACTGGTTTATTTACAATGCAAGAAAGCAGGGAATCCCGGTTATCGATTGTACTCCGGCGGTGCTTGTCGTGCACCAGAACCATGGTTACGGTCACATCAGGCAGAAGACAGGCACCCGGTGGGAGGGACCTGAATCGGATATCAACCTGAACCTGATTGGAAACCCGGCATATCTCTGGGACCTTGATGACGCAGACTGGACATTATCAGAAGAAGGCGTTACCAAAAAACCGTTCAGTTTATTGGGGATTTACCGGTATTTCATACTGCATTCCCCGGGAATCTTTTTACCCACCATCACCGGAATCGCTTCGGGGATTGTGAAAATGAAAAAAAGGGGGATTTGAAAGGCTGAAGAAGGGATTTGAAAGGCTGAAGAAGGGATTTGACAGTCAACATTCATATGAAAAACCCGAAATGAAATTCCTTGTTAAATGCAGCCAAGAAAATCCTCATCGTAAACAACTATGACATCTCTGGCCAGGCGGGTCCGGGCAGCGTACCGCTTGCATAAGAAAATACTATCAAGTGGTGTTGAATCTCAAATGCTATAAGAAAAAGAAAATTTCCGGTTTTGGGAATTAAATCCTGTATCCAGCACTCTGTGCATCGGAGTAAAACATCTGCACGGTTTCAAGCGACAACTGGTCGAGATCTTTACCCACCTGCGGGACTTTCTTTAAGATATCATTCGTGATCGTGATGATATGGCACCCACAGGATTCGGCCTGGATGAGATTCAGCAGCTCACGAGTGCTTGCCCAGAGCAATTCGGCTTTCGGGTTGGACTTGAGGACCTTGACCGCATCTTTCATTATTGGCATGGGATCTCTTCCCGTATCTGCGATACGGCCGGCAAAAATCGAAACGATGCTCGGGGTATCCGGGGAAAGGGCCTTTGCAACCGTCTTTACCTGCTCAAGGGTCAGGATGGCAGTAACGTTCAGTTTCAGGCCATCGTGGGAGAGTTTTTTCACGAGCGACGCCGTACTTTCGCCTTTGGTATTTGTCACGGGGATCTTAATGTAGACGTTCTTTCCCCAGCCAGCGATCTTCCGGGCTTCGCGTTCCATGCCGGGCAGGTCGTCAGAAAAAACTTCAAATGAGATAGGAAGATCCGGAATCGCTTTGAGGGCAGCCTTTGCAAACTCTTCATAACTTTTGACCCCGGCTTTTTTCATGAGAGTGGGATTTGTAGTAAAACCGCTTGCAATCCCTTTTTTGTATTCCTCGATCATGCCGTCGAGATCGGCTCCATCAGCATAGAGCTTGATTTTAAACTGTGATAATCCGGTCATGGTATTACTTCCAGTTCACCTTTTTTTGTCCTGATTATGTAGAAGTATCTGTTCTGCACCATTAAGATTCATTGCTTTGTATTTCAGCGATTTAACTCGTTCATGTGCCGTTGTCTTATTAGCCAGACTTAACCAAAAAAACATGATACGATAATCTTACAGAATTGCATGAGAAAAACGCTAAACAACCCTCTTGTCAGATTTGGAGAGGGATGGTATGGGGGATGGTACTCCCACCTGTTCCTGATTGGGGGCAGGAGGTCGAGCTCTCCCGCACACATCCGGGCCCGTATGAAGCCCCGTTTTCCTGATAAAGTATGTGGTGAACAATGTTTGACAGGTGTCCTGTACACTGCGGGAAAAAAGTCGAAAAATGTTAGTTAAAATTGAAAATAACGCAAATTTAAAGGCGCAATATTTTCTCTTTAACGGTGTTCTGGAAAGGGGGGTCTCGCATACATTGGATTCTTTGCGCCCCACGAGATCGGGTAAAAAATACCCCTCCAGAGTCATATTTTTTTGCCAGAGGTCCGGATTATTATCCGTACCGCATCCTGAAGATTTTCAGCCAGGGAATCCGGGTTTTCCGAACCACGATATCCAGCAGAATGTGGATCCTTGATAAGGATCGTCCGGGCCCCTGCTGCTTTCCCACACGCGACATCGGAGTCCCGATCGCCAACCATCCATGAAACCGCAAGATCGATCCCATAGTCCCGGGCCGCTTTCAACAGGAAATAGGGCTTTGGTTTCCGGCATTCGCACGCGAATGAATATTCCGGTACGATCCCGTTGGGATGATGGTAACAGTAATAGTAGTCCCGGAACAGAATCCCTTCGGATTTCATAATTTGTTCGAGTCTGTTATGCACAGCCCGAATCTGTTCCAGCGTCGTTTTCCCTTTTGCGTAATCCGGCTGGTTGGAGACGAGAAACAGATCAAACCCTGCATTCTGAAGATCCAAGAGAGACCTGATTGCATCGGGAAATAATACCAGATCATTCGCAGAATGGGGCGGCTCGTACTCCCCGGTGCCCGTGTTCAGCACAAGCCTGTTGATGACACCATCTCTATCGAGAAACACTGCCGGTTTCATCATCAAAAAGAAAATTATTTCGTACTTTCCCACTTCATCTCAAATTTCTGCATCGCCGGGCTTGAGACAATCAGGTGCCAGACAACGGCCTGGAACGCTTCCGTCTGGGGGGTCACGGTCTTCTCGTTCACGGTCGGGATAATCACGCAGGCATCGGCAACTTTTGCCGTGTAGCCACCGTCACGTCCCACAACACCGATAACTTTTGCACCGGTCTCCTTTGCATACCGCAGGGCATTAACCAATGTCACGCTGACATTCTTGTCTGCATTCCCACCACCGACAGAAAAAACAAAGATGCAGTCCTTCGCAGTGAGCCTGCTCCCTTTGAGCCAGCTCTCAAAAACCGTCTCCCAGCCGTCATCGTTGACACGGGCGGTGAGCTCCGAAACGTTATCGGTCGGTGCATAGGATTCGATCCCGGCGATCTTCCGGAAATCGTTTACCGCGTGGGATGCATGGCCGGCTCCCCCACCGACACCGAGAATGAAGAGGCGCCCTCCAGTTTTTCGGACGCCCTGAAGAATGTCGGACATTTTTTTGATCTGGCCCTGATCGATTTTCCGGATTATCGTTACAGCGTCATCGAGAAATGCGGAAATATAATTATCTTCGACCGTCATTTTCACTCCAGATAATGATTTGGTTTTCGTTTCCTGATATATTCTTCAGTTTCCCGGATTCCAGATATCGACCCGATCTCGTAGAAGCGTTTTGTGACTTCATATCCCTGGACTTGCCCGGCTTCAACCAGCCGGGAAAGGACTAACGAGAGATCAAAGGACTCATTTGCCGGATATTCATCGAAAACATCCTTCCGGATCGCAATGAGTCCGTAATCGATGTATTCCATCGCCGGGTCACGGGATTTTTTATCATACCTGACAATTTTCCCGGCCTTCATGACGATGTTGCTCGTATCAAACGTGTTCCGGTTCCGGTACACGGTCATCAGGGCCGTAAGAGTACCCACATTAAACTGCTGTACGACAGACGAAAAATCGATATCGAGATAGGAATCGCCGTACAGGATCATGAACGCATCCGGCAGCATACCGGCTGCCTTTTTGATTGCACCGCCGGTCCCCAGGAGAACATTCCCATCATAAGAGTACCAAACTTCCAACCCGAACCGGGAGCCGTCGCCAACGTGTGCTTCGATCATATCGCCAAAGTTTCCCACACAGAGCATCACCTGAGTCACGCCTTTTTCTTTCAGGAGCTCCAGCTGGTGATCGATAAAGGGCCGGCCGTCGATCACAATAAGGGATTTGGGGATTTTCCGGGTAACCGGATACAGGCGGGTGGCAAGCCCCCCTGCAAGAATAACGACAGGCAGCATTACGATGTCGTCACCACTTTGCTACCGTCAAAGTCAAACCGGAACCGGACTTCCTGGAGCCCTTCGCGGGCCATGACCTTGCGAAGTTTCTTGTTGTCTTCTGCATAAAACATCAGGAATCCACCGCCGCCGGCACCGATGAGTTTTCCTCCAAGCGCACCGTTTTTCATGGCAATATCGTACCATGTATTGATCCGGTCATTGCTCATCGCGTTCGAGCGCTGCTTCTTGTGCTCCCAGTGAACGTTCATGATACGGGCAAATTCTTCGAGATCTCCCTGTTCGAATGCCGTTTTGCTCTTGTAACCGAGCTCTTTAACAAAGTGCAGGTTTTCGATCATGGAGATGTCGTTGCTCTTGCTTTTGTCGTCCTGTTCCCTGAGGACATTTGATGCAGATCTAGAGTAACCAGTGAAAAAGAGCAGAAGGTGGTCTTCGAGATTGTAAAGGGTTTCAGGGCATATATTGAGTTTTTCCGTTTTTACCCGGTTATCTTTACAGAATGTAAAACAGTTTATTCCGCCATATGCAGAAATATATTGATCTTGTTTTCCGATAGGTTCATGAAGGAGATCCATTTCTATATGACAGGCTTGTTCTGCCAGATCAGCTGGTGAAATAAAATTTTTCTTGTGCGTATGAAGTGCTTTAAGAAGCGAACAGGTAAAACTGCTTGATGAACCCAGACCGGTTCCCGCCGGGATATCCGCAAGACTCGCGATTTCCAGATTCCGGGCGTCAAACTCCAGTAATTTTAACGCTTCGCGGATGATGGGATGTTTGATCTCATCGAGACTCCTGACTTCTTCCATTTTTGAATATTTTACGATGAGATAATCGACGAATGTATCGTGCAGGTTGATATAGACATATTTGTCGATCGCTGCGGCGATCAAAAAACCTTCGTATTTCTGGTAATACGAAGGCAGATCCGTTCCTCCGCCCCCAAGCGAAATTCTCAATGGACTCCGGGTAATAATCATATATTCACCTTAAAATTGCATTTCTCATACACTTTCTCGACAATATCCAGTGCTTTTTTGGCATCACGTATATTCCCCTCAGGCTCTTTGTGCATTTCGATCGACCGGATGAATTCATTCACTTCGAGACTCCATGAATTATCCGGGAATGGATACTCCCATATGGTTGTTTCCGGCGGGCCCATCACGGGAAGCATTTTGTAAAGGCATAATCGTTCCGTGCCATAACTCCCGCCAAGGCCATCAATCATGAGTTTTCCCGTCTTTCCATAAATTTCAAAGGAAAACATATTCTTCCACTCCGTGCAGCTGACGTGGAGCCATGCAATTTGATCGTTTGGACTTTTCAGCATCAGGAATGCATTATCGTCGACCGGCATATCCCAGAAATACGTATGGGCAAAACCATCTGCAAGGTCAAGGTCACCGAGGAACCATCGTGACAGATCGATCAGGTGAACCCCCTGGTCGATAAGTTCACCCCCTCCGGATTTTTCAGGATTTGAACGCCACTCTTTTTCGTATCCGCGCCGGCCACCATGCCCATACCGGCCGCGAATGAACATCAACGGTCCGATCTCTCCTGAATCCACCAGTTGTTTTGCCTTTTGCAATGCGGGATGAAACCGGTGATTGAATCCCACTTTAACAAAAACATTATTTCGTTTCGCTGTTTCGATGATCGGGATAAGTTCTTCCGGATTCCTGCCCGCGGGTTTCTCTACCAGTACATGCTTTTTGGCAGCGACCGCGTCCAGGGCAATTTTTGCGAGAAAATCGTTTGTGGTTGAAATAAAGATGAGATCGATCTTGTCGTTATTCAACGCGTCATGGTAATCTGTACTTGCCGAGTTACAATTTTTGAGCTGCGCAACTTCCCGAGCGCGTTCCAGAAAGGGATCCACGGCTATTACGAGTTCATGATTCCCCAAAGCAAGAGCACGTTTCTTTCCTACGGCGCCACAACCAATTATCCCGACTTTCACGTTTAGATCCCCCAGTTTTTACCGCGATCTTTCTCAACAATCCTTCTTAAGGTATAGATGTCGGAATTTCTCAGATCATCGCGGTACTGCGCGAGGTTTTGCCATGGATCCCAGGGAGCACTGATCAATTTGCCGGTTATCCCGTCACTGGCAGGAGATGCCAGGTAAACACAGAGTTCCGCACCTAAGTGCAGGGGTGTCCCGCCATTGGCTTTTTGTTTGAGGGCTTTTTCGTAAAACGCCTTACCCACGACATCAGGTCCGGATTCCAGAATTTCCTCAAGAAGCCGGGTGTTAAGTGCTCCCGGTGCAACTGCGTTTATATCAATTGCATACTCCCTGCACTCCTCTGCAAGAGTTTCCGTCAGTCTTACGACTGCAGCCTTGGATGCGGCATAGGCACTTATTCTTGGCAGGGGTGCCGTTGCTCCGCCGCCGGAAAGATTGATTATTTTCCCGGAATTATTCTTTTTCATATGCGGGAGTATCCCTTTGCACATGAAAAAAACACTTAACAGGTTGATATGGATTGCAGATACCCATTCATCGGAATCAACATCTTCAACGAGTCCCTTTGGCCCATATACCCCGGCATTGTTGACAACGATATCAATCCGTCCCAGTGTCTTGATTGCGGTATTGATCATCTGCTTAACGTCTTCTTCCTTTGATACATCCAGTGGCAGCCCGATAACGGTTTGTTTTGAGAGTGTGATTTCCCGTAAGGTTTCAACAGCCCGTTCTACCTGAGTTGTATCCCGCCCGCAGATTACCACCGATGCCCCTTCGGCAACAAATTTTTTTGCAATTTCAAGACCAAAACCCCGGTTTGCCCCGGTTATAATCGCATTTTTCCCGGCTAATTTCATGAATAACTCCTCCCTACTGCAAAATATCGCATATTACTCAGATCCTGAATACTTTTTTCGATAAATCCATTGGGATCAACGATGATCTTTTCCCGGATAATTGATAGTATATTTTCATCCAGTTTCTGGAAATCAGGCCATTCGGTTGCAATAATTATACAATCTGCATCCTTAACCGTATCTGCAATTCCCCGTGATAATGAAAAAATATCCTGTAATTCCGGAGGCAGCTCCCGAATCGCCGGATCAAATGCGGTTACTTCAGATCCCTGCTCTTTGAGCCATCCGCATAATTCAACCGATGCCGATCGGCGAAGTGTATTTGTCCCGGGTTTATACGTCAGCCCCAGAACGGCAATGTGTTTTCCGTCGAGGTTCCCCATCGTTTCCAGGCACTTTCGCTGAATCCATGTCTTATGAAATTCATTGCTTTCAAGAACGGAATTAATGAGATACATCGGGAGCTGATTTTTTATCCCCATCTTTTGTAAAAACCGGACATCCCGGGCGAGAGTTCCCCCGGAAAAGGCATTTCCCGGGTTAAGATACGCTTTTGGACCGATCCTTTCTTCAGTTTTTAACCCCCGCTCAACGTCTTTTGCATTTGCCTCCATACATTCGCACAGGGTCGCAATCTCATTTGCAAAACAGACTGATGTGGCAAGAAAAGCATTGATTGCATGTTTTGTCATCTCTGCCGATTCTATGCCCATCCATTCCAGCCTGTCGCTGACGGGTGAGAAAACCGGGAGAAATACTTCTTTTTCATCGGGTTCTGTTCCGACTACAATCCGATCCGGTTCCAAAAATGTTTTCAGGGCTTTTCCCAGGCGCAAATTTTCCGGGGAGTACGCAAAAAAGACTTTTTTATCAGGATACCTCTCATGGAATTTTTTAGAAAGTTGTCGCGTGAACCCGACAGGAACTTGGGATGATATGATTATTTTTGTCTGGTTCTGCAAAAATTCCGAGATTATCTCAAAGTTCTTTTCGATATAATCGGGATCTGCGTTATCCTGTTCGTCCACCGGTGTATCAAATGCAATCCACATTACATCTGTGTCTACCAGTGCAGACACGGGGTCGCATGTGAAACTTAACGCTTTTTTCCGGAGATTTTCAAGAATTAGTTCGTTTAATCCGGGCTCTGAAATTGGTGCTCTTGCATTCTGAAGGTTATCAATATTCTCCCGGTTGAAATCGAGTCCGACAACGGTATGTCCGGATTTTGCAAGACCTGCAGAAATAACCGATCCCAGGTGCCACAATCCAAACACACAGACTCTCATGGACGTCTCTCCATCACCCACGGATTCTGTTCGAGAAATTCAAGGGTCCTGACGATGCCTTCGTGAATCGTATATTCTGGTTTCCACCCGAGTGAACGGATCTTTTTGCAATCGAGGAATATGAACGGGTTATCGCCAATCCAGCCCCTTTCGCCACCGGTATAGCGGATCTCGGGTTTGAGATCCAGGTGGCTGCAGATCCAGTTGATGGAATCTTTTACTTCACAGCACTCGTCAGTACCCAGATTAAAGATGTTCACCTTGTCCTGCGATTTTTCGATTGCGATAAAAATCGCATTGATGCAATCCTGTATATAGAGATACGATTTTTTCTGGTGCCCGTTCCCTAAAACATCCAGATAATCCGGGTGCGCACGGAGCTGTTTATAGAAATCAAAGACATGGCCGTGCGGATAGCGTTCTCCAAGGATGGAGACGAAGCGGAAGATCCATGCCTGGAATCCAAATCCCTCGCAGTATGCCGCAATCAACCCTTCCCCGGCGAGTTTGGACGCACCGTACAGTGAAGTCTGGACCGGAAACGGGGCGTCTTCAGGGGTAGGAATTACCTTTGCTTCACCGTAGACCGAACCGGTTGACGAGAATGCAATCTTATTGATGAAATTCTTCCGCATTGCCTCGAGCACGTTGAACGTCGCAATGGTATTCTGGTGAAGATCTTTTGCCGGGTGTTCCGTGCCAAAGCGGACATCGGCATTTGCAGCGAGGTGGAAAACAAAATCGCAACCGGCCATAGCGGAGGATAATTTTTCCTGATCTAGGAGATCTCCGGTGATCAGATGGAATCCCGGCTGTTGTTTTGCATTCTCCAGATATTCCGGAATCCCCGTTGAATAATTATCGTAAACGGTTACCTCGTTTCCAAGAGAGAGAAGCCGGTCGACAAGATTACTGCCGATAAAGCCGGCGCCGCCAGTAACAAATGCTTTCATGGTATATTGCCCAGATTTTCCGGTTGTTTCCCATTATATATTGTCGGAAGAAACATATTCATCTTTTTCCCTCTTGACCTTATTAGGGTGATAATTGAGTTGCCCCTGCCATAAATCCCGCAGGATAAATATAACATACGATTCTCGAACGTTTTTCTGGTGAATCTACAACAGGAGACCACTGCTACCCGTTGATCTCGACACGGTCACCAATGTACCTGGCGTTTGTGTACACCCCATAGCCAGATTCAAGGAGGTTGTCGCAGAGCTTTATAAATTTTTAAACAAGAACTGGTTTACCAGGATGGCAAATTCCCTGCAGATCATCTCCCAATAAAATTTCTTTATGATAGTGATTTTTTTTAGTGGTCACGTTCAATACACCGTTTATAGAGTTCCCTGTATTGCTTCGCTATTACTATGGAATCAAATTTTTTCATAACGGCCTGCCGGGCATTCACTGACAGATCTTCGGGCGCGGGATGATTGAGAACCCAGTCAATTCCCTCTGCCAGACTGACGGAATCACTGGGGATGGCCCGATACCCGTTTTCCATGTGGTCGACGATATCCTTTGGCCCGTCTAAATCAAATGTCACTGCAGGTGTTCCACAAGCCATCGATTCGGTAGATACCCACCCCAGTGCCTCCTGAATGCTTGGCATGACATAGACATCTGCCGCACTATACGCGATTCTTTGTTCAAGACCGGGTTTGAGATGCCCCAGATAGTGGACCGGAAATTTATTCTGCGATGCGGACTCGAAATTACCCGAGCCGAAAATGAGCAATTCTACATCAGGGGTCTTGATCAAATCTAATGCCGATTTGAGATACCGGTATCCTTTTCGCGGATCCTGTACCATACCATCACCGCCAAACAAGATAAATTTCTTGTTCTGCGGAAGATTGAGAAGATCCCGGGCAATAGCCTTATCTAAAGGCCGGAATGTTTTTGTATCTATAGGGCTTGAGATGTTTGTTATCTCCCTGCCGGAGAACACCTTGCTCTCCTTTGCACAATCCGCAATCCACCTGCTTATACCATTGACAACGAGAGAAGGAATTTTTGCATATGCTTTTATTTTTCGTGCATGGACTCTGTAACTCAAATCGATTGTGTGACAGGAGCCAAGCACCGGGCAGTTACCACAATGAGTCACATACTTGCCACATCCACCATCATAATGGCATCCCCCGGTGAACGGCCACATATCATGCATGGACCAGATTACCGGCTTTGTGATCCTGCCGATATCTTCGATACTCATCATTCCCCCGGCGATCCAATGAAGATGAACAAGGTCGGCATCACTATTGTTTATTATTTTGATAATATTCCCATGCGGCATCCACGAGGGAGAGAACAGGGTTTTGTTTTTATTCGGATACAAATGCAGGGGCAGAGGATCGAAATGGTATCTCACCCAGTTCATTTTTTCTTCAATTTTTGTTTTCGGACCGACTACATACGGTTTGCCACTCCCTTTTATGTTTACCAGTATTTCGCTTTTCACTCCCAGGGGTTCCAGGTCCCGACACAGGAGGTGAATATTTTGCGCAGCCGCTGTTGCCGAATCGAATGTATTGAGAAAAAGAACTTTCATCCTAACACCAATTTAAATATCGGGAACATGAATTTCGAACCATATTCCATCAGAATAACTTTAGTATTAGAGGTAGTGTTGTAATCGCATTTCCGGTAAATGGTTGCTGCCCCTTCTGCTGTGCCACATTTCTGTAATCCCATGGCCTTTGCGATACGATCAAATGTATATCTCAAATGGAACGTTGCAGGCAGATGACATTTTATTACCGGGTAGAAATTGTTGGTAATTATCAGATAACCATTTGGTTTCACATATGAGCTCATCATGGAAAGGAGTTGAATGGGGTTTTGTACATGTTCCAGTACATCTTCGGCAATCAGGCAATCGTATTGTTTGTCAATTCCCGAAATGACCCGGACCCTCTTTATTTCTGAAAGTCTTTTACGTGAATAATCGCTCAGGTGCGGCTCAAAAATAACAACTTCTGATTCCGGTGATTTCTGGTGAATAAGCCGGGCGAGCGTTCCGAACCCGCCGCCATAATCAATGACTGATTGCAGTTTGTTGTCCGCAATCCATTGGCTGATTTTATTACGGTTTTGCATTGATAATTCATGTTGCTCAATGAACAATCCATTAAGAATCCAAACCGGATGAGAATAAAACCTAGCCAATTTGTCATCATCAATATGTTTATTATCACAGCCGAGTTCGTCCCATATCATATCTAGGAGAAAACCCATTCGGTGTAAATCATCAGAATATGGGGTTTTTATGGCAAGTAACCGCCCAATTTCTTTTTCATCCGTCTCAGATAAGCCGATGTTCTCATATGGTATGTTCATATTCGCCCCAACATATGTCCCAATACGTATCGTGTTCTGCTGATCCATGTTGCAGTATCAAAATGTGTCCTTTGGGAGAACTGATCTGCCACACAATCCCTGATAATAAATGGAGGATGTTTTAGGGGAAATTGTACGGGAATTGTTGGCATGTTGGCAAAGGGACTGTTCACCTCGTTGGTATGAGTGGCATCTTGCCTAAAACCGATATTGGAGATGAGGTTAGTGTTCGGCAGGATACACACCCGCCCGGTAATCCAGCAGAGAAACCCGATCTGGTAATCATGGGAATAGATGGTTTTATTGTACACACCCTCAAAGATTGACGTCCAATACTTGACCGCTTTCTTGTCCTGGAATATATCGTTCATCCATCCGTTATCCCGGATCAGCGGCCACAATTTGATTGAGAGATCATAGTCCTTCCAGACCCGCCGCCAGGTCGCGTATCCCCAGGTATGAGGATATCGCGAGAAATAGTAACTATAGTCCGTCCGTCTCCTCCCAAACTGGAAGTTGTCACCTGAGATCATCATGATCCTTTCATCATGCCGGTATCGCTCTAACAATTCTTGGCAGAACGGGAAAAAACTCTGGTCCGGCAGGCAGTCATCCTCAAAGATTATTCCCTCCTCAACGTGGGAAAAGAACCAGTCCATCGCCGAGGTTATGCCGATTTGACCGCCAACATTCTCATCATGGGTAAATATCGAGAGTCTGCAATCCCAGTCGATTTGCTCGAATATCTCCAGTACTCTCCCGCACTTTTCAATGTCGTCAGGGTGATCCTTCCGCGGCGCATCGGTACCAACAAAGAGCTGCTCTGGCCGGGCCTTGCGAATCTGATTGAAAACGGCCTGAGTAGTATCCGGGCGGTTGAAAACGAGGATAAGGATTGGGGGTGTTGATCCTGACAATTTTAGTCGCTCCATGTCAAACTGATTACTATTGGTTGTCTGCACAAGAAGATTTTCTGAATTTCCCTTTTTTTCATTCCGGAAGAGAGGTTTACTTAAACATTATAAATTCGCCACGCTTCTTTTAAATTAATAAACATATAACCATGCTCCGGTTATTGTGATCGCCCCCATGATTCCCAGATCATATCATATTTCCACTCCAGATGATGCGTTTTTTCCAAACCTTTCCGGATTTCTGCGCATTTCTTCTGGTAATCGGGTACAATAGCATGGAACTGGATAATTAAATAATCAATACTTGTCATATCGTAATTCTCAATGAGATCGGGCAGTACATCATATTCACTGCCTTCAATATTAATGCTCATGAGATTAATTCTTCGTCCTTTGAATCTTTTCTTCAACTCATCTGATGCTTTGCGGAGAGTTATTTCAATGATCTTTCTGGATTCATTTTTGTATACTGAACCTTCGGGGCTGTCCCCATAAAATTTCGCAGTGCCATTATGATCACTTAAACCGGCCTCAACGACAGTGACTTTAGAATTTCCTAAAAATATTTGTCGGCACTGCTCAGCGAGTTTCGGATGTGGTTCATATATACAGATTTCAGGTTGATACCGGCAAAAGACGGGCATGGCCCACACCCCATCATACCCACCAATATCAAGTACAAGAGATTCACTGTTTAGAGGGTAAGTAATTCTTTTTACATCAAATGGATCCTCTTGAAAAAAACGATTTTGCTCTT
>Ga0181535_10000008_pt1 | contig 286507 bp, 211 predicted proteins | sample PEATcosm2014_Bin_44_FD_119774 | JGI IMG/M metagenome (GOLD analysis project Ga0181535, IMG submission 119774) | Peatland microbial communities from MTU Mesocosm Facility, Houghton, MI, USA - PEATcosm2014_Bin17_30_metaG | ecosystem: Environmental > Terrestrial > Soil > Wetlands > Peat | place... | reverse complement strand
TTTTCTACAATTCGTAGGCGCGGATGGTTTCCGGCGTCCCGACGCCACCTTTATATAAGGAGGCTTCCACGGTTGGACGGACCGAGACATAGCAGGTGAAGCTGGTTCCATCCGTCAACTCGATCTGGACACTGGGTCCGTCACAGGCGTTTCGATGGATACGGAGCAGTTGGATCGTTTTGCCTGCCATCTCCGGGCAGTCAACGTAATCTTCTGGCATGAATTCGTCTCCCCCAACCTTTAATCATTAGAATCGCATCTGGCTTATCCCGTTGTCAGATCAATTTGATGAATTTTTCTCAGTTCCACAGGCCTGCTACCCAGACCTAGTGAAGCGGATAAGCCAAATCAGGATAATCTCTTTCCAGACAATATAACACCCATAGTGTGTAGACTCATCGTGGTCGAGCTTCGAGGATGGGGATGTGCCCCCACGTTCCGTTAAGTCTCGATTTGGTAAAAGATTGCGGCAATTCCGCGAAGAGCGGGGCTATTCCCAGGAAGAATTGGCCGAGCGGGCGGGGCTGCATCGCAATTACGTCGGCGGGGTGGAGCGTGGCGAGCGGAATGTAGCTCTGGAAAATATCGTAAGACTGGCGAAGGCCCTCTCCGTACCGCCCAAGGAGCTTTTCGTCGATTTTTCTTGATTGAGAGCACCCTTTGATGAGGGACCGAGGTTAACCCAATCATGGGTGGCACAGTTGTAGAGAACATTCACTCCGATGCAGCTAAGATCCGTTCCGGGCTCGAAAAACTGCTTGCCGAATCCTCGATTCATCGATGGCATGATCCAAACATCGACAATTTCTTATACATCGGTGGTCATTACGCGTGGGACTCACTCAGCGATACTGGATGTCGCGTGCAGGCGGAGGCTCTTGAAAGGTATAGGCGGCTTGAAGCCCTTTTCCGTGTGTTGCTCCGGGAGCAACCTGACGATTCCTTGCGTGATTTCGACCAGCAGCATGGGAAAGTGATGGAGTTCATCCAGCATCAGGGAACTCTCTTCAAAGATTCACCCAAAGTATATTTTGATCGAGCCGTCTCGGCGCTCGAATCTGAGCTTGCACTGCTCGAAAGGCTCTATAGCCATACGGAGGATCGTGCAATTTTCGTCCCAGATTCAAATGCTCTCATTCACAACCCGTACCTTGAAAAGTGGAATTTTGCCGATACGCCCCAGTTCTCGCTGGTAATTACGGCACCGGTACTCGGTGAACTGGATGTGCTCAAAGTAAACCATCGCGTCGAGACCGTTCGCGATAAGGCCGAGAAGGTGATTCGGCTGCTGAAAGAATTGAGAAGGCGGGCGCAGGCGTCGGGGAGAAAGCTGTCAGACGGTGTGGTGCTCGTCAAAGGCGTGAGCGAAGTCGTGAGTGTCGCAACGGAACCTCGAATGGATAACTCGCTTCCCTGGTTTGATCCTGGCAATAAGGACGATCAGATCCTCGCCGCCACGATTGAAGTGATACGCCGAAATCCACGATCAGCCGTGCTCGTGGTCTCACGCGACATCAACATGCAGAATAAATGTGAGTTTGCGGGTATCTCGTTTGTTGAGCCTCCAGACCAGGTCTGAGTGCGAATTTTCTCCTACGTGGTAATTGTTACGGGGATGGCGACCTGATTGCGAACAGGCGTGTAGATGTCGATCTCGCCATTCGTGGCTCGAATAGAAACAATGAGAGAGTAACGAACGCGTTTATCATACCTCCTGTGGCCGGGATTCTCTCTCCACCAGCCTCCAATGGGATAGACGCCAATGGCTGATTTTTGAGCCAGGGTTGCAGCGGGTCCGTACCAATGATCGGAATGAATGGAACCCATGTTTCGAATACGTCCAAGAAACCAGTCATCCGTGCCGCCGACGACCGGAGCTAAGCCCGTCTCTTCGGCTTCTACGGCCGCGTTTATGCGGCTTCTGAATTCGGTCAGGCTCTCTAGTTCTCGCTTTACCGCGAACCGCAGGGCGTGGGATGCATACCTGTGCCGTCTGAGCCAGCCGCGGTCGCCTGGATTCGGTTCGACGTAGTACGAGAGGGTCACGCGCAGCTCTACCTCGGTCTCTCCTAGCGCTTCGAGTTCCGTTCGTGGCCAAGGGAACTCATGGAGATTCATGTGTCGCGTTTTGATGGTACCGTCTTCTTTCCAGAATGGCTGAAGCTCGTCTTCCGCAATGAGCGTAAGATCATTGGCCGCGCTTAGGATAGCCCGGTCATAATTAGCGACTCCGTATCCGTATTTTCTGAGCAGGGCGCGCTTCTGGTATTCAGCGTGCGCAACACCAAATTGACCTTTCATTGCCGGCGTCCACTCTGCCGAATGTACCATCAGAGCACGAATTGTTTCCGGCCATCGTTCAGGCATCGCAGCGAAGATTTTTCCCGCCAGATTGCTGGCTGCGGCTGTGGCCGCGCTCGTATCTCGGAAGATGTCAAAGTGACGAATGGTCGGGTCACGGTAGGTGGTTAGAATACCCAGATCATCAGGGCAGTCGCAGTCTTCCCCGGACGTGGCCCAATTTCCACCCTCCATCAGGATGTCAGGCTTTACCGGCCATTGTCGTTCCCAGCTAACCGAGGTTCGGCTTGTCGGACAGAGTTCACCTTCAGGTGCAAGTGGTTCCCAGCCTGCGAAACTGGGATCGTTGATAGTAGTCTTTTCGGTAAAAGCTCCGACCGTAATGGCATTCCATGCCTGGGCGGGATTCTCGATGGGCTCGATTTCGTTTTGCGCGGGGTAGTTGTCTTTCGAAATACCGTCACGGATGTTCCCGGCCGAGACGAGTACCAGGCGTTTGGAGTTTTCATCGCCGAAACAGAGCTGATCGATTGCCGCCGACCAGGAAGAGGGTCTCCCGCGGTTGGTATCAATATCGCTGGTTACAGCGAGACAAACGGCTCGTTGTCTGTTGGGCGCGCTGAATTCCGCTTGCGCAACGGCGTCTCGGGTGATTGCACCGTAGAGTTTAGGATCATTCTCTCCCTGGTCGGGAAGAACCTTAACCGATTCAAGTCGGTGTGTCAACTCGACTGGTTGGGTGGATGCGATGGCGGAAGCAAGATCCCCGTAGAGCGCGAGGCCGGCCATATTAGTCCCATGTCCGCGAGCGTCACCGGCGTCCCATGTTGGTTCGTATTTGTGAACGTCACCCACGTTCAGCGCGGGGGCAATAAGTGGATGGGTCTGGGTAATACCGGTATCAAGAATACAGACTGAGATGTCTTGCCGGACGGGCGTCACGACTCTCTGGGCGAGATCCGTTGCCCATTCTGCTTGCTCGGTGTTGGACCAAGTCACGAACTGCCCCGGAGTATCCTTGGCACGGCGCAATTCAGCGATCGAGTCGCAATTGAGGAATAATCGACCCATCGTGGGGACATCCGCATAGACGAGGCAAATCTCACGATCGGGAAAGATAAGGCGTGTTTGTTGAACCTGCAACTCAACGCGATGCGTTACGCTCCGAAAGGCTTCGCTATGGCCAGCGCGAAGCCAGACTTCCCACCAGATCGCCCGATCGTCTTCCGGGAAGAGATCGAGATCGTCGGTAAACACCGATCGAAGGGCCGACTTCACTACGCGATCAATGCGTGCAACTAAGTCTTCCCCTTTGGGATGCCCTTTCTTGGTGTCCTCAGTCTTGTAGCGAGCGACCTTCGACAGGTAATAATCACGCTCGCTGTCAGGGACAAATACAGTTGCGACGGCCGACTGAGTTTTATCGGGTTGTCGGAATGCTACAAGCTCGATGTGCTTCAGACGGTTTTCGAGCAGTTCGGCGGCCTTTTCCGAGCCTGCTGGTATCTCGAAATCGAGATAGAAACCGGGCGTGCCCGCATGTAGTTCAGGATCGCGGTTTTGTCGGTCTGCTTCGACCGCGGCCAGCGCTACAGTAAGGGCCTCGCGAATCATATCCGCGTGCGTTGCCCGTTCGCGTTGGGGCAGAGGATTAGGAATGACACGGGGCTTGCTCGTGTATGGCTCTGCTTTCCCGTTGTTGCGAAGGTAGAGATGAGGCCGGTCTCGTGGAAAATCAGGCATTCTTACAGGCAAACCGCCTTCCTTTCCTCAAGAGTGGAAAGAATCGATTCGGTCGTAATGCGTTTGGAATCGATTAGCACCGCATTCTTTGCGGCCTCTTCGCTAACCCTAACCAGATCAGCAGGGCTGAAAGATTGAGCAGTATGCAAAACCGCTGGCCAATCCACATCGCGTGTATCGAACGGAGCTAATTTCCTCCGAAGGATTTCCTCTGTCAGCGTGAGATCGGGCAAGTCATATTCGATTACGTCATCAAAGCGCCGGAACAATGCACGATCAAGCATTTGTCCATGATTTGTGGCGGCCACAATCAGACTGTCGGAGGTATCCTTTTCGAGCAGTTGCAAAAAAGAGTTGAGCACTCGGCGAATTTCACCAACGTCATTGGATTGATTTCGGTTTGCACCGAGAGCATCGAATTCATCAAATAAGTACACCCCGCGAGTGTCGCGGATTGCGTCAAAAACTAGTCGAAGTTTAGCCGCAGTTTCGCCCATAAACTTCGTGATAAGACCTTCGAGCATGATCGTGAAAAGAGGCAGGTGAAGTTCTCCGGCTAAGGCCGAAGCACTCATAGTCTTTCCTGTTCCCGGAGGCCCAACAAAAAGAAGCTTTCGCCGCGGTTGAAGACCGTTCTCCAGCAATCTCTTCCGCTGTCTCTGTTCAAGCAGGACTCGTTTGAGTCGCTCGGTCAGCTTTTCGGGAAGAACCATGTCAGCAAGCCGGATCGAGGGAGTCTGTACCGAGAGCAGGTTGGCAAGTTCCCCCCGCGGTTCCAGGACAATGAGTTGTCCTGGACGGCGTTGCACGGTAGACCGCCGCTTAGCTTCGTCAATCAATTCACGAAGTTGCTGTGCGAGCGCTGCATGACCCAATTTTGCCTCATGAGCAGCAGCCTGCATCGCAACAGACAGAAATTCTCTGTCGTCACCTTCGACGTGACTCTTCAGGAGTGCGACCATGTGGCGAGCTGAACTCATACATCCAACCTTTGTTTCATCGGGAGGAGGAATCATTTTCGTCCCGTTTGCTTATGTTAAATCGGAAGAGGCCGAACGCGCCCACTCAATTCAACGGGGGTTATTCCCTGAGGCATATCTACCTCGGAATTGGCGTTCAGATGGAAGAAGCTCTCAGGCATAATGTACCGCCTGGCACAGGGCGGTTGCCATCCACAGAGGCAGCAGGGAGCTTTGCTGAGAGATTCGCCGGAACTCCGATCGGGGCACTTTGACCTCAATCTCTTTCAATGCCCGGTTGACCCTTTCGGGACCGGCCCAGGCGAGAGCGCGGACGATTTCCCCGGCTGGCTCTTTGGCGAGCATGAGTTGCCATGACGGCGCGTGTTGCAAATGAACGATCTGCTTGTCCAAGGTGATCTTGCGGCTTCGTCCGGACGTGAGATAGACCGTCCGAGTCGGCACCTGTGTTGTCAGCCCAAGGGCATTTGCGGCGCTTGCCCCGGAAGGAACAACCGTTTCCCCTCGCCGCAGGGACAGTTCTTCAACTACCTTCTGCACTGAAGGAGCGCGGCTCCCGAAACGGCTGGCAACGGGAGCTACGTACACGCCTCGACCGGCTCGCAGGAGTTTGCCGCGACGCACCAGTCGCGAAAGTGCTTGGTCGAGAGCCGCCCTGTTCCCAAGGTGGAGCCACATTTTAGCCGTGATCGGTGTACCCTCGGGCAGCGTGGCCGTTTCCTGAAGAATGGATTCCGTGAGCCGTTTCATGTGGACCCCTGTCAGAAGTATACAATTATTTCTGACACTTTATGAAACTTCAATTGGGCTGTGATCGAATGCGCTCATCGTTTCCCTGGACGCTCTGGCCTAAAGTTTGATGAGGTACTGAAGAGGAAATCTGGCTGATCCACACAATCAGCCCTTTTGGCCCGCTAGGTAAATTTGGCAGCATTTTGGCAGCAAATAGGGCCGATTGTGCCGTTTTTGCCGGTTGTGCCGGTTCATAAGTACTGTGCCGTCTATAATTTGCGTTTTCCTGCCCACCATGGCATGGAAGAGGTCATCGGTTCGATCCCGATCAGGTCCACCAAAAAGTCCTTTAAAATCATCTAAATAAACTCTGATACCCCCCAGGTATTGCTAGGATTTGGCGTCAATTGGCGTCAAATCTGTGGATTAGTGTTTTTGCCACTCCTTCCGCTTGCGAGATCCTCGTGCTCTTTCTTTTTGGACCTGCTCGCGGCCGCCCTGCTCCCTTTCACTGCAGCTTTCTTCCCCCGCAACTGACCGCTGATGGAGTTGAGCGTTGACGCCACTCCTTCCGGGATTACTTGCATGTACTGGTCGGTCGTGGTGGGCGCGCGCATATGCCGGAGAAGACCTTGAACGTCCTTGACCGAACCGCGATGCTTGGCCAGCGTAGCAACCTCAGCGCCTTTTATGGGCCAGCACGGGAACTAAGGACCTCAAAGCCTCGAACATCCTCTACGTCGAGTCCCTCGCCTTACCCTCCACCATAAACACCATGCCAGAGGCCTCGCTGAACCGGCTTGCCACACATCAGGAATTCGACGAAGCTCGACCCGCGAATAATGATGATCTCTTCACTGAATTTGCAATAGCTGACATTGATCCGGATGCCGTCGCCACCCAGCTGCTCCAGGAAGGAATCGTTTCATTCGCCAAATCATGGAGGGATCTCCTGGCTTGCATCGAACTGAACGGTGAGGCTCTCAAAGCTGCCGTCGCGTGAGTGCCTCAAGGCACTTCATCGGGACGAGCAACCACACAAACTGAACCAGCACATTGGAAATGGGCTATCCGCAGATGTCCTCTTCGGCGCAGATCTATAGATGGTCTTGTTCACTCTAGACAGTCCCGACACCTATTTGAGGCTCATTCGGCCAGGCGTTATCAGTCTCCCGTTTCCTTAGACACCGCCTTTGCCAAGCAGAATTCCAACGCCGAAAGCCACTGCGCCTTCTGCAGCACCGACAATCGTCATCTCAATCCCGGAAAAACAAATTTGCTGTCGCCTGCAGTGGCGCCGGAGACGCCGGAAACAATGCCGAAGATAGCTCCGAGTCCATCATTCACGCCAGAGGTGGCCTTTCATGTGGGCTTGCCAGTTGCTATTGAGTGCTCAGTCAGGACATTTCCAAGCCTGGCTCCGGTTAACGCTTCAATGACCATAGCGCCCTCCCTGCTTGTGGATGGATTTCCAATGCCTTTCGCATACGGACTCCACACCGAAGCGCGTCAATCTGTCGAACGACAAACGAGGACCGTGAGCACGGAGACGAAGCGCCCGCAACTTGGATGCAATCGCAAGCTGATTCGGCCTCATTTAATGATGGGCGCGCCTCCGCGATACGGCATCGCGCCAATCACAATGGTGACGGATCCTCCTCGATCAGTAAGCGACAGTAAGGAGGTTTGAGACGCTGCCAACGCCAGGCGCGGCAAAGGCTGCGTGCTCGGCGTCCTCTCGCTCTCTCCAAGAACGCACATGCCCACGCAGCGTTACCAGGCTGCCTGTTGTCTCGACGCTGATGTCCTTCGCCTCAATCTGGGCATCGCGCTTCAGCGCATCCTCGATCTTGCTTTTGACACCCATCGCACTTACGAGTGGCTTGAGTTCAATCTCGCTCGAAACTGCCTTCACTCCGCGCAGAGAGCGCACGACTCGCGTGGCCTCTTCTATTTGATACTGCCACTCCGCGATTCCTTGAAGAGTTACCCATCCCTTGGTAACCGTGAGCTTGATGGTGCTTGGAACCTGCGAATTCCAGTTCAACTGATTGGAGCCTGCAAGCGCGATGTCCTCGTCTGTGCGCTCGCTTTCAAATGGGAGATCGACAATAATCTCACTTGCGACAGATGTAACATTCGCAACCCGTTGGGCTGCGCGTTCGGCTGCCCACTTCTCAAACAGGCTACCGACATGCCCATTCAGTTCCACTACGCCTTCGTTGACCGAAACACCGATCTTTGTCGCACAGATGCTCGGTTCCCAGTGCAGTTCCTGCTCTACATCGTGCTTGATCATTTCTGCGGTTTTCAAGTCGTCACCTTTTCTTGTGGATGGGACGCAAATCATGCGTCGTTTAAATGCTGCTGCATCGCCGCTGAATCATTACAGGAGTGAACAGACCGATCTGTGCTGGATTGCACAGTGCAATGTATCTGAGAACCAGTCTCGCGCTCATTTGTCTCGATCGAGGCGGCGGAGACTGTGCTCATTTGAGCACTCGCACTGTGTGCTTCCATCCAGGAGAGGATCCATCGCACAAAGACAAATGAGCAAAAGTGGGCAGAAGAGAACCACTCGGAGTAGTTCAATCGCGGAGAAGAGCATTCAGATCGAAGGACGCTTCTGTCCAACTTGACAAGTCACTCTATCTTCTTTTGAAATCCATCGCCATCAGTTGGCAAAGCGCCACTCACCGGAACGACGTCATCATCGAGGACCCATCATGCCTTCGTTATTAGACCCCATCACAATCGGCCACCTCAAACTGCCGAATCGTGTGATCATGTCGCCGCTCACTCGCCTTCGCGGCACATCCGATCACCTCCCGACCGCGCTCATGATCGAGTACTACACACAACGAGCAAGCGCGGGCCTGATTATTTCCGAGGGCATACCCGTGGTACCGCAGGGCGTCGGGTACGCGAATGTCCCAGGGATCTGGTCGCTACAGCAGATCGTTGCCTGGAAACTGGTAACAGATTCAGTACATAACGCAGGAGGCCGAATCTTTGCACAGCTATGGCATGTCGGGCGCATCTCGGATCCGCTGTTTCTTGAGGGAAAACTTCCAGTAGCACCGAGCGCTATCCGTCCTGCTGGTCATGTCAGCCTGGTACGTCCTATTACCGAGTATGTGACACCGCGGGAACTGAATAAATCCGAAATTCCTGGCATCGTCGATGGATTCCGTAAGGGTGCGGAGAATGCAAAGAGCGCCGGTTTCGACGGCGTGGAGATCCACGGAGCAAATGGTTACCTGATCGACCAGTTCCTTCAGGACGGTTCGAATCACCGCACCGATGAGTACGGAGGTTCGATTAATAACCGGGCACGGCTCATGCTTGAGGTAGCCGATGCGGCGGTCTCCGTTTGGGGCGCAAAGCGCGTGGGTATGCATCTGGCGCCACGCGGCGATAGCCAGGATATGCACGATTCGAATCCATCGGCGACCTTTGGCTACGTGGCCCACGAACTCGGCAGACGCGGACTTGCCTTTCTTTGCGCACGCGAGTACTTCGGTCCGGACAGATTGGGTCCGCAACTCAAGAAAGAGTTCGGCGGAATCTACATCGTAAACGAGAAATACACCCATGCGCTGGCCGACCAGGTTATCCGGGAAGGAGAAGCAGATGCTGTTGCCTTTGGTCAGCTCTTCCTTGCCAATTCAGATCTTCCGTTACGTTTCGCGAAGAACTCTCAGCTCAACCTGCCGGACTTCGGCACCTACTTCACATCTGGTCCGCATGGCTATACAGACTATCCTGCCTTGTCGGCATCCGAAAAGGCCATTGCACTCTCCAGCAAATGAACAGGTTCATCTTGCGGCCGAAAAGGGTGCCAGAACTTCAAGGAGCTTTCATGAATGAAACCATACGTTTGTTGCAAACCCATCACAGTTGCCGAAGCTATAAGGCCGATGCAATTCCAGAGGAGATTCTTGATGCTGTCGTTGAGTCCGCGCGCCGTGCACCCACATCCATCAACAGCCATCAAATCTCACTGGTCGTTGTGCGGGATGCGGCCGGCCGGGAACGTATCGCGGAGATCGCTGGCGGCCAGCCATGGATTGCACAAGCCCCGGTATTTGTTGCGGTGATTGCCGACTTATATAAGACAGGCCTTGGCGTTGAGAAGGCTGGCGCCCAGCAAGTCTTCCAGCGCAGCATGGAGGCCATCGTCTCCGCAGTAACGGACGCAGGAATCGCAATGGCGACGCTAATGACCGCAGCGCGCGCATTCGGCCTGGGAATCGTCCCCATTGGAGGAATTCGCCGCGATCCAAAGGGAATGATTGATTTGCTCAGACTGCCTCGGAACACTTTCCCCGTATGTGGAGTCGCTCTGGGATATGTTGACAAAGAGGCACCGCAAAAGCCGCGCATGTCCATCGAGAGCTTTCGCCACGAGGAGAAGTATCATTCAGAAGTGCTGATGCCGGCTATAGATGCCTACGACTTGACGCTACAGGAATACTGGTTGCAAAGTGGGCGAGTGGACGGGCTCACCTGGTCTGCCAATTTGGCACAGAGCTACAGCACAACTTCTCGACGGATCAAGTCTGTCGTCCAAAACCAAGGCTTCACAATCGAGGTGTAATCGGATGAACGGACTCAACGATAAGCGAAGCCTTTACAGAATGATTGGAAAGCGATGAGTCATGCGAAGTCCGAAGAGGCGCGTCCGATTGTTCGTCCGAGGGCCGCGGTTGTCGTCGCCCACCCCGATGACGAGGTCCTGTGGTGTGGCGGCTACATATTGACACATCCTGAATTCCACTTGCGGATTGTGACCCTTTGCAGAGCGCAGGACGAGGACCGTGCGCCGAAGTTTCGCAAGGTTCTGGAGCAACTTGGAGCGGAAGGTGAGATGGCGGATCTGGACGATGGACCCGGACAGATTCCTCTGCCCACCGACCTGCTGCAAACGACCATCCTCAGGCTACTCGGCGGACACAGTTACGACCTGATTGTGACCCATGGACCGAACGGCGAGTACACGCGTCACCGCCGGCATGAGGAGTGCTGTCAGAGCGTGGTGGAGCTTTGGCGGTCGGGCAGCATCCATACAAATAGGTTGCGGATGTTCGCTTACGAAGATGGCAACCGAGCATATTTGCCTAGGGTCCGTGACGATGCAGATCAGCGAGACCTGCTGACAGAGTGTGTCTGGCTTGAAAAACGGAGGCTGATTACGGACGTATACGGGTACGAGACCGGCAGCTGGGAAGCAAAGAGTACACCACGAGAAGAAGGATTCTGGTGTTTCGATTCACCGCAAGAAGCGTTCAAGCGCACGGGATTATCGGAGATCAAATCGTGAAGGTACTCGTACTGACTGAATACCCGGCGCCAGCGGCCGGGTTGGCGCTGCAAGGCGAACTCTTGTGCAGGGGGCTCAGCGAGATGGGCGTGGATGTTCATCCCGTGCATTTGGAATCCGCACTGGAAAAGGAATGGTACTATCGCTGGTTTCAACCGGACATAGTAGTAGGCGTAGGGTTCTGGGGCCACATTCCGAACCTGGTGTTGCATCCGCAGAGATTCGGGATGAAGGCCATTCCATGGCTAGTGGCCGATGGTTACATCGCAGAACATCGTGATGTTCTGAACGCCCTGCCACTGATTCTGGTCACTTCCAACTGGGTCAAAGAGGTTTATGTCAGGGATGGCATTCGCAGCGACAACATTGTAGTGTTGCCTGTGGGATGCGATACCGACCGTTACGCGCCACATCGCAAGGATGATGTGAAGGTTCAATCGATCCGCGAAGAGTTCGGAATATCGGATCTCCAGTTAATGATCCTGACCGCGGGAGGGGATGGTGCCTCGAAAGGCGCACAAGAAGTGATGCAGGCTCTGGCCATGATTGACGGCGATGCGCCCGACTGGAGATATGTCTGCAAGGTCTGGCCTCAGCCTCGCACGGAACAACAGAACTTGATCGATCTCAAGATGGCAGCGGATCTGGGTATAGGCAAGAAAGTCATTTTCTCGACAAACGTTGTCTCGCAAAACTTCATGCCCTACCTTCTGTCGGCCTGTGACATCTATGCAGCGCCGTCGCGGCTGGAAGGATTCGGCATGATTCAGGTGGAGGCAAACGCCTGTGAAAAACCAGTGATCGCAATCGATGCCATGGCCTTTCGCGACACCATGGTCCACGGCGAGACGGCGTTCCTGGCAGCGGTCGCCGAAGAGAGAAAGATTACCGAAGCGCTCTACGGCGAAGGCCACAACTACGAGACCAGCCATCGCATCGTGTTTCCAAATCCGCGGACCGCTGAATACCGAGCCAGCGTTCCCGAGATTGCTGAACACCTTCTGACACTCATGAAAGACCGCGAACTGCGCCAGCGTATGGGTGTTGCAGGCCGCAAGCGGGTAGTGGAGTTATTCGACTATCGACGAGTTGCCCGGAGATTTGTGGAAATCGTTTCCGACCGACTGGGAATCCAGTAGAAGCGGACGAGGCGCGTGTGCTCGCCTCACAGATCAGCACTCCAACGAGGCGGATATGTCCTTCGACGAAAAGTCAAGAATCTCCATCGAGCAAGCAAAGGAAGCGGCCCTCAACATCCTGCGTCATAACGCAACGGGACCATTTGAGGGACTGCCACGAACCGCAGGGTGGGGATATCCGGAGCCCTACACGCGAGACCTGATGATCTCGTCCATTGGCTTTCTGGCAACCGGCAACGCGCAGCTTGCGGACGCGCTGGAACGCACACTGGTTGCGCTCGCTAACAATCAGTCACTGCATGGTCATATACCATCTCTCGCGCACGATGCGGCCAACCGCGGGTCCAGCGATTCGACACCTCTGTTCCTTTTTGGACTGGCTGTTTTCAGAATTGCAACGAATCAGCCGGAGTTTCTGCTTGAGGCAGCGGAGAAGGCTCTGCAGTGGATGCTGTACCAGAGCCCGGATGACAGGGTAATGGTCTCGCAGTTACCCACCAGCGACTGGCGCGATGAGCAGTACGTGATGGGGTACGGGCTATTCGTGAATATGATCGTCTATTCGTATCTTCGCCTTTTTGGAGAACACGACTCAGCCAATGAGTTGCGCGGATTGATGGACCGGCTTGAGGTCAATTGTGAGGAAAAGAAGAGCTATGAACAGGAGGCCATTGTGGAGCCTACTGCGCCCTACTTCGCTCTCTATGCGTACAAGATCATGCGCAGCGACCGCTTCGACCTGCTCGGCAACAGTCTGGCAATCCTGACTGGAATCGCATCGCCTGAGAGGTCAACGAATCTACTGACATGGATCGAAGCCGAGTGCGAGGCGATGCGAGGCCGCGGGGAACTTGCTGTGGATTTGGCACCCTGCCTATTCCCGTACATTCTGCCCCATCACGCCGATTGGCTGCCTCGTTATGAGCGCTATAACCGTCCGGGAGACTATCACAATGGGGGGGTGTGGCCTTTCATATGCGGCTTCCATGTTGCGGCTTGCGTAGCGGCCGGTCAGATGGACCTGGCGGAGCGCAAACTACTTGCGCTGACGGATTTGGTGAAGCCATGGCATGAAGATGCTGCCGAGTGGGGATTCAACGAATGGATTCACGCGCAGACCGGTAAGCCGAGCGGTCGGGACTGGCAAACATGGTCGGCTGCCATGTACCTTTACGCCGCTGAATGCGTACAGCGAAAGAAAACTCCATTCTTTGACTTGATCCGGAACGCGGATTCTATATTCTGAAGCAGGCGCCACAGAGGTAGATGATCCCGGGTGGCCACCGGTATTGGATTCAGCCAGGACACAATCCGCCCGGACGCAGTTTGTCGAATCATCGGTAGTTGGTTGAAATGGATGCCTGTTAGCTCCCAACTCTTTCCTTTGTCATTCTGCTCAATTGCGCGGAGGATGGCGTCTGGCCATACGCGCAATATAGTCATAGTTCTTCGCGCAAAGAGATCAATGCCATTACGCTATTGCGCCAACCAGCCAGCCGATACCAGCGGTCATCGTCATCGCCAAACCACCCCAGAATGTTACGCGAATCGCGCCCATGATCACTTTTGCTCCTCCGGCGTGTGCGGCCAGTCCGCCCATCAGCGCGAGAACCGCCAGCGATGATAATGACACGAATGGGATGAATTGCACTTCGGGCGCAATCGCAGCGACCAGGAGCGGCATCATTGCCCCGACAGCAAAACTGCAGGCGGCAGCCAGGGATGCCTGAATCGGGCGGGCGCGGAACCGCTCTGAAATATCCAATTCGTCGCGGGCATACGCCCCCAATTCGTCGTAGGCAATCAGTTGCAGCGCGACCTGCTTTGCGAGGAGCGGATCGAGCCCGCGGGCCTCATAGATTGCGGCGAGTGCCTGGCGCTCGCCTGCGCTATCTTTCCTAAGCTTTGTACGCTCCAGTGCGAGTTCAGCCTCCTCTGTGTCGGCCTGCGAGTGTACGGAAACATACTCACTCGCTGCCATGGACATCCCTCCAGAAACCAGGCCGGCAATCCCAGCAACCAGAACGCTGCGGTGGGTTCCATGCGCCGCTGCAACCCCGATCAGCAGGCTTGATGTTGACAGAATGCCGTCGTTCGCGCCCAACACCGCGGCTCGCAGAAGTCCGATGGCGCCAATCCGATTGATTTGTTTGCCTTGTGCAGGAATCTTGAAACGCTTGCGAACGATAAATCTCTGAAAGCGTCGAAATGCATTTCTATCCGCCGGGCGCGCTTCGGATGTGATGGAGTTGCGCAATGGCCTAAGCGACCTGTTCTTCCTTAAATCCATTTCATCCTCAACAGCCAGACCTTGACACCTTGCGTGAGGCCGGTGTATGCAAGCAGCGTAAGCAGCAGTATCGGCCAGTACATCCCTGGCAAGCGCGTCAGGCCCAGCGAGGAGGCCAGCGGCGAAAATGGCAGCCAGGCTCCGAAGAGCATGATGACCAAAGTCGTAGCCGTCAGCGCCCAGCTCGCGCGACTTTGCAGAAAGGGGATCTTGTTCGTGCGGATTACATGGATGATGAGTGTTTGCGTCATCAAAGACTCGACGAACCAGCCGGTCTGAAATACGGAGGACCGCGACGGATCCCAACATTTGAAGATCCACAGCATGACGAAGAATGTGGAGTAGTCGAAGATTGAGCTGATGGGTCCGACGCAGAGGATAAAGCGCCGGATCTCACCGATGTTCCAGGGCCGCGGGTGTGCCACTTGCTCTTCGTCAACTGCGTCGTTGGGGATTGGTACCTGTGAAAAATCGTAAAGCATGTTGTTTGTCAGAATCTGAATTGGCGCCATTGGAAGAAACGGAAGAAATGCACTGGCTCCCAAAACACTAAACATGTTTCCAAAGTTCGAACTGGCTCCCATACGGATGTACTTGAGTATGTTGGCGAATACTTTTCGACCCTCGATGACGCCACCTTCGAGCACCATTAGATCCTTCTCTAACAGAATTAGATCCGCTGACTCCTTGGCGATGTCGGCCGCCGTATCCACTGAGATGCCGATGTCCGCCGCACGCAGTGCGGGAGCATCGTTGATGCCATCTCCCATGAAGCCAACTACGTGTCCGTTGCCGCGTAAAACACGCACGATGCGCTGCTTGTGTGCGGGAGAAAGACGCGGGAACAGCGTTGTTTTTTCAGCTGCCTCGGCGAGTTCAGTGTCCGTCATCTTTTCGACGTCATCGCCGAGAAGCATCGGATCGGCTACAAGTCCCACGTCACTACATACCTTGCGACTGATCAGGTCGTTGTCGCCAGTGAGGATCTTCACCACTACCCCGTGCTTGTGAAGAGCTTCGATTGCAGTTGCCGCAGTACGCTTGGGCGGATCCAAGAACGCTACATAGCCCTTCAGCACCAGATCCCGCTCATCTTCTTTTGTGCAAGACTGTTTCCCCGGCAGCTCTTTCACCGCGACAGCCAGAACTCGGAAACCGTCATTGCTCAGGTTCGCATATTGCTCCTTCAATCCCTTCATCAATGCGGGGTCCATCGGCGATAGCTTTCCATCCAACTCGAATTGCGAACACTGATGGAAGATTTCTTCAGGAGCGCCTTTGGTCAAAAGAATGGACTTGCCTTCAGGGCTCTCGACAAGCACAGACATCATGCGTCGCGTGAAGTCGAAAGGAATCTCGTCAAGCTTCTTGAACTTCGAGACAAGGTCCTGCTCGTGAAAATCGGAACTGTTCAAAATGGCTGTATCGAGCAGGTTTTTGAGACCGGTCTGGAAATGGCTGATCAGGTACCCATCGCGGAGCACTTCATCTGTCTCTCGGCCAGCGACATTGCAATGCCGCTGGAGCACCACTCGATCCTCGGTAAGCGTACCGGTCTTGTCTGTGCAGAGAATGTCCATTCCCCCGAAGTTCTGAATGGCATTCAGACGCTTCACAATGACCTTCTTGCGGCTCATGGCCAGCGCGCCTTTGGAGAGGCAGACGGAGACAATCATGGGCAACATCTCGGGGGTCAGGCCAACCGCCACAGCCATTGCGAAGAAAAACGCACCTTTCCAATCATGCTTGGTGAACCCGTTGATGAAAAAGACCAGGGGAACCATGATGGCCATCAGCTGAATCATCAGCCATGTGAAACGACTGAGCCCCTGATCGAAGCTCGTTGGTGTGCCTTCCTGGGTAATCGAACTTGCCATGGATCCCAGGTATGTGTGAACACCAGTGACAACGACGACTGCGGAAGCCGTTCCGCTTTGTACGCTGGTACCCATGAAACAGATGTTCTTCAGTTCTGTCGGCGAGTTCTGGGGCGTGGGATCTGCATCATGGAACTTCTCGACGGGAAGAGACTCGCCAGTCAGTGTTCCCTGGCTGACGAACAGATCCTTTGCCGATAGAATGCGCACATCGCCTGGAATCATGTCTCCAGCTGAGAGATTGATAATGTCGCCCGGGACCAGATTGCGAAGCGGTAGCTCTCTCGCCTGACTTTCGCGAACGACCGTTGCGGTCACATGGATCATGGCCTTCAGCTTTGCAGCCGCTGCGCCCGCACGCGCTTCCTGCAGAAAACGAAGCGTCACGCTCAGAATGACCATGCAGGCCATGACGATTCCTGCGCGGGCGTCGCCAGTAGCAAAGGAGATGGACGACAGGATTGCCAGAAGAATGACCAGCGGGTTTCTGAGAATGATCAGGAGGCTTAGAAACCAGCCCCGTTGGCGCTCTTGCGCGACCTCGTTCGGGCCGGATGTGCGCGCCCGCAGCTCTGCTTGACTTTGTGTCAGGCCCTCGGCAGTCGTATGAAGAGAGCGAAGCAACTCGTCGCTGTCTTTGCCGGCCGCATCGAGGACTGCAGGTGAAACGCGAATGCCATTCCCTTTTGCTATTGCGGCAATGTGAGACTCGTTTGGCGCTGCAGGAGCACCGGTCACGACGTTAGCGGCCGGTTTCTCTTTTGGCGCGAGTACCTCAGCCGCATCATTCTGGTCAGGTTCTGTCATCTCTTCGAATCCTTTTCGAACTTTGTTCTGGATTCCAAGGTGGGATCCATTCGGGCACCGCTGTGAGCTGGAACATTCGCCGCCAACAGGAGGACCGCGACCGCAAAGCCTCAGCTTCAATCTCGCTTCTGTGAAGCTGCGTCATGCCTTCCAGAATCGACTGGCGGGTTGATTCGAGAGCGGCGTGCCCTTGGTGCGTGTCTCATTGCAAGCAGACTCCGTCAATCGGAGTTCCTGCATCTCGCGCTTTACCCGGGCAATGATCTCTGGCGAGTTGTATCCGGCTGGACTTCTTCACAATGTGATCCCTTCCTGATCCGTTGGTGATCGGTTATCTATAACACCTTACATTTGACTCCGCTGCAGAATCCTCACAGGCATGGAAGACTATCTTCTACGTTCATCATCCTGGAATCGTAACCGAAGCGTATGGTCACTACGGACCGCCGGCGACACTCTGTTTGCATTCCATGTGATCGCATTTGCTCAGACGCTGAAGATTCGTATTTCTATTGTGGTAAGTGAATGGACCTTCGACGAGGTCCTGAAACAGAAAGGGATTCAAATGACAGGATTCAAGCTTCTTGCACTGGCAGCTATTGCTGGATGCGCCATCATGGTAACCGCCCCGAAGGCTTCCGCTCAGATTGCTGTTGAGATCGGCGTCGCTCCCGAATGCCCTTACGGATACTATGACGCCGCACCTTATGATTGTGCCCCTTACGGCTACTACGGACGGGAGTGGTTTACTGGAGGCGTCTTCCTTGGCGCCGGCCCTTGGTTCCATGGCTCAGACAACTTTCGTGGACACGTCAACAATCGACTTCACCCCGAACATGGCTATAACGGTCCAAAGCCGCAACGCGGCGAGAAGGCCGAGCCTTCCAAGCGCCTCGATAACGTTGCTCACTTCAAGGGAAATGAAGTTCGCGATGGACGCGGCCACGTAGGCGGGGGCAAACGCTAAGGATCGCGATGCAAGTGGTCCAGTCTTAGGACTGTACGCCAGCGGTAAGGCCGGTCAGGAACCAGCAGATGAGATGGATTACCGTTCAAAGGGTTCTGGGCGTTAGCGTCCATGAACTCAATGGGGCCTTGGAGGACGCTTCCCGTCATTGGCACCAAGGCTTTCGGCCTGTTGCCGACCAACTCATCCGGCCCGAGTCGGAACTACCTGCCCACAACTTTGCACACTCTCGCCTTCTTCCGCGTCCAATTAGTCGCCTCACTTTGGATGTTCCTCGTCCATGGCCGCAACCCTTATTGAATGATTCTTGATCCAAATGTGCAAGAGTGCACAGTAGAGCGCGACACCGCCACCGCACACTTATTACACGCGGTCCACACCCCCAACGGCGGAAGCGATCTCGGGTTACGAAACCACCATATATTGAAGACCGCATCCCCTTTTTCGCTTCCGTTGCCTATTGCCTTGTTCTGGTTTCGGTTCAGATTGCGATCTGACGATGTTCAACAATGAACATTCATCGCAAAGCGAGTGGAGTAGTTTCGGAAGATGATGTGCGCCATTGTTGATTACACTTTCAAGACCGCGGCACTTGTGTGGAGCCTGCTTCTCTCCACGGTGGGGTGCTTTGTGTTCCTCCACGGCTACCATGCGATCGCAGTCGGAGAAGACCGTCTGGAGCCTGGCCATCGCCTCGCGCCGCTGGCTTGTGGGGCAGTCCCGCCTCGAGCACCAAGCTTGACCAATTCTTTCCGCTTTTACTCAGCATGAAACGGCGGCGGAGAATCGCGCGCAGTTGAAACCCACTTGCCTCATTTGTTCAAAGACCACTCGCACTAACATGCCGATCATGAGGAGCTTGCAATGCCCGTAACGAACATCTCATTGAATATGCGATTGCTCCCCACGACGCTGCACGAGTCGCGCGCTATTCCTCTCCGCGTAGCCTTGGTGGGCAATCACCTTCCGCGCCAGTGCGGAATTGCGACCTTCACGACCGATCTTTGCGATGCGATTACCGCGGAGTTTGGAGCCGATTGCCTATCGGTGGTTGCGGTCAACGATGGGCATTCGCCCTACACATACCCGGCGCGGGTCTGCTTTGAGATCGCCGAGGGCGAGATCTCCTCCTACCGGTCCGCTGCCCTGTATCTGAATTCCTCCAATGTCGATCTAGTATGCCTGCAGCACGAATATGGAATATTTGGAGGCAATGCCGGCAGCCATGTGCTCGAGTTTCTGCAATACCTCACCTTGCCTGTTGTCACGACGCTGCATACGGTTCTTCGCAATCCGGACAGTTTTCAACGAGCTGTCATGCAGCAGATCGTGTCGCGTTCCGATCGCATGGTTGTGATGAGCCAGCAGTCCTCCCGCGTTCTTCAAAATGTATTCGGAGTCAGGGAAGGAAAGATCGACGTGATTCCTCATGGTATTCCGGACCTGCCATTTGAAGAGCCGGAAGTGTACAAAGAGACGCTCGCACTGGAGGGCAAGTCGGTATTACTCACATTCGGATTACTCTCTCCCAACAAAGGGTTTGAGAGTGTGATTCGAGCCCTGCCGCGCATTCTGTCGTACCGTAGCAACGCAGTCTACCTGATCGCAGGCGCAACACATCCTCACGTCCGAGCACGCGAAGGAGATCGTTATCGGGATCAGCTGCAAGCTCTGGCCAGGAAGATAGGAGTGGAGAAGGAAGTGCTCTTCCACAATCGATTTGTCACTCCTCAGGAGATGGCGTCGCTGGTCGGTTCAGCCGACATCTACATCACGCCATACTGTCACGAGGCACAGGCAGTGTCGGGGACTCTGGCCTATGCGCTGGGCGCGGGGAAGGCAATCATCTCGACCCCTTATTGGCACGCGTCCGAGCTGCTCAACGATGGACGCGGCAGGCTGGTTCCGTTTGAGAATCCAGACGCGATTGCATCGGCTGCGATTGAACTTCTAGGCAACGAACCGGAACGCCTGGCCATGCGCCAACGGGCGTATGCTCATGGACGCCAAATGGTTTGGAGTCGTGTGGGACAGTCTTACATGGCCTCTTTTGTGCGCGCCAACGCCCGTCAAGTGCGAGCCGTTGATTTGGGGATCCCTGTGCGACCCATCGTGAGAAGCCCAGCGAAACGGCAACTGAGCGCCTGAGCGCTCTTTGTTTATGAAACGACGTGTCAATTGTCGGATTCATGCCCACTCAAAGAGGAGAGGAAACAGCCGGCAAGCACAGGAACCAGGACGGCGATGCACGCCACGAAGTTAGAGTGAATTGAAACCACACTTCCCGGAGCAGGCGGGCCGTGCATTTTTGAACATCTTTTGCCGCGCATGGTTATATCTTTCTAGTGCGACCTTCAGCTCATCGAGCGCTAGAGTACTTCGGCATTGGAAGTTGAATATCCCATTTGCACATGCCCCCTGGCGCTTCGCCGAAGCCGCGCCAGAAATCGGTTTTACTATGACGCCGCATTCTGCGGGTGTTGTAGTCCCTGCCCATTAGCCTCTTCACCTGTACTTCGCTTCACTCCCGCAGCGTGCGTCAGGATTTTTGCGCTCATTGAGTCATGCAGTGGAAATCTGCCGCAACGAGGACGCGACCTTTCGTTTTGGACCGCCTTTACGCCTGGGCCCCCGTCCAGCCTCCTGCCGTTTTCTTTGTCGAAGGCATATTGGCCCACCTTGGGTCGGGGTGCCAGGACGCAGACCACCTGGGGAGGTCAAATCCTGGCATGGGGTACGCAATCGCATAGCCTTGAGCCAGTTCGCATCCGATTTGGATCAGCATCATGCCTTCTTCGACAGTCTCGACACCTTCAGCAATCGCTTGGTGATGGAGGACTTTCGCCATCCCCAGAGCAGCTTCCAGCATGACCTGGCTCTCCGTTTCATTCGCGTTATCATGCACCAATTGTTGATTGAGCTTCAGTGTGTTAATCGGCAGATGCTTGAGGCAAGCGAGTGAGGAATAGCCGGATCCGAAGTCGTCCAGCGCAATCGACACCCCTATCTTTCTGCAGGCTTCCAGCTTCTGGGAAATATCGAAAACGTCTTGAAGAGCGGACTCTTTCAGTACCTCCAGTTCAAAGCTGGATGGCTCAATGCCCGGATGTGCTGTCAGTTGCTCGCGCAAGCAATCCACAAAGTTATCCTGCAGCAACTGCACGGCGGCGACGTTGACGCTCACGGGAAGAAGGAACCCTGTCGTTCGCCAGAAATCCATCTGCTCAAGCGCCTTCCTGATGACCCAATCGCCTATTTCGACGGCCAGCGGATAGTCTTCCACGACGGGCATGAACTCGGCAGGCGACAGCAGACCTCGCTCCGGATGATGCCAACGGATGAATGCCTCAGCGCCCACTACGTCCCCCGTGCGCATCTTGACCTTGGGTTGGTAATAAAGCTCGAATTCTCCTGTATCCAGGGCCTGGCGAAGGCGGTTCTGGCTTTCAAGACGGAGGTCGGTTGAATGGTCCGGCATGAAGTCGAAGAACTGGAAGCGATTTCTGCCGGACTGCTTGGCTTGGTACATGGCTTGATCGGCCTGGCGCACCAGTTGATCCGCATCCGCATCGTCATTCGTAACCGTCGGATAAAGAGTCACGCCGATGCTCGCCGACAACCACACACTCGACTCGCAAACTTGCATTGCCTCGCCGGCCGCTTTGAGTAGGCGGCTCAGCAGCGGTATGCAACGATCGGCATCTTTCACATCGGGAAGTACGACAACAAACTCATCTCCCCCAAGCCGGGCAAGGGTATCGCCCTCTCGCAGAGCTCGCTTCATACGTCGCGCCAGGGCAGTCAGCAACTGGTCCCCTGCGCTGTGCCCAAGCTTGTCGTTTACCGCTTTGAAGCCGTCCAGGTCGAGTAACGCAACCGCCAATTGTTGCTTGTGTCTGCGGCTTTGAGCCATCGCCTGACGAAGGCGGTCGGCGAACATCACCCGATTCGGCAGACCCGTTAGAGCATCGTAATACGCAATTTTCTCCAACTGCGATTCGTGCTGCTTGAACAAGGTAATGTCGTGAAACAGAGACACGTAATGCTGGACTTTTCCGTTGCCATCGAACACCGAGGAGATGGTTTGCATTACGGAATATAGTTCGCCGTTCTTGCGGCGGTTCCAGAACTCGCCCGACCAATTGCCTTCTTTAATCAGAGAGTTCCACATGTTCTCGTAGAACGCCCGATCTTGGCGGCCGGAACTCAAGAAGCGCGGATTGCGGCCAAGGGCCTCGTCGCGGGTGTAGCCGGTGATATGGGTGAACGCATCATTTACATCGACAACGGCACCGTCGGGGCTGGTAATCATGATGCCTTCCAAGGCGGAAGAAAAGACGCTGGCTGCAAGCCGGAGATGCTCTTCCGAAGCCCTTTTTTCAGTAATGTCGCTCGCGATGCCGATCCACTCCGTGATTCTTCCCTTGGCGTCCAGCAAAGGGAAAGCACGGGAATGCACCCAGCCTGAACTGCCATCCGCGCGCAGAACACGGTGTTCCAGTTCGAACTTGTCTTTTGTTCGAACAGCAACACCGATCGCCGATTGAACCAGAAGCTGGTCTTCTGATGGGATATATTGTTGGAACCATTCATCGTTGGGGGCATTCAAATCAGCGATAAAACCCCTTCCAGTCAGTTGCAGCATCTCGCCCCAGTCCTGGCTCACGCGATAAACTACATCGGACGTGGCGGACAGCAAAGCTCCAAAGCGATTTTCGCTCTCGCTCAGTAACTGCCTTCTTTCTAAGTCTGCTACACGCCGCTGATTGCGGCGGTGGTACTCCGCTGCCAGGCTCATGCAAACGCCAAATCCAACAAATACTGCAAGGGCCATGGCGTCTGAATGTCTTGCAATCCTGAATTGCCCCACTGGAGGAATGATCCAAACATCTGCCAGCAAAGCAGCCAGCGCCGTGGACAGCAAACCCGGCCATAGGCCGCCCAGCAACGCAATCAGCATTACCGTGGGATAGAAGATGAAAAAGTAAGGCCGCTCAATTCCAAGTTGCAGGATCAAGATTCTGCGCACCAGAAATGCCGCGAATACCGCGAGTACGGCGACAGAAAAGCGAAGGATATGCCTTTCAGAGCTGCGGGTCTCGGAATTCAGCATAAAACACCTTCAGTACGGCTCCTCGTTTGGCAGCTGGCGAAGGAAAGGAAACCTTGGTGGATTTGAGCGCACCTTGGGACTGCTGCGAATCGTTGCTCGGTCAATGTCGAAGGCATCGAGCGAGCAATCATGGATCTCACGTCACTGCCAAGATTCACAAAGCCTGATCCACAACCTCGGACGGCTTTCGTTCAGGTGCCGCTCGATCAGCGTGTGTATAGAAAGGAGACTTTCCTGGCGGAATTCTCGTCCTCCGTTCCTGGATACCACAGTCCAGCAATACAGACCTGTTTCTTCTTGATCATTTTGCGAGCTCCAGTATTTCAACCGACTAGGACCCAACGAGCCGGGGTTATAAGTCCCAAGCCGGCGGAATTTGTATTGGCCCTTTGTGGGACCCGCTACAACTCAATGAGAGGTTATTCTCCCTGCTTCATATTCTCGGCCAAGAGTGCCGCCGTAGCTTGGCGGTGTTTGTCCACTGCTCCTGCCGCTCGCTGTCGGAGGAGAAGTCCGGGTACATTTCCATCCATCTGTTCTCGTTCTCGATGGCTGCACGTAGAGCAAGCAAACCGCAGTGCTGAATCGTCCTTTTCCCTGGTAGGCGTCATCGTTGAAAGTGTACTATTGCTGCCTTGCGCGTGCGCCAAGAAGCTTGCCGATATTTGGCGGCTGCTTTTTGGAGCGGGCTCCCGCGCTCTCGCTATCAATTTCGTCATCCACCCAAAGAGGCGTTCGAATAGCGAGCACTCTTTCGTGCTTCAGGCCGGCTAGCATTCTGGACTAGCACAAGATTCTGCGCTCGATCCTCACCAGTTGCCCCTGTGCATCTCTGAGCTTGCGTTCGACAAGTTGCATCTGAAAAGGTTCCGATCGAGTCACCGACCATAGACCGTCATCGCGAGAGAATTAACGGCTATCCGAGAATACGATCCGGTTCCCGAGAACGCGGGTTCGCCGCCGGGGGGGGAACCCAAAGGGTCCTGCCCGGATGGCGACTATCCGACCGGATTAGTCATTTGCATTGAGCCGAGCAACTCATAGTTTGCTCGGTTCTCCAGAATTTGTGCTTCGTTGGCAGGCGCCTCCGAGAACGGAACGAAGAAGACGTCGTCGGAGTCGTAGTTATGAGTGTGGCCATGAAGGCAACGGAAGGACCCTGGCTTCAGGAATGAGAAGAAGTCTGCAAAGCGAGGGTCAAGCTTTGTTCCGAGGACGATGTCTTCGCTGCATGTCTTGCATCGAATTCCCCAAGTTGTGATTCTTTCAGAGACATTCTCCATACGGGCACTCCTCGTCCGAAGCTGCTCGGTCATGAAAGAGATGAACGCCGGTGCGTACCGTCCATCCCATAGGTCTTTGGGGGAAGACCCTTATATTCTCCACCTAAGGCATCTATTCAGTCTGATCAATTCTGACCACTCTTTACCTTTTTGTTGGATCGAAGGCGCAAATCCGGGACCGGTCCTGAACGCAGCGCAAACAACTCACTTGGGCAAAGCGCATTGGCAATGTCGAGTTCAAGACAGACGCGTTCATGAGACTCCCTATCATCGAGAACCAATTCAAGAAGGGAAGGAACTCACGGTAACCCCGCAGACCCGCGCGTCGAGATGTTTCGCGTGTTGCTCGCAGTGCTGCAAGAGGTCTCTTGATTGCAATTTCATCGCCGCACGCGAACCGCCAACGTGGAACGATTTGCGAGCATCGACACCCGACGAAGTGCCGGATGCTCGACAAAGGCGTGTGACGGAGACGCTCGACCATAATTCCGGCGCAGATTATGGAAGGCCTATTTCCCTCCATTTTTTTACAGGGCGTTGTGATCCTCCCGTACTCCCAATCCGAAAACGCGCCGACGTCACCGAGGATGAAGTGGACAATTTGCCAGCGGCTTTTAATCTCCAGTTGGCAAGACTTCTTCGATCCCAGCCCAGGGTTCACCTTGAAGCACCAGGTACCGCAGGTAAAGATCGGAGCCGGTGCGGTCTGCCGATGCGAGCAAGTTGCGGGCAGCCACCTGAACGCGTTCATTTGTCAGGGTGGCGTAGTCAAAGTTCTCCTCGATCATTCCCTCGGAATGGGGAATATTGAGCAAGTCAAGAAAGCTGACAATCACGGCACGTTGCTCGTGGAGAAGATACTTCTTCAGCAGGTCATCCACGATCGGGTCAGGAAGTGAGAGGGTCGCCGCCGTCCAGTTGACCAGCCGCTCAATCGGGCTCTTGCGAACAAAGGCCTCACGCAGGTTTTTTGCTTTTGCGATAAAGGCAATGAGGATCTGTTTCTCTGTGCCCTTTGACTCAGCCCAAAAACTCTGGCAGACGGTGACTCTAATCTCATTGGGCAATTGTCGCCAAACACGATTTGCAGAAACTGGCATCGGAAGTCCTCTCATACTTCAAATCTGGAGCATCTTTGATGATAGCGGTTGCAGACAAACTTGGTGCGAACAGCTGTGGATTTACGATAAGGGCCGATATCGCACGCTGAGTTTTGCATTCATACCGGTTATGGAGGGACGAATCCGGTGTTCCTTCCAAAGAGCTTCAAAGGCTTTTGTCGATGGGATCGATCCGGGCGGTTTTTGGGAATTTGGGCGATTGCGCAGCTATTTGGTCTCCTTTCGTTGTCACTGTGTTGTCGGTCAAGTGTCAGGACCATGCCGCGAAGAGCGGCTAGTCGAGTGGAGTGCCTATAGGGTTGGGATATCTTCAGCGGTGACACTGAGCGCGAACGAAGGCACCGGTTTCAGGTTCGAATACCTGAATCGCACCAACCTCCGCATTGTGTCTGCGGGGCGCCGTCTCGGTTGACGACCTCCGCCAAGGCGCTTAGCGAGGACGGACAGGTCCCAGAGGTCGCCTTCCCGCAAGGTTGTCTTTGTCAAGACGCCGACATGGGCGATTGATAATAACTGCTCCCCGATACCATTCGCGGGCGAACCCCGGCCATTGCCGCACTTGGGACATTTTTTGTCCAGTTCGAGGTGCTCTTGCCGTGGACATCACCGCAAAACAGAAAAACCCGAGGTCGATCACCCCGAGATCCTCATGCAGGGGTGCGAGAGCGGGTCACTTTGCGGCGGGGACGATCAAAGCGGCTTTTGCCGCCTTAGCAGCCTTCTTCTTTGCCAGCCTAACCTTGGCCCAGCGCTTGTGCTGAGCAGCGGCGATCCTGGCTCGGCCCTCAGCGGTCATGCCACCTTTGGCAGCTCTCTTTGCCGGCGTCTTGGCTACCTTGGCAGTCTTATCTGCGGTCGCTTTCGCCTTCGGTACAGCAGCCTCACCCTTCAAACACAAAGTACGCGCCTTCTGCAAGGCATTGATGCCGCGATCGATTTCGGCCAGCAGTTGTTTCGATCTCATTCAAATTCCTCCTTTTGAATCTACACGCAGTGCGGATATCGTCAACCAGCAACCATGGATTCCGTGGATCGCTTCGCCTTCGAGCGTCGAGGCCGTGAACATAAAGGAATTCCGTCTTACCAGGGTCTGCGCTGTGCACGCTGGGATGGGAGAGTCCCGCGATGCGCAGTCACTGAGTTACAGTCTGTCCGGCAGTTACCGCGACAGGTATAAGCGTCATAGCTAACAAGGATGCGAATCACGAGATTCTCATTGCATTCCTCAGATTCAATCTTGTTGGCTATTCCGTCGATCCATTGTCGTCGGCGGGCAGCATCCGATAACTCACAAACGCCAGATGTTCGCTGTCAGGGGCCCAGGATGGCACATTCATGGTGCCGGAACCGCCAACCAGATTCACCAGCACGCGAAGCTTGTTGTCGCCCGGGTCCAGAATGCGCAGAGCTATATCTTTGTCGCCGGGATGACCGGTCACACTCTTGTCGTACGAGATGATAACAATCGATTTTCCATCCGGCGAAGGATGAGGTGTCCAATTCTTGAAGTCGTCGAATGTGATCTGCTCCGGATGGCTTCCATCCGGAAGCATGCGGCCAATCTGCATGCCTCCCCAGCGATCCGAATTGAAATAGATGTACTTTCCATCGGCAGAATAATCTGGGTCGTCGCTGACGCCGTCGCCGGTAGTCAGCGCCTTTTCCGCTCCGCCCTCAAAAGGAATCGCGAAGATGTTGCCGGAGCCATGCGCCGGACGTGTAAAAAGAATCGTCTTCCCGTCTGGCGACCAACTGTGCCAATACGAATCCGGATTGGTTGTCAGCATACGTGGCGTGCCGCCAGCGGAGGGAATGATATAAACACGCCTTCCCGGATTCCCCGGCGTGACACAGGTAATCGCGAGCCATTTTCCATCCGGTGACAAGCCATGACTTCCGGTGCAGTCGGATGCTGTGCCGATATCGATTGCTTGCGGCGTGCCACCCGCAGCGGCGATCTTGAACATCCGGCCATCCCGATTGAAGATCAGATTCGCATTGTCCCTGGTCCAATTAGGCGCTTCCAAGTGAGCGCGTCCGGTGTATACCACCACCGCGCGTCGAAAGCCATCCTGAATGCCGATGGTCTGGAGCGTGCTATAGAGTGTGAGTTTGGCGGACGGCGAGGCGGCCGGCGCAAGCTGCTTCAGTTCCACGTTTGAAAACGTGGCCGTTTCCACTGCGTCCTTATTGTGCGAACAGACTCCGATTCCCACAAAGAACGGACCATCCAAAGGCAGTTTGATGGAGGCGCCCACCTGATGCAGAGCTTCATTCCCCGTGCTGAGAAACATGGTGACCGTATCGCCGCTCTTCTCAAGCCGCAGGCGGCGCGGAGCATCGATATTCAACTCGATATCCTGCGTCGTGGCGCCCCTCGCGCGACGGTATTGCAAGGCCGTCAACCCCGAGCCATGTTGTGCCGCGTCGGCGTAAACTCCATCGGCATCCAGCGTCTGGCGAACCATCAACACAGCCTTGCGGTGAGGGTCGTGTGTCCCTGTAACAATCGGGAAACGTATATCGGCCGTCAGCGAAAGATCGCCCGACATTTTCTTCCACACGAAATGGAAACCATCTGCAGATAACCAAAGGTTAGCGCCCGCAGAGGAGATGGTATAGGTGTTGCTCGCTGGATCGAATGCGGCGGTGCCTGGGGACGCCACGCTTCCCACATCCGACTGTCCATCAAAGATACCCAGCGAATGCGGGACAGGTTGCGCAATCAATTGCATCGCGGGAAGGAAAAGAAATCCGATAGAGAAATGCAAAACAAATTCATTGGTGAAGCTCTTGTTCATCCGAAGCGCCTTTCAATGTACGGGTTCGTCCCCTTCAATCTGCTGACCGAGTCTGCCCAGGCTCTCAGGGCGATTCCGGATCGCAAAGCGTCAATGGGGAGACAACACAAATCGTACAATCGTACAAAGGCAGAGTGAAATATGCAATATGAGTTGGAAGAGTCAGATATCAACATGATTGCGAGGTTGCGCGCGAACTGAGATCGCACTTTTGCCACCGTCCGAATTTGCGAGATTGGATCATTCATCGGTACGTTGGCAGTTCCCGATTCTTGATGCAACTCAAACACGCGCGCTGAAAGATGCAGCCGAGCCGGAGGGTCTAACATGGTATACGGATCTGCCCATTCTCCCGAGGAGCGTGACTCCCGATGACGCTTTATCGCTTACAGCATACGCTCGCCTTGATCGCGCTTTCCATCGCGTGTGTTGCCACGCATGGCGCTGAGACGCGCACTCCGACGCAGGGCGGCATACTGTACGGAACCGCCGACGGCCAAGCCCTCACGATGGACTACTACGCAGCGAAGGGAAGCGGAGTTCATCCGATCGCGATCATCATTCATGGAGGTGGGTACCACGGTGGCGACAGCAAGAACGGCAGCGAAGCCTATGTGGCCGATTTTCTCGTTCCGGCGGGTTACGCGGTCTTCTCCGTCAATTATCGGCTCGCGCCGAAGTACCCCTACCCGTGCATGGTGTATGACCTGCAGCGCGCCGTCCGCTACATTCGTTATCACGCCGCCGACTGGAACGCCGATCCTGGCAAGATCGCCCTCGTCGGCGGCTCGGCCGGCGGCTACCTCAGCAATATGGTCGGCCTGCTCAATGCGCCCGGCAACGCACATGCTGCCGATCCCGTCGACCGCGTCAGCGCAAAGGCGCAGGCTGTGGTAAGCCTCTACGCGCAAAGCAGCTTCGAGTTCGTCCCGCTCAATGCGGACGTGCATCGCTTCCTCGATCCCTTCATTGCGCAGAAGGGCGAGAAGGAAGCAATCCGCGAAGCCTCGCCCATCACCTATGTCTCGAAGGACGATCCACCCTTTCTCGAGATTCTCGGCACCCAGGATGAATACATCCCCATGTCGGAAGCTACCAACCTGCAAGCCGCGCTGCATGCGGTGAGAGTGCGCTGTGACATCATCGCCATCCCCGGCGGCAAGCATGGCACCGGTGGATGGAACAAGCTGCCCAACGTGCCGGACTGGGAGCGCCAGATGACCGAATGGCTTAATGCACGGCTTGATCACAGCGGGCCGATCGGCGACGGCATCCGGACGCGCGAGACAACGCAAGGAACGATACCCGGGACCGGGCATCTGTAAATGATGAATCTTGAACTCGCGCTGCCAGTCGCCGACGAGACTTTGGGCTGGCCAGGCGGCGAGTGCGTGGGCGAACGATAGCTTGGCGGCTGGGCAGCCTGGTATCTCATTCTAAAGCTGGTCGCGTTGCGGCTCGCTTCACAATGGGTACCAGGCCGCTTCTCAACCTTGTCTCGTCCGAGGAGAAGTCCCCAGCGGCCTTGCGATGAGACGCCTATTGCGTGCGGGCCGTCCTCACCAACCGGGACCACGGCCAGAGTCAGGATTGAAGACGATAGACGCAAAGGTGCCAGCCAATTCGCTGGTCCCAATTCCCTGACCCACCGTGACAAAAAGTTGGTTTGTTGCCCCATTGTTTGTGGTTCCGCCACCGAAGGCAACTCCCCAGAGGTTGTTAAGCACAATCGGCCTTCCGCGCTCGTCGCCGATCGTTCCCACAAACCTACCGGTTGCAGGATCGAATCCGTTGATGGTGCCCTCGACGGAGTTATTGGAAACCAGCAGTGTATTGCTCAGCGGTCCAAAATTGCTGGGAGCGAGGGCAATGCCCCAGGCCTGATTAAGGCGCGGTCCCTGGATCAGTGTCTTCACGAAGGTGCCGTCCTCCTGGAAGATATCCACCAAGCCTCCAGCGCCCACGTTTGGCACGGCATAGGTGACGTAAACCAGGCCATTGATGTCTTGAACGCCAAATACCGAGAACGTCGATGGGGCCGACGGATCTCCAAACGACTCCACAAAGTTGAAGTTGCCGTCGAACATATCGATCTTGTTATTGGCGTTGTCGGCCGCGTAGAGGAAATTCCCCGAAGTCTTGCTGGTGATAGCCAAGCCTGTGTAACTCGCCTTGCTGGCCGAGTTGTCTACTTTGAGCGTCGCCAGGTTCCTGTTCAGGCCCGGCCAGGCACTGATCGTGCCATCGAGCGTGGCGAAAATGAAAGACGAGGCAACGCCCGAAACCTGGAAATCCGTCTTCGATCCGTTGGCAACGATTCCCGTCGGTGTGCCTGGGCCGTTTAAGCCTGTCGCTTCGACTGGTCCGTTTCCAGCAGTGGGAATCACAACCTTGAGTGCCTCTATGGTTCCGGCTGCGTTATAGATGGTTGACCAGCCGGTATCGTTATCGGCGATCCACCAAGGCGAGCCGGCGCTCCGAGCCAATCCCCAGGGATTGGCAAGCAGCGGATCGATGCTTGCGGCACGCGATTCGACTTGATTCGAAACTAGATTGGTAAGGTGATATTGTGCTTGAGCCAGGGTCGGTCCCATGAGCAGAACGAGGCCGAGGCAAGGGGCAACTGCGATACTGCGAAGCAGCATATTTGACTCTCCAGGGGAAATTCAGAAGCAGAGGCGGGTCGATACCAGTCGGAAGAATGGGCGCGGAACCCTCCCTTGCCTCCTAGCTGGTGATCCTAGGCCGAGTCGCGCTCCAGAATTGTCATCGATTTGTCACCAGCTTGCAAATCTCTCGCGCTTGGAATAGCCCCCGTCGCGCCTTCGCCGCAAGGACGCCACGAGTCGGCTTCTTCGATAGCACCAAAATCGTTCCTACTGAAATGCCGCCCAGCGGGGTGGGATCGATTGAGATCCCACCCCGCCGGTTGCAAGCCAATTCGATCGTTGACCGGGTTATCGATCCGGCAAGAAAATGCTGTTAAGCGTCGATGGAATGTTCCAGGTCGCTGTTGAGACGTTTGTTGGGGTTCACTTATGGATGCCCGGAATGTTCCACTTGGGCTTGAAATGCAGGGGCCTCCCGCTTGGGGAGGCCCTTTAATCTTGATCGCCGAATTCGGCTGGCTTGTTTCGCCTGGCTAGCCTTGCCTACCGCGGCCGCAGCGACTTGATCGCCGCCGGAAGCCGCTCTTCAATCAGCTTGGCGCGTTCGCCGACAATACCGCCCAGGTAGGACGGTGCGGGCGTGGCCAGCAGCACCAGAGCAAACGCAATCACCGAGAAGCAGACACCCGCCACGGCGGCGGAGATAAGCATGTGGTACATGTCCGAGATGTCGAGCCCGAAGATGTTGAAAGCCACATGTTCGAGGGGTTTGATGTGCTCCAGGACCGCCAGCGCGAAGAGCGAAAAGAAGACCGAAAGAGAGGTAAGAATCACCAGGGTTACGTCCAGGCTGCGATGGAACTTCAGTCTACCCCGGCAGTAGCTGCAGTCCACAAAATGTTGCTCATAGTCCTTGCGCATCTCGGGATGGATCCCCGAAATGTCGAATCGCCAGCTTGCCAGGATGGCGCCTGCAACTCTGTCTGTACAACTTGAACTTGCCATATACGTTAAGACTCACTTTGCAAAGGATGTGTTCGTCCGTGAACTTGCGTCGCGGAACGCCTGGCGTAGCGGAGGCTCCTATGGTTGGACGCTTGGCCGTGTCTGCCGGTTGCGCGTCTCTCTGGTTCGCCTTGACCCAGGGTCCCGGCGTCTCCCTTGCCAACCTAACCTGGTACAGAGTGGTGCCCATTTATCATCTTAACCCAGTTTTTAAAAGTAGATAGAAGAAAGTGGCTCGTGCTGCGAGGCCAACTGCAGATGGTTGGCCAACAGGCTGGGGTGCCCTTGCAGGGCCTGCTCGGCGGCAATCCGCGCCAGGTTGGGATCGTTATTGCTCTCAGAGAGATGCGCCAGGATGATGTGGGCGGCCTGGCCGTCGTAGTCGTTCTCCAGAAACCTCGAGGCTGTCTCGTTCGAAAGGTGCCCCACGCGCGACAGCACGCGCTGCTTCACCGCCCAGGGGTAGGGGCCGTCCTTCAGCATCTCCAGATCGTGATTCGATTCCAGCAGCAGCAGGTCCAGGCTCTTCAGCTGCGCCTTCACATTGGGAGGAATATAGCCCAGATCGGTGGCAAAGCCCATCCGAACCCCTTCGGCTCGGAAAACAAATCCCACCGGATCGACCGCATCGTGAGGGATGGTGAACGGGCTGACGGAGATGTCGCCGATCTCGAACGGCTGCCCGGCCTGGAAATACTCGACTGCCGGCAACCATGCCGGATCCTTCGGTTTGACGACCTCGCCTGCCATGGCTTCGACTGAGTTCTGGCTCAGCCGGACTGTCTCTGCTCCAATCGGCTCAGGCTCGGCGTCAGGGTCGACCTCGATGTCGTCGGGGTCGCCTTCCGGCGTGGACGCATCCAGTTCCGCTTGGGACTCGGCAGCCTGCCTCCGGCATTGCTCCAGCCACTTGGCATAGCTCATTTGCGGTGGTGGCGCGATCCAGCGCGTCCAGGCGCGGTGCGTGCCCTCGGTAAAGTACACCGGAATGCCCAGCTTGCGCGCCGTGACGGAGATGCCGCTGACGTGGTCCGAATGTTCGTGGGTGATGAGGATTGCGTCCAGCGTTGCTGGATCCTCGCCGGCCAGTTTCATGCGCCGGAATAGCTCTCGGCAGCTCAGGCCGCAATCTACCAGGATCCGCGTATGCCCACCCGACACAACTGTGCTGTTGCCCTTGGACCCCGACGCCAACACTGTGAAACGCACCATTCCTTGAGGATACAGAAAACATCTGTGCATTTCAGGGCGATTGCAGCCTGGCCGGCTACGTCTCCTCGGCCATGTTGACCGGAATCTCGATCTGCACGCGTGTGCCGCGTCCCGGGCTGCTGAGCACATTGAAAGACGCCTGATTGCCATACAGAACATCCAGCCGCTCGCGGACGTTCTTGATCCCGATGCCCGCGCCCCGGTGGCGAACCGAAGAGGCCGCATGGCCGCCCATGCCCACGCCGTCGTCGATCACTTCGATCAGCACCCGATCGCCTTCCAACCGGCTGCGCAGGGTCACCGTGCCGCCGTGAATGCGCGGCTGAATGCCGTGCTTGATGCTGTTTTCGATCAGGGGTTGCAGCAGAATGCTGGGCACAAGCACTTCCAGCGTGCGTGGATCGATCTCCTTTTCCACCTTCAACTTGGTGCCAAAGCGCACCACCTCGATGTCCAGGTAATCGTCGGTAAATTCCAGTTCCTCGCGAAGGGGCACGTAGGTGTCGTGGTCCTTCAGCAGGGCACGCAGAATGTTGGCCAGTTTGACCGTCATTTCCCGGGCCAGTTCCGGCTTCATCCGCACCAGCGAGGCAATGGAGTTGAGCGTATTGAAGAGGAAGTGCGGGTTGATCTGCCGCTGCAAGGCGTCGAGCCGGGCCTCCAGCAGAAGCCGCTCCTGCTCTTTCAGCTTGATCTCGATCCGTAGCGCATTCCACACTTTCAGCGCGATGCCCACCACCATCGGCGCGCAAACCCAGACCAGCACCTGGAATCCCCACACGTCGCTGAGCAAGGCGAACAGGCGCTGCGGGTAGATACGCGCCAGCCATTCGCGCACGATCTCCATGCCCGCAATCAGGAACAGCATCAGGATCTGGCGGTCGATGCGCGGCTTGCGCAGGTTGCGCCGCACCCATCGGTAGAGGCTTAAGTCGATGAGCGGCGAGAACGACCAGATCTCCTCCATTTCAACGAACCGGCCCAGGAATCCCGATGCCAGACCGAGCGCGGCGTTGAAGGGAAGCGCCAGGTACTCGTGGTGGAAAACCGCCGGTCCTGCGAGCACCACTCCGCCTGCAAGGGCCCAACCGGGCCCCACCAGCAACCCCAGCAGAATGCACGTCTCAAACGAGATGTCGGCGGCCAGAAAGTTGGGGACTGTGGTCCTGACCAAAACGCCGAGGGTGACCGGCACCAGGAAGAAAGCCAGCATCACGGCTGTCTGGCGATGGCGGCGGTGCTCGGCAAAGAGCAGGCCCTGGAAGGTCCGCGATCGCGCCAGCGCGCTGGCAACCGCCGCCGCGACGCCCAGTTTCACCAGCAGGGTGATCAGAATCAGTTTGTTATCCGGCACGCATCTACTCTATCCCGGTGGCGTGGTTTGGCCAATGCCGTTCCTGCTTATAGCTTCAAACGAATCGGAACAGCACCACCGAGTCCCTCCACTGGAGATCCATCCACGCCCTCAAAACCAAGCGCACGATAGAGAGCAATCGCCGTTTGCATCACCGGCATTGTGTCCCCGACCAACTCTGCATACCCCATCGCGCGCGCTTCCGCGATTGCACGCTCCATTAAAGCCCGGCCCACGCCGCATCCGCGAAAACCCGGCCGCACGTAAAGCCGCTTGGCCTCGACGCGCTTCTCATCCACCTTGCGCAGCGCAATACAGCCGGCGGCGGCATCCCCCGACCATGCCAGCATCAATCCTCCATGCGGAGGAGCATAGGCCCCGGGCAAACCCTTTAGTTCATCTCCAAACCCCTGAAAGCAGGGCGTAAAGCCAAAGTCCCGCCAGTACTCCGCCATCAATGCCCGAACCTGATCAATATCTTCCGCTGTCAAAGCCGGCTCTATGCGGATCTTCCCCATTCTCATCTCCCCTCGCTTCAATTCTGCGGGACGGAGCCCGCGCTGTATACCAACGGCGCAAAACATCGGTCGTACAATGAAGGTATGGGATTTGTGAGCGTGAAGAAGGTCGCCGAGGCGGATTTCCCCACCCGCTGGGGCGCTTTCCGTATTTTGGGATTCGAAGGAGTGCTCGACACTCCGCAGCCGTGCGACAAGAACGCAGAAGTCGAAGGCCTGGTCGCCGTCGTAATGGGCGACATCCACTCCGCGCCACCGGTCGTCCGCATCCACTCCCAGTGTTTGACGGGCGATGTATTTGGCTCGCTGCGCTGCGATTGCAGGCTGCAATTCGAACTCGCCATGGGCCGCATCGCCGAAGAGGGTGCGGGTATTTTGCTCTACGAACAGCAGGAGGGCCGCGGCATCGGCCTGATGGCCAAGCTGCGGGCATACGAGTTGCAGGATCAGGGCCGCGACACCGTGGAAGCCAACGTCGAACTCGGCTTTGCCGCCGACTGCCGGGCATACGAGTTGCCCGCGCTGGTTCTCAAACTGATGGGCATCACACAGGTACGCCTGATCACCAATAACCCGGAGAAAGTGGCCGCTCTGGAGTCCGCGGGCATTGCCGTGACCGAGCGCATCTCCGCCGAAGTCGAATTGCAGGAGACCTTTGAGCGCTATCTCCGCACCAAGCAGGAGAAGATGGGGCACATCCAGGAGAGCCTGGAATCTCCGCGCTGACGACTACGAAGGCGCGCACATCAAAAAGGGGCCGGCTATTGCAGGCCCCTTTACCTTTTGCACATTCGCTTACAGCGGTGGTGCTTCGGCGTTCTTGATGGCTTCCTTCTTGGCCAGTTCGCGAGCAAGCAGGCCGCTGTCCGACAAATAAAGGTTTGTCCCCCGCAGCACCAGCGACGGCCCCTCGCACTGGGACACCTGGGAATGCAAAATATCGACGAACCCGCCGGGCGCCACTCCCCGCGTGCACCAGAAGAGCGCGGCCTGGGCCACCGGCGCCGTCGGCCCGTATTTCTGTTTTACCTGCTGCGTGAACGCATCCTGTGCCGCCACAGTCTCCAGTACCGGCGTATACGAGATTCCGGTCAATAATTCCGGCTTTGCGCTGTCGAACGGAAAAGCCTCCGTGAACGTCAGGCTCAACTCCAGCTTTTTGTTCTGGATATAGATCCGCTCCACATATTTCTTGCGCGGCGTCAGTTCGGTATCCGAGAAACTGATGCACGGGGTGCTCTGCGCGCATTCCCGGCCAAAAACGTTCACCTGCAACTTCTCCTGAATGACGGCGGATGCCTCCCTGGCGCTCATGTATAGGCGCAGGCCGAGAACCTCCGCTTTCGCAGCGTCGATTACGTTGGGAATGTCTACAATTCTTGAATCTTGTGCGACCGCTGAAAGGTTGGCGACAAGAATTCCGCTAAGGCAATTTATAACTAACCGGAAGTGGCGAAAACGAAACCAGGTCACTTTCATCGGCAAGGATTATACCCTCTGAAAGCGCCTCGCTCAACGTGCGCAAGTTTGCGATAAATCGATACTGAGCAACTGATCATTCATAACTTATACAATACTGCACTCGTTTACATGCGCTACCTATCATGAATACATGCAAGGGAAAGACAAACGCCGTGCTGCCGCGTTCAAGCACAGGCAACTTTGCGAGGCCGAATAGGAACTACGTTCTTCTTCGTTCCCTTTCCGTGCGACGCGGCGCTGGTCACCGACGCAGCCGTCTTGCGCCTTGGACCGTATTCAGCTTTGCGCTCCCGCTCATTGGCCTGTCGTTGAGCATCGACCATGGTGTCCAAAACATTGCGCAGCAGCACAGCGTCCGCAATGCGGTTCAGGCATTTGGAAGCGGCGCTGAGCGCAGAGCCTGTCTTCCAGTCCTCCGGCAACGACTGAATTGTCTGCCAGACCCCGTCCACGTCTATCTCCTGGACAATCTTCTGAAAGCTCTCCAGCAATGCCGGGGATACGTCCTGGTAGACGCGCGGGTCAAGGTAGCGCGACGCCAGAAAGTGTCGCTGCTCATCCCCGTGCGGCCCGCCGAACATATGGCCATGATCAAGGAATACGGCGTTCAGCCAACCCGCTTGATCTTCCAGGAAGATCGCCTGCCTGTTGTCCGTATGTCCGGCGCAGATGTCGATCAGCCAGGAGAGCCAGAAGCTGGCATGATTGTTGACCCGCTTGAAACTTCCTCCGGGCAGAATCTCCAGCAGCCGGACTCCGCCCTCTCCGAGGTAGCGGGATCCGAAGCACAGACCGGCATCCGGCCGTACGGCTCCATCCATCGTCTGCACCCGGCAGGCTGGATTCTCGTCCAGAAATGAATCTCTTACCAGCAGCGGAGCCCACTCGGGCGAAGGCAGATTCACTGCTCGATACAACTCCGAACCGGCACTCTCGTTGAACGGCAGGTTGGCGCCCTGGTTCCCTGCATTGAACTTGACGACATACAGGTGACCGTCGCTGGCTTCGGCCAGAACGGCCTGGGTCCCGCCGCGGAGACTGCGGATGTGGTGTGTAACGAACACCGAGCTCTTTTGTAAGGTCAGCATATTCCCCCAAAAGTCCAATCAGCGAGATAGAAGCGGTCGGTCAACGTACACGATCCTGGTTTTGGGGGACAGACAATCATCAAAATCAAACACTTCCTGCACTTTGGCCCGTACTCAAAAGACGTAAATGAAGCGCGCCCGCACACTGCTTGGTGCACAGTTCCGAACCTCATTTCGCACAAGCGATTAACTTGTCTTTACCGTAGAGATTTGCACAATTTCCTGTCAAGCAATCCCTTGAGAATAATGCGCCCAAATTGTTAAAAGGGTCTACGGGGGCTCAAGATCGTAACGCTTTCTGAGGAAATCCTCTCCAACCGTGAAAACTTGCCCGGAATCAGTCCCTTTCAACTCTTAGACTTGCGGCCTGAGAGCTTCAATGGCACGCTCCAGGTGCACTCCGCGCGAACCCTTCACCAGCACCACATCGCCCGGCCGAAGGTTATTCCGCAGCCAGATGCCTGCTGCTACGGCGTCGCTCAAGAAGACTGCCGTGACTCCGCTCGCACACGCAGCCGAGGCCAGATGGACGGCATTCCCTTGCACCCCTACCACCAGATCCAGCCCGGCCTCCGCAGCGGCTCGCCCACACAGGTTGTGCAGTTCCGGACCCCGCTCGCCCTGTTCCAGCATCTCCCCGGCCACCAGGATGCGGCGCGTCCCTGGACGGGTGGAGAGCGTCCGAATCATCGAGCACAATGCTTCGGGGTTCGAGTTGTAACTGTCGTTCAAAAGGGTTATACCGTCAAACTCGATCATTTCTCCGCGTTTATCTCCGGCGGTCAACGACTCCAGCGCAGCCGCCGCCAGGTCCGCATCCGCGCCCGCCTCAATGGCCACCGCCAGCCCGGCCATCGCGTTCGAAGTGTTGTGCCCGCCGAGCAGGTGCAGTGTGAATTGGCCTTCGTGTTCGCCCGCGCGATAGCGAATGTGCAGACCTTCCAGATCTTCGATCGCTTCCAGAACCTGTGGGTTGGCGCAGGGACCATCCCCGAAGTAAACCACCCGGCCCTGGAAGTCTCGCCCGAACTGCGACACATATGGATCGGCGCAGTTCAGAAACGCGATGCCGTTCGACGGCAGTGCGGCCACCAGTTCAAACTTGGCGCGGGCAATCCCCGCCTGTCCTTCGGCAAAGTTCTCAATATGTGCTGTCCCGACGTTGGTGATTACGCCCCAATCCGGCGCAGCGATGCGCGCAAGCGCAGCGATTTCGCCGCTGTGATTCATCCCCATCTCGATCACGGCGATTTCGTGCTCCGGCTCCAGGCGCAGCAATTGCAGGGGCAAGCCGAATCCGTTGTTCAGATTGCCGTGCGACTTCAGAACGTTGAACTTGACTCCCAGGGCAGCGGCCACCGCCTCCTTGGTGGTGGTTTTGCCGGCCGAGCCGGTGACGGCCACGACGCGCTTTCCCCATTGCCGGCGAACATGCGTGGCCAACGCCTGCAAGGCGGCCAGCGGATCCTCCGCAATCAGCAGCGGAATCGCCAGCGCCGCGTCCGGCAGCGAGGCCACGCGAGCGCGCGAAACTACCGCCGCCACTGCGCCGCGTTCGGCTGCCCCTTCCACAAAGTCGTGGCCGTCGAATCGGTCTCCCCGCACCGCGAAAAACAGCTCGCCCGCCGCCACCGTGCGCGAATCGATGGAGTAGCCACTCACCATCAGCGCCCCGGCGCTCTCCACGGAAGGCGCCTCAAGAACCGCTCCCGCCCCGATGGCCGCCTCTGCGAGGGTAAGCTTCATAGCGCGCCGTCCTGTGCTGCTTCATAGCCCAGTTCGGCCAGCTCGGCACGGGCGATCTCCGCGTCGTCGAAGTGAATCGTGCGGTCGGCCAGGATCTGTTCCTTCTCGTGGCCCTTGCCCGCGATCAGGACAACATCCCCTGCCTTCGCAGCCTTCAACGCTGTACAAATGGCCAAGGCGCGATCCGGTTCAACCACGTATTGAAATGCATGGCCCTTGGCGATGGACTTCAAACCCGGCTCGATCTCCGCCAGAATCGACCTTGGATCTTCCGAGCGGGGATTGTCGCTGGTGAGCACCACGAAATCGCTGCCTGCCCCCGCCGCCTGCCCCATGCGCGGCCGCTTGGTGCGGTCGCGGTCCCCGCCACAGCCGAAGAGTGTAATCACCCGCCCGCCCGTCTGTGCCGTCATCTGGCGAGCCAGCGCGGTCAGGTTGCGCAGCGCGTCATCGGTGTGCGCGTAGTCCACAATCACCGTGAATGGCTGACCCGCATCGACCGGTTGAAAGCGCCCCGGAACCGGTTTCAGCCGCGGTACGAATTCGACCAGATCCTCAAATGCAACGCCGCGCGCATGAGCCGCCGCCAGCGCAGCGAGAAGATTGAGAATATTAACTTCGCCGGCCAGCTTCGAAGTTACGGTAGCTGAACCGGCGGGAGTTACAAGCTCCAGCACCGCGCCGCCGGGAGTCAGCGTATGGCTGGCTGTGCGCCAATCTCCGGTGCCGATTCCGTACGTCCGCACCTCCGCGCCAGCCTTCACCGCAGCCTCGGCGAGTTCTCCGGCTCTTGGGTCCTGCGCATTGATCACCGCAACCCGCGGCGCGGGATATACCTTGCCGTCAAACAGCAGCCGCTTGGCCTCGAAATACTTGTCCAGGGTTCCGTGATAGTCCAGATGGTCGCGGGTCAAATTGGTAAAGACAGCCACATCGAATTCCACGCCCACCGCGCGCCCCTGGTCCAGCGCATGGCTTGAAACTTCGCTCACCAGCTCCGTAGCGCCCTTGCTAACTCCCTCGGCCATTAGCTCAAACAGGTCGCGCGACTCGGGAGTGGTGTGCACCGACGGCCTCACTTCGCCGGCCACGTGATATTCGATGGTCCCGATCAGAACCGTCTTGCGGGCCGCCGCGTTCAGCAGTTCTTCCAGCAAAAATGCGGTCGTTGTCTTGCCGTTGGTCCCGGTAATCCCCGTAGCCGCTAGCTTGCGCTCCGGATGGCCGAAGAAAGCAGCCGAAGCCTGCGCCAGCGCGCGCCGTCCATGCTCCACCTGCAGCAACGGCATGCCAGCCTGGAAGACCAGTAACTGGTCGAACTTCTGCACCGAATCGGTAATGATGCCCAAAGCTCCGGCAGTGATCGCCTTGTCAAGATAGCGGTTGCCGTCCGTGGAGCCGCCCTTCATGGCTACGAATACAGAGCCGGGGCGCACGCGGCGCGAGTCGTATTCCACACCTGTAACAGGCTCCTCGGCGGCGCCGCCGGCGTCCACCGCTTCAATTCCGTCGATCAGTTCTTTCCAATTCATCACAAGTTCCATTGTAGAGGTCTGGAAAGAATTAACCCATTCTGACGCGCGAACTCCCCCGTTTCGGCTCTCGCCGAGTTCGCCCTAGCGGCTCTCCTCTTCGGCTTCTTCGTTCTTCAGGACAGTTGCTCTTCCAGCTTGTCGAGGATCATCTTCCAACCTTCTTCGGTCTGGCTCGCCAACTCGGGAAGCACGTCCTCGTGCGACAGGATAAGTTCGCAACCTCGCTCCAGACGGACCAGGCCGATGCTTACGCGAGTCGTTTCCGTAGAGTAATACGGAACGCTGAAATCGAATTCCAGACGGTGCGGGCGATCGATCTCCACAAAGGTCCCAATGTGCCGGACGTCCACTCCGTCGCGGCGGTCGACCATCAGGAAGTCGCCGCCCGGGCGCGGATCGATCTCCGCGTGCACCATCTTTCCGGTGGGCGTGGCAAAAAGAAACTTGCGAGCAATGCGCGCATCGAGCCAGGCATCGAAAACTCGCTCTGCAGATTGATCAAAAAGGCGGCAAACACGGACGGTAACTGCGCTTTCAACATTCACTGGATTCACTGTGCATCCTCTCTTTCACGCGCCACGGATGTCCAACAGGGTAATGTGAACAGGCCCGGGAGGCCGGATGCCGCAGTTGCTCTCGAACAGGAATCCAAGTGGCCAGAATGGCCTTCCCTGCCCGTTTCAGAACCTTCAGTACCGGCTCAACATTTCGGCAGGAATCGTACCACTTCAGCGCCCGCAACGGACAACGATTTGTGTGCCAGGTGAAACCATGGTGCCGGCGGCGGGCGCCTGCTCGCGCACGGTGCCGCTTCCGCTGATTTGGACTTCCAGCCCGGCGGCTGCCGCCTGCTCGATCACCTTGCGTACCGACAAACCAATCAACGATGGAACACGCAGCCGTTTCGAGTCCCTAAGCGAGTCACCGATCGAGTCTCTGACCGTCACCTTGGCGGTTGTCGCCTGTCCCTTTGACGCTTGTACAACCGGGTTGCCCGGCGCCGCGCCTTGCGCCACAGCGTTAGCCGGCTGCTTCCCATCTTTCTTTGCGCCGGTTTGCGCAGCCGCGGCCAACCCCGGCTTGCCAACCGAACTGGGCGTAGCTGCCTTGGCAGGCTGGGATGAGGTTGCTGACTGGTTCCCGGTTCCGCGTAATGGATCGTCGTTGGGCAGATCGTTGGCCGCGTTATAGATTGCGTCGATGTCGCCCATGTGCTCGCCGGCGTCGTCTTCCACAACCCGTTTCGCATCCTTGGCGGCAGCGCGAACCGTGTGCAGATCGATGTCGTGTGCTACCCCCAAATACTCCAGCACCTGCTGCGCGACTTCGGCAAACACCGGGGCCGAGACGGTTGCCCCATAGATTTGTCCCTTGGGATTGTCCATCACCGCCGCAACCGCAATCACCGGATTGTTCACCGGCGCGATTCCTGCAAACGATGCCACGTGCATCGACTTCGAGTAGCGATGCGTAGCCGGATCGATCTTCTGCGCGGTGCCCGTCTTGCCGCCCGAGGAGTACCCGTTCAGTTGCGCCTCCTTGCCCGAGCCGTACAGCACGACCCCTTCCATCATTTTGCGCATCTGCGCCGCAGTCAGCGTCGAGATCACGCGGTGCGCGCCGTCGGGCAACGGATTGGGCAACTCCTCGCCCGGCTTAAAGGGAGAGGCTACCGACAGCGTCTGCGGCGCGGCGCCACCGGCAAGCGTAGGACTCTGCCCCGGCATCAAAATATGCGGCGGCAGATAGACCCCGCCGTTGGCAATCGCCGTTACCATCGCCACCAGTTGGATCGGGGTCACCGCAACTTCTTGCCCAATCGCGATCGACCCGATCGAATTCGAACTCCACCGTTTCACCGGCTGCAGAAGTCCGCGCGTCTCCCCCGGCAGTTCCGTTCCACTGCGGGCGCCAAATCCAAAGTCGCGAATAAACTTGTAGAACCTGTCGGGGCCCACGCGCAGAGCCAGCTTGATGGCGGCCACGTCGCTCGATTCTTCCAATGCCTTGTGCACCGGAATCACCCCGAAGTGCTCCCCCTGGTTGTCGTGAATGATGCGTCCGTTCAGATTGATCGAGCCGCCCTGGCAGTCGATCATGTCGTCCGGGTTTGTGACCCGCGACTCCAGTGCCGCGGCATACGTGACCAGCTTGAAGGTCGAACCCGGCTCGTAGACATCGCTGACCGCGTGGTTCCTCAGCAGCTCCTGAGTCGTTCGCCGGAACTGGTTGGGGTTGAACGTGGGCCGAATCGCCAGCGCCAGAATCTGCCCCGAGTGCACATCCTGCACCACCACCGTCCCGCTGTCCGAATGCGTCCGTTCCATGGCGTGGTCCAGCGCGCGTTCCGCCAGAAACTGAATGTTTTCATCGATGGTCAGCACCAGGTTTCGGCCCGCAGCCGGCTCACGCTCGCTCGACCCCAGCACCCGGCGACGCGCATCCACCGCCGTATACATCCGCCCGGAAACACCGTGCAATTGCGTCTCGAACTTCTGCTCCAGCCCACCGAGACCGTTGTCGTCCAGACCCACATAGCCCAGCACCTGCGCGGCAATCTGGTTGTCGGGATAAAAGCGTTGAAATTCCTTCTGGAAGTAAATGCCCTTGATCGATCGCAACTTCACCAGATCCTTGACCTTGCTCGAAACGTCAGCGCTTACCCGGCGGGCAATCCAGGCGAAGCTGTTGCCCTTATTCAGTCGGGCTGCGATCTGCTCTTCCGTAGTCTGGCTATCTTCGGGATCAACATGCACAATGGCCGCCAGTGCTTTTGCCGCCGCGTCCGTGTCGTCCATCTCGGTGGGAACGGCATAGATCGAGTCCACCTGCACGGTCATGGCAAGTTCGCGCAGATTGCGGTCGTAAAGAACGCCGCGCCGCGGAGCCACCTCGAAGGTGCGCTGTTGCTGCTTCTGCGCACGCTCCACAAACTCCTGGTGGCGCGCCACTTGCAGCCAGAAAAGACGGCCCAGGATGGCTGCCGTCCAGAGAAGAAAGAAAAGGCAAATCAGCCAGAAGCGCGTGCGCTTGAACGGCACGGCGCGGGTTGCGCGGTTACGGTTCCGGTTGTATCGGGCGGCTGGCTGCATGGGGAAATGCTCCGGACCGGAAACGGAAAAGTCCGCTCATCCGATTTTCACAGATTCGTTCGGTTTGAGTCTGCTGGAAATGACCTTCGTACCCGCTTGCGACCTCCGCACAGATTTCCGCCAGGGCGCTGATACGCCCGGGGTCCGAAAATACGCCGCCGGTTGCGCCCAAGTCGTTAGGGCACAACCGGTGATGGAGAATTCATCTGTGCGAGCGTGGGAGTTCCGGCCTCGGAAGGCAAGTCGCTGGAGTGAATGACCTGGCCCGGCTGCGGCTCTACAAGTCCCAACTCGCGCGCCATGCGGTCGATGCGCCCGGGCTCGGTCAACTGCGCCTCCGACAGCCTCAGCTGCCGATTGTCTTCGCGCATCTGTTCCAGCGTCTGCTTTTCCTGCTCTACCCGGTAACCGCTTTCAATGGCGCTAAAGTGCTGCAAGCCGTACACCATGACCAGAGAAACAAACACCGTAATAGCAGCGCAGAACAAGCGCATCTCGCGCACCCGCACCGGGTCGGTCGCCTTCACCAGCCGTGAGTTATCAAAGCGCCGCGGGAAGTAAACCTCCTGCGTGCGCAGGCTGCGACGTCGCTGCGACTGCTGCGCCATCAGCTCCGCATTCCGTTCGGCAATGCGGACCTTCAGGGTGCGGCCAGACTCGAAATAGGATGTCGCAATTGCTGCCATGGTGGTTCTCCGAAATGCCGGGATCGGGGGTCAGTGTCAGGTTTCAGGTGTCATGGGTCAGGGATCGGTGAAATGTCTCTGCCCGTCACCCGGCCCGTGTTCGCGTCCTCCGCTTGCCCCTGCTGCTAACTTTCTGATCCCTGTTCCCTGTTCCCTGTTCCCTAGTCCCTAGTCCCTACTTGAAATACCCTGCTGGTTTTCTGCCGCCTGCTTGTTGCTTACCGATCCCCGATCCCTGACCCCTGATCCCTGTCTTTTCCGCGGCCCTTAACTTTGCGCTACGTGAGCGCGGATTACGATCCATCTCTTCCTGGGTTGCCGTCGCCGGCTTCTTTGTAAGGATTTCCCAGATTCCCAGCCGCGCGCCCTCGCGCAGACTATCTTTTACAATGCGATCTTCCAACGAGTGGAAGCTGATGACGGCCAATCGTCCGGAGGGCTTCAGCACACTCGGTGCGGCCTCCATTAACGATTTGATCTCGTCCAGTTCACGGTTTACGAAGATACGAAGAGCTTGAAAAGTCCGAGTCGCAGGATGAATCTTGTCCGATTTCATTGCAGGAGCGGCTGATGCGACAATCCGGGCCAATTCCCCCGTAGTCGACAGCGGCCGCCCGCTGACAATGGCTCTGGCGATTCTCCGCGACCTCCTTTCCTCTCCGTACTCGTAAATGAGGTTTGCGAGCTCGTGCTCGTCTTCCTCATTCACCACTTGTGCGGCGGTTGGGCCGGATCGCGTATCCATCCGCATATCCAGCGGCCCATCCGCTCGAAAACTGAATCCCCGGTCCGCCTCATCCAACTGCAGGCTGCTCACTCCGAAGTCGGCCAGCAGGCCATCCACCGAAGCCGGTTCAACGTGTTGCAACAACGAACTGAATGCCTCGCCCACCAGCGTTACTTTCGGCGCCTGGCTGCCCAGCTCTTCGCAAACCGCATCCAACCTTACCTTGGCCAATTCCAGCGCCTGCGCATCGCGGTCGAATGCAATCAAATGTCCTTCCGGTCCCAACAACTTCGCGATCTCTGTCGAATGCCCCGCCAAGCCCAGGGTGCAATCGACGCAAGTTCCACCGGCCCGTACACGGAGTAACTCGATCGTCTCGCTCAACAAAACCGGCACATGGCGTTCTTTGCTCATCGTCATGCTCCAGTTCAGCTTCCAGCTTCTAGCTTTCAACTATTAGCCAGATCGCTCATTCTGCAGGCAGTTGGCGTCTTGGCTAGCAGCTAAAAGCTAGTAGCTGACCGCTGCCGTTACACGTCGTAGCCCGACAATGCATCCAGCTCCTGCGCACTCAAGGCGCTTTCCTTCACGCCTTCGCGCAGCTTCTTCAGGCTCGTCACACGAAGGAACTTGCCCTCGCCCGAAACCTTCACATCTCCGCTCAATACCGCTTCGTTGCGGAGTTCCTCAGGAAGCAGCAAACGCCCCTGCGGATCCATATCCACCCGGTCCCCGTAAAGGTTGTACCGGTCCAGCAACTTCTGCCGCGCCGGAAGACTCTGCGGCATCTTGAAGATCTTCGCCAGATGCTGCTGCCACTCCGGCATGGGGTAAATCTCAGCCGTCTCGCCGTCCCGGCTGGTGATGTAAAACGCGTTGAAACCTTTCCCGTACTTCTTGTCGATAAAGGACTTGAACTCTGCCGGCAGCTTCAACCGGCCGCGATCGTCCATCCGGGTCTTGGGATTGCCGATGAACCCGACCTGCAGATCGTCCCAGGCGCCGAATCCAGCAGCCGCGGCAGCCTCTACTGAGGACTCTTCTGCGCCTTGCGGACGATTCTCTGGGCTCTCTGCCATCTATCCGTTCTCATCCGGGCCTGTTACCTGCCCGATCCCTGCTGCCGTGAAATCGTCCTGAAGACCGTCTAGGCGGTTTTGCCCAACATGAAATCCACCATTTTGGTAGCCACTGCCGATGAGGGCACACTGTAGCCCCGTGCAATCGCTGCCTGAATCCCGGAAACCTTGCCGGAACGCTCGGCCCCGCCCATCGCCGCTGCCGAAAACGCGCTGCCTGTGCTGCTCAACGTCGCCTCGTCGTTTCCGAAACTGCTCACACTGCCAGAAACAGAACTTTTCTTCGTTTTCGAGACCGAACCTGTCTGGGCGACCCCATATACCGAACTCAACCCATCGAAGCTGCTGCGGATGCTCATTTTCGCCTCTCATTGTCCCAAACAGACCCATTCTGGCCCGCTGTGACCCAGTATCGCGCAAATCCTTCCCCTGCGGTAGACCAAATCGTGTGCAAAAAATCAGTTTTTGATGGGGAAAGTGGCGTCTGGTGCGGTGAGGAGTCGACAACCGCTGGGAATAGACAAGAATGCAGTTGGAGGTACTACAGCTTGTGGGGGTTAATCAATATGGTTCACTGAATCAAGTTTGGGAATCGGCAATCCATCTTTGTTTTCAGTGGAGAACAAAAAGCGAATACAATCGAAAACGAAGTGATTTCGCCACCCCTCAGCGCCGCTTTAGGTGCCTTATCGGGTGCGACAACACAATCAGTTTCAGCAAATAGATAAAAACCAGCGTGTTCAGTGTCAGCAGGCTCACACGAATCACCGTCAGCCTGCGGAAGACTTCGAAGATCTCCCAGGGCAGGAATGAGCCGGTGATGATCAGAGTCATATATTCGGCCCAGGCCTTCTCCAGGTACAGCCCTATACCCTCCACCAGGTCCAGGGCCGCATAGATAAAAACCACCGCACCTATCCGGCGCAGCAGTCTGTCGTTGAGCAGCTGGGCATTGTCGAGCACGAAGTTGACCAGGCGCGACTCGGGATTGAAGCGCAGGTGGTCGGCCAGGCGCGCCAATTCGTCCCCTACGTCCTTGTGCAACAACCTCAGGGCGCCTACGCCGATGGCCACAAACAAGGCTGCCTGCGCAAGCTTGAATGCAGCAATCAGAATCAGCCACGAATTGTGGTGCCTGTGCTTCAGAAAACGCCGCGCCTTGGGTTCACTCATGATCTTGGGAATACGCACACTCCCTGCGTTCTCTTACGTTAACCGATGGGGCATGGTTAGAACAGCACAACTGAGGCCACGCGAATCCCTTCGTACTGAAAGCATTACTATCGGAACTATGCCGCATCGACTTGAAGTGCGCCAGTGGGTTCCCTTTCCTGTCGAACTCACCTTTGCCTTCTTCGCCAACCCGTCCAACCTGCCCCACGTGATGCCACCTCTGCTTCAGACGCGCATTGAGGACGCACGGCTCACGGCCCCGCCGCCTCGCCCGATCCATCCCGACCCGCGGCGGCGCTTTCTCAGCGTGGCTGCTGGCGTGGGCTCCGAAATCCTCATCAGCTTCCAGCCGATTGCCTGGGTGCCTGGGCGGCTGAGTTGGATGTCGCGCATCACCGAGTTCCAGTGGAACAGCCATTTTTGCGATGAGCAGGCACGCGGCCCCTTCCAGAGCTTCCGCCACAGACACGGAATTGCCGCCGAAGTGCGCGATGGCGTGGAGGGTACACTGGTCTCGGACGAAATTGACTTTACGCTACCCTATGGCGCCGCTGGCTGGCTCGCCGGTCGCCTGGTTCTCCGGAGTCTGGCCCGCTCGCTTGCGCACCGGCAGAAGCGTTTGCCCGAAATCCTCGCCGCGGCTGCCCGCCAGGCTGCCCGGCGGTCCTGACGCGCAGGACCCGACGCGCACTCTGACACGCGCCCGCTTGCCCGCTCCAGTAGCGCCTCCGCCCGGGAAATTGCCCTCCGGCGGTGCCTAAGGTAGACTTAAGAACGGCGCACGGCCTTTGGGGACGCGGGCGGAGCAGCAACATTTCCGCCAGGTCGATCCCTTCCCGGGTCGGCGCATGCTGCTTCGGCAGTGGAAATCGGAAGGCATCCCTTCCGATTCAAAGCAGACTGCAATCGGTGAGAGCTCGTAGCTCAGTTGGTAGAGCAACGCCCTTTTAAGGCGTGGGTCCTGGGTTCGAGTCCCAGCGGGCTCACCATTTCAGTCGGAGATCGATTTGCGCGAAGATTCGCGCATCAAGAAACGCCCGCATCGCTGCGGGCGTTTCTCTTTCCCTGTCTATTCTTGCCCGCGCTCTTCAGTCGCGCGGCCAGAAGTGCTCTTCCGAGCACGCACGCAGCTGTTCGGCGGCGCCTTCGGGCGTAATGTCGCGCTGCGGCATGCCCAGCATCTCAAAGCCCACCATGAATTTGCGCACCGTAGCAGAACGCAGCAGCGGGGGATAGAAGTGCGCATGAAAATGCCACTCCGGGTGCCCTTTGCCGTCGGTCGGCGTCTGGTGAAAGCCCATGGTGTAGGGAAAGCTGGTCTTGAAGAGGTTGTCGTAGCGCGTGGCGATGCGACGGAGTGCGTCCGCCAGACCGTCGCGCTCCTCTGGTGTGAGTTCGGGCATCGCGCCCAGGTGGCGGCGAGCAACCAGCAGCACTTCGAATGGCCACACTGCCCAATACGGCACCACAGCCATAAAGTGCTCATTCGCGAAGATCACGCGCTCCTTGGCCGACTCTTCCGCCGCCACGTAGTCGCACAGAAGGCAGTGGCCGGTTTTGGCCAGGTGTTCGCTCTGCGCCAAGGTCTCCGCCGCCGGTTCGTCGGGCACGAACCCGGTGGACCAGATTTGCCCGTGCGGGTGCGGATTGCTGGCGCCCATCATGGCGCCGCGGTTTTCGAAGATCTGCACGTACTCAATCCAGCCCTTGGAAGCCAGATCAAGGTATTCGGCGGTCCATGCGTCCACCACGGCGCGAATCTCCGGCCTGGTCATGCGGGCCAGGGTCAGGCTGTGGTCGGGGTGGAAGCAGAGGACCTTGCACAGTCCGCGTGCCGGTTCGGCCACCAATAAGGGCGATTCCGCCTGCTCCACGTGGTCCGGCGAATCGGGCAGGAGCGCGGAGTAATCGTTTACAAACGCGAAAATGCCTTCGTATGGGGGGTTTACCGCTCCACCCGCCCGCTCATTGCCCGGGCATAGGTAGCACTGCGGATCATGGCTGATCCCTGACGGCATGGTCTTCTGCGCCACCTCACCCTGCCAGGGGCGCTGGGTACGATGCGGTGAAACCATCACCCACGACTGCCGCAACGGATTCCAGCGGCGATGCGGAAACTGACCTTTCTTTTCCATTCCTTCTCCCGGGTTCCATTCTAATGCGCAGGCATCGCCCTAGCGTTCAGCTGAAAGTAGGAACCAGGATCTCGGTAATCAGTTTCTCCTCGGAGACCAGCGCAAGGTTGTTCACGTAGTTCTCTATGGCCCATCCGTCGCGCACCGGCAGTTTCCGCTCCCCCACAATCTGCCAGGCGCGTCCCGAAGCTTTCGGAAGCTGCGCATACGGCCCGTTCAGAACAAAGCAGATATACGCGCCGCCGCTGAACTTCATGTACTGGAGCCCTTGTGGCAGTTCCCCCGGCGCCTCCGTCAACGAGACTCCCGCGCAATACACCATGGGATTCATCTTGTAGAGGCTCATGAACCCGGTAATTGCATAGCGCTCCCGGAGCGCAGGAACGAGCGCGTGCATGCGCTGCCAGGATTGCGGTGCGATCTGCTGAAAGGGCCCTTCCGCCTCGACATACGCGTAGTGCGTCTCGGGCCAAGTGACTATCTCGGCTTCCTCATTCAGGCTCATTGCTTCTCCTCGTTTTGGCCGCAACCATCCTCGGGAGGCCGCGCGGCTCGATCTCATGCAGAGGGCCGAAGCCTCCGCTGCTTGAGTTTTCCGATCCCAGCCAGCATAGTACTACCATAGGTTCTGCAACAACTTCGGGCCCGGCCACAAAGGAATCGTCCCCATGCTCTCGGCAAACGATATCGTTCAGCTTCAGGATCGGCAGACCACCGCGTGGCACAACCTGCCCTCCGCACAGCTGGAAGACATTTGGCTTGATGTTGTTCTTGATCCGCTTGCCTCCGATTGCCGCGAAGCCTGGCTCAGCGCAGTTCGCCGCCAGCACCGCGCCAACTTTGAGTTGTGGCACATCGAGGACGAGGCCCGCCGCCCGGGCGCTGCGGACTCCGAGCTGGCCAGCGTGAAACGGCGCGTCGATCACACCAACCAGCGTCGCAACGACCTTGTCGAAGCTCTCGACCGTTTTCTGCTGGCCTGGCTGGAGGCGAAGCGGCTGCCGGACCCGCTTGCTCCACTGCACTCCGAGTCGCCGGGATTGATCATCGATCGCCTTTCCATTCTTTCGCTGAAGATCTATCACACCCTTGAGGAAGCCGAGCGGCCGGATGCGCCGGCGGGCCACGCGGAGCGCAACCGCGGCCGTCTGGGCATACTGGAAGAGCAGCGCGGCGACTTGGCAGCATGCCTCGAAACACTGTGGCAGCAAACACTTGCGGGCGCGCGGCGCTTCAAGCTATACCGCCAGCTCAAGATGTATAACGACCCTTCTCTCAACCCCGCAATCTACGCCAGTTCTGCCGGCAAATCGGTCGAGGCATAGGTTCCACAAGCTGTCCCATTGACGTATCTCAGGGTTCTGCGTATAAAGAGTGCCTGAGCTGCGTAACTTCAAAACGTGAAGTTTGAACCGTCTGCAAGTTGGTTCGATTGAACGTTAAAGAACACGAGCTCCCGGCGATACCATGATGCAAGAAGCCAGAGTCACGGCGTCCAGCCGCAAGAAAACACCTCCACCGACGATCCAGGGCGGCGGCCACGCAGCCACGCATACTGGGCCGGCATTCACGCATTATCAATCCGCGGTTCAACTGTTGCAGCAGGGCAGGTATGAGAAAGCGCTGGCGGCATTTGAGAAGCTGCTTCCCACTGCGCCGCCTGAAATTCTGGAACGCTGCCAGATGTATATCAGCACCTGCCAGCGCCAGCTCGAGAGGCCTCAGCTCACCTTTCTCACTCCGGAAGAGCAATACGATTACGCCGTGTCGCAGTTGAACACCGGCTACTTCGAAGAGGCGCATGAGCAGTTTGACGCCATCCTGGCGGATCATCCCACGGCGGACTACGCCTACTACGGTCTGGCCCTGCTCGATGCCATCGCCGGGAGGTCGCAGGACTGCCTGCAAAACCTGGCGCGGGCCATCGAGTTGAACCCCCGCAACCGGCTGCAAGCGCGTGTGGATAACGATTTTCAAAGCATGGTTGATGATCCGCGTTTCACGGAGCTGTTGTATCCTGAGGTTCCGTAAGGAATCGTGTGAACAATACTACCGTCGATCTTTCTACCCAGGGTTTTGAACTGGATCTCGACTTGCCGTCTGCCGACAACCCGCTGGCGCAGATTCCACCCACCGGCGCCATGCGCGTGGTGGCCATCGGAGGCGGCACGGGACTCTCCACGCTTCTGCGCGGCCTGAAGCGGAACGTCGTTGCCGCTAACCAGCCCAGAATCATGCACGACGCGCGGAGGCTGATCTCGGATCTGGCGGCCGTTGTGACGGTGACCGATGACGGGGGCTCCTCAGGCCGGCTGCGCAAGGACTTCAACATGCTGCCGCCGGGCGACCTGCGCAACTGCATGGTGGCTCTGAGTGAGCGCGAAGACCTGATGACCCAGCTTTTCTCGCACCGCTTCCGCTCCGGCGATGCGCTCGAAGGGCACAATATCGGCAATCTTTTTGTAGCCGCTCTCACCGAGATTTCCGGCGATTTTGGGAAGGCCATTCAGCTGGCGTCCAAGATTCTGGCCGTCCGAGGACGCATTTACCCCGTCACCACCGCCAACGCCAAGATCCTGGCGCGCATGGAGGACGGCTCCATCGTCTGCGGCGAAACCAACATCACCGCCAGCCACAAGCGCATCGCCGAGCTCATGCTCGACCCGGCCGACGCCGCCCCCATGCCGGAAACCCTCGAAGCCATTGAGCGGGCCGACATGATCACCGTGGGCCCGGGGTCGCTCTACACCTCCCTGATCACCAATCTTCTTGTCAAGGGCATTCCGGCGGCGATTGCGTCCTCGCGGGGGGTGCGCGTCTTCGTCTGTAACCTGATGAGCCAGGCCAACGAGAGCTTGGGTCTGACCGCATCCCAGCACATCGAATGCATTTACGAGCATACTCGCGAGCCGATCTTCGACTATGCGCTGATCAACACCGCGCCCTTCAGTGAGGAGATCATGGCCCGCTACGCCGCCGAGGGTGCGGCGCCGATCGTGGCCGATTTCGACCGCATCGAGGCGCTGGGCGTTCAGTGCATCGCGGGAAACTTCGCGGGCGAAGGAAGCCTAGTCCGTCATGCATCCTTCAGCGTTACCGACGCGCTTCTGACTCTGGGGCAAGCCGCATTCAACAAGCGGATGCAGGAAAGTTCCTGATCCTCGGGTCAGAGCCGAAACGCACTCCTCTGTTTTTGGATGCAAGTCTTCTACCGGCTGGTTCAACACCCGCGAAACCGTCAGAGGGTGGGACGATCAGCTGTCCTTGCGATAAAGCATGTCGCGGATCGTGCGCCGCCGGGCTTCATTCATCTCAGCCTCCGCCTGGCGCTCCTCTGCGCTTTGGGACCGGCCACCGCCGGAATTCGCGTTCTCTGGCTCACTGCACGAAGGACAGCGATTGGCAAAGCCCGGCTTGCCGGGCCGCAGCTCAAACTCATCGGAACAGACCACACACGTTTTGATAGGAAATGTCATACGAAATCCAGAGGAGATTTTAACTCAACCGGTCTCGAATCAGGTGTTGAAAATCCCGCCCGGTCCATTCAAGATGGGTTGCGAAAGTACCGAAACGAAACTCGTTGTGCGAGCCTTTTAGCGCCAGCCCTTTGTCCAAGCATTGACGGGCAGCAGGCCAGCCCCACCAGTCTCATCCGCGCGGCAGCAGCCCCAGCCGGACAAGGCTCTCTGCAGTGGCCACGATGGCCTCCTCGCTTGACCGCGGCGACCATCCGAGAACGCGGCGCGCCTTCTCGTTGGTTCCGTTCCTCTGCCTGCCCAGTTCGGGAAGTACCTGACGAATTGGAGGTACAAACACGGAAAGTACCCTCAGCATCCAGTCTGGCAGTTCCCGCGTGGGGACCTTGCCGGCCGCCGCTCCCATGCGTTCTTTCAGAATGGACGCAATCTTCTGGACCCGGATGAAATCGCCTGCAACCGCTAGGAAGCGCTCGCCCTTGGCCGCCGGATCTTTCATGGCCCGCAGGTGCAGGTCAACCACATCGCGCACATCCACCACGCCGAACGCCAGGCGGGGTGAGCCGGGCATCGAGCCGTCCATCAGCCGCTTCACAATCTGGATCGAAGTCGAGTAGTCCGGTCCCAGCACCGGCCCGAAGACGCCCACCGGGTTCACCACAGAGAGCTCCAGCGCCCCGCCCTCACGGGCCATGAACTCCCACGCCGCCCGTTCCGCCAGTGTCTTCGACTTCACGTACGCGCTGACTCCTTCCCCTTCGGGATTGGTCCAATCCGTCTCGCAGAAAGGGGCCCCGGTGATCGGAATGCCGTAACCAATTGCAGCAAATGAGGATGTTTGCACAACGCGCTTCACGCCTGCATCGCGCGCCGCCCGCAACACGCGCATGGCACCCTCGCGAGCCGGCCGGATCAAGTCGTCTTCGTGTTTGGGAATCTCCGCAGGAAACGGCGAAGCGACGTGCAGCACGTAGTCGCATCCAGCCACAGCCTCGGCCCATCCAGCGTCGGCAAGCAGGTCCGCAACGGCGAATTCCAGAGCTTCGCCCGGCCCCGGTCCCTGTTCATCGCCCAGTTCTGCTCCGCCCGTCTCGAGCATGGCCAGCACAGCGGCGTTGCGGTCGAGCGAGCGCACCGTGGTCCGCACCTGGTAGCCGTCGGCCAAAAGTTGCAAAATGCAGTGGGCTGCGATAAACCCCGACCCGCCCGTCACCATTACCCGTTCGCTCATCGTCGCCTCTTGCTGCTTACCGCTTGCAGATTGCCGCATTCACACAGACGGATCAAGCCTGCCGATCGGTTTCGACCAAATGCGCAGGGCAATCGCAGGAACCTGTTGAACCAGGAGGAGCAATTTTCTTGAAAGGGCATGGCTTCAGCCGTGCCGGAAAAGCGGCTCACTCGCCAGCTCTCTCGACGGTCCGCTTGAGCTGCCCGCACGCCGCATAGATATCCCGCCCGCGCGGTTTGCGCACATAGGCTGGAATCCCGGCCTCCGCGAGCGTGGCGCGGAAGCGCTCCACCGCCTCCGGCCGCGGCATCGAGTACGCGATGCCCGGCCCCGGATTCCAGGCGATCAGGTTCACTTTCGCTTCCAACCCGCAGCGCCGGATCAGCCGCACCACTTCCGCAGCATGCTCCGGCTGATCGGTGACGCCGCCCAGCAGAACGTATTCGAAGGTCACCCGCTCGCGCGGCCTCATCCGCACCTGGCTCACTGCGTCGATCACCGTCTGGATGGGCCACTTCCGGTTGACGGGCATGATCTCGCTGCGCACGCCGTCGTTTGGTGCATTCAGGCTGATAGCCAGCTTGGGCCGCACTTCCACCGGCTCCAGGGCAAAGCGTTCGATCCCCGGCACGATGCCGGATGTCGAAACCGTCATGCGCTGCGGGCTCAGACCAACCTCTTCCACCAGCAAACGGACAGCCCCCATGAAGTTGTCGTAGTTCAAGAATGGCTCGCCCATCCCCATAAAAACCAGGTTGATGCGGTCGCGACCAACTTCCACGCCATGCCGGTCAAATACCGCCAGCACCTGCCCGGCGATCTCGCCCGCGGTCAGGTTGCGTTGCAGGCCGAGTTTGGCCGTCAGGCAGAACTGGCAGTTCACCGCGCAGCCCACCTGGCTCGACACGCAGATCGTCGCCCGGTGTGTCTCCGCGCGTTCTCCCCTGTCTCCGGAATCCGCTTCGCTACCGTCGCCGCGTTCGCCGTCGTCGCCCTCGGGCATCCACACCGTCTCCACGGTTTGGCCTTCCACCCGAACAAGGTAGCGCTCGGTTCCATCTACCGATTGAAAAACCTGCTCAACTGTGGGACGTCCCACCAGCCAGCCTTCGTCTACCAGGCGGCCGCGAAGCGCCTTGGGCAGGGTGCTGATCGCGTCCAAATCACCAATCCGCTGACGATAAAGCGCTTCGGCCAGTTGGCGTCCGCGCCATGCGGGCTCACCCGCCGCAGTCATCACCGCAGCAAGGGCTGCCGCGTCCAAACCGAAAAACAGATTCCGGCGTTCTGCCGGCTCACGCGATGCATCGAATGGAACGAGTTGGCTGGAATCCGGGTTCTTGTCAGGGCACATGGCTTGGCCCAGCATAGAGCATTTCCCGCCCGTCTGCGGCCGGGCAGGGCCATTTGACCTACAATCAAATTCTGCCTGATGACTATGACCAATGAGCGAAACCTCCGCCGCACCATTCTGCCCAATGGGTTGACCGTGTTGACCGAACGCATGGAACATATGCGCTCCGTCGCCATGGGCGTGTGGACCAAGTCCGGCTCCCGCTGCGAGCCGGCCGACATCAACGGAATCTCCCACTTCGTGGAGCACATGCTCTTCAAGGGAACCCACTCCCGCTCCGCCCAGCACATTGCCCGCGAGATGGACTCCATCGGCGGCAACCTCGACGCCTTTACCGGCAAGGAAACCATCTGCTTCAACGTCAAGTCGCTGGCCGAACACGTGCCCATCGCCCTCGATGTCCTGGCTGACCTGGTTCTCAATCCCCTCTTCGCCGCACCCGACATTGAGCGCGAACGCGACGTGATCCTGGAAGAGATCAAGATTGACGAGGACAACCCCGACGTCCTGGTCCACGAGCTCTTCACCCAGAGTTTCTGGCAGAATCATCCTCTCGGCAAGCCGATCCTGGGCACAACTGCGAGTGTGGCCCGGTTAGACCAGAAGACCCTCTTCGACTACCACAACGACCGCTTCTGTGGCGGAAACATGCTTGTTTCCGCCGCCGGAAACCTCGATCACGACCACTTCGTTGAGGCGATCGGCTCTCGTTTCTCCACCCTGGCTCCCGGTAATCCCATCCAGGAGCTGGGCGCGCCCGACGCCAGCGCCAGCATCGTGATGCGCCGCAAGAAGTCGCTGGAGCAGGTGCAGATCTGCCTCGGTGTTCCTTCCCCGCCCATCACCGACGAGAACCGTTACGCCACCCTCATCCTGAATACCGTGCTGGGCGGCGGCATGAGTTCGCGCCTTTTCCAGACCATCCGCGAAGAGCGAGGCATGGCATACTCCATCTATTCCGACCTCAGCCCCTATCGCGACACAGGCACCCTGTGCGTCTTTGCCGGCACCTCGACCGCCAAAACAACTGAAGTGATCAAGCTGATCCTGGCCGAGTTCTGCAAGCTGCAACAGGCGCCCCTGGCTCCCGAAGAGCTCAAGCGCGCCAAGGACCAGCTCAAGGGCGGAATGCTCATGGGTCTGGAAAGCTCCAACTCACGCATGGCCAATCTGGCCCGCCAGGAGATGTACTTCCGCGAGTTCATCACCGTCGAGGAGGTCATTGCCCGCGTCGACGCCGTGACCTCGGCCGAAGTCCAGGCCATGGCTCAGCGCCTCTTCGACCCAAGGCGCATCGCCGTCACCCTGCTCGGCCGCCTCGAAGGCGTCAAGCTGACCCGCGCGGAACTGGAGTGTTAAAGGCAGGGAACAGGGAACAGGGATCAGGGAACAGGGAACGGGGATCAGAGAACAGAGATCAGGGGTCAGGGGTCAGCGAACTCTGATCAACTGCCCGCACCCGGCGGCTTCTCGCAGATGAATACAAGAGCCATGAATCCAAATAGCAGCACCGGACCAACTGATCCCTGTTCCCTGGTCCCTGTTCCCTGCTTTTAGAACGTTCCGTTTCCCATCCGCGTCTGTACGTTGTAGCATTTTCTCGAACAGGCTGCGCATCTCCAGCCGTAATCACGAGGTAATTCCGAAAATGATTCGCACGCTCTCACTTCCAGGCCGCCGCCGTGGCGTCTCCAAGGTCAGCCAGATTAACGGTTTCACGCTGATGGAGTTGCTGATCGTGATGGCCATTATCGCCATCCTGATGCTCATCGCCATTCCCACCGTAGGCGCCCTGAAGAAGAAGGCCAACGAGACCTCCGCCATTCAGTCGGTACGCGCCGTCATGCAGGCCCAGAGTATGTACGAGTCCAATTACCCCACCACCGGCTTTGCCTGCTCGTTAGCCTCTCTCGGCGGCGATCCCAAGTCTGGCGCGCCCACCGCGACCGGGGCGCAGATGCTGCAGGGCGACCTGTCGTCCGGCGTCAAGTCCGGATATATCTTCACCATCAGCAACTGCACCAAGAAGAACCTGAATGGCAACGACTTGATCACCGGATACCAGATCACCGGGGTTCCCATCACGATCGGCCAGACCGGAGATCGCGGCTTCTGCGCTGACCAGTTCGGCACCATCAAGTACGACCCCGCAGGCGGTAGCAACTGCACCCAGAGCCTGCAATGACCAGGGGCCTTCTGTCTCGCGCCGGCCGGCTTCTGCTGGCTGGCGCAATGCTTTCAACTAGCCTCCAAGCCCAACAACGCCCGCCGTCCGCGCAGGACTCCGCGCAGGATGCGCAGGAGTTGGCGAAGCGGGTCGACCGTCACTATAACCAGATTCACTCGCTCAAGGCCGGCTTTACCGAGAGCTACGAGGGCCTGGGAATGCGGCGTTCTGAAAGCGGCACGCTGACGCTGCTCAAGCCAGGCCGTATGCGCTGGGATTACAGTTCGCCCTCCGGCAAGCTTTTCCTGCTCGACGGCAAATACGCCTGGTTCTACAGCAAGGGCGACCCGCAGGTGCAGCGCATCCCGGCCAAGCAGCTCGACGACCTGCGTTCGCCGCTCCGCTTCTTGCTCGGCCACACCGAACTGGAAAAGGAACTCAGCGGATTGACACTGCAATCGGCCCGGAACGGCCGCTTTGTCCTCTCCGGGCAGCCCAAGGGGCAGGAGCGCCGCGTCCGCCGCCTTTCACTCACCGTCACAACCGACGGGGTTATCACCGGAATTGAGATCGAGGAAGCCGACGGCGCGCTTACACGCTTCAGCTTCACTGCGGAGCAGACCAACGCTTCCATCCCCGCCGAGACCTTCCGCTTCACCGCCCCCGCCGGAGTGCCGGTGGTGGATGCTCTGCCGCCGGTGTAGGACACTGCGACGACCGGGCCCGGCTCTGCGCCGCCTACATCTTTTGAATCTGCCGGTTGCAGGCCGCACTCACATACCTTGAGCGCTGCGGCAATGTCTGCGCGGTTTCCTCCCGGCTTTCCGTTGCACATGACCACCCCTTCCCAACTCGGCACACCGGCGCACGAGCGCGTCGGCAATACCCCGCTGCTGCGCCTCGACAATGTGGTGCGGGGCTTGGCTGGCGTCACACTGCTGGCCAAGGCCGAGTGGCTCAATCCTGGCGGCAGCGTCAAAGACCGCCCCGTCTACGCGATGGTCCGCGACGCCCTGACCGGTGGACGGCTCACGCCAGGCAAGACCCTGCTCGATGCCACCAGCGGCAACACCGGCATCGCCTTGGCCATGCTGGGCGCGGCAATGGGCTTCCCGGTGACGCTGGCCATGCCCGCCAATGTCTCGCCCGAGCGCAAGCGGATTCTGAAGGCCTACGGAGCAACGGTCGAATGGACGAGCCCTGACCAGGGCTCGGACGGCGCAATTCGCCGTGCCCGCGAGATGGCAGCCAACGATCCCGCCCGTTTCTGCTATCTCGACCAGTACTCGAACCCCTCCAACTGGAAATCGCACTACGAAACCACCGCCCCGGAGATCTGGCGGCAAACCAACGGCCAGATCACGCACTTCGTCGCCGGCCTGGGCACCAGCGGGACCTTCATGGGCGCGGTTCGGCGGCTCAAGGAACTGAATCCCGCGATCCAGGCCATCAGCATGCAGCCCGACTCCCCTTTTCACGGCCTCGAAGGCCTCAAATATATGGCTGCATCCATCGTCCCCGCCATCTACGACCCGCAGCTTGCCGACCGCGCCGTGGAAGTGGAAACCGAAGCCGCCTACGACATGGCCCGCCGCCTGGCCCGCGACCAAGGCCTGCTGGTCGGCATCTCGGCCGCGGCGGCCGTCTCGGCCAGCCTGCAGATTGCACAGGAAGAGGCTGCAGCGGGCCGTCCAGCCGTCATTGTCACCGTGCTGCCGGATTCGGCAGACAAATACCTGAGCGAGCGATTCTGGGAGGAAATATGAGTGTTCTGCGCCTTCCCCGGGCGGTCTATGACGCAATCCGCGCCCACGGCGAGGAAACCTATCCCCATGAGTGCTGCGGGGCGCTTCTGGGGCTCGCTACGCCGGAAGGATGGCTGGTCAAAACGGCTGCCCGGGCCGGCAACACCCGCACCGACGCCGCCCATAACCGCTACCAGATTGCGCCGGCAGAGCTGGTCCGGATCGAACGCGAGGCGCGCCAGCAGGGTATGGCCATCGCCGGCTTTTATCACTCCCACCCCGACCATCCGGCTCAATGGTCACCCACCGACTTCGCCGAGGCGCACTGGCTTGGATGCAGCTATGTGATTACTGCCGTCGCCCAAGGCCAGGCAACCGTCACCAACTCGTTTCTGCTGGCTGGGTCGAGTGAAGAATCCAAGCACTTCGAGTTGGAAACCATCGCGGTCGACGATCAGCCCCATCCATGACCACCGCCCAGGAAAGCATCGCCGCGCCCCGTTGCTGAATCTATTCAAGAGAGACCGAAACGCAAGCGAGGAAACGACAAGATGACCATCTTCATTCCAACGCCTTTGCGCACGTATGCCGCAGGCAAGGACAGTGTGGATGTCGGCGCGGCCACCGTTGCCGCGGCGCTCGATCAGCTGACCAGCGAGTATCCGGAGTTGCGCCGTCACCTGTTTACCAGCGAAGGCAAGCTTCGCTCCTTCGTCAACGTGTATCTGAACGACGAGGACGTGCGGTATCTTCCCGCCGGGGACGCAACTTCCGTGTCGGTTACCGACACGCTCTCCATCATTCCCTCCATTGCAGGCGGGGACTAGCCGGGACTAGCCGTCCAGGCGTAATTGTCCGAGGCTTAAAGAGCCCAGAACGATATGCTCCATGAGTTAGAGCCACCGTAACGTCCGAATGAGTAGACGATCATGACCACCATCCGCGAACAAACCGAGTTGCCGGAACTGACCACCGCCGACCTGTCACGCTATTCGCGCCACATCTTGCTACCCGAGGTGGGCGAAGAGGGCCAGCGCAAACTGAAGGCGGCGCGCGTGCTTTGCGTGGGCACCGGCGGATTGGGCTCTCCGCTGGCGCTCTACCTGGCTGCGGCTGGCATCGGCACTCTTGGCCTAGTGGACTTCGACGTTGTGGACGAAAGCAACCTCCAGCGCCAGATCATCCACTCGACAAGAGACATCGGTCGCAAGAAACTGGACTCCGCCGAAGAAAAGCTCAAGGCGCTGAACCCCGCGCTGAACGTGGTCAAACACGACGCCATGCTCAGCAGTGCCAACGCGCTCGATATCATCGCCGGCTACGACATCGTCGCCGACGGTACGGATAACTTTCCTACTCGCTATCTGGTCAACGATGCCTGCGTTCTGCTCGGTAAGCCCAACGTCTACGGGTCGATTTTCCGCTTTGAAGGCCAGGCCAGCGTCTTCGCCACTGCGGATGGTCCCTGCTACCGCTGCCTCTACTCCGAGCCTCCGCCACCGGGCCTGGTACCCAGTTGCGCGGAAGGTGGCGTGCTGGGCGTACTGCCCGGCCTGGTTGGCGTCATTCAGGCTACTGAGGTTCTCAAATTGATTCTCGGCAAAGGCGACTCGCTGGCCGGCCGACTGTTGCTGGTGGATGCGCTGAACATGCGCTTCCGCGAGCTTAAGCTGCGCCGCAACCCCGATTGCCCCGTTTGCGGCGACCACCCCACCGTGACCAAACTCATCGATTACCAACAATTCTGCGGCATCGTGCCCGAGAAACCAGAGGAAAAGAAAGTAATGAATGGAATTCCCCAAGTGAGCGTGCGAGAGCTGAAAACACGGCTGGACAACGGCGACGATCTGCTGATTCTCGACGTTCGCGAACCCTTCGAATACCAGATCGCCAACATCGGCGGCAAGCTGATCCCGCTCAATGATGTGCCCGCGCGCCTTGCCGAGATCGACCGCGATCGCGAGATTATTGTCCAATGCAAATCCGGTGGACGCAGCCAGCGCGCTGCCGAATTCCTCAAGCAGTCGGGCTATCCAAGGGTCGCCAACCTGGCTGGCGGCATCCTCGCCTGGGCCGACCAGATCGACCCCTCCGTGAAGAAGTACTGAAGGCCCTCATGGGGTGCCATCCATTTGGGAGCGGTTTTTCCCATTGGTACTCAGCATTCTTGCCAACGACCTCGAACATGCGCGGTGAAAGCATCCCCGCTCTCGGAGTGTCTCAGCGGGCCAGTGGCCAGTCTGGCATGACGGTGCGTGAAAACTCGCAGATGACTTGCTCGGCAAGAGCGTAAGACAGGGTAATGTTCGCGGAAGAATATCTTACGAAGGAGCAGTTCTTAGTCATATCGTGAAAAACCTCTCTGTCGCCGCCCCCACAAAACTAACGATCGATTGAATGAACATTCGGAGGAGGAGGGACGAGGAAGATACCAGACTCTTATAAGCTAAATTTACCAAGCGATACCAGCGTAATTTACCGGACAGGCTCTCAATAATGTGGACAACGCAGGGACAATATCAAGTCATCGAGTTTTTTAGGCGCATGTTCTATCTTTTCGAAATATAAATAACTTTGGTCTTGCAATCTTTATTAAGAGAGATAGAATCACGTGAAGCCATCGCCAAGCGAAAGACTCAGGCAGATACCGAATCAAGTCTGAAATGGAAACGAGTCTGAACCTTAGCTGAAATAACGGCTTGGCTCATCAACGCATTCCGGTAAATGCACGATTGCATCGGCGGCCTCCCCACCCAGAACGCGACGGACTCCTGTGTCCGCTGCGCCCCCGTGATCGGAAAGAATCGCAGCAAAATCCGGCGGTTTGGTTCTTACTTCGCACCGCGCCCCACCACAATTCCCACTGCAACCAGACAACTTGATTCCCACGAGCGGAAGGAGAAACCTGTGGATTGGAAAGAACTGAAGACTATTGGAATGGCGGCGGTATTGTGCCTTCTCACCGCAGCGTCCATTCGGCTAGCCACGGAGCCAACAAAAGTTTTGGCGGCCACGGCGGCAACTAACTTTACTATTACCGGGGTTGGGCAGACTGGCGTGGTAATCGCAAACCAGACGACTGGCGCGCTGACTTTATGCGCGGAGGCGGTCGAACCCTCTGGTCTTGGAGAACCTATTGGTTTGTCTCCGCTCGGGAGTTGTAAGTTGCTGGGCAGAGCCACACCAGGAACCGGCACAACCAGCTTGTCCGTGTCAGTGTCTGGAAACAGCATATTTGTTTTGAACAATCAAACAGGCCAGACTATTCAGTGTGCAGCTGGCTCTATCCTCCATGGAGTGGGACAACCGGTTGGAATCGATCCCTTGGGCACTTGTGGAGCACCCTTCTACGCGAATCAGTGACGGGTATTGACGGAGATCCGAGTCGACAGCTCGCTTCGTGCACGAATAGGCGTTCGCAATCTCTTTGCGAGCCCCGGGTTGCGTGCTGCAAATTGAACCACTTGCTTCGCGATAACACTGGGTTCGGAATCTTCTGTCGAAGAGAGGGAGGAATAATGGATCCGAAGTATATGAGGATGCTTAGAATTGTCGCTGCAATTTGCGTGATGATCGCTGCGACGATTAGGTTTTCCTTGCCACCTACTGCAGTCTCAGCGCAAAGCACTCCTGTGTCAATCTACAGTGAGAACAGCCACGGATCTTCCGGCGAAGTGCTGCTGGATGAGGGCACAGGCGCGCTGACCTTTTGCGCGGAGGCGGTCGAATTCTCTGGTCTTGGAGAACCAATTGGTGTGTCTCCCGTCGGGAGTTGCAAGTTGCTGGGCCTAGTTACACCTGGCGTTGGCAATTCCAGCCTGAACGAGTTCGAGTCAGGAGCAAGCCTCTTCTTTCTTAACAATCAGACTGGTGAAATCACTCAATGCTCGGCTGGCTCAATTCTCAGTGGAGTTGGAGAGCCAGTCGGAGTTGCTCCTTTGGGCGTTTGCGTCGGGCGTGGAAACGCGTACCAGTAACGTTCAATGGCAACTGAAAAGCGGAAGCCTGCCGTCATCTCGCCGGCAGGCTTCGTTTTCCTCACACATCTCCCGAGCCCATCCTCGCGTAGCCTACGCTGCCACAGCATCTTCCGCGCACACCAGCACCTTTTCCGAGCGCGCCACAATCGCCGCGGCAATACAGTTCCCCACCACGTTCATCAGCGTCCGGCCCATGTCCATCAACGTATCGATGCCCAGAATCAGCAGGATCGGCGCAGTCGGCAGATGGATCGCACTGGCCGTAGCCAGCAACACCACCAGCGAGCCGCGCGGCACGCCCGCAATCCCTTTGCTCGCCAGCATCAGGGTCACCAATGCAGTCGCTTCCTGCCCCACCGTCAGGTGAATCCCCGCCGCCTGCGCGCAGAAGATGGCCGCCATCGCCACATACACGCTGGATCCCGTCAGGTTGAAGCTGTATCCCGTGGGAATCACAAACGACACAATCCAGCGTGGCACGCCGAACTCTTCCATGCGCTCCATCGCCAGTGGCAATGCCGCTTCCGAGGTGGTCGTCGCAAATCCGATCGCGGCCGGCTCGCTCACCGCTGCAATGAAGCGCCGCAGCGGAATACGGAACAGCAACAGCGTGGGAATCTGCACCAGCAGCAGGAATGCGGCCAGCGTCGCATAGTAGGCGACGGCCAGTTTTGCCAGCGGCAAAAGCGTGGCCAGCCCCATGCCGCCCACCGTGTAAGCCAGCGCCGCGCCAGCGGCAACCGGCGCCAGCAGCATGATAAAGCGCGTCATCTGAAACATGGTTTCAGCCAGCGACTGCAGCACGGAAACCAGCGGCGCGCGCTTGGTGTCGGGCAGCATGGCCAGCGCCGCGCCAAACAACACGGAAAAGATCGCGACTTGCAGGATTTGATTCTGTGCAACCGCCTGCGCAATGTTTTCCGGAAACAGATTCAGCAGCACCTGCTGCCAGCTTTGCACGGCCTGCACTGCGGGCGACGCTTCCGTCGCTGCCTGCAATGCAACGCCCCACCCAGCTCCGACAACATTCATCGCGACCGCGCCCATGAACAGGCCCAGCGTGGTCACGATTTCAAAGTAGACAATCGCCTTGAGCGCGACCCGGCCGATGCTCTTCAACTGGCTGTGCCCGGCAATTCCTGTAGTGATGCTTGCAAACAGCAATGGCGCAACGATCATGCGGATCAGGCGCAGAAACAGGTCGCCCAGAAAATGCGTCTCAACAGCAGCATGGGGCGCGTCGATGCCCAATTCCACACCTGCAAACATTGCCAGCAACGTCCAGAGAAGCAACGACGGCCTGCGCAGCACCGCCGCGCCCGCCAGGGCGATTCCGCAGCAACGCAGCAATGCGCCCGGCCACGGCTGGCCCAGCAATGCAGTCGCCGCGCCACTCAGCCACAGCGGCGCGCCGGCCAATGCACAAAACAAAACAATCCGGTCGCCGTTCCCCTTCAAATCCAGCCTCGCAATCCTGTCGGCGGAATTTCGCTTCCCAAACTATAAACGCTCAGTACTCCGCATCCGAAGCGCAGGCCCGATTACTTCATCAATACCACTTCTATCACCTGTCCGTCGACGCTCTTGTCCGTGCTGTCCACGTATTGTACGCGCGCCTTTTTCCCCTCGAAGTCCTTGCACGGATTCATATCCGCCGGTGGTGTGAATCCCAGGGCCGAAAGGTCGATCTTGAACAGGTTGTTGTTATAAACACTTATCTTTTTCTTCAAACCCTCCACGCGGAACTCAATGACCGAAGGATAACTACAGGTTACCCCGCGAATCACTCCATTGAACGGATGTTTTGGTCCAGTCGCCTGCATGATCGGATGCTTGGGAGGTGTGTTCACTACAACCACATCTTGCGAGGCGGGCGCGCTGCCCCCATCCGCGAACGTCACCATGCCTTGCGTGCTCGCCGCCTGCATTCCTTCGATCTCAGAAATCCTCGCCTGCAACATTGCGGTTTGCGCATTGCTTCGCGCCAGTTTCATCGCCGTCCGCAGCACTGTCTCGGCCACATCGTACTTCCCTTGCATCGACAGCACTTTCGCGGCGTTGATGCGGTACATCAGATTTCCCGGATCCAGTTGAATGGCCTGTACACTCCACCCGTGCGCTTCATCCAGATTCCCGTGCTGCATGGCGAGCAACGAAGCCAGAGCGTCGAACGCCGGCGCAAAACGCGGATTCAACTGAATGCAAGTACGCAGACTCGCCTCGGTCTGCTTGTCTTTCTTCCCCTGTTCCATCGACAAAGTGGCAAAGTAGAAATGCGCCAGGTAATTCTTCGAACCGAGCTGGACGGCCTGCGCATACTCGGCCAAAGCTGCCTCGCGTTTGCCCGACTCAAACTCAATGTGCCCCAGGACTTCATGCGCCTGCGCATTCTTTGGGTCAGCTTTGAGAACCGATTGCAGCAATGCCTCGGCATCGTCCGTGCGATGCACATAGTCAAGAATGTCCGCTCGCGCGGCATCGGATTCCGCCTGCGTCAGCGTGCGCGCTTTATAACTGGACTCATCAATCGGAGCCGCCGCGCTCGATAGGATGAACTGCCCATAGTTTCCCGCATAAATGTAGCGATCGAGATCCTTTTGCAATTGCTTCAGATCGCCAAACGCCTTTTGCGCCGCATCCAACGGATCCTCGCGTCGCATCAGCAACTTCATGTAATCGCCCACCCGGTCGGTGCCCTTCGTCTTGTCGGTCACAAACAGATAGTGCGTCAACGCCCACGACTCCGCGTAAAACACCGACCCCTTCTGCTCTTCGTGGTAGTACGGCGAGTTGCTATCCACTTTAAACAGCACCGGCAAAGGGATGATCTTGTTCTGGCGCAGATAAAGGATATCGTCCACATTGGATTGGCCCAGCAGCACATCCTTGTTGCGAAACTCGGTGTTCTGCATGAATTCCGCCAGCCCTTCGTTCAGCCACAGCGGCATCCACTCGTGATCGTCCTTGAACTGCAGATGGGTGTACTCGTGATAAATCGAGGCATATGGATGTTCGGATTCCGCGTCGAGTCGCAAAAGAACGTCGTTTTTGTCCGATGCATTGATGAACAAGCCGCTCAACTTCATCTGCCCTTTTGCCAGGTAGACTGCGGGCTCCAGTGCCTCAAAGCTCTTCCCGTTCTTTGCCGCCAGCACCACGATTGGGTTCATCGGGTCGACGTTTGTCTTGGGAAACAGCGTCTGGAACATCCAGCGCATGCGCTCGAACTGATCCACAATGCGCCGCCCGTCCTTCTCACTGGCGTCGGTAAGCACCGTGAAGTGGTCGCTGCGCACCTCGACCCACGGCGAGGAAGCCGCTGCATCTGCCGCAAACGGCGTCACAACAAGAATCCAGAGGCAGACCATTCGCTTAAGCATAGGTTGCCGGCAATTCTAACAAAGGAACCGCGCCTGTCATTGTGATGGCCTAGAAGGAAAGTCTGTAATTAGAGCAGGCGTCGCGTTCGGCGCCTGCCCGTGTGAGCTTCACTTAGCGCGCCGCTTCAATCACTTTCACCAGCGCGCTGTCCGGTTCATTCCATGCAGGCTCGCCGGAGTGCGTTAGCTGCTGCGTGGTATTGTCCCAGTGCAGCCGCGTAATTTTCCCTCCGGCTTGTTCGTACTGGTAGGTCGTTCCATCGTCTCGATAAAGCGAGAAGTCGGCATCCGCACCTGGGTAGACGCGAATCTCCTCCAATCCCTGCGGCTGGTCCGTGCTGTCCACCTGCCTGCCCAGCGGCACGATCGATCCCGCCCGCACAAACAGCGGCATGGTATCGATGGGGGCCTTTGCCTCAATCGTCTGCCCGCCGTGGAGCTTCTCATTCGTCCAGTAGTTGTACCAGTCGCATCCTGCGGGAAGATATACTTTGCGGCTCGTTGCCCCCTGCTCGGTGACCGGCGCTACCAGAAAAGCTGACCCGAACATGTATTCGTCGCGAATATCGGAGACGTTCGGATCGCCTGAAAAATCCATGAAGAGTGCACGCATGAACGGAGCGCCCGTCTGGTAAGTGCCGTAAGCCTGCGAGTAGATGTACGGAATGAATTGATAACGCAGGCGCAGATACTTCTCCAGGATCGGTTCCGCCTGTTTGCCGTACGACCAAACTTCGTTGTGCATCCTCTCGCCATGTGCGCGCATGACGGGCTGGAAAGCTCCCCACTGGAACCAGCGAACGAACAACTCGGGATAGTCTTCATAGTTGCCCACGTTGTCCAGTGCGTCGGAGGCATCGATCAAGGGCTTGTGAGCCGCATGATAGTTGGCGTAGATCTGTGGCGAGAAGAATCCGGCGATGTCCGTGTCCCAATAAGCCATACCGCTCGCAGTAAAGCCCAGCCCCGCCGGGACGGAACGTTTCAGCATGTCCCAGGTAGAAACGATGTCGCTGGACCAGAAGACCGTTCCGTTACGTTGCGCACCCAGGTATGCTGCCCGCGCCAGGATCATCACTCTCTTGCTGTCGCCGAAATCCCGCCGGAAGCCCTCGTACACCGAAGCGGTGTGGAACAAGGGATAAGTGTTGTAGTAGCGCGTGCCTGTACCGATCCAGAAGACATCGTTCGCAGGATCGATATCCGGCTCGGTTTCATCCAGCCAGAGGTAGTCGAATCCATAGGGTTTCACAAAGCGGTCGCGAATCTTTTCCCAGAACCATTTGGCGGCCTCGGGGTTGGTGGTGTCCAGATTCGGACCGATCACATCGTGGGCCCATCCCAAGTCGGGCTTCCCGTCGGGAGTGTGCACCAGCCTCCCCTTCTTCAGCAGCATGTCGTAAAACTGCGTGCCTTCGGAGTAGTGGGGCCACACGCTGAGAAGGGTTTTCACACCCATCGCGTGAAGTTGCTTGTTCATGGCGGCGGAATCGGGCCACCGCGCCGGGTCCATATCCATCTCACCCTGGCGCGTCATGTTCAGGAAGTCCACCACCACCACATCCAGCGGCAAATGGCGGTCGCGATATCCCTTGGCAACATCCAGCGCCTGTTCCTGGGTTGGATAGATCGCCTTGCTCTGAATGTAGCCGTATGTGGCCTTGGGCAGCAGGTGCGTCACCCCGGTGAGTTGCCGATAGCCGGTGTAAATCTCGTCGCTCTTGTCGCCGGCAATCACAAAAAAAGAGACGCGGTCGCCGACTTCGGACGACCAGACATTCTGCTGGTTGATGCCCAGATCGATAGTTGTCTTGGACGGGTTGTCCCAGATAAGACCGTAGCCGCGGCTCGACACCATGAACGGGACGCAGACGTTCTCTCCACCAATCCCGGCGTAATCGTGCCAGCACTGAATGCGGTGATCGCGCAGGTCGAGAAACCCCTGTTGCTGCTGTCCGAGGCCGTAATAGTGCTCACTTTGCGGCGAATCGAACGTGGCGGAAACGCGGTAGCCCGGGCCTTCCTTGCCATCGTCCGCCTTCGCCGGCGTCGCTCCGGAGCGGTTGGGGATCATGGACCAGCGCCACATATTCAGCAGCGGCTTGCCAGCTGAGGTGGACACGGAAATGATGTTGTTATACGGCCCATGCCCATTTCCGCCGCCGCCGAAGTAGTGATCCCGCAGCGATTGATTCAATGCATCCAGTGGAAAAGCGTGGGGCGCGGGCAGGTTTTCGGAGCCGACACGGATCGTCAATCGGCCCGATTTAAGAATGTCTGTCCCGTCCGGCTCCCGTTCCCGCGTCCATCCGGTCATCGAGGGCGTGCCCACAATCCCATATCCGGGCGCGCCAAGCGCCGCCGCCTTCGTTGGGCTCAACGTAATGCGAACGATGTTGTCGGCGTAAGGTTCCAGCACAATCGTTCTGTCACTGCGCTCCAGCACGAAGCTGCTGGCCTGATTCTGAGCGCGCGCGCCGGCGCCTGCGACCAGAACCAGGGTCATCGCCAGGATTGCATTGCGGGTTCTTCCTCTTCGTGTCCACATTTCATCACCCTTTGCAGGACCGCAGGCAAGTTGCGCATTACGGTCGGTCGGTTCCATTGATGCCACGTACCAGCATATTGCACTGAAACGGGAGCTGGAACTTCAAACGCTTTTTTGCCGGAATGCGCAGCCACAGGCCCCCTGTTCACGAGATGGGAAGACAAAACAGAAAACTTCGTCGGCCTCGTGCAACTCAAATGCCTTCCCGTGCTTCTAGGACATTTATAAGAACACTTCCCGGATACCGGGTATTCTACATGCCACCGACCGAGTCGCAAGAAAGCCCAAAGCTGGAGCATCCAGCTAAAGTCGTGCCCACCGACCCAGAATTCCAGTTCTCCTTTCATGGGCTTCTGGGCGGCCTCAAGCGCAGCCGTTCGCTGATCCGCGGCTGCGCTCTCGCTGGCCTGGTCACAGGACTGATCATCGCCTTTCTTCCTCGCCATTACACCGCCATTAGCCGGATTCAGGTTCGTCCCGGGTCCTCCAGCCAATACCGTTTCGATCAGTCCGACCTGCTCAACCTGGGCGACGACTCCACCAAGCTCGAAACCGAGACAATGATCATCGAAAGCGACATGCTGCTTCTCGACGTCGCCCACAAGCTTCATCTCGAAATGGACCCCGACTTCATGGGTTGGGAAGCCGCGAAGAACTCGGATGCGGGAGCCCCCAAGGCAACGGAAAAACTGTTGGCGCGCCTGCACAGCAGCATTCACGCAACGCGCATTCCCCGCACCGAGATTATTCAGGTGTCCTGCACTTCGAGGTCTGGAATTCTTTCGGCTCGAGTGGTCAATATGATCGTTGCCGAGTACATCCAGCGGCTCTTCGAGAGCAGGTTCTCGTCGGCGCAACGTGTCACCAAGTGGTTGTCTGGTCAGCTTGACGATCTCAAGCAGCAGGTCGAACGGGACGAAGACAATCTCCTCAAGATTCAAAGCCGGCTCGGCATTGTTGGGATCGACCAAAGCCACGACATTTTGGTAACCGAACTGGAAGACCTGACCAAGGCCGCGGACGAAGCCCGTGTTGAACGCATCATTGCCGAAGCTCGATATCGAATCCTGTCGACCGGCGATAGTGATTTGCTCGACACCGGGCAGGATAACCTGGGACCGAATAGGCCTAACAGTTCACAGTTATCGTTATTGGCCAATTTGAGAATTCAGAAAGCACAGACCGAAGCAAGACTCGCCGGCCTATCTGCGCAATTTGGCACTGCATATCCGGATGTCAAACAAGCAAGCGCAGAGCTCTCCACTCTGAACCGCGAGATCGAGCAGGAGCAGACTCACGTGCTTAACCAGGCGCATCAGTCCTTTGCCGCGGCCAGCGACAATGAGCAGAACAGCTTCGCCACCCTGCAGACAAAGAAGTCACAGGCCTTTCAAATGCAGAACGATATGGTCCAGTACCAGATTCTGCTGCATGATTACGAATCGAGCCGCGGGCTTTACGAGGGGCTGATGCAGCGGCTACGCCAGGCAGGGATCGTCGCGGGACTCGAGTCCAGCGAGGTAGACATTGTCGACATGGCTCGTGTCCCCGGCAAGCCGAGCGATGCCGGTCGTGCAGTCACCGTTGCTCTAGGATCGATCTTCGGCCTCGCTGCTGGACTAAGCGGAGCATTCTTCATTGCGCAATTCGACCAGCGCGTGCAGGATGTCGCGGCCATTGAAACAGAGATGGGAATCCCGCTGCTGAGCATTACTCCCATGTTCGATCGGCCGCTCGCGAATCTTGTTGAGACCTTCCTCCGCGAACCTAACTCACCCTTCGTTGAATCCATGTGGCAGTTGCGCACCTCGCTGTTGCTCTCCAATCCCGGACACGCACCCAGGACCGTCCTCTTTACAAGCTGCAATCCTGAAGAGGGAAAAACTACCTGTGCCTGCGCCCAAGCCTGCGCACTGGCTCTGCGCGACGCCAAAGTGCTCCTGATTGATGCCGATATGAGGCGGCCATCCGTGATGCGGCATTTTGGCCTGTCGAATAGGCTGGGGCTTTCTTCTGTGCTCACAGGAATAAGTGGCGTTGAAGGCGCGATCCAAAACGTCGATGCCATCCCCAACCTTTCGGTCTTGACCAGCGGCCCGATTCCTCCGTCCCCTGCGCTCCTGCTTGGATCGGACAATTTGAGCAGCCTCTTTGCAACCTTGAGCAAGCGATTTGACTTCGTTATCGTCGATACCCCTCCGCTGCTTGGCCTTGTCGATTCATCGAGTCTCGCGCAATGCGCGGAAGCGATCGTACTGGTATTGAGCTACCCGCAATTGAAAAAAGCACAGATCGGGCGAGCAGTCAGGACGCTCAATCGAGTGGGAAGATCGATAACTGGAATTGCACTGAACTTCGCCGACACCGACAGCCTGTCTAACTATGGCTACGGATACACCTACTCCTATCCGCCATCGAGACCGCCCAAAGGAGATACCAGTCTATGATGGCATTATATTTCGACGGAAGAAGCTCGAAGCTTGCATCCAACTTATTTACTTTTGCCGGACTTCTGCTCGCCGCATCCCTGGTTGCCAATGCACAGTTCATCGGGACGCCACCAAGCGATCCTCCGCAACAGATTACGGTCCATGCGGCATCCCCGCCGACCGCAAGCGATCTCGCTTCAGTTCTTCTTGCGGGGGACTCGTTCGAGATACAACTCTTCGGAGTTCCGCAGTTCGACTACAAAGGCCGCATCGAAGAGGATGGATCTGTGTCCCTGCCGTTTGTCGGAAAGGTCATACTCGCGGGAAAAACCGTTGCCGAAGCCGAGAACTCGATCGCCAAAACACTGGCTGATGCCGGCCTGATCAATTCCCCTCAGGTTTACCTTCATGTCTTGGATAGCCCAAATCACTCTGTAACTGTAACTGGCGAGATAAGGAATCCTGGACCCGTTCAAATATACGGCGACAAATACTTGCTCGACGTCCTCTCGGCAGTGGGAGGTCTCACCCCACTGTCCAGTCCCGTAATTGAAGTTTATCGGCGCGGCTCCGTGTCGCCGCTTCGAATCGAGTTGCCGACAGACGCTTCCGCTGCAGGCGCCGGCAATATCCGTATCGATCCAGGTGACACGATCATCGTATCCCGGCTTGGAGTTGTATACGCCGTGGGCGCTTTCCATCAGCAGGGGGCCATTCCGCTTCGCAACAATGCTCAGACAACTTTGATTGAGGCTATCTCTCTTGCCGGTGGCGTGAATTATGAGGCTGCGCTCCGAAAAGCATTCATTCTTCGAAACTCGACCGGTGGGCGAGTTGAGATTTCGTTCGATGTCGGCGCTCTCATAAGGCACCGCATCCCCGATATGAGCCTGCAAAACGAAGACATTATTCTCATCCCAACGAACAGGATGAAAGCAGCTCTCAAGGGAGGAGCTTCTGGGGTTGCAGCGTCCTTGCTCGCCGGAATTGGTTACATAACGGTCAGATAAACATCGTCTAGCTGAAAGCCGAAAGCCGCAAGACAAGATAAGCGCAAATTCTTTGGCGTGTTCTGGAAGGTCTGTTGTTCTTGCCTGCTGAGTTTCGTCGACGGCACTTCAGGATTGAACCGCCGCACGTACATAGCCGCTTGACTTATTCACCTAAATACTGGACTTGAATCATGATGCACGTTCAAATATTGGGTACACGGGGAATCCCTTCGCAGCATGGGGGATTCGAGACATTCGCCCATGATCTGGCCCTTTTTCTCGTGAGCAGGGGGCACAGGGTCACAGTCTATTGCCAAGCTGACCCCACCGAATACAGGCGCGAGGACACGTGGCGTGGCGTGAGACGCGTCATCATCCCGGCATCGAATGGAGCATGGGGAACCATTGGCTTTGACTGGAAGAGTGCTGTCCACGCTTCGCGTGAAAAAGGCGTCGCGTTAACCTTGGGCTATAACACAGGAGTATTCAGCATCCTATATAGAATCAAACGCCATCCGAACATCATGAATATGGACGGTCTCGAATGGAAGCGACGAAAGTGGTCCACGATTGCAAAAGCATGGCTTCGTGTCAACGAATGGTTGGGCGCGACTCTTTCAGATCACCTTGTCGCGGATCACCCTGTCATCGCGGAGTATTTGAGACGTCATACCAAGGCTTCAAAGATAAGTATGATTCTGTACGGCAGCGACGAGGCGGACGAACGGGACGGCGCAGTCCTTGAGGAACACCAACTCCGGCCGAAGCAGTATTATCTTGTGATCGCGCGGCCCGAGCCTGAGAATTCGATCCTTGAGATTGTCTCCGCTTATTCCACAAAGACGCGAAAGGTTCCGCTTGTAGTCCTGGGCAGGTTTCTGGCTAGTTCAAGATATCATGCGGCCGTGCTGAGCAGGGCTGGCCCAAGCGTCAAGTTTCTTGGTCCCATCTACGATCGGGAAGCGGTCTGGGGGCTGCGCCGTTATGCCGCGGCGTACATTCATGGGCACCAGGTGGGAGGAACAAACCCGTCGTTGGTGGAATCTCTCGCGGCCGGCAACCCGATCATTGCGCACGATAACGCCTTTACACGCTGGGTTGTAGGTGAATCCGGAGTGTATTTCAGTAACAAGCATGACCTTATCCGGATATTCGACGATTTGGACAACTCCCAATCGGGCCTCGAAGCAAAGTCAAAAGATAGCCTTTGCCGCTACGGAGAAATGTTTCAGCAAGAAGGGATTCTCTTGCAATATGAGGAATTGCTTCAGAGATTTGCAGAAGAGGCGCCCCTTACAAAGCCTGCCAGAGACCATGTTGCTAAGTCGGTGTAGAGCAAAGAAGATGCTAGCTTTTTTGTACCAGCGACGAGGTGTAGTTTATGAGCCGGGATAGGACCGTGCGGCCCTGAGTTAGGATCCATTTTCGGCCGCAATGACATCGATTCAGCGGTCTGCACGACAATACGCCGGAGCAGCCGCGATAGAAGCGCCAAAGTTACGGCAATTGTGTTTCTGGGTTTTCAGTTTTTCAAGTTCCGGTCTTTGGTCCGACTCCCCCAGTATCAATGAATTCCGAGCGTTCCCCAGCTAAGTTCGCTGCGATTCTCCCCCGATCGTCAACCTGCAGACCATTCTCGCCCGGGCCCTCAAGTCAACCATTTCAGTTTTGCCATCGCGGAGAAATGTTTTATGCGTTGTGTTTCTGCCTTCTCGTATCTCCTGGCGTCGGCTTTTCGCTTGCAGGTCTGCGCCTTCATCGCTTTGCTCTCCCTATTTGGAGCGAGCGCTGTCTGGGCGCAAGGTTCGACGTCGGGCGAATGGACGTGGATAGACGGAAGCAGCACCATACCCGGCAACTACGCCGGACAGCCCGGAGTATACGGAACGCTGGGAACGCCTGCAGCCGGGAACATTCCGGGAGGGCGGTACGATTCCAGCAATTGGACTGATCTGAGTGGGAATTTTTGGCTCTTTGGAGGAGAAAGCGCCACCGGATGTATGAACGACCTTTGGGAGTTCAACCCTTCCAGCGAGTTATGGACCTGGATGGGGGGAAGTAGCACAGGCAACCAGAACGGTATCTACGGCACACTGGGAACGACGGCATCGGGGAATGCTCCCGGAAGCAGGTATGGAGCGGTCAGTTGGACCGATGGCAGCGGTAATCTCTGGCTCTTTGGAGGTTATGGCCTCGACGCCAACGGATTGCCAGGTTATCTCAACGATCTATGGGCGTTGAATGTCGCCACGAAGGAATGGACCTGGATGGGCGGCAGCAACACGCTCAACCAAAACGGCGTCTACGGCAAGCTGGAGACGCCGGCACCGGGGAATATTCCGGGAAGCAGGTGGGGAGCAGTCAGTTGGAGCGATGGCAGCGGTAACCTGTGGCTCTTTGGCGGGGAGGGTTATGATTCGGCGGGTCAACCGGGCTATCTCAACGACCTGTGGGAGTTCAATGCCGCCACGAAGGAATGGACCTGGATGGGCGGCAGCAGTTCGGTTCCTGGGCCGTGCTGCCAGAGCGGTCAAGCTGGCGTATACGGCGTCTTGGGAACACCGGCCACGGGAAACACTCCCGGAGGCAGGTACGAGGCCAGCGGTTTGACGGACGAGAGCGACAATCTCTGGCTTTTGGGTGGGGAGGGCGAAGACTCCACAGGGACCTTCGGATATCTGAACGATCTTTGGGAGTTCAATCCTTCTTTGAATCAATGGATCTGGATGGGTGGAGACAGTACGGTTCCCGACATATACAGCGGTTGGCCAGGAGTGTACGGCGCACTGGGCTATCTGGGAGCCGCAAACGCGCCGGGAGGAAGAGATCAGGCATCCTCCTGGACGGACAGCAGTGGGAATTTCTGGCTCTTCGGCGGATTCGGTGCAACTCCCTACGGCTGTTGTTCCTACCTCAACGACGTTTGGGAGTTCAATCTTCCCTTCGGCCAATGGGCCTGGATGGGCGGAGGCAACACGGGGTATCAGGAAGGAGTCTACGGTACGCTGGGCGTTCCCGACGCCGGCAATGTCCCCGGATCACGGTTGAACGCGAGCAGCTGGCGGGACGGCAGCGGCAATCTATGGCTCTTTGGCGGGTTCGGTATCGATTCCGCGTTGAACGTCGGCTATTTGAACGATGTCTGGGAGTTCGAACCGTCGCAGGCAATCAAACCGCCTGCGCCTCCGCCTGCCTTCAGCGTTCCAGCCGGGATCTATACCTCCGTGCAGACAGTGACAATCACGGATTCGGTCGCGGGCGCCACGATCTTCTATACAACCAATGGAAACCCGCCAACCACGAGTTCCACGGTGTATAGCGGACCTGTGACTGTTGCGGCCACAGAAACGCTCCAGGCGATCGCGACTGCGACAGGCTTGAGCCCCAGCCCGATTACATCGGCGACGTATACGGTTGACCTTATCGTAGCTTCGCCCAGCTTTAGCCCGGCAGGGGGCAACTACGCCACTGGGCAGTCGGTTTCGTTGGCGGATGCCACGCCAGGGGCGGCGATCTACTTCACAACCGATGGATCGACGCCATCGGCAAGTTCGCCGCTCTACCGCGCACCTATCGTTGTGAATCGGACGACGACGATTGAGGCAATCGGCGTGGATCCCGGATATTCCAACAGCCTGGTGGCAAAGGCAACCTACACCATCGGTCTGGGCGCTTCCCAGGGATGGGCATGGATGGGCGGGAGCAATACACCGAACAGCATCGCCGTGTACGGCACGCTGGGCATCCCAGACCCGACAAATGTTCCCGGAAGCCGCCAAGGCGCGACCAGTTCGACGGACCCCGCGGGAAACCTGTGGCTGACGGGTGGGTACGGCCTCGATTCAACCGGCAGTTACGGCAACCTCAACGACCTTTGGGAGTTCAATCCATCCACCGGGGCGTGGACCTGGATGAGTGGAAGCAACGTTAGCAATCAGTCTCCGGTCTACGGCGTATCTGGGGTGCCCAATCCGTCCAATGTTCCAGGACCGCGCGAGTATGCGAATCAATGGAATGACGCCAGCGGCAATCTCTGGCTGTTTGGCGGTTTTGGCATCACTGCGAACGGAACCGACAGCGACCTCAACGACCTCTGGAAGTTCCATCCTTCGACGCGGGAGTGGACCTGGATGGGTGGAAGCAGCACCGGAAACCAGAGTGGCGTATACGGCAGGTTAGGGACGCCAGCGCCTGCAAATTCGCCGGGGAGCCGTGAAGAGGCGATCGGTTGGACAGACAGCAACGGCAATTTTTGGCTGTTCGGTGGCGACGGCCCCGACTCCAACGGAGCCTATGGCAATTTGAACGACCTTTGGGAGTTTAATCCCTCAACAAACGAATGGACCTGGGTGGGCGGAAGCAACCAGAACGGGCAGCCGGGAGTGTATGGCACGCTGGGCATGCCCGCGGCCGGAAACACGCCCGGAGGCAGGTATGAAGCCGTCAGTTGGGTAGACAACGGTGGAAATTTCTGGCTCTTCGGAGGCTATGGCTTCGACTCAGCCGGCAAGCTGGGCTTTCTTAACGACCTGTGGGAGTTCAATCCTTCCGCCGGTCAATGGACCTGGATGGGCGGCAGCAGCACCATAGGCTGCGACAATTGCGGCCAGCCGGGAGTGTACGGCACATTGGGCGTGCCTTCCGCCTCCAATGTCCCTGGCGGACGCCAGGAGGCAGTGAGTTGGACCGACCGCGGCGGCAATCTCTGGCTCTTCGGCGGTCAGGGCTATGCCACCCTTCCGGAAGGAATTTCCAACCTGAATGACCTGTGGGAATTCAGCCCCTCCACCCTCGCCTGGACGTGGATGGGGGGCAGCAGCGGCTTCTACCAGAACGGCGTCTACGGCACACTTGGAGTTGCCTCCACCGGAAACACTCCAGGAGCGCGCTACACCGCGGTCAGCTGGACAGATCAGGGCGGCAACTTCTGGCTCTTTGGCGGGAGCGGCAATTCCTCTAGCGGATACGGCTACCTCAACGACCTCTGGGAGTATCAGCCCACCGCCAATACAACGCAAACCGCGGCTCCGTCCTTCAGCCCGCCTGGCGGCGCATATCCGTCGCCGCAGACGGTGAGTCTCATCGATGTGACCCCAGGGGCAACCATCTATTACACGACCGACGGATCGACTCCCACCACAAACTCAAGCATTTTTGCGCAGGGAATTTACGTCTCTTCCGCTGAAACCATCCAGGCAATGGCGATCGCTCCCGGTCACAGCGCCAGTGCGGTGGCATCGGCAACTTATACGCTGCAGGCAGCGGCTCCCACTTTCAGCCCTGGGCCCGGTACCTATGCGACGCCGCCGTCGATCACGCTCTCCGATGTGACGCCCGGGGCGGCGATCTACTACACGGTCGACGGGACCACGCCGACAGCGAGTTCAACGCAATACACCTCGGCGATTGCAGTGAGCACCGCAACGACAATTGAGGCCATCGCTGTTGCCGCCGGGTACGCAAACAGCCCGGTGGCGTCGGCGACCTACCAGATTGGGTCTTCAGCGTCTGAATGGACCTGGATGGGCGGCAGCAACACATGGAACGGGGCCATTTACGGGGAATATGGCACGTTGGGCGCGCCCTCGGTTGGCAACAGCCCCGGGGGGCGGCAGAACGCGGCAACCTGGACCGACAGCAGCGGCAACGAATGGGTGTTTGGGGGGCAGGGATACGATTCGAACGCCAATCTTGGCTTTCTCAACGATCTGTGGACGTTCAATTCGTCAACCCATACTTGGACCTGGATGGGTGGAAGCAGTACGATACCCGGCTATTATGCCGGGCAGCCCGGAGTATACGGAACGCTGGGAACGCCCGCGGCGGGAAACATTCCTGGAGGGCGGTACTATGCCGGCACATGGACCGATCAGAGTGGGAATTTGTGGCTCTTTGGAGGAGAAAGTACTGCCGGCTGGATGAACGATCTTTGGGAGTTCAATCCTTCCAGCAAGTTATGGACCTGGACGGGCGGCAGCAACAGTTCCTACCAAAAGGGCGTCTACGGGACGCCGGGGACGCCGGCAGCGGGAAATGTCCCGGGAAGCCGGTACGGAGCGGTCAGTTGGACCGACGGAAGCGGCAACTTCTGGCTCTTTGGAGGATATGGCAATGATTCGGCGGGTCAATCGGGCTATCTCAACGACCTATGGGAGTTCAATGTCTCCACAAATCAATGGACTTGGATGGCTGGCAGCAGCGCGCTTCCTGGGCCATGCTGTCAGAGCGGCCAAGCGGGCGTGTATGGCGTCCTGGGCACACCTGCATCCGGAAATCTTCCGGGAGGCAGGTGGGGAGCGGTCAACTGGATAGATGGCAGCGGCAACCTGTGGCTTTTTGGCGGGGAGGGCGAAGACTCCACAGGAACATTCGGAAATCTGAACGACCTTTGGGAGTTCAATCTTTCCACGAATCAATGGGTCTGGATGGGCGGCGGCAGCACCGTTCCCGGCCCAAACAGCGGACTGCCTGGAGTGTACGGTACGCAGGGCTTTATCGGAGCCGCAAACACACCGGGAGGACGAGATCAGGGCTCCGCGTGGACAGATAGCAGCGGGAATCTCTGGCTCTTCGGAGGATTCGGCGCGACCGGCTCCGGCTGCTGTTCCTATCTCAACGAGGTATGGGAGTTCAAGGTTTCTGCGGGTCAGTGGGCCTGGATGGGCGGAAGCAACACCGGGTACCAGGAAGGAGTTTACGGCACGTTGGGCGTTCCCGGAGCCGGAAATATCCCGGGCTCCCGGTACAACTCGAGCAGTTGGAGGGACGGCAGTGGCAATCTGTGGCTTTTTGGTGGGTTCGGCATCGATTCCGCTTCGAACGTCGGCTTTCTGAACGATGTCTGGGAGTATCAACCCTCGCAGGCAATGAACCCGCCGGCGCCGGCGCCCACCTTCAGCGTTCCAGGCGGAACTTATACTGCGGTGCAGACGGTGACGATCTCGGATTCGGTTGCGGACGCCACGTTTTACTACACCACCGATGGAACCACGCCCACCACGAGTTCCACGGTGTATAGCGGACCGGTGACCGTTTCGTCCACGGAGTCGCTCCAAGCGATGGCGACAGCTCCAGGTTGGAGCCCGAGTCCAGTTGCATCGGCTTCTTATACTCTTGACCTCATCGTAGCTCCCCCCAGCTTTAGCCCTGCTCCGGGCAACTATGCCACAGGGCAGTCGATCACCTTGGCGGATGCGACGCAGGGAGCGGCGATCTACTTCACGACCGATGGATCGACGCCAACCGCGAGTTCGTCTCTGTATAGCGCACCGATCATCGTGAATCAGACGACAACAATCGAGGCTATCGGCGTGGCGCCCGGATATGCCAACAGCCTCGTGTCAACGGCCAGATACACGATTGGACTGGGGCCTTCCCAGGGATGGGCATGGATGGGCGGGAGCAATACGCCCAACATCCTCGGTGTGTACGGAACGCCGGGCATCGCGGACCCCGCGAATGTTCCCGGAAGCCGCGAAGGCGCAACGAGTTCGACGGACGGCGCAGGAAACCTGTGGTTGATGGGAGGGGATGGCTATGATTCGACCGGCCAATTCGGCTACCTCGGCGACCTTTGGGAGTTCAATCCCGCCTCGGGCGCGTGGACCTGGATGAGCGGGAGCAACCTTGGGAATCCCTCCCCGCTCTACGGAGTGCTCGGTGTCGCCAATCCGTCCAATGTTCCGGGACCGCGCGAGTATGCGAATCAGTGGAATGACGCCAGCGGCAATGTCTGGCTGTTTGGCGGACTCGGCGACCCCTCGAACGGAAGCGCCAACGATCTCAACGACCTCTGGGAGTTCAATCCGTCGACGCGGGAATGGACCTGGATGGGAGGCAGCAGCATCGCCGATCAGAGCGGCGTATACGGCGCATTAGGGACGCCTGCGCCGGGGAATATCCCGGGAAGCCGGAATAACGCTGTCAATTGGAACGATGGGAGCGGCAATCTGTGGCTGTTTGGCGGCAACGGCATCGATTCTACTGGGACCTATGGGTATCTGAACGACCTCTGGGAGTTCAACCCCTCGACAAATGAATGGGCCTGGATGGGCGGCAGCATCCTGAACGGCCAGCCCGGAGTGTATGGAAAGCTGGGCGTCACCGCAGCCGGAAACATGCCGGGAAGCAGGGATGAAGCCGTCAGTTGGCTCGACAACGGCGGAAATCTCTGGCTCTTCGGAGGCTATGGCTTCGACTCGGCCGGTAAATTGGGGGACCTCAACGATCTGTGGGAGTTCAGTCCTTCCACCGATCAATGGACCTGGATGGCCGGCAGCAGCACGATTGGCTGCGACGGTTGCGGTCAGCCGGGCGTCTACGGCACTTTGGGCGCGCCATCCGCCTCCAGTGTTCCCGGCGGACGCCAGGAGGCAGTGAGTTGGACCGACCGAGGCGGCAATCTTTGGCTCTTTGGCGGAATAGGCTTCGACACCTCTCCAGAAGTGGCTAGCAACCTCAACGATCTATGGGAGTTCAGTCCCTCTGCCGGTGTATGGGCCTGGATGGGTGGCAGCAACAGCTTCGACCAGGTTGGCATGTACGGCGCATTGGGAGTCGCCTACCCCGGGAACATTCCAGGAGCGCGATACACAGCCGTCAGTTGGACAGATCTGGGCGGCAACTTCTGGCTATTTGGAGGGTTTGGCGTATCCTCCTCCGGTTTCGGCGACCTCAATGACCTATGGGAGTATCAGCCTTTCGCCGATGCCACGCAAACCGCGGCACCCTCTTTCAGTTTGCCTGGCGGCGCATATCCGTCGCCGCTGACGGTAGGCCTCAGCGACGTAACCCCAGGGGCAACGATCTATTTCACAACCGACGGATCCACGCCCACGACAAACTCGAATGTGTACAGCAATGGAATTTACGTCTCTACCGCTGAAACCATCCAGGCGATGGCGGTCGCGCCCAATCACAGCGCCAGTGCGGGGTCATCGGCAAGTTATGCGCTGCAGGCAGCGGCTCCCATTTTCAGCCCCGGGCCCGGCACCTATGCGACGGCCCAGTCGATCACGCTCTCCGACGTAACACCCGGAGCGGCGATCTACTTCACGACCGACGGGACCACGCCAACGACAAGTTCGACGCAATACACCGCGGCGATTGCAGTGAGCACCGCAACGAACATCCAAGCCATCGCTGTTGCCGCAGGGTACACAATCAGCCCCGTGGCGTCGGGGGTCTACCAGATTGGCTCTTCGGTGTCTGAATGGACATGGATGGGCGGCAGCAGCACCTGGATCGGGTCCACCAACGGGGTTTACGGCTCATTGGGTGTGCCCTCGACCGCCAACATCCCTGGGGGCCGTAGCGCCGCAGGCACCTGGACCGATAGCACCGGCAAAGACTGGATCTTCGGTGGGCAGGGATACGATTCGAGCGGCAATCTTGGCTTTCTCAACGATATGTGGAGCTTCAATCCGTCAACCGGCGCATGGACCTGGATGGGCGGCAGCAGCACCATCCCCGGCTATTACGCTGGACAGCCCGGAGTGTATGGCACGCTGGGCGCGTCTGCGGCCGGGAACATCCCGGGAGGGCGATACTACGCAAGCACATGGACTGATCGCAGCGGGAATTTCTGGCTCTTTGGAGGGGATAGCGCCATCGGTTGGATGAACGACCTCTGGGAGTTCAACCCCTCCAGCAATCTGTGGACTTGGATGGGTGGCAGCAACAGCCCCTACCAGAATGGCGTCTTCGGCACGCTGGGGACGCCGGCAACGGGAAATGTCCCGGGAAGCCGGTTTGGCGCGGTCAGTTGGACCGATGGCAGGGGCAATCTGCTGCTCTTCGGAGGTTATGGCCTCGATGTCAACGGATTGATCGGGTATCTCAACGACCTCTGGGAGTTCAATATCTCCACGAAGGAATGGACTTGGATGGGCGGCAGCAGCGCGGTTCCTGGACTGTGCTGTCAGAGCGGCCAATCCGGCGTATACGGCGTCCTCGGCACACCCGCATCCGGAAATATCCCGGGAGGCCGTTGGGAAGCGGTCAGCTGGACCGATGGCAGCGGAAACCTGTGGCTCTTTGGAGGGGAAGGCGAAGACTCCGCCGGAACATTCGGATATCTGAACGATCTTTGGGAGTTCAATCTCTCAGCGAATCAATGGACCTGGAAAGGAGGCAGCAGCACGGTTCCCGGCTCAGATACCGGACAGCCCGGAACATACGGCACACAGGGCTATCTTGGAGCCGCAAACGCACCGGGAGGACGATACTCGGCGACCGCGTGGACAGACCTCGGCGGGAATCTATGGCTCTTCGGGGGATTCGGACAAGACGCCAGCGGAAACTGCTGCCAACTCAACGACGTTTGGGAGTTCCAAACTTCCGCTGGTCAATGGGCCTGGATGGGCGGAATCAATTCCGCAAATCAGTCTGGAGTATATGGGACGCTGGGGGTTCCCGGGGCCGGCAATGTCGCCGGATCACGGTACAACGCAGGCGTTTGGCCGGATGCGAGCGGCAATCTGTGGCTCTTTGGCGGGTTCGGCATCGATTCCGCGGATGGACTCGGCTATCTGAACGATCTCTGGGAGTACCAGCCCGGTCAAGCAACGGTGCAGCCGGCCGCCCCACTCGGCAATCTGGAACAGGCTATCGACTCTGTTACCGGCAGCGCCATCATTCCCTCCACCGATACGCTCTTCGTCAGCGGATGGGTTGCCGATCCGGCAGACGGATCTCCGCTCGGCAACGTGGAGGTATACATCGATGGCGTCCCAGTCGGGACTCCGACGCTGGGAATCTCTCGTCCAGACGTGGCGAGTTACTTCAACAACCCCGCTTATGCCAACTCCGGATTCGACTTCACCTATAGTGCAAGCCTGCTCTCTGCAGGAGCTCATGCCGTCACGGTGGTCGGAACAAATTCTCATGGAGTCTCCACTACGCTTGGTCCGCTCACCATCACCGTGACCTACCCGGCGCCGGTGGGTAACCTGGAACAGGCCATCGACTCCGTTACCCGAAGCACCACCATTCCCTCCACCGACATGCTCTTTGTCAGCGGCTGGGTGGCCGATCCCACAGACGGCTCTCCGTTAAGTAACGTGAGGGTATACATCGATAGCGTCGTGGTCGGGACTCCGACGCTGGGAATCTCTCGCCCAGACGTGGCGAGTTACTTTAACAATCCAGCTTATGCTAACTCTGGATTCAGCTTCACCTATAGTGCATCCCTTCTTTCAGCCGGAATTCATGCGGTCACAGTGGTTGGAACCAACTCCCATGGAGTGTCCACCACGCTTGGTCCGCTCGACATCACCGTGACTTACCGGGCGCCGGTGGGCAACCTTGAACAGGCGGCCGATGCCGCAACCGGCGCTACAACGATTCCCGCGACAGACACGCTCTTCGTCAGTGGCTGGGTGGCCGATCCCCTCGACGGTTCTCCCATGAGCAACGTGAAGGTATACATCGATGGCGTCCCAGTCGGGACTCCCACGCTGGGTATCTCCCGTCCGGATGTGGCGAGCTACTTCAACAATCCAAGTTACGGCAAGTCCGGATTTACCTTCACTTACAGCGCCAGCCTGCTCTCAACGGGAGCTCATGCGGTCACCGTGGTTGCAATCAACTCGCATGGAGTGTCCACCACGCTGGGTCCACTCAACGTTACCGTTACGGCCGTTACGACCCTTAACGTACCGCCGATCGGAAGTCTTGATTTGGCCGTTGATTCGGTTACCGCGCGGCCCAGCATCTCTCAGCAAAACGGCACGTTATTCGTAAGCGGTTGGGCAGCCGACTACCTCGACAACGGACCGGCAAGGACGGTCACAATCTTGATAGACGGTAATCTGGGGGGACTGGCTACGTTAGGATTACCGCGCCCGGATGTAGCCGCGTATTTCAACAATCCGGCGTGGACCAACACCGGGTTCAGCTTTACCACCAAAGTGAGCGGTTTCACTCCAGGATCCCACGAAGTCTCCGCAATCGCAACCGACTCTCTCAACCTCTCAACAACCCTCGGCCCGCTGACCATCACCATCACCACACCGTGATCCGTGGCTTGAATTATCTATGAAGGACCAATTGCTTTGTTATTGGATCAAGAGCGGCACTCCCAGGATATTCACCACCTGATTCGATGCGGTGGTCGGCGATGTGGCTATTGAGGAGTTCACCCTGACACCCACCGCAATGCATTTTCCGTTGCATTGTATGTTATTCGAACTCGCGCTTATGGCCGCCGCGTATTCGATGTCGATGCCAAACCTGCTCCCGGGCGAACGTTGATCCACCATGGAAACGGTGTTGCCCTCTACTTGCGCCTGCTGGACATTGCCAGGCTTTGAGGCCGCATAGAGCCGTATCCCATCGTCTGCGGCCGTGGTGATTGAATTGGAGCTGATCGTGAACCCAGAGATCCCAAGCCCCTGCGGAGCATCGTAGACAACGATCCCCGACCCGCCTTGGGACGCCGTTCCCGAGTTCTGAATTGTGTTGCCCTGGATCGAAACTCCCAACGATTGCCCGTTGTTTCCGGTCGTGATCACGATTCCATCCCAAGGCGTTCCGCTGCAACTGTTTGTCAGCACCTTCACATACGAAGCGTTGTTCACCTGGATGCAATGCACTTCCGGATTGCCCGTAATCGTTTGTCGATTCCACCCGATCGCATTGTTCTGCACAAGAGCATTGGAAGCCCCGCTCCCATCGTCCATCAGAATGGCCGAACCCATATCCAACGACGTGTTGGTAAAGGTATTCGACTCATAGACGTTATTCGCGGGCGGTACAGACGGCAGGCAGTTCTGTCCGCTCGCCGCCCCGCAGTCATCCTCCCAGATTGCCGACCCGTAAGTATCATGTACATTGTTGTTCGTCACTGAGGTGCTCGAAGTGCCTTTGGTTAGATAGAGCGCCCCGGCCGAAGCTCCATCCACCTCCACCTGGCTGATGTTTCCCTTTCTCACGCCCGTAAACCGAACCGCTGAGCCGCCATCCATTCCGTATGTCTCCACATAAGGCGCGTTCAATGCTGTGATCCGTAGCGATGTCACCGAGATCTCAACAGAGTCCTCAAACTCCAGCACAGTTTTCTGCGGCATCGAGGTTGTCAAATGCGAACAGCTTCCCTGCCCTTGCAGTTGAATCGACGAAGCTCCTTTCAGATAGAGCAGCGAACGCGCCGACGGTGCGGCTCCGGCCACCGATTGCAACCAGTACTCTCCGCATGGAAACGTAACCTGCCCGCGGCCCTCTGCCGCGGCGGCATTCAAGGCCCTTTGAATCGCGGGCGCATCGTCCGCAGCCCCGTCGCCTTTGGCCCCAAAGCTCGTCACGTCGAAGACCTTGAACGTCCCTGGTCCGCTTCCCGGCGAAAGGCTGGTCACCGTCGACACGCAACCTGTAGTAACCAACAGGAATAGAAAGCAGATAATCGCAACTCCGCTGCGTGTAGTATGGGAAGCACACAACATAGGGGCCCCTTTTAGTCTTCCCAGAAGTCATCGGCGATTGATGACCGAACTCGATACGTCTTACAAATGTTTGACAATATCTTAGTTCAATTCGTGCCAAAGCTGTTTCCTTTCGGGAAATGATTCATAGGCTCCCGACACATGAGCTCAATCCCGCGACGATTTCCTTTCGCCTTCCGGGCCACAACTTTGGCCGGAGTGCCGCGAATTGGACAAAACCTTATGATCGAAACGCTCATCTATTCTTGTATGGTTGGGCCATTGTATTTCCCCTTATTTGGAGCGGAGTCGTGTCTCGCAGCACGAACCATTTGGCTTCGATGCAAACGCTAATCCGTTCTTAGGACGAATCGATAAGGCTTATCTGTCCCCAGCAGGGGCAGCCGGACAAATCGACTTTGCCAATCTGGATTTTGATAATGATTAACGCATCCGAGAGGCTATTGCTGGGCCAGTGCGATCGAGTTACTGAAGACGAACATTTAGCTCGTTACCGTTTCGCAATGCGCCTGGTTGCAGGGAAACAAGTCGCCGATATTGCATGCGGGACCGGTTATGGAACGCAAATGCTCTCTGAAGGCGGGGCCCGAAGCGTACGGGGTATGGACATCTCAGAGGATGCGGTGGCATTTTGCAAGAGCCACAACAACGCCGTCAATGTTACCTACACCGTCGCGGACGCGGAGATGCTTACGGAGTGCGCGGACGCGGAGTTCGATGTTGTCATCTCCTTTGAAACGATTGAGCATCTACCCAACGCTGAGGCCTACCTCGTAGAAATGGCGCGGATACTGCGCCCGGGAGGCGTCTTCCTCGTATCCACTCCCGACAGGAGAATATCCTCCGTGATGCACTGTTTTCGGGGTCGTCCGACCAATCCCTTCCACCTCCGCGAGTACACGGAAGCAGAACTTCATAACTTGTTATCGAAGCACTTTCAGATTAAAGCTTGTTATGGTCAACGATTTACCCGCGATTGGTTAGTGTTCTGGCCTGTACAGGTCGTTCTCAAGGCGATTTCGCGTATCCCCGGAATGACCAAGGTACGTCAATTCAAGGACCATTCATTTAGTTGCGGAGGAGATGTCGATGTATTGCCGATGCCAGCAGGTAAGGTTGCAAAGATTTTGGTTTTTGCATGTGTCCGTCCCGAAAGCAGAGATGAGAGGCGAGCCAAAACCGATTCAGTTATAGGGTCGCAAAGATTAACAGAAGTATAGCCTTCGCTCGTCCAAAACCGCTCTCCGTGACGGTTGGGCCGCCGCACTGGATATCATATCGAGGTTTACGCGAAGCCATGAAGACCTCACCTTTTCTCGGCAACGCCATGAGTCGCACCCTGTCCTGGGACTCGTTCCAGGATTGGCGTCAAAGGTCTCGTCTGTCTTCGAAGACCATGAGTGCGATCGCGATGGGGGCTATCCTCGGGCTCTCCCTTTTTTCCATCGATGGATTCCTTGAGGGGAACATGTATCTTTGCCTTGGGGCGATGTTCCTCGCTTTCATCCCCTATCTTATCTGGTCGTCTTATCGCAGAGCGGGCTCTCTCGACATCCTTGCCCCCGATCTCGGTTTTCCGCTTGCCTATATCCTGTATCTCACCTGCGGAAGCATTGCTCTGCCGATTCAAACCCAGTTCGGCCTGGTCCTCCCGTGGATCGTCTGGTTCTATTACATCGTCGGTCTCGTGGCCTATCTCGTCGGTGTTCGGCTTTTACGCGCGCCTGGTCCGGAAGCGCTTGCTCACGGCGCACGAAAACACTTTTGGAATGCCCGCCAATTCCTTGCGGTCACCTTCGGACTGCTGGCGATAGGTGCGGCGGCCCGCGCCGTCACAGTGCGCTCCTCGGGATTCGAAATTCTTCGGGCCAGCGATGAATCCGCGCGCGTGGCTGGCTCCAAAGGAATCTGGGCAGTCCTGGCTCTCTGCCTCGCCCCGGCATTTGAATGCATGCTGATCTTCATGCTGGTCAAAAAACCCAAAGGACCGCTGCGAATTCTGCTTCTTGCCTGCATGACGCTGATCGGTCTCAACGCCATAGCTACAAATAATCGAACGCCTTTGCTAAGTATTGCCTTGGCCGCCGTGGTTATCCTTCACTACGCAGGCAAGCGTTTCAGCTTTGCATCGCTGGTTGTCTTTGGCATCCTGGCCACGGCATTTGCGTCGGCGCTTGGCACGTTTCGCGACGTCTCGGAATGGGGCGACCAGCGCATCCAGGAACTCGACAAAAAAGGATTCTCACAGCAAACCTACTGGCTCATGAATGGATATGAAGCCGTCCGGCTCCCCACCGAAGTATTCGACATGGTTATTCAACACTTTCCCGAGCTTGAACACTATACCTACGGACAAACATCGTTGGCGGAGTTCGGCACATTCCTTCCCGGTCCCACGCTTGAACCCGGCAGGGTAATCAAGACCAAGCTGAGGCTTGAGTTCGTCGGGTTTGGCGCGGCAGCCACCGTCCTTGGTCCGCTGTGGGTGGACGGCGGAGTTATCGGCATTTTTGTGGGCATGTTTCTCATCGGCCTGGGTTCGAAGGCGCTGCATCGGAAAATGTTGCTGAGTCAGAACTATGTTTGGGTTCTCATTTATGCATGGTTCATGCAGAATGCGTTCAAAGCCATCAAAGATGACATCATCCCCGATCTGAGCCTGTTGTTTGTCCTCGCGATCTTCCCGTGCGTGGATCTTGTTGCGTCAACCTCGTTTGATGGGTGGAGACGTCCTTCATGACGCTGCTTTCCATCCTGATTATCAACTGGAATGGCAGCCGGCACATCGAGACATGCCTCGTATCCATTCGGGAGAAGGTCACTGTCCCCCACGAAGTGATCGTCTTCGATAACAACTCGACCGACGGAAGTTCAGCCATGATTGCGGAGCACTTTCCCCAGATCAAGCTGATACGCAGTTCTGAAAACCTTGGTTTCGCCAAGGGCAATAACCTGGCTGCTCATCACGCCAGAGGACAATATCTTCTCCTTCTAAACAATGACACCATCCTGCAGTCCGATATCGCGGATGCTGTAAATGTACTTGAGCGGGACCCGCGCATTGGCGCAGTCGGTGCCGCCATGTTCGGAGGAGACGGCATGAGGCGGTTGTCCTGCGCCCATTTTCCCAGCCCCGCGCGCCTTTGGCTCTTCTCCAGTATCTGGTTCGATCCGGCCCGTACCCAAAGGCCCTGGCCCTCTTCGAGCAATGTTCTCCTGTACCGCTCCGACTACGTCGAGGGCTCCTTCCTCATGACACGGACCGACGCCTGGCGTCAACTCGGCGGCATGGATGAAAACAACTTCATGTACGGAGACGATGTCGAGTATTGTCGCAGCCTGATCGATTTGGGACTGCTCACAGTTCATGTCCCATCCGTCCGTTATACCCACTTTGGCGGCTACAACCACACCCGCATGGGCTACCTCTTCGGCGGCTTTCGGCGTTACCACCGCAGATTCTCTACGCGTTGGGTGCGACTGCACGCAGAATTCGTCCTCCGTGTCGGCTTGCTTCTCAGAATCCCCTGGTATTGGCTCCGCTCCATTTTCAGAAAGGATGAAGAAAGCCTCAATGCCTTCCGCCATGCCCTCGAAGTGAATCGCAACTGGCGCGATACATTGATCGATCGCCACCGCTTCGGCGCGTAAGCACGCTCTCCAACTCCTTCGCCGCGCGCTGGTCCGGACTGCGAGTACCGGTTTATGTATATCGCAATGTTTTCGCACATCTCGAAGATAGGCTGGGCACAACTTCACGCTATAACCGCCGGATGAGTTATATGACCTATTGCGCATGCAACAAGGAAATCAGGTAGCTACGAAGATAACCGCATCATGGAAGAACCTGGATGAGAGCCGACATAACCGCCCTGTAATCGTGCTCTACCTCCACTCCAGCGACGATCTCTACGGAGCGGATATCGTCCTGCTTCAGATCGTTTCAGGACTGGATCGCACTCGCTTCACGCCTGTCGTGATTCTGCCCAGCGACATGAAGCATGTAGGCCTGCTTTCAGCAAAGCTATCCGCTCTCGGTATTGAATGGACGCATCTGCCGCTGGCGATCGTCCGCCGCCGGTATCTTCGGCCATCCGGCATTCTTCTGTTCCTGCTCAATCTCGTGCGTGGGACCTGGGCGCTTCGCCGCCTCGCGCTGCAGCGGCATGTCCGTCTCATCCACGGATTTACCCTGGCGGTTGCCGCGGCCCCGTTCGCTGCCATCTTCCTGCCATGCCCGCTCATCATGCATGCGCACGAGATTCTGTTGCGCCCCAAATGGCTCCGTAAACTTCTTCATCTTCTAAGCGTCCGGTGGTCGAGCCGTGTGATTTGTGTCTCTGAAGCCACGCGCCGCAACATTGTCGAAGATCGGTGCTCGGCCTCGAATCGCATTTGTGTACTCCGCAATGGAGTCGATCCACCGGTTACCTCGCCCCGCGCTATCGCAGAGTTGCGCGCCGAACTTGGAGTCCCGATGGATACGAAGCTTGTCGGAATGATCGCCCGTGTCTCACCTTGGAAAGGACAGGAAGTCTTCCTCGAAGCTGCTGCCATCGTCAGGACCAAGAATCCTGACTGCCATTTCGTCGCCATCGGCGGCGTATTCGATAAGGAATTCCAGCATCTGGATCGGATTCTCCGACTCCACAAAAGGCTCCATCTGAATGATTGCGTAACCCTGTGCGGATTCATGCCAAATGCGCGCGATATGCTGCCAGCCTTCGACCTCTTCATCTCTCCGTCCACTTCTCCCGATCCTTTTCCCACCGTGATTCTGGAGGCGATGAGAACAGGCGTCCCGGTCATCGCGTCTGCCCATGGCGGACCGCTTGAAATGATCGAGGATGGTGTTACGGGCGTCCTCGTTCCCCCGGGAGACTCACATGCTCTCGCAGGGGCCATCGACGCGCTCCTGCTCGATCCTCACAGACGTCATCAAATCGGCGAAGCCGGTCAAATCCTCGTTCAAGAGACATTTGCGCTGGCAGCCTTTCTCAACAAGCTGCAAGGCCTGTATACGGAGGTTCTGGCCGGTCACTCTCCGGTGGTTGGCAAGCGAAGTTGAGACGTATGAATCACCTGAATCCGATTAATCTGTATAGTCTTGTTGCGATGGTCTGCTTCTCAGAGAGCATCGGAGATTTAACGAAGAGTTTCGTTTCTCATAGGGTCTGGGCGCAATCTATGGAAGCGCTTCCTTCTGGAAGCTGGCCCCGCGCGCTCGTTGTTTGCGAAAGGCATCCTCGCGCTGTGCATCTACCAGCGTGCGAGTCAAGGCCGCTTCCTGCGCGGCTTTGGCGGTCAGTCCGAGATGTGCATAGACGTGGCTCAACTGGTAATGTGCCGGCTGCGATTGCGGATTCAATGCGATCACGTGTTCGAGCAACTGGCGCGCGCGGGGCCAATCCCGATGAGCCGAATAAATCTTCGCCAGTTCAAACAGAGGGTCTGGCGAATTGGGATCAAGATGAGCGGCGTTCTCAAGCGCGACTGTGGCATCTGCTTCGCGGTCCAACCGACTCGCCAGGAGTCCGAAGTAGTACTCAAGAAGATAGTGGCCGGGCAGCTTCGCTCGCGCGGATTCAAGGATGTGAAGGGCCTCCGCATCGTTGTTTTCCCGCGCATAGGTTTGGGCGATTCCTACATAGGCCGCGTCGAGTGCGGGGTCTTCGGCGAGCGCGGCGTGGAAGGCGTCGCGCGCCGCGCCATAATTCCCTTTGATCATCTCAACCGCCCCCAACCGCAATTGCAGCGGAAGCGTTCCGGTCGTGCCTTCCATGCCGGTCTTGATGAACTGGATGGCCTCGTCGTAGCGATCCATGTCCATCAGCAGGCGCGTGTAATCCAGTGTTCGATCCGGATTGGTTGGTTCCGCTTCCGCGGCCGCGCGATAGGCTTCCAGTGCCTCGGAGATCTTTTCCTGCTTTTCAAAAGCCTCCCCCAGGAACATGAGCGTATCCGCATGCGACGGCCGTTCCGTGTGCAGAACAGCCAGCAACTGGGACGCTTCCGTGGCCCTTCCCGCAAAGAGAAACTCAAGCGCCAGATTGTAGCGGTTTGCCCAGGACGGATCCAGTTCCGAAATGCGCTGGAAGCAGCGGATGGCCTGAATATGAAACGCATGTTGGCTGAGAAGGACAGCGATTGGATACTCTTGCGCAGGCGTAAGTTGGCCTGCGGCTTCCATTCTTTCAATTTGCGCTGAAGCACTCTCCAAATGGCCAGTGCGCACTGCTGCTGCAACCAGGCCTGCGCCCGCTTGGGGATCGTTATCCGGTAAATTACCGGCGTGTGAAGCTTCGTCGAGCGCTTCCTCGTCCTTGCCAGTTGCAAGCGCCAACAACATCCTGTAGTCATGCGCAAAGGGGTCACTGGGACTCAGGCGCGAGGCTTCGCGCAACTCAGCATCTGCATGGACATAGTCTTTCGCGTTGAGCAGGTTGAAACCCAGATTTCGATGCGGTGCTGCCTGCAATGGATCGAGGCGAATGGCATTGCGGTAATGTTCGCAAGCTTCATCGGGATGTCCCAGCTGGGTCTCGGTAATCCCCATCAGGTTTTCGATGATCGCATTGCGCGGGGCCGCGCGGTGCGCTTCTTGCAGTTTTGCAAGCGCGTGGTTATAGTCCCCCTGGCGAAACAGCTTCATTGCTTCATCCAATGCCGTGGATTGGGCACTGGAATGGGATGCCAACAATGTGGCAAACACCAGGGACAGGAGAGCAGCGCGCAAGGTCATTGCTTTGTCTCCCGATCGGGGCTGTCTGAATTGGGAGAAGCTGTCTTTTCGGTCTTGATGGCACGCACCTGGGCAAAGAGTTGAGCAGCCTGATCCGTCTTTCCCTCCGCGCGCAAGACCATTGCGAGTTGGTAGTGGGAGGCCGCGTCCGTGTCGTGCGCCAGGGAACGTCTCAGAATCGCCTCGGCGCGCGGATAGTCTTTCTGCATGGCATACGCTCGACCCAATTGCGCATAGGCAGGCCACAGATCCGGTTTGCTTCGGATGGCAAACTCCAGATGGGGAATCGCTTCCGCGGCGCGCTCTTCGGCCACGAGAACTGCGCCGAGTTCCCCATTGGCCTCGGGATGATCGGGATCGAGTTCGAGTTCGCGGGTCAGTTCAGCGAGCGCACGATCGGCATCGCCATGCGCCCAGTAGAGGTGGCCAAGCCAGAAATGAATGCCGGGAAGATTGGGATGTGTGGCAGCTACTGCTTGATACTCGATCAAGGCTTTGGCGTCCTCCTCGCGGCTAACATAGAGTTGACCCAGCAGTTGGTGCACATGATAAGAGTCCGGCGCTACGGCAAGCAGCCGGGCCATTTGAACGAGCGAGACCTGGCGGCGCATCAGTGCGAGATGGTAGCGCGCGTCACGGTCCTGAGGATGCGCGGCCAACCAGCGTAGGAACAACTCCTCCGCGGGGTCATAACTGTGCTGATGAAGGGACGTCATGGCCTGGGCAAGAAGGTTAGCGGAGGGACTGGGGCTGGGCCTCGCAGGGGCAATTTGCCGGTAGTTTCGCAGTGCAGCCTCCTCATCGCCGGCCAGCGCATACAAAGCCGCGAGGGCGACAGGTCGTGCCGGGCCGGGAGAAGCGCCCGCCTCCAACTTCTCCGCGGCATCGTGGCAAAGTGCGACAAGCCCGGCATCTGCTTCCTTGCGGTCGACGCTCTTCTCGACAGGAAGCCCCAAGGCATCCAGCGCTTCACTTCGATCGATCTCGGTTGCATGAGCGATACGCGAGAGACCCTCGGCCTGATTTTGCGTCAGCAGCAGTAACTCTCCACTCAGCGCCAACGCGGCTGCGGATTGCGGAGATTGCTCCAGTGCCCGATCCAGCTGCGCCTGCGCCGCTGGCAGGTCAGCTTGATCGAAGTAGACCACTGCCAATTGCAGGCGCGCGTCGAGGGAGTGCGGGTCGCGCTCGATGGCGCGGTGAAGGTGGCCTTCGGCCTTGGTCCAATCGCGCTCTTCCGCATAAATGGCCCCGTAAATCATGTCGGAGAGCGAAGTGCCCGAGGACTCATCGAGAAGTTGTTCGGTCTGTTGCTTGGCGGCTTTGCCATATGCCTCGGCAAGCGCGAAAAGCAGATCGGGATCGTCAGGAAACTGAACGGCTGCCTTGCGTAATTGAATCAATGCGGCGTCCATCTGTCCCGCATCCCACAGCGCGGTCCCCAGCCAGCTTTGGGCCAACTTTTCCTTTGGATCAAGTCGAATGGCCTCGCGCAAATAAGTCACGCCAAGCGCCGGATGATTCAGTCGCACTTCGTCAATTCCAAGCCAAAGACTCACGGCGCGCATTCCGGGCCTCAGCTTGTCAGCCGCGGCAAAAGCCTTCGCGGAATGCTCAAACTCTCCGTGAGCGTAGTAGACGAGCCCCAGATTCGCATATACCTCGGGCAATCGGGGCTGGAGCCGCAAGACTTGTTGGTACTCGGCAATCGCATCGTCGAGCTGACCTTGCTGCTGCGCCTGCTGCGCTGCCCGGAAGTGGGCTTCGACCTGTGTCTGGACCTGCGCCTCGATCTGTGAATGGTCAACCTGCGCCGCGCAGGCTCCCGACAGCACGCATGCAAACTGAATCGCTGCTGCGAAGACCAGAAATCGATGGCTGCGGATGTGAAACATGGATTGATCGTAATTTATCTTCACGTCGTTGAATGCCATTGCGGGATCCCGAGGGTTGTTTCTTCCAGAGCGATTCTCCAGCAGGTGTGCCTCGGATCAGGACCTTTCTGCGGGGACCCGCGATCGAAAGAGCCGCTCTCTTCGGTGTGAAGCAACTGGAGAACCGATGGAATGAACCGATCATTCTGCGGCTTGGCTTGCTGCGGCTTGGCTTGCGTGATGCGAAAAGTGCAAATCTCCCGGACCTTGTTGAAGAGGCCCGGGAGGGTTGGGATGTTTTAAACGTCAGACGTCACAGAGCTGGTTTGCGCGGCGGCGTCAGAAGGCGATCCGCAGTGAGCCCTGGATGTTTCTCGGGCCATAGGCAAGGCCCGAAGCGTTGCCGAAGTTTGTGTTGGTGTTGACCAGCGGGCTGCAGGTTTGCGACGCCGAGGTGCTACAAGTGACCGATGTGTCAAAACCGGTGAAGCTGTGCCGGTTGAAGAGATCGAAGAACTCCACACGGAAGTCGGTGTGGACCCGTTCGGTGAACATCGGGATGGCCTTGGTGACGTTGAAGTCTTCCGACTTATTGAAGAACTCACGGATGCCAAGGGCTTTGGGTGCGTTGCCAAATGTGAAATTGGCAGCTGGAGTAAAGGCGGCCTGATTCAGCAGCCGGCTCTGGCCCCAGATGTACTTACCATGCAGTGCGCCGACGCTGGCTCCGGAAACGGAGTTTGGACGGCCAGTGCCCGCACCGGTTGCACCCTCGTTGCCGGCAAAGATGCCCGAGGTCCATCCTGGTGAGGTTACCGCGAGTGGAGTGCCGCTTTGATACTTCTGGACGGCGGCAATCTTCCATCCACCGGCCAGCAGGTTCACGACTCCGCCCTCATTGGCAAGTTTCTTGCCTTTTCCGAAGGGAAGATCGTACGTCCACGCGAGGACGACGCGCTGCGGGATGTCGAACTGGCTGAGAGCCTTCTCGACTTTCAGATTGTAGACGTTTTGTGCGCCGGCATTCCCGTTCCCTTCCCAACCAGCCTCGCTCGGATATTCCGAGTCGGCATTGGTGAGGTTCTTTGACCAGCTGTAGCTGGCCAATACGGTCAGCCCGGCGCTGGTCCGCTTGGTGACCTGAGCCTGCATGGCGTTGTATGTGTAGTCGCCGAAGGGATCGTCCATGGTCGCCGAATCCACCGTGACGGTTCCATACTGCGGGAAGGGACGCAGGGCCTGAGAGACGGTGCCGCTGAACCCGACATAGGGAGCTGCGACCAGACTTTGGCCAGCACAAGCCGCGCTGCCGATCTGGTTGGCAAGGTTGACCTGTAAACATGCGCCGCGCGACAGGTTAGCCGGACTGCCTTGGTTGGGGTCATGCAGGAATGCCTGCAGGTGGTCGCCATGAGCGCCCACGTAAGCCACGTCCACAATTGTGTTCAAGGGCAGTTGGCGCTGCACATCGAGGGTCCAGTTTTGGATGGTCCCGGGCCGGTCGACCTTCGACTCGAGGAAGAGAGCATTGCCCTGCCCGTTCATGACCGTGGGGTCGATGAAAGGTGGCAAGTTGCCGGGATAGGCGGTGATCTGCGAGAGCACCACGACCGGGGTTTGACCGCTGGCCGCTGTGGGGTAGGTGTAGCTGGAGAAGAAGCCCTGACTGTCGTTCTCGGCGAAGCCTCCGACGCGCTGGGTAGAGAAGTAAATGCCGTAGCCGGCGCGGAGGACGGTTTTGGGATCGACCGAATAGGAGAGTCCCAGGCGGGGCCCCAAGGCCTTGTTGAAGATCGACTGCGGCGAGCTGCCGCCGAGGCGTCCCGAGCCGCTGCCTTCGAAGACGTAAGCGCCGGGAAGGCCGCCCGCCCCCGGGTTTGCCAGAGTCGGATCCACATAGGACATGCGGTTCTGCGCCTCGGTCACCGGGATTGGCATGTCATAACGCAGGCCCAGGTTGACGGTAAGCTTGCTGTTGACCTTCCAATCGTCGGCGACAAAGGCCGCCATATACTTGGCGCGCCATCCGTTGATCTGGGGAATGTCGATATAAGCGTTGGAGGCAGCGCCACGATAGAAGCTGGCGAATCCAAAGCCGGAGTTGGTATCGGTCGGACTGCTGGTGGGGCCGTTGGAGAAGTTGAATTGGCCGGCGCTGCCGGTCAGGATGCCGAGGTTGAATTGTGCGGCGCGGAATTCGCCGCCGAAGCGGAAGGAATGACGGCCCTTCTGCCATGTGACATCGTCGTCGTATTGAAAAACGTTGTCGTCGAAGACGCTGTCGCCATCGCTGGGGCTGTTGATGCCATTGCCGGGGTAGTTGTAAGTGAATTTTGGGAAGACCGAGTCCCTGACGCCTTTGAGGCCGAATTTGCTGGCCCAGTCGCCCCCAAATCCGCCCTCTCCCGAAGTTTCAAGGCGATGGCGGCGAGTGAACCCCGCATTGAAGTGGTTGAGCAGGGTGGGCGTGACGATGAAGTCATAGCCCAGACGCACATATTTGTTGCCCTGGATGTTGCCGCCGGTGTACAGCGACCCGAGGCTTTGGGTGCTGATATAAGGCATGTTGCCGGTGAAGTAACTGGCAGAGATCTTGTTGCGCTCGTTGATGTTCTCATCGATGCGCACGTTCCACATGTCGGCTTGCTCATGGTTGGAGCTGACATCGTTGATGTTGAAGTAAGGGCTGCTGCCGGATGCGTAGGGCATGACTTTCGAAGCGGCGGCAAAGACCGGATCCGCGGCCTCGGTGATTTTGTTGTCGGGATATGCCTGGCAGGTCTTTCCCTGGTTGGCTCCTGTACAGGTGCTGTAATCGTAGAGGATATGGGCCTGGAAGGTTTGGCCGCCGACGGTCGTTGGGGTGAGAAGGGACGAGAAGTCGCCACCGAGCATGGCCTGGGTAGGCGCCGACAGAAGCGAGGTGCCTCCGTTGACTTGCCGGAAGCCCTCGTAATTGAAGAAGAAGAAGGTCTTGTCCTTGCCGTTGTAAAGCCACGGAACGCGAACCGGACCTCCGATGCTTGCGCCAAAGTCGTTCTGAGTGTCGAGGGGTTTGGTTGTCGACTTGGGTCCGAAGACAGCGTTTTGGTAATTGTTGAGCCAGCTGTTGGCATCTACGACGCGGTTCTTGAGCAAGTCGTAAACCGTTCCGTGAAGGGTGTTCGTTCCTTGCTTGGAGGAGAGATTGACTACGCCGCCGCTCGCGCTTCCATACTGGGCGTCGAAGGTGTTGGTCATGACCTTGAATTCGGAGACAGCCTCGACACTGAAGCCATACGTCACCTGCATATTGGCGGATGCCAACTCGGTCGTTGCGCCATCCAGCAAAATGTCGCCGCCGCCCTGCTGGCCGCCGCTGAGCTTGAAGGCTCCGGAGGGTGGCGAGGACGGGTTGTTGCTCATGGAGCCCGCGAATCCGGGAGAGAGCGCCGCGAATTCCAGAGGGTTGCGGATCTCACCGCCGAAAGGCAGTGGCAGCGATTCCAGAACCAGTGGCGTCATGGTGAAGCCGACATCGGAGGATTCGGTCTCCAGGTGCGAGGCGTCGCTGGTCACGGTAATGCTCTCCGCGGGCGAACCAACCTTCATGGCGGCCGTGACCGTTGCCGTGCTGCCCACGTTCACGATGATGCCATTCTGGCTGTAAGACTCAAATCCCGGCGAGTTCACGGTAAGGGCGTAGCTTCCTGGCGGAAGCTCGGGAAAAGTGAACAGCCCCTGCGGACTCGCCTCAGCTTCATAGCGGCTGCCGGTGTTTGTCTCCTTCAGAACGAGGGATGCGTGCGGTATTCCTGCTCCCGTTGCGTCGACGACCGAGCCGGCCAAGGTACCTCGGCTCGATTGCGCCAGGCAGGGAATGCCGGCCAACAGGAAGAACGCTACCAACAGCCAGACCGCGAAATGTCTTGGTCGCTGTGCTGTAAGAGTTGCGTGAATCATTGTGTGTCTCCTTTTCAACATTTGGTTCCCAAGCCTCCGAAGCATTTCCGAGAGCGCTGGCTTTAGGCGATGGAGGTGATTCTCGCCTTGTCCAAACCCCGAAGGATTTGGCCAGCCACTCGGATGGACAACAACTGCAACAGCGCGATCACCGGTAAGGCGTATTTAAGCGCTGCAATTCCAGACCAGTAATAGGCAATCCCCAGGAATAGACCGCAACCCAGGAATCGCCCCATGAACAGTCCGAACTCGTGGTTAAAGATGTAGGCGTACTCCGAGCGCCCTTCCAATTTCGAGACGACGTCAACCGTTTGCAATTGGATCGGATAGTAGGCAAGATCCAGCAATGGTTTGGCGACGAGCAGGCATCCAAGAAAAACCAGAACACCCACCGCATTGAAGAGTGCGGTGTTGACTACGGCGCCCAGAAGAAACAGGATGAGGCCAACGGCAAAGACAATGATGCGATGGCGCGGCGCGGTCACCCGTCCAACGACATACATCATGCATGCGGAAAGGACACAGCCAATCGCCTGAACGGTGCCCAGCGTCCCTTCCTGTCCCACCAGCAACATGATCAGCATGGCCGGCGCGGTCACGATGTATCCCTGTGCGAGGCCTTTCAGTAGCGCCAACTGCAGCATTCGACGCCACAACGGATGGAATCGAAAGAACACGAAGCGAGTGTGCTGCGGAGTGCGAAAAGTGCCTCGTTCGAGAATGGCGGCAGCAAGGATGGTGAGTCCAAACACGACCATTGCAACAATGTGATAGGCGCGGTTGGCGATGCCGCCTAACCATCCATAGAGAGTTGTGCCGCTGATGAACCAGCCAATAGCGGCCGGAACAGCCGCGGCGGCCAAGGTAGCTACGAAGTTCTCCAGGCCGTAGTAGTAGTTTCTGTTTTCATCGCTCGTCGCGGTGAGCGCAAGAAAGCCCCGATTGGCCCAGAACAATCCTGTGGCTAGTCCCATGGTGAATCCGGAAGTAGCCACTCCGATGGGAGTGAGGATGCTTAGTTGCATCATCAGCATCATGGCCACGCCGGAAAGCAGCATTCCAAGCGCGTAAAGGTGTTTGGCTCCAACTCTGCCAAGCAATTTGCCATTCAGAAAAAAGGCCAGCGGCGTGGCAGCGTAGATGGACAATTGATATGTGACCACCTTGGCCACGGCATGCGAGTTTCGCATCACATAGGCGGCTACGAAGACCTCGATGACCGGCAGCACAAGCGCATAAATCATGTTCGAGACCATCAATACCTGCATGGCGCGCGGGCAGCCGGAGAATACTTCGAACTCCTTGCGGAGGCGGTTCATAGGCCCTCTCCGCTACCTGGAGTCAAACTATTCAAGATGGCCTGGATGGAGAGAGTCGCAGCGCAGATCACACTATCGGCGGCGCCGTAATAGAGAGTCAGGCAGTCGCCGTCCACCAGGTGCCCGTTGGTAAAGATGACCTGACCGAAAAAGCCCTCCAGTTCGTAGGGCGTACTCGGCTCCATGATGGGCTCATTCGAGCGGGCCAACACGCGCCAGGGCTCGTCCAGACCGAGAAGGAGAGCCCCGAGGCAGTAGCGGTTCTCTTTCGTCGCGCCATGATAAATCTCCAGCCAGCCTTGTTCGGTCCGAATCGGTGCAGCTCCCGCTCCCACCCGCGCGCTATCCCAGGAGCCCTTGCGCGTCTTTGCCAAGCAACGGTGCCGTCCCCAGTGCACAAGGTCGGGAGACTCCGCGATCCAGATGTAGTTGCCACCCAGTTCGGGACTGCTCGGGCGATGGAGCGCATAGAACTTGCCGCCGATCTTCTCCTCAAAAAGGGCACAATCCTTGTTGTGCGGGGGAAAGATCATTCCCTCGTGCTCGAACCCCTGCCAATTCGAGGTGCTGCGCAACCCCACGCCCACACCGTTGCTCGATACCTGCGTATAAGTAAGGTGATAGGTCCCGTCAATCTTCGAGACCCGGCAATCCTCGATGCCGTACGTCTCCAGTTCACCGGATCCCATGAAGGGAGCAATTCCCTCCGGTTCACTGAAGGATTTGCCATCCGCGCTCGCCAGTAGTCGAAGGTGGGAGAGCGTTGTGAGATAGTCCTGCCCGTCAAAGCTGATCACACGGGGATCGCTCAGGTCGAGACGCGGATCGCTCGAATCGAATTCGAGGATCTCCAGCGATCCATCCGGTTGCAGAATGGGGAACGAGGTTTTGCCCGGAACCTGCTTCGGACGCTCGGCCACCCTCACCAGCAACCAGATCTTGTCCTGATACCGGAACACTCCTGGATTAAGCAGGCAAGTAATTTCCATTCCCTCCACGCTCGGGCGGAGATCCTGTGGCTGGAGAATCGGATTCTCGCCAAAGCGTTGTGCTAGGTCATTCATCGAAAGATCCTTTGAGGGTCCTGGAGATTTGGCTTTCGCGCTTGGTTTCGAGTCGAATGAAAATTCGCAACCGTTTGAAACAGAGCTTGGAAGCCAGTTGCAACCCTGAGGGAATCGACCAACAAGGCGAAAGGTACTTACGCCGGAAATCTTTGCAATTCACATGTGCATCGCTGCTACTCACATGTTCTGAAAGGTAAATACATCGTCCAGCGCCTTCGGTGCCGTCCCCTTTTGCTCATGGGAGGTGGCCGGACGGAAAATCAAACGATTAAGTATTTTGAAAGTTGTTCGTTTTCGCTTGCCGGGCGGAGCAACTCCAGTCTTGGCCTGGATTCTCGCGGATGTCTCAATGCGCTATAATCACGCTGTCCAGTGTGGTTTCAAAGAGTTTGGGCTCAAGGATGGCCGCTTCACTTAAAGACGGGACTGAAGATAAATGAGGGAAGTGGATGCTGAACTGCGGCGAGACAGCCGCTGGCAGTTGATTGAAAGGATCACCGCAAGCGCGTCTTTCCAGAAGTCAGCGCGGCTTCGAGATCTGCTCTGCTTCCTCGCGGAGAGGACCATACATGGCCAAGTGCAGGATCTCAGCGAACATCGCATCGGTACAGCCGTCTTCGGCAAGACTCAGGATTACAGCGTCGTAGAAGACAGCTCTGTTCGGGTACATGTGCGCCAACTCCGTCTCAAGCTCCATGAGTACTTCGATGGAGAAGGGCGTGAAGAGTCTTCGATCGTCGAAATTCCGAAGGGTGCTTACACCACGCTTTTTCGCCCAGCGAAACAGCGGACTCCAACCGTCCCGGCAGTAGTTGCGAAACATTTTGGGTCCAAGTTCTGGATCAAAGGCCTGCCATGGGCGCTTGCAGCCGTATTTCTCATCACCACGGTGGTCGCATGGTTCCACACGGCTGCGCCTGGAACAAGCCCTCTGCCGCCCTGGCCCCTTGCTACTCTCTTTAATCCGGCTGATCGGCCGGTACAGATTGTCGTGGCAGACATCAACTACGGCATGATGCGTCTGGTCGATGAGCAGCCCGTCACCCTGGAACAGTATTTGAGCCCTTCCTATCGGAGCGGGGGCGCATTCAACAACGCGCATCCCACAGGCCGCGAAGCCCGGATGATGAAGTATCTTTCCGGATCGCTTTTGACGTCGTATGCGGACTTGGTGGTTGTGGAAACCCTCACGCGTTTGAGCGGCAACACCGGCGATTGGCTGACCATTCGCTCAGCCCGGGAGTTGCGGCCGCGCGATCTGGAAGCCGGCAATTTTGTCTTTGTCGGCAGCCCGAGTTCAAACCCTTGGGTCTATTACTTCCAGGACAGGCTCAATTTTCAGGAGCGCGAAGGTGTGGTTGGCGAAAGCCCGAAGTTCTTCCAGAATCTGCATCCGAAGACTGGCGAACAAGACACTTATCACGGATTGACCTTCACCGGAAGTTCCGGAGAGGATTACGCGACGATCTCACTGTTGCCGCTCGCAAATGGGCGCGGAAGCGTGCTTATCCTGCAAGGGTTGCAACAGGAAGGTACGGAGGCGGCAGGGCTTTTTCTGGCCGACGCAAGCAACCGCCAAAGGCTGCAGCAAGCTCTCGGTATCACGGAAAAATCAAGCCAGCCGGTCTATTTCGAAGCTCTCATCCGCACCAGCGCCGTCTCGGGCGCGCCCAATGCCACCACCATCATTGCCACACGCCTGATTCACGCGTAATGGGGTTACCCGCAAATCTTGTTGGGCAGAATTAGCCTGGCAGAATTAGCCTGGCAGAATCCAGCCAGGCTAATCGAACGCAGAATTCGTTCCTCCTACACAACGCGCATTTCGATCACGCGCGCTTCATGCCCCTGCAGCCTCAGTTCAACCTTGCCGCCATGCACTTGGAGCGCACGATTATTGGCCAAGTCATGTGGCCGGCCCTTGGCCGCGCTCGCATCGAGGACCACTCGTCTCTCATCCGGCCAGGGGTTGTAGTAGAGATACGCAGGTGGTAAGTCGCGATCGAGAAAGTTCGTCGCATTCAAATCCCAGCGCAGCATCCAAGGGTCCTTCCGGGGATCTTCCTGGACCTGAATCATCTTGTCCAACCAAAGGACATACGCGCCCCCGTAAATGGAGCGGTGTCCGGCAAAGTCTCCTGTCGCATATGGGCTATGGCCCTTCTCGTCGCGGCTCAAACGCTCATAAGGAACCATCGCGGGAAGGTCAGGGCGGCTCTGGTTCTCGCGCGGCAGGAACTCCGGGTAGAACAAGCGCAGGTTGGCAGTAACATTCAAAGCCCAGCGTGCAACGTCTGCTGCCAGCTCCGGGCGAAACCGAACGGCAGGCAGGACATAAGGAAGCGCCACCATCGACTCCATGCTGTAAATCTGCCCGGCCGGCTCCGTGCAGAATCCCGCCAAAAGCCCGTTTACCTCTTTCCCGCCCCAGCGCCCGGTTGCCATCAGCCCAGGCTTTGCATCGAGCACGAATCCCAGTGCCTTCCTTGTGTTGGTTGAATATCCCATCGCTCCCAGGCGAGCCGCCGACATCACCGCCATGGCTCCGCTGGGGATTTCATACCACGGGTTGGCGGCAAAGGCCGTATAGCGATCGATCGCCGTCTTCGCTTCCGCCAAACAGAAATCCTTGCCCGTGAGCTTCCACGCCAGCAGCATGACGTAGCTGTATCCACCCACGGCATCGGGCTGACGATAGATATCCTGATTCGTAAAAGCAGAAGCCTTCGCGAAGTCGTAGCCCTGGCTGTTGAAGTCGTAGTGGATTTGCTGCGCCATGTCCCTCAAGCGCATGGCGGTTCTTTCTACGCGCGCCAGCCAAACCGGGTCCTGGGCAAAGCGGAGACGAATGAGCCCAAAGGCAATTGCGGTCACATTCATCAAATACCAGTACTCGCACAGGGTTGCGCCAGCGCCGTCCAGGAACAACCCGTACGGCTCGCTGAAGTATCCCTTCAGCGATTTGTCCAGCCCGGGCAGGCCCTCACCGCGCAGCTCCTTGCCCATGGCCATGGGTCCATAGGTAGTCAGCCCGCCGTCCTCTTCGCCTTCCAATGCGGAAGGAAATACCTGGCGGCCATCCTTCGCGATCCGGTTTACAGCATGAGCAGGATCCATCACGTAGGCATCGAATGCGTTTGCCAGCGCATGAAAGTCCAAAGGCTTTTCTTCCGGGCGGAAGGGCAGCGCATTTGGGTCGGCCGTGCCAAACTGCGCAGCGAAGCCCGTGCAGGCCCAACTTGCCACTCCCAGCGCTGCAAGCCCAGCCAGGAACTCGCGGCGATTCGGCGATAAATTGATCGCACCCGTCGGTTCTGCTTCTGTGAGCATCTTTTCCTCTTTCAGCCTTCGCGCCCTTCAATCAGTTGGACATGTGCATGTGCCGGAAGGACTCCAGCTATTCATTCTTGATTCCATTTCGGAAACCGCCAAGGTGCTAACCAAGAAATCATCCCGACAACATTGATTTCACATGTAAATAACCTGACTCATCGAACAGCAAGTCTCATCGAATGAACAAAACCTCCGTGCCATGGAGAAAAGGTCTGCCACCTGCGCAAGGCGCGAACTCCGGACAGGCGCAGGCGAAACGGATGACGACTGCGGGCAGGCGCTTGAACGCAAAGATCCAAATGACTCCGCAACGCCCAGGATGGGCAGAAACGCACCCGCAATGGCCGGCCCAATCCAGGCGCTCATGCCGGATTCCGATTGATGAAAGACGTCGCAACGCCACCGGACTCAGCTCCAACGCGCCGCAGATTCCTTAAGCTGACAGGGAGCCGCAGCCTTTTCATTTCAGCGGCGATTCATAAGGCCTGCTCAGATTCTGCGGCTACGCCAATCTACTCAAACAAGTAGAAATTGCGCGCTGCATTTTCTTGATTCGTTGGCTCGACAAAACTCGTCAGCTCCGGATCGCCATCCTGATCAGACTGTGCTGCTGGGGTTATGCCAGCCTCCGTGCGCGGCGATGATCGCATCCGCTTCTCTCGGGCCCCAAGTGTTTCGCTTGTAGGGCCGAACCGGGTGGTGAGTTTTGAGCACCGGATCAACCACCGCCCAAGCTGCTTCGACTGCGTCTTCCCGGGTGAAGAGCGCGCCGTTTCCAGCCATTGCGTCGCCCAGGAGCCTCTCGTAGGGAGTTTCCCCACCTGGCTGTTCTTCTAACAAATAAAGCTCTCTTTGCTCGCCAACAAAATCCTTTCCCGCGAGTTTGACGCGAGCCGCGAGGGCTACTGCTGAGTTTGGCGAAAGCCTGAAACGAATGTAGTTGGAACGGCCAGCCAGCGATTCCGCGTCAGCGAAGAGCCTCTGCGGTGGCGGCTTCAACTCCACTAGTATCTCGGTCGCGGTTTCCGGCAGGAATTTGCCGGAGCGCAGATACCACGGCACTCCATCCCAGCGCCACGAATCGATGAAGAGACGCAGAGCGCAGTAAGTCTCGACGTCGGATCGCTTCGCCACATCCGGCTCCAGTCGGTAACCGGCATACTGACCACGCACCAGGTCATTGCGAGTGAGTGGACGCATGGCCTTGAAGACCTTGGCCTTCTCGTTTTGTACGGCCCCGAAGTCCCTGCCTGCGGGTGGTTCCATCGCGAGAAGTGCAACGATCTGGAAGAGGTGGTTTTGTATTACGTCGCGCAGGCAACCGGCGGATTCGTAAAACCCTCCGCGCTTCCCCACTCCGAAATCCTCCGATAAAGTCATTTGGACGCTGGCAACGTAATTGCGGTTCCAGATCGGCTCCAGAAACGAATTCGCAAAGCGGAAGTAGAGGATATTCATGATCGCTTCCTTTCCGAGGAAGTGATCGATGCGGAAGATTGAGTCTTCGGGGAACACTGTATGCGCGACTTCGTTGAGCTTTCGCGCAGAGGCCAGGTCACGTCCGAACGGCTTTTCGACAATGACGCGAGCGCGTTCGGCCAACCTCGCGGCGCCAAGCCCTCGAATCACCGTTTCGAAGAGCGATGGCGGAATAGCCAGATAGTGCGCAGGCCGTCGCGCCCTACCCAGCGCTTCCTTGATCGCGGAGAACGTCCTGCTGTCCTTGTAATCTCCGCTCACATACTTGAGGAGTGAGAGAAGATGCTGAAGAGCGAGCTTGTTATCGACTCCACCCGCGCTCTCGATGCTGTGCGTCGCATGCTTGTGCAAGCGTGCCAGACTCCACTTTGGAAATGCGACACCGAGGACGGGAACCTTGAGCGTGCCTTTTTTCACCATCGCATAGAGTGCGGGAAATATCTGTTTGCCGGCCAGATCGCCTGTCACGCCGAAGATCACCAACGCATCTGACTGAGATTTGGTCATCACGCGCCAGCCTTGTCGACGGCGGCCTTTTCGTCATGACCACCGAACTGATAACGAAGGGCTGACAACAGCTTCTCGGCGAAGTCGTCTTCGCCTCGCGAACTGAATCGCTCGTACAGCGCGGCGCTGAGAACGGGAGCAGGAACAGACTCATCGATGGCGGCGGCGATTGTCCAACGCCCTTCGCCCGAATCCGACACACGGCCAGCGAACTTCTCCAGGTCCGGGCTGTCAAGAAGAGAGATGGCAGCCAGATCCAGCAGCCACGAAGAGATGACACTGCCTCGACGCCAAACCTCTACGATGTCTGCAATGTTCAGGTCATATTGATAATGTTCAGGATTGCGCAACGGCGTTGTCTCCGCATCCGCCGCGCGCTCCTGCTTGCCAACGTTTGCATGGCGCAGAATATTCAGTCCCTCCGCATAGGCGGCCATCATGCCATACTCAATCCCGTTGTGGACCATCTTGACGAAATGCCCCGCTCCACTGGGACCGCAATGCAGATATCCGTGCTCGGCTGTGCCACTGCCGCTCTCCCGGCCGGGAGTGCGAGGCGCGGAGTCGATGCTGGGCGCAAGTACGGAGAAGATGGGATCGGCACGCTGGACGACGGCATCGTCGCCGCCGATCATCAGGCAATATCCCCGCTCCGCCCCCCAGACCCCGCCGCTGGTGCCTGCGTCCAAATAGTGAATGCCTCTCGGCTTCAACTCTGCGGCGCGGCGAATATCATCGTGGTAATACGAGTTACCGCCATCGACGATCACGTCGTCGGCCTCCAGGAACGGAATGAGGGCCTTCAGCGTTGGATCGACCACGGCTGCCGGCACCATCATCCAGATAGTGCGCGGCACTTTCAACTTGCTGGCGAACTCTTCCAGCGAATTCGCCCCAAGTGCGCCCTCTTTGACAAGTGCCTGCACGGCTTCCGCATGAAGATCATAGACAATACATTCGTGCCCGGCCCGCAAAAGGCGGCGCACCATGTTGGTCCCCATTCGTCCTAGTCCGATCATGCCCAATTCCACTTGGTTCTCCCTTCATTTGAGTTTTTCACCGGCGTCGCCGACCCATCGGAGATGAGACCTCGTGAACCGATGCAGCCGCCAACCTGCCAACTCGCCATCCCAGCGTGAGCGGGGCCAACTCGCCAATCCTGACCCACCACACTGCTTCCGTTCTACTGAGATGTCAAATACATTTGGCGAGGTGCAGGATTTCCAAGGGGTGCAGGTTGTCGGTCCGGCGTTTTTTCGTGTCGCCGACGCGAAGGACGGTCACGAAACTGGCGATCGATTCTCAAGCTCTGGCAATTACCTCATTCAGAATTACCCCCCCTACGGCTTCTGTCGCCAAAGCTGCTGCCAACGTCGGTCTCCAACTTGGCGGCCTGCGAGGTTCTTCAAGTCGCCAGTAGTGTTGGTGCTGGTGTTGACTGCGTGGTAATTGACGGATAGTCATTGTCGTAGACGATTGCGAGTAGCGGGTCCGACGAGAAGATGACCGTTCGACCGGAAGTCAGACGGATGGAAGGATCGATTGCATCCATAAAAGGAATTGCCGGCCAACAAGTGCATTTGCGGCACATAGGGCGCAAGCAGAGCGCTTCTGCTTCGTTCTCGCTCGGGCCGAGACTGTTCACGAGGGCACAACGGGCAACGGCTCTCCATCTTCATGGAGAGCCGCTCCTGTTGAACCAAATGTTTTTTCTAGTTGATCGTAATTGTGAGCGAGGAAGACGCCGGCGCTCCCGGATTGGTCGCAACCAATGACCCGGTACCGGAGTTCGCCAAGTCACTCGCCGGAATGGCAACTGTGACATGGGCCGAATCCACAATCGTTGTGGTGCGATAACTCCCATTCCAATTCACCGCCACGCCTGGAATGAAGTTGCTTCCGGTCAGCGTGAGCAGTGTATTGCCCGCGCCATGCGTAACAGATGTAATCGAACTCGACGTGAGGGTTGCTGCTGAATTGGTGTTGAGCAATTGCGGAACGACAAACGGACCCCGCATCAGGTAGATGTGTCCTCCACTCGTCAGCACCGCCAGTCCATCCTGCCCCCAGCGAATCATGTCCACGCCTGTGTAGGATGTGTTGCCCTCTATAGTTCCCATGTTGAGCGGCAGCACTGAGTTGGGCATGAAGGTCGCCTGGTTGTAGGCAATGATCCCGTCTGGGCTACCATATGCAGAATCGCTGCTTGACGTGCTGCCGAGGAAAAAGACCTGGCCCAGTGACGTATCCGGAGCCACTTGCTGATTCCCGCCGTACTGCACAAGTGGGGAATAGAAGCCAAGCTGTGTTGCAGGCGAGGTCGTTACATCGGCCAAGCCCCCCTGCTGTGCAAAAGCAAGCTTTCCACGAAGCCGGAATAGCCCAAAACCCTCGAGTGTAGAGGACTCCTCCGGCGCATTGTTGGCGAATCCACTTGGGGTTATCCCGTATTTGTCCAGAGTTTGCCAGGTGTCGATGTTAAAGAGATAGAGCGTCTTCGGATCGTAGAACTGCAAACCGGATCCCGTGTAAAGCGAGGTACCAGTCCCCCGGATCGCCGCAGTTTGGGCTGTCGGGTTTACGTCGATGATCGCCATTCCGCTGGTGTAACCGAAATCAACCACGATGGTGTCTTCCGATCCAGGTTGCACTGCTACATCCCTGAAGCCCGTTCCCTCGCCGCCATAGTTGGTAAATTTTGGCGTGAATGTAAACGCTGTGGTCTGTGTTTGAAGGTTGAACAGCGCCACGCTATTCGCTCCACCCAAGAGCGCATACAGAACGTTACCGTCGTCGGAGATCGCCATCTTCGTAGGTTGGCTGCCTACAAATACCGGAGTTCCCACGGTGCCTGTGTCTGGCGTTATCTGAGCAATGGAATTGCCCTGAACGCCGCTCGATCCAGAGCCCACGCTCGCATAGATTTCGCGCGAGAATGGCTCGTACAGGATGTGGTTGACACCCACGGTAAGGACCTGAAAGACCGTAAGCGGCAGCGGAGCAGACGCGCCGCCACCGGGAGCCGGGTTCGAGACCGTAATCGCCGCCCATCCCAAGTTCGCGAGTTGCGCGGCCGGTACCGTCGCCGTCAAGGAGGTGCTGCTTGTGTAGCTGGTGGTGAGCACCGTGCTTCCTATTAAAACGCTCGATGCGCTGCTAAAGCCTGTGCCGGTTATCGTGAGGACCGTGTCGCTGGCGCCCGCTTCTATCGCCGCCGGGCTGATCGCGCTCAAGGTCGGCGCCAGATTGTAGGTTGAGCCGGTTACAGTCACCGTCGCGGCTGCCTGATTGTTTGCTGTGTTGGGATCGTTCTCCGAACCGCTCACTTCGACGTTCATGGTTGCGGTCCCAGCGCTTGTCTGTTGGACAACGAAGGTTACGGTGGCGCTGCCACTGTTAGCCAGCCCACCCAGATCGCAGCTCAACGCGACTGAAACCGTGCAAGTCCCGGCCGACGGCGTTGCGGAGATCAGCACGCCCGTCGAGGGCAACTGCGCGGTCAGCGCGATGTTGGTGGATGCGGAAGGCCCGCCGTTGGTCACCGTTGCGGTGTAAGTCGCGTTCGTGCCGGTTGTGGTTCCGCCGCTCGCCGTCATGGTCACGCCGAGGTCGGCATTCACGGCAGAAAGGTCCTGCACTCCGTTGGATCGTAGGCTGATGACTCCAAGGCCGTTGCGGAATGCCAGTCCGTTCGTCCCCCAGCGCGTCAGATGCGAGGGGCCGGAGTTGCTCCCCGCGCTGGACGAGGGCACACTGACCGGAATTGCGGCGCTCCCGGTGGCAGCGTAGGTGGAGAGGTTAAAGGACTGGATCTGGTTTCCGCTGTTGTAGCTGTACCCCGACGAAGTATCGAGGATGAATACCAGCCCCAGCGTCGTGTCGGCTACCGTTGGTCCCTGTGCGGTCGTAGTGCCAGTCACATAGAAGCTGCCAAGCAGCGAGCCAGCCTCCGCGTCGTAAACCGTTCCGAAGTCCGTATAGGCTTTGCCACCCGCCACCTGCAGGTCATCGCCGGAATAGCTTCCGTACGACCCGTTGGAAGCTGTGCCCTTTTGAGTCAGCCCGCTCGCCGAGTACGTAAAGACCCCATACGATCCACTCTCTGCCGCGTAGATTTCATTCGTCGCCCCATTCACTTGTAGGGCGCCGGCAGAAAAATTGGCTCCCGACCCGCGCAGTACGCCGCTGTCATAGATTCCCAGTGGCGGCGGCGTGGAGTATGAGTTCTCGCTCGTCGCCACCACAACGGAGTTGGGTGAACCGGGCAGGGCGGCAAGGGCAAGAACCGTTGGAGGTGTTGCGTAGATGCCGCTGTTTCCGCTGAGCGAAAACTGCAACCCGGCCGTCCCGGTTGTAAGATTCACCTGGCGCACGGCTGAAGCCTTGTCGAGCCCCACCCAGAGAATGGTGCCATCGGAAGAGATTGCCAACCGGTCCGGCTCGCTTCCCACCTGAATCGGCGTGCCCAGTGCGCCGGTCTCCGGATCTACCGATACAACCGAGTTGCCATAGGGGGCTCCCGCCGCGCTCGGCACAGAGACGTAGAACAGCCCATTTACTGGGTTATACACCATACTGTTGTTGGGAATGCCGATATACGCGGTGTACGGGAGCGGAGCTGTCGTTCCCCCGCCCGGCGCGGGCGTGGTGACCGTAAAACTCAAGTTGCCGGGCAGCGTAACGCTCGAGGCGGGAACTGCAACCGTAAGCTCTCCAGAATTCACGTACGTGGCAGCGATGTTGGTTCCATTCATCTCCACCGTCGAATTCGCCGTGAATCCTGTCCCATTCAGCGTCACCGTTGCGCCGGTGTTGATCGGTCCCCCGCTCGGCGAGATCGATGTCAGCGTCGGCGCGGGAGGATTCACGATGGTCACCGTCAGGGCGTTCGACAGCGCCGGGCTCGACTCTGGATTGCTCACTGTGATGGTCACCGGGCCAACAGTTGTCAGCAAGCTGGCAGGGACCGCGGCCGAAATCGATTCCCCGCCGCCGCAGCCGTTGCATTCGCTCGGGTTCGCCAGCGCCGTATCGTTCCACAAAATGGTTGATTCCGAAGACACCAGAGTTGAGCTGCCTTGCGGGAAAAGGTTCGTGCCGGTCACGGTGATCAGCATGTCGGTTGACCCAACCACAAGTTGCGACGGCGAGACCTGTGCAATCACCGGTGCAGGCATCTGCTGATAGATGATGAGGGTTCCATAGCCGGTAGTGCCGCCTCCCGGAGTTGGATTCACCACGCTCACGAGAATCTGTTGTACCGTCGCCTGTTGAGCGGCTGTGAGGACAAAGGTCAACTGCGTCGCGCTCACATACGTCGTCGGGACGGCCACGGCAGTGTTGGTGCTTCCAAGAATCGATCCGCCCAGCTGAATCGTCGACGCTGGAATGAAGTTCGTTCCCGTAACCGTAATCGTGGCTGGAGTCGTGGCTCCGGTCGCGATCATCGATGGCGAAAGGGTGACTACTCCCCCAGGCAGGGGATTGTTGACCGCAACCGTTGCGGCAGCTGACGTAGCTCCGCCAGGTGTCCCATTCACCGCGGTCAGCGACAGGCTTCCCGTAGCTGCCACATCGGCCGGCGTCAGAACGACCTCAACCTGTGTAGCGCTCACATAATCTGTCGACCGCGCCTGGCCGTTCACGTCAATCGCCGTAGATGGAACAAAACCTGTACCCACCAACACAACAACCGGGGACGATGCCCCCAACATCACTATCTTCGGGAGTGGCTGCGCAATCGTCGGCGCAGGGTTATTGATGGTGATGTTCGCGCTTCCCGAATTTCCGCCGCCAGGCGCCGGACTCGTCACCGTCACTGGAATGGCCTGCCCATTTGCCTCATCATTCACTGTGAGCTGAAATGTCAATTGCGTCGCGCTCACAAATGTCGTCGAGCGACTGACACCGTTCACTAGAACCGATGACGAGGGAACAAAGCTCGTCCCGGTGACCGTCACGTTGGTCGGTGTCGTGGTTCCCGCGGTTACGCTGCTGGGCACAAGCGTAATCGTCGTACCCGGCGCAGGATTGGCGACGGTTAGCGTCGTCGCTACTGACGATCCGCCTCCTGGCGCTGGGTTAACAACCGTAACTGGGATCGGTTGAGCCGCTGCTTGGTCGGCTACCGTAAGCTGGAACGTCACTTGCGTCGCGCTCACATAGGCTGTGGCGCGTGCTGCTCCATTCACCTGAACCGTCGACGCCGGAAGGAAGTTCGTCCCAGTTACGGTGACCGTAGTGGCCGTCGTAGTACCCACCTGGGCACTGCCTGGAGAAAGCGTGATGACGGCCCCGGGCGCGGGATTGTCGATCGCGACCGCTGCGGCCGCCGAAGTTCCTCCTCCGGGTGTTCCGTTCACGGCTGTCAACGCCAGGCTGCCCACTGTGGCCATGTCCGCGGCCAGCAATGTCACATTCACCTGCGTGGCGCTCACGAAGGCCGTCGTCCGTGCACTGCCGTTCACGTCAATGGCCGTCGTTGGAACGAATCCTGTGCCCGTCACGGCCAATGTCGCCACAGCGCTTCCCGCCGGCAGCACTGCAGGAGTCAGCGCCGAAATCACCGGCGCGGGGTTCGCCACGCTCAAATTGATCGCCGTGCCCGATCCGCTGCTCGCCGTCCCGTTCAGCGCGATGATTGGCAGCTGCCCTCCACTTGCCAACTGCTCCGCTGTCAATGTCGCGGTCACCTGGGTAGCGCTCACATAGCTGGTCACTTCAGCCACGTCGCCGGCCTGAATCGTCGTCGTATTCTGAAAGCCCGTCCCGTTAACCGTCAGTGTGAGCGGCCCCGATCCTGCCGTGGCCGTCGTAGGGCTGATCGAGGTCACAGTGGGCGCAGGTGTTGTGGTTGTCGTTCCACCGTTACTCGCCGAAGAACCACCGCAGCCAGTTAAAACTGCCGACGCAATAAGGCACAGAATAGCAACAAGATAAATGGCGTTTTTCATGTCGGGTAAGTTTAACCCGGCGTTTTGGGATTCGCAGTGATATGCTGACGAGCTCTCCCCAATAATTTTTTCACGAACGTCGCTCCACTCCCACAAGCATGCTCTGTGAAGCATGTGTCCAGACCCTCCCCTGTTACTCGTCCTTTGCTCCTCGGTAGACATCGCGATGGGACGGGTTGACGCTGGTGCATGTCCCGTCGGGCCCCCCGGCACGGCGGGGGTGCGGCCGGGATCCCCAGCGTATTCCACGGTGAGCGCTCCGGGTTATGCGCTCACCAGCGGATGCGCCGCTGTGTTGGTTGGTAGCATCATGTGCGGAAAGTGTGGGGCGAGGCCGAGCTAAGCGAGGAATGGTATGAGGGATGGTATAAAGCACGTTAGACGCGGAAAAGTCCTGTCTGATCTATTCTGAAATCTAGACCATTGGCTTAAGTTATTGATTTTAAATTGGGGCGGCTAGTGGGGATCGAACCCACGACATCCTGTGCCACAGACAGGCGTTCTGCCCCTGAACTATAGCCGCCATATTCCTTTGCAATTGTAGCATTCAATCGGCTTCGCCTCCAGTCCTGCGCTATGCCCGGATCGGCCGTCCCGTACTGCAGAATGCGATCGGGCCCGGTGAGGGCGGCTGCGTTGCCAGGGCCGGTCGGCCGGGAGCAGGACAGCAAAAGGGATGCAATCCGCGCTACAATCGAACAAGGCCGTCGGGGCGTAGCGCAGTCTGGTAGCGCATCTGCTTTGGGAGCAGAGGGTCGGGGGTTCGAATCCCTCCGCCCCGACCATTCTTAAATGATTGATAAATATAGCAATATTGACCATTCCTGCCACGCATCCGCTTTCGTGCCGCGACAGCACTGCAGTTGATTCTCTGGCGGTCGCCATCACCAAAGAAAAATGCAGGAACTCCAAACTGATTCCCCGCAGTTCGTTGTATTCATATTCCGATCAAGTTCTTTGCATTGAATAAAAGAACGCGATCCACTGAGAACCCCTAAAAAACTTCCGCAGCGAGATCCAGAAGCTACATCTTGAGACAGCGCATATTCAGTCTTGAGGAGAATCACCTGCCGAGATCGGCGGTCCATCTGAGTGACGGTATAAACTCAAGCGCGTATCTCCAGTTTTGCCTGGACAGGGGTCATTATGTATCCGCTCCGTTCATCGACTACGGCCAGACAGTTGCAAAACGCGAGAGGCTAGCAGCGGCGGCCATCGCCAAGCATTTTGACTCTGGGCGAACGCCTGCGGAAACCGGTGTCCGGATGTCTCCTTCGGCGCGCCGCACCTGCCTGAGTCCTGCCCGTTCCGCGGCATCTTCCGTCAAGTGGCACTCTTCCTCGGAGTCGCCGCCGGATAAGTGCAATCGCGATGGTTCAACAACCGACTCACCACGAAGATGCAAGTGCGTCGGGCATTGCAGTTCCCAGCAGCGAGGGCCAACAATCCACGTTGGATTTGCATACCCAGATTGCTTGTCTCTTGCAAATCCGCATCCAGATGCGGCGTCGTTCCGGTCGAGAGGACCTTGAAATATGCGAATTATTGTGCTTTCGATGAACAACCCGCGTTGGACGAGTACATCGGTCTTGCCATCTGATCCTTCCAACCCACCCGACAGGGCATCTAGGGGCGATCGAGCTTCTGCCGCATCGTTCTGTTGCTGTCGCCATCTTCCCCAAGTTTGAATTGCCCCACCAATTGTCTGAGGTCCGAAGCAAAACTCGATATCTCATCGAGCGTCTTCGAAGACTGCTGCGCCGCATCCGCGCTTTCTGCAACAGTTCTGGCAATAGCATCGATGTTTCGATTGATCTCTTCCGTGGTGGCCGCCTGTTCGGTCGCCGTCGTAGCGATCAACGTCACCATGTCGCCCGCCTCCTCGGAGGTTCGGATAATCTGCTGCAAAGCCATCCCGGCTTGACTCGTCGATTCCACGCCGATTGCGACTTGTTCGGTTCCGCTATGCATCGCCGACACCGCCTCTTTGGTTTCGGACTGGATGCCCTTGATCATCTCGGAGATCTGCTTGGCCGCCGCGCTGCTACGTTCCGCCAGCCTTCGCACTTCTCCCGCGACAACAGCGAATCCACGGCCATTCTCTCCCGCGCGGGCCGCTTCAATGGCCGCATTCAGTGCCAACAGGTTCGTCTGATCCGCGATTCCGTCGATCACCGCGCTGATCTGTCCGATCTCCTCCGACCGCTTGCCGAGTTCCTCCACCTTCTTCGCCGACTCTCCAACCGAGTTAGCAATAGCCCGCATTCCGGTGAGCGTGTCTTCGACCACCTTGCCACCCTGCCGTGCCGCTTCCGCGACCCTTCGAGAAGCGTCCGCCGCGGCATTCGAGTTCTCTGAGATCTGAGCTACCGTAATCGACATTTCCTGCATCGCGGTTGCGACCTGATTGGTTTGATCGCTCTGGTCATCCGCGCTTTTCGCTTGCTGTTTGGAACTCGCCGAGACTGCCTCGGTGGCCGACGCGATTTGATGGGTGTTCTCGGCAACCTGAATGACCAGCCCCTGCAGTTTGTCCATGAAAATATTGAACCACTTCCCCAACTCAGCTACCTCGTCGTTGGAGCTGATTTCGATCCGCTTGGTCAGGTCGCCTTCGCCCTCAGCCACATCCTTCATCCTCCCTATTACGTCATCCAGGCGGAGAAAGATCGAACTCGATACCTTTTTCGATACGACAAGCAAAACGATTAAACAAACGACTCCAATACCCCCGGCCACCTTGCCGTTCGCCAGCCACGCCGCATCGATGTCCTGAATGTAAACTCCAGTCCCGACAACCCATCCCCAGGGCTCGAACTCCTTGACATAGGAGAGCTTCTGGACGGGCTTGTCCTTTCCAGGCTTCGGCCATAGGTAAAGCACATAATTGCCTTCCGGCGTGCGCGCCGCGTTGACGAATTCGACAAAAATAGCCATCCCAGTAGGGTCTTTGACTTCGGTCAGGTCTTTCCCATTCAATTCGGGTTTTGTCGGGTGCATCACCATGGTTGGATGCAGGTCATTGATCCAGAAATAGTTGTCGCCCTCATAGCGCATCGTCCGGATGGCCTCGATGGCTTGTTTCTGAGCTTCGGCGCGAGTAATCTTCCCTTCTGTTTCAAGCTTGTACTGCTCGACCAGCACCGAGTAGGGGATGTTCACCAGATTCTTCGTGCTTTGCATCCGCTCGGACAACAGGCCTGAGCGCTCGCTCTTCAGCCACAAACCCGCAAGGGCCAGCAAGCCTATTGCGGCCACCGCGACAATGATTCGAATCCTACCCTTTAGGCTCATCTGGCACACCTCTGCGAACGGCTTTCTTCATTGCTATCGGCGCGGATGGCAGCAACATCACAAGTGTCTTTGTTGATTGGATTGAACCGGCTCCGATGCGGGAAAGAATATTTACGCATTGCGCCTTCACCTGAAGGAGGCGTTGTTACCGGTGAACGAGTTTTGTGTCAGACATTTAGGGTGTTGAGCAGGGCTAATATTGAGAAACTTCCAATCGGAACAAGAGCAGATACAACTCAAGAATTGCAGCAGAATTGTCGATTGAGTTGGTGAGTCTTCAAAAAGGGACGATCGAGCTTTCTCACATTGTCAAGATGGTCGGTTACGAAATGATCACGCGGTCTTCAGCAACGCTCGTAACCGGGCATTATCTGCAAGTTAGATCCATGTGAGCCATTTCAGAACTCATTCTGTGTAGACGCGTCATGTTCCGGGACTTCCGATGAGCCTCCGGTTTTCGGGAGCAGACAGAATGTGGGCTTGGGATGAGTACGCAACGCAGTCGGCAGCGACAAGCAGGTTGCCGACCCGGCACGTCTTCACGCGGACGCCCTGCTTTGCACCTCGAAGATCGAAATACGTCCCCGCAGAAACACGGACGAATTAGCCAGGCCATCTCACAGGAGATCTTAAATGGGGAACAACATCAGGATTGGAACCAAGCTGATCGGCGGGTTCGTCATCGTGGCACTGATTGCAGTGGTAATCGGCCTAACGGGTATCCTCTGCCAGAAATCGCTGGCAGGCGCGAACGTCGATTTGTATCAGAACTCTACTGTGCCGGAGGGCCAACTGATTGGCATGACGGCGTCGTTGCAGGGATTGAGGCTGGCTTCGAGGGATGCGATTCTCAGTCCCGACAAGCAAAAATATGTCAACAAAATCAATAGCCTTAAAGACGATCTTACCGCGCAATCGAGGGAGTTTGAAAAGTCGATTGTCTCGGCGGAAACGCGGAAGCACTTCGACGATTTCAGTGCGGATCGAAAGAAGTACGAGGTTTACCTCGACCAGATGGTCTCTCTCGCAGTGGCGGGGAAAGAGAAGGACGCTGCACAAATCATGTATCAAGGCGATGCTCTCGCAGCAGTCGTAGCGGTCCAGGACTCCTTCAACAGACTGCGCGATGACGAATTGGCTGCGGCCCAGAAAAGAATGCAGGAAAGTTCGGCTCTGGCATCCAAAGCCTCGGGCATCATGATCGCAGCTATCGTTGCGGGCCTCGCGCTCGCGCTTGGATTCGGCTGGGTCCTGACACGCTCGATCACCGGCCCGGTTGAAAGGGTAGCAAATGCTCTCAAGGCTCTGGCTGCAGGCGATCTCACCCAGCGCATCGAGGCCAACTCCCATGATGAGATTGGCCAGATGGAGCAGTGCCTGGGCTCGATGAGCACAAGTCTGAAGAGCACGATCATGGAGATTCGCAGCATTGCTGGCGAAGTTTCCGCCGCGAGCATGGCCATCAGTTCCGCATCGGTCGAGTTATCGAAGGGCGCTAGCGCACAGGCTGCTGCTGCGGAAGAAGCCTCTGCTTCGATGGAAGAGATGGTCTCGATCACCAGGCAGAATACAGACAACGCACAGCAAACCGATAAGATTGCAACCAAATCGGCCACGGACGCTTTGGCCAGCGGCAAGTCCGTACTGGAGGCTGTTTCTGCCATGAAGGAAATCGCCAGCAAGATTTCCATCATCGAAGAAATAGCACGCCAGACTAACCTATTGGCATTGAACGCAGCCATTGAAGCGGCGCGCGCCGGAGAACATGGCAAGGGCTTTGCCGTCGTTGCATCGGAAGTACGCAAACTCGCCGAACGCAGCCAGAGAGCCGCTGGAGAAATCAACCGTCTTTCGGACACAACCGTCAACGTATCGGAGAGGTCCGGTGCGATGCTTGAGAAGCTGGTGCCGGATATTCAGAGGACGGCGGAACTGGTACAAGAGATATCCGCGGCCAGCAAAGAGCAGGACACCGGTTCGGATCAGATCAACAAGGCGCTGCAACAACTGGAACGGGTAATTCAGCAGAATGCTTCCGCCTCAGAGGAAATGGCTGCCACCACAGAGGAGTTGACCGGACAATCCGACCAACTCGTGAGCGCTTTGGCATTCTTCCGCACCGGTGATGAGACGCATGCTTCGGTGCGTCCGCCGGTCCGCTCAAAATCGGTGCGCCGCGGGGATGGAACGCCGGGAAAGGCCGTAACGGCGAGCAGCCACACAGATCAGAAAGATGGCGTTGCGCTTCGGCTCCGAGAAAAACAGGACGATCTGGACGGAGACTTTGAACGGTATTGAACATAGGTAAGCTACAGCCGAAGAGTCAGGAAAACTGGGCGGAATATTGGGGGCAGGCCATTCGCCCCTGATATCCCGGGGGCAGCCTTCCGCTAGAGCGAAGAAGCGGGCATGCGGGATAGACAAACGCTTCAGCTGGCGTCGCAACCGTCCCGCATTTCCTGCAAGAAATCCTCTGAATGGTCCGTTTAATTGCCCAGCGATGCCGCATCGATGCCGCCACAAAGCGATTCCCTGCCTTGTTCCCGAGCAGAGATCGTTGAAGAAACCACTGATATTCATACAGATTCCCTGCAAATTGAGTTCTACCGGCGAGCGCCATATTCATGTAAAATTAATCTCGCTTTAACATTTGTCAGAAGAAGCGAACTCAGCGAGGCCACAGTTGAAGTCGAGCGGTCCGGACGGCATTGCCCCCGCGCCTTTGAACGGCGCAATCCTTCGTTCTCCCATGTATCGACGCATTTTATGGATCGGGGATAAGCTTCGCCGCTGCTTGGAGAGTCGGTTTTTCGTCTTCCTGATCTTCATGGGAACGCTCTCCGAAATCCTGAGCAGACGTAGCGGGTTATGGCCGCTCCGTTATCACCTCTGGGTTGAAGCGCCCCTTCTACTCGCACTTTATTGGGCCTTCAGCTTCGCGCTCCGCCCAGGCAAGCTATCTGCTTTCGTCGCCGCGCTTCCGTTCGTGGTTGCCTATATCGCCTGCGACATCTTCTTCATCGCCTACGGGGACGTGCTGCGCGTCGTTGACCTGCAAAACCTTCCCGAGCTTCTGAAGATACTGCATTCCGCCAAGACGATCGGGGTCTTGTTGGCCCTCGGGCTGCCGCCTGCTCTGCTGCTTGGTTTCGCCAACTATCGAAGATACTGGCGCCTGTTGACCATCGTCGGACTGGCGCTCCTGGTGGCCGCGGGAGTGAAGTACTTCCCGGATGCGGTCCTCTCAGGACTTCGGCTGGCGCGTCTGGAAGTGGCGACCTATTCCGATGCGCAGAGCGTGAATGACAATGGCCGTCTAACCATGATGTTGTATTTTGAGGCGTCGCGGAGGGTCGCAATCGAGCAAACCGACGCTTATCGCAAACGCGGCGAGTACGACCAGGAAGTTCGCGCCACATCGGATTTCATCCGCAACAACGGTAATCGTCATAACGTGTATCTGGTAGTACTGGAGAGCTTCCTGGATCCAACGCTCCTGCGCGGGGTCACCTTTTCCAGAGACCCTCGGCATCCCGATTTCTCACAGTTGGTCGGAGATAAGCAAGGGTTTTCCATTTCTCCCGTCTTCGGCGGAGGTACGGCCCAGGCGGAGTTCGAAGCGCTATGCGGAGTGCCTGCTCTGGGAGAGCTTTCCGAGATCGAATTTGACGATTTTACAGGGCATGCGGCGGGTTGCATGCCCGGCATCCTGCACCAGGCCGGTTATTCCACCTATGTCAGCAACGTCTTTGAGCCGGACTATTTCAATAGCACCAAAGCCTATACCGGCATCGGGTTCGATAAGATCTACTACCCTGCAGAATACGCGCACGATCGCGAGACCTACCTCACTGTAGGGCATGCATCGAAAGACGAAACGTACTTGTTCGATGGAGATCTATTCAATCAGAATCTCGCCTTTGTCGCCCGCACGCTGCGCGAACATCCAGGGCGGCCGATCTTCAACTACCTGCTGACCATGTATGGTCATGAACCTCACGATATCGACACCGATCTGCGGCCACTGGTTCTGTCGATGAAAGGGCCACACGATGACCAGCAGTTGCTGCGGTCTGCCAACCAGTATTGGTACCGCACCCAAGCAATCGCCAGCTATATTCGTGCCCTGATCAAGCTCGACCCGAATAGCCTGATCATCCTGATGTCCGACCATGTGCCGCCACTTGATGAGGGAGTGCAGAGTTACAAGGATTTTCGCTACCTGGATAACAGCGACGATAGTATGCACATGAACCGTATCGTCGTGGTGGAGAATGGCAGCGTGGTGCGGCACAAGACCATCCATCACTACGACGTGCCCTCGCTCATCTTCGACTACCTCACCAGCCAGAAGTTCTGCGCACAAAACAAGTGCGAACTATCCAGCGCCGAGCGAGAGAACAAGTACATGTTACTCATCTCGCGCGCGGTCGGTCCGAGGTAAGTCCCTGGGCGCGATGATGGTCAGATAATTGCGGGACCTAAGGGGCCTCTGATCGTGTCCCGCCTCCGCATTGCGATTGGATAGAGTTGCAGGCAGCGCAAAAACGCGATGAACCGGATAACTTTGCTTGCCAGCCTAGTTTTGAACCGTTTGCCCGCGCCAGCCCCGGACACGGTTCTGTGCGGCATCAGCATGGACTGCCATAGAAAAGTGGCCATCGATCGATCCAGTAGTCGAAGTCCGCGCGGGCCATGGGTTTGCCGATGCTGTAGCCCTGGGCGCTCAAGCAACCGAGATCTTGAAGAATCTGCCAGGATTCCTTCCGCTCGACACACTCGGCGATAACTTGAATGTCGAATCCATGACCGAGTTCGACGATGGAGCGAACGATCGATGCGTCGCGACCGGTCGCGGTCACGTTCCGAATGTAGAGGCCGTCGATCTTGATCTCGGCGACCTCAAGATCGCGCAATTGCTTGAAGGAAGTGTAGCCCGAGCCGAAATCGTCGATGGAGAGACGGAGGCCCGCCTCCGACATCTCGCACAGTGTCGTCCTGGCCAAAGCCGGAGCGGAAAACAGAGCCGTCTCAGTCAGTTCGAGGATGAGGCATTCGGGCGGCAGGTTTCGTTCATTGAGCATCTCCAGAATCCTTGCCGGAAGAGCTCTGTCATCGAGTATTCGTGCGGAAATATTGACCGATACCGGGACGGATAAGCCGCTCGCCCGCCAGCTATGCTCTTCGTCGAGGGCCATCCGCAAGACCGCGTACGTCAGAGAGATGATCGCCGTCGACCTTTCCGCGGCTGGAATGAATTTATCCGGCATGATCATCCCTTGCTCCGGGCTTTGCCATCGGACCAGCGCCTCCTTGCCCACGATCTCGCCGGTGCATAGGTCGACCTGTGGCTGAAAGTGAACCCGCATTTCTCCGTTGGCAACTGCACGCTCCAGGCTGCCGGCAAGCAGAACGGAATGGCATTCGGTCAGGTTGAAATCGGGGGAAAAAACCTGCAAGCCACTGGAACCCTGCTTGGCCTGGTACATGGCTTGATCGGCCCGCTTGAGCAGGCTCCTGCTGTCGCGGCCATGCAGTGGAAATTGCGCGATTCCTATGGAAATACCAACCGTGACCGTCTCGTTGTCGACGTTGATCGGCGCATGAACGGCCGCAACAATCTTCTCTGCAATGTGCATGGCGATCTCCGGAGTAGCGGTCTCCGAGCAATCTAACAACGGTAAAACGCATGCGAATTCGTCGCCGCCAAGCCGCGCCATAGTATCGCAGGTGCGCACCGTTGCGGCCAGGCGGTGGGCAATGATGCGCAAAACCGAGTCGCCGGCGTCGTGGCCCAAGGTGTCGTTCACTTCCTTGAAGCCATTCACATCCAGCATCATCAACACAAACGCTTCACCGTTTCGATCGCTCATCCGGATCTGGTGTTCGAGGCGATCGAAAAGCAGCGTCCGGTTGGGCAAATCGGTAAGTGAATCGTAGAGGCTCAGATGCTGCATCCGCTCGCGGGCATTTCGCAATTCAGTCTCCCGTTCGGCCCAGTTGAGACTGCTCGCGATGGCGTGTTCGAGTTGCTCGGTGTTCAAAGAGGACTTGGTGATGTAATCGTAGACACCCTTGCGCAGGGCCTCGACCACCAGGCTTTCGCTGCCGCTGGTCGAAATCATGATGATCGGGCAAATCTCCGCGCGATGCTGCACGATCAAAGGAATCATATCCAGGCCGCTGGCGTCGCCCAAGTTATAGTCGAGAAACACGCAGTCGTATTGGGTGCTCTTGAGCATCTCCTTGCCTTCGGCAAAGGACGAGGCTTCATCGAGTTTGATCGGCTGGACAAGCTTGGCTGTGAGCCGGCGGAAGGACTCCCGGTCCACGTCATCGTCTTCGACATTCAGTGCGCGAAGTATATTCATAGCAGAATCTCGGATACCCCTAATTCTTCATGCGAACGTTCTCGGCGTATTCGATCAACATCTTCGCAATTTGTGAGAACTGCGAGCCCACGATGGTTTTGACCATGTATCCGGCTATGCATTGCTCGTATGCCCGGGAGATATCCGTTTCCGCATCGGAAGTGGAAAGCACGAAGACGACCGAACCACGGAACCTGGAATCGGCCCGCAGTTCCCCGAGAAATTCGAAGCCGTTCATGCGCGGCATATTCAAATCCAACAGCACAATGAACGGCTTTTCAATTTGCTTTTGAGAACTTCCCCGCAGAATATCCAATGCTTCCTGGCCGTCTTCGGCGGGGATGACGCGGAAAACGCCGCTGACCTTCTTCAAGCTGCGTTGCAAGCTTTCCGCAGTGAGTTCGTCGTCGTCCACGATCAACAGATCAAGGATGGATTCAGTCATCGAGATCGCTCCTCATGAATTTCGGCCACCAAACCTCGAAGATGCAGCCCGGCTTCTGCGCGACCGAGGTCAATTCGATGCGTCCACCGTGGCTTTCGGTGAGCCGCTTGGCCACCGCGAGGCCCAGGCCGCTTCCTTTTCGTTCCGCAGTTGTCAGCGTCTGGAAGAGACGGAAGACCCGGCCTTGGGCGGATTCCGGAATGCCCGGCCCATCGTCGATAACCGAGATGACGCAATAGCTGCCCACCTCTCGCGCTTGAATCGCAATGTGTCCGTCGGGCTTGTCGTGGTGCTTGATGGCATTGGAGTAGAGATTCCGCAACACAGTTTGCAGCGGTATGCGGGCGCCTTCGATGGTTTGGGCGCAGAGGTCCATGCTGAGCTTCATACCCTCCGGCGCGGGTTCCAATTCGACGATTTCTGCCGCCAGATCGGCCAGGTCGATCCTCTCAGTCTTCGTCGAACGGCGTCCGGAGCGGGCATAGTTGAGTAGATCGCCGATCAGTTGATCCATGCGCGCCAACCTTGAGGCCATGCGTCCCATGTTGGTGATCACTGCCTCGGACGCTGCAGAACCCAGATCCTCCTTGATCCAATCCAGCAAGGTGACGATGCCCCGGATCGGCGCACGCAAATCGTGAGAACTGACATAGGTGAACTCTTCCAGTTGGGCGTTGGCTTCGCGCAATTTGAGCTCGGCGCGCTTGCGCATGGTGATGTCAACCACAGCGGCCAGGGTCATGGGTCCGCTCTCGGTCATGATCGAAGTCAAGCCAATCTCAACCGGCATCTCGCGTCCATCCTTGCGCAGTCCGGTCAGATCGCGGCCAACTCCCATGAGCCGCTTGGAGGGCGAAGCGGAGAACCCGTCCCGAAGGGGAACATGGTTGACTCGGTGGCGCTCCGGCAACAACATCTCGATCGGCTGCCCGAGCAGCTCCTCCTTCCCATAGCCGAACATGGCGCATAGATTCTGATTGGCCATAGTGATTCTTCCCAGAGCGTCGGTGGTCAGCATTCCATTGGGCATAACATCCACGATCGCGCGGAAGCTGTCCTCCATGCGCCTGCGCGCGGAGACGTCAATCACGCAGGCTACTGTCATCCTGCCGGCCGTGGTCTCCATGGGGCGCAGTCCAACCTCGACGGGGAATTCGCTGCCGTCGCGGCGGCGGGCATAAAGCTCGCGCCCCTCCCCCATATGCCTTTGGGATGGAGCCGCCACGTAGCCTTCGCGGTGGGAGACATGCACGGCGCGAAAACGCTCAGGCAGCAACAGATCCACCGATTGGCCCAGCAGATCGCCCCGCTCATAGCCGGTCATGCGCTCCAACTCGGCGTTCACGAAGACCAGATTGCCCAATGAATTGGTGATAACGATGCCGACAGGGACTGCATCCGCAATAACGGCTGCGTTGGACTCGGCAAATCGGCTGAAGTCGTTGAACATTCGGGGGCCCTACAGCGAAACCAGAGTTGGTGCATCCCGAAAGCACTTTGCCAAAGTCGACGCGACCATCAGGACCGGGGTCCCCACGGACAAGTCTTCGTCCGTGGGGTGAAGCGAGCGGCGACCTTGCAAGAAACTGGCCGGGACACAGGGAGTATGGTTTCGCTCTAACAACATTCGAGAAACAATGTTTCCAGGAGGTTTCCCTGGAATCCCATCGCCTCTCTCCAGCCTTCTTGTACCGTCCACGCCCGGACTGTTGAAGTTGCTCTGCACGAAGCGGGGAAGACCACGGCCAAGAGAGTCCGACCGATTCAGTCCGCATTCATCGTACGCCCAAACGACAAGCCCGGTGAAGAACAGTTGGATCTCAAAAATTGCCGTTGTTCTAATATGGGAAAGCTGCCGAAGGAATTTCCACAAACAATTTGGGGTCAGGGGCCACCGAGGTAGTTTGAAAAGCTAGCTTCGCCTTCAAGGCGTACTGCGGCCGGGTGCGCAAAGCGGCCTCGCAGCCAGCCGTCTGCAATGGCGCTTCGAGCAGGTCAACAGCGCCTTTCTCTCATTCAACTGTGCCCTTGGCTGGAAGATCCTGAATTGTGCTTAAGTCAGTACTATCGTGCGAAAAATGAATTTGACCGGTGGAGGGCGGCCACGGTAGGGTGGATGCGTCTTCCGGGAAGACAACCATTCGGATGTTTGCGCTTGTTGCAGACATCCGGATTTTCGTATGGGCCTGTTTTTATTTGTGAAAGAGTAACTAGTCCGACGCGTTCGCCTGGCTTTTTACCGAGAGAGATTCCGTCATGAAATCCGCCTTTCGTTCTATCCTTTCTGCGCACTTCTCAGTTATGTCCAATCGTGTTTTCAGCCATCCAGCAAAACTGGCCAAGCTGACTTCGTTGCTCCTCGTAATCGCAGCTACGGCTTGCGGCGCGTGGAGTTTCGCCGCCGCGCAGGAGAATGCGCCAAGTACCACGCGCTATGTGCGGAACCCAGCAGGCGCACTGTTTGCTTGGCCGACTCAGCACTCACTTTCAGCAAGAGCGGCAGTCAGAACACAAGACTCCAGCTCCCCCGCCCCTGGCCCTTGGATCTATACCGTAGCTGGCGATGAAGTGGCAGGTTACAGCGGCGATGGAGGACCTGCGACCGCAGCCGATCTCAATGATCCCTTTTCTGTTATTGCGGACAGCAGGGGCAATCTCTATATCGCCGATTCAAGCAACAATGTGGTGCGCAAAGTGGCTGCGGGAACCGGGATCATTTCCACCTTTGCCGGCACCGGAACGGCGGGATATAGCGGCGACAATGGACCGGCGACGAGCGCAGAATTGAATTCTCCCCAAGGCCTGGCCTTGGATAAAACAGGAAACCTCTTCATTGCCGATTCGAGCAACAATGTGGTTCGAGAGGTTTCGGCAACGACGGGGGTCATCACCACCATTGCGGGAACCGGCCTCGGCAACTTCAGCGGCGACAATGGCCCGGCTACCATCGCGACACTGTACACCCCGTTGGGATTGGCTTTTGACGCAGCTGGCAACCTGTATATTGCCGACTACTCCAACTTCAGAATCCGCGAGGTTGCCGCGAGCACGGGAATCGTTATAACCGTGGCTGGGAACGGCACGACGAATAATTCTGGAGACGGCGCGCTGGCCATCAACGCGGGAATCGGCTGGCCAGCCGGAATGGCGGTCGATCCTGCTGGGGACATCTACATCTCCGATAACGGCAACCATGTAGTTCGTAAGGTGACGGCCAGCAGCGGATTGATCTCGACCGTCGCCGGCAACGGAACTTGGGGATTTGCGGGAGATGGCGGACCGGCGACGGCTGCCGAGTTCCGCGGGAATTCCGGGTTGGCTCTGGACAGCGCAGGCGATCTGCTGGTTGCCGACACAGTGAACGACGTCGTGCGCGCGATCTCTGCAACCACGGGAAATATCAGTTCAGTTGTTGGCTGGATGTGCTCTCCAACGACAGGCGACGGCGGCTCGGCGGCCTGCTCAAACTTGATGCAGCCTCAAGGAATCAGCGTAGATAGCGCTGGCAATCTGTACATCACCACCACTGAAAATGTGGTGCGCGAAGTTCCAGCCAGCACGGTCCCTCCGACATCGACAACCGCAGAGCCCACCTTCAATGCCGCTGCGGGGACCTATTCCGGCACCCAAACGGTGGTCATCGGCAGCGCAACGCCGGGTGCGGCCATTTACATCACCTTTGACGGCAGCACGCCGACCACTTTTTCTCACATGTACAACGGCCCCTTCCAGGCCACGGGATCGGTGACGATCCAGGCGATTGCGTTGGCGCCCAGCTATCTGGCCAGCGCTCCGGTTACGGCGGCCTACACCATCACCACACCACCAACCGCTGTGATGTCGACTGTGGCTGGTAATGGAATCGCTGGATTTGAAGGCGCCAACGGCCCTGCCACCAGCGCCGAACTACGAGTTGGATCCTCCTTCGCATACTATTCGGAAGGAATCGTGCTCGACTCCGCCAATAACCTCTACTTTTCCGACCCAGGAAATAGTGTGGTCTGGATGGTGGCGGCCAAGACGGGAATCATCACAGTTTTTGCAGGGGACGCCACTGCTGGATACGGTGGAGATGGCGGTCTGGCGACAAGCGCGCAGCTCAGCGCTCCGAGCGGCCTGGCCATGGATGCCGCAGGCGATATTTACATCTCCGATGTCGTCAGCAATGTCGTTCGAAAGGTGACAGCGAGCACTGGAGTAATTTCCACGATTGCCGGAATCGGGCCGAAAGGGCAGGCTGCTTCGGGCCAACAGAATTTCGGTGACGGCGGCCCGGCGACTTCGGCTGTGTTGGACCAGCCGATGGGGCTGGCAGTTGATGGCAGTGGTAACTTGTATATAGCCGACAGCGAACACAATTTGGTTCGTATGGTGTCCGCGGCGACTGGCAACATCAGTACGGTAGCCGGTGGAAGCACGAATGGGCAAACAGGCGACGGCGGCCTGGCCGTTGACGCCACAGTCTGGAACCCGACCTCATTGGCTTTGGACAGCGCAAGCAACCTTTATATTTCCCAAGACATTTTTGGGTTGGTACGCAAAGTCACCGCAGCCACGGGGATCATTTCGACCGTTGCGGGATCGGGTAGTTCGACATTAAATTACGGTGACGGCGGTTTGGCTATAAAGGCTGGCCTCTATCCCGCCGGCGTTGCAGTCGACAGTGCGGGCAACTTGTACATCGATAGCTGGCAGGATGAAATTTGCAAGGTTTCTGCAAGCACGGGTATCATCACCCGAGTTGCCGGAAACAATTACATCGGCTACAGCGGCGATGACGGTTCGGCGACGGTCGCCGAACTCCATAGCCCGACGGGATTAGCGATCGACGCCTCCGGAAGTCTCTATTTTGCGGATGCCGGAAACGATGTGATCCGCAAAGTAACCTTCCCGCCGCCAGCGGCTACGCCGACGTTCACTGTGGCTGCGGGTATCTTCCAGACAGCGCAAACTGTCTCCATCTTGGATAGCCTGCAAGGCGCAACCATTTACTTCACCACCGACGGCAGCACGCCGACCACAGCATCCGAGGTATTCACAACCCCGATCACGATTTCTGCCACGACGACACTGCAGGCCATTGCGGTAGTGAGCGGCTATTCGGAGAGCGCCGTTACTTCCGGTCTTTACACCATCCAGGTGACGCCGACCATCACTTGGGGCACGCCTGCCGCAATCTCCTATGGCACGCCGCTGAGCAACACTCAGTTGGACGCAACCTCGTCGGTGGCCGGAACCTTTGCCTACACTCCTGCGCTGGGAAGCATATTGACCGAAGGAGCGCAGACGCTCAAGGTTACCTTTACGCCCACCGACGCCACCAACTACACCAATGCAACGGCGACTGTCACGTTGACCGTGAACCAGGCAACCCCCACCATCCAATGGTCAACTCCAGCAGCCATTTCTTACGGCACAACTCTCGGCAATGTGTTGAACGCCGCCGCGCTGAATGATTCAACTGCGGTAGCGGGAAGTTTTGCTTACACCGCAACCCCCTCGGGTGGCGCAGCTGCGGCTGTGACGGCATCAACCATCCCATTGGTTGGAAGCTATACGCTCACGACAATCTTCACGCCTACCGACACCACCGACTACACAACCGCGACGGCGTCCGTTTCTCTGACGGTCAATCAAGCAACTCCCACCATCACCTGGGCCACACCAGCAAACATCCCTTATGGAACGGCGCTGAGCGCAGCACAGTTGAACGCAACCACGCCTGTTGCGGGAAGCTTTGCCTATACACCTGCTTTGGGGACGGTTTTGCCGGTGGGAATGCAGACGCTCAAGGCCACCTTTACGCCCACCGACACCACCGATTACACCACGGCGACGGCCTCGGTGCAGTTGAGCGTTGGGCTGGCAACTCCCACGCTTGCGCTGACCTCCTCGGCCAACCCGGCTTACGTCTCCAACTCGGTCACCTTTACGGCGACGCTGACCTCGACGGCCGGCACGCCGACGGGCACGGCCAACTTCTATGACGGGACCACCAAACTCGGCACCGGAACCCTCGCGGCGGGCGTGGCAACCTTTGCCACTTCCTCGCTGACCTCCGGGGCGCACTCAATTACCGCTGTCTACTCGGGAGACGCCGACTTTGCAGCATTGACCAGCACGGCGCTGACGGAGACCATCGAGGACTTTACGTTTGCTCCTCCGGCCTCGGGATCGAGTTCGGCGACGGCGTCTGCGGGCGGTCAGGCAATCTATCAACTGTCCTTTGGCGCGGTGGGCGGGACTACCGGCGCGCAGCCGATTACGCTGAGCGTAACCGGGCTGCCAACCGGAGCCACGGCTACCTTCTCTCCCGCCTCCATTCCGGCCAACTCTCCGCCCACCAACGTCACTTTGACCGTAACGCTGCCCTCCCAATCGGCGTCCCGCCAAACCCAGATTCCGTTTGGTCGCGCCGCATTTCCGGTGGCCTTGGGATTGTTGCTACTGCCCTTTGCCGGCAAGCTGCGGCGCGCAGAACGACGCTGGAGCAAGCTGGCTTGCTTCCTTCTGTTGACCCTGGCTGGGGCATCCATGGCGGTGGGAATCACTGGTTGCGGTGGCGGCGGCGGTTCGAACTCTGGTTCGACCACGCCCGTGACGCAGACCTACACGCTCACCGTCTCCGCAACCGCCGGAGCGGACGTGCACACCACCACGCTGACGCTAATAGTGAACTAAATCGGTTGGCAGGCAGGCGACGCCGGCACGATCAAACAATACGAAAGAAATGCCCCCGACCGGTTGGCTGGGGGCATTTCTCTTTGGACTCTCGGAGCAGGCAGGCCCTCCCCCGGAGCCGGTTTCAGCGGATGGCCAGATTGTCTGTCACCGCGATTTTGGAATCAGCGCCTTCAGAATTGGCTCGTTCCACTTATTCTTCTCCACGTCGAAGACCACAAAATTCGAGTCGAACTGCCAATAAGCCCAGCTGAATCCGCGATCCTCGCAGATCTTGCGGACGTAGCCATCCCAGCGCACGCGTCCTTCGGTGGGAGCCTTGTCGTAGGCGCCGAATTCGCCCAGCAGGATGGGCCGATGATGCTCGTGGCCCCATTGCGCGACGCCATCGAAGTCGCGATCGACGATGAGCATCTCCTCGGGCTTTCCCCAGTCAATGTCGTGGCCGCTGCGGATCTCGTCGCCGGCCCAGGAAGCTCCCTGGTGGGTGAAGCGAAACGGATCGTAGTAATGGAAGGTCGCGATGATGTGTCCGTCGTCGCCGGGAAGCACAAGGTCCTTCAGAGCGTTCTTGCTGTTCCACACCGCTGGCCCGATGACGACGTTACGGGTCGGGTTGCTCTGGCGGACGATATGCAGCAGCGCCGCGAGCAGGCTATTCCACTCCGGGTTGGAAATCAGGCCGTGCGGCTCGTTCAGCAGTTCGAAGGTGATGCTGTTGGGCGTGTCCTTGTAGTGGGGCGCAACCTGCTGCCAGAAGGCTATCAGTTTCGGCTTGCACTCGATATAGCTCTTGTCGCCACAAAAGCCGAAGTCGTGCTCGTCGAGAATCACCTGCAAATGCTGCTCGGTGGCGCTGGCGACGACCCAGTCGAGCATGCGGAACCAGGAATCGGGCAGTTTGTCGTTTGCCGTCATGTACTGGAAGGCCTGCAGGTTGACGCGTACGGTGGTGAATCCGGCCTCGTGGATCTTGCGAAAGTACTCCTGTTTGAAACGCCCCTTGGAGAAGTCGGCCCAGATGGGGTCGTAGCCGAGGATATTGACGCCGCGAACCATGAGACCGGTCTGCACAAACGGATCGATGGTGCTGAAGCCCGCAGGCAGTTTGACTTCGGGGGCAAGGCCCTGGGCGTGGCTGGAGGCAGCCATTGCAAGAAGGAGAATCAAGGCAAAAAGCGGCCGTGCGAAACCGGCCAAGCGGAAGCGATCAGGCATATTGTTTTTCACTCCGAAGCCCTTCCCTGGATGCAGGAAGGTACCGAGCAATTGTATGGGAACAGGGGTTAGGGATCGGAGAACAGGAATCAGGGAATAAAGTTCAGGGATCAGAGATACAGGGCTGAAACGGCACTCGTCCTATCCCCTTCGACGCAGGTTCTTGCGGACAACACAGGATGATTATCGAAAAGCCGAAGGCTCCTGGGATTTTTTGCAGGGCTTGGCGGTAGTTTTCCTGGTTCCCTCCCCCTATTCCCTGCTCCCTGCTTTTCTGATCCCTGACCCCTGTTCCCTGATCCCTGTCTTTCTGATCCCTGTCTTTCCTCTTCCTCACCGGGGTGCGGACACTTTGTCCTCATCCCTTCGCGAGGGCCCGCTGCGTTCGGGAGCGGTGGGCAAAGTTGAGGAGACGATTTGGTCTTCGCCTTCCAGTCTCCCGGAGCGAATGATTGCGGCAGCGGCGACGGGGTGCACAGGCCGCGAAAAGAAGAATCCCTGGATCACGTCGCAGCCGCCCTGGTGCAAAGTATTCAGCTGTTCGGCTGTCTCCACACCTTCCGCCACGACGCGCAGGCCGAGCGTGTGAGCCATGGAGAGAACCGCCTCGACGATGGGACCGGTGCCGTCTGCCTCATGCATGTGCTCAATGAACGAGCGGTCTATCTTGAGCACATCGATGGGCAGCCTGTGCAGGCAACTGAGAGAAGAGTATCCGGTTCCAAAATCGTCGATTGCGATCCGAATTCCCAGCAGCTTCAAGCGCTCCATCTGGCGGGCGGATTCGGTAAAGTCGTTCATCAGAATGCTCTCTGTCAGCTCCAGGATGAGCATTTCCGCGGGCTGTCCGGTCTCCTCAAGGATATGCGCAACGGTATCGGCAAAGTCCTCTCGGGCGAACTGCAAAGCCGAGATATTGACCGCCATCGAGAACGGCGGATAGCCGGCATCTTGCCATTCCTGGCTCTGGCGGCATGCCTCGCGCAGCACCCATTCTCCCAACGGTAAAATGAGTCCATTCTCCTCGGTGATCGGGATGAAGTCGCAGGGTGGCAGATTACCCAGGCGGGGAGAACGGAAGCGCAGCAACGCCTCAAATCCGCTCAGAGTGCCATTGGGCAGGCAAATTGGCTGGTAAGCGACAGAGAACCCATCGCCGTTTTCCAGGGCCAGTTTCAGCTCCGCCTCCAACTCGCGGCGTTCGGCTGGCTCGCGATCCATTTCCGGAGTAAAGGAGCAGATCCCCTCGCCACCGAATTTGGCCGCATACATCGCCTGGTCGGCATGCTGAGAAAGGGTGTCGCCCGTCTGGCCATCTTCCGGATAAAGCGAGATGCCAATGCTGGCGGTAATACTCAATTCCAACTCGTCAATCTGCATGGGCGCCGACAGAACTTCGAGCAGACTGGCGGCAATGGCCTCGGATGCCATCCGGCTGGAGGTTCCTTCGAGGATGACCATGAACTCATCGCCGCCCATACGGGCGAGGGTATCGCTGGTGCGGAGCCTGCCGGAAAGCCGCTGCGCCGATCTCTGTAACGTAATGTCGCCAACCGCGTGCCCGTATTGGTCGTTGATTTGCTTGAAACGGTCCAGATCGATCCACAGAACAGCCAATCCCTGATTGGATCGAGAGGCCCGGTGGATCGCGCTGGAGATACGATCTCTGGCCAGACGGCGGTTCGGCAATCCTGTCAGGCTGTCATGATAGGCATGATCGATCAACTGTGTCTGCAGCCGGTTTCTCTCCAGAACCAGTGCCACCATGTGGCAAGCCATCTCCAGCATTTCGAGATCGGCGGAAGATGGCTTCCACTGCAACAGGGTGTAGACGCTCAGGGTCCCCAGCGCGGCCGAGTCGGAGGCAAAGAAAGGCGCCGACCAAACCGACAACAAGCCATTGGCGCGAAGCAGTTCGCTCCATGGCAAATGCTCCGCGCCTAGATCTTCGATCTGGTACGGTGCTCCCGTCACCATCGCAACGCTCTCCGGGGCGCCGGCAAAGCTCGTCGATATCGAGCGCAGATGCTGCTTCATCTTGTCGCTCAACCCGGAACTGGCCATCAATTTGAGCGATCCGGAGTCCAGGGAGTGAACCGCGCAGGTCCAGGTTCGCCGGAATTCGGCTACGGTCTCCGCCAGCACTTTCATAATTTCGAGGACCGGCTCATTGCGAGCCAGCATCTCCAGCATTCGATTGCGGCCGCGGTTCAGGCGCTCCGCTCGCTGTCGTTCCTTCACTTCCTCTTCGAGGGCCGAAGTCCGCGTCTGCACCCGCGCCTCCAGCGCAGCCCGTTCCCGATTCAGTTCCGATTCCATGAGGAAGCGAATCCGATCCTGGCGTCGCAGGTGGCGCTGAAGGCTGATGGCGGAAACGAAAGAAAAGATGATGAGAAGACAGGCCAGCGCCGCGCAGGCGATGCTCCAGACACTGATCAGCCGGATATCGTGGATGCGGCTGAAATTCTCCTCATCCTGCCGGTCCACTCCGCTCCGCAGCGCGCCCAGGGCCACCTGAAGGTGAACAACAGCGGTGGATAATTCAGCTGCGTCGCGCGGGTGCGCCAGGTCGCACCGGCCCTGGCGGCACGCTAGCCAGGCGCCATTCAATGCGGCGACTGACTGCTGCACCGCCTCTGTTTCACCGGGAAGCTCACCGGGAAGCTCGCTCGCAGGGTCCAGAAGAGATCCGGCAGAATCGGTCGTGGAATCGAGATCCTTGAGGTCCGCCCCACCCGGCTTCTGACTTGCCGTAAGTGCCGTGAGAACGTGATCAAGTTGACCAGTGAAGCGATCAATCTGCTGCCGACTATGGGCCAGACGTTCATGGCGGTCGACCATCTCACGGCCCATGGTGTAAATGTGGCTCGATACGACGATGCCCAAAGCAACCGCAAACAGCTGAATGCCAATTACGATGAGCCGCCGCTCACTCGGAAGAGACGAGGGCGGCTGATGCAACTCGGCATCGGTGAAGGTGTGCACTGAATTCGATCCTTTTTATCTGTTTGATTTATAGCTCAAGCATATGAAAAGGAAGTGAACAGCGACGGCTGGCTCGCGACGCGACTTACCACTAAAGTTGTAGATCGGACAATTCGGCGAGGTCCAGTCGAAATCTCCTGAATTCATGCCCAAAAACTGGGTCTTCCTGCCCTGATCAAGGCTTGCCGGGGCGAGTACAAATACGGCGTTAGGCCAGAAACCACTTCCACTGCTCTTCGGTGAGGGGCACCACGGAGAGGCGTCCGATGATGATGAGGGGCGAAGCGGCAAAGATGGGCTCGGCCTTGATCTCGGCCAGGGTTCGGGGATGCTTGAGGGCCTTGCCAACCTTGACCTTGACGATGGGGATCTTGGGGTCGGCAGGATCCACGCTGAGGACTGAGCCGGTGCCCACAGCGCGGCGCTCGTCGCCCGTGTGGTAGAAGATCCACTTGGTTCCCGCCTTCATTTCACGGAGGTACTTGACGGCCGTGGGGTTGGTCACGTTATCCCAGATGGTCTCCTGATCGCGCAGAAAATCATCGAAAGAGTACACTTCGGGCTCGGTCTTGAAGAGGAAGTAGGTCATGCGAAAGATGGTAATCGAGGGAGAAGGGAATAGGGAATAGGGAATAGGGAATAGGGAACAGGGATCAGGGAACAGGGATCAGGGATCAGGGATCAGAAAGACGGGACTGAACCCGGGCCGACCTCCACAACGCAGATTCTTGAAGGCCGCACGCGACGATTTTCGGGAATCCGACCTTTCTTGGAAGCTTTGCGGGCCAGAGCGATGCTTTTCGCGGTTCCGCGCTCCCTACTCCCTACTCCCTACCCCCTGTTCTTCTGATCCCTGTTCCCTGTTCCCTGTTCCCTGCTTCTCTGATCCCTGTTCCCTGCTCTTCTCCCCCTTTCCCGTACAATGAATAAGATATGATTCGTTTCTCAACAGCCGGGGAGTCGCACGGCGAGGCTCTGATCGCCCTGGTCTCCGGACTGCCGGCGGGCGTGCCCGTGGATGTGGAATATGTGAACCGCGAACTGTGGCGTCGCCAGCAGGGATATGGGCGCGGCGGCCGCATGAAGATCGAAACCGACAAGGCGCACATCCTCAGCGGGGTGCGGCACGGCAAGACGATCGGCGCGCCGATTGCGATCGAATTGGTGAATCGCGACTGGAAAAACTGGGAAGAAAAGCTCCCGGTGGAAACGGGCGACGCAGCCAAGCACCAGGCGGTGGAATCGCCGCGCCCGGGTCACGCCGACCTGGCGGGAGCGCTGAAATACAACTTTCCCGATGCGCGCTATGTGCTGGAACGGGCGTCGGCACGAGAGACCACCTCGCGCGTGGCCGCCGGGGCGCTGGCCAAGCAAATGCTGCGGGTTCTGGGCGTCGAGGTTCTGAGCCACGTGGTTCGCGTCGGCCGGGCTGAGTTGGAACGCCCAGCCACCTGGGCGGAGATTGCCGCCTTGGCCGCTAAAGACGAAGTTGTCCTGGGCTGCGTAGACCCCGAGGCCGAAGCTCGCATGAAGGAAGAAGTGGAAGAGGCTGCGCGCACCGGTGATACGGTGGGCAGCGTCTTCGAAGTAGTGGTGCACGGGCTCCCGGCGGGAGTGGGCACCTACGCGAACTGGGACGAAAAAATGGATGGACTGCTGGCCCAGGCGGTGATGAGCATCCAGGCTGTGAAGGCCGTGGAGATCGGGCGCGGGGTGTTTGCAAGCGGCGCGTTCGGCTCCAAGGTGCACGATCCGATCTATTACGCGGCCGAGGCAACGGACAGGCCGACCCGCTTTGAGCGGCATCAGAACAACGCCGGAGGCATCGAAGGCGGAGTTTCCAACGGAGAAGACATCGTAGTGCGCGGGCACATGAAGCCGATTTCGACTCTCCGGCGTCCGCTGGAGTCGGTTCGCTTCGACACCCGCGAGGCAACCAGCGCCAGCTACGAGCGGAGCGACATTTGCGTTGCGCCCGCTGCCGGAGTAGTGGGCGAAGCAATGGTGGCGCTGACCGTGGCGCGGCTGGTGCAGGAGAAATTTGGCGGCGACTCGGCCCTTGAATTGCAACGAAACTTCGCAGGGTACATCGAACAGATACGGAAGTTCTAGTCCGCGCAGCTTCTGTGCGGGTTCCAGTAGATTCGATTCGGCGGTAAAATGGACTATGCGAGGAGAATGGTATGGACGGTTTGAATTTTGATCCGTGTATTGGCCAGGAAGTTCGTGTTCTGGGTCGACCAGGAGTATTCAAGATCCTCCGTGTTTATCAGCCTGGCGAAGAGCATCCAAATCCAAACCTTCGGATCACGGAAGGACTGTCGGGCACTGTAGATCTGCGGCAAGAAAAAGATGGTTTTACGCTGCCCGCTATTCCTTGGTACAGGTTGAATTACGTCGATGAGACGGGTCCGGTTTATCATGCAATCGAAAGGCTCAAGACCAATCCAGACGGCAAGAAATTTCCTGACTATATCGTCGATTACGAGGTTGAAGCGAAGAACGACCAATCGGGGAATCCATCCATCTACGTGCTTTTTTTGGTCGCTGAAGAATACTTCTATGAGAACGACCGTCCGGCTCGCGAGAGAATTGCCGCATTGAGCAAGTTTACCTTTGATGTGGAGCAGGTTTTGCTCGGACTTGACCTGGATCGCTGGATATACGTAGGGTCTGGGGTGGCGCGGAGGGCGCTCGATGTCGCTAGCTGAGGAACTGCTCGATCACGCGCGGTTCCTGGCGAATCTTGATCCGCGCAACACTTCCCAAGCGCATATTCGGCGTGCAATCTCGGCAGCCTATTATGCGGTTTTTCATCTTCTCGCCGCTGAAGTTGCGGAGCAGGTGAGCCCCGATTCTCCGACAGGATTGCGAGAAAGAACGCAACGCGCTCTGGAACACACACATATGGGCAAGGTCGCCAAAGCCTTCTCTCAGGAAGGGGCAACACGAGTCAAAGACCTTCCCGACGACGTCGTATTGCCCCATCCCGTCTCCCAGAGTCTTGCGTTGATCGGAAGCAGATTCAAGCGTTTGCAAGATAAACGCTCTGCAGCGGATTACGATGTATCGAAGCAGTTCAATCCGGCCGACGCACTGACCGAGGTGCAAGAGGCGGAGGAAGCCTTCAAGGATTGGAAGATCGAAAAGAACTCCAGCAACGCCACGGTCTTTCTTGCCTGTCTGATGTTTGGCAAATCCTGGAACAAGTAGCAAGCATTGCAACGAAAGGTTGTTCGTTCAAACACCAACATGATTCTGAAGATTGTGAAATATCCCGAGCCGGTGCTTTCCAAACCCGGCGAACCGGTAACCGAATTCGATGCCGACCTGCGGAAGCTGGTTGCGGATATGTTTGAGACGACCTATGCGGAACAGGGGATCGGGCTGGCCGCGCCGCAGGTGGGCGTTTCCAAGCGCCTTGCGGTAATCGACCTGAGCATGGGCAAGGACCCGAAGGACCGGCTGGTTCTGGTCAACCCGGAGATCATCCAGCGAGAGGGCAAGCTCTATGAAGAGGAAGGCTGCCTGAGCTTTCCCGACATCCGCGAGAAGGTAGTGCGCGCGGCAAAGGTGAGCATACGTGCCCAGGATGAAAACGGCAAGTGGTTCGAGATGGATGGCGAAGACCTGCTTTCGCGGTGTTTTCAGCACGAGATCGACCACGTGGACGGGATGCTGTTCATCTTCCGCATGAGCGCGTTGAAGCGCGACCTGAATCTGCGCAAGATTCGCAAGATGATCCGCGACGGCGAGTGGTAAACGAGGCAAGCCCTTTGAAACTGGTTTTCTGCGGCACCCCGCAATTCGCTGTGCCCAGTTTCGAGGCTCTGCGCAAGGCAGGCCACGAGATCGCGCTGGCGGTGACGCAACCCGACCGGCCGGTGGGACGACATCAGCAAATGACGGCCCCGCCGGTGAAGGCTGCAGCGCTCGAAGCGGGCATTCCGGTAACCCAGCCGGAGAAGATCCGCAACAACGCTGAATTCCGAAGCCAACTTGAAAAGATCGCCCCGGACGCTATCGTCGTGGTTGCGTACGGGCGCATCATTCCGGCGTGGATGCTGGCTCTGCCCAGGCTGGGCTGCATCAACCTGCACGGCTCACTGCTACCGAAATACCGCGGAGCAGCGCCGATTCAATGGGCCGTGGCCATGGGCGAAGCGGTTACCGGCAACACCACGATGCTGCTGGAGGAGGGTCTGGATACCGGGTCGATCCTGCTTCGGCAGGAAGTGGCTATCGGACCGGAGCTGACGGCGGCTGACCTGTTTGTGACGCTGGCCGAGGCAGGCGCGCCGCTGCTGGTGGAGACCCTTGCCGGGCTGGAAAACGGGACTATTCTTCCCCAACCTCAGGATCACGCGCAGGCGACGCTGGCCCCCATTCTTACCCGCGACGACGGCAGGATGGACTTTTTCAGGCGCACGGCGGCTGAGCTCAAGAACCGCTGGCGGGGATTCCAGCCGTGGCCAGGAGCGTTTACCGAGCTCGACGGCAAGAAACTGATTGCGCATCGGATCACGGTGACAGATGGAGCCGGGCTACCGGCCACTTCCCTTCCCGGCCAGATTCAAGTCGAGAACCATCGGCTGTTTGTGGCCTGCGCCGCTGGATCCTGGCTGGAGTTCCTCGAAGTCCAGCTCGAAGGCAAGAAGCGGATGAGCGCGGGCGATTTCCTGCGTGGCAATCCGCTGCCCGCGACGGCAAGACTGGGAGCGGCGACGTTCGAGACGAAGGACCAATGAGCGAGATCAAAAAGGGCCCGGGCAAAACCGGCGTACCCAGGCAAGCGCCCAAGAACCGGGCGGCGGATCTTTCTCCGGCGCGCAAGGCGGCATTCGAGATTCTGCAGGCAGTGGAGCGGGGGCAAACGCACTCCGACGAGTTGCTGCGGGGACGAGCCGTGGAGGGACTGTCGGCCGCCGACCGCAACCTGGCCACGGCGCTGGTGCTGGGCGTGCTGCGCTGGCAGATTCAACTGGATCGTGCGTTGCAGGGGCTGTTGAGCCGCCCAAATGCGAAGCTCGACACGGAGGTTCGCATTGCGCTGCGCCTGGGGGCCTTCCAGATTCTGCACATGGACCGCATTCCGGCGCGAGCGGCCATCGATGAGAGTGTGGAACTAGCCAAGCGGGTGGGACAGCGCTTCGCCTCCGCCATGGTGAACGCTGTTCTGCGAAAACTGGTTACTTCGCGCACAGGCACTGCGCGTGCTCCGGGTATTGCTACGTGCACGACGCATGCCGACGGGGATTTGTGGTCGGAACAGTCGATCACCGGCTCCCATCCGGCATGGATGGTCGAGCGGTGGACACGCTTCTATGGCGAAGAAGCAGCCGCCGGAATCTGCCGCCACGGTCAGTTGCAGCCCATGTCCGCCGTGCGGTTGGCCGAAACCGAGGTTGAGTCCGAGGTCGAAGCAGAGCTAAGCGCGGCGGGGATCGAGTTGGAGCCGGGAGAATTGCTCGCTCGTGCGCGCGTGGTGCTGGCCGGCGATGTCACCGGGTGCGCGGCGTTCCGCGAGGGCCGGGTGCGGCTGCAGGATGAAGGCTCGCAACTGGTGGCGGAGCTGGCAGCCTTTGCGGACGGAGACTTGGATCGAGAAGCAAAGAGCATCCTCGATGCCTGCGCAGCGCCGGGAGGCAAGACGCTGATTCTGGCCGAGCGAAACCCTGAGGCGCGGATTGTTGCCTGCGAATCGAGCAAGCCGCGGCTGGAGCAGATGCGGAAGCGGTTCTCCGGTTTGGGTGAGCGCGTGGAGTGCCGACTGCAGGATTCGGCGAAACTTGCCTCGGCGAAGCTGGGTGCGACCAGTCTGGACGCGCCGGAAGCCTTCGACACCGCCCTGGCGGATGTTCCCTGTAGCGGAACGGGCACGCTGGGGCGGAATCCGGAGATTCGCCACCGCCTGCGCGCCGAGGATCTGGAACGGCAGGCGGAGCGGCAGCGGGCGATTCTGAAAGCGGTTCTGTGTGCGGTACGGCCCGGTGGAAAGGTGTTCTACTCCACCTGCTCCCTGGAGCCGGAAGAGAACGAGCAGGTGGTTGCCGCTGTGCTGGCGCAGACGCCGGAGGCGCGACTTATCTCCCTCGATGGAAGGCTGGAGCAACTCGCAGCGGCTGGGATCCTGACCGCCGGAAGTGCCGAGCGGCTGCGTGGGGCGCTGACCGCGGAGGGATGTCTGCAGCTGCTGCCGGGGCGCTTCGGGACCGACGGGTTCTTCATCGCGCAGATCGAGCGGCCCAAAGCCGTTCCGCAATAAACGTGCCATTTGCAGCGCGGTAACAGGTGTCTTTTTCGCGAGGAAAACGAGACTTCAGGCCACCGCTTCCAGGTTACAGAAACGGTGGAACCAGTGCAGCCCTTCTGCAACAAGCATATTTACTCCAAAACGAAAATAGACCACGTCACACCGCCTGCGCGGGTAACGTGGTCCATTGTGTTTCGATTCTTAGTGGATAACTTCTGTGAGCTATAGAACAGCTGGTTTTCTATAAAGCGAACGACGCCGGGGCGCTCCGAATGTCGATCGCGTCTTTTGCGGTCTCGATGATCTCGTCCGCGATGGCCAGGGCCGCGGTTGCCGCGGGGCTTGGAGCATTCAGCACATGCAATGCGCGCGTTTGACGAACGAAGTAAAAATCCTGAACGAGTTCACCAGCCGAAGTCAGTGCTTGCGCTCGTACACCGGCGCCTCCTTGAGCCAGGTCGCTAAGTTGCACATCGGGCACAAGCCGCTGCAGTGACCGGCAGAATATCTGTTTGCTAAAGGAACGTTCGAACTCATCCCAGCACATCCCTGGATAGCGAAGAAGGAATCTCCAAAATCCGCGATAGGTCAACGTCTCGACCACGTCGCGCAGAGAGACGTCGGTCTTTCGATACCCCTCGCGAGCAAAGGCCAGAACAGCATTGGGACCGGCTTCAATTCCACCGTGGATCAAGCGTGTGAAATGCACTCCCAGAAATGGAAACTTGGGATCAGGCACGGGATAGATGAGGTTTCGAACAAGGTGCTGGCGCTCCGGCTTCAGCTTGTAATACTCTCCCCGGAAGGGCACGATCTTGGTTGTATCATGCGCGCCGGCCATTCGGCTCACCCGGTCACACTGGAGCCCTGTGCAGTTGATGAGAAAGTCGGCTTCGTAGTCTCCGCTGGTAGTCTGGACCGTCCATCGCCTTCCTTCGCGAAGCCTGGTCACTTCAGAGGAGAGCTTGATTTCGCCGCCTCGCTGCTCGATCTCCTTGACCAACGCGTCGCAAACTGCGGCATAGTCGACAATGCCCTCCCGAGGAACCCGCAATCCAGCCCGTCCGGAGGCATGCGGTTCGAACTCACGTATCCCCTCGGAACTGAGCAACTGAAGCCCTTGCACTCCGTTGGCTATCCCGCGTTCCATCAGCGCGTGCAAACGGGGAATCTCCTCTTCCTCGGTTGCCACAACAGTTTTGCCGCATAACTCATAAGGAACATCGTGCTTCGCGCAAAATTCGACAATCTGCGCAATTCCTCGCACCGCCAAACGCGCCTTCGTGGATCCCGGCCTGTAGTACAGACCGCAATGCAAAACACCGCTGTTATTCCCTGTCTGGTGCCGGCCGGGTCCGTCCTCTTTCTCGATAAGAATCAGTTCAACGGAGGGGAACCGCCCAAGAAGCTGGTGCGCTGTTGCCAGCCCAACGATTCCACCGCCGATAATTGCAACTTTCATCTTTGCCCTCTTCGTGATAACTCAAACGGAATCTCAGTTCATGGCCCTGTGCCCAAGAGCGACATTGAGCCACACGAGCGGTGCTTGCAGGTTCTTCGCCACCTGTCTCGGCCGGTGGGAGGCTTACGTAGCGTGGGCTCCGGCGGCAGCGGCTGCGGAGGAGACGGAGCGGTGATTCGAAAACGCGGCCATAACCAACGCGTCGGTTTCATCCTTATGACCCAGGCTTCCCAGAGCTTTGAGATATCTTTGGTTGTGGTATCGAAGGTCCATATAGTTGGTGATCCGCCCTTCATCCAGTGCATTCCGGAGTTCCTCTACTCCATCGCGCAAAGTGTAACTCGCCCGGAAACCGGTGAGGTTTCTGATTTTGTCGAAGTTGACTCTGTAGTTACGCAAATCGTTGTTATCTACATGCTCGACCCGAACGCCGGGAAAGACCTCTTGAATGATATCCGAGATATCGGTCAGGGTATGATTCAAGCGGCTGTCGCCAACATTGAAGACTTCGCCGCCAACCAGTCTTACGGGTGCGTCCAATATTTGGATGGTCCCCTCAACGAGATCGCGCACATGGATGAACGGACGCCATTGCTGCCCATTGTAGATAGTGATCAGGCCCTCCTGGTAGGCCTTGGCGGTGAGTAGATTGACCACTAAGTCGAAACGTGGGCGGTATCCGAGACCAAAGACTGTCGCAAAGCGCAGTACCGTGGGATGGAACACGTCGCTCCTGGAGGCAAGAAGAACCTGCTCGGAATCAACTTTGGTCCGTCCATACAGGGAGATCGGCTGTGTGACCGACCTCTCATCCATCTCGATATCCGTTGCGCCATAGACGCTGCAACTCGATGCAAATACCAGACGTTTGACTCCGTGGCCCTTTGCGATCTCGATCAACATGCGTGTAGCGGCGTAATTCGTTTCAAGCGCGGACTCTTGGTCTTGATTACACGCTGGATCTCCAACGATAGCGGCCAGGTGGACAATCGATTCGACTCCGCGAACGGACCTTACTACATCCTGAATGTTGCGGCAGTCCCCAACGATCAGCTCGAAATTGACATGATTCCGAACCGCTCTGAGCGCGTCATCGCCATATAACAGGCTGTCCAGAACCCGGACGCGGCAGCCCTTTTCAAGAAGGCGCTCCACCAGAAGCGAGCCTATGTACCCTGCGCCCCCTACCACCAATACCCAGTCGGAAGGCCGAGCCAGCCAGCGAGTCGACTTGGTCTTGAGGAAATATCCTTTCTCTAGGAAGTCCTTGAGTATTCGCACTGCCGCAACACCGCCTGCGGCAAGAGCCATAAACGGCAAGGCGACGCTGCGCCCCACCTTCTCGTCGCCGAAGAACAGAAGGTTTGCAACAAAGAAGATCAGAGCGGCCATCGTTACGCCGCGAGAAATAACCCAGGCTTTGTAGCGGCCGACATAGGCGCGCGATTTCGTATAGAAACCGTTGAGAAGAAACACCAGTGGGAAGATCGGAGAGATGACCAGAAAGAACGCCGTGTAGTATTGCGAAAACCCGGCGAAGACAGCTTGAGCCGCAACGGCGTTTCCAATTCCTGTCTGATACACCACCGAAATAGCTAACGCAGCGATCATACTGAGATGCACAATCAGGAAGTCCGCAATTACGCGGGGGAATGCCTCCTGCCATCTAAAGCTTCTAAGCGATTGCAACACTTATGACTCCTTTCTCGCCAATGCATTTGCTGTGCTCGCCAACGAGGTCCCGCACAGCCTCAATCACGTCCGCGGCATCCTGGTTTGTCATCTTGGGATACAGGGGAAGAGACAGCAGTCCTTGATAGATCTCTTCGCAAACGGGGAACTGTTCCGGTTGGTAGCCGTATTGCCTGCGGTAGAACGGGTGCCGATGCAGTGGGATGAAATGAACGCTCGTGCCGATGTTCCGCGCACGCAACCCATCAATGAAATCCGATCGGCTTAAACGCGAGGCCCCCGGGTCGAGGCGGATCGCGTAGATGTGGAATGTGTGATTTCTCTTCGGAAGTCGCGCTGGCAGCAGGATCTCGCGAAGATCGGAAAACGCGCTATCGTATATCGCTGCGATTTCCTGCCGACGCCGAATGAAGCCGTCCAGGCGGCGCAGTTGGTGGATGCCAAGCGCGGCCTGGATGTCCGTCATGTTGTACTTGAAGCCGGGCTCCAGGACCTCGTAGTACCAGGATCCGGCCTCCGTGTATCGCTTCCACGCATCCCGGCTCATTCCGTGCAAGGACAGCAGGCGAAGCCGCTGAGCGAGAATATCGTCGTTCGTGGTAATCATCCCGCCCTCGCCGGTCGTCATGTTCTTGATGGCGTAGAAGCTGAAACATACCGCATGGCCGTGGCTCCCGATCCTGGCCCCTTCGTATTCAGCCCCGGCCGCATGTGCCGCGTCTTCAATCACAGGGATCCCATGCGCGTCCGCAATGGCCAGGATCTCACTGAGGTTGCAAGCTTGTCCGGCGTAATGTACCGGGATGATTGCCTTCGTGCGTGGGGTGATCGCCTGGCAAACAGCCTCGGCGGAGATTTGGAAATCTTGATCGACGTCCACGATGATCGGCGTCGCCCCCAGATGGACCACCACATTGGCAGTGGCGCAAAACGTCAGCGTGGGCACGATGACCTCATCCCCCGGACCGACGGAGAACGCGGCCAACGACGTGTGCAGAGCCGCTGTGCAAGAGCTCACCGCAATCGCATGCTTCGCGCCGACGTACGCGGCAAACTCCTGTTCGAAACGTTTAACTTTCGGGCCGGTTGTAATCCAACCGGAGCGGAGGCTGTCGGCAACTTCTGCGATCTCCTCCTCGCCAATGAACGGGAGACAGTATGGAAGAAACGAGTTGCGCATCAGAGAACCTTTCGAAAGGTTAGACTTGTACGAATGAGCCGGAACCCCATGCTTTGGTAGAGGCGGGCTGCAGGAATATTGCGAAGTTGCGTGCCAACCTCAACGGTCTCCATTCCTCGGTTCGCAAACCAGTGGAGAGCGGCCAAACTCGCTCGCCGGCCGGTTCCTCTCCCGCGCGCCCATTCAGCGGTGGCGACGAGAATGACGACCCCGCGCTTCGACTCGCGATCCGCCTGGCACGTCACATAGCTGGCGATGCGACCATCTTCCTCGGCGATTACAACCGCGTCGGCAGCAGTTCCAAGACAGCAGTTGCGGGTCCAGCTTTCGTTGACTTGATCGGCGACGCGCAAGGAAAGTGACGGGTCGGCATGAAAGCGGTCGAAGACGAATGCTGTCCTGCCGATATCGAGGACCTCGAGCAGATCCTTGGGTTCGAACAGGCGCGTGCCAAACGGTGCCGAACTATGATTTCCATCGAGTGAAAGCAGGAAGGTCTGGATCCCGTCGATCATCTCAAAACCGGCTCCCTCCAGCGCATGGATGGCAGTGAGGTCTCCGGTGTCAACGCGGGCCAACAAGTGGTGGATGCCGGCTTCGCGGCATTGATCGAGCATCAACGCAATCAGCTCGCTCTTCTTGGAACGAGCCTCGGCATAGGAACCGGAGGCATAGAGGAGATCCACACGCGCGGCGGGAGTCCCGAATTGTTCGCTGTCCCATTCGAGAAAACGCCACTCGGCGACTCCCGCCAAAGTCTCAATGCGAAGCAGATGATCGGGGGCTTGAATGATGGACATTGGTATTCACATCTTTCCTGAAGAGCACGTAGGGGAAAGTCTTGGCCAAGATCGCAAGGTCGAGCCAGAAGGACTTGCGATCGACATATTCAACATCGAGAGCTTTGCGCCGTTCCCACGGAATGTTATTGCGGCCGCAGATCTGAGCAAGTCCGGTAATGCCTGGCTTGACGTTCAGCTTTCGCTTCTCCGTTTCGGTGTAGTAGCGGAGTTGGTCCAACTGATCCGGACGCGGGCCCACCAGACTCATCTCGCCCCGAAGGACGTTGAATAATTGTGGTAGTTCGTCCAGGCTGGTCTTGCGGAGCACACGCCCCACGCGCGTAACGCGAGGGTCGTCTTCGCCCGTGTAGGCGGACCCATCCAGGTTCCGCACATCGGGGGCGTTCTGATACATGCTGCGGAACTTCAGCAGAAGAAACGCGCGACCTTGATAGCCTAACCTCCGTTGTTTGAAAAACACTGGCCCCGGAGAAGACCACCATACCGCCAGCGCGCACAGTACCATCACCGGCGAAAGCAACAGCAGCAACGTTGAAACAATCAACAAGTCGCGGAGACGGGCCATGCGATCACACCATTACAACGCTGGCGAGCGCCACCTGATTCGCGATCCAGGCGTAGGTCTTTTCCAAGCCCTCACGCAGAGGCCGTGACGGCGCCCAATTCAGTCGTTCCCGAATCACCCGATTGTCGGAGTTTCGACCGCGCACTCCCAGAGGTCCCGGGACATGCTCGATGTGCAGGTGCTTCCCTGCGATATCCATAACTGTCTCGGCAAGTTGGTTGATCGTGACCATTTCCTCCGAACCGATATTGACCGGACCGGTGAAATCGGAATCGACCAGACGGCGGACGCCATCCAGGCACTCATCGATGTAAAGAAAGGAGCGAGTCTGCTCGCCGTCGCCCCAGATCTCGATACTGTCGCCGTCATCGACTTGCGCGACTTTGCGGCAAAGCGCCGCGGGAGCTTTTTCGCGCCCTCCCGTCCATGTGCCCTGGGGGCCGAATATATTGTGGAAACGTGCAATGCGAACTTCAATTCCGTAGTTCCGCATATAGGAGAGGTAGAGGCGCTCGCTGAAGAGCTTTTCCCATCCATACTCGCTATCGGGATCGGCGGGGTAGGCGGAATCCTCGGAACACTTCGGGTTCAATGGGTCCGTCTGGTTATAACTCGGGTACATGCAGGCAGAAGAAGAATAAAAGAACTTCTTCACGCCTGCTTTCTGACCAAAATGCAGGCAGTTCAAATTAATGGTTGCGGAGTTGTGCATCACATCCGCATCGTGCTCGCCGGTGAATATGTATCCAGCTCCTCCCATGTCGGCAGCAAGTTGGTATATGGTATCGATCCCGTCAACGGCTGCGCAGACCAGCGCGGGATCGCACAAGTCGCCCTGGATGAACTCGTCTGCGGGCGGCTCGCAAAACTCATGCCGTTTGATATCCACGGCGCGCACCCAGAATCCCTCATCTTTCAAGCGTTTGACGAGGTGGCCTCCGATAAAACCGCCCGCGCCGTTTACCAGCACTCTCTCCATTTCAGCCTCCATATTCTTCGACTTATATAACTTCGTAGGCGCCGTCCGCATGCGTATCCGCGCACGCCTCGGCCAGCGCGGCTTCGACTTTTGAAACGCAAATTCGTCGGCTGCACGTTTCTTCCAGGTAGGCCCGCCCGCGCCGTCCCATAGCGGCGAAATCCTCGCGCCGGTCGAGCGCCTGACGCAATGCTTGAGCCAGGCCGCTGCTGTCGCCCGGCAGGACCAACACGCCGCAACGCGCGTCGATGATCAGCCGGCTCAACTCGTTGCCATGGTTTGTAACTGCGATAATCGGCCGCCCTGCCGCCATCTGTTTAAAAATTTTCGACGGGACCGAGGCGAAGGTTGCAGCCGATTTCAGCGCGATCAGCGTTACGTCTGCCGCAGCGAGCACCTCTCCGTAGCGTTCAATCGGCTGGAATGGGTAGAAGCGAACCTTTTCCAGCTGGGCAGCCGCGGCCTTTTCCATCAGGGCCTGCTTCTGCACGCCGTCGCCCACAATGGCGAAGCGCACTGGGAGACCGCGCAGTTGAGCCGCCGCGTCGAGCACCATTTCAAGATCGGCATTGTGCGTAAGCCCGCCCGCGTACAGCACCAACATCTGATCGTCGCCAGCGCCGGTCTCGCGACGGAAATAGTTATCGGAGGGCCCTGGGAGAATCTCGTCGGGATCGGCCCAATTCGAGACCACGCGGATCTTCTCATCCGGGACGCCCTTCGCAAGAAGATTCTCGCGAAAACCTTCCGAGATGACCACAATGCGCTCACTCCGCCGATAGATCCAGCGCTCCATCCTGCGGAAAAGCGCGATGACCACCGGATTCGCTAGATACTTGAGCGCCACGGCGATATCGGGGTAGATATCCTGGACGTTGACAACCAAGCGCGCTCCGGACGTCTTGGCGATCACCCATGCCGCTACGCCGAGCGGCATGGGCGGCAGAATGGCATAAACGACATCCACGTTGCGCCTGTATCGCAAATACCCGGGCGCGGCCGAGAGACAGAATGCGCCGAAAGCAGCGAAGCGCGCCAGGAACGACTTGCCCGGTGTGGCATAGGTGAAGGTTCGAATCACCTCGATTCCGTCGATCGTCTCACGCAGCGCGAACCGGTTTCGATAGCCCTTGAAAATCCGGCCTTGCGGATAACTCGGGAACGAAGTTACAACTGTCACCTCGTGGCCACGCTCTCGCAGGTCTTTGGCCAGCTGCGTAACCCAGATGCCGGCGCCGACCGACTCTGGATCGTAATAGTTGCTGAGAATCAACGTCTTCATAGGCAAGAACCGGCCTTCGAAGGCGGCGCTGCCAATAGCGCGCCACGCAGCCCTGCGCGAACCAGAACGGAGTTCAAGCGCTCCAGGCGTGCAACGTAGTTTCTCTTCCCGGTAATCTTCTGAAGGAAATCGTCGCGGCTATCGGAAGCGTCGATCATCACTCGAGGGATTTCGTACGGCTTTGGAATCGAGGTCAGGCCGGACTGCAAAGTAGTGAACGCGGCCGTATATCCAGATTCGGCCGCGGCGGCCATTGCTCGCCGGTCGTAATCGTGCGGTTGGCCAAAGGGATACGCGAGCAAAGTTACACAGCTTCCGGTTTGGGTTTCCAGGATACTTCGGCTTCGCGTAAGCTCCGCGCGAATCTCAACCGTCGCGCACTCGGAAAGGCGTGCGTGCGAGTGAGTGTGAGAGCCAACGTGACAGCCCGCGGTCATCATCTCCCGGACCTGTTCCCAAGTGAGCGGGTCAAGACCTGCGTAATGCGGGGACCAAGCAAAAGCGTCGCAATCGGATTCCAGGAAGCTGGTCGCGAGGAAGACGGTGAAGGGTAGGCGATGCATGCGAAGAATGGGAAAAGCGCAGAAATATAAATCCGCGAAGCCATCGTCGAAGGTCACGGCTGCGAGCCGCTCGACGCCAGCTTGCACAGCCTCAAGAAGGCGAGGGAGCGCGACCACAGTAAAACGCTCTGACAGAATTCGCATCTGCTCGTCGAATGTCTCGATGGGTTGCGAGAAACGGCCGCCGGCGCCGATCGAATGATAGGTCAGGATGACGCTGTGGCTGCCATTCCGCAGAGACAGCGAGGAAGCCGCGCGCTTCAAGGCGCGCTTGAAATTTATTGGGTCCATGCGCGTTGAATTGCTTCCAGTGTCTCTTGGGCGCAAAGGTCCCAGGTGAAGTGATCGTTGGTCAGTCGCAAACCTGCTGCAGATAACTTTTTGTTTTTGCCAGGTGTAGCCAGCAGCCCGACGATGGCGTCGGCGCATCTCCGTTCGTCGAATGTCGCGTAATAAACCGCCGCATCGCCGCAAATTTCAGGAAGTGGCGCGGCCTCCGCCGCCACGATGGGCGTTCCAACGGACATGGCCTCTAACAATGTGATCGGGCAGTTTTCGCCAACCGCAGGGAAAACCAGGCAACGGCAGGTTGCATAGAGTCGGGCTAACTCGTTGCTCGCCACGCCGCGGCCGAGAGTTACCGATTCTTCCAAACGCAGACGGCGCACCAGCTCCACCTGGCGTTCGTAATAATCGACATCGTACGGCACGCCCTGAACCAGAAGCTTGATCGGCCAACCCAGCGCGCCCTGGACCTGAGGCCAGGCGCGGAGGACAACGTCGATGTTCTTGTACGAAAAATAGTGGGAGACGAGAAGTACAGTGTCCGCGCCTTCGCCGCGCCACTTTTCGCGAGCCGTGCGGATGCCGTGATGAATAATTCTGACGCGGGATTTATTCACGCCTTTCAAGCAAAGCACATCTTTGGCGTGGCCGGAAAAGGCGATCACTTCCTCCGCCCTCCGGGCCGATTGGATGGTCAGCCTCCTCAGCGTATGCTGCCGCCAGCGCCGGACCGCGCTGCGTTCCGTGTACCATTGCGGCTCGTGGAATGGCAGCAGGTTGTGGATCGCGAGAACAACCGGGACCCTCATCGTCCGGAACAATGGCGAAACGAAATTGGCGGTGCTCAACAAAAGACAGGGGCGATGCAGAAGTACGTCGCAGGGCAGCACGAATTCGCGCCACCCCAGCTTGGCCACCCCGGCCGCCAGCAAGGAATCTGTCGGCGACGGAAAATGAACGTTTCGAAATTGCACGCGATCGTAAGCCGCCACTTTTGCGAGTTCGGGAGTGACCTTACCGTAGACGATCCATTCGATATCGGGAAGGCCATCGATCAGCCGCGGTAACAGTTCATCTACGTAGACCTTGCCGCCTGACGTGCAGGCAGTGGCATCGACCACGATGCGCGGCGGTGCTGAAATGTTGGAATGGTTTTTCATGGTTGAATTAATGCCGGAAGAACAGGTAGCTGATGTGCGAATCAAACAAGGAGCGGGAAACCTGATTGACGGCCTCGTGAAAGGTCAGCGTGCCGGTGCTGCCGCCAAGAGTGATGGGATCAATGTAAAGCCAAGCGCCTCCAAATGCCATCCTCTTCATCGTGAATGCCATTTCTTCCGATTGTCCATTGAGGGCAATCCCTACACGGAGGCGACGGGATGGAGAGTGCCCCTTGCGGTCAGCTCAGCATACAATTGCTTCAGCTTGTAGGCGTTCTTAATGCAGTCATATTCTTTGGATATGTGAGCATATAGGCGATCCGCCCGCCGCGCGCCCGCCGCCGGATCGGCGAGCGCCGCCTGAACAGCAACTACGAGTGAGTCCATGTTGCGGACTTCCGCAAGAAGTCCGCGGTCGCCCGCGAGCAAAGCGGGAACACCACCCACCGGCGTTGCCACCACGGGTAGATGCGCGGCCCCAGCCTCCACAAGTACTGTTGGCGTCCCCTCGGTCTCCGATGGGTGCACCATCAGATCGACCGCGTTGAGGTAACTCGCAACTCGTGTATTGGAAACGGTCGGAACCCAGGTGCAGCGCGGACTGCTGCGGATTTGGTTGCGCACTGGACCGTCTCCGACTACCACCGCGTGCACACCGGGATCAAGCCGATCCATGAGTGCGGGAAGTTGATCTACGCCTTTCGATTTCTGTAGTTGACCTACGAATAAAAGAAGCTTCTTGTTCATAGGCAGCCCCAGCTGCCGCCGAAGCTTACTCTTTTCATCGCGGCGGCGGAATTGCTCCAGACCAACCCCGATCGGCCAGAACTGGGCCGTCCGGCCTGTCAAATCTCTGGTGCGGTTTACAATGTCTTCGCTCACTGCCAGGACGTGATCGGCTCGGAGGATCGCGTGTACGAAACGCCTGCGCGCCGCTTCCGATTGATAAGGAAGAACAGTTGCGTCGCTGCCGTGAAGCGTGAGCACGACAGGTACGCGCCATCTACGCCGGAGTTCTATTGCGGCCGTGCCATAAGGATATGCATAGTGTGCATGAATGAGGTCCGGCTTTTGATCAATCGCGGATTCAACAGCCCGGGCCAGAGTGATAGGCAGGCGTTCGCCAATCAGAGCGTGAGGCAGACGTAGATACCTGGGAACGAACACCGGGATTCCTTCGAATTCGTAATTTCTGGGCAAAAGTGCCGCCCGCTTGGTCCGCGCGAAAAAGCGGCCAAGGATTCCCGGTACATAGGGAACGGGCATCACGGCCAACGCCTGCAACCCGGCGTCGCACAACGGCTTTACCGCGTTGTGCAGGAATGATCCGTCGCCTGGAAACTGCAGCGAAGGATACGCAAAGCACAAGTGAAGTACTCGCATCGGCCTCATTTGGGTTCAGGACGCAGCCCGAAGTGCACAGGACTACCGATCCACGCGCGGCCGCGCGATATTGGCATTTCCGCAGCGGCTATGGTGAGTCCAATGATTAGCCAATACACTTTGACGTGATACCACTCGATCCCGCAGGAGATCGCCAAAGTAGTACTCAGTGCGGCGAGAGGCGTCCATCCCAAGACAGTGCGACGGAGCCGCAAGGCGCATTTCCAGGCTGTGCCGAGGACATAGAAGAATGGCGCAGACCCCAGGATCCCCAACGACGTCAGGGCCCAACCGAAGGTGTTTTCCGTGCTTCTTGTCCCCTTGCAAGCGCCCACTTTCGAGCAAAGCTCAACTCCATTCTGAACCGGCCCCCAGCCGAGTAGCGGTTTGGCCATTATCATTCGGAGTTCCTCAGGGTACACAAACTGTCTGCTAGCCATATCCCCGGTTGTTAGCGCGCTTGTCCATCGCGTCGCTGTTAGAGTGGACCCTCCAATCCCCCAGATCAGCGTGCCGCTTGCGGCAATCACCAACGCAGCCCGACGGAAGCGAGACAGCCCCTTGCTTGGCATGATGGACGAAATCCCGAGTACGGAGATTCCCACCACAATGGAAGCAAGGCCAGTTCGCGAACCCGACTGTAACGCGGCGGGAACGATCATAAGACAGACGAAGCTGAACGTAACGATCGGGAGAAAGGACAGATGCTTCCACCTCAACGCCAACCCGGCTGCGAGCACGAATCCAACGGCGAGCTTTCCGCACCATGTGTTCGGATCCTCGCCAATCGCCGCTACCCGCACCTTGTCAACAACATTAACGGCGAAACCTAACCCAAGCAACTGCAGGAATGAAGTCACCGCGCAACTGACGGCGAATATCCAAGCAATGCGCTGATACATATACGGGCGCTCTGAAACCACGCCGATAATGAGCCAGATCATGATAGTCATCTGCAGCAGGAGAAGCGAAAAGTGATTTGACATATCGCGAAGAAAGGGATTAATCGGCAAACTGAAGCCGAAGTATACGATCGCGAGCAACGTCATTGCAATGAGGACAGGTGGAAACCGCTTCAGCTTTACGCGCGTGTCCAACACGCTCGTTATCGCCCACAGAATCCCAAGTGCCCAGGAGATCGTCGCATCGACCGCGCCTCCATTCCTGCTCCCAATTGTCTCGAAAGGGATTGACGCAATAAACGCGTAGAGCGGGAAATCGAGCACACGAAACATGGGTGATCCGGGACGCCTCTCGAATTGACGCCGGAGCGGAAATTTCGGACAAGTCATGATGAGTCTAATCACGCGCGCCCCTGTTGTCTCGTCTTCGCCACGGCCGATTGAAAGTATTCGAGACCCATTTTCAGGTCCCCCTCTGTGAGAATGTAAAGGTGGCTCAGGGGCATCCCCGTTTCCTTCTTAAATACAAAGACGCTACACGCAGCAGCAAATATGTAGGAGAAAGAGGATATTACCGAGGCTCCGTAAAAGCTCCATACAGGTACTACCAAAGCATCCAATGCGATGGTTATCACTGTTACAGCAATGGAGATCGCCATATTAATGTGCGGGCGCCCAGTACCGGCGAAGTACGCAGCCAGGACGGTGGTCGTAATAGAGATTGCGCATCCTGGAACCAGAAGAGCCAAGCTCACCGCCGTCGCAGCAAACGCCTTGCCGAACACCAACGGTACGACTATCGGTCCCGCAGCCGCTGCTGAAATAGCGATGAGAGCGCCAACGGAAAACAATAAGCGATGGGCGCGCGCCACGGTGGCGACAGTCTCCTTACGCGACAGTCGACCTGATGCGATCGTGGGAACGAGAATTCCCTGCACTGCGCTTGGCAGGAGGCTGATGGCTTGGCCTATCAGCCCGGCAGTCTGATATATGCCGACGTGTGCCGCGCCGTGATATCGGTAAACGAAAAACAGGTCAATCCGGTTGTTCAAGTATTGCGACGCGTTGGCAAGATACGCCGGCATTGCGAACCTGAATGCGCAGCCGAGACCCGTATCGCTCGCGCCGGAGTTATCCTGCGGCACTCTGCTCCCATAGTTGACGATGGTGACGGCCATAACAACCATGCTCGCCAGAATCGTCCAGTGCAAAGGGTTTATGTGGGTGAGATGCTTGATCGGGTACAGCGCCAGAAGGAAAGAAACTCCAAGCACCTGTTTGGAAACATCGCCGTAATTGGCTTTGATAAACTGCCGATACCCTACCAGAACAGCACGATAAAAAGTCGATACCGAGACCAGGAAAACCATGAGTGCGATGGCCGGAACGCCCGACGATCCGAGTTCAAAAGGAACCAGTAAGCTTCTGCAACCGATGAAGCCTGCGGAATACATTACAACAAACACAGCTGCGGACTCCCCGGCCCCGATGAACGCAAGTGCGCGCAATAGCTTGAAGGAATTTACCGGCTGGGATGCGACTGTGTAGGTAACTCCGGCGTTCAATGCGAGGCTCAACAAGACAGCCAGAAGCATTGAGGTGGCCAAGTACATATCGTAAATCCCCTTCTGCAAGGGTCCTAGGAAACGGGCCAAAAGCGCCGCTGTAGCAAAGCCTCCGAGAATCTGGAGGACGTTTGTGCCGACTGCGAAAACGCTTGCCTTGCCGACGGATACAACCTCGACGCCATACGGCATGGCTGCGCGACTGGGCTCTTCGACGAGGTTTAGAGGAGATGTCATGAATCGAGCGAGAGGTGGACGTCAAGACCATGCTTGCGGCTGAGTGTCACGAGTTACCGTCTGGCGCCTTGAAGGAATACTCCACGCCGGTTCAAACTGCCGCGCGAGGCGCTGCCAGCAGAGCTGGGTCTCAATTCTTTCCCGCGCTTTCCGCTGGATGGTACCCAGCAGGCCGGGATCGTTCAGCAGCGCGACCAGCTTGGCTCGTATATCGCCCGGGTCGCCTGTCGTCAACAGACCGGCGCCGCCCGCTACCCGGTCGCGCAGGCTGTCCTTATCGCGAATGACGATGGCAAGTCCGCAGGCCATCGCCTCCAGATGCACAATGGACTCCGACCCGGGCCAAACGCCAATATCGGCCGCGGCCAACAGTTCGGGAAGCTCTCTGTTCGACACTGCGGGATGAAAGCAAACGCATCCGGTGGGCAGAGTGCCCGCCAGCAAATGCAACTCGTCGGCATACTGCGCAGGACCTGAGCCGATGAGCAAGAGCTTGAGCTTTGGGTTCTCCGCCGCCAAGGGTTCTACGGCGCCGATGAGTTCGAGCAGGCATTTTTCCGGAAGGAACTTACCGGCATACACGATCACGATGGAGTCCGTCGTCCATCCGAGGCGTTGGCGCACCGCCGCGCGCGCTACCGGATCGGGACGAAAGAGATCGGCGTCAGCGCCGAGTGGCACCAATCGGACTAACTCCGCCGGAATTCCGTAATCAGACAAAAGCAGGGACCTGGTTTCTGGAGTTACTGCGACGAAATCGCGGCAGACGCGCGTCAACCAGGGCGTAACGAGCAGGCGAAAAGCGCGATAAGCGGCCGACCCTATGAGATCGGTTCTCCGGTAGCTTAGAACCGTGTGGTCGTCGATCGTCAGTATCCCATCGAATCGCCGTGTGAGGCGGCCGATGCCCGCGCGAATTGCGCTCCACGTCATCAGGCAATGCACGATCACCCAATCGGGTTTGATCTCGGCCAAATGGCGCTCGATCCCTCTCATCCAAAGCCGCCCTCCAACGCGCACAAAGGCGAGCCGGCGCACTTCCACGTTTTCTTCTGGCAGCGGACTCTCGCATTCCAAGGCCATTGCGGGTTTGGCTGTGGAGGTAATAACAACTACCTTGTGGCCCGCGCGGGCCTGCGCTCTGGCCAGATGCACCTCCTGGTATCCCAGGTCAGGTTGATAGTGGTCGATAATGTGCACAATCGTCATTTTCTCAACCTGGTTTTGGAAATGCATCTTCTGGAAGTGCTTCGTCAACCGCGGCCAAGACCTCGGCCTTGATTGTAGTGAATCGCGCTTTCAAGTCGAGCAAAGGAAAATTTACAGGAGGGTTTCCTGCAAACCCGGTTGCCCTTTGAATTCGTCGTAGGTTTTACAGCCAGTACTCAATTCCGCTGGCAACGGAGAATCTTCATCGAGATCGAGACACTGGACCATTCCTGGTCCTACCTCCGCATAACGAAATCCGCTTTCCGGACAGCGCGCGATGCGGCACGAATCGTGGAATGCCAGTCGATGACCGTGTCGGCTCATCCAGCCGATTTGGCGCGCGGGGTTTCCGACCATCAGCGCGTAGTCGGGAACGCTTTCGACGACAACCGCCCCCGCACCAATGAAACAGTAACGGCCGAGTTCGATGCCGCAGACGATGGTTGCATTCGCCCCTACCGTTGCGCCGCGTCGGATAATTGTCGGTTCGTACAGCGAATGACGATTCACCTGGGAGCGAGGGTTCGTTACGTTGGTGAGCACGCATGACGGACCCAGAAACACATCGTCCTCGACCACCGTTCCGGAGTAAATCGATACGTTGTTTTGAACCTTTACATTATTCCCAATGACCACGTTCTCGGCTACCTGACAGTTTTGGCCGAAGACGCAACGCTCCCCGATCTTCGCGCCCTTCAGGATGTGCGAGTAGTGCCAGATCTTTGTTCCAGCGCCGATTTCGCACGGCTCGTCCACCACCGCGGTCGGATGAGAGAAATAGAGCCACTTCGGGTCCTCGGGGTTCGTGGAGAGGGAAACCGCATGGTGACTCTCCATCGCCTCTTGACAAGCGTTCAAGACCCGCAAAACTCGAAGACCCTCGCGACCGTCGGTACGTGGCGCGCGCCTCGACTCCATGCACTCGAGGAATTCGCGGCACTCATTCCGCAGAGGCTCCGATGCTTCGATGGGCACAAGCACAGCCTCGGCCTTCACTGCATTCGGGACGCGATCTTTCCACTCCACGCGGTGGGGATAGACAACTAGCTTGTCGTCGGCCGCATCGTCGAACACCGCCATCTGTTCGGAGCCGACAACAACAAGGCGCTGTTCTTTGAACGGGTGAAGCCAACTGACATAAATGTGGGCGCGCACACCGTTCGCAAAGATGAACTGGCTGAGTGTTACATCGGCGATGTCCTGGCTCAGATAGTATCCGCCTTCGCAAGTCGCCGATTGCGGATCTTCGCCAAGCAGGCAGAGCAGGACACTGATATCGTGTGGCGCGAAGCTCCAGAGGATGTTTTCCTCGGTGCGGATCTTCCCCATGTTGAGGCGGTGCGAATAGATGTACTCCACGCGGCCAAGAGAGCCGTCCGCAATGAGTTCCTTCAGCTTTCTCACGGCTGGGTGGTACTGCAGGATGTGCCCAACCATAAGGATGCGATTGCTCCTGGCTGCGAGCTCGACCAACTCCGCGCCTTCGGCGACCGTCAGCGCTAAAGGCTTCTCAACGAAAACATCCTTGCCAGCCAGCAGGGCGCGCTTTGCCATGTCGAAATGCAATACTGCCGGTGTGGCCAGGACAACCGCATGGATTTTGTCGTCTGTAAGAACGCCCGTATATTCCCGTCGATAAGTTAATTGCGGGTATATTGCCCGAACCCCCGCCTCAACGAGGGGGTTGGGGTCGCACACCGTGTGGAGTGCGCCAAGCTCGAAGAAGTTTCGGACAAGGTTTTTGCCCCAGTATCCATTTCCTACAACAGCAATATTCAGCGGCATTGTCCCTCCGGTTTCGCGAGAGAATGATTTTCTTGGTCGATGGAAATATTGCAAGCGGCGTACAACGTGTTACTCCGACTTCTGATAGTGCCCGTAGCGGTAATACCCGTAGTAGGAGTAACCATCCGATGAAGTGTTTTGGCTGACCTGGTTCAAAACTACGCCAACGATATTGGCGTGCAGCCGATTGAGTACAGAGATCACCTCGGCAACGGCCCGACGCCTGGTCTCTCCGGCCCTACTGATAATGAGCACTCCGTCTGCGGCGGTGGCCATCTGGAGACACTCAGCAAAGCCGAGCAGGGGCGGCGAATCCAGAATCACCAGATCGAATTCCTTTCCGAACTCATCAAGAAGAGTTGCGAGGCGCGGGCCGATCAGGTCGGCTGCGCGATGAGACCCTGGCCCTGCGGGGATGACACTCAGGTTGGGCCTGCCCTCTACCGGTATTACAACATCCTGCCAAGGAAACTCGCCGGTCAGAACATTGGAGAGTCCCTCGCGCGCGCTCAACCCGAATTTTGAATGGAGGCTGGGGCGGCGCAGATCGCCGTCGACAATCAGCGTCTTCTTGCCCCTGTCGGCATTGGCGATCGCGAGATGAGCGGCGATGGTCGACTTCCCCTCGCTGGGGGCGGCGCTGGTGAGCACAATCGAGCGCAACCGCCCCTCGAAGTCGGAGAGCAGAATCGTATTGCGTATGGTGCGCACGGCCTCTTCGAAATCCGTAGTTGCGCGATAGTATCCCTTGCGATTTCCGTTCTGAGCGGCTTTCGCAACGATGGTTGCCGGTGCGACAGGCGCCGCGCTTTTCGGCAGTTCAGCCGCGCGGCGGTCGACAGGCATCGTCCCGATGACATCCGTGCCGAGGAACCGGCTGGCTTCCTTGGGATCGCGGAGTGTCGTATCGAGCGTATCCTGCAGCAACGCCGCGCCTACCGCCAGCAGCGTTGAAAAGAGAAACGCCAGCAGCAGATTGAGAGTTATATTGGGAAACACCTGACGCCACGGTGGCCGAGCCACATCCGCGATACGGATGTTGTTGTTCTGGAAACCGGCGTTGATGTCCGCTTCACGAATCTTCCGGATGAGCTCGTCATACAAGGTCTTGTCGGCTTCGGCTTCCTGCTTCAATTGCCGATACTCAAAAGAACGGGAGTTGATTCGGTCCCATTCCGCCTTGGTCTCGGCAACCGCCTTTTGAAGCATCTGTTCGCGATTCTGCGCCTCGCGATACTCAACCTCGATTCGCTCGGCAATATTGTTGCGCGTATTCTCAAATTGTCTCTCCACCTCTGCCAGTTCGGAGGCCGCCTTGCGATACTCCGGATGGGTAGGCCCGAAAGTCGATTTGACAAGTGCAAAGCGCTGGCGCGCCTGATTGAGAGTCTGATCGAGCTGCGCGAGTTCGGCCCCTTGAGAGGAAACCTGCGCCGCTTCCAGCGACCCGGACTTCATGGCATTCCAGGCCGCTTCCTTGCTCACTCGCTCACCCTGGGCGCCGGTGTACTCCGTATTCAACTGCAACAGTCGAGACGAGAGGATATTCGTCTTCTCTTCGGGATTGATGACATCGAGATCCTTCTCAAATTGCGCCAGAGCAAGACTGGATCTCTCCATTTTCGCCTTCAACTCGTCGAGTTGTTTCTCCATGAAAGACGACAGGCTGGCCGACGACCGAATGCGAATGTTGTAAGTGTGATTCAGATAGGATGTCGCAATCGCGTTCGCCGCGTCTGCGGCGAGGCCTGGATCGGGAGAGCGGTAGCTGATAAGCAGCAGATAGGTATTCGGAGGGCGGGTAACCTTCAAGCGCTTCAGCACGACTGGAGCTCGCGCGGTTGCTTGCGCCTTCTCCGCGCTCATTCCCTTCAGTTGTCCTTCAATGCTCAGCAGATGAAATTGCTCTGACACTGGGCGCAATACAGCATCCGACTGGATCAGTTTGACCTGCGTTGCCAGGAACTGGTCCGCGTCGTTGGGAGCCGATGAAGCGCGAGTTGAGTCCTGACCGACGACCTCCGACGGAGCCTGCCGGTCGACATCTACCGTAGCTATCGATTCATAGATAGGTTGAAGCCGAGCGGAAACAACCACCGTCGCCAGGACACAGGTTGCCACGAAGGCGACGATTTTCCATTGATGACGCCGCAGAATCCATAGATAGTGCGACAAGGGAACCGCGGGAGCTTCCGTCTCGAAGTCCTGCTGCGGCGCAATCGGCGGGTAATAGGCTACCGAAGGCAAATTGCTGGATTGTCCATGGGGGATTACTTCCGCCAGGCGCGGTTGTTCAGGCATAAGTCCTCTTTTGTGGATGCTACCGGCCGTAGATGATCAATGCGGAGGCTAGAGCGGTTCCCACCCCCACGGATGTTTCCAAAACCTTTAAGCTAGCTCTCATCCCAGAAGCATTGGGAATATACAAGATGTCGTTTGCCATCAGGGGAACGTCGGGCGTTTTCCGATCCATGATCTTGTTGAGTTCGATTTGGATCTCGCTCCTGCCCCCGCTGCCGCCTTCAAGACGATAGATGTAAGCCTTATGGGCGGAGAAGGTATCCAGTCCCTCTGAAAGAGCCAGCGCCTTCATCACGCTACTCTCGGAACCATCCGTAATGTAGAATGCGCCGGGCTTCTTCACATTGCCGACAACGAAGACTCGACCAGCCTCGGGAATACGGATTTCTTCTCCGCCTTCCAGATGCAAATTCAGCGTCGGATCTTCCGCGCTGATAAGACCGTGTACCGGGATCCGCTGTATCGGCGTGACCGATTTGTCGTTCGCATCTGCAGGCGGACGAATAACCAGGATTTCCGATCCTGCATTTTCCGTGAGCCCTTGCGCCTGCGAAATGGCATCCAGCAACGTCACCGTGCCGGTGGCCTGGAAGGTGACCGGGTTCTTCACTGCACCGGAAACGGAGATGGGCCGGCTGCGGTATTCGACAACAGACACAGTTACAATCGGGTCAACCAGAACATTCTCGTCGACCAGTGCCTTGGTAATGGAATTCTCAAGCTCGACTGGGTAAAGGCCTGCTGACTTGACGCGTTGTCGAAGCATCGGCAGACGAATGTCTCCCTCTGAGTCCACTCGAACCGTGCGCGTCAATTCCGGTGCATCGTACACCGTGATACCGATCAGATCGTCCCTGCCAATCTTCGCCACCGGAAGGTTGGATGATTCGCTGAGGGCAGTTGCTCCATTCCCATGGTTCGGAGCGGCCTGCTGTTGTGCCGAGACTGAGGCCGCCACGGCGATTGCCAAAAGCGAGATTGTGAAGCGTCTCATAGACAGCTCCGGAAATACCGCTTGTTCCATCCTGATGTTTCCATGCACCCTGTTCCTCGTTCCCTACAGAAATTCTGCGATCTCACTTATTGGTGATTGTTCGCCCTGGAGGTTGTGATTTCCGCCGCCAGCTGCTCTATCTTTCTGTCCAGGCCTCTCAGCTGAGCGCGAAACTCGTCCATATAACTCCCGGGCAGTTCCTCGCGATATTCTCCGTTCAGAAGCATGCGCATGGCGTCGCGCGCGAGGTCGGAAACGCTTCGCGCGCCGGCGACTACACAGAGCCGTCTCAGAGCCGAGTACTCCTCCTCGGAGAGACGAACACTGATCATTCTCGAACGGGGTTTCAAGACTGTCATTGGAGTTCGGATACCAGCCAGAGGCTCTGGACAGCATCGGACCGTCACAAGCGCCTGGCGATTGATATTTGAAGGAGATTGCTTTGGAGGGGCAACTCGGAAGAAAGAGACTTGGAGGTGAATTTGAGACAGGCTTCGCCCCTCCCGGTCCCATAACATTGGACCGGAAACTAAACAGGTTGCACTTATTATCCGGGTAAGTGCAATGGAGGATCTTCTGGGGCTGTGTAACTTGGTTCTAATTCTCTCTGTTCATCTAAAGCATAATCGACTTCGAACCAACAGTAGCATGCGGGGATTGAGGATGCAAGAAAAAATGTGAGACTTATGCAACACATTCGTTACTTTAGAAACTGTCCTCGATGTGTCCTGTGTTCAGTAACTTGCCGCATTTGTCCGCTCCAGACGAAATCGTACGTAGGACGCGATACGCCATTCGTACGACAATCTTCTTCTAATCACGCAAGTGCCTCCGCAGCCTTCGGATAGCCGTAACGACGCTGCGCCTGGGAGGTGTAAGGCTCACCAACAACACGGTTTCTCCTGGCAACGATGGTCGGTTTTCTCCGCCTCGATTACCGCTGGATGTCCAAGAGTTTTAGCATCTGCTCAAGATATTTGGCGAAAGAACTTGGTCGGACGCTGCCTATGGCTGCAGGGCTTGGCCGTCGGTGGTGAGTTCGTAAGGAGCAATGATCCCGCCATTTTCCAATGTGAATGAGAGCATGAGGCGAGTGCCGGGTCGGGGCGCTTCGGCGGACGCGGGTTCGTCGATGCAGAGCGGTCCGTTAGCCGCTTGGCGGGCGCGTTCGTGGGTTTCGTAGTAACTGCGGTCGGCGGCGGCAATTCCGTCAAAGGAATCAATCGAGAAACAGACCCGCAGACGGCTTCCCGGCCGGTTGGGATCCGCAGGCAGAGCGGCGACGCTGGCAACGGTCACCGGTGCCCGCTGCATTGATTTGTGCTGCGCGGCGATGGTCATAGAGGAGCGAAATGCGGAATCGAACCAGCGCCAGGCCATAAGGCTCGACGCAAGGCAAATGAGGCCAAGCCAGATGCCGATGGAGACGCGCAGAGGGACTGTCATGTGAATTACTCCGCAGGCAGCTTGAAAGCTTCGTAATCCCGGCCGAGAAGACCGCAGAGCGCTTCGACGACGAGTTCGTGATCGGCGCGCTGCGGCAGTCCTGAGACTGTGACGCTGCCGACGACTCCGGCGCCTGTTACGGTAATAGGGAAGGCTCCGCCGTGGGTCGCATAGTCGATGAGGGGCAGGCCGCTCTGTTCCTGGAGGGTCTCATTCTTGAGCTTCAGCTTTAACCCGACGGCATAGGAACTCCGATGGAAGCGGGCCAGAACGTTGTTCTTGCGGCGCACCCACTCAATGTTATCGGGCGTGGTTCCTTCGAGGGCGGCGTAGAAGAGGGGCTGCCCGAAGCGGCGCACGTCGATGACCACGGCGAGGCCCATCTCCACAGCCAGAAGGCGGATGCCGCTGCCCAAATCCCACGCGGTTTCTTCGTCGAAACGGGGGAAGACAAGCTCCCGCTCCTGCATTTCAATCCGTTCCAGGTCTTCACTCAATCCCATTACGCGCTCCTCTTTCCGGCGGCGGCCAGCGGACATTCGATCCCTGACCATCCTAAACCGGCAGGGCGGGAACGCGTCCTTCAGGGGCTTCGAAACAGGCTGCTGGAAACCTCGATCGCGTCAGGCCTTGTAAAAGGGCACGACTTTAGTCGTGCCGATCAAGCCAATAAAATGAACCGGGCTTTAGCCCCTGCTAAGGCCCATTCCGGCGCCGTCCTCGAATTCAGCCCTCGTTCCGCAGCCCGCAAGCCCGATCCCTTTCGTTGCGGATGAACTGCCAATTGTGGGACCGAAAACGTTATTTAACCTCGGTCAGGGCGTCGGTTTCCTTGCTCATCTTGGCGGTGCGTTGCAGCTTGTCCCAGTTGAAGGGTTTGCCGTCGATGGCGCGCTTGGCGGTCTTGAATAGGACGATGCTGAAGACCTGCCGGTAGGCGAAGCGCTGCAGCCAAATGTGGAAGAGGAGCCATCCATCGCCCTTGTTGGCGGGGTGACGGCGCTCCAGACTAAACGCAATTGCGGAAGTCGTGAAGTCGATCAGCATGAAAGCGCCGAAGTAGGCCAGCAGTTCTTCAAAGCTGGCGGCCGAGGCGGCTTCCGGATGGTAGTGACGATCGACGAAGAACTTGGCGATGCCCATCAGGAACATTAGGTCGATGAAGGGCGAGACCATGGGCAGGATCATTTGGAAGACGATGATGTTGGGCAGGGCAAAGAGCCCCATGGCCTTGTTGCGGACGAAGGCGGCGCGGTGCTTCCAGACCGCTTGCAAAGTCCCAAACGACCAGCGGAAGCGCTGGCGCATCAGGCCCTGCGCGTCGATGGGGGCCTCGGTAAAGGCCAGCGCCCGGTCCTCGTAAACGACCTTGAACTTCTGTTCGAGCAGGTTCATGGTGAGGTCGGCGTCCTCGGCGACCGTGTTGATGGGATATCCTCCCGCTGCCTTCACCGGGGCGGTGCGCCATGCGCCAATGGCGCCGGGAACCACGGTGACGACATTGAAAAGGTCGAGTGCGCGGCGCTCGAAGTTCTGGCTGGTGATGTATTCCAGGGCCTGCCAGCGGGTCCAGAGATTGACGCGGTTGCCCACCTTGGCGTTGCCGGCGACGGCCCCAATGGTCAGGTCCTCGAAGTGGGGGATGAGCTTGCTGATGGCGTCCGGTGCAATGACCGTGTCGGCGTCGATCCCTACGTAGATCTCTTCGTGGAAGCGCTCAAGCGCGAAGTTGAGTGCCGCGGCCTTGCCGCCATTGGGCTTGGTCAGCACCTGGACCAGGCCGGAAGCGATCTCCGCCTTGTAGGCGCCGCTAGCGACTTCGACGGTGCGGTCGGTCGAACCGTCGTCGATGACGATGACGTGAAGGTTCTTGTAGTCGGAATTGAGCACGGAGCGAATGGTGCGGACAATCACCGTCTCTTCGTTGAAGGCGGGGATGAGAACCGCGACGCGGGGGTTGAATCCGGGTGAGGCGGCGCGATGGGGGCGGAGGAGGCGGTCGATGATGGCCAGGGCGCCGATCAGCAGCAGGCGGGCGCTCATCAGGACATCGCCGACAAAGAAGACAAAGACCAGAAACTTGCCGAAGAGCGCCAGCCCGCTGAAGGCGAGCGAGTCGGGCAGGGACTTGAGGCGGTCCCAGAATCCGATGCGGGGCATCACTTCCGCGGTGGTTTTGCCCAGCAAGGAAGAGACGGGGACGATGGTGTAGCCGTGCGCTCTCAAAGTATCAATCAGCATGGGCAGCGCCGCAACCGTCGCCGAGCGGTCTCCGCCGCCATCGTGAAGCAGGATGACAGAGCCGCGGAACTGCGGCTTGGTCTTCATGGTCTCCAACTGTTCCAGGATCGATTGCGTCATCTCCGCGGGCGTCTTGCGGGGATTCTCGTTCCAGTCGTTGGTGTCGAGCTTGCTGCCGACGATGGTGTAGCCGTCTTGCTGGATGCGCTCCACGGGAGCGGCCTGGTCGTCGGTGTCCGGGTCTTCGTCGATGTCGTAAGGCGGACGGAAGTAGAGCGGCTGAATCCCGAGCTTGCTGGCAAACAGCCGTTCGGTGACCTTGACTTCGATGTCCAGTTGGCGCTTTGAGATTTCGCTGATGTCCGGATGCGTGTAAGTGTGATTGCCGATCTCGTGGCCTTCGCGCACAACGCGCTTCATCAGGCTCACGTTCTCCTGAGCCTCGTTGCCGATCATCATGAAGGTTCCCTTGACTCCCTTGTCACGCAGCACATCGAGTACCTTGGGCGTCCATTTGGGATCGGGGCCGTCATCGAAGCTGAGCGCAACCTCGTTGGCATGGTAGCCGTACTGCTGAATGACATAGGTGCGGGGATAGGTGTCCATATGCTCATCGATGATGAGCTTGCGCCGCGGATCCTGCTCGTCGGTGTCGACGGTGACCGTACGCTTGCCGGGCTTCGGCAGGCCGATGACGCGGATGATGTCGCCGTCGCCCTCGGTATCGACGTCGTGTCCGGGAAGCACTGCGGCCAGGGCCTGCAGCGAATCGGGGCTGCTGGGTTTGTCCCAGATGTTCCACAGCGAGCTGTCTTCCTGGCCGAGACGCCACAGGGCGAAGGTCTGCAGGCCGAGAGCCCGGGCCGCGCGCAGTTCGTTGAGCACAGTCACACTGTCGAGGAACCACACCACGTGGCGCTGGTTGTTGTCTTCGTCAATGTACTCGAAATGGGGATTCAGGGAGTTGTAATCGAGATCCAGATCGGCGTCGGCGTCGGCAGCGCGCTGCCAGGCGTCGGAGACCGAGAGCACGTCTGTATTGAGGACGCGGGGCACGAACGCCTTGCGGGTCTTGCGGGCCTTGGACTCGGGCATGCTGAGCGTCCAGTCGTAGCCGTAGTTGCCCAGCGCGCAGATGATTTTTTCCTTGGGAACGACGGATAGGATGCGACGCAGATTGGCAACAAACCAATCCTGGCTGGCGATGGGACCGGGGCGGCTCTCAATCTCGTGCTCGTCGTAGTTCATCAAGAGGATGCCGTCGGAGTTGGCAGAGATGATCTTGAGGTCGTCGTTCTCGGTGGATACGGCGGTGTTGACATAAAGACGAAGATTGCGGGGATGCATGTCGGCGTAGAGTTCTTTGATGAAGCTGATATAGGCGTCGTCGGCTTCATCGGGCAGATTTTCAATGTCCAGCGAAAGGCCCGGATAAACCCACTCGCCCTTGGGTGTGCGAAACGCCGTAAGGAAGCGGACAATCTGCTGGCGCAGCACGGCGCGCTTGGCCGGATCGAGAATGACGCTGCCGATGTCGGAGTCGAAGGTCTGGGTGTGGGGATTGTAGCTGGTGAGGTGGGGATAGATTTCGGTATCTTCGCGGGCCGCCTGGATGACGTGCTTGATGCGGTTATCTTCATCCGGGTCATGAACGGTCTGGCCGTCGACGATGGAGTACTCGTGGTTGTCGGTGGTGGAACCCATCAGCGTGCCGGCGGGGGCGTTGACATGCAGCCACTCGGGGAAAAGCATGTCGAGCTGGTGGACGTGCTCCTTGAAGGAGGAGTAGCTGGCGGCGTCGTCTTGCACGTAATAGGCGGCGCGCAAACCCTCACCGGTGTTGAAGGGGATCTGAGAAGCCTTGCGCTCCGTCTTGCGGCGCGCGGGGCGAGCCGTGCCGGCCGCGCGCGATGGAGCGGGACGGTCGGGCAAAGCCTTATAGTTGTGATGCGGAGTGGCCAAAAGCAGCTCTGGCAGCTGCTGGTTGCGCAGGACGTTGAAGAGGAACCCGGCCAGGACTAGGGTAAAGACCACGGCACTGATGTCGAAAACGCGGCGCAAACGCTTCCAGCGCTTTCGTTGAGGGTCGAAAAATATCTGTCTATCTGGCATGTAGGGGTTTGATCGCTCCTGCTGGCTGGCCCAGAAACCTTAAAATCGGTCGAAGGCGTACAAGTCGAATCGTATGGAAGCTATCCCCGAGAGTCAATTGCGGTCCGAAATGCCGGATTCCAGCGCAAGGCAGGCGGAAACCGCGCCGGGAGGAAGCCGCGCCCTGCGGGCCGGGTTTTCCGCGCCAGAAGCGGCGTCCGCGGTACTGGCCCTTGCTGCGGGCCTTTGGCTGCGGCTGTGGATGCTGGGCAACTTCTTCCAGGTCAACGGGGATTCGCTGATCTACGGGGGGCTGGCCAAGAGCCTGTTGCTGCACGGGCGGTATGCGCTGGCGGGAGCCGGTGCAGAGATCTATCCTACGCTGATCCGGCTGCCGGGGTACCCGCTGTTTCTGGCGCTGGTCTGGCGAATCCTTGGGATGGAGAATTACGTCGCTGCCGCCTGGGTACAGATTGGACTGGAGCTGGCTGGGTGTGTTCTGCTGGCGGATTTCGCGCGGCGGATTGCCGCGGATCCGTGGAAGCGCGGAACGGCGCTGGCGACGCTGTGGCTGGCTGCGCTTTGCCCGTTTACCGCCATCTATGCCGCGCAGCCGCTCACCGAAGCGCCCACGCTCTTCGCCCTTGCCGTTGCCCTGAACGCCGCGGCGCGGTTCCGACAGCGGCCCCGCTGGGGCAGCGCGCTGGCCTTTACCTTCGCGGTGACCTGGGCGGCCTTGCTGCGTCCGGATGGAGCGCTGGTGGGCCTGGCGCTTGCACCCGCGCTGGCACTCGGGTTATTGCCCCGGGCCAAAAACTCTGAATCCCCCACCTCCGGCTGTCATCCTGAGCGACCGAACCCTGAGCTTCGCGAAGGGGGAGGGAGTCGAAGGACCCGCGGTTCGGTTTTGCAAAGCGCAGCGGAGTCGAAGAACCCGCCGCATACTTCATTGCGACTGTTTTGGGATTCAGCGCTGCATTTTTTTCGTTCCCGATCGATGAGAAAGAAGAATGAGGCTGACCAGGCAGTAGAAAAACTCGGTCCCTCTGGCTTTGTATCAGGGCCCGACTTAAGTCGTGCCGATAACGCCAATAGAATGAACTGGGCATTAGCCCCTGCGAATGCAGATTCAAGCGATTCACTCCAACGTGGGCCTTTTTCCGCAACAGTTGGGCCAATCTCGCATAAAAAATCCCTTCGCATGGCCCTGACCTGCCTGCTGTTGGCGCTGGCGCCGTTTGCGGTGTGGACTTGGCGAAACTGGAACGTGTTCCATATGTTCGAGCCCCTTGCGCCGCGCTACGCGACCGATCCCGGCGAAGACACCTGGCCCGGCTGGCAGCGGTGGACGAAAACCTGGTGCCTGGACTTTGTTTCCACATACGACGTCTATTGGAATGTGCCCGGACAGACGCTGGACCTGACCAAATTGCCCGCGCGGGCCTTCGATTCTCCGGCGCAATACGCCGAAACCGCCGCGCTTGCCGCGGACTACAACGCAGGTGGACAACTCTTCACTCCCAGTCTCGACGCGCGATTTGCGAAGCTTGCCGCTGACCGCATCCGGGCACATCCCATGCGTTACTACGTGTGGTTGCCTCTAGGACGGTTGGCGGACATGACCCTGCGGCCGCGGGTGGAGAACCTGCCCATCGACATGGACTGGTGGGCCTATTGGAGGCACCGCGCGGAAACACGCTTCAGCTGGTTTTATGCCGGGTTGAATGCGCTGTACTTGCTGTTGGCGGTGGGCGGGCTGTGCCTGCGGCCGCGCTTGTGGCCCTGGATGGCGCTTTACCTGGCACTGCGCGGCGTGCTGCTGATGACCATTGAGGGTCCGGAGGCACGTTACACGCTGGAGTATTTCCCGATTTTTTTCGCGCTGGGCGGCGTCTTTGCCGGCTGGGCAATGACACGAGCAAGGCATGCACATCCCTAGTTGGGCGCCCCATCCTGGCCGCGCCGTTGTCCTTGCGGCCAGGGTGGGCGAACACGAACTAAAATGGAAACAACCGGCCTGGTTGGTCCGTCCAATGAACGCATCGCCCCGTGCTCGCTCGGGACCCCAGGCAATGAGCACATCGGAGAATGATTCATGGCATTGATGAAGACATCGAATCCAGTACTCGGCAACGACACCTTCCGCAACGTTTCCAGCGGCCAATATGGCTACACCATTGACGCCACCGATCGCATGACGTTGAGCGGCACGGTGAACAAGACCGGCATCCTGCTGCTATTCGCATTTGGGACCGCGGCCTGGACGTGGCACAGCTTCGTGGCTTCAGGTGATTTCGCCTCCGTGTCGGGCCTGTTGCTTCTGGGCGGCATCGGCGGATTCATCTGTGCCCTGGTGACCACCTTCAAGAAGGAGTGGTCGCCCATTTCGGCCCCGATCTATGCCCTGCTGGAGGGCCTGGTGCTGGGCGGACTCTCGGCCATGTTCGAGGCCCGCTTTCCCGGCATCGCCATCCAGGCGGTGGGCCTCACCTTCGGCACGCTGCTGGCGCTGCTCATGGCCTATAGCTCCGGCATCATCAAGGTCACCCAGAAGTTCCGCATGGGCGTCTTCGCGGCCACCGGCGGCATCATGATCTTTTACTTGATGCAGATGGTTCTGGGCATGTTCGGCGTGCGCTTCATGTCGGTGAACGGCTCGGGAATGATGGGCATCGGCTTCAGCCTGATCGTTGTGGCAGTTGCCGCTCTGAATCTGGTGCTGGATTTCGACTTCATCGAGCAGGGCGTGGCCTACGGCTCGCCCAAGTACATGGAGTGGTACGGCGCATTTGGCATCATCGTCACTCTGGTGTGGCTGTACCTGGAAATGCTGCGGTTGCTCACCAAGCTGCGCAGCAGAAACTAGTTTCCCACCCGTAAATTCCGCCTCCGCCAAATGGGTGCCCCATCCTTTCCGCGTCTTTTGCGGAAAGGGTGGGAAAGATGAACGATCCCGGCCCCGCCCAGCCCAGCCCTGCCCTGTCCTGCGACACTGGAAGCATGCACCCTTCACTCCCTGCCCTCATCTTCGACCTCGACGGAACCCTGACCGACTCCAAACCCGGCATCCTGGGATGCCTGGGCAAAACCATTGCGGCCCATCGGATCGAATACAGTGGACCGCTGGACCACTTCATCGGGCCCCCTGTGGAACAGTGGACGGTGGAACTGCTGCCGAACGGTTCGGACGAAGAGCACGCCGCCGTGGCGCGTGACTACCGTGCCTGCTACGACCGCGAAGGCTGGAAGAACAACTCGGTCTTTGCCGGGGTGCGCGAAATGCTGAGCCACCTGCACGCACAGGGATTTCCGATGTACGTGTGCACCTCCAAACAGCAGCATTTTGCGGTGCGTATTCTGGATCTCTTTGACCTGACGGGCCTGTTCACCGCGGTCTATGGCGACAAGGCCGTATATGCCAGCCACGCCAAAGAGGATCTGCTGGCGCTCCTGGTGAGCGAATGCGGCCTGGACAAGAGCGCGACGTGGATGATCGGCGACCGGATCTTCGACATCGAAGCGGCGCGGGCCAACGGGATCCGCTCGCTGGCGGCCGGGTGGGGCTATGGCACGGCGGAGGAGTACGCTCTGGCCGACGCAGTTGCGGAAACACCGGCGGAATTGGCGAAACGGGTGATGGTAGAAAAGCGCGCCTGACCGCACATCCGGCAAGAGAATGGCCGCGCCCGAGAAAAATCGGACGCGGCCAGAGTTCGGAACCGTATTATTCCGTTGAATTTATTTACGTTCGCGCGGCGCGATGCCGAACGTGACCGAAATCGCGAAGCTGCGGCCGGCCATCGGGGTCGGATTATCGTTGCCGTTGATCGCCGGAGCAGTGGCGTTGAACATGTCGCTACACACAGCGGTGCCGCAAACCGTTCCCGGAATCGTGGCTGGGACCGGCTTGCCGGCCAGCGTGAGGCTCTGGATGCTGTGCGAGTCCAGCAGGTTGGTGGCGCTCAACCGGATCTTGGTCTGATCGAAGATCGAGTGGTTGCGCACCGTGTAGTTGATGTAGCTGTCGACCGTGCTGAAGACCGGGATGAGGCCCATGTTGTGGTAGGCGTTGGAAAGTCCGTTCACCTTGGCCGAGGCGTCGATGCGCTGCTCGCCCACGCGATGGTTGAAGATGCCAAGGTCAAAGCCGTGCGAGTCGTAGGTCAACCCCTGCATCTCGGTATCGGTAGGGGTATTGGCGACCCACAAGCCCGAGGGCGCGTCCTGATAGACCGGGGTGCCGTTGGCGATGTTGAGGTTCGCGTTCATCTCGCCGTGATAATAAGCATTTCCAGCAGTCCCGTTCAAGTAGAGGTTCAATCCGGGGGTCAGAACCACGGTGCTCTCGAACTCCACACCCTGGGTAGTGGAGCTGGGCGTTAGGTAGTAAATGGTGTCGCCGTTGTTGGTGTCGCCGCTGATATCGGTCACGCCCGTGTAGCCAGCCTGGAAGTTGACGTGATAGATGTCCGCATCCAGGGTGACCCGCTGGCCCTTGTAAACCATGCCGGTCTGATAGGTGGTGGACTTCTGCTGCTGCGGCGGAGTGGCCAGCGTGGGCAGAGTGCTGGTGTTCGATGTTTGCAGGTAATCGAAGGTGGCGGAAGGCGGCACAATGCTGCCTTTGGCAACCTGGACGTAGGCTGAAAGGTTGGGCTGGAAGCGGTAGTTGAAATCCAGCGAGGGCAGGAAGGCGGTAAAGCTGCCCTTGTCCTCGATGGTGGCCGAGCAAGCGGCGGTGGTGCTGGCGCAGGTCAGTTCGCCCACCGTGGCGCCGTCGTCGGCGTGGTGCAGAACGTCGATGGAGTAGTAGGCCAGCTTGCCGCCGCCGGTGATGTTGAACTTCGGCGTCGCGTGCCACTCGTACTCTGCATAGGGCTGGTAGGAGTTGGTCCAGAAGGTCTCGTTGAACTTGGGCAAAGGCTGATCGGCCCAGCCGTTGGCCGGATCGCTCGGATACTGATGGCGGTTGGTCTTGGCCCATTCATACCACAGGCCGGTCCGGAAGACTCCCACGCTGGAAGTCTGGGTCAGCAGGAAGGATTCGCCGTACTTGCGGTAGCTGTTGTACTTGTCGATGCCGCAAGGCAGGGCGGTGATGCCGCTGCTGGTAACGCCGACATTACAAGGCGCGACCGCGATGCCATCGTAATACGGCACCGGATTATAGCCTTTTGCGCCCGGAGCGACCGTCGAGGCCAAGTAGGAACCCGGAATCGTCGCCACCGTGGCGTTGTCGGTGATCGCCGTGGCGTTCGAATACAACTCGCCGTTGTCGTAGTTGTACGTGTAGGGCTTGATATCCACATACCAGCCCTTGCCAAGCTCGGACTTTAGGCCGACGTACTCGAAGTCGGTGGGAACCTGATAGCTGTTGTATTGCTGATTGAACCAGCTCGCCGGATCGCTGTTGTTGGTGAGCAGGAACTTGATGCCCGAGCCGGTGTGGGCGTAGGGGACGGCAGTGGAGGTGGTGGCGCCATTCACAAAGAGGGTCGCCTGGGTGCAGCTATACGCGCTGGTCGGCGAAGTCCCATACAACTGGCAGCGGTTGGACGAGATGTTTGGGCCGTTGGAGTTGAGCCGCACCACGCCGCTGAAGCCGGTCAACACCGTCTTCGGCGAGAACTGGTACTGATAGATCAGCGAGCCTGCGCTGCGCAGATTGTAGTTGTAAGACTGGTATCCATCGGAAGACATGTGGTGCCAGTCGACGAAGATGTTCGACTTGGCTGCGCCGCCAAAGATTCCGAAGTTGCCCGTGTTGAATGCCGCATCGTACAGCTTGGTGTTCCATGTGCCAACCGAAGCAGTGCCGCGCAGGTCCATCTCGGTGGTCATCGGCTTCGAAAGAAGGTGAATGGAACCGCCAAAAGGGGTCGGTCCAATCGTCGAGGCCGACCCAGGGCTGCGGTCGGAGTCCACGCCGCCAATCCACTGCGCGGGGAAGAAGGACCAGGAGTGGTGGGTCGGGGTGTTGGTGTCGTAGAACGGAATGCCATCGAAGTCGACGTTGTAATCGCCATCCGGGAAGCCGCGGAAGTAGGTCTTGCTCTGACCCAGGCCCACGCCGTTGGCGGAGGTGGTAAAGGTGCCGGGAACGGTCTGCACGATCTCGCCGTAATCGGCGATCGGCGCCGTGAAGTTCTCGATATAAGTGTTGGAGACAAGCGACTGCGCGGAACGCTCTTCCAGGAAGCCGCCGCTGGGTGCCGCAGCAGCAGCCAGCGAATCGATGCTGGCGTTGACCGTGACTTCGTCCAGAACCGTGCTGACGTTCAGCGTGAGCGTCACCGACTGGGTTTGTCCTGCGGCCAGTTCGACGCTGTTCCTGTATTTTGTTTCGAATCCGGTTGTCGATGCTTCCACCGTATAAGTGCCTGCAGGCAGGCCGCCAACGTTGTACTGACCATTGCCATCGGTGTGAGCGGTCTGGACTACTTTGGCGCCGTTTTTCACCGTAACCAGTGCATTGACGAGCGCCTTGCCCTGTGCATCGACAATGGAGCCGCTGAGCGCGGAAGAGGCTGGCTGCGCGCCGAGCGCGGCGGAGAAGAACAGAACGACAACCGACAAGGCCAAAGTGGCCAGACGGGTGCGCATGCTCAAGTTGGAATGAGTCACAGGTGATCCTCCAGAAGGGGTTAGCAGTTTTTGTTTTTTCGTGAACGCTGAATCGTCAGGGCGCAGATCGATCCACGCATGCCCAGAAACTAGCAGTCGATTGTGAAGAGGAGATTAGGCGGAGGTTTCATTTAGGTAACACGAATCGTAAAACTCAAATAAAGGGGATAAACCGCTCTTCCTGTGCCGAGGGCGCGCCGCCTTTCGCGCCTTGGGCAAGAAATCAACCGTACATTCACACAGCATGGATCCTCAGTCCGGTAGCATAAGCACAAAATGCCGGCCGCGCTCGCGCACAGTCGGCATCCCCAACTTCTTTGATGTCTCTATTTCAGATAGGCGCGCACAAGGTCGATCAGGTCCTCGGCGAGCTCTGGAGCAATCTGCTCCTTCGCGCCGTCCTCCAGATGGAACCGGATATGCGTCTCAAGCACCTCGCCCATGAGCCCGTTCACACCTCCGCGCACTGCGGCCAGCAGCATCAACTGGCCCCCGCAGTCTTCGTCTTTTTCCAGCGAGCGCTCCACCGCATCCAGTTGACCGCGCAGCTTTCTCAGCCGCTGCAACAGTTTGACCTTTTCCCGGTCCTGATGAGACATGGCTTTTCTCTCCTTGACCACACCAACGCAACTCTTGACTATACCCACCCGGGGTATGGTATAAACCGAGTGGGGGTATAGTTGCGACTCCATTCTATCCCCGCATCCCCCGTTTCCGACAGGACGATCCAAGCATGAACCGCTTTGCAGACTACAGCCCGATCTTCGTGCCCCGCTGCCTGCAGGCGCTGTTCTGTTGCACCGCCCTGCTTTTTCTGACCACCGCCGCTTTTGCCCAGGCAACGGACTCCCTGCCCTCCGCGCCCGAGGCCGCGCGGGTTCAGCTTCGCTCCGCGGTCCAGATAGCGCAAAGCGGCCCGGCTGCCTTGCTCGACTCGCAACATGGCGGCATTGGGCGCGCGCCGGGAGACGTGAGCCCGGTGGGTCGCGAGCCGCAGGATGCGCCCCTGGTCAGCATGGCGCCGCATCCGGAGGACAGCCGCTACTGGATCTCTGGGCAAGCCAACATCATTTTCCAGGGGGATCTGCCCTTCCATTCCCCCTACGAAGGGGCCAACAGCTTCCGCAACGCGGCCGAGTACAAGACTTCGCTGGTGGGCACTGTTTTCACCGCACTCCGGCCCACCCGATCCATTCGTTACAACACGGATCTGATCCTGGATGTTGAAAGCGCGGGCGGACGTGGCTTGAGTCAGGCGTTGGGACTGGCCGGTTTCACCAATCTGGACGTGGTGCGCAACCCCACGCTGAGCACCGTTCCCTACCTTGCACGCTATGGTTTTCATCAGGTGATCGGGTTGACGCAACAGACGACCAGCCAGGAGCCCGGGCCATTTGCACTTGCGCCCAGCGTACCTGTGCGCCGTTTCGAGTTCCGCGCGGGCAAGATGACCCTGCCGGATTTCTTCGACATCAATGGTCCCGGCTCCGACAGCCACCTGCAGTTCATGAATTGGACGGTGGACAACAACGGCGCGTGGGATTACGCGGCCGACACCCGCGGCTACACCGTGGGCGGAATGGCCGAATACGACGACCGCATCTGGAGCATCCGCTACGGACTCTTTGCCATGCCCACGGTGGCCAACGGTATCGACCTGGACTGGGCCTTCAGCCGCGCCCATGGCCAGAACGGCGAGTTTGAGTTGCGTCATAGCCTTGTGCCCAAGCGCAAGGGCGTGACGCGTGTTCTCTTCTATGCCAACCGCGCGCACATGGGCAACTATCGGGAGGCTGTGCAGGCCTTTTTGAACGGGACGGACCCGACGCCGACGATCACGCTGCACGAGCACTTCGGCGCGCTCAAGTACGGCCTGGGCTATAACACCGAGCAGGAGATCACCGAAAACCTGCGCGTCTTCGGGCGGTTCGGCTGGAATGAAGGTCAGCAGGAGTCCTTTGCCTACACCGAAGTTGAACAAACCGTTGAGGCCGGCGCGGATTACGCGGGAACGCGGTGGCATCGCCCCATCGACAAGGTTGGCTTGGTGGTGGTCTCGAACGCCATCAAGCGCGATCATCAGAACTATCTGAAATTCGGCGGCCTGGGATTTCTGCTGGGCGACGGCAACCTGAACTACGGACGCGAGAACATTGTGGAGAGCTATTACAACTGGCATGCGTGGCGCGGACTGTTCTATGCCGTCGATGTGCAGCACATCGACAACCCCGGCTATAACCGCGACCGTGGGCCGGTATGGGTTGGGGCGGTCAGGGCGCATGTAGATTTCTGAGGGAAAAGGGACTGGGGGATTAGGGAGTAGGGAGTAGGGACTGGGAGACCAGGGGGATTTGTCCGAAAAGTCGCAAAAGCTGCCTTTTTTCCAAGAGCCCTTTTTAATAGATTCAGGAAGCTGCTCAAGAACGCCCCGATCCGGATCCTCCGGCCGCTGTGCGGTAGACAATAATTCTCGAAGAGATGGTAACTTCCGGATAGGCGATCAACCGACCTGTTACTGTAAAAAAACGGCTTGCTGGGTGGCTCGGTTCGAGCCTCGTCGATCTTGAAGTAGTTGAGTATCGAACCGAAGATATTCGATAGAATGCTTCCTATGTCTGCTGAGGACTGGTTTCGCAATAAGGAATGGAATCCGGCAATCGAGGCCAAGTTTCTTGGGAGGCTTCATCGTGCCCGAGACAAATCTCAGTATTTGAGGATTCAGGCTGGGTACCTAACCAAACTGCGCCCCAGAACCGCATTAGCTCTTCTCGACAAATACTTTGCGGTAGGCGAGCATTTCGACCATTCCCAGGCATTCCTCGACCAGGCGGACGCTTATTCGTCGCTCAGTGAGACGCAGAACGAAATCCAATCCCTTCAGAAGGCGCTCGAACGCGAACGTGATTTTCCCAACCTAAAAACGCAAGCCTGGAGCCGCTTTGCACTTCTGGTCGCAACCGAGCGCCAAAAGCAACTCTACGATGATGCGCTGAAAGTGTTGGAAGAGCACAAGCAGGACTCTACATTCTTCCCCGCAGACGGATTCCTCTGGAACGCGGCGAATGCGTTGATTGCCGACGCTCAGGGGAAGCGCACGATGGCGCGGGAATTCTCGTTTAAAGCGTTGCAGTTTGCTGAGATGAAACACTCTGGATTTCGGTACCATCCGGACGCGGGACTGGTTGGTAATCGCCACGAAAAGCTCAAGGCCACGCTGTGCCACATGGCAAATTGACGTAATCAGCCCAGCTGGGGCGAACGGTTCTGAGTTCCGCCTGGATCGTTGCCAATCCGGGCACGACCTCTTCCCAGGATCCCACCAGTGCCAGGAACGACATTTTGGAAGCGTTGCCGGTCACTCGAAGCGTATAGACATGTCCGGACTCTATTTCTTTCCGGTTTGTCCTACGATTTGAACTTGCGTGGCGTACTCTCCGGCGAGGTGAAGAATTCCTTTGTCGAAGGTCGATAATACCAACCCGTCATGAATTGCCATGCCGAGCAAGTACGCGTCAGTCACCTGGTTGTGGCCGTGCAATCGCCGGAAAAATGGTTTGGTCAGAGTGCGCCAGTTCTGCGCGCAAGAATGGTAGTTATAGCCGGGCTGCTGGGCTAGATCGTCGAGCAGCCCTGTGGCCTCGCTCATGCTGAGCCGGTTGGGCTGCGTTGCAAAACGAAGAAATCCAGCCTCCGTCCACGGACATAACGCCCACTGAAGACCTGGAGCACCAAACCACTCGGTTGCCCGATCATGGTGCTCATGGTTCTCAAAGAGGCGGGCGATCAGGACGTTGACATCGATCAAGTGGAGATCTCTATGAGACAAGATCGTCCTCCGACTCACTCCGCACCATTTCCGAGGTAATGACCGAACCCGTTGCTTTCACAATCAGGACGCCATGCTGGTCCCTGCGGAGTCTCGGAGATGCACTGGGAGGCAATTCGTGGGCTTGCTCGGCGCGCCGAATGAGTTCACTGATTGCGGCGCCCAAAGCAAGTCCCCTGGCGGCTGCGTACGCGGTTGCAACGCTGTACGCATCGTTATCGAGGTTGACGTTTGCGCGTGTTTTCATATCGAGATTATGCACCGGAGCGACTTCTCTGTGCAAGAAATGCTATGCGGTGCGGTTGCGGCATGTCGGTGCAAGGTTCCTGCGCAAAACCTGACCAGGGACTGGGGGCTTGGGGACTGAGGGACTGAAATGCGGGCAGTGCGCCCATCCGGCCCTTTTTGATCGCAGGGTGGTTCGCGCCGCTATTTGGCTGGCGTAGGCGCGGGCGGCGGCGTCTTCTTCGCATCGGGCAGTGTAACGATCACTTCGCCGGGCTTGGCATAGTGGAGCTTTTCGCGGGCTTCGTGCTCGATGGCTTCGGGATCCGTCTTCAAGCGCTCGATGTGCGCGCGCAGGCGGGCATTCTCCTGATCCAGATCCTGGATCTCCTTGCGGAGTTGCTGATCTTCCGCGCGCTGTTTCTGCCAGACCGACAAGCCGTGTTTCCCGTTGACGACATGCCACATGAGCAGCCCAGCCAGCGCCACCGCAACGGCCGTCGCACCGGGACGCCATGCGCGCTGCATCCAGGCCAGAATACGGCGATGCAGTGGAGCGGAGGAAGCTTCTGCTTCCGCCCGCTCCATGGCCTCCAACGCGTCGATTCCGGCTTGCTGGTGTCCGGCCTGCTGGTTCTCGTGGGTCATTCAACCTCTTTAGTTTAGGTCAGCACAAACTGCCGGGCTGCGGCCTTCAGTGCTTCCATGCTCTCTTCGCTGCGCGCTTCGGTATAAGCCCGAACCACCGGCTCGGTGCCGGAAAGCCGGTAGCAGACCCAGGAACCATCCGCCAGGATCAGCTTCAGACCGTCGGTCCGCACCACCTGGGCGACCTTGAGCCCGCCCATGTCCGTGGGATCGATCTTCAACTTCTCAGTGAACGCGGCCTTCACCTCCGGGGTCAAGTGGAAGTTGTCGCGAACTGGATAGAAGGAACCAACCTTGGCAAACAGCTCCTTGAGCTGCGCGCCCAGGCTCTTGCCGCGCCGGGCCACCATCTCGGCCACCAGCAGGCCGGCCAGCACGCCGTCTTTTTCCGGAACGTGTCCGCGAATGGTCAGTCCCGCCGACTCCTCGCCGCCGATGGCGATCTTGTCGCCGATGATCAGTTCGCCAATGTACTTGAAGCCGACCGGTGTCTCGTAGAGCTGAACTTTGTGGAAGTCGGCCAGCGCATTGATCAGGTTGGTGGAGGCTACGCTCTTGGCCACGCCGTTCTTCCAGCCGCGCGTCTCCACCAGGTAGTCGAAGAGCAGCGCGATGATGTAGTTCGGCTGGATGAACGTTCCATCCTCGTCCACAATGCCGAAGCGGTCGGCGTCGCCGTCCGTGGCAATGCCGATCTGCGCGCCGATCTCCTTCATTTTGGCCTTGCAATCGCCCAGCAGGTGATCGTCCGGCTCGGGCGCGTGGCCGCCGAACAGTACATCGCGGATGTCGTGCACCGTTTCGCATGGGACGCCCGCATTGCGCAGAATGTCGGAGCTGTAGCCGCGGCCTGCGCCCCAGAACGCGTCATAAACCACCTTGATGCCCGAGGCGGCGATTGCCTTCAGATCAACCAGCTCGGCAAGGCGCGCCAGGAAAGCCGGCTTGACGTCGGCAATCTCGAATCCGCCCTCCGGAACCGGGGCCAGGGGTACAACCGCTCCGCTGGCCTGAAGGGCCGAGATCGCGGCTTCAATTTGCTTGGTCACTTCGGGGAGCGCGGGCGCGCCATCGTGAGTGGAAAACTTGATGCCGTTATATTCCGGCGGATTGTGCGATGCGGTGAAGTTGATAGCCCCGGAGGTCTTCATGGTCATCACCGCAAACGCAATAGCCGGGGTCGGGGCGGCTTCCGTGATGACAATTGGCGTGATCCCTGCCGCGGCCAGCACGCGGGCCGCCTCGGCTACAAAGCTCTCGCCCAGGAAGCGCGGGTCCCTGCCCACCAGCACGCGATGCGGCGCAGGCTGGGTCTTCACGTAGGCGGCTACGCCTGCGACTGCCAGCCGAATATTGGCCAGGGTAAAATCGTCGGCCACAATCGCCCTCCATCCGGAGGTGCCAAACTTGATTGCTGTAGTCATCTTCCTTCTCCCGGCGCGAAATATTCCCGCATCAAAATCATACTGCCTCCCCGAACTGGAAAAGCGAAGTACGTTCGCGAGCTGGCCTTGGAGCGTCTGCATTGCGTGATAAGCGGCGGCGGCGCTGCTTCGTGCTGCCTTCGCTGGCCCGGTCCAGTGAAAAGGCGCGGGAACCAAGGCATGGAGTTTCAGCATTTCTGGGCCAGTTCAATCCAGATCAATATTGAGACAACGCCACTTTGCCAATCCTCGCCAGAGGGCAAACCTCGTACACTGAATCTGGACAACCCATGCTCGATTCGCAGCCGCCCCTCCATCTCGTTCTGACCACCGCCTCGAACATCGACGAAGCCGCGCGCATCGGGCGCAAGCTGGTTGAGGAGCGCCTGGCCGCCTGCGCAACGCTGGTGCCGGGCGCCGAGTCCATTTATCACTGGCGAGACAAGATCGAGCACGCCTCCGAGACCCTTCTGCTGCTCAAAACCGGGCCCGAACAGTTGGAGGCACTGGAAATACGTCTGCACGAGTTGCACACCTACCAGACCCCGGAGTTCATGGTTCTGGCTGCCGATGCCGCCAGCCGGTCCTACATGGACTGGCTCCAGGCAAGCCTGCGGAAACCTTGAACCGCACCGCGCCGCGGGCTCTCTGGTATTCTTTGCCTTAGCGGCTTCATTATTTTGCCCCCGTCGCCCCCTCCATTCAGGGCCGGGAATCCTGAAGAGCTGCTCCTGTTGGGTGCGATGCGCTGGTTAATGATTCTTCTGCTCGTCTCGCTCGTCGGGCTGCTCATCGCAGCCGCAGGGGTTGCTCGCCATATCTGGCTGCATGCCAGAAAGCTCCGCCTCGAGCCGCCGGCGGATACAGGTACGTTCCTTGCTCCGGCCCTGAGTGCGGTCAAGGAACCGGATGGAAAAAGCAAGATTTAGGGCCTGACCCTCAAAGGATCCCACTGTGACCAAAGCGTTCTCTTCCCCCTTGGCCCCCGTAGCACGTCTCGCAGTCTGGCTGCAGGCCAGCGGGATTGTGCTTGCTGGCAGCGCCTTTGTCGCCGTCTGCGCGCAGTTCGCGTTGCCCCTTTACTTCACCCCGGTTCCGCTCTCCATGGCGCCCTTCGCCGTGCTGGTTCTGGGCCTTCTGCTTTCGCCGCGGCTGGCGGCGGCCACGCTGGCTGCCTATCTGGCCGAAGGCGCTCTTGGCCTGCCGGTCTTTGCTCCCGGACCGCTAGTGGGGATTGCTCACCTGATGGGACCGACGGCCGGCTACCTGCTGGCTTATCCTTTTGCCGCGGCACTGGTGTCATTTGTGAACCGCGCGGGCTTGGGCCAGCGCGGGTTTTCCTCCTCAATGATCGCGGCAGCCGCCGGCACTCTTGCTATTCTCGCCTGCGGAGCCTCCTGGATGGCTGTTTTGACCCATGCTTCGGCCTCCAGCATCTTCTCTCTTTCTGTGGTTCCCTTTCTGCCCGGCGACGCGCTCAAGGTTGTCGCTGCAGCAGGGCTGGCCACCGGTTTTCGGAGACTGCGCAATCGCAGACCATAGGGCTTCGATCTTCTTAGGGCCCACCACTTGCACGTCAAGATTCAGCTTTTCCATTGAAAGGAACTCTCCCTAGTGAGCATCCAGAAATCGGCAGTGAACACACCTGCAGCCATTCAAGACATCTCTATTGCGCATAGTCCGGACTCCGATGACGCTTTCATGTTTTACGGCCTGGCCACCAACAAGGTTCGTGTCCCGGGATTCCGCTTTACCCATACATTGACGGATATCGAGACCCTCAACCGCAAAGCGCTGGACGAGGCTTTCTACGACGTGACGGCCATCAGCTTTCACGCTTACCCCTACCTGCAAGACAAATATGCCCTGATGGGTTGCGGTGGGAGCGTGGGCGAGGGCTACGGCCCGATGATCGTCTCCAGCCGCCAACTCACCCACGACGACCTGAAGAAGATCAAGATTGCCGTTCCTGGAGCCCTGACCACCGCCGTCCTCGCGCTCAAGATTTTCAACCCCGAGTTGGAGACCGAGGTCGTTCCCTTCGACCAGATCATCCCCGCCATCCAGGCCGGGAAGTTCGATGCCGGTCTGATCATTCACGAGGGCCAACTGACCTATGCCGCCAGCGGCCTGCACAAGATCCTGGATCTGGGCGTCTGGTGGCGCGAAACCACCGGCCTGGTTCTGCCCCTCGGCGGGAACGCCGTTCGCCGCGGCCTGGGTCTGGAAACGATGAAAATCGTTACCAAGGCCGTCCGCGACAGCATCCAGCATGGGCTCGATCACCGCGAACAGGCGCTTGAGTACGCCATGCAGTTCGCCCGTGATCTGGATGCCAACGAGGCCAACCGATTCGTCAGCATGTACGTGAATGAACGCACCATCGACTACGGCAAGGACGGGCGCGCCGCCATCGGCAAACTGCTGGAAATGGGACACGAACGCGGGATCATTCCCATCGCCCCGCAGCTCGACTTCGTCGACTGAGCAGCCCTTTGAATCGCCGTGCGGCCGCAGGGCCGGCGCAAAATGAGTCCAAAACGGAACGGCCGGGGCCACAGCCTCGGCCGTTTCGTTTTGAGCGCCAATCCATAGCGTGCTGGCAGGGGACCGACCGGAAGGTCCTTTCTTCTTCAAATCAACGAGATAAGGCAGCCACGGCCTCAATCCGGATGCTTTTGGTCCTTATTATTGAGTTTTCCTAAGAATCTTTTCCCAAGATTCTAAACAAATTCCAATCTCCGCCGATGCATCAGTTATAGAGGTAGCCTACGATGCTCGCTAATAATCCACCTACGTTTCTGCTCGCATCGCCTGATCCTGCCCTGCTACACGAGGTTGAACCGGTCCTCATCGCCTCCGGAGCGCGCGTCGAGATCGTACTTTCCGCTGAAGCCGCGCTGTCCGCGATGTCCGCGCCGAATCCTCCGAACCTGGTGTTGCTGGATGTCAATCTCCCGGGCATGGAGATCGGCAAGTTGCTGGCAGAAGTTCGTGCAGAAGCAGGGGGCCGCCGTTTTCCAATTGTCCTGATTTCTGACAATATTACGCAAGAATGGACCAACCGCCTCACCGAAGGCGTGATCGACGATCTGATCCCGCACGCCGCCGATTCCCAGTACTGGCGACTTCGTTTGGACTTGGTTCTCCGTTCGCACCACCGCATGAGAGAACTGGAACTGCTACGCGAAGCAGCGGCGCTGAACGCGCAAATGGATCACCTGACGGGAATCTTCAACCGCGAAACCATTCTTTCCATGCTGTTTCGCGAGACCGACCGGGTGCAGCGCCTGAAAAGCTCGCTGTGCATGATCCTCTTCGATGTGGATGACTTCGGCCACTGGAACTCGCGGCTCGGCTCGGATGCGTGCGACGAACTGCTCTGCCAGACCGTGGAGCGGACGATGCGCCTATTGCGCAGCTACGATCTTTTCGGCCGCGCCGGCAAAGACGAGTTCCTGATTGCCCTGCCCGGATGCAGCACCGTAAACGCCGTCATGCTGGCGGAACGGATTCGCGTGGACGTCTTCTGCACCCCGTTCCTGGTAGCGGGAGAGGCCATCCGTCTTTCCGCCTGCTTCGGCATCTCATCGAGCAACGGTCGCTCGCCGGTTGTTGTTCTGCGCGATGCGGAACAGGCGCTGCGTGAAGCCATGAACGCCGGGCCCGAGTCGATCCAGTGCTACGGTGATTTTCCGAAGTCCAGCGCTTCGCCGGTCACTTTTCTAACTTCCAATTCCGGCGACGAACTGCTCGCCTGGTAGCGCTGCCGCATCAGACCCAGATGGACGCCCGGATCCCGGCTTTGGGATCCGGGTTTTTTCTTGGTCCGGCTATCAGGGATTCTTTCAGGCAGTACTCGCCAAGACGGCCGCGTCTTCGAGGAATTCTTGAAAGACTTCGTTCGAAAGAAGCCGCCCGCGATCGGTCAGCCGGACGATGGTCCCGGTGACGGTCAGCAGCCCGTCGGCTGCGAGCCGGCCTACTGCTTCCATGGCTTTCAACGCCCGTTCCCGGCCAAACTCCCGTTCAATCTCCGCCGCATCGACCCCGGCATTCATGCGCAGTCCGAGAAACCAGGCCTCCTCATGCTGCCGATCAGCCGATAGCCACTCAGACTCGACCGGCTGCGGGCCTGCCAGATAGGCCCTCAAATCGTCGCTGGTTGTAGTGCGCAGGATGAATCCTTCGCGATTGCCCGCCGATTCCCCTCCGGGCAGCGCGGACGAGGCGTCGAGCCCCAACCCCAGGTAGGGCCGGCGGTTCCAGTAACGGAGATTGTGCCTGGATTCAAACCCTGGGCGGCTGAAGTTGGAGATTTCGTACTGATTCAGCCCCGCCTTTCCCAGGCGCTCAATGGCGACACAATACATACGGGCGATGGCGTCGTCCGAGGGTACCGACTCCGCGAAATAGCGCGCCCCGCCGGCAAGCACTTCACGTCCAAGGCGCGAATCCTCGTCCACTTCCAGCATGTAGACACTGGCGTGCGGAACATCGAGGGACGTGAGAACAGCAAGCGACTCGTCCCATGAATCCTCGGTCTGCCGGGCGAGCCCTGCAATCAGGTCGACACTCAAATTCGAAATGCCTGCGGAACGCAGCCGGGCAATCGTTTCGAGCACCGAAGCGCGGGAATGCAGGCGCCCGCTCACTTGCGCTTCGCGGTCGATGAACGATTGCACGCCCAGGCTGACGCGGTTCACCCCCACGCGCACCATCGCTTCGAGCGTGGACTCGGCAATCTGGCCCGGCGCGCACTCAACGGTGATCTCCGCATCGGCCTGGAGATCGAACTCCTCCTGAATAGCAGCGAAGAGGCGCTCGATCAGCTCAGGACCGAGCAAACTGGGGGTTCCACCCCCCAGGTAGACCGTGTCCACGTGCCCCGGCAGGCAAGCGCCCACTAATTCGGCCCAATCCCGCGCAGAGCGCAGATCTTCGATCAACCGCGACACATACCGCTGATGGTCGCTGGCCGGGTAAACTCCGGAGGCGAAATTGCAATACGTGCACTTCGACCGGCAAAACGGAATCGAGATGTAAAGGCCAAGTGCCTGGCCCGTAGCAGCAGGCATAGGGAGATTGTTTCACGAAGCGAGACCGTGCGTCGGTAGTCACTCTATTCCCTACTCCCTACTCCCTACTCCCTATTCCCTATTCCCTGTTCCCTGCCTTTCACTCCCCTTTCCGTGCAATCATGGAAGCAAGGAGACCGCGCTTGAAAGCCTGGCCATTCCTCGCAGTCGCAGTCATGCAGGCTCTTTTGCTGGCCGCCCATTGGTTTCTCTTTCGCACCGCCGTCGCATTCCTCCCCGGCTTGAGTCCGCAGGCCGTCGATTTGCTGCGCGTCTCACTTCTGGTGCTTGCTTTCAGCTTTATCGTCACGGCGATGGTGGGGTTCCGGTACTCGAATTTACTGGTCCGCATCGTTTACCGCATCGCTTCCGTCTGGTTGGGCTTTCTGAGTTACTTCTTCTGGGCGGCCTGCATTTGCCGCGTTGCCGGATTCGTTCTGAGCCTGACCCCGCTGGCTGCTGACCTTACGCTGCGCACGGTGATGGCTTCTACGCTCTGCTCGCTGGCTATCCTGGCGGGCCTTTACGGAATGGCCAATGCCCGCATGGTCCGCGTCCGCCGCATCCCCATTCAGATGAGCGGCTTGCCTGCCGCCTGGAGCGGGCGCACGGCTCTGGTGCTCAGCGACCTGCATCTGGGCAATGTTTGCAACATCGGCTTTGCCCGTCGCATGGCGACACTTGCGGCCAGCCTGAAGCCTGAGATCGTGCTCATCCCCGGCGACCTTTTCGACGGCTCAAAAGCCGATCCAGACCTGCTGCTCACACCGTTCCTGGACCTGAACCCACCCTTGGGCATTTACTTCTCCGCAGGCAATCACGACGAGTTCGGCGGCTCTGCGCATTACACCGCCGCCTTGAAGCGGGCGGGTATTCACGTCCTCGAAGATCAAAGCATCCTCGTCGAAGGCGTGCGGATCGTCGGCACGCCGTATGGAAGTTCCGTCCATCCCCTCCACCTGCGCGTCTTCCTGGAAAGCCTGCACCTGGACGACGGCACGCCCAGCATTCTGCTCAACCACGTGCCCAACCGCTTGCCTATCCTGGAGAAGGCCGGCGTAAGTCTGTTGCTCTCCGGCCACACCCACGGCGGCCAAATGTTCCCTTTCAACTGGGCTACCCGCCGCATCTTCGGCAAGTTTACGCGTGGGTTGCATCGGTTTGGGCGTCTTACGGTATACACCTCGACCGGTTGCGGAACTTGGGGCCCGCCAATGCGCCTGGGAGCGCAGCCGGAAGTGGCGCTACTCACCTTTGTCGCGGCATGACGGAATGGGCCTGACAGATATGTGCTTTGTGAATGTTCTGTGATCCCGCAGACATTTTTTTCCCTTGACGTGGGCTAGCATAAAGGCTCAAGCAGCTTCATTGCAGTCATTTTTCGCTCATTTTGCGTCGAGTTCAAGGAGATCCGCCGTGGCCACCCATACCTTGCCTGAAATCCAGCCCAGCCGCTCCGTCGTATACACCAGCCTCTCCGGTGTCGATTTGCTCTTGAATCCCCGGATGAACAAGGGCACAGCATTTACCGAATCCGAGCGCGACGCTTTTCGCCTGCACGGCCTGCTGCCTCCCGCCGTGGCCACGCAGGAAGAGCAGCGCGAGCGGCGCATGAAGCAGTTGAACAACCAGATCAACAGCTTTGGCAAATATTCGATTATGCGCGACTTGCAGGACTCCTGCGAAACGCTGTTCTACTCGCTGATCGAGCACAACATCGAGGAATTGCTGCCCATCGTTTACACCCCCGCCGTGGGTGAGGGCTGCCAGCGCTTCAGTGAGATATGGCGCAAGCCGCGCGGCCTGTTCCTGAGCTATCCCGACAAAAGCAAGATCGACCAGATCCTCGCCGATCCGCGCTACGACAACGTCCGCTGCATCGTGGTCTCGGACGGCGAGCGCATCCTTGGCCTGGGCGACCAGGGTGCGGGCGGCATGGGAATTCCCATCGGCAAGATGGCTCTGTACACCGCGCTGGCGGGAATACCGCCGGAACACTGCCTGCCCATTCTGCTGGACGTCGGCACCGACAACCAGGCGCTGCTCGACGATCCGATCTACATTGGCTGGCAGCACCACCGCATTCGTGGCCAGGAATACGACGACTTCATCGAGACCTTTGTGCGCGCGGTGGAGCGCCGTTGGCCCCACGTTTTGCTGCAGTGGGAGGATTTTGCGGGTGTGAATGCCGCCATCCTGCTGAAGCGCTATCGCGATCGCCTGTGCACCTTCAATGACGACATTCAGGGCACAGCAGCCGTGACCACGGCGACGCTGCTGGCCGCGGTCCATGCCACCGGTATTCCGCTCTCGCAGCAAACCATTGCCATGTTCGGTTCCGGCTCCGCGGGCATCGGCATTGTCGAGCTTCTGGTGGCCGCCATGCAGCAGGAGGGCCTGACGGAAGAACAGGCGCACCAGCGCATCTACTCCTTCAACCGATACGGGCTGCTGGTGGAGGGTTGCCAGGGAACCCGGCCCGGCCAGGAAAGTCTGGTTCGCAAGCGCGAAGATGTGGAGGGCTGGCAACTTTCCGGCGGCGATCCATGCGCGATTTCGTTGATAGACGTTGTGCGCAACGCGAAAATCACCGTGCTGGTGGGCGTTTCGGCACAGCCCGGCGTGTTTACCGAAGAGGTTGTGCGCGAAATGGCACGGCAAACGCCGCGCCCGGTGATCTTTCCGCTTTCGAACCCGACTTCGAAGGCCGAAGCCGTTCCCGCGGACCTGATGCGCTGGACCGATGGCCGCGCGCTGGTGGGCACCGGCAGCCCTTTCGCGCCGGTTGAAGTGAACGGGAAGATGGTGCGCATCTCCCAGATCAACAACTCGTACATATTCCCAGGGCTCGCACTGGGCATCCTGGTGTCGAAGGCCACGCGCGTGACGGACAACATGATCATGACGGCTGCCCGCACGTTGGCCTCGCTTTCACCTACGCGCACCGACAAGAATGCGCCGCTGCTGCCGCCGATTGGCGAATCCCGCGACGTCGGAATGGTGGTGGGCGAAGCCGTTGCGCGGCAGGCGATTGCCGATGGGGTTGCCGGGATCGAGGACACAGAGACGCTCAAGGAGCAGTTGCTGGCCTACGTGTGGAAGGCCGACTATCTGCCCTACGAGCGGGTTCTTTAGAGCGTAAAGGGCAAGTGTCTTAAGCAGGCGGGGCTGCGGCTCCGCCTCTTGCGTAATGCGCTGCGGAAGACAACAGACATACGATTGACTCTATTTCGTCCACAACAGATCCGGGGTGGATTTTCCGGCGTCTTTTGGGCCGGTTCCGGCGTCGAATTGATAGAATTGGCTGATCTACAAAAACGTTTTAGGATGGGGGATTCATGATGCATTTACTACGCCGTGCAAAGGTTTCGATCTCGGTGACGGCGCTGTTGTCTCTTTCTTGTCTTGCAGTTCCGGGCTTCTCTCAGTGGCAGCGCCAGGCTAAGCCCACCGGCCCCTGGTTGAACCCCAGCCTCTCTTCCGATGAACGCGCCGACCTGGTCATGAAGGAAATGACCCTCGACGAGAAGGTCGGACTGCTGCACGGGATCGGAATGCCCACCGATGAGCCGGTCACGCTGATCAATGCCCCCTCGAATCGCGGAGTCGGCTATACAGTTGGGATTCCCCGGCTTGGCATTCCCGGAATCGACATGAGCGATGCTGCCTACGGCGTTCGTTCCAGCGGCGTGAATGGCCGCTATTCCACTGCACTGCCGGCGAACGTTGCCGCCGCCTCCAGTTGGGATGTGGATGCCGCCTACGAGTATGGCGCGCTGATCGGCCGCGAACTGCGCGCGCAGGGCTACAACATGACCCTCGGCGGTGGCGTGAACCTTACGCGCGAACCCCGCAACGGCCGTACCTTTGAGTATCTCGGCGAAGACCCCATCCTCGCCGGAACGCTGGTGGCTCGCCTGATCCAGGGCACTGCCTCGGCGCACATCATCAGCGACATCAAACACTATGCCTTCAACGACCAGGAAAGCGGACGCAACTCGGTCAACATCACGATCGGCAAGCGCGCGGCTCGCGAATCGGATCTTCTGGCATTCGAGATCGGCGTCACACAGGGTCATCCCTCCGCGGTGATGTGCTCCTATAACCGCGTCAACGATGACTTCGCGTGCGAGAACAACTTCCTGCTCAACGAGTTTCTCAAGAAGGACCTGAAGTTCCCCGGCTTCGTGCTCTCCGACTGGGGCGGCACGCACAGCCTGGAAAAAGCTTCCGCCGCGGGCCTGGACAACGAACAGCCCGGTGCAATGTTCTTCGGCGACAAGTACAAAGCGGCAGTGGAAGCCGGCAAGATCCCCATGGCCGAGTTGGACGAGCATGTGCACCGCATTCTGCGTACGCTGTTTGAATCCGGTGTGGTCGACTATCCGCGCGAACGCAGTGTTGTGGATCCCTTCGCCGGGTTGGAAACCGCCCGCAAGATCGAAGAGGGTGGCATCGTCCTGCTCAAGAACAACAAGTCCGTTCTGCCGCTGGAGCCCGCGAAGCTGCGCACGATCGCGGTGATCGGCGCGCACTCGGATGTGGGCATGATCAGCGGCGGCGGCTCCGCGCAGGTGGACCCCATTGGCGGCAATGCCATTCTGCCCCCAGGCAAGGGCGCGACCCGCTGGATGGAACAGATCTGGTTTCCCACCTCGCCGCTGAAGGCGATCCAGGCGCGCGCTCCCAAGGCGACCGTCAAGTTTGACCCCGGCACCGACCCAGCCGCCGCGGCCGAATTGGCCAGGAGCGCGGATGTCGTGATCGTCTTCGCCTATCAGTGGGCAAGCGAAGGCATGGATTTGAAGGACCTTTCGCTACCTGAAAACCAGAACGACCTGATCGCTAAAGTTGCAGCGGCCAATCCGCGTACTGTTGTCGTGCTGGAAACGGGCAACCCGATCACCATGCCCTGGGTGGATGCCCCGGCCGCCATTCTGGAAGCCTGGTACGCAGGCAGCGACGGCGCCAACGCTCTGGGCAACATTCTTTTTGGCTCGGTGAATCCCAGCGGCAAGCTGTGCAACACCTTCCCGAAGAGCGAGGCAGATCTGCCTCACCCGGTCATCACCCAGCCGCCACCGGAGTCGCGTCATTTCTCTGGACCGGCCTCTCCCGAACAGTGGGCCGCCGGTCTGCCGCCCTTCCAGGTGGTTTATGACGAGGGCGTCAAGGTGGGCTACAAGTGGTACGACGCGGAGAAGAAGCCCGTCCTCTTCCCCTTCGGCTACGGACTTTCGTACACCACCTACCGCTACTCCGGCCTCTCGGTGACGCAAGAAAAGACGGTCAAAGTCACCTTCACCGTGGCCAATACCGGCACGCGCTCCGGCGCGGAAGTCAGCGAAGTGTACGCCAGCCTTCCCGCCAGCGCCCAGGAACCGCCCAAGCGCCTGATCGGGTTTGCCAAGACCAAGCTGGACGCCAAGGGCAAGCAGACCATCACGGTCGAGGTCGATCCCAAGTACCTGTCGATCTTCGACGAACAGAAGGACGACTGGACGCTGCTTCCCGGCCAATACACGATCATGGTCGGCGGATCCTCGCAGGATCTGCCACTCAAGGCCACCATCGACCTGAAGTAGTTCCATAGTGAACGAGCAGCACAAGGAACGGCCCGATCCGCGGCACCGGATCGGGCCGTTTTCTGTTGCTGCTCTGATCGACCATGCACAGCACGACCTTCTCGCTGGCCTTCTGAGCGAAGCGTGCGGAGTGGGAGACCGGGCATTCTGTCTCTCCACCGCGAACTCAAAAAAGTCAGAATCTTCGCAGAGAATCTGAACGGAGCATCACAAACGGAGTCATAATATAGGAACGTTTCTACATTCAGGGGGGGGCATAATGGCGATCACCACACTTTCCAGCCGCGAATTCAATCAGGATGCCAGCCGCGCCAAAAAGGCAGCCAGCCACGGCCCGGTTTTTATCACGGACCGAGGCCGCCCCGCCCACGTACTGTTAACCATCGAAGAGTATCAAAGACTTACAGGCAAGCAGCAGAGCATCGTAGACCTGCTCGCCATGCCCGAAGAAGATTATTTTGAATTTGACCCTCCCCGTATGGGAGACGAATTTCCTCAACCTGCGGATTTTGATCGATGATGTACCTACTGGATACCTGCGTTGTCTCGGAGTTGCGCAAACCCAAGTTTGATTTTCCCTCTTCCACTCCTCCCCTCGTTCGCAAAGTCGCCAAGGCGGATTCCAATGTAGTTGCCTGGGCCAGTGGCGTTCCTCGGAGTTCGCTTTATTTGTCCGCCATTTGTGTCATGGAACTACAGATGGGCACTTTGATGATCGAGCGTCGCGACCCGGTTCAAGGAAGGATTCTTCGCACTTGGATCGATAAGAACGTGCTTCCGTCTTTCGCCGGGCGCGTTCTGGTGGTTGACACAACAGTAGCTCTCCGCTGTGCCTCGCTGCATGTTCCCAACCCATGCTCCTATCGCGATTCGCTCATCGCCGCAACTGCCCTCGTGCATGGAATGACCGTGGTCACGCGCAATGTTCCGCATTTTGAACGGTCAGGCGTGGCGGTGCTCAATCCTTGGGCTGAGTAGAAGGCCTCTCATCGGAGCATTTGTTGTCAAATCTGGCCGGGTTTATTTAGGCGCTATTCCCCGCCCTGCGGCACCTGCTCCAGCAACCGCTTCCAGGTTTTCTGGTTCTTGCGGAAGCCCTTCTTAAGATCCTCGAGAATGCGTTCGAAATCGGAGTTGGTGCGCAGGTTGTTCCATGCCGGATTCTTCTGGAACCATGGATAGTTTTCGTTGCCGAGATAGATTGCGCGGCGCAGCCAGTGCAGCGCTTCCGACGAGTCGCCTTCGACGGCAAAGTAGGTGGCGAGGCGGTAGGCCATTTCGCTGTCGGCCTCGGCCGCGGCCAGAGTCTCGTCCTGCAGCAGCTTTGCTCCCCGTTCGCGATCACCAGCCTGCACGTAGCACAAAGCAAGTGTTGGCACCGCGATCCTCATCGAGGGATCGTCTTTGATGACCGATTCCAGAATCTCGATTGCCGCGCCAATGTTGCCCAGACGCATTTCCTGATAGCCGGCCGAGGTACGCAGCAGCGGGTGGCGCGGCTCAAGAGACAAGCCCTTTTCGAGTTCGTCGCCGGCCAGCTCGATCTGGTTTTGATAGTGGTACACGCGGGCGCGGTGGTTATACAGAATGGCGGCGTTGGCCGGATTCAGCTTAAGCGCGCGATTGAACTCGGCCAGAGCCTCGTCGTACATTCCGTCGCCCCGCAGCGCCATGCCGGCCACCATGTGCACATTCCAGTCATTGGCCGCGTTCGCCAGCAGATTGGCAACACCGTGGCGCGCCGATTCCTTTTCGCCGCGCGACAAGAGCATGTAAATCCGGTAGAGATTGGCCTCGGTCGATCCCGGGTCGCGCTTGAGAGCCTCGTCAAATGCGCGCCGGGCATGCATCACGTTGATCTGTCCGCCGAATCCGTGGCGTACATACTGCAGTTCGGCAATACCCAGCCCGCTCCAGCCCGCGGCATATTCCGGATCGGTCGCGGTGACGCTCAAGAACAGAGCATGTGCCCGTTCCAGATCGCTGCGTGAACCGGTGCGGGTCATGAACGAACTCAACATGGCACGCGCCTGCAGATACTCTTCGCTCGCCGTGCCGGGCAGCGAAGCCTCGCGTGGGCCGGTACGCGGCGCATCGATCTTGTCGCCCGCGCTCATACCGTGCAGGGTGGCGAATACCTCGTTCGAAATCTCCGTCTGCACCGCAATCAGGTCCAGCGATGCAACGCGGATTGCGCCGCCCGAGCGCACGCTCTGCGCATTCACATCGAGCAGCTGCCAGTTCAGATCGAACCCTTCATCGGAACGCAGAAAGCTGCCCGCGAGGACATAAGTGACCAGCAGCTTCTGGCCCAGCGCCAGCGGATCCATCTGCATCTTGATCAGCGGCATCAGAGTGCTGGAGGGACGCACGACGAGCCCAGGAATCCGCGCCAGCCGCGCGGCAATCGCGTCTGCCAGGGCAAAACCGTAAAGCGGTGCAACCGGCGTTTCGCCCATGTTGGCGAAGGGCAACACCACCAGCGAGTTCTGATGATTGCGCTCCGTGGCCGACTCGCGAAAGCGCTCCGCCAGCATCGACAGAAAGCCGGTGTTCCGCTTCTCGGCTTCCGCCGCAGTGGTGGGCAGGTTGGCCGCGGCTTCGCCGGGAATGCTGCCGGTCTCGATCTGCATGGCCTTCATGATCGTCTTGAGCGACTCGCGGACCTCGGCAGCCGAAGCCGAGCGCGCCCCGGGATTCTTCTCCAGGCAACTCGCGATCACACTCTTCAGCTCCGGCGAAATGCCGCCTGGCACGATGATATTGAGATCGTCGGGATCGGAAAACTGGATGGCGCGAATGCATTGAAAATCCTCCGCGTCGGGGCGCGAGAACGGATGATGCCCGCTCACCAGTTCATAAAGGATGACGCCCAGCGCCCACACATCCGACTGCACGCTCGACTGTCCGGTGACAAACTGCTCGGGCGCCATGTAACGGATGGTCCCTCCGCGCGCCGTATATGTCGCCGCGAGCGATGCATCCTTGGCCAGCGCGGGCTTGGATGGATCGAAGTTGGCGTCTTCCGGGCTCAACCGGCGGGCCAGCCCGAAGTCGAGGATCTTGACCAGGCCGCCATCGGTCAGCATCACATTCTGCGGCTTCAGGTCGCGATGAAAGATTCCCAGCGTGTGCGCGGCCTGCAACCCGTCGGCAATCTGAATGCCTACCGACAGCGCCAGTTGCAGGCTCGCCGGACCGCGCGCAATCAGCAGGTCCAGCGACTGGCCAGGCACATACTGCATCACGATGTACCCCTCGTTGCCGGCCTCGCCTACTTCATAGATGCCGCAGACGTTGGGGTGCTCAATCGCGGAGGCCATGCGCGCCTCGCGCAGCACTGTGGACCGCAGTTGCTGGGCGGAAAGCAGCCCGGGGCGCAGAATCTTCAGCACCACGGGCCGTTGCAACAGCGTGTCGTTCGCCAGGTAGACCACACCGCTGCCGCCGGCGCCGAGCCGCCGGATAATCTCGTATTGTTCGATCTTGCGCTTTGTCGCCACGCTTCAAGTGTACTGGGCGCCGTGTAAAGATCTCCTCAACAACCCCTGAGCCAGTCCTGGTTTTCCCGCTTTGAACCACCTGTGGTGGGGCAGACGCTTCGGCAATTGCACGGAGTTCGGGAATCTCGCCGAACATTGACTTTGAAAGGGCACGGCTTCAGCCGTGCCGCTCACGGGGGCAAATCTCTACGGCTTTAGCCGCCGAGGGATGTCCTGGCGGCCAAACGATTTCCCTCAGTGGCTGAAGCCCCGGACTTCTGATGCTTATTTGCGCGCTTTCTCAGCATTTCTGCGATTTTTCTACCCGGACGCCTTGAAAGCGCGGAACGCCCCGCAGGCTTTACCATCGAGGTATGCCTCCATTCGCTACCGGCCAGCCCCTGCTTGGCCAGACTCTGCTTATCGACGCCGACGACACGCTCTGGGAGAACAACATCTACTTTGAGCGCGCCATCGCCGCGTTCATCGGATTTCTGGATCACCAGGAGTACACGCCCACACAGGTGCGGCTGGCGCTGAACGCCGTTGAGCGCGAAACGATTCTCGCTCACGGCTACGGCCTCACCAGTTTTACTCGCTCGCTGACCACCTGTTTCGAGCGCCTCAGCCCCACTCCGATGACCGCCGCAATGCGTGACCGCGTGGAGGGCTTTGCGCACGCCATCCAGGCCCAGGAGATCGAGTTGCTGCCGGGCGTGCAATCGACCCTGGCAGAACTGGCCGAGCGTCACCATTTGATACTGATGACCAAGGGCAACGAAGCCGAACAGGCCGATAAACTGAGCCGGTCAGGACTAGCACCGTTCTTTGCCGCGGTGGAGATCGTGGCCGAAAAGGACCCGCCGACTTATCGCGAAGTCATCCATCGCCACGAACTCGCTCCGCACACGAGTTGGATGATCGGCAATAGCATCAAGAGCGACATCAACCCAGCTCTCGCCGCCGGACTGCACGCTGTGTTTCTCTTCCACAAAGACACCTGGGTGCTGGAGCACGCCGAACTCGACGCCGCACCAGATGGACAGCATTTACTCGAACTCGAATCCTTTGCCAAGCTGGCCGAGATCTTCTAGCTGCGAACAGGTTGCGAACAACAAGAGCGGCATCCCTGTGTATCCTGGTTGCATGAAATCCAGACTCATGATCCGGCTTCTTCTTTTCGTCGCGACCGGTGCGTTTCTCGGTCAACTCGTCAATCTTGATCGCACAAAGTGGATCATGCTCGGCAGGGGGGCGTTTCTCACCTTTCAAAATCACCAGTTCGACAAGTACATAGCTAGCACAAGGAGCGGCGCTGTCTTCGTAGTCTTCTTGGCCATCTTTGCCTTGGGACTGGGCGCGCTGTTCGAAGGAATCGCCTTCGCAGGGGATAAGATCCTTCATCTTCTTGTTTCACGCAAAGTCGCGGATTCCTAAGGACGACCGCCGCGCATCCAGATCCCTGTTCCCTGTTCCCTGCTTCTTGACTCGCCCTCGTCGCTCTGTTCTACTGCAATCAACGTCATGCGCACCGATCTTGCCAATGCGAACCTCGTTTCGGTCTGGTGCGGGATTCTGTTTCCTCACGAAATTCGAATTATTCAGCACAACCTGCAAGCGGGAAGAAGAGCCTAAAAGATTCGGCAGAGCAGCAAACAGGCCACCTCCCGCACCTGCGGCAGGTGGTTTTTCCGTCTTTTTCACACTCTTTACCCCCGGCAATCTAAAGGAGAAACCTCTTGGCGTCCGTCTCTCTCTCCGGCATCATGGCAGCCCGCGCGCGCATCGGCGAGGCCATTCATTGTTCTCCCTGCTATCTGTCTCACTATCTGTCGGAGATGACTGGTCTGCCCTTGCACCTGAAGCTGGAGAATCTGCAGCGCACGGGATCCTTCAAGGAGCGGGGTGCGCTGAACAAGCTCTTGACTCTGAACCAGGCAGAGCGCGAGCGTGGAGTTATCGCCGCCAGCGCCGGCAACCATGCGCAGGGGGTTGCATTTCATGCCGCGCAACGCGGCATTCGCGCCCAGATCGTGATGCCCCTGGCGACGCCGCAGATCAAGGTTTCATCGACCCGGGGATTCGGCGCCGAGGTAATTCTGCATGGGGCCAGCTATGACGAAGCCTGCGAGGAAGCGATCCGGCGGCGCATCGAAGATGGCTTCACTTTCATTCATCCCTTCGACGACGCGGAAGTCATCAACGGCCAGGGCACCATCGGCCTTGAAATCCTGGAACAGGTGCCGGACATTGAAGCTGTTGTGCTTCCTCTCGGCGGAGGTGGCCTGATCAGCGGCGTTGCCTGCGCGTTGAAGGAAAGCAATCCGCGCATTCGCGTAATCGGCGTAGAGCCGGAGAAGCTTCCCTCGATGCTGCGCGCGCGGGAGGCCGGCTCGCCGGTGACGATTGCTGCCGAGGCCACCATCGCCGACGGCATCGCCGTGCGGCGCGCCGGTGACGTGACTCTGCCATTGGTGGGCCGCTATGTGGACGAAATTGTCAGCGTGGACGACGAAGAAATTGCCAGCGCCATCCTGACCCTGCTGGAGCACGAGAAGACGCTGGCCGAAGGCGCCGGCGCAGCTGCTCTTGCGGCCGTGGTGCAGGCCAAGACCAATCTGAAAACCCGCCGCACCGTAGTCCTGGTTTCAGGCGGCAACATCGATGTCTCGCTGCTGGCCAAGATCCTGGAGCGCGGCCTGGTGAAAGACGGACGCCTGCTGCGTGTCCGCGTCTATCTGCAGGACCGCCCCGGCGCGCTGCTGGTGCTGACCCAGATCCTTGCCAGGGAGCGCGCCAACATCGTGGAGACGATTCACAATCGCGCCTATTACGGCGTCAGCCTCGGCGAGACCGTCATCGATGTGACGATTGAAACGCGCGGCGCGACCCACATTGCCGCCATAAGCCATGCCCTGCGCGAAGGCCAGTTCCGCTTCGAGCGCATCCAGTAGGTGCTTCGCGCACGGCGGATCTTCGTCGCAAATTCAGGCAACAAAAAGGCCCCGGAACCGGAACATGCCGCTGACCCCGGCGTTCCCGATCCGGGGCTTAGTTTCCGTCGACGAGACCGGTTAGATACCCGCGCCGGGAATGTACTTGTATTCGATCTTCTCGGGCTTTTTGACCGGGTCGCCGGTCAGGTCATGGGTGTGCCAGACAACGCTCTCGCTGGCCACCTCGGGATGTTTGCTGAGGAACTCCAGCGCATAGGAACTTGCAGTCGGATCGTCCTTTTGGTCGGCAAATTTCGCGTTTTCGATCACAGCCTTTGGCTTGTCGCCGAGGCGGCGATAGAGAATCGCGAGTTGATAGTGCGCTGCCAAGTCGTCGGGGTCGATAGCCTGCAGAGCCTGGTACGAGGTGAGCGCGGCGGGGTAGTTGTGCTCCTGAAAAAAGCTGAAGCCCAGTTCGCGCAGAGCGTCCTTGGAGCGCGGATACTTCGCCAACACGGCCTGCAGGTCGGTGACCGCCTCCTTCACCTGCCCGGCCTGGCGCTCGACAATCGCGCGGTAATAGAGTGCGCGGGGATCGCCGGGTAACAGCACGAGTGCCTTGGCCAGGTTAGCCTTGGCGTCGCTGTACTTTTCCCACGAGATTTCAACGACAGACATATTGGTGAACGCGTCAGGGTAGTCCGGGCGCAGGGCGGCAACGCGCTCGAAGGCGTACACCGAGGCTTCGTATTGCTGGGCGTCCAGCAACGCGATCCCGTAATTGTTCCAGCGCATCCACTCCTTGTTCTCCGTGGGATCTGGAGGCTGGGAAGCGTTTTCGCCGATTTTGAAGGTCTTGGTCTCCGAGGCCATATCGACGATGGGCATGGGGTAGGGTTTTGGTTCCTTCTGGCCCGTCTGCGTAATCGCGTAGTCGATGAAGTGCTGGTTGAAGCGCCGATAGCGCATGGTCGCCGTCAGCGATATCTGTCCCGTGATGTCCTTGGGCAAACGGAAGCGGTAGCGCACCAGTTGCGAGCGTCCCGACTGAATGGTGTTGTTGTACGCCAGAACGCGGTTGTGCCAGATCTGGTGAAGGTCGTTTAGTTCGCCCTTGTTGTTGATGAGACGGTTGGTGAACGAGTGCGCGGAGGGGTCCAGGTATCCGTCGGGCTTGATGAATCCGCTCTCGGCCAGGGTCTTGCCGCCGCCGTCCTTCACGGTGAAGTCGACCCATGCCTCGTAGAAGTCGCGCTGCTCGGGAATGAAGGAGTGGCCGATGCCCTTGTTCTGAATGACGACGTCGGCCACCAGCGTTTCGCCGGCAGCAAGCGAAAAGGCGGTCAGACCCAAGGGAGCCACCAGGACTTGGTCTTTGGAGGTGGCCGCAGCATTTTCCTTTTCCAGAGCGAAGACGTCGATGTTGAAGACACCCTTGCCGTCGGACGCATTTTTGAGGAAGGCCACCAGCTTCTCGGCTTGCTCATCGAATTTGTAGTATTGGGGTATGAGGGTGTTGCCGCCCAGCCAGCGGTGCGAAACCAGCTTGCCGTCCTTGGCGCCCGGATCGATGGCCGCGGCGGGCATTTGCTCGCGCGCCATGTGGCAGGTCTGGCAGGTGGAAACAACGTCCTTGCGATAGAACGGAAGCGGAGACTGTTTGGTAAAGCTCGCGCCCTGCCATTCGTCGTAGAGGGCGATGGCGCGCAGCCATTTGTAGTCGTCCAGCGAACGGGGAATGGCGGCCTTGTGGCAGGCGGCGCAGAACTCGGCCGTTTGATAGAGAGGACGCATGACCGCCTTGGAATGGCGGTCGAGGTTGGCCAGGATCTCGGCGTCGGTGACCGGCCGGGTGATTGGCTCTCCCTTCTCATCGACCAGCACCGCCGGGGTTCCCATCACGTAGCTCCCGGTGCCGGTTGTATCGGTGGACTGGATCGAATGGCAGGTTGAGCAGGTGAGCCCTTCATCCTCGAAGGGACGTTTCTTGGGCATTCCCTGCGAAAGGTCGCCGCTCAACAGCGCCACCGGATTGTGACAGCCCTCGCAGTGCCGCGAATACTGCACGCCCTTCTCGTCGATCAGCAGGTTCACGTTCTTCAGATACCAGGGCGCGCGGAAGCTGTTCGAGTGCACCGACTGACGCCACTGGCGATAGGCCTCCTGGTGGCAGTGGCCGCAGTACTGGGCAGTTGGAAAGCTCTTGGGACTGAGGAACTGGCCGTTCGACGAGGTGGCGTTCGAGGGCTGGAAAGGCGACTCCTTGCCGAAGGCATAGTTGTAGCGTGCAGTAACGGAATCATGAAACGCCGAGGTCGGCCCGGTAATGCCGGCCGGAGCGCCATAGTTGGTAGAGGGCGCACCAGGGGGCGAAGTTGGGGCCGCGCTTGCGCTGTTTGCCGTGGCGGCTGCTGGGACTGGGTTTTCCGGTCCGCTCGCGGCGCTGGCCGGTCCCGTAATTGCTAGAGAAAGCACGGCAAGCAGCGGCCAGATGCGCGGAACTGCCCAAGGGCGCAGCGCTTGCGGGACCGCCGGCAGGAAGGCGCGGTCAGGCACATGATCGAAAACAGGATCGGAACTACGATCGAAAGGGTTTATGGACATTGTCCGGCGATCTCCCAGCAAAAAAGGTCGAAGTCCAGCAGGCTCATGGGGAAGAAGCTGGATGAAAAAGACCGTAGCAGGTGGAACCGACAGGTTGCTTCCACCAAAAGGTGGAGCACACGAGCTGGGCAGCCGCCAACGTCTGCAACCAGAAGTCCTTCCTGAGAGACTGCGGCCGCTTCGCCGCACCTGAGAACCCCTCCGTGAGCCGAATCACACAGCCTCCGGCGACGCAGGCCTGCTAAAATTTCAGCCGTCATTCGGGGCATGCAGGGCGGGTCTCCCGTGCGGAAGTTGGACGCAAAGTTCTGGCCTGAGCCGGGTTAGGGGTGCGATTTTGCGCGTCTCCGGATTCCCCTCTCAAAGGGGTCAAGGTTCATACCGGGAGCTCAATCCCAGCAGGTGAAACACTATTCACGGCTGGCGGTTCACAGAGTGGGATGAATAGGGAGAGAATAGACCAGAACAGCAGTGCGGCATATCACATCCATTTAGCCAACACACGCCGTGAACTGGTACGTTGTTGAAGAAGGATTGCAATCTTGACCATGGCTTCAAATCCATATTTCTCTCTGGCTGTTCTGTTTGTTGGAGCGCTCGGGTTCGGCCTCGCTCCCTTGGCGCTTGCCTGGCTTTGGGGCAAGGTGTACTCACCCGCCAAGCCGAACGCAATCAAGAACGCCATTTACGAATGCGGACTGGAGTCCGCTGGCGACGCCTGGGTGCAATTCCGGTCGGCTTATTACCTCTACGCCATCATCTTTTTGATCTTTGATGTGGAAGCCGTCTTCCTGCTCCCCTTTGCAGTGGCCTTTACTGGCCTCGGCGTGCAGGCGTGCGTCTCCATGGCGGTCTTTGTACTGCTCCTGATCGAGGGGCTGGCCTGGGCCTGGGTAAAGGGAATTCTGAACTGGGCGTGAGAGAAGCAGAGAACAGGGATCAGGGATCAGGGATCAGGGAACAGGGGTCAGTAGGCTTTTGTGGCCAGCAATTTGTACTGGCTGATGTTGCGGTCTGGTAATGAAGTGGAAGGGCTCATGGAGCAGGCAGGGAAAGGCTTTTCTGATCCCTGAACCCTGATTCCTGATCCCTGGTATCGAACAGGCTCATGGAGCAGGCAGGGAAAGGCTTTTCTGATCCCTGCCCCCTGAACCCTGACCCCGGTGAGCGGAGCGAACAATGGCAGTAGATGAATCACTGAAGATCGAACTGGGCAAACAGGGCGTCTTCGTAACGACCATCGAGGAACTGTACAACTGGGGCCGCCGCAACTCGATCTGGCCCATGCAGTTCGGATTGGCCTGCTGTGCCATCGAAATGATTGCCACCACCATGGCTCGCTACGATCTGGCCCGCTTCGGAGCAGAGGTCTTTCGGCCTTCGCCTCGCCAGGCGGACATGATGATCATCTCCGGCACGGTGACCAAGAAGATGGCACCCCAGGTGGTGCGCCTGTATAACCAGATGGCCGAGCCGAAGTACGTGATCGCCATGGGCGCCTGCGCCATCAGCGGCGGCCCGTTCAAGCAAGGCTACAACGTGCTCAAGGGCATCGACCGTTATATCCCCGTGGATGTGCACATTCCCGGCTGCCCGCCGCGCCCGGAAGCCTTGATTCAGGCGTTCATGACGCTGCAGAAGAAAATCGAAGGCCAGCCCCTGACCGGCGCCGACCGCCCCCGTCACCTGGATGCCGAGGCGCAGGGCGAGTTCCCGGTGCCTGTACAAGGCGAGCACGATCTGGAGCCCACATCCAATCCCGGCGTCTGGACTGTTCCGGTGGTGATCAGCTGATGAAGACAGCGGAAGAAATCAAAGCAGCCATCGAAGCGGGGGTACCCGGCGCCGAAGTCGAGATCGTTCCCAACCCCAGCCCCAGTGGTCAGCACTCGCTGCGCGTCGCGCCCAGCCATGCCTTTGCTGTGGCCCAGTTTTTGCACGACGATCCGGAGATCGCTCTCGATTACCTCTCCAACGCCACCGGCGTGGACTGGCTGGACAAGGAAGTCTCCGAAAAGGTGAAGGCGACGCGCACGGTGACCAAGTTAGTCGATGGCGTGGAACAGTCGGTCGAAGAAACCGTCGAGGAGACCGTCAAGCGCGCAATTCCCGGCTATCTCGAAACGGTCTACCATTTTTTCTCGATTCAAAAGAAGTACGGTCCCGTGATTCTGCGCATGCGCACCGAGAACCGGACCGATCAGGTTGAGTTGCCCTCGCTGACCCCGATCTACCGCTCGGCGGAATTCCAGGAACGCGAGATCTTCGACCTTTACGGGATTGTCTTCACCGGCCACCCGGATCTGCGCCGGTTGCTGATGTGGGATGAATTCAAGGATCACCCGATGCGCCGCGATTACGTTTCGCCGGAAGATTTCGAGTACGAGCCCACGCCGCACGACGAAGTGCTGGTCCGCGCGCAGGCGCAGCGGGCCAAGGAAATGGCGGCCGCTACCGTCCAGGCCGATGGCGCTGCCGTTCGCCAGGAAGGATCGGCGCAATGAGCATTGGAGAATTTGTGCAGGAGAACAAACCCCTGGGCTGGAATCGCCCGCCGCACATCGAGCCCGATGGCGAAGGCGAACTGCTCGAAGTGGCCATGGGGCCGCATCATCCCTCGACGCACGGCGTATTCCGCATGGACCTGGCGCTGGACGGCGAGCGCGTGATCCGGCTAAAGCCCGTTTTCGGCTATTTGCATCGTAACCACGAGAAGCTTGGCGAAGGCCACAGCTACCTGGCGTCGATGCCCTTTACCGACCGGCTCGACTACATGTGCTCGCTGACCAACAACTGGGCCTATGCCCTGGCGGTGGAGAAGCTGGCGGGGCAGGAAGTTCCCGAGCGGGCCGAGTACATCCGTCTGATCCTTGCCGAGCTGACCCGCATACAGAATCACGCTTCGAGCATCGGCTTTCTGTTGCAGGAGATGGGCGCCAGCGGCACTCCGCTGATGTACGCCTTCCGCGAGCGCGAGAAGATCCTCGATCTGTTCGAATCCCTCACCGGTTCGCGCATGATGTGCAACTACATGCGCTTCGGCGGCTGCCGCGTGGACGTTTCCCAAGACTGGGTCAAGAGCGCGAAGAAAGTGGTCGCCAGCCTGCCCAAGTTTGTGGACGAATTCGAGAACCTGCTGGGGGGGAACGAGATTCTGATGGCCCGCACGCAGGGCATGGGCATCCTGAAGCCGGATCTGGCGGTGAATGCCGGCATCAGCGGACCCATGCTGCGCGCCACCGGTGTGGGCTACGACATTCGCAAGGTGGATCGCTACGGCATTTACGACCGCTTCAACTTCCGTGTCCCGCTGGGCGCGGTGGGCGACATTTACGACCGTTATTCGGTGCGCATGCTGGAGATGCGCGAGTCGCTCAAGATGCTGGAGCAGGCTCTGAACGAGATTCCTGCCGGGCCGATCATGGATGCAAAAGCCAAGATTCGCGGCTTCCGTCCCAAGCCCGGCGAAGCCTACGGCCGCATCGAGGCGCCCAAGGGCGAGTTGGGCTTCTATTTGATCAGCGATGGCAGTCCGAATCCCTATCGCTACCGGGTGCGTCCGCCCAGCCTGATTAACCTGACGGTGCTGGAAGACATGTGCCTGGGCCATAATGTTGCCGACGTGGTTCTGATCTTCGGCTCGGTGGATATTGTGCTGGGCGAAGTGGATCGGTGAGAAAAGCAGGGAACAGGGAACAGGGGTCAGGGATCAGGTTTTGAAAGGGCACGGCTTTAGCCGTGCCGCAAGAAGCACAAAAAGATTCGGGGCTTTAGCCCCTGCGGGAACGGTTTCAAGGAACACCGGCTGATATCCCGGAAACCCGGATTTAGTCTCGGTTTTGAAGATGCACTGTTTTGAAAGGGCACGGCTTTAGCCGTGCCGCATGAAGCACAAAAAGATTCGGGGCTTTAGCCCCTGTGGGAACGGTTTCAAGGAACACCGGCTGATATCCCGGAAACCCGGTTTTAGCCTCGGTTTTGAAGATGCACTGTTTTGAAAGGGCACGGCTTTAGCCGTGCCGCAAGAAGCCAAAAACGATTCGGGGCTTTAGCCCCAGTGGGAACGGTTTCAAGGAACACCGGCTGATATCCCGGAAACCCGGTTTTAGCCTCGGTTTTGAAGATGCACTGTTTTGAAAGGGCACGGCTTTAGCCGTGCCGCAAGAAGCACAAAACGATTCGGGGCTTTAGCCCCAGTGGGAACGGTTTCAAGGAACACCGGCTGATATCCCGGAGACCCGGTTTTAGCCTCGGTTTTGAAGATGCACTGTTTTGAAAGGGCACGGCTTTAGCCGTGCCGCATGAAGCACAAAAAGATTCGGGGCTTTAGCCCCAGTGGGAACGGTTTCAAGGAACACCGGCTGATATCCCGGAGACCCGGATTTAGCCTCGGTTTTGAAGATGCACTGTTTTGAAAGGGCACGGCTTTAGCCGTGCCGCATGAAGCACAAAAAGATTCGGGGCTTTAGCCCCTGCGGGAACGGTTTCAAGGAACACCGGCTGATATCCCGGAGACCCGGATTTAGTCTCGGTTTTGAAGATGCACTGTTTTGAAAGGGCACGGCTTTAGCCGTGCCGCATGAAGCACAAAAAGATTTGGGGCTTTAGCCCCTGGGGCGTTGCGGGAGGGTGTTTTGCTGGGTGAGGGATTAATCAAAGGGCTTGCGGAGACGGCGAGAAACTTCGTCGGCAGCTATTTCTCCGCGGAACGGCTGACCACGGTGCAATATCCGGAGGAGAGGATCGCGCCGTATGAAGCCACGCGCGACTTTCCATTCCTGGTGTACGACGGCGACGACTGGGAAGCGGGACTGCGCTGCACCTCGTGCCAGATCTGCGAGAAGGAGTGTCCGCCCAAGTGCATTTACATCGAGAAATCCAAGGACAAGAAGCCTGACTTCACCGGCCGTCCGCAGACCTACCCGGCGCGCTTCGACATCGACATTTCGGTGTGCATGAGCTGCCAGATCTGCGTCGAGGTGTGCCCCTTCGAAGCGATCAAGATGGATACCGAGTTCGAGCTGAGCACCACGGACCGCTTTGGCGGACTACTGCAAAACCGCAAGCAACTGGCCAAATCCAACGCACACTATCACAAGATTCATCCCACCGAGGCCGCCGAGTCGGACGCGGGCCTTGCCGCCGAGAAGGCCAAGTTCGACGCCAAGACGAAAGCCGCGGCCGAGGCCGCCAAGGCGAAGGCTGTTGCCGCTGCCCAGGCTGGAGAGGGAGCCTAATCCATGTTCGAAAAGCTCGACCAGATTTTTGTTCTCCTTCTTCATTGGATCCTGGGATGGCTGCCCGCAGGTCTGCGCCCGGTCACCGGTGTTCTGCTCTCTGTAGTGACGATTGTCTGCGTCTTCCCTGCTCTGTTTGCCATCTGTGTGCTGCTTGAGCGCAAGGGGCTGGGACGCATTCAAAACCGGTACGGCCCGAATCGCGTTGGCCCGTTCGGTGTTCTGCAGCCCATCGCCGACGGCATCAAATCGCTCACCAAGGAAGACATTGTTCCACTGAGCGCCGACGCGGTGGTGCACTTCCTTGCTCCGGTGGTGCTGGTGGTTGCTGCCTTCCTGGGTTTTGCGGTGCTGCCCATGGGGCGCAACATGGTGCTGGTGGATATGGACGCCAGTTTGTTGTTCTATTTCGCCATCGGGGCGTCCACGGAATTGTCTGTCTTCATGGCTGGATGGTCCAGCCGCAACAAGTATTCGCTGCTGGGCGCGATGCGCGCTGTGGCCCAAATGATCAGCTACGAAGTGCCGCTGCTGATGTCGAGCGTCGTGGTCGTGATGATGACCGGCTCGCTGTCGCTAGTGAAGATCGTCGAGGTGCAGAACCAGTACACCCACGGCCTGCCGCATTGGTACATCTTTACGCCATGGGGCTTTGCAGCCTTCATCCTCTATGCCGTTGCCGGAACCGCGGAGACCAACCGCTCGCCCTTCGATCTGCCGGAAGGCGAGTCGGAACTGGTAGCCGGTTATTTCACCGAGTATTCCGGCTTTAAGTTCGCCCTGTTTTTCCTCGGCGAATATCTGGCCATGCTCTCCATCTCGGGTTTGGGTGCAACGCTCTTTTTGGGTGGATGGTCCGCTCCCTTCGCCTTCCTGAGCTGGGTACCCTCGTGGATCTGGTTCTTCGGGAAGATGATGACGTCAATCGGAGTCTTTATCTGGCTGCGCGGCACGCTGCCCCGCCTGCGTCAAGATCAATTGATGAACTTCGCCTGGAAGTTCGTGCTGCCGCTGACGCTGATCAACCTTTTTGTGGCCGCGCTTTGGCGCTTCATGGGCGAGGGTTGGCTGCGCTGGGCGGTCTGTTCCGCGATCCTGATGGTGATTTATATCTTGATGGCCCGAGTGGGCATGCGACGCGAACACCTGGGTCCGAGGGAATACCGCTATGCGGAGTAAGAATTGGGGAGCTTCCATGGAGTCGCTGTTGTTCTGTTCCGGGTCTTGTTGCGAGTTGATGACCTTTGATTGCAAGGAAAGGTCGTGCTGCCGATGAGCCTGGCGTTTCTGTTCATCTCCGCGCTAACGGTGGCCGGCGGACTGGCCGCTGTGGCGCTTAAGAATACCGTGCACTGCGCGCTGGCCTTGACCGTGGCATTTGCCGGGCTGGCACTGCTGTTTCTCGATCTCGGCGCGCAGTTCGCCGGCTTCGCGCAGATTCTGGTCTATATCGGCGCGGTTGCAATCCTGGTGGTCTTCGCCATTCTGCTCACCCGCGGCTCCGAAACACCGAAAGACGGCGTCTACAGCAAGCACTGGCCCGCAGGGCTGGTGATTGCCGCTGCTGTATTCGCGGTGCTCGGCTGGGCGATCCTCTCGAGCGCCCCGCAGTTGCCGAATGCCTCCGTGGCTCCCACGGTCACCGTTCTTCAAATCGGCCAGGCGCTGATGACGCGCTATGTGCTTCCGCTTGAAATCATCGCTGTGCTGCTGACAGCCGCCCTGATCGGCGCGGTCATTGTGGCCATGCACGAGAAAGAGGGGGCTCGATGACGCCTCTATCTGGATTCCTCCTGGTTGCGGCACTGATCTTTTCCATCGGCCTGGCGGGCGCGCTCACCCGGCGCAACGCCATTCTTGTACTGATCGGAATTGAACTGATGCTGAACGCGGCCAATCTCAATCTGATCGCCTTCTGGCGTTATGGACCGCATCCCGAGGCGCTTACCGGCATGATGTTCGCCATCTTCTCGATTGCCGTGGCCGCCGCCGAAGCTGCCGTGGGCCTGGGCCTTGTGATTCAGGTTCATCGCCACGCTCATTCCACCGATCTGGACGCCATGAACAGGATGAAGGGGTGAGCCGATGATGCAAGCTGAAATGACTCAATCCTTCGTGCACACGGCATCCTGCTGCAACTCGTTCAGCGGCAGCTTTTTGTGGCTGATTCCCGCGCTGCCCATCGTGGCTTCAGGCGTGATCGCGCTGCTGAAACAGCCGAAACGCAAGACCAGCGCTACGCTGGCCATCGGTTCGCTGGGCATTTCGTTGATTCTGTCGCTGATCGCCTTCGCCCACGTGCTTAGCGACTGGACGCGTGGAATGAGCACGCGCGAGATTGCCGGCTTCACATGGATTCAAGCAGGCGCGCTCAGCGTCGATCTCGGCTGGGTGCTCGATCCGCTTTCCGCCGTGATGCTGGTGATGGTCACCTTCGTCGGATTGCTGATCTTCATCTACTCGGTCGGCTACATGGCGCACGACCAGAACTTCACCCGCTTCTTCTGCTTCCTGTCTCTGTTTGCGGGCGCGATGCTGGGCGTGGTGATTTCGAACTCGCTGCTGCTGCTGTTCATGTGCTGGGAACTGGTCGGCCTGACGTCGTATCTGCTGATCGGCTTCTGGTATCAGAAGCCTTCTGCCGCCGCCGCCGCAAAGAAAGCCTTCCTCACCACCCGCGTGGGCGATATCTTCTTTCTTCTCGGCATGGTCTGGCTGTTTGCCGAGACCAACACGCTGCTCTTTTACAACAACGGCGTGGGTTCCATTGAGCCTTTGGCGCTGATCGCCATGCTGGGCCAACATGCATTGTTCGGCCTCAGCTTTGCCACTGTAATCGGCCTGCTGATCTTTGCCGGCGCCGCAGGCAAGAGCGGCCAGTTTCCGCTGCATGTGTGGCTGCCCGACGCGATGGAGGGCCCCACGCCGGTCTCCGCGCTGATTCACGCGGCCACCATGGTTGCCGCCGGTGTTTACCTGGTCGCCCGCGTCTATCCGCTGATGGCTGCAGGAATGCCGCATCTGGCAGGCGCGACGACAACGGCCCTCACTGTCGTAACCTGGGTGGGCGCGTTCACCGCTGTCTTCGCGGCGCTCATCGCCGTCGCGCAGAACGACATCAAGCGCATCCTGGCTTACTCCACCGTCTCGCAGCTCGGTTACATGATGGCCGGGCTCGGAATGGGCGGAGTTGCGGTGGGCATGTTTCACCTGATTACCCACGCCTTCTTCAAGGCTCTGCTCTTCATGGGCGCGGGCTCGGTCATCCACGGCTGCCACGAGGAGCAGGACATCCGCAAGATGGGCGGCCTCAAGTCGGATATGCCGCTGACCTTCATCACTTACGCGGTCGGTATGATGGCCCTTTGCGGCGTTCCGATCTTCTTCTCCGGCTTCTGGTCGAAGGACGGCATTCTGGATGCGGCGCAGCACTGGAGCGTCGCGAAGGCACCCTTCTACATGCTGGTCTTTGGCGCGTTGCTGACCGCCTTCTACATGACACGGCAAGTCGCCTACGTCTTCTTTGGCTATAACCGCGGCGAGAAGCACGCGCACGAAAGCCCCGCGGTGATGACCCTGCCGCTGGTGATCCTGGCCTTCTTCGCGGTGGTGCTCGGCTTCATCGGCACCCCTGCATGGCCCTGGTTCCACGCCTTTCTGGAAGGGCGCGCGGCGACATTGAACATCGAGCACCTCTTCGAGCCGCTGATGCTGGTCTCGGCGCTGGTTGTCTTCCTCGGCCTCGGACTGGGATGGAATCTCTATGGCGGCAAGACTCTCAAAGCGGAGGAGCCCGATGTGCTGGAGAAATCCGTGCCACTGCTCTGGGGCTGGGCGCGCGACCGCTTCTACATGGACGAGTTGTATGGCGTCACGGTGATCGCATTTTACGGCTGGTGGGCGCGGGTTGCCGACTGGCTGGACCGGCGCGTCTGGGGCGGGCTGGTGACGCTCGTGGCCTGGGTCTTCCGGCAGTTCGCGCAGCTCAATCGCTTCCTGGATACCAACGTCGTGGATGGGACCTTTGACAAGGGCTGTGAAGAGATCTACACCGGCGGCGGCGTTCTTTCGCAGGTGCAGAACGGTCGCGTGCAGGCCTATCTGCGCATCCTCGCACTTGCCGTCGTCGTATTCGCCGCAATTCTTATCTGGAGCAGCCGGTCATGAGCGGTTTTTCGAGCGGAATACCGATACTAACGCTGTTGACCGTGCTGCCCCTCGTTGGGGCGGTAATCGCGCTCTTCGCGGGCAAACACGCGCGCATGGTGGCCATGTTCGCCACGCTTCTCAGTCTTGCCCTTGCCCTGCTGGCATGGACATGGCTCCCTGCCAACGGCGCAATTGGCCTGGTGGAGAAGGCCGCGTGGGCGCCCTCGCTGGGCATTGAATACAACCTGGGCCTGGATGCACTGGGCTGCCTGATGCTGGTGCTGAGCGCCATCGTCGCGCTGATGTCCATCGATGCCGCGCACCGCGTGCATCACCAGCCGAATCTGTATTTCGCGCTGGTCCTGCTGCTGGAGTCGGGCCTCTTCGGCTCCTTCACCGCGCTGAACTTCTTCCACTGGTTCCTGTTCTGGGAGCTGAGCCTGATTCCCGCCTTCTTCCTCATCAAGCTGTGGGGCGGCAAGAACCGTGGGCCGGCCGCAACGCAGTTCTTCATCTACACCATGGCCGGAAGCGTTGCTCTCCTGCTGGCGTTCCTGGCCGTTTTCCTCTGCACCGGGAGCATGGACTTCGGGCAGTTGACCCAGATGGCCTCCACCGGCGCTTTGGACCGCGCGGTAACCGCGCACCTGGGCCCGGTGACGCTGTGGCTGGCGATTGGCGTGCTGGCTGGATTCGCGGTCAAGGTTCCGCTGGCGCCCTTCCACACTTGGCTGCCCAACGCATACGCCGAGGCGCCTTCGCCGGTAACCATGCTGCTGACCGGTGCGATGTCGAAGATGGGCGTATATGGCTTGCTGAGGATCGCAATCCCGATCTTCGGCCACCAGATCTCGCAGATCCGCACCCCACTGCTAGTTCTTGCTGTCATCACAGTGGTCATGGGCGCGTGGGCCGCGGCGTCGCAGAAGGACTTGAAGCGTATCTTCGCCTACTCCTCGGTGAACCACCTGGGCTACTGCCTGCTGGCCATCTTCGCACTGGCGGTTCCGGCCACCAGCGCGGGCATGCTGAACAGCCAAGCAGCCGCGCTGAATGGCGTCATCCTGCAGATGTTCAACCACGGACTGACCGCCGCGGCGCTCTTCTGGTTTGTGGCAATTTTGCAACAACGCTCAGGCGGAGAACGCGGCCTCGATCATTTCGGCGGCTTGCGCAAGCCGGCGCCGGTGCTGGCCGGGCTGATGGGCATCGCGCTCTTCTCTTCCCTGGGGCTGCCGGGGCTCAATGGCTTTGTCGGCGAGTTCCTGATCTTCCGCGGCGTCTTCCCGCTGGCATGGGTCGCGGCCTCGGTCTCGATCCTCGGCCTGCTGGTCACCGCCGCCGTCATTCTGACCGTCATTCAAAAGGTATTTGCCGGGCCGGTGCCGGAACGCTGGGCTGCCTTCCCGGACCTGAACCATGGCGAACGCCTGGCGCTGGCCCCGGTGATCGGCCTCATGCTGCTTCTGGGCGTTTTGCCGCAACTGATTGTGGACAGCGTGAACCCCACGGTTCTTAACCTGCTGGCTCACTGGAGATTCTAGATGTTTTCGAACTTTCATCCGAACCCGGTGACGCTGTTGGCATACACGATCTATCTCTCGTTTGCCGGGGCGCTGCTGCAGGTGGTTCTGCCCAAAGGAAAAAACTCGCTCTCCCGCTGGCTGGCGCTGGGGACGGCCGTCGCCGGCCTCGCGATCGGCGTGGTGGCTTTTGCCACCAGCATCGGCCAGGGGCTCGTAACAATCATCGATGTGCCCTGGGTGCCGAGCATGGGCATTCACTTCCTGCTTGCCGCCGACGGCATCAGCCGCGTGCTGGTGCTGCTGACCGGCCTCGCCGCTGTTGCTGGCGTGCTGTTTAGTTGGAATATAGAAAGGCGTGTGAACGCCTTCTTCGCCTTCTTCCTCGCCTTGATCGGCGGCGTCTACGGTGTCTTTCTGAGCTTCGATCTCTTCCTGCTTTTCGTCTTCTACGAGATCGCGATTGTGCCCAAGTACTTCCTGATCGCCATCTGGGGATCGACGCGGCGCGAATATGCGGCGATGAAGCTGGCGCTCTACTCCTTTGTCGGCTCGGCAATGGTGCTGATCGGACTGCTGGCGGCATACGCCACGGCGGGCAGCCACTCCACCGGGCTGGTCGCGCTGGCCCACGCGAATCTCTCGGTCAGCTTTCAAATGTGGTGCTTCCCGCTGGTGTTTACCGGCTTTGCGATTCTGGCGGGCATGTGGCCCTTCCACACATGGGCGCCAACCGGCCACGTCGCAGCTCCGACAGCAGCTTCCATGCTGCTTGCGGGCGTGGTGATGAAGCTCGGTGCGTATGGCTGCTTGCGCGTCGGCATCGCGCTCCTCCCTCACGGACTGGATCCTTGGGGATTCTCCTTCATCGGCATCGGTTCCTGGCGCGACGTTTTCGCCGTGCTGGCCGTCATCGGAATCATCTACGGCGCGCTGGTTGCGCTGGCGCAAACCGACTTCAAGTTCGTCATCGGCTACTCGTCGGTCAGCCACATGGGCTTTGTGCTGCTGGGGTTGATGACGCTCAATCAGATCGGCATGACCGGCGCGGTGCTGCAGATGTTCTCGCACGGCATCATTGCCGGACTTTTGTTCGCCATCGTCGGCCGCATCGTCTACGAGCGGACGCATACGCGGCAACTCGCGGAACTGGAAACGATGCACTTATCCAAGCGGTTGCCCTTCGCCGCATGGGCGTTCGTGATCGCTGGAATGGCCTCGATGGGATTGCCCGGCTTCAGCGGTTTTGTGGCCGAATTGCAAGTGCTGATCGGGTCGTGGGTGGCCAATCCGTGGTGGACCGCTGCGGCGGGCATCGGCATCGTGGTCGGCGTGGCTTACACCTGGAGAGCGCTGCAGAAGGCCTTCTTCAGCGACGTGCCGGTTCATGCGCATGACCATCCGCATGAGAACGGACACGCCTTTGCGGCCATTACGTGGCCTGAGGTTACCGGCGTTACGCTGCTGGCCGGAGTCAGCTTGGCGGTTGGCATTTACCCGAGAATCTTGCTCGACACCATCGAACCGGCAGTGAAGGCGCTGCTCGCGGGAGGCGCACAGTGAACTATTCCGATCTCTTCCGCGTAACGCTGCCCGAAACCATGCTGGAAATTGCCGCCCTGCTGGTGCTGGTGGCCGATCTGGCTTTCCTGCGCAAGGCTGGACTGAAAGCCCGTGTTTTCTCGGCGATTCTCTTCGGCATTCTCGGCTGCGGCGCGGCTTTCTGGGCGCTGCAGTACTCCGCCGGATCGGGCTACAGTTTCGACGGCGCGCTGGTGCTGGCGCAGGGCGGAACCGCTCTTGTAGCGCAGGCCGGAATCCTGGTTTTGACCGCGCTGACCCTGCTGATCCTCGCAGGAGAAGACTTCACGCGCCACATCGGCGAGTTTGTCGCGGTGGTGCTGATGGCTGCCGCAGGCGGTATGATCGTCGCCTCCGCACAGGACCTGCTTGTTATTTTCGTCGGCCTCGAACTGCTCTCGCTTGGCCTGTACATCCTCACTGCTTTTGCCAAGACATCCGGCAAGAGCGCCGAAGCCGCTATCAAGTACTACCTTTTTGGTGGCATGTCGGCGGCATTTCTGCTCTTCGGATTCAGCTATTTGTATGGGCTCACGGGCAGCACAAACCTGGTTGAAATTCAGGATGCGCTTCTAAGCCAAGGACCAAGCCCACTACTCTATGTGGCGTGGATCCTGGTCGTAGCTGGTTTGGGTTTCAAGGTAGCTGCGGTGCCGTTTCATTTGTGGGCACCGGACACCTATGAGGGCGCGCCCGCTCCAGCTGCGGCGTTCATTGCCTCTGTGTCGAAAGTTGCAAGCTTTGCCTTGCTGATCACAATCGGCGCGTCGTGGCATTCAATTTTTCAATACAGTTTCAATGGCGATTCAGGTGAATATCTACGGCGTTTGCACTCGTACGCCGCGATCTGGTCCAGCACTGCTGCGATATTGCTTGTGGTTGCCGCCGCTTCCATGATCGTCGGTAACCTCGCTGCTCTCGCGCAAGTGAGCGTTCGTCGGCTTCTTGCATATTCAGCCATTGCGCACGCGGGCTACATGTTGCTCGGCATTGCAACGCTCCCGCACAACCTGACGTCACCGGCGATATTCATTGCAGCCTTCAATAGGATATTGGGAGCAAATGGCACTTCCAACGCCGTGCTCTACTACGTGCTCACTTATGGCCTGACCACCATCGGCGCATTCGGCGTGGTCGCGGTTGTGGAACGAGCCACGGGCAGCGACCGCATGGATTCCTTCCTCGGTCTGCACAAGCGCAATCCGGTGTTGGCCGCGGTGCTGCTGATCCTCTTCCTCTCGCTCGCCGGAATCCCGCCGCTGGTCGGCTTCTGGGCCAAGTTCAACCTCTTTGCCGCGGTGCTCGGCGTCTCCGCCGGTCCCATTCCCTTCGCGCTGGTCGCACTGGCCGTGGCCATGAGCGCGGTTTCGCTCTACTACTATCTGCAGGTCCTCAAGCGCGCCTACGTCATGCCCGCCGTGGACGAGACGCCGATCAAGACCCACCCGGTCACGCTGCTGGTTCTGGTCGCCATCGCCGGCGCGGTAGTTCTGGCGGGCGTCTTCCCGACCCTGCTGCAAGGCTGGATCGAAGCCGCTTACCGCTAATGCATGTTAAGGTACCACCGGCTAAAAGCCGGTGGCTTTAACGGACGGCTGGAAGCCGGATCATCAGCCATTCGGCCGATATTGCTGCTTCAACCGTATTGACTCTGATGCCTTAATGACTCACTGGGATGATGGGCCCGGGTAGGGCAAAAAGGCAAAAACAAGAGCTGCCCGGCTAAAGCCGTGGGGTTTTCCGATCCCCGATAGGCGACTCTAAACCCGCAAATCAAAGAGGTCAGTCTCCAGGGAGGCTGGCCTTTTTGTTCAGAAGAATCCGATGAATCTCCCGAACCACCTGCTGCAACAGCTTTGAAAGGGCACGGCTTCAGCCGTGCCGATTGAGAGGACCAAAGAGTACCGGCTTCACAGGCTGCGGAAAAACTCAATCGTGGGCACTGTTTTGAAAGGGCACGGCTTCAGCCGTGCCGATTGAGAGGACCAAAGAGTACCGGCTTCACAGGCTGCGGAAAAACTCAATCGTGGGCACTGTTTTGAAAGGGCACGGCTTTAGCCGTGCCGATAAGGCCAATAGAATGAGTCGGGGGCTTTAGCCCCCGAGGGATGCCTTTCAGCTTCAAAACATGCCTCATGGGCTAAAGCCCAGGACTTTTGAGGCGATCTTGCGGCACGACTAAAGTCGTGCCCTTTCAAAACGGGGGCCAAAACCGTGTTTTTAAGCAGCCTGTGAAACCGTGCCCTTTCAAAGCGAGTGATCGAAGGCTACGAAAGGACTGCCCCCACCAAAGCTGGTTTCCTGAACGTCAAAGTATACGTGTCGCCGTCGCGCAGTTCTACCAACTGCACCTCTTCCATCTCCGGCGGGATCAGATCGACGGGCGGCCTGACCGGCTCCTTGCGGTCCTTCCACATGCCGCCCGGCTGCTTCTCGTAGACTTCCCGCACGTGCTTTTCGGTTTCATCGGAGATCATCAGGAGACTGCCAGGTTTAGCCACGCGAATCATCTCGCGGATGGCCTTGGCGCGGTCGTTGAAGAAGTTGATGCCGCCCACATGAAAGACCACGTCGAAGCTCTCGTCGGCGTAGGGAAGGCTTTCGGCATTTCCCAGGCAGAGGTCGGCTTCCAGATCCCAGCGGCGCAGGTTGCGCTCGCAGTTCGCCAGCATTTCGGGCGAGAGATCGAGGCCGGTCAGCTTGACTCCGCGCGGCAGGTACTGGAAATTGAGCCCCGTGCCGACCGAAGTCTCCAGCACCGCGTCGCCCGGCTTGACCTCCAGCCTGTTCATATAGCTGCGGAAATGGTTGCCCAGGTCAAAGCCCTTGAGGGCGCAGAAGACCCGCTGGATATCGTCGTAGAATCCGCCGATGGTCTCGTAGACGTGGTTGTACTTGCCGTTGTCGCCGGATAGATCCTGCGGGCTGCGGAAGTCGGGGATGCCGCGCCGAATCGGGAAGCGCTCGCCGGATGCGCTGGTCAGCGTTTCGCGACGGCCCTCACGCACCGCCTCCAGCGGCTTGCCGGTGAACGGGCTCCTCATGCGGGCCAGCGATTCAGTGCGATCGGCCCATGGCTGGCGACCGTCCTTGCGCAGCATGGCCCAGATGGCGAGCACGATCAGCCCGGCCAGGCAAAGCTGAGCCTCGAGCGTGTTCATCTCCGAGGGCAGCTTCATTCCGCTGGAGTGCTGAATCAAGACGAAAACTGCTCTGATCGCTAAAACAAGCACCAAGGCGGCAGTGCCTGCCCTGATCTTCGCCTCCCGAAACTCAAGATTCCACCCCCACACCACCAATGCCACAACCCAGGAAACCAAGAATGTTCGCGCTCCTGCCTCCCCCGCCGGCTGCTGAGCAAACGTGAGCAGGTAGGCCGCCAACGTAGCGGCCATCGGAAACGGCAGGGTTGAGACAAATCCCGGCAGACGCGGGCTCAGCAGCCGATGAATCGTCAACGTCAATACACCGACCAACAAGGGAATCAGCACAGCCGCGGCAAAGTCCGGCATCTGCGCCAGCCCATGCGCGCCGACGGTCAGGCGGAAGGTGTGCACAATACCAGCCAGGCCGAAGAGCAAGCCAAAGCCTACCATCCACAAGAAGCCGCGCAGTGGCTTTTGCGACAGGACGAACCAGACAGCAAGAATTGGCCCCGTCCACATGCTCACCGGGTGCCAGAAGAAACCCACCAAAAACAGGCCTGCTATCACCCAGGCCACGACGCGCTGCAAGCTTCCGGAACGTACATTCGCATCCATCTCGTGCACTTCCTTTCTGTTGAAGATCAGACTTGTGGTTTTTTCGGGCGCTCAGCCTTGCGGTGCAAACGGAGCCGGCGGCTGGCTACAGGCCTGCGCGGCTTCCTGCGAGGTGAGCACGGCCATTGCCGACTCGCTCCACTCCAGGCCGGCGCGCAACTGCCCCATGCCATAAGAAAGTGTCAGCATCCAGAACGGCATGCCGGGTTGGCCGGAACCATGCAAGCGGCCCAGCCGCTCCAAATCCTCCAGAACCGCCAGCAGGCCGCGAATCCGCTCCTGGTACTGGTTGATGTGTGCGATGGAGATCTCCGGCGCGGCCTCGCGGCCGAAGAAGAGCTTGAGCAGGAACTCGTCGCGCGGCGGGTCTTCGCGGTATGGGGTGGCGAGCCACTGCTGCAGCTCCGCGTACCCGGCCGCGGTGAGCGAGTACCGCTGCGTGCGCTTCTTGCCCGCGCCTTCCACTTCGGTAGGCGCGATCAGCCCGTCGGCGGACAGGCGCTTCAGAGTGGGATAGATCTGGCCGTAGCTTTCGCCCCAGAAGAAGCCGACACTGTCGCGGACGGTGCGGCGGATTTCGTAGCCGGACTGGTTGGGTTCGATGGCCAGAAGTCCGAGGATGGCGTAGCCGGTCTGAGCGATTCTCATATCTTCAAGATATATCTATAAGATATTTTGTCAAGAGGATTTTGACTGAAATTCAGATTCTCTAGGGAAAAATGGTCCGCCGAGCGTTTTCAGCCGCTGCTTTTGCCCCAAACCGGTCGAATCCATGCAAGATCGGAGTGCGCGGAGAAAGGTGGCGAACGGGGTTGGCGTTGCGCAAAAAAGCAAAGGCCTGAGTTCTCGTGAACTCAGGCCCGTCTTCGGCAATGCGCCGTGAACTGAAACTATTTGCCGGGCTTGGCCGGCGCAGAGGTCTTGGTGCCGTCGAGCACGGAGTGCGAACCGGCGCTGCGGGCGTAGAGCACCGTCAGCGAGATCGATGTGACCATGAAGATCACCGCCGACCAGGTGGTAAGGCGCGTCAGCACATTGGCTGCGGCGCGGGGACCGAATGCGGTCTGCGAACCCTGTCCGCCGAAGGCGCCGGCCAGATCGGCCGAGCGGCCCTGCTGCAGCAGAACGACGCCAATCAGGAACAGGCACACGATCACGTGTACAACGACGACGAAATATAGAAGGATGTGCATAGCTGCTTTCCGAGCCTCGCCCGGTTGGCCCGGACGGAAGGATTCTGGTGCGGAGGAGGGGACTTGAACCCCTATGCCTTGCGGCGCCAGCACCTCAAGCTGGTGCGTCTGCCAATTTCGCCACCTCCGCGCTTGGGGTGAACTAGATGAGTATAGCAAAAGGAGGGCTGGTTTTGGGAAACGCAGGGCAAATCCGTGCTGCCCCGGACTGCTTCCGGAAGTGCCCTGAAGGCGTGGCACTTTTACGGTTCCCGCTACGATTCCAGCCGCGCCATCCAGGCCGCCAGCGCCTGTTCCTCCGCCGTACCACGAGCTTGTGCGGCCTGCACGTTCCGACGCTCCTGCGTTTCACGATTCTGGCTGATCTTGAACTTGCCTTCGATGCGCGCGATGGGAATGCGGAAGGCCACGATTTCCGCGAGCATGGAACGGCGGAACGGCTCCGGCATTGCACGCCAGCGCTCCGCAATCGCCGGTTCGTGGATGCCCATCAGGCCGGTGAGCACGGCGTCCTTGCCGGCCTCGTCCTCAATCGGCGTTGCGGTGCCGTACGCATGGACGGCGATGTAGTTCCAGGTGGGAACCGAGAGCGGGTCGGTATAGAGCAACGGCGAAACATAGCTGTGTGGACCGGCGAAGATCGCCAGTGTCTCGCGTGCGGCCAGCCCTTGCCAGTGTGGATTAGCCCGCGCCATGTGGCCTTCGATGACGCCGTGCTCGCCTTCGTCCTTGACGACCAGGGGCAGGTGCGTCGCCTCCAGCGGCGTGGCTTGCGCACCGTCCGCTGCGTTCACAACAATGGCGAATGAATAGGTCTGCATTGCTTCGATGAGCAGGGCGCGGTCGTGGATACGGTTAAAGCTCGGTGTATACATGCAACTCCGATGGACGCGATCGAGCGAGCAGCTTCCGTGCCCACCAAAAGCGGAATTCCGGTTGCGATCCGGGGCAAGCCCGGAAGGAGGAAGGCTGATTAAAGCATAGGATATTTCCAGCGCGGGTCAGCGCTGACGATTCCGTACTTCGCTTCCAGAAAGCGCTGCAAATCGACCGGGACGTAAACCGCGACTTCCTGCCAGGTCATGACCTTGCAGCGTACCCGCATCTCGGCCATCTTCACCGCGGCCATTACCGCGAACCAAGCCTCGCGCAGATCGGGGCGGCGCGCGTCGTGGAGCACGCAGAAGCTGCAACCGCTCGCATAGGCCGCCAGCACATTGCGGATCAACTGATAGCTCGCGTAGCCGGCTTCCACGCGCTGCCTTCTCAGGCTCTCCAGGCCTAAGCTCTCGAACCCGAGCTTCCGCTCCGCCGTCTCCGCGTTCTCCTCGTACTCTTGCGAATAATCCTCCGGGAACTCGACCGCAGTGCGCCGTCGTGCTGTGGGCAGCTCGACGCGCGGCAACCGCTCACGGTCGAATACAGTGTCGAAATCACGATAGCCCTCCACGACCGCAACGGCGCGGCTCTGAAAGTCCGCTTCCGTGAGCTTGGCCTCGACGAGCAGGTCGCCCCAGCGCATATCAACTTCTGTCCGGTCAAAGCGTTCTCTGCCGTCAAGGCGGGGTGCCAGCGGCACCCGCGCTTTCCAGCCAAAGACCGGCAGCGCATCGGACGCGACTCCGAGGTCCACTCCGAGCGCGTTCCGCACCGCCGCCGACTCCATGACACCGGGGGTGCAGAACACGTTCATCAGCAGCGCATCCGAGCTCATCGAGGAGTCCAGCTCCCGCCATCGACGTCCCGACTCGGCGCGGGGCAATGCCCTTCCCTGAGCGTGGATCTTGTCGAAGCGCCGCACCCACTCCGGCCGGGAGAGAATCGCTCCATAGGCCGCGTCGAGGAAATTTCCGTGCCGGGCTTCTTCCGGCGCATACACAATCACCGGCGGATCCCCGTAGCTCTCAACATGCGGCCATCCGACCGCCCACATGTGGTTGCGCAACCCGATCTCCAGCCGCAACCGGGTAGCATACCAACTGGGCTTATCCAGCATTCGAAAGCTCCGGCATCATTCAAAAGCTACGGCCCTTCGATAAGGTCCGCTCTACCGAGCAGAGTACACCCGCCAGTCACCACCCTTCGATGGAGGCAGCATCGTCCCCTGGGATGCGAAAATATTCCCGTGACCTTTCGCATTCAGTTTCTCCTCTCTTTTTTGCTTGTTCTTCTCGCTTCGCCGCTGCCGGCACATGCTTTGTTCGGCGCCAAGGACAAGGCGGCCGCGCAGGCCGGAGCCGCGCTCTTTAGTGTGAAAGGCTGCGCCCATTGCCACGGCGAAGCTGGAGTTGGCGGCAAAAAGGGTCCCGTGCTCACCGATCTCCGCAAGAACAAGGAGTGGACCCCGGCCCGGATCACCCACCAGATTCTTAACGGCGGCCAGAAAATGCCCCCGTTCGGCGAATCCCTCACCGATGCCGAAGCGGCGGAGCTTGTGGCCTATTTGCGCGCCAAGCACAAGCCTGCTCCGCCCCCGGTCAGCTCCCCGCAAGCCACCCAGTCCGCCCAGTAGTCTGGTTTCTGAATTGCACACGCCGCCTGCCGTCTTTGTCTTCTGTCGCTTCGCCAAAAACCGATCCCCTCGCATATCCGATGTCCCGAGTTGACGAGACCACCTCAGAGGGACGAAGTTATTCCATGGACAGCCGGCGACCTGTTTGACGGAAGTCAGCGGATAGCCCTGAAAAGGTCGGTGGGAGAATCTCCCGGCAGATGGCCAGCAGGCAGAGCTTTCTGGGGCAGTGGTTTTCTGGAGCAAAACTTTGAACGAGCCGCATCTGGTGCTTGGAATTGGTGAGTTGTTGTGGGACATGGTGGAAGATGGACCGGTGCTGGTTGAGCAGCACGGGGTGCCTCCGCGCCCCAGCGTGTCGTTGGGCGGGGCGCCGGCAAACTTCACGGTGATGGCGGGCCGCCTCGGAAACCGTGCCGTGCTCTTGAGCCGCATCGGGCGCGACGAGCTTGGCCGCAAGGCGGTCGAGCAGCTTGAAACAATCCCCGCCGACCCCAGCTATCTGCAGGTCGACCCGGTACACGAGACCGGTCGGGTCTCGGTAAACATGCACTCCGGGCAACCCAGCTACATCATTCATCGGCCCGCCGCCTGGGACTACCTCGAGCTTTCCGACGACTGGGTTCGACTCGCCGAGCGCGCCGATGTCTTCTGTTTCGGTTCACTCGCGCAACGCTGTCTCGAGTCCCGGCAGACCATTCAGACGCTCGCCGCCCAAACAACCTCAAAATGCATTCGGGTCTTCGATGTCAATCTGCGCGCGCCGTTCTATTCGAGCGAGGTCATTCAAGAGTCTCTGGAACTGGCTACCATCCTGAAGATGAACGACGCCGAGGTTCCTTTGGTGCTGGAGATGCTGGGCCTGCCCGTCCTTGACGGACCTGTCACGGACCAATTGCGTCAAGGCGCGGAAGGCCTGCTCAATGAATTCCCTACCCTGCAAATGGTAGCCGTGACCTGCGGCGCGGAAGGCAGCCTGCTGGTTCGCCGCGACGAGTGGCACAAGCATCCCGGGAGGCCGGTAAAAGTGGCCGACACGATTGGGGCGGGCGACGCGTTTACAGCCGCAATTGCCCATTACCTGCTGCGCGGCGCTAGTTTGGCAAAGCTCAACGAGGCGGGGAACCGTTGGGGCGGTTGGGTGGCCTCGCAAGCTGGGGCGATGCCCGCATTGCCCGATGCCGCGCGCGCCGAGATCGAATCGGCCATCGCTGTGTCCTAGACCAATCATCTGGATGAATTTGCAAAGACAAAGATCGTCCATTTTTCCGCAGTATCGAGAGGTGTCGTTTGACTCGTCTCCCGTCAAATCTCCATTGTCTGCATCCAAGTCAATTGTTTAAGAGAGTCCACTGAGGATTTTCGCCTCCTTGCATAGCTGGATCCACGACAGATCCCGGCCACGTCATCTTTCTCCTCTTCTTCGAGTCAGGTGAAAACAACCGCAAATGCATCGACAAATATTTGTGGAATGCGGTAAGGTCACAGCAGATTTCAGCTTCATGTCCGCAAGGTTTCAAGACTGCGCTGGAAAGGTAAATTGATGGTACAGCCGCGCAAGACGGCCATCGCGCTCGCGCCGCCGACGGATCAGGACGACGCAAGCCCTGTAACCAAATATCGCCGCGTCTTCGCCTCTCTTCATGCAAGCATTCAGTCCGGCAAACTGAAGCCCGGAGATCGTTTACCCAGCGAAGCTGAACTCGGACTCCTGTTCTCCGCCTCGCGCATTACCGTGGCCAAAGCCGTGGCAGACCTGCAGAGGATGGGGCTGGTTACGCGCAGACCCGGCGCCGGAACCCATGTAAAGGCCGTCCAGCCGGCCAGCGGGCGCACTTTCGGCTTGCTCATTCCCGAACTCGGGCTGACAGAGATCTTCGAGCCCATCTGCCACGGCATCATGCGTTCGACTTACGCGCGCTCCGACGCCCTGCTGTGGGGGCACGCTTCCACTTCGGTGCAGGAGAGCGCCCGCGAAGCTCAGGTGATGGTCCAGTCGCTGATCACCCAAAAAGTGGCCGGCGTCTTCTTCGCCCCGCTGGTGATGAGCCCCGACAAGGACGCCGCGAATCGGCGCATCGCCAAAGCTCTCGAGCGCGCCCAGATTCCGGTGGTGCTGCTGGATCGCGGCTACATGCCGTTTCCCGAGCGCTCGGCGCACGATCTGGTGGGAATCGACAACCGCCAGGCGGGATTTCTGGCCGCCGACCACCTGCTGAGACTGGGGGCGCGGCGGCTCGCCTTCTTGAGTGGCGAATACACCGCAAATACCGTGGATGCGCGAGTTGCCGGCTTCTACGAAGCCCTGCGGCGGCACGGAATTGTTCCCGCCGCCGATCCAGTTTTGCGGGGAAGCGCACAGGATGCGGCCTTCGTGCGCAGTTTGCTCGACGGGCTTCGCCCGGAAGCAATTGTTTGCGTCAACGACCTCACCGCTGCGCAGTTGATGCAATCGTTTATGGGTCTCGGCGTCCGCATTCCCGAAGATGTGAGGATCGTGGGCATGGACGACGTCAAATATGCCAGCCTGCTCCCGGTCCCGCTGACTTCGATCCATCAGGATTGCGCGGGAATTGGCATGGCCGCGATGACCGCCATGCTTTGCCGCCTGGACCACCCTGAATTGCCCACGCGGGACGTGGTGCTGCCGGCTCGCCTGGTGGTCCGCCGCTCTTGCGGGACCTACCTGCAAAAGCCTTCCGAGGACCCTGAAATCTAAGGCCGCCCGATTCATTCCTCCGCCAGGCCGGGGGCCGGAATTCGACAAGTGAGAAAACGTTCTCCCAGTTGCAATGAATTGGGTCCAACGAGCATAATTGCCTGCGTATGAGTAAACGATCTTTTGCCCTCGCTCTGCTTGCCGCCCTTTCGCTGCCTGTGCTTCTAAACGCCCAGGCGCCCTCGCTCGCCATCCAGGTGGATCAACCGACGGCCAAGGTCAGCCCCACGCTCTACGGGCTGATGACCGAGGAGATCAACTTCTCCTACGATGGCGGCCTCTACCCTGAACTGGTTCGTGACCGCACCCTCGGCCACGACTGGCAGGCCCTCGCCCACTGGACTCTGGTTACCCGGGGCAACTCCGTGGTGAAGGTGTCGCCCGACGATAGCAGCGGCGTGAGTGCCGCGCTGCCGCGCAGCCTGAAGGTCAGCGTGACCGCGGCCACCGAGAAATCCCCCGCCGGCGTGCAAAATGACGGATTCTGGGGAATCCCGGTGCGCCCAATAACCACCTATGTCGGCTCCTTTTATGCCCACACCGATACCCCCGGCGTTCCGGTGACGGTGAGTATTGTCAACGACGCGACCGGCGCCGTTGCCGCCACTGCAACCATTTCCGGCATCACCGGAGACTGGAAGCAATTCAACTACACGCTGAAGACCGGCAACGTTGCCGTATCGGCCAACAACCACTTGCTGCTGACTCTTTCGCGCCCGGCAACCGTCTGGTTCAACCTGGTTTCGCTCTTCCCGCCCACCTATCATGACCGGCCCTTCGGCGATCGCGTCGACCTGATGGAGAAGCTTGCCGAGATGCACCCCAAGTTCCTCCGCCTGCCCGGCGGCAACTACCTGGAAGGCGACCACATCTCCGAGCGCTTTGAATGGAAGAAGACCATCGGCCCGTGGGTCGATCGCCCGACGCATCCCAGCCCGTGGCATTACCGTTCCTCCGACGGCATGGGCCTGCTGGAATACATGGAATGGTGCGAGGACTTGAAGATTCAGCCGGTTCTCGCCGTCTATGCCGGTTACTCCATGGCCCAGGAGCATGTGAATGCCGGCCCGGCCCTGGAGCCGTATGTCCAGGACGCGCTGGATGAAATTGAATATGTGACCGGCGGCGCCTCCACCAAATGGGGAGCCGAGCGCATCAAGAACGGCCACCCCGCGCCCTTCCCGCTTACCTATGTGGAGATTGGCAACGAGGACTGGTTCGACCGCTCCGGTTCGTACGATGGCCGCTTCGCGCAGTACAACAAGGCGATCAAGGCGAAGTATCCGCAGTTGCAGTTGATCGCTACCATGCCCGTCAAGAGCACCAAGCCCGACGTTCTCGACGAGCACTACTACATGGCTGCCGAACAGTCGTTCGCCGACGCCGGCCATTACGACAAGGCCGACCGCAACGGCCCGAAGATCTTTGTGGGCGAGTGGGCCACGCGCGAAGGCCAGCCCACGCCGAACCTGCAGGCCGCACTGGGCGATGCCGCCTGGATGACCGGCATGGAGCGCAACAGCGACCTGATCGTCATGGCCAGCTACGCGCCGTTGTTCGTCAACGTGAACCCCGGCGGCATGCAGTGGGAGACAGACCTGATCGGCTACGACGCGCTGAACAGCTATGGCTCGCCGAGCTACTGGGCCCAGGTGATGTTTGGCAAGTATCTTGGCACGGAAGTTGTGGGCACCACGCTGACCAACGCCGGCCCGCACGTCTTCACCTCCGTCACCCGCGACGACAAGCAACACAAGCTTTTCGTCAAGATCGTCAACGCGTCGTCGGATGAAGTTCCGCTGAGCATTGCTCTGAACGGCATCAAGGCTCTGAAGCCGGAAGCGAAGCTGGTGACGCTGTGCGGCAAGACGCCGGATGCGACCAATTCCATCACCAACCCCAAAGCACTGGTGCCGGTGGAGCACAAGCTTGCCGTTTCGGGCGCCAGGCTTCAACAGAGCTTTGTGCCCTACTCGATCAACGTGCTGGAACTGAACTACTGATCGCCTGGGAACAACCGATTCCAAGCATCGCGAGGGAAGCGCACCAAGCGCTTCCCTCGCGGCGTCTTTGCGCCTCGCCTTCTGGCGCGCCTCGGATTCACACCCTCCCCGTGCCAATTCTGTTAACTTCGTACTGAGCATGAACGGCCTCGGTAGATGGACTTCTGGCGCGGTATGCGCCCTCGCCCTCGCGGCAACGCCCCTGCTTTCCCAACAACCTGTCCAGCCAAATCATTCTCCGGTCCAGAGTTCGCCGTCCGCGCAGGACCAGCCTCAGTCAAAACTCCCGCCGTCCGCGCAGGACTCCGCGCAGAACTCCGCGCAAGACCAGCCGGGCGCAGGCGCGCAGGTGCATACGGGCACCTCCAGCGGCCTGGACAGCGATGCCCGCCTGCGCAACCTGCTTGCCGACCACCAGTTCTTGCGCGTCCGGGCTCAGCTCTCCCAATTGCCGGCCGCGCAGGGTCAGTTCTACCGGGGCATTCTAGCCAACCGCAGCAACGACGCGAAGACCTCTATCGAGTTGCTGGAGCCGCTCGCGGACCAGGTTGCGGCCGGGGGCGACAAGGCGGCGGAAAAGCTGCTGCGCAAGGCCCTCGCCGAGGACTATCTGCGCCTGGGCGACTTTGCAAAGGCCGCCGCGGCCTATCGGTTGCTGGCGACGCGCCTGGAAGGGCAGCTCACTTCCGACGAGCGGGACGAAATCGAAATGCCGGTGAAGCTGCTGCCGCTCGCCAAAGCGAATCCACCAATGACCGTGGAGCCGTGCGAGCCGTTCGTTCTGCAGGTGAGCAAGGATCCGCTCGGACTCATCGAGATCCCCGTATGGGTCGATGCGCGGCCGCATAGCTGGATGCTGGACCCGACGGCGCCGTTCAATCTGATTGCGCGCTCACTGGCCCGTGAAGCCGGTCTCAAGGTCGGCGAGGACTCGGCCACCATCCATACCCTCACCGGACGCCCCATGAAGGTGTACACGGCCGTCGTGCCCCGCTTCACCATCGGCGGACGGCTCACCCTGCGCAACATGACGGTATTCGTCTTCGACGATGCCGACTACCTGTTTCCGCTTTCCGGCTTCCAAGTCCAGGGAGTGCTCGGGTATCCAGCCTTGGCGGCGCTGGGCAGCCTGACCATCACCGACAGCGACACCATCGCGGTCGAGCCAGCCAGTGAGCCCATAGAACAGCCCACGAATTCAGCCACGCAGACCACTCCGGCGCAGCCTGCCACTCCCGTAGGCGTCCCGTTCTTTTTGGATGGGGATCTGATCGTTGTCGCCCTGGGCAAGGAGCCCGACGAGCGCATGTATGCCGTGGATGCCGGCAGCCAGCAAACCTATCTGACTTCGCGCTACTATGCGGAGCACATGGATGATTTCATCGGCAAACGGCAGCAACTGGTGCCTCTGCCCGGCATGCCCGCCCAGCCCGCGTATGTGGCGGACACCATCGCGCTGGAAGTCGGTGAGCGCATTGCGCATGTGCACTTCGTCCAGGTGCTCACGCAGCCGCTCGGCCAGTCCGCTCTTGACGATGTCTACGGCGTGCTGGGCATTGATGCGCTGGACCAATTGAAGGCGTACACCTTCGACTACCGCACCATGCGGTTCAGCGTGCAGCCGGAGTAGGCGAGCTTGATGCGCAGGCGCGAAAGAGCCGCGAAGTACATCCTCAAGGGATAAACAAGCTAGCGGGTTGGCGGTCGACTACGCCGGTGGGAAGCTAGAGAGAGTTTTCGTTCATGACCAGAGCGACGGCGCTGCGCAGACGCGCCTGGTTGCCCTGGTGGGCGGGGCGCAACCTGGGAACGCGAACCAGTGGAATCGCGCGCATAGCGGCCTCGATCAAAGGGCCCGCCAGTGGCCAGAGCGCGGTGATTTCGCCCACCACGACAATCTCGGCCGGAGCCAGAGCGGAGGCAATCATATGCATCCCCCGGCCCAGTGCGGCGCACATCTTTTCGATGGCCTGTACGGCCGCGGGGTCTCCGGATTCGGCCATCTTCAACAGCTCTTCGAACGGCGGGGCGGTCCGGTTGGCGATTTCGGCGTAGTAGCGGATACCCGCCCGGTTGCTGGCCACCGTCTCCCAACAGCCCTTGCTGCCGCAGGCACAGGGAATCCCTTGGGGATCCATCTGCACATGGCCAAATTCACCCGCAGACCCGCCTTCACCGCGCAGGATTCTTCCATTGGCGAAGATGCCCGTTCCCAAACCCTCCGAGACGTTGACCACGACCAGATCGTGCATTCCGTCGCTGTCGCCAAACCAGACCTCGGAAAGCGCGCAGGCGTTAGCGACGTTGTCCACCACAACAGGCAGCCCGGTTGCCTGCTCCACGCGAGCCTTGATGCTGCCGATGGGCCAGTCGATGTTGGGCGCAAAGATCGACTCGTCCAAACTCATATCGAAACGGCCCGGCAAGCTCATGCCGACGCCTTCGAACGAGTGGTCGCCGTGCGCTGCGATTACTTCGCGAATTGCCTCGAGGATGGCGGCGACAACCTTCTGCGGGTCGGAAGGAAGCACAATGAGTTTTTGCGCAAGGATCTGCCCGCCCATGTCTGTCACCGCGAGGGTGGTTTGCGATGGGTGGATATCCAGGGCAAGAACCCCGCGCTGTCCGTTCAGATTGAGGAACGTCGGCCGGCGTCCCCGAGGGGGCCGTCCCATGGAGCCCTCGACAATCCATCGCTCGGCCAGCAGCTCCTCGACGATCAAAGAGACGGTACTGCGCGGCAGCCCGGAGACCCGGGCCAGATCCGCGCGGGAGATGGGCTGGTGCGCGCGAATCTGGTTGAAGAGAAGGTTCCGGTTGATCTGCCGGGGCATCTTGTTCGACGCGCTCTGCTTGTTGGTGAACGAATAGCGATCTGCCGGCATGCTGGTAACTTTCATTTCAGAAAAAGCGAATGGTGCTTTTCCTCGCCTTCACACGGCTGCGGCCCTGGCTACTGATTTAGGGCGCGAACCAGGCGACCTTCCTCCATCAGGAATTACGGTATCCCATGCCCGCCAGGACACCGCGCATATAGGCGAAGCTGCCCATCACCCCCGGCATCGGGTCGTCGCCGTGCACCTCATATTCCAGGTCGACAAATCCCTTGTACCCGGTCTTCACCAGGGCTTCGAAGATCTCTCGCACAGGCATGATGCCGTCACCGACAGTAACCTGACTTTCCTTGCTGGTGAAATTGGTCAGATCTTTCATGTGGACATCGAAGAGCCGTGGGCCTACGGCATGAATGGCTTCCACCACGTCGGTACCGGCACGGACAGTGTGGCCCACGTCGATGCAGCAGCCCATGCGCGGATCCATGCCCTTGACGGCCTTCAGAATGTCGAGCGGAGACGGCCAGACCTTGTCCTCCGGGCCATGGTTGTGGATGGCAATCCGAATGTCGTACTCCTTCACAAATTTCTCAATGCGGGGCAGGATGGCCGGAGTCGGGTCGCCGGCAACAATCACGGAGATTCCTGCTCGTTTGCAGTATTCAAACTTCTTGCGAATGTCGTCGTCTTCGTCTTTTGCAAAGTAAATGGTTCCCGCCGCATGAAGCTTGATGCCGGCCGCGGCATAGTCTGCCAGTGCCTTTTCCTCTTCCGCCGGATCGGTAGGAAGGTGATCCTTGACGTCCTTGGCATTCAAGTCAACCAGGTTCAGCTGCTTCATGAAGCCGATCATTTGAGCGCGAGTGAAATTGCGAAAGGTATAACTTGCCAGGCCGAGATGAATGGGAGAGGGTTTGCCGGATGCGTGAGCAGGTTCGGCGGCAAGAGGCAGAGAGTTCGCCGTGGCATAGGCTGCCGCGAGCAAAGCACTGGACTGGACGAAATTGCGACGGGATAAGGATTTCATCGACGTAGAGCTCCTCGCTCATTTCCGGCAGAAGGGCCGGCTCAATCAATTGTGATGCCAAGGCTTATGATTCCAGCCGGCCGCTTGCAGACCGCCTTCGAGTGACTGCCTGCAAGCGCGGTTCGAGGCTTAAAGATGCGGCTCCCAGCCCTTCTCATACTCGCGGCTCCAGAGCTTCATCGCGGCCGGATCGCCCTGGACTTTTCCGTCCGCCGGGTTGAGCCGCAGTTCGCGATTCATTTCCCAGGCGACGTTGGAGAGTTGAAGCATGGTGACGGCGACATTGCCGATGGAGACGGGAGCGTTGAGTCTCTCGCCCTTGCGAATGCCGGCAATGAAGTTGGCAAAATGCAGGTCGGTCATCGAGTCGCGCCCGGTAAGATCGCCGGAGGATGTTTCCTTGCCGGTATGGAACTCGCCGGTCTTGTTGCCCTTCAAGTCGTAGACTTCGTAACCGTCGCGATCCACGAGGACTGAGCCGGTAGTGCCCATGATGGTGGATCCGCGATCGCGGCCATAATACTTCATTCCCTCGCAGCACTTCCCTTCCCAGGTAATCATCTTGTCGTCGTATTCGAAGCTGGTCACGAGGGTGTCATAGAACTGCCAGTCATCCTTGAAGTGGTATCTTCCGCCCGATGCCGTGATGCGCCGCGGGAAATCAACTCCCAGGGCCCAGCGGCAAACATCCACCTCATGGGTGCCGTTGTTCAGGGTTTCGCCGGTGCCGTATTTTTTGAACCAGTGCCAGTTATAAGGTTGGATGTTGTCTGTGTAAGCCTGACGCGGCGCCGGTCCCTGCCAGAGATCCCAATCCAGTTGCGGCGGGACGGGTACTTCTTTTCCGACCCCGATCGATTTTCTGATGTTGCTGTACCAGGCCTTGGCGAAGTAGGCGCGGCCGATCAATCCGTTATGAATCTTGTCGACGATCTCGATAGTGTGCGGCGAAGAGCGCTGCTGCGTTCCCATCTGCACGAGCTTGCCGTACTTTGCTTGTACCGCAACCAGGAGCGCGCCTTCCGCGGGGTTGTGGCTGCAAGGCTTTTCAACGTACACGTGCTTGCCTGCCTGGACACCGGCGATGGCCATGGGTGCATGCCAGTGGTCCGGAGTGGCGATGGTGATGGCGTCCACATCCTTCACCTGAAGGATGTTGCGAAAGTCCTTGTCCATCGCGGGTGCGGAGCCCATTTCGTGCTCCGTGTCGGCGGCAAATTTTTTCAACGTGTTGCTGTCCACATCGCAAACATGCGAGATGCGCGCATTCGCCTTGTTCGCTTTGAGCGAAGAGAGATGCGCGCCGGCGCGGCCATGAAGGCCGATTACGGCAAAGTTGAGCCGGTCGTTTGCGCCGAGGATCTGGCTGTAGCTTCTGGCCGATGAAGCGATGGCCATGCCGGCAGCACCGGTTGCCAGGGTATTGAGGAATTCACGTCGTGTAGCCAATTTGTATCTCCATCCAACCAAGGTTTGAAATGTACTGCAATCACGATTGAGACGCGCCCTTCCATCCAACTAAAGGGCGCCAGAGTCTTTCAGTGCCTGGTTCATGCCCGCCCAACTGATCCGTGAGGACTCTTCCGGTGTTCCGGCGCCATGCCAGTGGGTTTCCAAGCTGAGGGCATCGTGGAAGCCAACTTGCTTCAGGGCGCGCAGCTGTGCTGTCCAATCGATGATTCCCTTGCCGACCGGCGCCCATTCGATTTTGCCTTCCGCGTTCTTGATCGCATTTTTGCAGTGGCAGTGGTGGATGCGATCCTTGGGCAACAGCTCCCATGCGGTTGGGAATGCATCGAGTTCGCCGCGCATCACGGCATTTGCCGGGTCCCAATTGAGGGCGAGGTTGGTAACCTTGACCGCATTCAGCGTGCGAACAGATTCACGGCCTGTCGCGGTGTTGCACTCAAACTCGTTTTCAAGCAGCAGCAGGACGCCTTGCTTTGCGGCGCGTTCAGCCCAATCGCGCAGCTTTTCGTCGATGCCCGCGCGGAACGGCGCAACGTCGTCCAACCGCCAGAAATCGAAGCCGCGAATCTTGTCGGTCTTGAATTGTTTGGCAAGCGCGATCGATCTTTCGAGGATCTCATCCTGCTCTTTGAAGGTCACTTCCGCAGCCCCATGCAGATCGCCTTTGGAACCGTAAGGAGACTTGGGCGCGCCCGGAAAGTCCGTCTTGCCCAAGGGGCTGGCGATGTCGGTTACCTGGAGTTTGTACTTGGCGAGAATCTTGAGGGCTTCATCGACCTCGGCGGCGCTCAACGCCATGGTGTTCTTGCCCCACATGGAGCGGAGCTCCATCCAGCTCATGCCAAAGTCGTGCGCCGCAACGTAGCAGGCATGGTCGAAGTCCTGGGATATTTCGTCGTTAATCACAGCGACCCGAAATTGCGGGCTTGCAGCCCATGCGGATCTGGACAAAGAGACCGTCGCGAGTCCGGCAGCCGCGCCGCCCATAAAATGCCGCCTGGAAATATTGATCATGGCTTGAACCTTCTCCTATTCCTTCCCCGCTTCGAAGGATTCCACAGATTTGAACAACGGTATTTCCAATTCTCGATTGAGCGTGCGGCTTCAGAAGTACCGACTCAGCGCGTACCGACCGCCCTACGATTCAAAATGGTAGGCTTCCGCGCACTGTTGTGCCATCTCCGCGCTCCCGCTTGTCACCGAATTGCGCGCGAGGCTTCGACCGGTCAGGGCGAAGAGTGCCTGGAAAGTGAGCAGCAGAAAAAGAACGACGAGGCCAAGCAAGAGCGGAGCTGCATTTCCGCATAGATCCGCGTTGAAGTGATGAGAGCCTCCAAGCGTGGTTCAATTTCCAGGATCGAAAAACTCAATTTCCCAACATCGAACCAACGTATCGGTCGCTCTCCTGCCCTGTCAAGGATAAATTCGAAGCTTGGAGGAAATACCGTGCATGTTTCATTTCGGTCCGGTTCGTTTCTTCTGAATCCGGTGTATCTGCTGAAGAGGCGGGCTGTCCCGGAGAATCGATTTACTTTCTAAGATTAATCGATTGATTGGTTTGCAATGATCGATCCGGACAGATGATCGTTCCGGCGAAGCGATTCAACGTCTGCGACGCCGGCTATCGGCCAGCAGGACGTTCGACGATCGCGCTATGCAAACTCCGGGAAGCGAACCACGCGTTGCTCGCCCAACCAGATCAGGCCCACCACGTCGACGAGAGCGACCGCAACGATGCTACGCGGTCTTACAGTCCGCGTTGATTTCATCGTTATTTCCGCAAGAATAGTGATTCTGTCGCGATCGCTCCGCTTATGACCGGCGTTGCGCCGAAGAGACTATTTAGCCGGCGGCGCACACTCGAAGTTTTCGGCCGCGTTGGTGTCGCCGAGCCCCTTGTATCGAGGCGCGGAGGGATAAGCGCAAAGAGGACGGGTGATTGGGACTCCCTTGGATCCGGTCTTGGAGTCGACGCCGGTTGTTCCCGACGCAATGATTGCCTCGGGGGCTACCCCCTGCGTGACCCAGCGATCGAGAGCCAACAGAATGTTGTTGCCTGCATTTGCATTCGCAAAGCCCCGGCCGTCGTTCCCAAAACTCACGGCGCCGGGTCCGCCTAGGCAATGTTGCATACCTGGAACCATGTAGAGCCGGTAGAAAGCCTGAATGTCGGACGGATTGCTGGAACGAGGATCGGGATAATGTTCCAAAAACTGCTTCACCTTTTCATAGAAAGCGATTGAATAGCGCGGTGCGCTGGCCGCATCCTCCCATCCTTGATATTCGATCAGTTTGCCGCCGCGGTCGCGGAAACTACGCAGGTCGGGATTCGAGGCATTCAGAATCGGCGCGGTCTTTTCGTCGGCCAGGCGCAGATCTCGGTCGAAGTCCATCGAGCGCCAGTCCCAGTTCGGGTCCTCGTACACGGCTGCGGAGAAGAAGCTGTTTCCAAGGGACGATTGAGCCGAAGGGCCGACAATGAAAAGCGACCAGCCTTTCGGTTCGGCTTCGCCTCCGGGCTCGTAGCCGGGGTAAATCTGCTGGCCGGTTCGCGGGTTGACCGGTCCGGAGTAAATCTTTTTGAGGGCATCGATCTGAGGTTGCGTCAGACACTCGGAGCTGGGCGCGCCATGACAAAGAAGAACCGAAGGATCGAAGTGGCATTGGCGAGGGTCCGCGATCACGCCATCTCTTACGCCGTCGAGCGCATCGCAGGCGTTAAGCGCTGCCTTTTCGATGGCGGGAAGCTGCTCGACGGCGATCTTGCTTTCAGGCGTGGCATTGAGTGCAATTTCGTTCCAAACGAATCCAGTGAAGTGGTGAGTCCAGCCATTGGAAGGAGCGCCGGCGAGAATGCCGTCAAAATCCTCCGGATAGCGCTCGGCCTCCATGAGCGCTTCGCGACCGCCGTCGGAGCATCCGGAAAAATAGGCGTGCGCAGCCGTCTTTCCGTAATACGCGTCGACGATGGCTTTCGAGAGAGCGGCGGTTTCGTGCACCGCGCGATAGCCGAAGTCGATCAGTTTCTCCGGATGGCCAATCGCCCAGCTTGCGTTTGCATCGGGCGCGTTGCCGGCGTTCTGGTGGCCGTCGTCGGTGGCCGAAACCGCATAGCCGCGCGCCAGCGGCCCAAGAAGGCTCAACGGCTGAATGTAACCGCCCCATCCACCGCTTCCGCTCTGCATGTATTTACCGTTCCACAATTCGCTTGGCGGAAGCCAGAGGGTGAAACGAATTTCGGAATCGGAGGTTGGCCGGGCGATGGCCGTCACCTCGCAATGGCGCGGGACGGTGACAGCGGGCAACTCTTTCAGTCGATCCGCTTCCTGCCAGGCGGCCGAAACAACTACCGCATGCTCAAGCTTGACGTCTTTCAGCGCTTCACAACTCCGCTGCGCAAGAACCGCAACAGGGAGCACCGGCATAAAAGCGCACATGGCGAGCAGAAGACTACGTCGCAGAAACATGATTTGATTCTCCTGACTGTCGCTGTTCAGTCGTTCAAGCAAAACCAGAGTCCCTATGGCCCGGTGAGTTTCATGCGCCCCGGCAGGCGTTTTGGAAGAAACGGGGCTTCCAGAAAAGCGCCCCAAAACTTGGTGCAACGAACCGGCGTCATCCGTGCCGCACGCAGGCTTGGAACGCCTGATAGAAAAAGGACGAATACTCAGGCTTGGGCCTGTTCGCCCTGAGCCTGGCGGCCTTCTCATCGTCCGGCCAATGGCTCTCGTCGGCGTACATCCGCCGGTAGCCTTCGCCAATTTCCGGATTTCCGAGTGTGAACTCGTCGCCCAGGCGCATCCAGCGGGCGACAAGCGCCCTGCCTTCGGCGCTGTCTGGCGGCACCTCGCGATCGAGCGCGCTCTGAATATCGGCGTACAAAGCCCGCCATCGCGCGCCGAGCTCAGCCCCTTGTTCAGGCGTGAAAGCTGCCCGCCGCTCCCGAAGCGCCTCAACGGCCTTCGGACTGTAGTACTTCTCCGTCCAGTCTGTGGCTTCTTGCATTTGTATCTCCTTCAGGATGGTCTGGTAGAGGAGCCACTCGGGTTCCTCCCCCGCAGTTTCCGCCATGTCCTGTGCGCGCCGCTGAGCGTGTTCAATGGCCAGCAGTACGCGATCCAAGCCGTCGCGCCGCTCACCGAGCGCCGCCCGCTGCCGCGCAAGCGTGACCGTCAGTGATTCTGCGCCACGGTCGAGTGGGGTGTTCAGCAGCGCGGCGATCTCGCGCAACGAGAGCCCCAGGTACCGCAGGGCGAGAATCCGCTCCAGACGGCCGAGATCTTCGTGGCAGTAGAGCCGATAGCCTCGCTCCGACCGATGCGCGGGCGATAGCAGCTTGAGCCGGTCGTAGTGGTGCAATGCCCGTACCGTAACGCCGGCAAGCTTTGCAAACTCCTGGATGCGGAAAGTGCTCATGGGTCTCACCTTAAACATCTTTGACCATGACGTAAGGGCAGGGTCAAGCGCCTTTCGAAGAAAGTGATGAAAGTTTCCTTTTCGAGCTTTTTCCGCGATTCTCGGACTCCGAACGATTGACCTGCAACTTCGGCCCGGCGCGACCCGCACTTGACGCCACCAGAGCTTGCATTGGCCAACGGTACACGGGAAGTGCTGCTTGTTTCGATATGTATGTTTAATATATTGACCAGAAAATGTGACCATGGGTCCAAAAAGCAGCCCGTTGGCTGAATATCTCAATGCGAGGGCTCACGGCGCGGGATGAAGAACTTCCCTCAGTGCCCGCACCAACATCTCATTCTGCATGCGCGCGCGCACGCCGATGCGGAAATAGTGTTCATCCAGGCCTTCGAAGTTCGCGCAGCAGCGGAGAACAATGCGATGCTCGACGATGAGTTGCCGCCAGAGCCCCAGCCCACTGCGGCTTTCATCGATTCCAATGAGCAGGTAGTTGGCCTCTCCTGGAAAGACGCGCAGCCCCAGCGCGCGCAATTGCTCTGCCAGCCAAATACGCTCTGTTCTATTCGTCGCGACAGTGTGCGCAATCGAAAGTTGGTCCTGGAGAACCATGCGCGCTGCCTCCGCCGCAATGGAGCCAACAGGCCACGCAGGGATGCTGGATTCCATGGCGGCGCGCATCTGCGGACAGCTCACCGCGTAGGCTACGCGCAATCCGGGCATTGCGAAGAATTTGGTTAAAGAGCGCAGAACGACCAGTCCGGGCAGCTTTGCGGCCCATTGCGCGACGCTGTTTTCAGGAGCGTAGTCGATGAAAGCCTCATCGACGATGACGGTTGCGTCCAGCGCGGAGGCTTGTTCATGCAGCCGGAGTAAATCTTTTTTGCGCATCAGCCGACCCGAGGGGCTTTGCGGATTAGCCAGCAACAAGACCTGTGCGCCTGATTCCTTCAGCCTGGTGACCAAAAGCTCACCATCGAGCAGGAATCCCGTATCTTCTGTTGAGGGGAACGTGCAGCACTCCACGCCAAACTGGCCGAGCACTTTTCGATATTCCGCAAATGCAGGCACAGGAACCAGGCATTTGCGCGGGCGAAGCGCGCTGAGAGCGACGCCGAGCAGCGGCATCACGCCACTATGGACAGAGAGCGCATCCACATCCACCTGCACATAGGCTGCGATTGACTCTTTGAGTGCGACATAGTGCATGTCTGGATAGGCGGTCAGAATAGTGCGCGCGCGAAGAGCGTCGCAAAGGGCTGCAACCACAAGATCGGACGGCGGCTTCGGATCGATGCTGGCGCTAAAGTCCAGCAACGATGTCTCAGATACTCCAAACTCGTCAGCCAATTCGCGCAGTTGTCCCCCATGCGCAGGCATAAACTCTTCATTCATGATTCTTCCCCACCGTAAGCAAAAGCATTCCGCCAAAACCAAGCAGGGAGGCTAAGCCAACTGCCCGCCACGCGCGGCGCGCATCCTTGCGGTTCGGCGGCGAGAATTCCCGTCCTAGATGCGGCGAATCGACCACTTCGCCTTTGTACTTGTTCTTTCCACCCAGCCGAACTCCGAGCAAGCCAGCCATGGAGGCTTCCACTTGCCCGGCATTGGGACTGGCGTGATTGCCGCCATCCCGCAGCCACATCTGCGCGGCACGCACCCCGCTCGCTTGCGGTATCAATTCCGCGGCAATACAGAGCAGGAACGCCGCTATGCGCGCGGGAACGTAATTGGCGACATCGTCCACCCGCGCCGCGACGCGGCCAAAGTAGAGATACTTATCGTCTCTGTGTCCAATCATCGAATCGAGAGTATTGATCGCCTTATACGCCATGGCCAGTGGAACGCCGCCGATGGCCAGATAGAAGAGTGGCGCGATGATTCCATCCGACAGGCTTTCGGCAAGTGTTTCCACCAGGGCGCGGCAGATTTCCTCTTCACCAAGTTCTTCCGTATCGCGGCCCACGATACGAGCAACCCGCAGGCGCGCCCGCTGCAGATCCCCGTGCTCCAGAGCTTGCATGACCTCCCCGGCTTCATCGAGCAGATTGCGTGTGCTAAGACAGCTACTGGCCAGCCACACCTCCGCGGCGGCCGCGAACGCAGATTGATGCCTGCGCAGACGCGTCAACATCACATAGACGCAGAGCGCGGAGAGCGTCGGCACTCCCACTGCGACGAGTCCGCCCATGGCCAATTCAAAGTACTTTCCTGTGCCGTGGCGGCGCAGTGCCCGCTCCGAGGCGTCGATGCTCCAGCCCATGATCCGCACCGGGTGCGGCAGGCCTTCCGGATCGCCGATGCAACAGTCCAGCGCATAGGCGGCCGCGAACTTTCCTGGCTCCATCAAGAGGGCCTCCTCTCGACTTGATCCGCAGAGTGTTTCACAGCCTGGTCCGCGCGACGCGGCAAATCGAGCATGCCGAAGACGGCATTTAAATCGAGGGCGCTGGCAAAGGCATCGGCGAGCATATCCAACTGCTGCCGGCGCAACTCGCTCCACGCAACCATCCCATTTGGAGCATCCATCCGAAGTGCTGCGCGCGCCGCACGCAGGAATGCATGACGGAAGCCGTCTCCGTCGAAGAGACCGTGCAAATAGGTTCCGAAGATGCGTCCGTCCGTGGAGACGCATCCATCGGGCAGCGTCTGCGCTCCGTCACTCTGCCCAGCTAGATATGCAAACGGCGCTGCCCCTTCGAGATACTCCGTCGTGCCCAGGTGAATCTCGTAGCCAGCGACCTCACAAGGTTCGTTCCGTTGACCAAACAGCGCACCGCTGCCGAGTACACCCTGTGCTGGAACCGTGATCTTGTCGCGCGCCAGGATGGTTCTGACGGGAAGCAGGCCAAGCGCCTTTTCGGTTCCCTCGCGCTCCATTCCGTAGGTGTCGCGAATCTCTTTTCCCAGCATCTGGAAACCTCCACAAATGCCCACGATCAGTCCACCTTTACGCGCGAATTCTTTAAGCGCAGACTCAAACCCGCAGGCACGCAGCCAGCAGAGATCGTCGACGGTTTGCTTGCTGCCGGGCAGAACGATCACGTCCGCAAACGCCATGCTGCCGGGGTCGCGAAAATGTTTGAGAGCCACGGATGGTTCGGCGTGGAGCGCGTCGAAGTCGGTGAAGTTAGAAATCGAGGGAAGGGCGATGACGCCGATGCGTAATCTCCGTGCGGGCTCAGCGTCTTGCGTCCACGTGGCTTCCGGCCGCTGGTCGAAGCCGACGCTGTCTTCTTCATCGAGAGACAAGTGTCCAAGGTAAGGAACCACGCCAACACAGGGTTTTCCCAAACGCTGCTCGATCATGCGCACACCGGGCCAAAGCAGCGAGATGTCTCCGCGAAACTTGTTGATGATGAAGCCTGCGATGAGGTCCCGCTCATCCTGATCCAGCAGTTCGCACGTTCCCAGCAAGGATGCAAAGACGCCGCCGCGATCGATGTCTCCCACCAGTAGACACTTCGCATTCGCCATCCTGGCCATGCGCAAGTTCACGATGTCGTTTTCCTTGAGATTGATCTCAGCCGGAGAGCCTGCGCCCTCCAGAACGATGACATCGTTTTGCTCGGCGAGGATGCGATAACTCTCTTCCACGACAGGCAGAAGCTGGGCCATGCGAACTTCTTGATAATTGCGCGCGTCGAGCTTGCGCCAGACCTTGCCCAGCACCACAATCTGTGCAGCGGTATCGCTGCTGGGTTTGATGAGGATCGGGTTCATATGCACCGACGGCGCAACTCCGGCAGCCTCGGCCTGCAGTGCTTGCGCACGCCCGATCTCGAAGCCGTCAGGAGTGGCCGCGGAATTCAAAGACATGTTCTGCGACTTGAACGGCGCCACGCGATAACCCGCTCGCGCAAAGATGCGGCACAGCGCCGCTGTAGTGAGCGACTTGCCCACATGCGAAGCGGTGCCCAGCACCATGATGGCCCGCGCCGTCATCGGACCCTCGCTCCGGGAATACGAATCGGTTCCATCACCACGCTCTCGACCATCGCGGACCTGCCTTTGTATCGTCACGCAAACGGGAATCCACTCCGCATTCGAGTTCGATCTGACGCGCAAACAGCCATATCAAATCGGAAAGGCGATTGATATAGGGAAGCGCCTGCGGATCGATTTCAGCTCCGCTTTCTATCAGCCGAACAACACACCGCTCAGCGCGCCGGCATACGGTCCTGGCCACTTCAAAGGCAGCGGACTCGGCATGGGCGCCCGGCAAAGACCAGTCGGAAAGAATCCCCTCCTTGGCCTCGATGGCATGAACCATATCCGTCAGTTCATCCACATCCGCTGCGGACAACGGCGGGCGCGCCTTCTTGCTCTCCAGCGGGGTAGCCAGCGACGATCCAACGCGAAACAGAGTTTTTTGGATGCCGTGAACAGTAGCGCACAGTTCTGGATTTGTACAGATGCTTCTGGCAAAGCCCAGCGACGAGTTCAATTCGTCCACCGTGCCATAGGCCTCAACGCGCAGATCCGCCTTGGAAATGCGGATGCCTCCGGCAAGACCCGTCTGGCCGCCGTCCCCTGTTTTGGTAGCGATACTCATGGTGCCTCCTGTGAACGTTGGCCGGCCGCGACCGGCTCCTGCAAATGCTGAATTGCCGAAGGAACGAATTGTTGGGGCAACGCACGGCGATAGCGCACCGTCGTCTCCTCAATCAAAAAATCGGTGACCATCGGAGGCTGCTCGGAAAACAGAACATCCTGCGAAAAGAATCGGCTGCCAATAGCACCCATCTGGGCGAGGGATTCCGCATAGACAACCACGCACGGAACCAGGTGCACACTGTGCTTCAACAACCGGTAGGAGCGATGATACCCGTCGCGAAGGAACCACCTGCCGCGAAAGGACACTGCTTCCATATATGGACTCTTGGAAGAGGCATAAAGCGGAAGCGCCAGATTGAGGAGTTGCTGTGCGCTGGCCCCGCGATGGATGGGACAACTATCGGGATATGTGAATCCGATGCGCCGCTGGAAGGCGATGAGCTTGCGCAGATCGACGACGGAAAGCTCCCACTCAAGGTCGGCGAACTCCCCGCTCAACGCAACCGTGTCTTTGCGGATTGCAAGTGCGCCGGCAAGTCTCCGAGTCTGCTCTGCACAGACAGGCGAATTCGCCGCATACGGCATCCTCGTGCTCACCAGCCGATGCGCATCGGCTTCTGCATTCTGTAACAGCGATTGTCCAAGCGAACCGCGATCTACCGGGTGATCGAATCCCCATGCCGCCAGTTCCCAAATGTCGTGGTGTTGAGAGCTCACGAGTGCACCTCACATTCGCACATTTGAGCGGGAACAGTAACCATGGCACAATACGGCGCTGTCCTGGTCCAGGCCTCCTGCTCAGAGAATCCGAAGAATCTTGTGAGTGCATAGCGCAAAACGCCGCGATGTGTGACGATGGCTATCGTCTTCTCTGTCTTTTCCAGCATTGAAGCGATAACTGCGTCAACTCTTGCCGTGAAATCCGAATAGGCTTCTCCGCGCGGCGCACTCTGCAGAGGGAACTCGCGGATCCAGCGACCGGCTTCTTCTGGAAAGCGCTCTTCGATATCTTGCCAAAGCAGGCCCTCCCATAGGCCAAAATCGATCTCTCGAAGTGAAGGCAGATAGTCGACGTCGATACCGATGCGTTGCGCCAAGGCGGCTGCGGTTTGCAATGCGCGGCGCAGATCGCTCGAATAGATCCGCTCGACTTCAAGCATTGCAACTTCCTCCGCGAGACGAGCCACTTGACTCTCGCCCGCCGCGTTCAACTCCGGGTCGCTGTGACCGCAAAAGGTACCAGCCATGTCGGTCTCGCCGTGCCGAATAAAAACAAGAGTGTTCATCCCCGCCACACCCCGCAAATATAAACTGCGAGCAAGGTAACTTGGCTTGTCGCGCCAAAGCAATCTCCGGTGATGCCGCCAATTCGATGCTTGTAGTACAAACCACTGAGGAGTGTCACAGACGATGCCGCGGCAATTGGCCAGAACGCCGACTCACGCAACATGAAGCCCACGGCAGCAAAAGAAATAGTAGTGCCCACAGCAAGGGAGATACCGGAAACGCGGCGGGCAATGCGGGCTCCTTGACTGCCTTGCTCGCCGGCACCAGGCAGCACGACCCCGAGCGGAAGCATAGCCCAACGGCAGAGAACCTCAGCGGAGATCACATAGTACACAATGCTACCGACGGGGAGCTGCGCCAACAACAGCACGCGCCCTCCAACGGAGAAGATCAGCGCAAGCGCTCCAAAGCTGCCAATGCGACTGTCCTTCATGATTTCGAGAACCCGCTGCCGGTTCCATGCTCCTCCAAACGCATCGGCGGCATCGGCGAGACCGTCTTCATGCAAGCCTCCAGTCAATAGCGTTGAGAGGAGCACGATCAGCAGCGCGATAACCGCGATGGGAAGGTGCTTGGATAGCAAGCAGTAGAGTCCCGCGGCAACTGCACCCACCGCAAGTCCTACCAGAGGGAAGTACTTCGCGGCACGCGGCAGAGCGTCTGGCTCGTAGGTGAGCCAGTAGAGAGGCAAACGGGTCAAGAACTGAAACGCCGCTGCAATGTCCTGAAGTATTCTTCTCATTCGCTCGCCGTACTTACTCCTGCCGATGAAAATGTTGCCATCTCGGTGAGCAACCGAACGGAAGACTCGATCACCGGCATGGCCAGAACCGCGCCGGTTCCCTCACCTAGCCTCATTCCCAGGTTGAGAATCGGCGTCAGCCCGATATGACGAAGCAAGTGCAGATGCCCGGGCTCTTCCGAGCAATGGCCGGCCAGCAAATAACCACGAACTGCAGGAGCAAGACCGTACGCGATGGCTGCCGCTGCCGTTGAAATGAAACCATCGCACACAACCGCCATCCGATTCGCCGCTGCACCGAGAATGAAGCCGGTCATGGCCGCTATCTCCAATCCGCCCACGCAGCGAAGAATATCCAGCGGGTTGGGATTGGATTCCATGTTGCCAAAATGCCGTCGCACGGACTCTTCAATGACTTGCTGCTTCTTGTTCTTTCCGTCTTCGTCAAGTCCTGTCCCCTTGCCTGTCAGGGAACCGATCGGCTCTTTAGTCAGGACAGATGCAATCGCACTTGCGGCCGTAGTGTTTCCAATGCCCATCTCTCCAACAGCGACAAGATCAACCCCTTCGTTCTTGGCATCCTGTGCCATGCGAATGCCAGCTTCAATGGCCGCGAGCAACTCGTCCTGTGACATTGCGGGTTCAAGAAACATATTCCGGGAGCCACGCCGAACCTTCATCAGGCGAAGCCGATCCGCAGGTTCGAACTCCGCATCGACACCCACGTCCACCACTGTCAGCTGCACATTGTGCAAACGCGCAAGCACATTGATTGCCGCGCCACCCGCCGCAAAGTTGTGCACCATTTGCGCAGTGACTTCTCGCGGATAGGCACTTACACCTTCCGCCGTCACGCCATGGTCAGCGGCAAACACATAAACAGCCCGATGCAATGGCAGAGGGATTCGACCAGCGATAATCGAGCACATCTGAGCGGCAATCGCCTCCAATCGGCCCAGGCTGCCGAGTGGCTTGGTCAAGTTGTCGAGCCGGAGTTGTGCTTCGGCCAAGCGGCAAGGATCGATCGGTTCAATGTCCGCAACAACGCTCGCCAGGGAGGGAAGAAGAATCTGATTCATAAGGCATGCTCCATTCGATTTCGAATTCGCTCCATCAACCTGGGGCGGTGGTGCGGGAGGCAGTTGAAGGCCATCTCAAGAACCTCGGGACGCAATATCTCTTCAGCGGAACCTTGCCGCATGGGCTCATCCGGGCTCATCAGCCAAACAGAAGAGAAGGTTCCATCAATCAGCGCAAGGTCGTGCATCGAGGCCACAATGGTAATCCCTTCGCGACGCAGCAACTCAATAAGATCGATCATCTCGAACTGACGTCCGATATCGAGGTGCTGCATTGGTTCGTCCAGAAGCAACAACTGCGGCTGCTGCGCAAGACCGAGGGCGATCTTCACGCGCTGGCGTTCTCCGCCGCTGAGTTCGTTGAAGACACGCGACCGCAATGACCATGTGTCCGTCAATTCCATGGCCCGCCGCATCGCCTCGTAGTCGGCGCCGCGCAATCCGCCAAACATTTTCAGGAACGGTGTGCGGCCCTGCTCCACAAACTGCTCCACGGTGAACGAAAACGGAACCTCGACGTTCTGCGGTACAAACGCTACCGATTGCGCAATCTCCCGTTGTTTCAAGAGCCGCAAGTCTCTGCCCTTCAAGGAAACTTCTCCACACGCAGGAGCAATCGTTCCGGCAGCCAGGCGAAGCAACGTGGTTTTGCCGGCACCGTTGGGACCAACCACGGCGATGCATTGGTTCTCGGTGATACGGGCATCAAGATCCCTGATGACGTATCTTGTTCCATAGGCAAAGTCAACATGCGCGAATTCGATAAGAGAGATCATGACAGGCCTCCCTGCTTGGTCTTGCGCAAAAGGTAGAGAAAGAAGGGTCCCCCGATGAGAGCCGTCAGGACACCTACCGGTAACTCAGCCGGAGCAATCACCGTGCGCGCCACAGTATCCGCCACCAGCAAGAAGAGCGCGCCGGACAATGCTGCTGCCGGCAGCAAGCGCACATGGTCTGGACCCAGCACCATGCGCAGCATGTGAGGCACGATTAATCCGACAAAGCTGATCAGCCCACCCAAAGCCACAGCCGCAGCCGTCAAAACCGATCCGATTACGATGACGGCAATGCGGGTCTGTTGCACGGAGAGGCCAAGGTGAGTGGCGTATTCCTCGCCCAACGCGAGGGTGTTCAGGCTTCGAGCCAGCGGCACCGAGCCCGCAAGCCCAATCGCCAGCATGAAAGTCACAATCGCCAACTGCGGCCATGTCGGTTGGGCGATCGTTCCATGCAGCCACGAGGCAAGCACGCGCATGCCTGTCCCGAAGTCGCGATCGAGCACCTCAAGGAAATACGACGAGTAGCTGAGCATGGTGCTCACCGCGAATCCCGCCAGCAGGAGAGCGACCACCGGGGTACGGCCATCCACACGCGCCAACCAATACACGAGCGTAATCGAGCCCAAAGCGCCCACAAAAGCCAGCAGCGCGATTGTGCCGAACCCTGCCGCGGAAATCGAAGGCAACAGGAAAACACCGATCGAAGCACCAAGAACGGCTCCCCCCGAAGACCCAATCACATAAGGATCCGCGAGGGGATTTCTGAACAGTCCCTGGAACAACAAGCCGGAAACAGAAAGCGCGCCTCCCACCAGAAGTGAGGCCAAAATGCGCGGCAGCCGAATCGAAAAGAGAATCATGCGCTGATCTTCGGAGAGCGCTCCGCCACCGATCAACTGACGCGCCAGCAACCAAACTGGCACATGTACCGCGCCCATCCCCGCTGCAATCAGCGCCGCCAAAACGACCGAGGCAGACAGAATCCCAAGCAGCCAATACGGCCGTCGATGGTGTGTGTCCTTGTAGATCGCCCGTTCCTCGGTCACTTCCCTCGCCACGATTCGCCTCCAAGAGTGAACTTCATTCCGAGCCGGAACATGAACGGCAGCGAAGGATAACCGAATGCCTCGCTGTAGTGTTCGTTCAGAAGGTTCTGGGCATTTGCTTCGATGGAAACATATCGGTTAGCGCGATAGCTGGAGGTCAGATCGAGGCGCTGATATGCGGCATCCAGATTGCGATTGGGAAGCAAAAGCGTGGATAGGTAATTCGCGTCATATTCGAGGAAGTCGCTGTCGTCGCGTTTGCCGACAAGTGTGCCACGAAGACTTGCGAAGAGACGGCCATGACGATACCCGGTTTCGAAGTAACCCGTATGAGGAGCGATCCGAAACGGGCGCGCGCCGATGAGAGGAGAATAGATGCCGATTGGAACTGTGGGGAAGGCAGGATTGAAGCTCGGGCCGATTGCGTCGCTCGAGAACGAGCGCTGAATCTGGGCATCGGTATAGGTGTAGCCGGCGCGAACAAAAACATCCCGCGTCGCCTGAAACTCGATTTCTGTTTCGATGCCCTGCGCCCGATATGCGAGCGAGTTCACTGTAGCGCCATAAGGCAGGCCATCAGCTACCGATGCTGAGACCCCAAGATCGATGAGACCTTGCTGTGGGATGTATTCGATGCCGTTCGTGAACTCGTTATGAAAGAGCGTAAGGCTCACGCGGCCGCGTCCACTGTACAACAGTTGATCGACCCCGCCATCGTACGTTCTTGAATTCTCGGGACCGATGGGAGCGACGCTCGAAACGTACTGATGCACCGAATTCAGCTGATCGAAGATCGCCGGCTCTTTGATGCCTTCACCGAAGCTGACGCGCAGTTTTGTTCCGCTGAACAATCTCCCGGCACCGCCCTGCGCTACCCGCCATGCGAGCGAAGCGCGCGGCGTGCCCGCAATTCCAAAGAGACCGTTGTCTTCCAGACCACCGCCAAGGCTATAAAACAGCCGGTCGTGTATATCTCCCTGAACTTGGAAGGTGTAACTATAGTTGCCGCGCTCGATCGATGTCGCTGGGCCACCCGAATACCCTCGTTCGCCTTCGTAGCGAAACGCAACCAGCCCAAGAAGATGGGGATTGAAGCGGTAGTCCGACTGCGCGTAAACGAAGTCCTTGTCCGTCGAACCGGGGTAAGCGTACGGATAGGGAGGTCCATCGCTGGACTCCAGCGCCTGACCGCTCACGGTATATCCGTTTGCCCCTTGGATCGTTACAGGCGCTCCAAGAGTAAAGCCGGACTCCGCAGTCCCCGCGGGCGCGAACTCCGTATACTGCGAGCGCAACCGCAGGCCACCATAGCGCAACAGATTGTGCCAGTCTGCCGTGGCCTTGTCTTCCCATGTGACTCCGAAGTAGGAGTCTTCATTGGCCTGTTTGGCTTGGTTGGGAACGCCATAAAGTTGAATTGCTCCCGGCTGTCCGGATGCGACGCGATCATGATGAATCGTGGCGCGCAGACTGGAGGCTTCCGAAAAACTCCATCCGAAACTCCCGGCCAGGGTGCCATTATGATACTCGTCATTTGCAATCGAATTGCTGCTGTCGAAGCGCGAGTAGTCTGCGAAGTAATCGAACTGCTTCCGTTGGCCGCCAAGCGAGCCATCCTGACGATAAGTGTTGAAGTTTCCACCGTCGGCCAGGTATGTGAGCAGAGGCAGCGGTGTGCTTCCTCGCGCGGTTGTCAGACTGATTACGCCTGCCAGCGCGTCCGATCCGTAAAGGACGCTGTTGGGACCGCGAAGCACTTCCACCTGCGCTACCGCGGAGCTTGCCATGTTGGCGAACTCGACAGAGCCGCCAATATCGTTCACAGGAATCCCATCCATCAAGACCTTGTTCGCATCGCTGCCGCCGCCGCGTATGAATACAGAAGTCGTCCCACCCGCCTGCCCGGTCTGCGTGGCCTCCAGTCCGGGGACAAGCCGTAGCCCCTCCTGAAGGTCGCGCGTCCCCTGGTAGTCGGATCCATCCAGTAGCGTGACGGCCGCTCCCAATTGTGCTTGTGGTGTAGGCGCGCCCGTAGACGTGACCGTAATCTGATCGGAAAGAGACGCGATTTGAAGAACGAAATCGACGGTCGGTTCATGCCCATCTCTCATTGGCGCGATCGCTTGGATGGCCATGCTGAATCCCGCGGCAGAGACGCGAAGACGCGTGCCGGAGTCGGCACTTCGTGCGATATGGTACTGCCCTTTGCCATCGGTGGTGGTGGAGAAGACGGGCACAGCGTTTTCGAGCAGATCGACCTTGGCATTTGGAATTACAGCCCCCGATGGATCGGATACAGTGCCGCTAATTTCCGAAATCGGAGCAGCATTTGCAAGGTCGGTGAAGGAAAGGATCAGGCTGACAATCAATGTCAGCAACAATAGGCGCGAATATCGGAACATGGTTTTCCCCTCGGAAGATTTCAGCTGGACCGGTCTCCTGACTCGCGCCTCAACAGCAGACGGCTGCCTTCCCGGAAACTTCTCCAGTGGCAAACAAGCCGCGCCTCTTCGCTTACAGTTACGGGGTAGTGGCGGAATCGCACCGCGCTTCCCGATCATCCAGCTGTCCTGCGGTTATGGTTCGTTGTGGTTGATACCTCTCACGGATGAATCTGCTTCGCTAACTCCTCCAATGCGTCGAATGCGACCGGGCTCGGAAGATTGATCCGGTCGTCCACGTAAAAAACCCTGTTGTTCGTCACAGCCGGCATGCTGCTCCAGCCTGGCTGCGCTCGAAGTTTTTCAATCGACATTCTCGAACCCCGTATGAGAAGAAGCGCTGCGGGCGCACGCGCCAGCACCGCTTCCAGACTCACTTGAGGCCACTCCTGATCGATGTCGCTGGTAACCGAGTGCCCGCCGGCAATCTCGATCAATTCTGTGATGAAGGCGTGTTTGCCGATGGTGACAATCGGGTCATAGCCCACCGGCATCAGGATGCTCACCACGGGCTTGCCGCTCACTTGGCGTCGCACCGCTGCTTCGCGTGCGCGTAGCCTGGCAATCAACTCTCTCGCGGAATCCTCCCGATTGAGGGCCACTCCCAGGCTTGCAATGGATTCGTATATCCCACCCACCCCATGCGTCGAGACCATGAATACGGTAATGCCAAGCCGCTCCAGTTGCCGCAATGTCTCGGTGTGGCTCATGTCCGCGCTGCCAAGCACCAGGTCCGGATGCAACGATAGGATCGTTTCCATCGAAGGCGACAAAATCGATCCCACACTCGGCTTGGCCTTTGCTTCCGCCGGATACTTGGTGTAGTCGGTCACCGCGATCACATCCGCTCCGGCTCCAAGCGCATATACATCGTCCACGACACTAGGCATCAGACACACCAGCCGATGCGGATGCTCGGGAACCTGGACAGTGCGCCCCAGCTGATCCGTCACCGTGCGTGCATTGCAAGCGGGAACCGCAATGCAGAAGACAAGCCATGCGCAAAGCCTCTTCATCGCTGCACCGCCATGCCGCGAGCCTGCAATGCTGCTGTCACCAGCGATGTGGCAAGCGTTGGATTTCCGCGAAAATGAAGATGGACATAACTGGCCAGAACATTCTTGAATTGATAGCCTTCAACTTCCTCGCGTCCAGAGAGCGTGTACTTCAGCCGATACGCGGTTGGTATTGAGTTGCTCGTCAGGACGCGCGAGCAGTGAAAGCTATGGCCACGCACCTGCGTTCCCTTGTCGCCGAGCAAACACTGCCCGGCAAACTCCACATGGACATAGCCAAAGTGCACCAATCGCGGCGTCATCTCGAACTCCATCGGAAGCACTCCAGCCATTGCGCAGCTGCGTCCGTCGAGAGTTGTCAGAGCCCGGCTCAGATAAATCATGCCGCCGCACTCGGCGTATATTGGCTTGCCGGAATCCGCGAACGCGCGAATGTCCGCGTTCATCGCGTTATTGCAGCTCAATTCACCCGCATATAACTCCGGGTACCCACCGCCCAAATAAAGCGCGTCGAGATGCCGCGGGAGCCCTGCATCCAACAGGGGGCTGAAGTTCACCAACTCCGCGCCGTTCTCACGAAGCAGATCGAGGTTGTCTTCGTAGTAAAACGAGAATGCTTTGTCCCGCGCGATGCCGATGCGCACGAGTGTTTGTTGCGGGCGCGGAACCGGGCAAGCTGCGCTGATTTCCGCCGAATCTCGCCAACAGAGATCGAGCAGCGGCGCGATGTCGAGATGCTGCCGTCCTGTTTGAGCAAACGCCGCCAACCGATTCTCAACCGACGTTGTCTCTTCGGTGGTATGAAGTCCCAAATGCCTCTCGGGAATCGCAAGGGCCGCTTCTTTTGGAAGGCGGCCCAACAGCGGCGTCGTGGTCACCAAGCGAATCGCAGTTTCAAGCAGGCGATAGTGTCGATCGCTTCCCACATTGTTGAGCACGATGCCTGCAAAGCGCAGGTCTGGATCGAAGCTCTCGAAGCCTTTCACCACAGCGGCAATGCTTCGCGCGCTTTTGCCGGCATCGACCACCAGCACAACCGGCAGAGACAGGAGCTTCGCAATCTGCGCCGCGCTTCCATCCTCGCCGCCGCCGGTAACGCCGTCGTAGAGCCCCATCATGCCTTCGACAATCGCGACATCGGCGTCGCGGGCGCTGTTCAAAAAGAGGTCGCGATTCGCCGCGTCATCCAGCATCCAGATATCCAGGTTGCGTGACGGCTGCCCGCAAATGGCGCTGTGGTGCCCTGTGTCCAGGAAGTCCGGACCGCACTTGAACGGCTGCACGCGCAGACCGCGTTCGCGGCACATCGCCATCAGTGTCAGCGCGACCGTTGTCTTGCCCACGCCGCTCGCGGTTCCTGCCACCATAAAGGCGATCATGGCCGCGCTCCGATGCTGCCTTTGAGCGCCAGCGGAAGTCCGGCCACCATCAGCACCACATTGTCGGCAACCGCTGCCACGCGCTGATTCAGTTCTCCCAAAGCATCGCGATAGATTCGGCCTGCTGGATAGGGCGGGACCACCCCGCTCCCTACCTCGTTGGAAACCAACACCACTGAGGCAGGAGCCAGGTTCAACGCCTCTAAAAATGCATCGATACCCCGCCCCATGCTCGCCGGGTCGGTTTCCGCGGCTTCCATCAGATTGGACACAAATACGGTCAGGCAATCGATCAGCAATAGTTCGAAGTTCTCTCCGTGCGCCATGAGAACACGCGCCAGCTCCAGCGGTTCTTCCAGAGTCTGCCAGTGCGCGGGGCGATCTTCCCGATGGCGTCGGATCTTCGCCTGCATCTCGGCGTCGCGCGCCTGTGCCGTTGCAATATAGGCCACACGCTCGAAGTTTCCGGCAAACTCCTGCGCCCAACGGCTCTTGCCGCTGCGAACGCCGCCGAGAACGAGCGTGACCGTTTTGCGGTCTCTCATCTTCATGCATTACCTCTGACCGCGGAATACAACTCCACCGTGGACAGCGGGATTGATTGTGTAGGCAGCTTTCACGTCGCCGGCGCTTATCCTGGCCGACAGGGGAACGCTCTCCAGCTCTCCCATCGAAGCCGGATCAAGCCTAGATTGGCATCTGGCCGGTCTCCTGACTCTCGCTTCAGCGAACCCAGACAGCCTTCCCAAGGAAACCCTCAGTGGCCGGAGCAAGCTCCATGTCCAGTTCTCGGCGATTACAGTTACGGGGTAGTGGCGGACTTGCACCGCCTTCCCGACACCAGATGGCTCGATTGTATATCCGAGCCGACGTGCGGTGTCAAACGCCACGAAACGTTTGTTCACGGCAAAATTGACTCTCACACTATGGAAACAGTCGATTCCGCACCGCACCGCAAGCCTTTTCGAGGGATGCGACGGTCATCTTGGCTGGCCTTCGCGGCGCAAGCTTCTCGCCCGCCGATGATTGGGCGAGGTTCGCGCTCCGATCAGCCGCCCCCCGCCGAGCGCAGGGAATGCGCGGCCGCCTTTACGATCTCGGAAAGGGACGGCCTGACTGGTCCGGACCATTCGCATGGAAGGATCCAGCTACCGATGGGAATTTGAATGGACTCTACGCAACGACCCGCAGCCCTCGATCGTAGACCGCATCCGTTTCGTCCTGATCTATTTCTCTGTCAACTTCTCGGCCGGTCCGCCGACAACTCGCTTCTGACGCTCGGTCCAGTTTCCCTTGATCTTTTCGTAAGTGGCCTGCATCGCATCCAGTTCCATGTCGCTCAATTTCTCGATATCGATCAGTTGGTTCCGAGCCTTGTCCATCGCGCGAATCAACTCATTCAGCTTGAGATTGATCGCACGCGCATCTCGATTTTGCGTATTCTGGATCAGGAATACCATCAGGAACGTAGCGATGCCCGTGCCTGTATTGATGACCTGCGCCCAGGTTTGCGAGTAATGAAAAACGGGACCGGCTGCTCCCCAGACAACGATTACCAGAGCTGCGCAAAGAAAAGCCCAGGTGGATCCGAGCCATGCGCAAGCTACGGTTGCAAACCTGCCAAAGTGCCCGTGAACGGTTCGATCTTTCGCCTCAATCGGGGCATTGTTCGAAACATTGCTCGGAACATTGTTCAAACGATTGCCTCCGGCGTTCGCATTCTCGTTGTCGATGTGAGGTAACGGGAGGGAACATCTGTTCGGAACCCCTTGGAAAGAGATCCCGTTCTGTTCCTGTGAAGGAACGACAATCTGGATTGCGCTTGGACCTCCGTCTTGGTCTGAGAATCCGGTGTGCGGCGCAGCGGCAACGTTCGCGCTGAGCCGCATCGATCAACGGATCTCTGCTCATGGATGGAGATGCCATCGGATACGGATTAACGGCTCTTCCGTCTTAGCACCCAACTGATTGCCGCTCCTGTTGCAATGCCTGCAGCGAATGTCGCGGCAACGGCTTCAATCGGATTCCGCTGAACCCGCCGTTTGGAGTCGTCAAACGCGTCTGTAACAACCTGCCCGCCACGCTTTACTACACGACGAGCAGTTGTCACGCCGTCTTCAAATGCATCCGCGACTGCGGATGCGGCTCGAGAAGCTTTGTGGGCTGTCTCGTCAATTTGCTCGCTCATTTGTTCCAGTACTGATTGTGCCATTCTGTTTCAACCTCTCTTACTTCGTTGTTGATGCCGGTTAACTATTCGCCCAAGGACTTTTCAATCTTGCCGACAAGGCTCTGTACTTTGCCAACAATCTTTTCTGCATTTCCGTCGGCTTCCAAGTCGGGATCATTGCCGATCTCTCCAGCCTTCTGGCGGATTGCGCCTTTGACTTCGTGAATCTTGCCTGTTGCCTTATCGTGAGTGCTCAGTTTCATAGTCAGGACCTCCTCAGGTCTGCGACGGATTGCGTTTGATAACGTTCAGGCGAATGGCAAAATGTATCTGCTCATTCATGTTCCCAAGTGTGTCAACCTGGGCGGGTCTTTCGATGTCTGGTCGATTGCGGATCCTGGGTTATCTAGCGTCTCCGCTCCCGCTTCAATCCCAACATGTTGCAACGAGTATGATTCGACAATGCTCTGGAGTGATGGTCGCATTTGCTCAGTGCACGTTGTTTGGCACTCAGGTGAGAGTGCTCGGCGGTCCACCAAAACGCCTCGGATGAAACGAGATAAATGCGATAAACCGAGCGATCCTCGCACCGGGCAGAAATACAATGGGAGGTCGATGTTTCCGAGCCAATCGTTCTGCCCTTCGCTCTCTCAAGACGAACGGAGAGCGCCGGCTTCTGGGATCGTTCCCCCGCTGATCAATGGCCGATACACTTCCTCCAGTCAATTGGAGCGCAGCTTGATTGCTCCGAATGGCAAGTATCTGCATTTTCCGGCGATGGTGCGCGCGCAATGTTCAGAGGCGACCTTCTGTCTATCCGACAACTCATTCTGAGCAATTCCGCACACCGCACCGAAGCCAGGAATGGCGAAGGTTTGCGGAGTGCGGCGTCAGATGAATGCAGCCTTTGCGGTTTCGTTTCATTCCTGCGTCTCCCGTCCGTACAGTTAGCAGTTGAACAGAATCAACTTTTGACCGGACATCCGTGACCTCGCTCACACGATCCCACGGCTGCAAGAAGGACGAGCCGCCACGCGCAACCTTCATTTCTTGGAATATTGATTGGCGTTCTTCACTGCGTGGGTATAAATTTGCATTCGATCCAATGTGGTACAGTTTCTTGGCGTCACACGTTTCGCCCTTTTACAAATGACCTGCTTGCGGCAAAGCCGATGGATCTCCGATCCGGCTTTGCAGCGAGATTCGAGGAGTGAACAGAATGGCCCCCATTGCAGAAGCTGCCGAATTGACCGACCGTACGTTGAGCGCATACGGAATCGCGCGATCCACGATTCAAGGTGCGCCCCTTAGCGCGGACGAACTGCGCAATACACACGCCTATTGGCGCGCCTGCAAGTATCTGGCGCTGGGGATGATCTATCTTCTCGATAACCCGCTGCTGAAGGAACCTCTAAAGGCGGAGCACATCAAGAATCGATTGCTTGGCCATTGGGGATCGAGCCCCGGCCTCGCCTTCATCTACACGCACTTGAATCGGATGATCAAGAGGCTGGATCTGGACATGATTTTCATGGCCGGCCCAGGTCACGGCGCTCCGGGAGTTCTGGCCCCGGGCTACCTGGAAGGGACCTACTCCGAAGTCTACCCGGAAAAGAGCGAAGACCACGATGGCCTGCGCGAGTTCTTCAAGCAGTTCTCGTTCCCCGGCGGGATCGGCAGTCATTGCACCCCGGAGACTCCCGGCTCCATCCATGAAGGCGGCGAACTGGGCTATGTGCTTTCCCATGCCTGTGGCGCGGCCTTTGACAATCCTGAACTGATTGTTGCCGCCGCGGTTGGCGATGGAGAGTCCGAGACCGGGCCACTGGCGACCTCATGGCACATCAACAAGTTTCTCAATCCGATTCGCGACGGTGCGGTTCTGCCGATCCTTCACTTGAATGGCTATAAGATCAACAACCCCACCTTGCTGGCGCGCATCACCCACGAAGAACTGGAGAGCCTGCTGTGCGGCTATGGCTGGACTCCCTATTTTGTCGAAGGATCGGACCCCGACACCATGCACCAGGCCATGGCGGCCACGGTGGAGCATTGCGTCCACGAGATCCGCGCAGCGCAAGCCGAGTGCCGCACCACCGGCGTGGCCACTCGCCCGCGCTGGCCGATGATTGTGCTTCGTTCTCCCAAGGGATGGGGTGCGCCGCTTGAGGTGAGCGGTCACCGGCTGGAAGGCTCCTGGCGCGCCCACCAGGTCCCGCTGCCTAATGTCAAGAAGGACCCCGCACAGTTGCAAGTTCTCGAAGAGTGGATGCACGGATTGAAGCCGGAAGAGTTATTTGACGAGAATGGCAGGCTGGTGGCCGAACTCAGGCAATTGGCGCCCGTCGGCACCCGGCGCATGAGCGCCAACCCGCACGCCAATGGCGGAGCCGTCAAGAAAGCTCTGCGCCTGCCCGACTTTCGTGATTACGCCTTGAAGATTGACCAACCCGGAGGCATCGAATTCGAAAATGTTCCGCCGTTGGGAAACTTCCTGCGCGACGTGATGAAACTCAACATGAACAACTTCCGCGTTTTTGGCCCCGACGAAAACACATCGAACAAGCTGCAGGCCATCTATGAAGTTGCCAAGAAGTTCTGGATCGCCGAGACCTTTCCGGAAGACGCGGATGGCGGCGAATTGGCTCCCGACGGACGCGTTATCGAGATGCTCAGCGAACACACCATGGAGGGCATGCTCGAAGGCTATTTGCTTACCGGCCGCAATGGGTTCTTCTCTTCTTACGAAGCGTTCATTCACGTGATCGATTCCATGTTCAATCAACATGCGAAGTGGCTGTCGATCTGTAATCATCTTTCCTGGCGTCGTAAGATCGCTTCGCTGAACTTGCTCATTACATCAACGGTCTGGCGTCAGGACCACAATGGGTTCACCCATCAGGACCCCGGCTTCCTCGACGTGGTCCTCAACAAGAGCGCCGCCGTCACCCGCATCTATCTTCCGCCCGACGTGAATTGCCTGCTCTCTGTGGCCGACCACTGCCTGCGCAGCGAGAACTATATCAATGTCATCGTTTCCGACAAGCAGCTTCACCTGCAGTACCTGAACATGGATGCCGCGGTCGAACACTGTACCAAGGGCCTGGGAATCTGGGACTGGGCGAGCAACGATCAGGGGGTTGAACCGGACGTGGTGCTGGCTGCCGCCGGCGATATTCCTACCCAGGAGGCGCTGGCCGCCACGGCTCTGCTCCGCGCCGAGTTCCCGGATCTGCGAATTCGTTTCATTAACGTTGTCGATCTCTTCAAATTGCAACCGAGCACAGAGCATCCTCACGGATTGACAAGTCGCGACTTCGATTCGCTGTTCACCACCGACAAGCCGATCATCTTCAACTTTCACGGCTATCCGTGGTTGATTCACCGTCTGGCCTATAGTCGCACCAACCGGGATCTGCATGTGCGCGGCTACAAGGAGAAGGGCAATATCAATACTCCGATGGAACTGGCGATCAACAACGAGATCGATCGCTTCAGCCTGGCCATCGATACCATTGATCGCGTGCCCAAGCTCCAGAAAATCGGCGGACATGCGAAGGAGAGTTTCCGCAATCGGCAGATCGCCTGCCGCGCCTATGCCTACAAACATGGCATTGACAGTCCGGAGATTACCGGATGGAGGTGGCCGCATCCAAACGCGTAACCTGAGCGCGCCTCACATCCGGCATATGGAAAGGTAACAGGCCAACCAGGTGTTGCGCATGCCCAAAGCATTTGGCGTGTTTATGACTGAGGCAAATGCGGGCGGATGATTCGGATTGCAGCGCCGCAATCCACGATGCATCCAACGGGTGCGGCCGATCTCCCAGACAAATGGCGGGCGACAATTCGAATTGCGAAGGTGTTGCCTCGTTCAGAATTGTCGCCGAAGAATTGTGCGCGTCTTCGCCCGAAATCCTTTAGAGGCGAAACTCGCCCTCACCAGCTCTTCTTGATGAGCGTGTCGAAGGCGACGCCGCCATTAGGATCGCGCGTGGCGCTCAATGCAACCCGCGGGGATATCTGGTACTGCCCCTGGATGGTCTGGCTCTGCGTAGAAGCCACATTTGTGGAGAACGTGACAAACAGATTCCCGGTCACGCGCTGCTGAATCGTGATGTTTGCGCCCGGCGGGCCCTGGCTGCTGCTGCCCGCCAGCACCGGGTTGATGGAGAGCTGAGATATCCCGGCGATCTTTGAAACCCGGCTCGTCAACTGACTTGACACCTGCGACGCCACCAGCGACTCCGCAGCCTGGTTCGTCGGTGTCGCTGTCGCACTGCTTGCCTCGGTCGTTTGGCCAAACGCCAGCAGGTGGATGATATCCGCCGCAGGCAGTGCGGGGTCCGAACTGTACTCGGTCCGCATCTTGTCCACCGGCCCTTGAAAGCGAAGATCGATGCTGTACTGCTGAATCGAAGTGGTCAGAGACACATTCACCACCGGCTGCGTCTCCGACGGATTTACAAACTGAATCGTACCTCCGTTCAGCACAAACCTGTTCCCGTTCAGAATGATGTCGCCATTGGTCAAATTCACACGCCCCAAAACCACCGGGTCCGTCGCTGTCCCGCGCAGTTGCAGATTTGCCGTGCCGCCCAGGCTCAGTTCTCTGTTCGTCAGGTTCACGCCGCTCGTAGAATCCAGCGCCACATTGAGTTGAATGCTTTGCGCGAGGCCTCGCGAAGGAGGCGCTGCCACTCCGCCCCCAAACTGCGCCAGGAAACTGGATAAGTCGAACCCCGGCGTAAACGACAGGTCCGACAGGTGCACCACCCCGCCCAGCACCGCCGTCTCCGTTGTCCCGGAGAGCCGCAGGTTTGCGTCCACGTTCTCCCTCATTCCCTGTGGATAGAGGATCCGCGCTCCCTGTGCGCTCATACCCAGGTCGAACTGGACCGATGGCCGATAGGCAACCCCGCCTTGCGCGGTTACTGTACCCCCTCCGATATTTCCCTTGAAGCTGCTTATGTTCAGCCGGTCCCTGGTTAGCGTCAGAACTCCGTTGCAATGCTGCAACCCCACCGGCAAATCGCTCGAAGCAAAGCTCGCATCGACAATGCCGATCTGACCCGCAAAACTCGCCCCGTCTGCCGGGCCATGGAAATCGATGTTGAACTTCAATTGCCCGGAGCTTCTGATATCCGGATCGAACAACTGTGCCAGTTGCATGCTCACCGAACCCACCAGCATCAACGCCATGGGCCCATCGCCGCTGGCCGGAATGCTTCCTGCGAACTGCAGGTCCGTCCCCGTTCCATGGATCGAAGAACGCTGCACGTCGATTACTCCATCCTTGTAATCGATGTGAATCGGCGCTGACGCTGCCAGCTCAACCGTGCTCCCGTACGCCAACTTCAGCACAGGGAGCGTCGCGTGCGCCTCAAGCTGCTTTTGATTCCGCAGCGGCCCATGCAGCGCTGCATGAACCTCCGTCTCGCCGGTCACTCCCTCGGCCTGCGGAGCATACAGGGCAATGAGCGGACCCAACGGAATCGCTTGCGTATCGAGCGTTGCGTCCGCCATGTAGTCGCCCGACAAATCGATCTTAGCCTTGGCCTGCATCGAAGTATTCGCCGCGGAAGATTGCAGTGTCGCATTCGCCACATGGTTCGAAACGTTTGCCTGCAACTTGATGCCGGTAACGGTTTGCCCTTGCACACTCAGAGATGGGATCTCCAGCGTGGCGTCCATTTGCGGATCGTCGAACGAGCCCCGTCCCTTCGCATGAAGGGACGCGACGCCTGCAACATTCAGGTTTCTCGCGCTCACCGCTTGAAGCTTTGCAAGATCCACTCCGGTCGCGTCCAACTCCGCAGTGTAAGTCCTCTCCCGCGGGCGCATGGTGGCCTTCCCCTTCATGCTCCCCGCAGCAAGCTCCACCGCCAGGTCGCATTGCACTTCGTCCCCCGAGCCCGCAAACGCCAACTTCACCGACTGCATTGGTTGGTCGAATGCCTTAAGGTTCGCCAGCGCAATATTCCCCTTCCCAACCGGATTCAGCTTCGTCCCATGCAGGTCAATCACCGCGCTCAGTGTGCCAATTACTGGAATCTGCTGGCCCGCCAGCTTGGTCAGCTCTGCAATGTCTACTTGCGACGCATTCAGCTTCATTTCGATCGGACTGTTCTCGGCGAACGACCATCTGCTCAGCCCCGTGCTCGCGCTGAACGTGATTTGCCCATGCGACGCAGGTTCCAGATCGGCGTGCTGCAGGCTCAACCTTGACGGGCTCAAGTCCACCGCAGTACGAAATACCTTCCAACTTGATCCATTGAATTGAAGATTCGTCGCAGCCAACTGCCCCGTCAAATGCGGCTCCGCAGCAGTCCCCTGCACATTCCCCTGAAAGTTCGCAGCGCCGGCAAGCCCGAATGGCTGTATTGTTTGTCCCGGCGAAGATGTTCGGAACACCTCCGCAAGCGCATCCACTTCGCGCAAATCGCTGGCCTGCAGCTGAAGGCTCACGCTCGAATGCTTGCTCACTGTGCCGTTCATCGTCAGATTGGTCTGCGGAGTCCTGACATAACTCTGTTCCAGCGCCAATTGCTGATTCATCCCGTTGTAACTGGCATGAATTGCACTCTCAACGGGGAACGTCGCCGGAACCGCGCTGTCCTTCGTCGTACCATTCGGCACTGCCGCCATGTCCGGTGCCCCGCGTCCTCCCTGCACTTCGCCTTTGACGGTCGCATCGGCGTGCGCCACAAGATCGTCGAAGTTCTTTCCCCACGCGGCCTTCGCTTCCGCGTTCAAGGCTCCTGTCAGGGTCACGTGACTCGCCTGCGCCGCGGGCCCAAGCGCTCGAACCAACTCTCCAAGGGAAACTCCGCGCACCTCCGCCGTCATTTCCGAATGCGGTTCACCGCCGATATTCTTCATCGCACCACGCGCAGTGACTACGCCACCCATCGCCCTGGCACGCAGATCGCGTAGCAACACATCGCCATTTGCCAGCGCATAGTGCGCATTTAGGTCGCTAACCTGCACGTGCATCTCCGCTGTGCGAGCATCGAGCCCCCTGCTCTCCAGGCTACCTTCCACCGTCAGCGCATCCAGATCCTTGCGCCCTGGCACGCGCTTGAACGCAATCGTCCCAGCGGTATGCAGCATCCCCGTCGGCAACGTAGGCTCGTGCATCGTCTCGCCCACCTGCTTGCCGTCAAGAACAATGTCGTAACTGCCCTGCACTTCGGGATTGTTGTAGTCCTTCAGCACCGCTGCAAGCGACACCACCGAGTTACCGGCCGTAAGCTTCGCTTGCGTCAGTTGGAATGTCGTCGGAGTCGCTTCGAATTGCACATCCAGGTTGTGCGCCACCGGATGCAGCGCGCCGTAGACCACATGTCCGTTGGAATACGCGACTTTGCCCGTGTATTTCTTTAGCAGGCTGTTGAAGGAGGTCTTAAGTTCCAGGTCATGCAGGTCCGCCGCAACCTCCGCCGGTTTGTCGTTGTAGTAGATCTCCCCGTGCTCCAGCACCGCGCGCCGCACGCCGAGATCGAAGACCGATGTGTTGCTGCTCTGCCCGCTGCTCTTGATCGTCGGGATATTTGAAATCCCCTTGGAGTCTACGAATACACGCACCACTGGATGGTCGATCTCAATGCTGTCCAGGTACCATGTCTTGCTCAAGATCGACACGATGCGCGCGCCTGCCTGCACATGATCGGCTACGAACAGCGGCGGATTCGGGTAAGGGCTCGCTCCATCAATCGTGACTCCATACAAATCCACGCTCAGATTCGACAAATGCACCGCAAAGTTATCGAGTTGCACGCGCACGCCCAGGCTCTCGCTGGCCTGTGTCTCCGCGGTGCGAATCAGGTAGTTGTGAAATCGCGCATTGTTCAGCAGAATCGCAACGCCGATGGCAACGATCGGCGTCACCGTCATCATCCCTACCGAGATCCAGGCCAGCACCTTGAAGACCGGGCGCCGCGCATTCTGCCGGAGCGGGCTCGATGGATTGCGCAGTTCGACAAGTAGCTCGGATAACTTCATCGTGTTCTCCGCTCTAGAAAGCCTGTCCGATGGTGATGAAATACTGCGTCGCACTGATTCCCTGAATCGGATTCAGATTCCGCCCCACGTCAATCCGCACCGGACCCACGGGCGTCGCATAGCGCAGCCCCAGCCCCACATTGTTGCTGTAGAGAGAAGTGAAATCGTGAAGCCCAACCGATGGAAATACATTCCCGCCATCGTAGAAAGTCACCAGGCTCAACCCCTTCTTGATAGTCATCGGGATGCGCGCCTCGGCGTTGATCAACATCAGTTCATTGCCTCCGCTTGGGACATTGATGTAGTTGTTGCAGCCCGTTCCGCCGTTGGAGCAAACTTCCACTGGACGTTGAGGCCCTGCGCCATCCAGTGGAAACCCGCGCAGCGAGTTGCCGCCTCCAGTAAAGAACTCCTCGCTCAGCGGCACACGGCTGCTCGCGTACGGTTGCGCCATACCCACCCGCAAGCTGTTGGCAAACACAATGTGGTGAAAGCCCTGCTTGTAGAAAGCTGCTTGTCCTGAAAACTTGGCAAAATTCACGCTCGATCCAAGTTTCGTCGCATTCATGTCCACTTCCGCCGATTCCAGAACGCCCTTGTGCTCGTCCAGAGGATTATCGCGCGTATCGCGCGTCAGGTTCACGCCCACGGTGGAAAGCCTCACATGCTGATCGTCAACCGGCACCAGGTCCTCAATCAGCAGGCGCGTCAGGTTCGTCTGGCTGAAGCTGTAGCGAAGAAACAATGTGTTCTTCGCTGCTTTGTCCAACGGCCTCTGCAACTGCGTGGTGGCAAGCTCCTGCTGCGATGAAAAAAGCGGGTTCTCTTCGTTGCGATCGGCGGAGATCGATGTGGTTGCCTTCCACGGCGACCAGAAAAGACCCGGCACAATGTAATAAGCTGCAGCGCGCTGGTCCAACCTTCCCGCGAATCCCGTAAAAGAAATCGAGTCGCCTTTTCCACCCACATTGTTGCGCGTGTACTGAAACGTTCCTCGTGGTCCGTAGAACGTTACCTGGCTGGTTGAAAAGTTTGGCGGTAACCCAATCGGCGGCAGGTTCGGTAATGCCACTGTTCCGCTCGGAATGCTTCCGCCGCGGTTGATCACTTCAAATCCGAACCCGTAAGTGATCTGATTTCTCTTCGCCTCGTGCACTCTCACCACCACGTCTTCCGCATTCTGCGTAGTGATTTGCCGCTTCGGATCCACCTCGGCCCAATCGAACACACCGGTGTGATCGTACAATTTGCTTCCCGCCAGCAGCAGTTGCGACTTGGTCAATGGTTGCCCCGGCTTGATATCGGCGGCATCCTGGTCGACCAATCGCTGCTTCGTATGCTCGCGCCCCAGGGTGATAAGACTTCCAGCGATCACCTTCGGCCCTTCGTAGATGCGATACACCACGTTGATATGGTGCGGATCGTCTTTCGATACCACCGCTGCCGTTTCATGAAAACTGGAATTCAGATACCCCGCCTGCAGATAATGCGCAACGATGCTTGCTCGGTCTGCTTCCACGTGTGCCTGCGAGTATGGCTGCCCCGCTGCCACCTTCAACCCACTCGGCGCGAACTGCGCGGCAGACAACGTGTCGTTGCCCTGGACGGTCAGCGCGTTCACCACGTCCCGCGGCCCCTCCGTAACAACAAAGTGCACATTGATATCTCCTCCGCGGTTGGTCACCTTCGATGCCACTTGCACGCTGCTGAAGCCCTCGGACTGATACACCGCTTTCAGACTGTTTACGCTGGAGCGCAGAAGCTGCTGGCTGAAGTTCCCCGGCGAAAGCAGGTGTCCCTTCGTGACAGTAAGATGCGGCGTCAGTTCCGATGCCCGCAAATTGCTGTTCCCCGCAATCTCCACCGAACCAACCTTGTGCTTCTTATCCTTCGTAATTTGATAGAGAACCGTCTTGCCGGTCGGATCCGTTTTCAGCTGGGCGTCAACCTTCGCGTCAAAAAAGCCCTTCGACTGAAAATGCGAGATGAGCGCCAGCCTTCCCTCTTCCACTGACTCATCCTCCACCTGCACACCCTGGTACACGGGCAGCAGCGCCTTCTTCGTCCAGCTCCAGACGTGCGCACCCTCAATCGTCACCTTCGACACCGGTCCCGGCTTCACCGCAAAGTGAATGTCCGCGCGATTGGTGTCGGCATGGTACTCCGCGCCCGCAAGCGTCACCTGTGCTCCCAACTGTCCCTTCTTTTCAAGCTGAGTTTGCAGGTACTGGGTGGCCTTGGTGAGCGCTGAGTAATGGTAGGCATGGCCCGGACGAATCGCGGCGCCCCGGCCGCGCGCCAATAACGTCTGCAGGCTGTGGCTCAGAACCGCGGTTTCTTCCCCGCTCGCGCCCGCAATGTCGAGTTCTCCAAACTTCGCTGCAAGATTCAGCCGGCAGTGGAACAGAATGTTGGCCAGCCCAATCGCGGTGTCCACCTTGACCTCCGCGTCCACTTTCGCTTGAAAGTACCCCTGTTGCCGAAAGAAGGTAATCAGCGCCTGCCGATCCCGCTCTACATCGGCCGCATTGAAGGGCGCTTGCGCCTCAAAGTTGGCAACTTGTACCAGACGCGCATAGTTGAATCGCTCCGCCCCTGGAAATTGAAAAACCCCGAAGTAAACCGCGGGTTCCAGGATGAACAGCACGCGAACTCCATCCGCCTCGGCATCCACTTCGACGCGCGCATCCTCGGCCTTGACCCTGGACTTCAGAGCGGCAAGCGTGCTGTTGACCTTGTCGATCGAAAACGGCTCACCCGGTTTCTGAACAAAAAGTGGCTCGAACTCCGATGCAGCGGATTGCGGACGTCCGGCCACTTCAATCGCCGTCACGTTCTGCCCCTCGTAGCTGAAAAGAATCTGCGCAGCGGTTGCTGAAGCAGTCGCTGGCCTCGCAGGGGCCTGTTTGCCCGATGCCGGTCCGCTTTGCGCAGACAGACCTGAAACTGCTCCAGCAAAAAGACATACGACTGCCGTCGCGCGCAACCATCTCATGGAGTGCTGGCGCGCCAAGAGCCGGCAGCCTGCGACACGGATCGAATTACTTAGACTTGGCAACGGAATATCCGCACGCTCCCAATCGCACAAGGATTTGACATTCACTTCACTGGTTGGTGAGATGCCCATTCACCCAAGTCGGTTTCAACGTCGTTTTCTACCTAACGCCCAGATGTCGATTTTTAATCTCGCGTTTGTCGATGGACGGGGGCCCGGAACCTGATGCATCACCCTAAGCTGGGGCTTAAACGCAATATCCACGAGGCGACGCGGGAAACTCCGCGTTCCTCTGGCCCGGTCCAATACTCTCCAACCACAAAAGGAGTAAATTCGCTGCCATCTTTCTTTTGGTACAAATACTTCGCCAGTACCCCAATCATCCAGGGCTTGAAACCCTTCACAAAATCGAAGCGGAGACCGACGAAATCAAGTTCCTCGATAACCATGCGTGCGTACTCGAACATCGCCGCGTACACGCGAGGATTACGATGACAGAGATGCGGGAAACCACCAAAGTTCTCGCCCCCGATCATGACTCGCTCATACCGGCTTGGATGGAAGCAATTCCAGTCGCGGGGAAACTTCCCGCTCTTGGGATTGAATTTCGTCCAGCCTTTGGTCCCGTTCAACGGGTTGGTTTCTTCCTCGTCCGCATTTGAGTTATGGTTGATCACCATATCTGCGATCGCGCTGATCTTGTGCTCCCGCATCACTTTGATCAGGCTCTCAAGTTCGGCGCGGTTCCCGTACAAGGTCTTTACGGAGCCTTTCTGATCGAAGTCTCCCAGATCGAAATAATCGTACAGATCGTATCCGTTCGAATCCGGATTCCCTGCCTTGCTGAAGGGAGGCAACCACAGCGAATCGAATCCGGCCGCTGCCAGTTGCGGGACTTTTTCCGCAACGAAGTTCCACCACTCCCCGCGCTTGTTTTCTTTGATTGGCGCATCCCAGTAGAATGCCTGCATCATGACGGCCATTCAATATCTCTCCATTATGTTGGTTGCCGCGTTAGATCGAGGGCTTTTCTTCTCTAGCTGGAGTGGCGTCTTCTTCAAACTTCAGCTCTCCCATCGAAGCAGGAGGCGCCTCTTGCATGATGTCTCTCGAAAGCCGAGCGGCCTTGACGGCGAATTCGTCCGCAACTACGGAGAGTTCCGCCGCAGACTTCGGGTCTCCTGACAGCGACTCGTGCTCGGCGGCGAGATGTGCATTGGCAGCCTGCGTATGAAGGTCGGCCGCTTCGGAATGTGTGCACCTTGTCATAATGTCCTCTTTGCGTTGCTCCGATATTTCTCCGTGCAAGTTGACTCCTCAAACGGACAACTGTTTGCACCAAGCAATCGACCCTGCTTGCCTTATTGTGATTGCTATTCTCTGCCGGTTCTGGTCTCGATTGCTCATCGCGAGATGGCGGCGGAGCGCATGATATTGGAGCAAACGTTGAGGCTGCCGGTAAACCTTCGGCGACGCTGCTCTGAGTCTATGAGTGTTGTAGCTATGCGGTACAGGCCTATTCCGACTGTCGTGACAACCTTCTTCAAAGCGTCTTGCCCACTTGAAACCATAGGCGCAGGTCATACTATCGACTTGCTGAAAGGGTCTCTATGTCATTTGGAATTTACATTGCCGGATTCACAATTCTGATAGGTGGGCTCGTTTACGCTGCGCGCCTGGTTCATTTGCCGGTCCACTGGATCGTCGTGGGCGCAGTCGTCATGATTGGTGCAGGCATCATGTCCGCAGTCAAGGCCACAAGACAGAAGGATTCCACAGGCGCATAGGCTGAAAGTATTTGTATCGATCATCGTCGCGTAACCACAGGCCTACCGCTGGCCCGGGCAAGCTCGCTCTCGGGCGGAAGGGTCGTGCCCAGAACGCCCCGGAGTTCCCGAGGCTCAAGCGGCTGACGTCGCTGACCATCGCTGGCTACGATCGGCCCGCGCATGCCCAGCCTCGTCGACAATGAGGCTCGCACCCTCAATCCAGCCCTTTGCGGGATGCGCGTTCCGAGGGCGAGAACCTGCTGGGCAAGCGCTGCTTCTGCGCTCTCTACTTGCCCAGGCGGTAGGTCAGGCCGGCGCCGAGCCTCAGGTCGTTTTGCTCATTGGAGGCGTTGTTGGGCAAGGCGGTGAAGAGATACTCGGCATCCAGCAGTCGCAGCCCCAGGCGCCGGGTCACCGGCATGTTGAGGCCGCCGCCAGCCTGCATGGCGAATGAATTCGCGGTGGCTGTAACTCCGCCGGCCGCCGGATAGGCGCCACCGAATCCGTGAGCGGCGCCAAAGAGCAATTGGCCGAAGAAGTCGAGCTTGCGTGCCGGGTTAGCCTTCGGATCGGCGGCAAGCGCGTGCGTGTAGCGCCCGCCCGTCAGATAAACAATGCGATTGATATCGATGCCCGGCGCAGCGTTGGCGATATGCGCGCCGCTGACGCTGGCCGCCAGGCCGAAGCCGTGGGGATACCGAATCGACGCTTCCATGCTCGCGCCGTTGAGCCAGAAGCATCCGCAGTTACTGGGAGCCAGATTCGCTCGCTCCGCGTTATACGTCACTGCCAAGTCAACCCGCACCGGAGTTACCCGGTTGGTATCGGTTCCCTGCCCCCAGGTGCTCAGACCAAAGATCATGCTTACGCTCGCAAGGAGCACTTTACCGCAAATCGTTCCACGCATTGCTGGTTCTCCTGGTTGCTTTCTGTGCCGCGGGGCGGGAAGCTCGGGCCTGCCGAGCTACCCGCCCGAAGGAGTTACTCGACTGTAAATGTGATGGTTGCCGAGTGCGACAGTGCGCCCGAGGTTCCGGTCACGGTCACAGTATACGTTTTTTGCTGCTGGCTGAAGAAGCCGCCGCCGGCTGCGCAGCCGGTTACGCCGAGCGCCCCAGCCAGGCTGCCGCCGATCAGCAACAACAGCATCAAACCGCGTTGCAAGCGCTTGGATGCGCGCCGTAGACGGCCCGCAAAGGGCAGCAGCAGCAGGCCCAGCGCCAGGGGCATCATTCCCCGGCCCATCCCGTGGACGGGTTGGACCATCGCGCTTGTCTGCGGCAGTTGAATCGACAGGACCACCGTGGTTGCACCCGCACCCGCCTTGAGCACCGAAGGCGAGAAGGTATAGGTCGCGCCCGCCGGCAGCCCGCTGATCGAAAGTGTAACGTCCTGGGCAAAGGTGCCGCCTGCGGGAGGAGTTACGACAAAGGTGAATTGCGCCGTCGAGCCAGGAGTCACCGTCTGATTTGCATCGTTGACCGTGGCGTCGCTGCTGACCGTGAAGTCCTCTACAAACTCCGGCATCGCGCTGCTGGCTGCGCTCAGGAAGTTTGTGTCGCCCGCGTAATCCACGGTGATCGAATGCGTTCCTGCGGCGAGCGTTGCTATCGGCAAACTGGCCGTGCCGTTCGTCAGCGCGACCGTACCCAATGGAGTCGCGCCGTCCAGGAAGCTCACTTTGCCGGTCGGTACGCCCGCTGTGGAAGTGACCGTTGCAGTGAGGGTAACGGTGTTTTGGAGGAACGTTGTTGGAGTGCTGGCCGTCAGGCTCACCACTGGAGGCGCCTGCTGGACAACAATGCTTTCGGCTACCTGCGGCGCAGCGGTGAAATTGGCGCTGCCCGCCTGGTTTGCGACAATCTTCACCGTGCCTGCGCCAGTGATGGTCAGTGTGCTGCCGCCCATCGTCGCCGGACCGGAGATCAGCGTGAAGACCACCGGATTACCCGATGCGCCGCCATTTGCCGAAAGCGCGAGAGGCGCCGTGCCAAAAGGTACGCCTGCGGCATAAGCCAGCGTGCCGGCGCTAAGCGTAATCGACTGCGTGGCGTCGCCGATGGTCAGTGTGCCGGCGGTGTTGGTCACCGTGTAATTGGTCAATGCGCTGCCGGCCAGAGTCGCTGTAATCGGGTAAGTGGCCACCGGAGACGCCGTGGTTGCTGTTGTCGCGTAGGTCGCCGTGATGGCGTCGCTGTTCACAATGCCCGCCAGCGTGCCGGTCAAGGTCGGTACCGTGCCGCCGTAGGTCATTGAAGCATTGTTGGCTGTAACCGAAAGCGGAGCCTTGCCAACCGTAAGGACGCCTGCGTTGTTCGTCACCGTGTAGTTCGCAAGATTCGCGCCGGCCAGAGTCGCAGTAATCGGGTAAGCAGCCACCGGAGTCGCCGTGGTTGCTGTCGTCGCGTAGGTCGCCGTGATGGCGTCGCTGTTCACGATGCCCGTCAGCGTGCCGGTCAAGGTCGGTACCGTGCCGCCGTAGGTCATCGAAGCATTGCTGGCTGTGACCGAAAGCGGAGCCTTGCCAACCGTAAGGACGCCTGCGTTGTTCGTCACCGTGTAGTTCGCAAGATTTGCGCCACTCAAAGTCGCTGTGATCGGGTAAGCAGCCACCGGAGACGCCGAGGTCGCTGTCGTCGCATAGGTCGCCGTGATGGCGTCGCTGTTCACGATGCCCGTCAGCGTGCCGGTCAAGGTCGGAACCGTACCGCCGTAGGTCATCGAAGCGTTGTTGGCTGTGATCGAAAGCGGAGCCTTGCCAACCGTAAGGACGCCTGCGTTGTTCGTCACCGTGTAGTTCGCCAGATTCGCGCCGCTCGGAGTCGCTGTGATCGGGTAAGCAGCCGCCGGAGACGCCGAGGTCGCGGTCGTCGCGTAGGTCGCCGTGATGGCGTCGCTGTTCACAATGCCAGACAGCGTGCCGGTCAAGGTCGGAACCGTGCCGCCGTAGGTCATCGAAGCGTTGTTGGCTGTGACCGAAAGCGGAGCCTTGCCGACGGTGATCTTGATCTGCTCGCTGCCGGTGAAGGGTGCTCCGGTTCCGGTGCTGCTATCGGTCGCGGTAATGGTGAAGTTGTAAGCAGCCGCGTTGGTTGGAGTTCCGGTAAGGACGCCAGTGGCGGCATTCAAGATCAGCCCCGCGGGCAGAGAGCCCGTGGTTACCGCGTAGGCGTATGCGCCAGTTCCGCCGCTGGCCGTCACGCCGCTGCTGTAGCTGGTACCGTAGACGCCGGTCGTGGTGGCCTGGGTCAGCACAATGGCCGGCGCGGCAATCGAGAAGGGATAGTTCTGCGCGGCGTAGGCGTTGGCGCTGTCGGTCGCGGTAACGGTGATGGAGAAGGAACCAGCCGCCGTCGGTGTGCCGGTGATGACGCCGCCTGTGGACATGGCCAGTCCGGCGGGCAAAGCGCCCCCGGTCACCGCGTAAGTAATCGCGCCAGTCCCACCGGTTGCGGGCGTGATCGCGGACGAATAGGCAACTCCAACCTGGCCGTTGGCTAGCGTGGCAACCGGAAGATTGATGACGATGAGGCCGAAGCTGTTGCTGCTTGCCGTCAGCGACAGCGGCGTTTGCAGTGCCGGGTTCAGGCCCACCGTGGCCGTCAATGCCGCGGCGGGAATGGCACTGGCGGAGTTGACAGAATATCCGCTGAAGGTGCCCAGGCCCAGACCCAAGCTAAGCGATGAAGAGTTCATGGTAGCCGGGCTGCTAACCGACACCGCTGCCGAGGAGTTGATGCCGGCGGCAATGCCGCTCTCGCTCAGCGTAACCTGAGGAGCATTCGCGTTGGTGAAGGCTAAGCCCGACTGCACCGTCGCGGGAGGCTGAGTGGTGAAGGCCAGCGCATAGTTGGTCTGGACCGAGCCCGCGTCCACGCACGGGGTGTCGGCTGTGTAGCCAGGGTAGGTGGTGTTGGTGTTGGCCAGGCCGCGCTGGTCGGTCACCGGCAGGAAAGGGTTTCCAAACTCTGCCGCTTCCGAGGTCATCTGTGCTGCGGTTGCCGCGGAGCCGGCGCAGATAGCCGCCCCGCCGGGAAGTGGCATCATGGTCAGCGTCGGCATCGGGGTTGAAGTGACGCCGACGTTGACGACCGGCCCGCCAAAGTTCCCCAGTTGCGCAAGACCGGCCAGCCCGGCATCCACCACGTTGCCGCCGGCATTCTCAAATTGGCCGGAGGCATTGATATCGGGATCGTTGGTTCCTGTGGTGACTGAGTTCCCGGAGACGATGCTGTTGCCCAGCACCAATTCGGCTTCATTCGAATAGACAGCGCCTTCAAAGCCGGTATTACCGGTTATCGTGTCGCGGACCAATACAAGTAAACCCGTGCTGTCGAATGCGCCGCTGCCGGCTGCTGAGGTTGAATTGTTGTTGCCGAAAGTGCTGTGCGCCACGACCGCCAAGCCATCCAGATTGAAGATTGCGCCGGCGTCGGGGGGCCAATCGACTAATCCCGTCGAAGTATTACCCGTGAAGGTGCTTGCGGAGATCAATAATTCCGTCTCATAACTTCCGATACCGCCTGCAACCGCACCGATATTGTTGGCAAATGTGCTGCCGCTCAGGGTCATATCGGCAGGTTGATCTTCGAAGAAAAGACCATAGTTTCCAATGGCTCCTGCAAAGGGTACGGCGCTCGCAGTGTTGCCGTTGCAGCTGGCGGTGCCGTTTTGATCGAACGTCACCGGAGAAGCGCCATTGCAGGCAAAAGCGCTGTTGGTCACGATCATGGCTCCAACGTTCGAGATCCCGCCGGCAAAGCTGCCCCCGTTGCCGTTGAAGATGCTGTTGGTCACGGTCGGCGTACTCATTATCATCGGTTCGGGGCCTATGTTGTTGAGCGTGCTGGCGTTTGCCGCGAAGCTGGCTTTGCCGTTCCTTCTCGACTGGCTCAACTGTTGATTCCAGGCGGGAAAGATTGCGCTGTGCGCCGAAACACTGCTCCTTTGAGCGTTCGATTTGAAGCTGGCGCTAATTGTGTCTTGTCCATCCTCTTGAACGCCCGAGGTCGCAAGGTTGTTGATGGCGCCACCATCTGGGCCCTCCCAACCGATTGACGTATTGCCGATGAAGCTGCTCTGCGTGACTGTCAGAGCTTGCAGGTAGTTGAGAATCCCGCCGGTAAATACACCGATGTTGCTGACGAAGGTGCTGTTGGTCACGGTCAACGACCCGCCACCGGAGTAATCAAAAGGATTGCCATCCGAGGAATCGTTGAAGATGGCTCCGGCGTCGCCATCTTCATAGGGATCGCCGCCATTGGAGCTGTTTCCGGTGAATGTGCTGTTGTTGACTGTCAGCGTGCCGTCGAAGTTGTAGATCGCGCCGGCATCGGTGCCGGTATTGTTGGTAAACCCGCAGTTGTTGACTATCAGCGTGCCGTAGTTATTCAAACCGCCGGCGCCGCCACTGCTATCCAAGCCGTTTCCATCGGCGCCGCCGTTGCCATTCGAGATGTTCAGGTTCGACAGCAGTGAGGGGAATGTTGCGCCCATGAGGCTAAAATTGCTGGTCACCTTGGTAAGGGCGTTGGCCTTCAGCTGGTGCGAGCTATTGGCCGATATTTGGAGCGGGTTTTTTTCCGCGCCTCCGAAAGAAAGGTTTCCGAAGACTGTGAATGGTGTTGCCGCGGAGCCGCCTGGTCCGTTGACCGTTACAAGGTTTGCGCCATTGGCGCCGGTCGGCCCGGTGATGATTGTCAGAGGATAGATCCAGATTGTTCCCTGGACCGCGCTCAGATTGATCGAAGTCGCCGCAGCGAAGACCGTCGGCGAGAAGGTGATGTTGCCGGGGGCTGCCGCAGCCACCGCGGCGCGCAGCGAGCATGCGCTATCGGGCGTGGCATTCGGCAGACTCTGATCGGTGCACTCCAAGGAATTGCCGGCATCGTCGCCCGCCGTCGTCACCACGAACTGCGGCAACATGCTGACGGTAATGCCTGTCTCTGGAATCGAAACGAAACCGGGATAACTTCCCGTGATGCTCTGGCTCGCGCCGCCGGAAGCAAAGGTTGCCGTGAAACTGCCGTATCCCGAAATCACCGAGACGGAAATCGGGGTCGCGCTCTCGCTCGTCGTCACCGTCACCGTGCCATAGAACTGCGAGGCAAGATTGTTGTTTACGTCCAGCACCTGCACCGTGCCCGTCCCCGGAATGCCCGCATAGGTTGTTGTGGGGTAAGAGAGCACCGCGACCTGTGCCGCCGCGCCGATCACCAACTCGGAAGAACTCGCGGGAGTGACAGAACTGTTACCCAAGATCGATGCCGCGTAGGAATAATTGCCGGAAACCGTCAGTGGCACGCTGGAAAGGTCGAAGGTCGCCACGCCGGCAACGGCCGTCGCTGTGTAGCTCGCCGCGTAGCTGTTGGGCCCGGTCACCGTCAACGTAATTGTGTCTCCGGCAGAGGTTACGGTTGAGCCGTCGCTCCCCTCCTCTTGCACCGTGACGGAACCCGCATTGCCGCCAGACGAAATCGGCGTTGCAGGAGACGTTCCGAAGCCAAGCTGTGTTAGGCCGCTCCAGATGTTGAACGTGTTGCTGACAATGGATGAACTCCCGATCGCCGGCGAGGTGATCGTGAACGTATCTCCCGTCCCGATAGTATTCACTGAAAGACCGGAGAAGAGTGCCACCGTGTCGCCGGTGGCTGCCGAATAGCTCGTAGTCTCCGTCAGCAAGCCACTAATTTCGCCGGACCCGCCGCTGAAAGAAAGGGTGATCGGAATGCCGGCTACATCATCCGGGTGCGAATTGTAGCCATTGATCTCAGACACCCGAACCGAAGGAGGAGGCGTCATGATGTTGTTAACAATCGTGTCCGTCGGCGCCTGCTCAAACCGCACCCCTATGTAATTGGTCTGCGCCGCGCCCAGGTCCACGATGCTGCCGAGCTGCCGCGGGAAGCCTCGCTCGTCGCTGGTGATCCCGGCAGGTACCAGCGCCTTGCTGCCTGCGCCGATAGCCGTACTGCCGGGAACAGGCAACATGGTCTGTAATGGAGCGGTCGACGGGTTGTAAGCCAGAATGCCCAGAGCAGGCGGAGCGACCGCAACCGTGGTTGAACTATTGATCATGTTGTAGGTGCTTTGCGTGCCGCAGCCGTCGCAATCGTCGACGTTCATGCCAGGGGCCGAGAGATTGCCCTCTACGATGCTGTTGGCGATCGTCGCCGTGCCCGTGTTGTCGATGCCCCCGCCGGAAGCAATGTTGGCAGTGTTGCCTGTTACGGTGCTGCCGTTCAACGTCAGCCCACCCTGGTTCAAAATGCCGCCGCCTGCGAGAACGGCGGTATTTCCGGTGATCGTACTGTTTACGATCGTCATCTCGGACGAGATGTCGTTATAGATACCGGCGCCGCTTCCCATAACCACTGAATTGCCGGAGATGGTGCAGCCGGTGATGGTCATCGAGGCGTTCTGGTTGTAGATACCGCCGCCGCCGCCCGTTACGGACTGGTTGTTGGTGATGGCGCAATTGGCAAGGGTCAGGCTGCCGTCGTTCAGGATGCCGCCTCCATAGGATCCGCTCGGCGAACCAAGCGAAGCGAGCCCGTTCGCGATCGTTAGCCCCTCGATATAGGTGCTCGCGGTCTGCGAGATCACCAAGATGCTGCCCACTGTGGACGATCCACCTCCGGAGACGGTCAGCAGGTTCGCGCCCGGCCCCATGAGGAACAACGTCCCTCCAATCGGAGGCAGCGCTGCGGTCAGGGCCACCGTTCCGGGCGTAGCGACGGCCGGAGTGCCCGAGGAGAACAGAGAAGAAGCGAAATCGATGTCGGCCTGCCCGGCCGTGCTGGCCATGTTGGACTGCGTCAAGGCGTCGCGCAGTGTGCAGGTGTTCGCTTGGCCGTCCGAGCAACTGGTCGTGTCGATGGTGTTCAATGTGTCGCCGAGGTTGTTGACTGTCAGATAGTTCGACTGCACCGCGCCCGCGTCCACGCACGAAGTGTTCAGCGGCCAACCGCGCTGGTCGGATGTGAGGGGATTGCCGCCGGCGACCGCCAGGCTCGCAACGCCCGCGCAAATGGCCGGACCGCCAGGCAGCGGAAACATGGTTTGCGTCGTTCCGCCGTAGTTGCCCAGCGGAGCCAGAAGCTTGCCCAGCGGAGGCAGAAGGGTGCTGCCGTCGACGACGACATTGCCGCTGGCCCCGCTCAAGCCGCAATCACCATCGTTGACGACGCAATCGGCGCCCGCGTTTTCGGCCAGAATGCTGTTGGTCACGGTGAGCGTAGTGCCGATCTGGTCGATGCCGCCGCCAGACTGGGCGGAATTCTCGTAGAAGGTGCTGTTGGTCACAATCAAACTGCTGTTGCTACTGATGGCGCCGCCGTGAACGCCGGAGTTACCGGTGAAAGTGCTGTTGGTCACCGTCGCCGAAATGGCCTCGGCGTTGATTGCGCCACCGTACCCGGCGGAATTGCCGGAGAAGGTGCTATCGGCCACCGACAACGTGCTTCGGCCGAGGATGCCGCCGCCGGAGCCGCCGAGGGTGCCGGGAGCAGTGGAATTGCCGGTGAAGGTGCTGCCGGTCACCGTCAGCGTGCCGTTGCCGCCGTAGATGGCGCCGCCCCCACTCGCGGCGTAGTTGCCCGTAAAGGTGCAATCGGTCACCGTCAGCGTGGCAAAGTTGGAGATGCCGCCGCCATAGGTGAAATTGTTTCCGTTGGCGATGGTGAGCCCGGAGATGAGCCAATGCATGCTTGATGGCAGCCCCGGAGCGAAGACGAACACCGGATATTGATTGTTGCCGGAGACGGTGAGCAGGTTTTGCCCCGGTCCGGTGATGGTCACGTCTGACGTGATCACCAGCGCGCTCGATAGCGTGATGGTCCCTGTCACGTTGAAGCTGATCGTGGCCACGCCGTCGACATTCGCCGCCGCAATGGCGTCACGCAGCGAACACGTGTTGCCCTGGCCGCTGGTGCAGTCCGGGCTGGAGTCGCTCGTGTCAACCAGTGTGGTCACCGTCAACTGAGCCAGGGAACCGGCAGCCGCGGGCACGCACAGCGCAATCAACATAGCCATCGTCGCCAAGACGCCGTAGAAAACCCGCGCGATCCGCCATTTTCCACTTGCGGGAGCGGCAAACTCGGTGGTCTGGCTGGGCTGAGCCATTGGGCTCTCGATCATCGCGGTCTCGAACGTCTTCGCATCGAACATGTGTCTTCCTCTTCTTGCTGGCGTCGTGGGAGCAATGCCCGGAACAGACGCGGTTTTTCTTGTGTGCGCCCCAAATTGCTTCAGGTCGCGCAAAACGGAGCTACCGCGGCATACACCGCGAGATGAATTCGGCACTCTCAGCGCGGCGACCCCGCGTCGCTTTCAACGGCAGAGCTAAATGATTTGCTGTTCGACTTCCTGAAGCACTCAACCGGGGCCCTGGCGTCGATATACGCAAAGTCGATACGCGCAAATAAAATCGCAAATGAAATATGGAGTTGTCGCTCATTGCGGCTTCTCGCTATGAGACAGGTCTTTTTCGATGATTTGCAGCAATGCATCCGTGCTCATGGCGCGCGCGGGATGGGAGGAAAGCACCATCACTTCGTCGCTGGCCGGGTCGATTCCGACCAGCAGGAGATCGGGATATTTCCTTAGCAGGACCGAGAGCGAATCCAGTTGCACCACGGACAAATCCACGATTACCGCGTGCGGAGAGACGGTCGTCGATTTCGGCCCGGGATCGAAGTCCGCAACTTCTAACTGCAGCACTTCGAGGCCCGCGCAGCCGCGCAAGCTTTCGGCGACGCTGGAGGCCATAAGCGACCTTCCGCAGATCACGATTGTTCGCATAGTTGAAAGTGAGTTCAGTTACGGTTATAGCCTGACGGAAGGGCTTCCGCACTGTCCTTCAGAGACAGTTGAGGTACAGTCGGAGGGGTATAAAAGTACAGTCAAATGACAAAGGGCAGCCTGGCGGACTGGCTCCGTCGCAAGGTCCTCGTCGCGTGGGCTGCGGCTACAGCGGTTCCACAATTGCTGTACCCCGGAGCCGCTGATCCAAAGTGGCATCTTCCTCAAGAAAATGACACCTTGCACGCTGGAGGCAAGGGCACGTTAATTGTGGAACCGCTCTAAGCCAGCGGAATCCGCTGGGCATACTCGATGACCTGGGAGCGATTCTCCAGATGGAGCCGCTGCACGATCTCACCCATGTGATATTTGATGGTTCGTTCCGAAAGATTGAGTTTCGCGCCAACCTCTTTGTACGTCATACCCGACGCGACCATCGCCAGCACCTGACGCTGCCGCGTCGATAGCCCATCTTCCGGCGCGACCTTCCGGGTATCGTCCGGGTGCTCCGCGAACTCCTTCAGAATGCGCGCCGCCAGCCCGGCGGAGAGCGGCGCTTGACCCTCCGCCATGGCGAGTAGCGACTGAAAGAAGACATCGGTATTCTCTGTTTTCAACAAATAACCGGACGCGCCGCTTTTGATCGCCTCAAACAAAGATTCATTTCGGTCATCCATGGTGAGCATGACCACCTTGATCCGCGGCATTTCGGCCTTGATCAACCGCGTGGCGGCCAATCCGTCGAGACGCGGCATCTGCACATCCATCAAGACCAGATCGGGGTTGAGGGAGCGCGCCCGATCCAACGCCTCCCACCCATCGCAAGCCGTGCCCACAACCTCCAGGCCACGAGAAGTAATCAGGTTCTTGAGCCCATCGAGAAAGAGGGGATGGTCGTCCGCCAGCACAACTCTCATCGAGCGACCCCCTCTTTGAACGGAACTCGAACGATGACCAGTGTGCCCTTGCCGGGTTCCGATTGAATCTCTACGCAGCCACCCACTTCTTCGGCGCGCTCGCGCATGAACTTCAGTCCGAAGTGCGGCTGAGCATCGTGCGGAAACTGATGCACATCGAAACCAACGCCGTCGTCGGCAACCGTGATTCGGGCTTTGCCGTCCTCGATGCGCAGGCTGACAAACGCAGCCCCCGCGCGAGCGTGCTTTCTGGCGTTGGTGAGCGCTTCCTGAATGATGCGCAACAACTGCACCTCAACCGCGGGCCCGAACGCGCGTTCGGCTACCTCGGCGGGAACATTCAACTCCGTTTGAATCTGATGACACTCAGTGAACCGTGCAAGATATTGCTTCAGGGAAGCAAGAAATCCGAATTCGGCCGTCATGCCCGCATCTGCGCCCGAAATATACTCGCGCACGTCGGTGTGCGTCTCTTGAGCTACGGAGACGAGTTGCTCCAGGCAGCGGTCCGCCTCGCCCTGCTTTCCCTGAGCCAGAAAGCACCGTGCCGCCTCAGCCTGCATTTTCACGTATCCCAGCACCTGGCCCAAGCCGTCGTGCAACTCCCGCGCGATCCGCACTCGCTCGTTTAATGTGGCCAGCGCATTTTGCTGCTCTTGGAGCTTCGCTTCAGCCCGCCTCTGCTCGGTAACATCGTGAAAAAGAAAAATGCGGCCAAGCGGGAATCCACGCCTGTTCTTCAAGGACGACAGGTGAAGCACGTAGTCACGGCTGCTCCCAGCGGTGTCAAGATGGATTTCGGACTGGCCTGTTCCCTCTTCCTTGAGCCGCGCGCTCAGTGCGGGATGTATTGAGAAAATCTGCAACGCATTGGCGCCCCTGGCGGATGCGACTGAAATCCCAAGGATCTTTGCCGCGGCAGGGTTTAAGTCGATAATCGATTGCTGCGTATCCAGAATCAGCATCCCTTCCCGCATTTGTTCGATCATGGTTCCCCGGGCAATGGGAATGAAACTGAAGAGTCGGAAGCGAAACAGCACCAGGGAATACATGGCGGACAGAAACAGAAGTGCGATAACGAACACGTCACCCCTCAGAAATGGCCCCCAACTTCTCCCGTCCAGGAGGTACACCAGCCTCGGAGCGCCCTGTCCCAACAGGGCAAGCGCAGCCGGCCAGCGATGCAGTGGAGATCGGATGAAGAGCCAGACAAAGATCGCCGGCACAAGCGACATGAGCAGGAAATCATAGGCGGTTACGATTCTTCCGCCCATGGCGATTGGCGGCCGCGCATACACCCCCGGAGAACTGCCGAGCCATATCCAATGATGAAAGCTGTTGGTTAAGACCAACAAAACAAAGATGAATGCCGGGAGTGCCAGCAGCGCAATGGTTCGGCGGGTCAGAAAGCGGCCAAGATCGGCGTACTCGAGCGCAAAGCACAGCCCGGAGGACAAAGCGGGGATTTGCCAGACGGTCTGGAACTTCGTCCAGAAGACCATCGTCTCGGCGTCTGCCGCAAGCAGTTGCAACCCGATACCCAGCACCCAAGGCATCGTAAAGACGATCCCCGCAGTAAAGGGAAGCGCCCCGGGCACCGAACGGTGCCGCCACGCGTAAGCTGCAAGAGCCGTAAACAGGCACAATGCAACGAAAACTGGCCAGATGTGCCAGCTAAGAACGAAATTCAACGTCATGCTCAACTCGTGCAACTGGTGAATCTAGTTTTGACTAGCATTCTCTCACTTAATGCAACAGATCGCAGTTCAAATCTACTATTTCTACCAAGTTACCTAAATACTACCTCAGCTTCCCAGGCAAGCCCGCATTTCAAACAGACGGCGGGATACTCCGTAATGCATGGGCTGACGAGGCGACTGAGGGCCGGGAGGCCAGCGCTATTGTCCTTCGCTGCCCGTGAGAAACGCGGGCCAGATCGGAATACCAGCAAACGTGCCCTTCAAAACCTCACCCTGCCCTGCAGACTCGTCGGATCTTCCCCGGAGCGCATCGACGATGCCAAACAACAACGGCCCTCCGGAAAGATCCGCAGGGCCGCAGTTACAAGCGATGATTGGCTGGCTACGCTTTGCGCGGCTTGTATCCCGAGAGGCCGTAGTAGGCGATGAAGAGGTAGCAGAGTACGGGCAGGATGAACGCAAACTGGAAGTTGATCTTGTCCACCAGGAAACCGAAGAGCGGCGGAACCACTGCGCCACCCACGTTACCGATGGTGATCACGCCCGAACCCTTGCTGGTCATCGGTCCCAGTTCGGCGATGCCCAGGGTAAAGATCGTCGGGTACATGATGGAGTTGGCCAGGCCGCAGAGGACCAGGCTCCAGATGGCGATCTGGCCATGCGTGACCATGGCAAGCAGCATGAGAGCCACGCCCAGAATGCCCAGGACCACCAGCATCTTTTCTGCCTTGATGACGCTCATCAGCGCGCTGCCGATAAAGCGGCCGGCCATGATCAGCAGGTAGTAGACGGTAACCAGGATGCCGGCGATTTGCACATTGTTGAGCCCTTGCACCTTGCAGAATTGAATGCAAATCGCGGCCAGCGAGATCTCCACGCCCACGTAGAAGAAGATGCCCAACATGCCGAGGACGGTGTGCGAATAGCTCCAGATGCTGCGGTCCACCAGCGAATCGCCGTCCTTGGCGGGGCGGAAGGCGCTGGTCAAATTGATGGTGGGCAAATGCATGAACATGACCGCGAAACCCAGCACCAGCAAGCCGGCGGCGATGTAGACATAGGGCATTTCCAGCATGTGCGCCTGACTTGGCGCGTCGGACACCTTGGTGGTATCGGCCAGGATAAAGCGCGCGGCAAACCACCCGGCAATGGCCGAAGCGCCGGAGTTGAAGGCCTGGGCCAGGTTCAGCCGGGCAGATGCCGAATGCTCGGGTCCGAGAATCGCAACGTAAGGATTGGCGGAGGTCTGCAAAGCGCAGACGCCGGTAGCCAGCACGAAAATGGCGGTCAGGGTCAGCGGGAAACTGACCTGATTGGCCGCGGGGACAAACAACAGCGCGCCCGCCACCATGATGAACAGCGAGATCACCATGGTTCTCTTGTAGCCGACCCATTCGATCAGTTTGCCGCTGGGAACCGAGAAGACCAGGTAGGCAAAGAACCAGGCCGAAGTGGCCAGCATGGACGGCCCGTAAGGCAGATTGAAGATCTCTTTCAGCTTGCCAACCAGCTGATTATTCAGGCTGGTGAGGAACCCGAAGATGCCGAACAGTGCGGTGACAATGATGAACGGCACCAGATAGTTGGGCGCGTTTTGCTGCGCCGGGACTGAGGATCGCGTGGCCATGGGTGGTCTATCCTGCTTCCTTCAAAAAAATTTGGGGCGCGGTACTTTCCCGGCAGCCTCGCTTCCCTGCCGGTTGATCGGCAAGCCCGGGGCCAGAGAAAGTTCTGCGCATTCGAACTACCGAAACAACTTTATCGACCGTCGCCAAAGCTCGTCCAGCAAATAATGAAAAGGTTTCCAAATCGTGCCGGACAACCTCGCCCGTTTACACTGGAATTCCATGATTCCCACGCTCGCCTGGACGCCGGAAGGTGTCCGCTTCATCGACCAGACCCGGCTTCCCCTCGAGGAGAGCTACGTACTTGCCACGACTTACGAACAGGTTGCCGAGGTCATTGTGACCATGGTGGTGCGCGGCGCTCCGGCCATTGGCGTCTCGGCTGCCTATGGCGTCGCGCTGGGCGTGCTGCACACAAAAGCCGCCTCCGCCGAAGAGTTTGCCCCCGAGTTCGAGGTCATCTGCGCCCGCCTGGCCGGTACCCGTCCCACTGCGGTCAACCTCTTCTGGGCGATTGACCGCATGAAGGGCTTGTTTGCCAACCTGCTCCAGGCCGAAGTGACCTTCGACCAGCTCAAGCAGCGCATGTTGGCCGAAGCCCACGCCATGTATGGCGAGGATATTGCCGCCTGCAAAGCCATGGGAGCCTTCGGCGGCGCGCTGCTTCCCGCCGAGGGCGGCGTGCTGACGCACTGCAATGCCGGGGCGCTGGCCACTTGCGGATATGGAACCGCGCTGGGCGTGATCCGATCGGCTGTCGAACAGGGCAAGAAGATCCGTGTCTACGCCGACGAGACGCGGCCTTTCTTGCAAGGCGCGCGCCTCACCGCCTGGGAACTGATGGAAGACGGCATCGACACCACGGTTATTTGCGACAACATGGCCGCCAGCCTCATGAAACAGGGCCTGATTCAGGCCGTCGTCGTGGGCGCGGACCGCATCGCGGCCAACGGTGACGCCGCCAACAAGATCGGCACCTACAACGTGGCCATCCTGGCCAAGGAGCACGGCATTCCGTTCTACGTCGCCGCGCCCTGGTCCACCATCGACATAAAGACCGCCACCGGCGACGGTATTCCGATCGAGGAGCGCCCCGCGGTCGAAGTGACGCATCATGGCGGCAAACAGTTGACGCCTCACAACGTGGGCATCCGCAACCCCGCCTTCGACGTGACTCCGGCCAAGTACATCACCGCCATTTTCACCGAGCGCGGCGTGCTGCGGGCGCCCTACGGCGAATCGCTGCACGCCATGGAGTTGGCTGGCGAAAAATGCCCGTCGTGCCCGTAATCCGCGGGCATGACTCCAGTCCGAAACTCGAAGTCCCGATTCTGGGGCATTGAAGCGGAAGAGCCGGGACATTTGTCCCGGCTCTTCCGCTTCATACTGAATCAAAATACTGAACCAAAAGCGTTACGCGCGGCTCATGTAGGTGCCTTCGCTTGTGTCCACCCGGATCTTTTCACCCTCGTTGATGAAGGCGGGAACCTGGACAACGAGGCCGGTTTCCATCTTGGCGGGCTTGGTGACGCTGGACGCAGTTGCCGACTTCAGGCCCGGTTCCGTCTCCACAACCGTCAGTTCCACGAAGGTGGGCAGGTCAATGCCGACGGCCGCGCCGTCGATATAGCTGACTTCGATCTGCAGGTTGGGCGTCAGGTACTCGATCGCATCGCCCAGCATCGAGCCCTTCAGAACCGTCTGCTCGTAGTCAACCGGATTCATGAAGTAGTAGTCGTCGCCGTCGTTGTATAGGTAGTCCATCTTGACTTCGTCGACGGAGACCTTCTCGATGGCGTCCGCCGAGCGGAAGCGGTGCTCGAACATCGAGCCGTTCTTCAGGTTGCGCAGCTTGGCCTGGATGAAGGCGCGCAGGTTGCCCGGGGTGCGATGCTCGACTTTGAACACCAGGTGCAGTTGATCGTTGTGCTTGATAATCATGCCCGGACGCATTTGAGTGGCGGGAATCGCCATAAGAGGTTAAGCTCCTTGCTGGTTTTGCGCTCGGTGCGCAAGAGAATTTGGCCTTGGCCCATCTTTCATTGTATCCCCAACGCGGTCGGCAGATCTGCGGCTTTCAACCAGCCCGGCAACCTGCCGCCCAGCCGGAGGCGCCTTGCTGGATCGCAGATTTGCCAACTCCGCTAGCTCCGCGAACCCCGCGAACTCCGCCAGCTCCGTTACGGCGCATTCTCAATCAAATCGGCGACCGCCAGTGAGCGCGCCCGCGCTTCGACGCGGCGTGCGTGTTTTGACTTGTACATCGCGGCGTCTGCTGCGTTCAACAGTGCGTCTCGCGTAACACCATGCTGCGGATACATGGCAATTCCTATGCTCACCGCGCCCTGCAGCCGGTGCCCTTCGATCACGAACGGATCCACAAAGCAACGCTGCAAACGGATTGAAATCTCCTCCACATCCAGGCGGCTGCGCACGTCTGGCGTCAGCACGGCGAACTCATCGCCGCCCAGGCGGGCCAGCATATCTGCCGACCGCAGTTGACGCTTCATGCGCGCCGTAACTTCCTGCAGGTAGAGGTCTCCGGCGTGATGTCCGTAAAGGTCGTTCACCTGCTTGAACTCGTCCAAATCGATGTAGATGAGGCCAAAAACAGAGGCTGTCTGGTGCGCCTCGGCAATGCAAACATTCAAATACCGGTCCAGCGAGAAGCGATTGTGAATATCGGTCAGCAGGTCGAAATCCGAGCGATGATGCAGATCCGTGTACAGACGCTGCGTCTCGATGGCCAGGGTCGCCAGGCGGGTCCCCACCGAAAGCGACTCCGCTTCGCTCGCGCTCGGCGGGACACCCGGGTCCAGTCCTGCAAAAATGGTGCCCAGCAGCGGTCCGGAACGGGAGGCAATTTCCTTGCGCGCGATCCGGAACAGGCGCTTGTCCGACGGCTCATCTCCCAGCCGGGCGCCGTCCGCAATTTCGCACCAGCACGGCGCTCCGCCCAACTGATAAGAGACCATGTGCACGATCGCTTCCACGATCTCCGCCAGCGGCTGTGTACCGTTGATGTCTTCCAGAATCTGGCTTCGCTGCCGCTGCAGCGTGGCTTCGGCTTCGTTGCGCGCGGCCATCGCCACGCTCTGCTGCCGCACCTTGCGCTCCAGCAGCCATCCCCAGATGCTCACTGCGAATATGCCTAGCAGGAGGAGGCCAACCGCCAGCGTAAGGTTGCGCACGCTCAACAGCGGCGGCGGTGCAATCACCGCGATATCGTCCAGCGACTGCATCAGTATGTCTGAAGCGATGGGGCCGTTGAAAGAGTCCGTGCTGTAAAACATGCCAATGCCGGTCACCCGCACCTTGGCGCCCTCCGGTATCCATTTCACCGGCGGCGGCTGGGGACTCACAATCGGTAGCGGGTGCCGGAAAATCGCCGAGAATACGTGCCCGTCGGCATCCAGCACATACTCATCGGTAGCCGCTTCCCGCACCTGGCGCACCAGCCGCGCCTCGATCGTCACCAGGTTGAATGCGTTGCCTCCGAAACCCAGTTCCTGCCAGTTGACCGGCAGCGGCGGAATCGGCGCGTACACGCCTGTGTCTTTCACTCCCCCGTGGATCAGCCCCACGTACCCGTCGCGCACACTCGGAAAGCCGGTCACCTCCGCGATGTCGCCCACCCGCAGCGGCTGGCTGGTATTGGTGGTGATCCACAAGCTCTTCGAACCATCCTGCAAAACGATATTCGAGCCGGCCTGGTAATAGTTGATCGTGCCCCGTATCCGCACTCGGCGCGAAAGGTCCTGGATCTTGTAATTCCCGATCACATCTTCCAGAGGCGTAAGCGCCAGCGTTCCGGTGTTTTGCGCCGCCGGCTTCAGGATCTTCACATCGGCCAGGCTCTGCACATCGATGCGCGCCCCCGACATCTGCATCTTCTGGTCGAACTTCGCGGTGGCAATGCCGGTGAACTCCACTTCCGCATCCAGCAGCCTGCCCTGTGCGCTCTCGTCGTTGCTGTTGAGGGCCACGTCGATATACCCGCCGTCGGTGAGCACTTCGAGGTAAATGCTCCGCTTCCTCCCGGCATCCACCATCGCCGCCGAGCGCACCACCCCCCGTATCCGAATCCTTTTGCAATCGAGTTCGGCGCGGATAAGAGATTCGAAGCTGGCAGCCACGGGGGCGATCAACGCACCACGGTGGACCACAACCACGCTATCGGGCTCGATGATCGGCCGGAAGCTGTCCTGGGTCTTGCCGATGACCAGCACCCGATCGCCGGGCACAAGCTCCGCGTCCGGCTTGAAATCCACATAGATTGCCGTGTTGCCATCCTGGACAAAAAGATCTGTGTCGGAGTCTCGGTAGTAAGTAACGGTGGCCTCAAAAGCTACCGGCAGCCCTTTGTGGGCCTCCGCGTTGCTCAGGCGGTGAACGGCGCTCAGAGTGGTCAGCGGCGCGGGTGTTGTCGCCCAGGCGCATCTGGCCGCCCCGCACGCGCTCCCCACCATCGCCGCCAAAGATGCGGCGAAGGCAATCGCGTGAGGCATTCTTTTTCGGGCGAACCACCTGCTTGACCCGGATATGGCTGACTTCACGAACACGTCCCTGGACCTGGAAGATAGATGCTTCCATTGGATCATGCGTGCTTGTCGGAGCCCGTCTCCTTCTCGCATCTTTTTTAATTTCATGCGGGTATCTCGCCACACTATCGGGTCATCCTGACCCGAAATGGAACCGCCATTCCTGCGACGAGAAGGATTGCCGAGGCGACCCGCCTGCCCTTACGTCCCGCAGAATGTCTGCGTCACGCGCTCTTCGGGGCGCGCCGGCTGCGCATACTTCTCTAGACCTGGTCTCTCGTCGAACGGGCGCGAAAGCGCCTCCAGCAGTTCTTCGAACGGCGCGAAGTCCCCGCAATCCGCGGCTGCCTTGAGCGCCGCCTCCACCCGGTGATTGCGCGGAAGGTAGATAGGATTCACCTGGCGCATCGCGGCCGCTCGATCCTCCGCCGGCGCCGCTGGCTCTTCCTGCAGACGGCTCCTCCACTTCACTGCCCACGCGTCGAATACCGTGGGATCGGCAAACAACTCGGCCACTGGCCCATCGCCCTCCGCACCCGTCGCAGCGTTGCACAACCGGCGGAAGGTCAGCGTGAAGTCCGCCTTGTTGGCGGCCATGCGTTGCAGCAGATCCTCGGCCAGCGCCCGGTCGTCTTCCCGCTCTGTCAGCAGTCCAAGTTTGCGGCGCAGGCCGGCCAGGTGCGCGGCTTCAAATTGCGGTGCAAACGCCTCCAGCGCCTCCGTCGCCGAGGCAATGGCGGCCTTCTGGTCTCCCGCCTCCAGTTCCAGCAAGGGCAGCAGAGTCTCCGCAAGCCGGGTCAGGTTCCAAAGCGCAATGCGTGGCTGGTTTCCATAGGCGTAACGGCCGTAATGGTCGATGGAACTGAATACCGTTGCCGGGTCGTACTCTTCCATGAAGGCGCAGGGACCGTAATCGATCGTCTCGCCGGAGATGGCCATGTTGTCCGTGTTCATCACGCCATGGACAAATCCCAACAGCAGCCACTGCGCAATCAAACCCGCTTGCCGGGCAATCACTCCATCCAGAAAGGCTCCGATTGGCCGCGCGGCTTTCGCGGCCTCTGGATAATGACGGGCAATGGCATATCCCGCTAATTGCACCAGACCTTCAACATCTTGTCGCGCCGCAAAATACTGAAATGTCCCCACCCGCACGTGGCTCTGAGCGACTCGCGTCAGGACTGCACCCGGCTGCGGCGTTTCGCGCTGAACGTATTCGCCCGAAAGCACCGCGGCCAGCGCGCGGGTGGTCGGCACGCCCATGGCCGCCATCGCTTCGCTCACGATGTATTCGCGCAGCACTGGGCCGAGCGCCGCCCGTCCGTCGCCCGCGCGTGAAAACGGCGTCCGCCCAGAGCCCTTTAACTGAATATCGTAACGAACCCCATCGCGGCCCACCACTTCGCCCAGCAGGTTGGCGCGTCCATCGCCCAGCTGCGGAACGAACGATCCGAACTGGTGCCCGGCATAGGCCTGCGCCAGCGGTTCCGACCCCGACGCAACGCGATTGCCCGCCAGGATCTCCACCCCCTCCCGGCTCGCCAGAGCCTCCGGATCGAGGCCCAGTTCCCGCGCAACCTCCGCATTCAATCGAATCAGACGCGGAGCAGCCACCGGCGTCGGGGCGAGCCGTGCATGGAAGTGCTCCGGCAGACGCGCATAGGTATTGTCGAAGCCGAAATGGACAGCGGATTGCGCGGTTGCGCAGTCGTCAATTGGTGAGGAAGCCACTGCTGCAGCCTCGGATTCATGCGCATTCATGTGCCTTGGATGTTCTCGGAAGACTCCTGGTCGCAGCCATCGAAACATTCCTCTGTAAATGCATGTTTCCAATGCTGAAGAAGATCGCCGTCCCGCCCTGTCGCCTTCAAGAAGAATCGATCTCGCAGTTTCACGAAAGGCTCCTATAATGGTGCCGCTGGTCCATCGCAAAAAGCCAAATAGGAGGCAAGATGTCCAACGAATCGAAATGCCCCTTTATGGGTGGCATGTACGGGCACACGGCGGCAGGCGCAAAAGGCAATCGGGACTGGTGGCCCAACCAGTTGAACCTCTCGATCCTGCATCAGCAATCTTCGTTATCCAATCCTCTGGGCAACGAGTTCAACTACGCGAAAGAATTCAAGACGCTCGACCTCGACGCGGTCATCAAGGATCTGCACACCCTGATGACGGATTCGCAACAATGGTGGCCGGCCGACTTCGGCCACTACGGGCCGCTCTTCATTCGCATGGCCTGGCACGCCGCAGGCACCTACCGCATCGCCGATGGACGCGGCGGCGCGGGACGGGGCGCGCAACGGTTTGCGCCGCTCAACAGTTGGCCCGACAACGTCAATCTCGACAAAGCCCGCCGTTTGCTGTGGCCGATCAAGCAGAAATACGGCCAGAAGCTCTCCTGGGCCGACCTGCTGATTCTGACCGGAAATGTTGCGTTGGAGTCGATGGGCTTCAAGACCTTCGGCTTCGGAGGCGGACGCGCGGACATCTGGGAGCCGGAAGCGGACGTCAGTTGGGGTCCGGAGACCACATGGCTCGGCGACGAGCGCTATTCCGGCGACCGGGAGCTGGCCAACCCGCTGGCGGCTGTCCAGATGGGCCTCATCTACGTCAACCCCGAAGGCCCCAATGGCAATCCCGACCCGGTTGCCGCGGCCATCGACATCCGCGAAACCTTTGCCCGGATGGCGATGAACGACGAGGAAACCGTAGCCCTGATCGCTGGCGGCCACAGCTTCGGCAAAACGCATGGCGCGGCCCCGGCCACTCACGTGGGCGCAGCGCCCGAAGCCGCTCCGATCGATGAGCAGGGACTGGGTTGGAAGAGCGATTACGGCTCCGGTGTCGGCGGAGACGCCATCGGGAGCGGCCTGGAAGGCATCTGGACCAACACACCGACCAAATGGGACAACAGCTTCTTCGAGATTCTCTTCGGCTACGAGTGGGAGCTGACCAAGAGCCCTGCCGGCGCTTATCAATGGAAGCCCAAAGGGGACGCGGGTGCGGGCACGGTTCCGGATGCGCACGATCCATCCAAGCGTCACGCCCCGATCATGCTGACCACCGACCTCTCCCTGCGCTTGGATCCGGTTTACGAGAAGATTTCGCGCCGCTTCTTTGAAAATCCTGACGCGTTCGCCGATGCCTTTGCTCGTGCCTGGTTCAAGCTCACCCATCGCGACATGGGACCGCGTGCGCGCTACCTGGGACCGCTGGTGCCCAAGGAAGAACTGATCTGGCAGGACCCGATTCCCGAAATCGATCATCTTCTCATCGATGAAAAGGACGTTGAAGCTCTCAAGGCCAAGGTCCTTGGCTCCGGCCTCTCGATTTCCCAACTCGTCACCACCGCGTGGGCGTCGGCCTCCAGCTTCCGCGGCAGCGACAAGCGCGGCGGCGCGAACGGCGCGCGCATCCGGCTCGCCCCGCAGAAGGATTGGGAAGCCAATCAACCGGCTGAACTGGCCAAAGTGCTTTCGAAACTGGAAGACCTTCAGCAGGAGTTCAACCACGCCCAGTCGGACAGCAAAAGGGTCTCGCTGGCCGACCTGATCGTCCTCGCCGGCTGCGCGGCCGTCGAAGCCGCGGCCAGGAAGGCGGGTCATGACGTAAAGGTTCCCTTTGCGCCGGGCCGCATGGACGCTTCGCAGGAGCAGACCGATATCGCGTCGTTCGCCGTGCTGGAGCCGAAGGCCGATGGATTCCGCAATTACGCAAGCAAGGGTCTGGAGGAACACGCCCCCTACTTGCTGATCGACAAGGCGCAGTTGTTAACCCTTACCGGTCCGGAGATGACCGTGCTCATTGGCGGCCTCCGCGCATTGAACGCGAACTTCGGGCAAGCCCCGCACGGTGTGTTTACCAAGCGGCCTGGAGCTTTGACCAATGACTTCTTCGTGAACCTGCTGGACATGAACACGAAGTGGCAAAAGTCGGAGACCGCTGCGGGCGTGTTGGAAGGACGGGACCGCCAGACGGGCACGCTCAAATGGACAGGCACGGTGGTCGATCTCGTCTTCGGCTCGAACTCTCAGCTCCGCGCCGATGCGGAGGTGTATGCAAGCGCCGATGCGGGACCGAAATTCGTGACCGACTTCGTGGCGGCGTGGGCCAAGGTGATGAACCTGGATCGCTTTTGAGCCTGTCCGCTTCGACCTGGCCTGAGCAGTTAAGCAACTCATTGATCTGACCAGGATGGACTGAGCGATGGGTGCCCCATCCTTTCCACCGCATCATCGTGGAATGGTTGGGGCTCCCGCTGCATGGATGGGGTGCAAATACTGCTCAGACTGTAGCTTCCGAGTTGCCGGTAATCCTCTCGCGATCACGGTTCATGGCCGGTCATACGACCGGAGCGCACCAAGATCGAATCGGGATCTTGCACCTTCGGTTCAACGAACAACGTGGAAAGTGCGTTTCCAGCGCGTGTCTGGGAAGAAATCCACCAGAACGTGGCCGATCCACGCGAGTTGGTGACCGAATCCTGTTTGTTCAAGTTGCCCGTCTGCGGCCTCGAACGACCAATAGTTGAAAAGCGGACGGCCAAGTATGTTGG